>Ga0315338_1000091_pt1 | contig 412397 bp, 402 predicted proteins | sample ASW8metaG_FD_204518 | JGI IMG/M metagenome (GOLD analysis project Ga0315338, IMG submission 204518) | Ammonia-oxidizing marine archaeal communities from Monterey Bay, California, United States - ASW #8 | ecosystem: Environmental > Aquatic > Marine > Coastal | place: USA: California | collected...
GCTAAATCAGCCCACCGGCTGTGTTGCAGCGTTTGTGCGATGCACCACATCGCGCTGCACGCCGCGCCTGACCGGTGGGCTGATTTGGCACCATCAAATGACCCGATATAAAGAGATCATGCTCTAGGTTTCCAGCAGCAGGCGGCGTGCGGCGACCGGATATATCCGGTCGCGGCCGATCATCCAGGCGGTGAATTTGGTGTTGTCGAAGATCTCTGTGAAAGCCGGCGAGCGGACATTGAGGCCGCCAGTATAGGCGCCGAACGCCGGCATGACGAGACGCACGCCGTCCGAGGCGAAACAGCGCCGGCGCAAGCGGCGGCCCCTGGTCACCACGGTTGCGGCTGGATGCAGGTGGCCGGCGATCTCGCCGACCGCCGGGGCTCTTGCTGGAATGTGGCGCAGGATGAAAGGCTCCAGGATCACTTCATCGGCGCTCTCGCCGCCCAGGTCGCGGGGCGGCTCGGGATCGTGGTTGCCGGCGATCCAGATCCAGCGTGTCTTGCTAGTCAACGCACGGATGGCGTCGGCATCGGCTTGCGCGATGCGCGCGCCCGCACTGCCGTCGTGAAAGCTGTCGCCCAGGGCGATCACGGTTTCAGGCCGATAGCGGGCAATCAGATGCCCAAGCTGAAACAGGGTCGAGCGGGTGTCGTAAGGCGGCAGATGCACGCCGCGCACGGCAAAGGCCGAACCCTTCTCGAAATGCAGATCGGCAACCACAAGCGTCGCGTGTTCGGGCAGAAACAGGGCGCCCGAGGCGTCGGGAACCACAACCTGGCTGCACAGGGTCAGGCTGTGCTCCCGATCGGGCGCCGTTTGCTGTGCGCGGGCAGTTTGTGGGTCAGACAAGCCGCATGGCCTCCTCGATCAATTCGTCCGCTGCTTCCGCCAGCAGCGCTTCGTTGGCTTCGCCGTGGATGGACTCTTTGCCGATTTCCAGCATGACCGGGACGGCGAGCGGCGACACCCGGTCCAGGCTTTTATGAATAATATGCCCCTTGATTCGCTTCAACATGGTGCCCAGGCGGGCAATGTCGAGCAGACCGGCGGAGGCATCGTCCCAGGCGGCACGCAGCAAAATGTGGTCGGGCTCATGTTCACGCAGCACATCATAGATGAGATCGGCGGACACGGTCACCTGTCGTCCGGATTTCTCCTTGCCCGGATAGCGCTTTTCAATGAGGCCGGCGATCACCGCGCAATTGCGGAACGTGCGTTTCATCAGGCTTGATTCCGCAAGCCAGGCCTCCAGATCATCGCCCAGCATGTCTTCATCGAACAGATCCGAGAGTGACAGGCGGCCGGCATCGATCATCAGACCCAGATCGCGCAAACCCCAGACGGCGAGCGCATATTCGCTGGCGACAAAGCCCAATGGCCGGGCGCCCCAGCGGTCGAGCCGGCGGGTCAGGAGCATGCCCAGGGTCTGGTGCGCCAGCCGGCCTTCGAACGGATAGCAGACCATGTAATATTTGCGCCCGCGCGGGAAGGTTTCCGCCAGCATGTGGTCGGACGGCGGGACCACCGATTTGTGGCGCTGCATGGCGAGCCAGTCGCGCACCTGCGTGGGCAGGCGGTTCCAGCTGTCCGGCTGGCCGAGCATTTCGCGCACCCGTGCCGCCAGATAGGTCGACAGGGGAAACTTGCCGCCCATGTAGGACGGCACGCGCGCGTCTTCGGAAAAAGTCCGCGAGGCATAGGCTTCGGTTTCAGCCAGGCCTTCGAAACGCAGCACCTGGCCGGCGAAGATGAATGTGTCGCCGACCACCAGCTGCTCGATGAAACCCTCTTCGATCTCGCCCAGATAGCGCCCGCCGCGGCCAATCGGTTTGTTTCCGCCCGCGCCACGGCGCTTGACCAGACGCACCTTCAACATCGGCGCCTCGACGATGGTGCCGATATTGAGCCGGTATTGCTGGGCAAGGCGTGGATGCGCCAGACGGTATTTGCCGTCGGCGGTCAGTTTGAGCTTGGCGTAACGGTCATAGGTCTTGAGCGCATAACCGCCGGTGGCGACGAAATCGACCACCTGATTGAAATCGTCCCGGGTCAATTCCGCATAGGCCGAAGCCGAGCGGATTTCGCTATAGAGCCGGTCTGGATCAAAAGGCTCGGCGCAGGCCATGCCGAGCACATGCTGGGCGAGCACATCGAACTTCATGGGCATCGGCGGCGGGCTGTCCTGCTCGCCCAGTTCGGCCGCCTGTTGTGCCGCGCGGCATTCCAGCACCTCGAAACGGTTGGCCGGCACCAGCAAGGCCCGGCTCGGCTCATCAAGGCGGTGGTTGGCGCGGCCTATGCGCTGCAACAACCGGCTGGCGCCCTTGGGCGCACCGACATTGATGACCAAATCCACGTCCCCCCAGTCGATGCCGAGATCAAGCGTCGATGTACAGACCACAGCCTTCAGCCGGCCATCCGACATGGCGGCTTCGACCTTGCGGCGCTGGCCGACATCGAGCGAGCCGTGATGCAGGGCGATCGGCAGGGCGTCTTCGTTGATGGTCCATAACTCCTGGAAGATCAGTTCGGCCTGGGAGCGGGTATTGACGAACACCAAAACCAGGTTGTTGTCCTGGATCGCCCGGTAGATGTCGGCCATGGCATAGCGGGCCGAATGGCCGGACCAGGGCACGCGCTCCTGGGAAGCAAGCACGGAAATGTCCGGTGTGACACCTGGATCGCCGAGCACGATCTCGCTCAGGGCGGGCGGACCGTTCTGTGGCTGCGGCATAAGATAGGCGCGCAGGGCGTCCGGATCAGCCACCGTGGCGGACAGGCCGATGCGCCGGCAGTGCGGTGCGATCTGCATCAGTCTTGCCAGTCCGAGCGACAGCAAGGTGCCGCGCTTGTTGGGTGCGAGCGCATGCAGCTCGTCGAGCACGATCATGCGCAGGTTGGAAAACAGGTGATCGCCATTGCCCGAAGCGATCAAAAGCGCCACCTGCTCGGGCGTCGTCATCAGGATATCGGGAGGATGGCGCAGCTGGCGCTGGCGGCGCGATTGCGGCGTGTCGCCGGTCCGGGTCTCGACATCGAGGCCCAGATCCATCTCGGTAATCGGCTGTTCCAGATTGCGCGCAACATCGACCGCAAGCGCCTTCAGGGGCGAGATGTAAAGCGTGTGGAAGCCGCGCCGGCGCGCCCGTTCGCGGGGCGGTGTGGCATTGAGTTCGATCAGGCTTGGCAGGAACCCCGCCAGGGTCTTGCCGCCGCCGGTCGGCGCGATGAGCAGCGCCGAGCGGTCTTGTGTGACATGGCCGAGCAATTCCAGTTGATGGCGGCGCGGCCGCCAGCCACGGCTGGCAAACCAGGCCTCGAACTGCTCCGGCAGGCCCACCGCATCACTGTCCACACCTGGACCGCTTTCCTGAAAATCCAGCACCATGGCAGCACTATAGTCACTAGAGCATTATCCGGTCATATTGAATCATCTGACCAGCTTTTCGCGTTTGCTGGCAAGGCAAGGTTCACGCCGTGGTCTGGGTGACCACAAGTGAGCCTTAACGATATCCAGCGGGCGCGAAAAGTTGGCCTTCGGTGGGCCAGATCGGCCCTTTGGCGGCGTCGCAAAGCTTGCCCGATGTCCCACATCGCGCTGCGCTTCGCTCCTGGCCAGAAGGACCAATTTGGCACCATCAGATGGTTCAATATGATCGGACAATGCTCTAACCATGGCAATGGTGCAAGCATCGCTGCAACGTGATAGAGCGGGCGTTCACGCACGCAGACGGTGATGGCAATGAACATGACGGCGATACCCGGATCGAGCCCGCTGACCCATCGGTCAGTGCTGGCGATCGCCGTGCCGATCATGATGTCGAACCTTTCAGAGCCGCTGATCGGCGTGGTCGATACAGCGATCCTCGGGCAACTGGGCGACGCCCACTATATCGGCGCTATCGCGGTCGGCGGCATCATCTTCAATTTCCTGTTCTGGTCGTTCGGCTTCCTGCGCATGGGGACCTCGGGCATGACCGCACAGGCCTCCGGCGCACAGGACAATCAGGAACTGCGCGCCATTCTGGGGCGGGCGCTGTTGATCGCGGGCGTATGCGGCAGCGCCATGGTGCTGCTGGCGCCGCTGATTTCAATTCTTGCCTTCTGGCTGGTCGAAGGCTCGGCCGAGGTCGAAAGCCATGCCGAGACCTATTTCAATATACGCATCTGGAGCGCACCGGCAGCGCTTGCCAATTATGCCTTTCTCGGCTGGTTCATCGGCATGGGGCGGGCACATATCGCGTTCGTGCTGCAAATTCTGCTGAATGTCACAAATACCGTACTTGATGCGTTCTTCGTCATGGCGCTGGATATGGGTGTCGAGGGTGTGGCCACCGGCACGGTCATTGCCCAGTATCTGGCGGCAGCTTTCGGTGCCTGGTTCGTGCTGCGCGAACTGTCCGGCCGCACGGGGTTTTGGAGCTGGGCTGCAATCACCCTGCGGGCGCAATTGAAGCGCACGGTGGCGGTCAATATCGACATCCTGCTGCGCAGCCTGTGCCTGCTGTTCGCCTTTGCCTGGTTCACCGCCCAGGGCGCCAAATCCGGCGACATCGTGCTTGCCGCAAATGCGGTGCTGTTCAGCTTGCTGATGCTGGTGTTCTATTTTATCGACGGGTTTGCCTTTGCCGCAGAGACACTGACCGGCCAGTCGGCAGGCGCGCGACAACTCAGCCGGTTCAGCCGGTCGGTCAGGCTGTCAAGCCTGTGGGCGGCCGGTGTGAGTATTGCCCTGAGCGTTGGCCTTTGGATCCTGGGCGGCTGGGGGATAAATCTTCTAACCGTCAATCCGGAAGTGCGCGAGGTTGCGCATATTTACCTCCCCTGGATCGTGATCGCACCAGTGGTGGCAATCACCTGCTTCCTGTTCGACGGCATCTTCATCGGCGTGACCCGCACCCGGGACATGCGCAACATGATGTTCATCTCCACCGCAGTCTATCTTGCCGCCTGGTGGGTGCTGACCGGCCTGTACGGCAATCACGGCCTGTGGGCCGCCCTAATGGTGTTTTTCGTGGTGCGGGGGGTTACGCTGGGCGCGCGCTATCCAGCGCTCGTGCGGGCAACCTTCCCGTCATAGCTTTCAGGCTTGATCCTCTAAAATATCGAGCACGGCACTGGGAGGCCGGCCGATTACAGCCTTGTCGCCGACCACCACGATGGGTCGCTCGATCAGGATCGGGTGGCCGACCATGGCGGCGATCAGGGCGTCGTCGGTCAGAGCTGGATCTTTGAGCTCGAACTGCTTGTAGACCGCCTCTCCCTTGCGGATGATGTCGCGCGGGCCGGCATCCATCATCAACAGGATCTCCAGCAGATCATCGGCACTTGGCGGATTCTCGATATAATCGACAATCGTGGGCTCGATACCGCGCTCGGTCAGCAGCGTCAGGGTCTGGCGCGATTTTGAACAACGGGGATTATGATAGATCGTAACGTCCATTTTCAGTCTCTCTGATGCTGCATGAGTGATGGCGGCGCCAATCAGGACCTCGCACCGACCGCCTGTTCTAACGACTGGAAGCCGTCACGTTCAAGCGCTTTTACGAGGCCCCGCTTGATTTCGCCGACCAGTTCCGGACCGTCATATATAAGACATGTGTAGATTTGGACAAGAGATGCACCCGCCATGATCTTTGCATAGGCGGTTTCAGCGCTGGAAATGCCGCCGACACCGACCAAAGGAAGCTGGCCGCCGGTCGCCCGGCGAAAATCCCGCAGCACCTCCGTTGAGAGTTCGAACAGGGGCGCACCGGACAACCCGCCCTGCTCGCGAGCATTGGCATCGCCCAGCCCCTCCCTCGACAGCGTGGTATTGGAGATGATTACACCGTCGATCCTGCGCTCTAGGCAGACTGCAGCGATATCGGCCAGTTCCTCATCTCCGAGATCGGGAGCGATCTTGACCAGGAGCGGTGTCGGCACCGCGCCCTCCCGGGTCAGTTCGGCGCGCGCCTCAAGGAGCCGGACGACCAGATCGTCAAGCAGCGCCTTTGACTGCAATCCGCGCAGGCCGGGCGTGTTGGGCGAGGAAATATTGACGGTAAAATAATCGGCAGACGCATAAAAGGCCTGTAGTCCAGCGACATAGTCTGCCGCCATGTCTTCACTGTCCTTGTTGGCGCCGATATTGACACCGACGATGCCGGACCTGCCGCGCCGCGCCTCAAGCCGTTCCACAACCGCCTGGTGACCGTCATTATTGAAGCCGAGCCGGTTGATGACGCCCCGGTCCTTGGGCAAACGGAAAATACGCGGTGTCGGATTGCCGGTCTGGGGCCGTGGCGTGACCGTGCCGATTTCGGCAAAGCCGAAGCCCATGGACAAGATCGCATCCGGCACTTCGGCGTTTTTGTCGAAGCCTGCTGCGATGCCGAGCGGATTGGGAAACCTCAAGCCGAACAGCTCCGATGCCAGGCTTTCATGATCGGGGGCAGATTGGCGCGGATGCACACCGGCTTTCAGGGCGGCAATGGTCAGCCGATGGGCCTGTTCCGGGTCGACCGCATGGAGCAGCGGGCGGGCCAGTTGAAACAGCATCAGCTGTCCATTTCAGGAAACAGGTGACCGTCCGCGCCCAAAGGCAAAGGTGTCACCGAGTGTGCCGCCGCCACGGCCAAGGGCCCGTAAAGGTGAGGAAACAGATCTCCGCCGCGGGACGGCTCCCATTTGAGCGCGGACCCCAGGGCCTGCGCGTTAATCGCGACAAGCACCAGCCCGTCCTGCCCGGCGAAATGCCGGCGGGCTGTTTCGACCGCCTGTTTACCGGTTGAGAAATGGATGAAACCGTCGCTCGTATCGGCCGCGGACCCTTGATAGACGCCGGTGGTTTGCGCCTCGTTCCACTCTTCGGCGGAACAAATTTTATAGATGATGGAAGACGGCATGGTCACGGGTCCAAATCTCGCCGGCACCCTATACGCAGGACCCAAAGCGCTCAAGACGCGATTTTATAGTGGATATTATTCCGCAAAACGGGCATAAATTCCTATACCGGGAGCGCCACATGACACGAATCACCTGCCATGATCACACATCGACAGATCTGGGCTGCGCTGGATGCGCTTGCGGCACGACACGGAATGACCGCATCGGCCCTTGCCAAAAGTGCTGGTCTCGACGCCACCACCTTCAATAAATCAAAGCGTGTTACCGCCGGCGGCCGCCTGCGCTGGCCCAATACGGAAAGCCTGGCCAAGGTGCTTGATGCGACGGGCGCCACCCTCGACGAATTCCTCGCCCTCATGACCGATGCATCGTCCAACCGCGGCGCACCGATGAAACTGATCCCGCTGATCGGCCTGGCACAGGCCGGCCATGGCGGCATATTTGACGATGCCGGTTTTCCGGTCGGCGCTGGCTGGGATGAAGTGGCGTTTCCCGAGGTCGGCGACGAGAACGCCTATGCGCTGGAGATTACCGGTGACAGCATGCAGCCGGTCTACCGGGACGGCGACACGGTCATTGTCGCGCCCAATGCCGGGGTGCGGCGCGGCGACCGGGTGGTGCTGAAAACCCGGGAAGGCGAAGTCATGGCCAAAGTCCTGGTGCGGCAAACGGCGCATAATGTGGAACTGTCTTCGTTCAACCCGGACCATGACGACCGGGTGATCGACATGGCCGATGTCGAATGGATTGCGCGCATCGTGTGGGCGAGCCAGTAACAGCTGAATTCACGGGAGACGGTCCAATGCGTTCATCGAAGGTCATTCACGTGGTCAGCTGCCATGCGGAAGGCGAGGTCGGCGATGTGATCGTCGGCGGCGTGGCGCCACCGCCGGGTGATACCATCTGGGAACAGTCGCGCTGGATCGCAAAGGACGATACTCTGCGCAACTTCGTGCTCAACGAGCCGCGCGGCGGCGTGTTCCGGCATGTCAACCTGCTGGTGCCGCCGAAAGATCCGCGCGCGGCCATGGGCTGGATCATCATGGAGCCGATCCACACGCCACCGATGTCGGGATCGAACTCGATCTGCGTGGCAACCGTGCTGCTCGACAGCGGCATCATTGCCATGGAGGAGCCTGAAACCCGCTTTGCGCTTGAGGCGCCTGGCGGCCTGGTCGAGGTGATCGCTCAATGCCGCAACGGCAAGGCGGAACGCATTACCGTGCACAATGTGCCTTCATTCGCCGGCCAGCTTGGCGTAGCGCTCGAGGTCGAAGGCATGGGCACATTGACCGTCGATACCGCCTATGGCGGCGATACCTTCGCCATGGTCGATGCCGGCGCGCTGGGTTTTGCGCTTACCGCGGACGAGGCCAAGGAGCTTTCCGAAACCGGTATCGCGATCACCAATGCGGCCAGCGAACAGCTGGGTTTCAGCCATCCTGAAAATCCGGACTGGTCGCATATCTCGTTCTGTCTGTTTCGCGGGCCGCTGAACCGCACCGGCGACACAGTGACGACACGCCATGCGGTGGCGGTGCAGCCGGGCAAGATCGACCGCTCGCCGACCGGCACGGCGGTGTCGGCGCATATGGCGGTGCTCCATGCCAAAGGGAAGATGAAGCTGGGCGAGAGTTTAACCGCCCGTTCGATCATCGATTCGGAGTTTCGCGGCCGCATCGAGGCCGAGGTGCAGGTCGGCGGTACCCCGGCGATCATCCCGTCGGTCACCGGGCGCGCATGGATCACCGGCACACATCAGCACATGCTCGACGCAGGCGACCCATGGCCCGAAGGCTACCGCATCGGCGACACCTGGCCGAAGGCTTAAAGAATTGCCGTTTTGACTATCACCGACCAAGCCTCATGGCTCGAGGAGCACCCGCAAGGGTGCGTCTCGAAGTATGGGGCGGGCGCCGAGCAAACGAACCCCATACTTCGAGACAGCGCTGCGCGCTTCCTCAGCATGAGGTCCTGATTAACATTTGGAATTGAAGGGCCCTCGGATTCGTTTTTATCAACGGGGACACCTGGCCGAAATCGTAGGCCGATGATTAAATTTTGTGTGCCCCGTGCTTTGACACGGGGTCCAGGGCGATACGGCCAGCCCGTGCCATTTTGCTCTGGGCCCCGCATCACGTGCGGGGCACGGTTTCTTGGGCGTATGGTTACGAAACGAGTTCCCCGCTCAACCCCTGAGCGATCAGCGCCCTGGTTTCCTCGATGCCGTAGAGCGCCACGAAGGAACCGAAACGCGGGCCCTGGCTCTGGCCGAGCAGGACTTCGTAGAGCGCGCGGAACCAGTCGCGCAGGTTCTCGAAATCATGTGACTTGCCGACATCATAGACCACGGTCTGGATGGCTTCGGCATCCGCGCTGCCATCGAGCGCTTCGAGCCGTGACGCAAGATCCTGCAGAGCTGCCCGCTCCACATCATCGGGCGCCCGGTAGGATTTGTTCGGCCGCACGAAATCGTGGAAATAATGGATCGCATAGCCGACCTGCCGGTCGAGTTCGGGATGGTTCTCAGGCGTTGCATCGGCTGCATAACGCCTGATGAAGCCCCACAGCACTTCCGGGTCTTCGGAGTTGCTGGCGCTGACCAGATTGAGCAGCAGCGCAAAACTGATCGGCACGTCGACCACAGGCGGAGTACCGGAATGGATGTGCCAGACCGGGTTGCCAAGCTGTTCTTTCTGCTCCTGTTCGGGATATTTGCCGAGAAAGGTCAGATATTCATCGACATTCTTCGGGATGACATCGAAATAGAGCCGCTTTGCCTTGCGCGGCGATTGATACATGAACAGATGCAGGCTTTCCGGCGAGGCATAGCGCAGCCATTCCTCGATGGTGATGCCGTTGCCCCGGGTCTTGGAAATCTTCTCGCCGTTTTCGTCGAGAAACAGCTCGTAATTGAAGCCTTCCGGCGGGTTGCGGCCAAGGGCGCGGCAGATCAGGCCCGACTGCTTTACCGATTCGATCAGGTCCTTGCCGGCCATTTCATAATCGATGCCAAGCGCGAACCAGCGCAGGGCCCAATCGGGCTTCCACTGGCATTTCACATTGCCGCCGGTGACCGGGACCTCGACCTTCTCGTTTGTGTCCGGGTCGGCAAAAACCACGGTGCCGCGCTTGGCGTCGCGTTCGATGATCGGCACCTGCAACACCTTGCCGGTGCGTGGGCACACGGGCAGGAACGGCGAATATGTCTGGCGCCGCTCTTCGCCAAGGGTCGGCAGCATGATCTCCATGACCTTGTCATAGACCTCGAGCATGCGCATGAGCGCCTCGTCGAACCGGCCGGAGGTGTAATAATCAGTCGAACTGGCGAACTCATATTCGAAACCATAGGCATCGAGAAACGCCTTGAGACGGGCGTTGTTGTGATGGCCGAAGCTGTCATGGGTGCCGAAAGGATCGGGCACCTTTGTCAGCGGCAGGTCCAGATGCTGGGCCATCATTTCCTGTTCGGGCAGGTTGCCCGGCACCTTGCGCATGCCGTCCATATCGTCGGAAAAACAGATGATGCGGCTTGGCACGCCGCTGAGTACGGAAAACGCGTGGCGCACCATGGTGGTGCGCGCCACCTCGCCAAAGGTGCCGATATGGGGCAGGCCGGAGGGACCATAGCCGGTCTCGAACAGGATCTCTTCAGGCGGTTTGTCCATGCGCTCGATGCGGGCGAGCAGCTTGCGCGCCTCCTCAAACGGCCAGGCCTTGCTGTCGGCCGCCGCCTCGATCAATGAGGGAGTGTTCTGCATATCCGTGTCCGCCAAAGGGTTGTGTCTTGCATGTCGCGGGAAACTAGTAGGTATCCAGGGACACGGCGTCAATGAAACGTTAGGTTCGCGAACCGCCTTCCGCCGATTCGCACAGCGCGTAGCACTGGAATGAGCCCCATGGCCGAACCGCCGCAAATGCCACTGATACCGGACCCGGTCACCGATCTGTCCGGACTGCCGGCAATGGTTCTGGCCGGAGCAGGGGCTGCCGGCGCCGGTGGCGAATATGACCCGCGGGAGGCTCTGGAACGGCTTGCTGCAACCCCTCACCTGGTGTGCCATGCAGCCTTTCTGATCAACCGGCTTGGGTTGGCGGCGGGCACCAATCCGACCCTTGGCAAGGCGGCGGCGGAAACCGCGCATTTCGATCTTGCCGAACTTTTTGCGTTTGTTCATCCAGGCCGCACGGTCCTGCCGACGCCGGACGGACTGGCGCGGGCGCTCGGGCTTGAGGGTGCTGACGGGGCGGACGCCCTGACCGCGATCACTGAACGGTTGCTGGCCGATCTGGGCGCGCCCGATTATCCCCATGGCCGCGAGACATCGGCGATCGCCACCCATCTGGTGTCCGCCCGCTGGCCCTGGGCGCGGCCGGTGCTGGACCGGCTGAGTGCCGCCGGTGTTGCGATCGATGCCACATTGGGCGTTACCGGGCTCAATGTGTGGGACCGGTTGTCCGAATGGGAGGACCGGGGCCCAAGGCCGCCGCCATCGTCGCATCCGGTAAGCGGGGACGAGGCGCTGGCACGGCTCGACCAGCTGCTTGGGCGCAACACCGAAGACCGGCCCGCCCAGCGGGATTATTGCGGCGAGGCAGCCCACATTTATGACGCCAAGGAAACAGAAGGTGCAAACACGGTAGTGCTGGCGGAAGCCGGCACCGGTCTGGGCAAGACGCTTGGCTATCTGGCGCCGGCGACCATCTGGTCGGAGCGCAATGCGGGAACCGTCTGGATATCGACTTACACCAAGAACCTGCAGCGCCAGCTCGAACAGGAAACCGCGCGGGCCTATCTGGACCCAGCAACCCGCCGGCGCAAAGTGGTGGTGCGCAAGGGCCGGGAAAACTACCTGTGCCTGCTCAACCTGCAGGACTGGAACGCCCGGGCTGCCCCGACCAAGGGCCGGGCCGCCCTGTTTGCCGCATTGGTGGCGCGCTGGGCGCGGGTGACACGCGACGGCGACATGGTGGGCGGCGATTTTCCAGCCTGGCTCATGCCTTTGTTCGCACCCGCTGGCTCAGGCCGCGGCCAGACCACGTCTCCCCTGTCGCTCGGCCTGACCGACCGGCGCGGCGAGTGCATCTATTCGGCTTGCCCGCATTATCGCAAATGCTTTATCGAGAAGGTCCAGCGCAGTGCACGCCAGGCCGATCTGGTGATTGCCAATCATGCACTGGTCATGTCGCACGCAGCGCTCGGCTCGGCGTTTGAATCGATGAACATGATCGCCGGCTATGACCGGCCGACACGGCTGGTGTTCGATGAGGGCCACCATGTGTTCGATGCCGCCGACAGCGCCTATTCAGGCCATCTGACCGGGCTTGAAATGGCCGAACTCAGGCGCTGGCTGCGGGGGCCTGAGAGCCGCAACCGCCGGGGCCGCGGCCTGACAGAACGCCTCAGCGGGTTGATCGACGACGATCAGGTCTGCCGGGAACTGCTCGATGAAGTGCTCGATGCCTGTGCCGCCCTGCCCGCGCCCGGCTGGATGCAACGGGTGCAACAGGCATCATCCGGCGGTGCCGGTGAAATTTTCCTGGCGCAGGTCTACGCCCAGGTCAAGGCGCGCACGGAAAACCAGGGGCCTTATGCGGTCGAAACCGAGTGCCGCCCGGTGAGCGCTGACCTGGCAACCGCCGCTGACCGCCTGCATGGCGCATTCGGGCGTCTCTCGGTGCCGCTCAAACGGCTGGCGGAGCGGCTGGCCGCACGGCTCGATGAAGACGCCGACGAACTGGACAGCACCGAGCGGACGCGCATCGAGGCGCTGGTGCGCGGCGTGTTGCGCAGGGCCGCCCTTCAGGTGCCCGGCTGGCAGCAGATGCTGGCCGGCCTCAGTGGCGATCCGGACCCGGACTTTGCCGAATGGTTCTCGATCGAAACCGCCTATGGCAATGAAATGGATGTCGGCATGCACCGGCACTGGATCGATCCGACCAAGCCGTTTGCCGAATCGGTTCTGGAAACCACCGACGGCGTGTTGATCACATCCGCCACCCTCAAGGACCGCCCACCGGACCTGCCGGATGACTGGCGCAATGCGGAGATGCGCACCGGCGCCTCCCATCTGGCGGTACCGGTGGCGCGCCATGCCCATGCCTCACCGTTCGATTATGAGGCCAACGCCCGGTTGATCGTGGTCAACGACGTCAACCGCGAGGCGCCTGCTCAGGTGGCGGCCGCCTATCGGGAACTGTTTCTGGCGTCAGGCGGTGGTGCGCTCGGGCTGTTCACCGCGATTACGCGCCTGCGCAAGGCCTATGAGCAACTGATCGGGCCGTTGAGCAAGGCAGGCTATCCGCTCTATGCCCAGCATATCGACCCGATCGATGTGGGCACGCTGGTCGACTTGTTCAGGGCCGACGCAAATGCCTGCCTTCTGGGCACGGATGCGGTGCGCGACGGAGTGGATGTGCCCGGCGACAGCCTGCGCCTGATGGTGCTTGACCGGGTGCCCTGGCCGCAGCCAAGCGTGCTGGAGCGGGCGCGACGGGCAGCATTCGGCGGCAATTCCTATCAGGACATGATCGTGCGGCTGCGGTTGCGCCAGGCGTTCGGCAGGCTGATCCGCACCAACAAGGACCGCGGCGTATTCGTGATCCTGGATTCCCGCCTGGCCACCCGTTTCACCACCGCCTTCCCGGAAACCCTCGAGGTTCAGCGTATCGGCCTGGTAGATGCCATCGAACAGGTACGGGAGTTTTTGTCAAACAGGCCTTGCTGATACGGGCCGCAACGCTTAATTAAACCTGCTGTCGCCCGCATCTGCCCGATGCACGTGCCAGGCCGGCAGCCACACACTCTAGGAGCCATCAATGTCGCAGACCATCTCTCATCACCAAGCACTTGTATATGTCATGGTCACGATGGCCGCCGTGGACCGGGAAATTTCCGACACCGAACTCGGCCGGATTGGCCAGATCGTGAAAAACCTGCCGATCTTCAAGGATTTCGACGAAGAGCGCCTGGTTCACGTGGCACGCGAATGCGGCGATATTCTCGGCGAGGATGACGGTCTGGGTGCAATCCTCGGGCTGGTCGCTGAATGCCTGCCGGCAAAGCTCTACGAGACGGCCTATGCACTGGCGGTGGAAGTGGCTGCCGTGGACCTTTCGGTCGAGCAGGAGGAACTCCGCTTCCTGCAATTGCTGCGCGACAAGCTGCATATCGACAAGCTGACCCTGGCCGCCATCGAGCGCGGCGCCCGTGCACGGCATCAGATTCTGTAGACAGCCAAGACGTTATCGCGTCACGCAACCTTTGAAATAAACCGGGCAATCGCTTCGATTGCCTGTGTCTGGTTCTGCTCCGCCGTGCGGCCGCTTGCCTTACGGGGCGTAAGATCGTGATTGCCGTCGGCCAGCCATTCAAGCGTAATCGTGCTCGATATTTTGTAGGTTTTAACGTCTTCCAGTGTTCCGAACGGGTCGCGCTCGCCCTGGCAGATCAATCCGGGTGCCGACAAGGCCTCAAGATGGGCGGTGCGCAAACGCTCGGGCTTTCCCGGTGGATGGAAGGGATAACCGAGACAGACGAGACCTGCGACCTCCCCTGCATCATAGAGTTGATCGACGATCAAGCTGGCGATGCGCCCGCCCATGGACTTGCCGCCGATGAACACCGCTCCCTGCGCACCAAGACCGGTTACCTGATCGGCAAAATACGCCATCATGATTTCAGCCTTCGGCGGCGGCTTTTTCTTACCGGTCATGCGGCGCTCGGCCATATAGGGAAACTCGAACCGCATGACCTTGATGCCGCGCACGCCCAGCCCCTGGGCGATATGGGTCATAAAATCCGAATCCATGGGCGCGCCGGCGCCATGGGAAAACACGAAGGTCGCTGCGGCCTCCGCCGGGCCGTCGAAAAGACAATCGGTCACCTGTTCATTCTCCCCTGACAGGATTATCTAGAGCACATTCTTTTCATACGGAATCGGTTTGAAAAGAAAGTGCTCTAGCACGCGCGTCGATAACATGTTGCAGTGAGAGAACTTATGCCCGATCTCACCTCAGAGCCAGCCATCCGCATGATCTGCTTCGGCGGCGTGTTGTTGATCATGGCGGTGTTCGAGGTGGTCGCACCGCGCCGCGACCTGGTGCTGGAAAAACCCAAGCGCTGGTTCACCAATCTGGCGCTGGTGGCGGTCGACACCCTGGCGCTCAGGCTGTTGTTTCCAATCCTCGCCGTGGGGGTTGCGGAAATCGCCACGGCGCGCGGCTGGGGACTTTTATCCCTGACCGGCTGGCCCGCCTGGCTTGAGATTCTGCTCGCCGTGGTGGCGCTCGACCTGGCGATCTACGGCCAGCATGTGGCGTCTCACAAGATCCCCATATTATGGCGCGTCCACAAGGTGCATCATGCGGACCGGGACATCGATGTGACCACGGGCCTGCGCTTTCACCCGGTCGAGATCTGCCTGTCCATGCTCTACAAGTTCGTTATCGTGATCGTGCTCGGCGCCCCGGCATTCGCGGTGTTCCTGTTCGAAGTGCTGCTCAACGGCACGGCCATGTTCAACCACTCGAATGTCAAGCTGTCGGGCGCGCTCGACAGGTTGGTACGTCTGTTGATCGTTACGCCCGACATGCACCGGGTGCATCATTCGGTTATCCAGAGCGAGCACGACACCAATTACGGCTTTAACCTGTCGATCTGGGACCGCTTGTTCCGCACCTATACGGACCAACCGAGCAAAGGCCATACAGGCATGACCATCGGCCTTGCACCCTATCAGACGGAAAAACCGGGCCGGTTGGGATGGTCGCTGGCGCTGCCGTTTATGGGCGGGAAACCGGACGAAGACTGAAGCTGCGTCGACAAACAACCCCGATCCGCGCATAACTTTCCACCAGTTGATATTTTTGCATTCTGCACCCATGTCTTGTGCGACCCGGACACAACACTGGTTGAAAGTGCGTAGTGAAAACAAATAAAAACTCCACCGCCTCACCACATACCGATGCACCGAACAATCCACGCCGCCGGAACATCCTGACCACAGCGGCACTCTTGGCGGCTTCCTTCAGTTTTTCCTGGTTGCTGCCGCAAACACCCGCCGCTTCTGCACCGGAGTCCGTAGCGGCCCGTTCGGGCGCAGATGAGACAACGGATGGCGAAATTCTTAGCGTGCTGTTGGAAGTGGATACGGAGTCTTTGTTAGAAATTGCGTTGCAGCAACTCTTGCCAAACGTTCGAACGGAACTGCGCAAGGAGCGAGTCCGATATTCTCACCTACGTAGGGAGGGCGACAGGGTCTCTTTCAGGCTCCGAAAGGCGGATCAGGCATTTGTCGCCTATGCCGCGCTGGAGCGTCTTGGAGGTGAATATGAAATCGGCAAACCGGACAAGGGCATCTGGTCGGTATGGCCAACCGAAACCGAGATCGCCGAACTTCGCGAACGTACCATCAGATCTGTCTTGGTGTTGCTGACTGGTCGAATTGCTGGAGTTTTCAATTCTCAACCAGCACCGTTGATCCGCAGAGTGGGGACATCAAACAGAATTCTCGTACAGTATCCGGAAGGATATAAGGGGCAGAGTTGGGATTGGTCATCCGGAGTAATCGACAGCAGAGCCCTGATGAGGTTCTACCTGATCGAGAAAGTCACATCGCATTCCGAACTTGAAAGCGGATACGAAAAATCAAGACGAGACGTCCTGCGCCCGCAGGTCCAAACTGATGACACGCGATACATTGTGAACCAAAAGCGTTCACGGACGATGGGGGTCGAAGCGATCCGGAACGCCGATGTCGTTGTCAATCACGATGGTACGGTGCAGCTCGAAATCCGCATGAAAGACAGCGCAAAACGCCACTTCGCCTCAATGATCAACCGACAAACTGCAATCACAATCGGTAACGAGGTTCTGGCGGCGCCTTCCGTTTCGAATTCCGTCGAACATGCCGACATTCTGATCCTAAAGGGCGACCTCTCGCTCGCTTACGCAAAGAAGCTGGCAAACATAGTCACAGTTCTTATTGGCTATGGAAGACTGAAGGTCGTCCGCGAGTGGACTGTGAAGGCCGGCTACAATATTGACGAAATTTCAGGCCGATGACGTGCCTTAATCCAGAAACTGCTGAAACTCGATCAGATAGCCGTTGGGGTCTTGCGCCAGGAAGGCGTAGATGCCGAACTGGTCATTCCGTTCCGGCGGTCCCTCAGTCACAGCGCCGGCATCGCTCAGGTGTTGATACCAGCCGTCCACATCATCGGTGACAAGCGTGATCATGCCGCCTCTGGGCTCGACCACGCGGCCGTCCATGGCTTCGCACACGCCGATGGCGCCATCGCCCGAGGTGCGGTAGATGCGCGCTGCTCCCTCGTCGCGCACAAGTTCCAGGCCGAGCAGACCGGCGTAGAACCCGCAGGTCGCCTCAAGGTCCTGGGTATAGACCCAGGTGATGGTCTGGGTGATCGGTGGGTGGCTGGCCATTGCTGGTTACCTAATACAGATCGAGTGGAAAATGTTTGCGGTAGAGCCGGTCATAGGTGCCGGACACCTTGATCCGGTCGAGGGCGTAGTTGAGCGCATCGCGCAGCACGGTGTCCTCCCTGCGCACGGCAATGCCCGCGCCGTTGCCGAAATAGCGGCTTTCCGTATAGGCGCCTGGCAGGAACCTGCAGCACTGGTTCGACGCGGTGCCGTTGAGCCAGAACATCAGCGACGTGCCATCGCCGAACAGGGCTTCCACCTTGCCGGTGCTCAAGGCTTCGCGGGCCAGCGGGGTTGTGTTGTAGGAGCGGATATCGGCACTTGGAAAAAACGCCTTCAGAAAGGCTTCATGGGCGGTGCCGGCGCGCACGCCGACCAGCCGGCCGTCAAGGGATTGAGGAGTGACCTGGCTGATATCACTTGGTTTCTGGACAGCAAAGCGGGCGGGCGAGCGGTAATAGGGAAAAGTGAACTCCACCCGCCGGCGGTTTGCCGTACTGATGGCCATGGACGCAATAACCGCATCCGCCTGCTTTTTTTCGAGTGCCGGGATCAGGTTTTCCCATTTTCCCGCAGCGATCCGGCAGCGCACCCGCAATGCACCACACAGAGCCTTGGCCAGATCGACGTTGAAACCGACCAGATTCTGGTCCGCGTCGCGGTAGTTGAAGGGCGGGTAATCGCTGTCGGTGAGGAAATTGATGCCCTTGATATCGCTCATGTCGGGCGCCGGCGTATCTTCCGCCAGATGCCAGAAGAACGGCATCGGCACATTTGGCCGCTGGGTATCCTCGCTCTGGGCGATGGCAAGCAAAGGTGCGAGCATGAGGGCTGCGGCACAGGCCGTTCCACAGCACAGTGCCAAGCGTTCACTGTGTCTCGTCAACCACGTCTTCAGCACCGGCATCTTCAACCGCATTTCCTTTTTCGCAGACCTCCGGCAAACATCCGTGTCATCGCAAATCACTGCTTATACCAACCCGCCGGGATAATGAAGCTTGAGGCTTTGTGGTGAGCGAAAAAACACTCGGTAAGACAGGATGGCCAGACCAATATGGAACTGGTAGTCGCACCTGTTAAGAGCAACACATGAAAAGGTCTAGGAACGAAACTGCGCCCACATGATGCGGTGATCGGAAATGTGAAAGCGCACAAAGGCGTTGAAGATTTTTTGGCCCTGGTCGCGCCAGAGACGCGAAAAAATCGCACCGTCAAAATCAAACACACCTGATTTGACAAAGTCTTCCCTGGTTCTGCCCGGGAAAAACGCTATCTGATCATATTCATTGTCGCTCGCAATCGTCGATCCAATGCGCGAGCTGTGCGCTGGCACGTGCAGGCCCCGTTTGGTCAGGGCATCGAATATCGGATCGCCCGGCAAGGCTTTGGGCATGTTCAAATCGCCCAGCACGACAATGTCCGTGGTGTAGGCGTTTGCGCTTTTGCGGTTCAAATCAGCCCAGCGGCCAACCGCATAGGTCTCAAGGGCGCGCCGGTTTACGTTGGCTGTGCTTTTGCTGCCAAAAAACAGATGCGCATTGACCAGCGTGAACCGCAATGCACCGCTGCGGAAGGCGACCGCATAAGGGTTTCGGTCAAATCCCGTAAACTTGCGGGTAATGCCCGGCAGCTTTATGTGCCGGTGGTCCTTGGGAGGGATGGCCACTTCGCCGGCAAGTTCCAGGAGTTCAACTTTGCCGGTGTCGAAAATATAGGCCATTCTCTCATTGTTGCCGGCCTTGTCGGTGAAGACGGTTTCATAGGTGCTCGGCAGATTTGCAATAACGCCGCGCAACCCGCTGACGTTTTCCTTGACCTCCTGAACGGCGACGACATCGAACCAGCTGATCATTTCGGCAATCAGCCGGTTGTCCCTGTCGTCTCTCGGCTGGCCCGAATCTCCCAGATTGGCAATGTTCCAGGTTGCCAGCAAAAGCCGGTCGGAACGTTTTCTCGGGATATCCCGGCCCGGCTCCGTGTCGCGATAGCGGCGCAGGGCCTGTATCTCGGTATCGGGTTGGTAGTTGAAATCGACAGGTCTTGGAAATGGCGGCATGGCTCACACCCCGGTCGTATATGTCTGGCTGCCCCCTGCAATCGCGTATCGACGATATAGCATATCGAGGTATGGCATATTGCGGAATGCAGGCATCGCTCATGCTCGCATAAGTATGGGCACGCCGTCATTTCAACACAATCGGGCATGGGAAACAACACGCCGCCGGCGGATGTGGGTTGACCTGGTTGGATTATTTATATAACCATATGGTTATGGAGCAATATGGCCATGCAGCCGGATCCCGGGATCTCGACGCGGTGTTTGCAGCCCTTGCCGATCCGACGCGGCGGGCGATCCTGTCGCGGCTGGCGGCCGGCGAGGCATCGGTGACGGAGATTGCCGCACCGTTCGAGATGAGCCAGCCGGCGGTGTCGAAACATCTGAAAGTGCTGGAACGGGCGCGGCTGATCGAACGGGATATCGACAAGCAGCGCCGGCCGGCGCGTCTGAAGGCTGCACCCATGGCTGAGGCGGTGAGCTGGCTTGAAGAGTTCAAACAGTTCTGGTCATCGAGTTTCGATCAGCTCGACGACCTGTTGGAAGAGTTGAAAAAGGCTGAGACGAAAGGGTCCAGGAATGAGTGATGTGCCGACATATGTGCTGGAGCGGGTGTTTGATGCACCGCGTGAGCTGGTGTGGAAGACCTGGACCGATGCAGAGCTGCTGCCGCGCTGGTACGGACCAAGGGTCGAGACCATTGTCCACCGCCTGGACGTAAAGCCCGGCGGGCTGTGGCTGGGTGAGATGAAATGGGGCGACAACTCCCACTATCAGCGGGTCGAATATACCGAAGTTACCCCGCCCGAGCGGCTGGTCTGGCTGCATTCGGTCTCGGATGCGGACTGGAACATCACCGCAAATCCCATGATGCCCGACTGGCCGCGAGTGCTTTTGACAACGGTGACCTTCGAGGAAGATAACGGCCAAACGAAAATGCGCCTGACCTGGGTGCCCCATGAGGCAAGCGAGGTGGAGACTGCCTGCTTTACCGCCGCGCTTGACGGCCTGAACAAGGGCTGGGGTGCCGGCATGGAGCTGCTCGCAGAGCTGCTGGCTGAACTACAGGCCTGAGCCGGTTTTGGGGTGTTTGAGGCGCGTGGGCAATAACTGATGTGTCCGTCGACATGCGCACGCGGCAGACACATCAGCCAAGGTGAGTCCCGATAACACAAAAATGTTCCCGGATGTCCGTTGTTGCATCCAGTCCGGTCGTTCTCAACCAACCCTCGCTACGGGGAAGACCAATGTGCCAGAAGCGGTCATCGGTTTTTTTGGTCTTCTGAAAATTGCCAGGCCGTGTTAGAGGATCGCCGATAAATCGGAGATTTCATGTCCCACTAAGTGAGGATGGCACGATTGCCATCCAAGCGAGCTGAATACAGGCGAAGCCGTTCAGCGGCCCTGTTCGCTCGCCAATCCAAAACTTAGAATAGTGCCCTGACAATTCGTCAGCGGCTGGAATATGGAAGTTACTCAAAACAATGATCAGAAAGTATCGAACTGAAGATACCGACGCCCTTGTCCTAATCTGGCAAAACGCGAATGCTCTGGCACATTCGTTTCTGGCAGACGACTTTGTGGCGCAAGTGGCTCAAGACATGCGTAACATCTACCTTCCGAACGCGGAGACTTGGGTTCTGGAGGAGAATGAAACGCCGCTCGGCTTCATCGCGCTAGTCGATGATGAGATCGGTGGGCTATTTCTTGAACCGTCCCATCATGGGCGATGATTTGGCAAAGCACTGGCAGACCATGCTGTCGCTCTCGACGGTCCTTTGTGTGTAGAGGTCTTCGAAAAGAATTCGATAGGACGGCGTTTTTACGACCGTTACGGGTTCGTGGAGACCGAGCGCTATGTCCATGAGGGCTCCGGCGAAGTGACCATCAAAATGGCGATGCCGCCGTCCTAACACCTAAATCAGAAGGCGTTCCCTCCGGAGCGCCTTCTTTCTGTTGAAGCATCTCCAATGACCGCAGTGGGTCAGGAATCGCCTTGTCCCGCCTGTCAAATCGACGGTGAAGGTACAACCGTAACCAGACATCTCGCGCCGAATTTGCCCAGAATTTCTGTAGTGCCCTCAACTTCGGAAGTTGTCGGATCGGGTGCAACACGGTGATTTCGTACCAAAAATCGACATTGGGCGTTCAGGTGATTCCGCAAATTCTGTGAGCGAAATGTCCATTTTACACAGTGCATGAAGCTCTGTTGGAGCGAGAATCGTGCGCGGCTTGGTTTCTGACTATTCGCGGGTGAGATCGCTGAACAATGAGGATACCGCCGCCACATCGTGGTCTCCGTAACGCCGGCCGATCACCTGTACGCCACATGGCAGACCATCTTCGGTCGTTCCGATCGGAGCCGAATTGGCCGGCAGGTAGGCCAGACTGGCAAAGGAAAACCAAAAATGCTGGGTCAGGACGGGCTGTTCGACGCCGTTCACCGGCACCGTGCGCATCTCTACTTCGCTGCCCTTTCGGAATGGTGCCGCAGCGCTTGCAGCGACCGGACAGAGGAATAAATCGTAGCTGTCAAAGAAAGACCGCCACTCGTCGCATATCCGAATACGCTGTTCATTCAACTGCAACCAACGGCGGTGTGGCATCGAATTGCCTTGGGCATTGAGGTATAAAAACCGCTCCACCCCCGCACCACCGCTTTTCGCCGTCTCCAGATTCTCACGGAACCGCTCGTCGTCGAGACGTGTCGAGGTTTCTGCCCGCACCATCAAGTTCATCAGATCGTTTGCTGCATCGAAATCTATCTCGGGGCGGCCTGCTCGATCCACGTGCGCGCCTGCCACCTCCAGTGCGTGGATAAACTTGTTCAAAACCTCGATATAGGCAATATCGACGGGGCATTCCTCGTGTTCGAGCATTACGGCCAAACGCATCCCTTTGAGCGTGGCCAAACGGGCTCTGGGCAGGCGCAGCTGCCAGGCCGAGCCGGGCTCCTCCGATCCCGACAAGGCGTCGACCAGCAAGGAGAGGTCCTCAGCCCTGCGCACAATCGGACCGGAGACGCCGATATCGGGCACGCGAACCTCGTCATGCATGCTATGGCCGCTCATGGGTAGAATATTCCACGAAGGCTTCAGCCCATGAACACCACAATAATGTGCAGGCTGCCGGATCGAGCCGCCCTGATCGCTGCCAATATCGGCATAGGAGAATCCGCAAGCCACCGCCACAGCAGAGCCGCCCGAGGAGCCGCCCGCGCTTCGCGAAAGATCGTGTGGGTTGCGCGTGGCGCCGAACAGGGGATTGTCAGTTTCCCAATCTCCCAGATTGGCGGGGATATTGGTCTTTCCGATCAGCACTGCCCCCGCGGCCGCCAGCCGCTGCGCGATTCCAGAGCTCCTGTCCGGGACGTGGTTTGCGCGTTCGGGATCGCCCCATGTGGTCGGCATGCCTTCGACATCAAAACATTCCTTGATGGTTACAGGGAGACCATCCAGGGGACCTGTTTGGTGGCCCGCACGGCGCGCTTCATCACAGACGTCCGCCCTGCGCCGTGCAGCTTTGACATCCATATGGACAACAGCGTTGACGGTTCCGTTGTCATTATCAATGGCCTCCAGGCACGCTTCCAACAATCTTCGTGCCGTCGTTCGGCCTTCGCTCAGCGCCCGAAGCGCCTCAACCGCACCAGCGAAATGTCCAGGACGATCGTTCGCTAACCTCACTTCGCTCTGCGTCATCAATTACTCCCTGTCCGGCGCGTTGGGTAGCTCGTAGCTCCCATTCACTGCAATCGCGCTAATTTTGGCGCGGTTCTTTGGTGTTATGACCGTAATTCAAAACTCGCCGTAAATTCCAATGAGAGTATGTGCCGGTGGGCGATATTCTGCTTTGGCTGATGTTTTTGCGAGAATTCCAATCCACCATATCCCGGCATGGTCTGTGCATGTGATCTTACGAATTTGCGACGACCTGAAGCGAGCTCAAAAATATGAATTCTCAGTCATGATCGCTGAGTTCGTTGTAGAATGAATGATTGAGACGCCGGGCAAGCAAACCGCCCCCGGCATCGGCCGGGAGTGTGAAAAATCGGTGTTGATACAGCTCTGAAGGTCCGCCAGCACCGTGTCGCAACCGGTCATACCGTGAACCCCACCTGCACACCCACCCTCGATGAACGTCACAGGTCGGTGGCGGATATTCTTGCACTCAACTTTCGCCGGGAGGTTATCAGGGCGTCAGCGGCAGAACACTGGCGTCAAAACCGCGCAGCGTATTCTCCGTGGCAATTGTTGGCCTGCCACACACGGCTATGCAGCATGAATGTGCAGCAGTCAGTGACGCCTTACTGCGCCCGCTCCGTTTTCTTCCGAGACTGCCAGAGCATGTGATCTCCCAATAGGTTGTTCGTACGGAACCGTTTGATGGCGCCAAACCGGTTTGACTCTGGCGGACATTTAACACGCCTCATTGTCTGGTGGATTATCTTGTTTCCACTGCTGACGGGTAATGCGAAAGCCGGGGTATTTTTCCGTGTAAGCTCGAACCAGCCCCTCGTAGACCAGCCCGCTCTTTTCAAGAACCTTACGTGAAGCGACATTTTCTGCGTCGATCACTGCAACAACTTCTTCCAACGGGGACACCTCGAATGCGAATTTCAAAAGCCGCTTGCAGGCTTCTGTCGCATAGCCTTTTCCCCATGCGGATTTCTTTAAAATGAATCCGATTTCGATATCACCCTCAGGTATCAAATCGCCAACCACCAGATCCCAATCCCAATCATCCAGTTCTACGGGCATGGGAAGCAGAAGCGCACTCCCAAGTTTCTCTTGGGTGACTTTATCAATCAAACACCAGATCCCGATGCAGCCGCCCGCACAACGCCGTATGACAGTGGGCATCTCCGCAGCCAGCTCTTCTTCCGTGTAGATTCTGTCAGCGGCATACTTCACCACATCTGGATCAGTCCACTGGTCGATCGCCAAATCGATATCTGCTTCTGATAGTGGCCGAAACAGCAGGCGTTCGCTTTCGAATACAAGGTTCATGGGCTGTCGTGGCACGGTTGAAATTTGGTCTTCCCCCGGTTTAGAGCGCTTCAAAAAAGATCCGGCAGACATTCCCGAATTTGGGGGTCTTATGCCGAAAGTCGGATGAAACGCTTGGTGAGCATGAGAGCCGTAACTGAAAGGCCAATGGCCAGTCCCCACCATAGTCCAGCAGCACCGTAGCCGAAAATGAAACCAAGTAGATAGCCGCCGGGGACACCGAGGCCCCAATAACCTAAGGCTGCGATCCACATGGGAACCAATGTATCGCGCATGCCCCGTAAAGCTCGTACCGAGATTGCGCCCATGCCATCGAAAATTTGAACCACCCCGGCAATTACAAAAAATCCCGCAGCGAGCTCCATGACGCCCCGGTTCACCGGATCGTTGATGTTTATGAACATGGCCATCAACAATTTGGGCACCGCCAGGAAAATGCATGCAGCAATTGACATAAATACGATCCCGCTCCCCAAACCCAATAATCCGGCACGCCGAGCTTGAGCGGGTTTGCCTTCGCCAAGACTTGAGGCAACCCGAATGGCTGCCGCTTCACCGATGGCCATAACGACGACAAAAGTGATCGCAATTGTGGAAAAAACTATCTGACTGGCGGCCAGGGCAACCGCGCTGATGGAACCCATGAGGATTGCGGTTACAGCAAACAGGCCCTCTGCCATAAGTGCAATACCCCCAAGTGGAACTCCGAGAACCAGAATCTGCCGACAGCCGGCTAAAAATCCCTCGCGATCCCATTTAAGAATCGGAAACTGGCGGAAATGTTCAGAGCGTAAGACATACCAAAGCAGAGCAGCTAACATGACCCAGCAGACAATGCTGGTCGCCCAGCCCGCGCCGCTCACCCCAAGAGCAGGCAATCCGAAAGCACCAAACACCAGCCCGTAGCTCAGCAGAGCATTCAATCCCACTGCCAACAGTGTGATCACCATTACTGAACTTGGCCGTGACAACGCAGCCACAAACTCACGCAGTACAACGAACCAAATGCTCGGTAGAAAACACCATACCGCTGCGTGAAGATACATCTCGCCATAGATAAGAACCTGCGGGTCCTGGCCAGTCAGCGACAGAAGCGGCACCAAAAACCAAACCAACACCATGCCGGGAACCGCCAGCCCTACACTAAGTACAAATCCTATCCGAACCTGCCGGGCCGCCGAATGCTTGTCACCAGCCCCAACTGCTTCGGCGACCAAAACTCCAATCATTGAGATAGCTGCCATGCAAAACAACATGACCGCGAACATTAGATCACCCGTCAAACCCACGGCAGCCAGTTCCAGGCTTCCCAGTCGGCCCACAATTGCCATGTCTGTCAGCATCATGGCGATTTCGGCGAGGTAGGCTGCAGCAAGAGGCGCAGCAATGACAAGCAGGGAGCGCAATTCCCGGGCCAGAGACGGCAACTGCTTTCCCATTTCAGTAGAGGGAACGTGGTCTGAACTCATAGTGAATTCCCAATCGGCACCGTATTTACTATTCAGCCGCCCAGCGCGCCGAGATTTGGGATCGTTGGCAGTGCGCGGTGTCAATGAGTTCGATTGGACGGTAGTTTGCGATCCATGCGACGTCTGTTCTTTCCGATGTCCGCTGTTGCTTCAAGCGTCGCCGTTTTCGAGTATCTCTTGCCATCGGTGTAAAGTGCCATTAGCGGCCGATCAGACACCGGACAATCCATTTTGCGTTTATGCTGCTTTTGGTCTTCACAAAGCCGCACAAGCCTATAGAACCCGCGTCATAAGCAGATAATCCCCGCCATAGCGAATTTTATCATGTCCAACGACTGGTTGGCGTGCGCGTTCCTTATACCCAAGCGTTTCATAAAGCCTCACTGCACCCTGGTTCTCCGCGAAAACATTGAGGCTCATTTCTTTGAAGCCCTTGGCTTTTGCAGCCGCCTCAGCCTCAGCAATCAGGCGTTGGCCAATGCCGGTGCCTCGAAACTCAGCGTAGACTGCCACTGCCATGATGTAATAGCTGCCATCGGCGTGCATATGTTCGAATGGCGCATATAGATAGAAGCGATCTTCGGGCACAAGCGGGTCGGCTGGGCCCTCTCCCATGGCATCCATTGGAAATGCGTGTATTGAACCCAGCACCCTCTCTTCATTCTCGGCAACCGAGCAGTTCGCGAAAGCCGTCGTCGCGCTCGGACGGGAAAACAGATGCTCGACAATCAAATTGGCTTTGCGCCCTGGGATGACACCTTCATAAACAGCCTCTGCCAGGCCGCCCGTTGCTTCCATAAAGGCGTTGGCCAAATGCGGGATGTCAGCGGCTTGTGCGGGTCTTATTGAAAAACTCATGCCGGGTGCTTCTCAGTTTTCACTATTCATCATGGTCTGGCTGGACCGAGACTCTATCCCGGCGCTGGAACACGATCCAACAAGAACTTGTTGAGCCGGAAGTCCGCAAATAGGACGGACCGGCTGTTGCCTCGGAGCCAGCGGCTTATATCAATGGAACTGAGGGTGAAAAGGTCTAGTAGTAGGTCACATCTTCGTCGCGATCACCACTGGGAGGTGAATAGACGTCGATAAAGATCACTGGTTCATCGCCCAGGATTTCCCCGCCGTGAGGCACACTCGACGGTACAAACCACATGTCTCCCGGGCCGACTTCCCGGACATCATCACCCACGGTGAGCCGCATACGTCCCTGAATCACAACACTCGTCTGCTCGTAAGGGTGGGAATGGAGTGGATATGTGCCGCCGGGTTCGAACTTGACCCAGTTTAGCTCCTGATGGGTGCCGGTGGCCAACTGACTGTTCCACCAGACCTGCATACCAGGAAAATACTCCGCTGACGCTTCAGCTTCAGACAATGAAACTATGTTTGACATGCTCTCTCCATACCAATTTGCACGAAACCATAATCATGCACCGAACCCCGTTCCAAGCACTGCAAAAACCCTCGGCGGAATACAAGGCTTTTGTCCGCTCAGGGTCATTTTTCGCCGTAGTGCGATGTCCAAACACAGGTCTGGTTCGGGTCCGCAAACGGTCATCCGGCGATGCGTGCTGGAGCGGGCGATGGGGATCGAACCCACGACATTCAGCTTGGGAAGCTGACGCTCTACCACTGAGCTACGCCCGCATTTGCGTGAGATTACCACGGTTTAAGCCGTGTTCAAACCGCTGTTCACTAGATGTTCCCGGCAATTGTTTGCATATAAACTTCTCGTGATCACGGTGGAATATCTTCCGCTTACGTAGAATTCTGCTAATTTGCGCGCGATGAATGATGCGTCACCGATTCAGGTCGAAAAACCGCGCCGATTGAGCCGCGAAAAATTCGACGACCCCGACTTTACCGCTGCCGGCGAAATGCGCGCATCGGTGGGTCTTAGCCAATTGCAAACCCTGTGGATCAACACCGGTACCCTGTGCAACATCGAGTGTGCGCATTGCTATATGGAATCCAGCCCGGCCAATGACCGGCTGGTGTATTTCTCAGCCGCCGACGCCGCAGCCCTGTTTGACGAACTGCGTGCGCTTGACACCGGCACCACGGAAATCGGGTTCACCGGCGGCGAGCCTTTCATGAACCCGGACATGTTGGAAATGATCGGCGATGCCCTGGCGCGCGGGTTCGAGGTGCTGGTCCTGACCAACGCCATGCAGCCGATGCAACGGCCGCGGATCAAGCAGGGGCTGCTCGACCTGAAAGAGCGATATGGTGACCGCCTGCGCATCCGCATCAGCCTCGATCACTATGCCTCCGCCCTGCATGAGCTGGAGCGCGGAGCAAACACCTGGCAGCCAACCCTCAAGGGCCTCGACTGGCTTGCCGAGAATGGCTTTCATCTGTCGGCCTGCGGCCGCACAAGGTGGCAGGAAACCGAGAGCGACACACGGGTCGGCTTTGCCCGGTTGTTTGCCGAGCGGTGCTATCCGATCGATGCCAATGATCCATCGCGCCTGGTGTTGCTGCCGGAAATGGACGAAACCGCCGACGTACCGGAAATCACCGAGGCGTGTTGGCAGATCCTGGGCGTTGATCCCGAAGACATGATGTGCGCAACCAGCCGCATGGTGGTCAAACGCAAGGGCGCCGACAAGCCGACACTGCTGCCCTGCACACTCCTGCCCTATGATGCGGCGTTCGACATGGGCGCAACGGTTGAGGAATCGATGGCTGCCGACGGCGGCATGTTCGACAACGGCAAGGTCAAACTCAACCACCCGCACTGCTCAAAATTCTGCGTGCTCGGCGGCGGAAGCTGTTCGATCAAAGCGGACGAGTAAAAGAGTTTATTTCGCTCACGGCTGTTCGGCGCTTTGCTTGTTTATCGCTCACGGCTGTTCGGCGCTTCGCGACGGCCTCCGCGGGGGCGCCCTGACCGGGCGGCGGCCAGTCGGCCTTGCCTCCCTGCGGTCGGTTGTCTGATTTCGCTCACGGCTGTTCGGCGCTTCGCGCCGGCCTCCGCGGGGGCGCCCTGACCGGGCGACGGCCAGTCGCGCTTGCCTCGCTGCGCTCGGTTGTCTGATTTCGCTCACGGCTGTTCGGCGCTGCGCGCCGGCCTCCGCGGGGGCGCCCTGACCGGGCGGCGCGCAGTCGCGCTTGCCTCCCTGCGGTCGGTTACGGAGTTATCAGTCTAGCTCCCGGAGGAGGGGCGCAGCCCCGAACGACTAGCGCCATTGAGACGCGCAGCCTTAGTGGCGCTTGAACGTCACTAAATCAGAGCTATCCGTATTGCTCCTGGACGAGGGCCACGCTCCTGATTGTACCGGGAGTGGCGGAACCAAATCCCTAACGTATCCAATCGGACGGGTCGAACGCCTTGAAGTGCTTGGACAGTTTCAGGCCCTGCTTCTGGTAGTTGGAGCCGATCGCGGTGCCGTAGATCTGCTCGGGCGTTTCGGTGAGGCGCTCATAGACCAGGCGGCCGATGATCTGGCCGTCTTCGATGATGAACGGCACTTCGTGGCTGCGCACCTCGAGCACCGCCCGGCTGCCTTCGCCGCCGCCGGTGGAATGGCCGAAGCCTGGATCGAAAAAGCCGGCATAGTGCACCCGGAATTCGCCGACCAGGGGATTGAACGGGATCATCTCAGCGGCATAGTCGGGTGGCACTCTGACCGCTTCGCGCGACGCCAGGATATAGAACTGGTCGGGATCAAGCACCAATTCGCCGCCGCACCACAAGGGCTCCCAGAAATCGATGACATTGCACACACCCGGCTTGTCCATGTCGATCAGGCCGGAATGGCGTTTGGCCCGGAAGCCGACCGGCTGTTTGGTGCCATCGCCGCGCAGATCGACCGACAGGGCGATGCCGTTGTCGACATTGGGCACGCCCGGAGTTATCAGCGGTTCTTGCGCGTGCAGGTCGCGGATCAGCTGATCGGAATGGGTCGGCTCGCCGCGCCGGAACCTGATCTGGGACAGCCGGGACCCGGTGCGCACCAGAACGGAAAAGGTGCGCGGACTGATTTCCGCATAGAGCGGCCCGTGATAACCGCGTTCGACCTTGTCGAATTCGACGGCCCCATCGGTGATCACCCGGGTGAACACATCGAGCCGGCCGGTGGAGCTTTTGGGATTGGCGGCAGCAGCGATATCCTGTTCCAGCGCCAGCGCTTCAAGAAGCGGCACGATATAGACGCATCCGGTCTCAAGCACAGCGCCATTGGACAGATCGATCTCATGCAATGCCAGGCCTTCCAGGCGGTGCGCAACGCTGGTGTCCGGCCCTGGCAAGAAGCTGGCGCGCACCCGGTAGGCGACACGGCCGAGGCGCAGATCAAGGCTTGCCGGCTGGATCTGCCCGGCGACCACCGGTTCCGCGGGCGCAATCACACAACGCTCGATCAGCGCTTCGATTTCATGCGCCGGCAATATTCCCGCACGCGCCGCCGGGTCGCCATTCGGTGTCTGCTGCACTGCCATCGCCATGCCGATTTTCCATTGCCTCAGGATTTGCGCCGGCTCGCCAGCCGCCCATGGGGCCATGTCATAGCGGATTCGGCGGACAACCGCCAAATTTCCGTGCTGTTGTATCCACAGCCGCGACACTGGATCATAAGGGCACTTCTGCGGTAATCTGGTTCGCAAACCTGCACAACAAAACAAAAGACGGTCAGATGACGGAAAATCATGGCGAAGACATCTGGGGGCTGTATGACAGCGTGACGCGGTATATCCGGGTGACGGTGACGCCGACCTATCTCGATGATCAGTCTTCTCCCGATGAAGGCTATTTCGTTTGGGCCTACACGGTGCAAATCGAAAACGAAGGCAAGGAAGTGGTGCAGCTGAAACATCGCCACTGGCGCATTACCGATGCCCACGGGCGCACTCAGGAAGTGCGCGGTGAAGGTGTGGTGGGTGAACAGCCGGTGCTTGAGCCGGGTGACTGCTTTGAATATACCAGTGGCACACCGCTTGCGACACCATCGGGCATGATGGTCGGGTCGTACCAGATGGAAAATGCCACAGGCGAACAATTCGATGTCAGCATTCCAGCCTTTTCCCTGGACAGTCCGCACACCGACCACCTGGTTCACTGACAAGTATGAGCGCAGATTGAACAGCCCGGAGCGCGCGGGCGGCCAGCTTTCCGGAGACCTGCGACACAGCCGTGTTTGACATCCGTCCCATATTGCTGGTGGTCGGCATTCTCCTCACCACGCTCGGCTGCGCCATGCTGCTGCCGGCGATCTTCGACCTGGCGGCAAATAACAGTGACTGGGCGGTGTTTGCAGCGTCCGCCGGCTTCACCCTGTTTGTCGGCATATCGCTGGCGCTGGTGACCTGGGGGCGGACAGAAAATCTGAGCGTCAAGCAGGCCTTCATCCTGACCACGGTGGTATGGATCGCACTGGCCGCATTTGCCGCCCTGCCATTGGCGCTCAGCGAACTCGACATGTCCTACACGGATGCGTTCTTCGAAGCCATGTCGGGCCTGACCACCACCGGGGCGACGGTCATTGTCGGCCTCGACGCAGCACCGCCTGGCCTGTTGTTGTGGCGTGGCTTGCTGCAATGGCTGGGCGGCATCGGCATCATCGTCATGGCGATCGCTGTGCTGCCGATGCTGCAGATCGGCGGCATGCAGCTGTTCCGTATGGAATCATCGGACACCTCGGAAAAGATCCTGCCGCGGGCAACCCAGATCGCCGGCTCGATCACCTTTCTCTACCTGTCGTTTACCATCGCCTGTGCGCTTTGCTACTACATGGCCGGCATGCGCCTGTTCGATGCGGTGGTGCACGCCATGACGACAATCGCCACCGGCGGGTTTTCAAGCCATGACGATTCGATCGGCTATTTTCAAAGCACGACCATCGACCTGGTGGGTGCCGCCTTTATGATAATCGGCAGCCTGCCCTTCGTGCTCTATCTGCAGGCAGTGCGCGGCAATGCGGTTCCACTCCTGAAGGACAGCCAGGTGCGGTTCTTTCTGGCTCTGGTGGCGGTGCTGATCGGTCTTGCCTGGACCTACGAGATGAGCATCGGGACGGACGCCGCCGGGCGGGCCTTGCAGCTCGCCACGTTCAACGTCATTTCGATCGTCACCGGCACTGGATATGCGACCACGGATTACGGTCAGTGGGGACCGTTCGCGCTGGTGTTCTTTTTCTGCATCATGTTCATCGGCGGCTGTGCCGGATCGACCTCATGCGGCATCAAGATTTTCCGCTTCCAGGTGGTGCTGCAAATGCTGAAGGTCTATCTGCACCGTATCCTCTATCCCCATGGCGTGTTCGTGCCGCGCTATAACGGCCGGCCGCTGCCCGATCATGTTACCGCTGCCGTGCTGAGCTTTTTCTTCCTGTTTTTCATCGTCTTCATCGTGGTCGCCCTGGTGCTCAATATGATGGGGCTGGACAACCTGACCGCCATGTCGTCGGCGGCAAGTGCGATCGCCAATGTCGGCCCGGGCCTTGGCGATGTGGTCGGACCCGCCGGCACCTATGCAACACTGCCGGATACCGCGAAATGGCTGCTGTCATTTGCCATGCTGATCGGACGTTTGGAAATCTTTACGGTGCTGGTGCTGTTTTCGCCGGTGTTCTGGCGGACATGACGGCAAAAAGGAATATCTGATGACCGGCGCACGGATTGGCACACGCGAAATGGTCGAGCGTCTGATCGGGTTTGACACCACCAGCCGCCTGTCGAACCTGCCTTTGATCGAATTTGTCCGCGACTATCTGGACGGGCACGGCATCGCCAGCGAACTGGTATTCGGCGAAGACAACGCCAAGGCCAATCTCTACGCCACCATCGGCCCCGGTGAGATCGGCGGCGTGGTGTTATCGGGACATACCGACGTGGTGCCGGTTGACGGTCAGGCGTGGGACAGCGATCCGTTCGATCTGACCGAGCGCGACGACAAGCTGTTCGGCCGCGGCACCTGCGACATGAAGGGCTTTATCGCCATCGCACTCGCCATGGTGCCCGAGTTCCTGGAACACAGGCTTACCACGCCTGTTCATCTGGCGTTTTCCTTCGACGAGGAGGTCGGTTGCCTGGGGGTCAGGCCGCTGATCGATCATATCGTGCAACACCTGCCCAGGCCGAAGATGGTGATCGTCGGCGAGCCGACCAATATGACCGTCGTCAACGCGCATAAGAGCGGCCACTCCTTTGTCACGGAAGTGACCGGCCTTGAAGCCCATTCGAGCGTGACGCATCTCGGCGTCAACTCGATCATGGCGGCCGGTGAACTGATCGGCGAATTGGCGCATATCCGGCGGGACATGGAAACAAGAGTGGACCACACGGGGCGCTTCGACCCGCCCCATACAACGGTTCATGTGGGTATGATCGAGGGTGGCACAGCGCTTAACATCGTGCCCAAATGCTGCCGGTTCGAGTGGGAGTATCGCGGTCTGCCTGACCAGGACGACGACGAAATACCGGGCCGCCTGAAGGCCTATGCGCAGAACCATGTGCTGCCGCACATGCATAGCGTCTCGTCTGAATGCGGGGTCGAAACGACGCGGATCAATGCGGTTCCAGGCCTGGCGCCCATGGACGGCTCACCTGCTGAAGCCATGGCACTGAGGCTTGCCCAGCAGAATGAAACCTTCGCAGTGTCTTATGGCACCGAAGCGGGCCTGTTCCAGGACGCCGGCATGCCGGCGGTTATCTGCGGGCCGGGCGACATTATTCAGGCGCACAAGCCGAACGAATTTGTCGCCCTTGAACAGGTCGACCGCTGCGAACGGTTCATGCAGCGGCTGATCAAGGAACTGGTTTAGGCTCCGAGTTCGGGCGGATCGAAATCATAGACCGCGTTGCAGAACTCGCAGGTCACCTCGATGTGGCCGTCCTTGACCATGTCGCCGAGGTCTTCAGCATCGAACTGGCGCAACATGTCCTCGACCCGGGCACGGGAGCAGGTGCAGTGGCGTTCGATATCGATCGGCGAGAACGCACGGACGCCATCTTCATGATAGAGCCGGTACAAAAGCCGTTCGCTGGCAAGGGTCGGATCAAGCAACTCATGGTCTTCCGTGGTGCGCACCAGGATCTTGGCGCGGGTCCAGCTGTCGTCTTCTTCGAACACGAACTGTTCCATGCCTTCCGGCACGTCGCCGGAATCGATCTCGATCGGGCTGGGAGTGCCGTTGTCGGGCAGATGCTGCACGACAATGCCCCCGGCGCGCCAGCCGGCATCGCCATCTGTGCCCTGCTCGAGCAATTGTCCAGAACACAAAAGCACCTCGGTCGGGATCTGCTCTGACTGGGCAAAGTAGATGTTGGCGGCATCAGTCAGCGTGCCGTCTTCGAGCGGCACAACGCCCTGATAACGGTCTTCGCTTGTGCCCCGGTCTATGGTCATGGCCAGATAGCCCAGGCCCAGGAGCTGCGGCTGGGTTATGCGTTCACCGGTGGCTTCCAGCCGGGCGACTTTGTCATGATCGAAATGGGCATAACCGCGCATCTGACCAGGCGTGGCGAAATCGACCACCAGCATATCAACCGGACCGTCGGTCTTGGTCTGCAGGATGAACTTGCCATCGATCTTGAGCGACGTGCCGAGCATTGCGGTGAGCGCGACCGCTTCGGCGAGCAACCCGGCAACGGCCGGTGGATACTTATGGCGGGCGAGGATATCGGTCACCATGGGGCCGAGCCGCACCAGCCGGCCGCGCACGCCCAAGGCCTCGACATGAAACGGCAATACGCTGTCGTCGGGTGCCGGGGCGTGCGGCCACTCAGCGGTGTGTTGTTCAGTCTCGCTCAATTGGTCTTTTCCGGTTTACAGGAATGCGACACGCTCTAGGTCAATCCGCTGCACCGAGACACCAGGCAAGAATGCCCTTTTGTACGTGCAAACGGTTTTCCGCCTCGTCGAAGACCACTGATTGCGGCCCATCGATCACTTCGTCGGTCACTTCCTCGCCTCTGTAGGCTGGAAGACAGTGCATGAATATGGCGTCCTCGGCCGCCAGGCTCATGAGGCCGGCATCGACCTTGTACCCCGCAAAAACCCGGCGGCGGTGTTCGATATCGGTGTCGCCCATGGAGACCCAGGCATCGGTGACGACGCAACTTGCACCTTCAACCGCCTGTTTTGGATCAGCGGTCACCGAAATATTCGCCTTGTTGGCACGCGCCCAGTCAAGCAGTTCGCGGTCGGGGCCAAAATCGTCCGGGCAGGCAAGCCTGAATTCAAACCCGAATGCCGCGGCGGCATGGATCCATGGCACCGCGACATTGTTGCAATCACCGGTCCACGCAACCACCTGGTCACCAAGCGCGCCTTTGTGCTCTTCCAGGGTGAGCAGGTCGGCCATGACCTGGCAGGGATGCGAATGCGCAGTCAGGCCGTTGATCACGGGCACGCGGGCGTGCGTGGCCAGTTCGATGACATCGTCATGGGACGTTGTGCGGATCATGATCGCATCGACCATGCGGGCCAGAACCTGCGAGGTATCGTAAATGGTTTCGCCACGGCCGAGCTGTAGCTCCTGGCCCGACATGGGCAGGGTCTGGCCGCCCAGTTGACGCATGGCGACGTCGAACGACACCCGTGTGCGGGTCGACGGTTTTTCGAAAATCATTGCAAGAAGCTTGCCGCCAAGCGGTGCGTCGGCATCGCGCGCGCCCTTGGACAGTCCGTGACGTGCCGCCTTCATGCGGGTGCTGGCATCCAGTATCGTCCGCAAGGTCTGTTGGGGATGATCCGCCAAATCAAGAAAGCTGCGGACAGCGCTTTGCGCAGTCATCGTCACTGGTTCCTCAGGTTTTCAGGCGCGTTTTGCGGTCTCGGTTTCCAGCCTTGTACAGGCAGCGGAAATCTTATCCACGGCCTCGTCCAGCTCCTCATCGGAAACGATCAGGGGCGGTAGCAGCCGGACAACATTGTCGCCGGCACCGACAACCAGCATGTGCTGGTCGCCCAGGGCTGCAACGAGATCGGTGTTGGGCACCCGGCATTTCAATCCGAGCATCAGACCCTGGCCGCGCACTTCTTCAATGATAGTGCTGTGCTCGTCGGCCAGCATTGCGAGTTTCTGGCTGAGCTTCAATGCGGCCTCGCGCACCCGCTCCAGGAAGCCGTCCTCCAGAACAACGTCGAGAACCGCATTGCCGACCGCCATGGCAAGCGGGTTGCCGCCAAAGGTCGAGCCGTGGGTGCCTGCGGTCATGCCTTTGGCCGCATCCTCGGTGGCCAGGCAGGCGCCAAGCGGAAAGCCGCCGCCAATCGCCTTGGCGATGGCCATTACATCCGGTTCAATACCTGACCATTCGTGAGCGAACAGCCGACCGGTCCGGCCCATGCCGCATTGAATTTCGTCGGCGATCAGCAGCAGGCCATGTTCATCGCATAATGCACGCAGCGCACGCAGGTATTGCGGACTGGCAGGCTTGATGCCGCCCTCGCCCTGAACCGGTTCCACCAGGATACCCGCGGTCTGGTCGGTGATCGCCGCGGTCACGGCATCGATATCCTCGAACGGCACCTGATCGAAACCGTCGACCACGGGGCCGAACCCTTCCAGGTGTTTCTGCTGGCCGCCGGCCGCCAGGGTGGCGAGCGTGCGTCCATGGAAGGCGCCCTCGAAGGTTATGAAACGATAACGCGCATCATTGCCTTCGGTGGTGTGGTACTTGCGCGCCATCTTGATCGAGCATTCGATCGCTTCGGCGCCGGAATTGCAGAAAAACACGGTGTCGGCAAAAGTGCTGTCGACCAACCGGCGGGCCAGTTTCTCCTGACCGGGAATGCCATAGAGATTGGACGTGTGCCACAGCTTGGCTGCCTGTTCGGTCAGCGCCGCAACCAGGTGTGGATGAACATGACCAAGCGCATTGACCGCAATACCGGAGCCGAAATCGAGGTATTCCTCGCCCTGATCGGTATATGCGCGCACGCCCTCACCCCGCTCAAAGGCAAAGGGAAACCGTGCATATGTCGGCAACACTGGTGTGATCATCGTCGCTACGCCAAATTGGGTCCGTTGAACCAAAAAAGCCGCCGGAGCCGGCGGCGCGCTAGGGTCAACCTCTACGTAAAAACTCTTATACGGACTCGTCCCGCTCGGTGTCAATCGTGTCGGCAATCCCCTGATATTGGTTAAAATTCCCATAATTGTGGGAAAAACGGAGCAAAACCTGTTCCATAGCTTGCGCGAGAGTCACGGCATATTGTAGGTTGGCCCTCGCCAGCCACGAGATGTAGCGTTTTCTGGACGTAAATAAAAGTAACGGTCGCCGAGAGCACGACTCGGCGAACGCCGGTGGAGTCTCAAGGTTCTAAATTACAAATGCGGCAGGAGATCGAAGAATGTCATGGACCGACGAGCGGGTTGAACTGTTAAAAAAACTATGGGCGGAAGGGCTAAGTGCCAGTCAGATCGCCGGCCGTATGGGCGGGGTCACCCGTAACGCGGTGATCGGCAAGGTGCACCGTCTCGGGCTGTCTGGCCGGGCCACTGTTTCGCGGTCACCGCGACCCCGGAGCCGCAAGACGCGCCAGCCAACCCATCCCTCACAAGTTACGCAATTCCGAACATCCGGAAACACGGCGCTTAAACCCGATGTCGAGATCAGTCCCGACGTCGATGTCGAGCCGGAACCGCAGCCAATCCGGGAGGTGGACATTCCACCAGGCGAGCGGGCGAGCATCCTTACCCTCAACGAACATACTTGCCGGTGGCCGATTGGGGATCCGGGCGCTGAGGATTTCTACTTTTGCGGACGCAATCCCAAGAGCGGCATGCCTTACTGCGAACATCATGCCCGCATCGCCTATCAGCCGCTGCAGGATAGGCGCCGGCAAAGACGCGCTGCTGGCGCGCGATAACCACGACAGGACGGAACCTGTTCATATCAGGGCGCTATGACGGTTTGGCCATGGCGCCCACCGGGGGCGGTCAATTCAAATTCAGCGGAACAGGAACATCACGCCGTAGAGTGCAGCGGCCAGCACTGCTGCGACCGGCACGGTTATCAGCCAGGCAGCGATAATCGTCATGAAATGGCTGCGCCGCACCAGTTTGCGGCCACCGCCGGTTTCCAGCTCGAATGGTTGCGCAGAGGTTTCGCTCTCCCAGCTTTTGTGGCTCTTGACATAGAGGCGGCGGCGCTTGGAGTGCTTAGTATAATATTCGCGAAAGAAGCCGACGCCGAACACCGCGCCAACAGCGATATGGGTGGAACTGACCGGCAGTCCCAGGGCTGAGGCGAAAATGACCGTGATTGCAGCGGCCAGGGCGACGCAGAATGCCCGGATCGGGTTCATGCGGGTGATCTGTTCGCCGACCATGCGGATCAGTTTCGGCCCATAGAGGAATAATCCGATGCCGATACCGACGGCGCCGATCAGCATGACCCAGATGGGAATATCGACCTTGGCGGCGATGTCGCCGGACTGGGCGCTGTGCAGGATCGCTGCCAGCGGCCCGACCGCATTGGCAACGTCATTGGCGCCATGGGCGAATGACAGGAGGGCTGCAGAACAGATCAGCGGCAGGTGGAACATCGCGCGCAAGGACTGGTTGCGGTTCTCCAGGCCTTCCGACTGACGGGCGACCCAGGGCTTAATGATCGCAAATGTCACGCCATACATAACCACCCCTAACAGCGCCACGGTGATGTAGTCCGGCCGCCATACCCGCTTCAGCCCCTTCATCACCAGATAACAGGAGAACACCGCGGCCATGATCGAAATCAGCGCCGGCACCCAACGCCGGGCCGCGGCAATCTTGTCATCGCGGTAAATCACGTTGATCTTGATGAAGGCGAGGAATAGGGCGGCAATAATACCGCCAAGGACCGGCGAAATCACCCAGCTTGCGGCAATCTTGGCCATGGTCACCCAGTTGACCAGGCCAAAGCCGACCGAGGCAATTCCAGCACCCATCACGCCGCCGACAACGGAATGGGTGGTCGATACCGGGGCCCCCACATAGGTCGCCAGATTGATCCACAATGCCGCCGACAGCAATGCCGCCATCATCGCCCAGACAAAGGTGTCGGTGTCGGGGACAAGGTTGGGATCAATGATGCCTTTGGAGATGGTCGAGACAACATCACCGCCGGCAATCAACGCGCCCGCGGCTTCAAATGTGGCGGCGATGGCGAGCGCACCGACCATGGTCAGGGCTTTTGCGCCGACCGCTGGACCGACATTGTTGGCGACATCGTTGGCGCCGATATTGAGCGCCATGTAACCGCCGAGCATTGCCGCCACCACAATGAACAATGCGTTGGGAACCGTACCAATCTGCAGGCTGGCGAAACCGGCCGCCAGGGCCAGGAACACAACGCCAATGCCCAGAGCGCCGAGCCTGCGGGTCAGGCTGTGTGCGCTTTCCTCAAGAAAACCGAGTTTCGTAAGATCCTTGTCGAGAGAACTCTTCGCCAGCGATGCGGCAGGATCATCGGTTGGTGTTTCTTCCGCCATATCAAGCCCAAACGTTCGCAAGGTCCCTCATGCTCTGATCTCTTAGAGCGTGAGGCGCGATAGTTCAATCGCCTGTTATTCAAGACAATGGCCAAATCAAAACTGCAACCGGGTTATCCCCAGAATTGCGCAACAAACCATCCATTCACTCTGCCAACGGGGATATGGTCAGGTGCCGAAACGCTCGTCGAAAGAATAGCCGACACCGCGCACGGTACGGATCGGATCGGCCCGCCGTCCGCGGTTGAGCAGACTGCGCAGACGGCCGATATGGACGTCGACCGTGCGCTCATCGACATAAATGTCACGGCCCCAAACCGCATTCAACAGCTGCTCGCGGCTGTAGACCCTGCCGGGGTTCTGCATCAGATGTTCAAGCAGACGATATTCGGTCGGGCTCAGATCGACGTCCCGGCTACCGCGCACAACCCGCCTGGTGCGCCGGTCAAGTTCGATATCGCCCATGGCAAGCCGTTCGGCAACGCTGTCCGGATTGGACCGGCGCAGGATGGATTTCACCCGCGCGATCAGCTCCGGCACCGAAAACGGCTTGACGACATAGTCGTCGGCGCCGGTCGACAAACCACGCACCCGCTCGGATTCCTCACCGCGCGCGGTCAGCATGATGATCGGGATATCACGGGTATCATCACGCGCACGCAAACGGCGGCACACTTCGATACCGGACAACTCCGGCAGCATCCAGTCCAGTATGATCAGGTCGGGAAGTTCATCGCGTAGAAGGTCTTCCACCTCGTCTCCGCGCATTGTGGACCGCACACGGAAACCTTCCGCCTGGAAGTTATAGGTCAGGAGGATCTGAAGCGGCTCTTCGTCTTCAACGATCAGCAGCGATGCCGACATATCACCTGTCCCCGGCTTGGCTGTCATAGTTGATTTGCGTCGAACTGGTGGTGTCGCTCTTAGGCCGCACATCGTCAAGCGTGATGCCGTGAACCAGGTAATAGACGTTTTCAGCGATATTGGTGGCATGGTCGCCGATGCGCTCAATGTTCTTGGCCCCGAACAGCAGATGCGTGCAGATGCCGATATTGCGCGGGTCTTCCATCATGTAGGTGAGCAGCTCGCGGAACAGCGAATTGTATTTGGCGTCAATTTCCTCGTCGCGGCGCCACACCTCCAAAGCCTTTTCCGGATTGCGCTCGGTGTGCGCGTCCAGCACGTTCTTGATCTGCTCCAGCGCCTGGCGGCCCATATTGCCAAGCCCCGACAGGATCTGCACCGGCCGGTCGTCGGTGAGAGCGTGGATGCGTTTGGCGATATTTTTTGCAAGATCGCCGATCCGCTCCAGGTCGGAGGCAATCCGGATCGCGGTCACGACTTCGCGCAAATCCTGCGCCATTGGCTGGCGCTTGGTGAACAGCAGAATTGCCTGCTCCTCGATTTCCCGCTCCAGGGTATCGATCCGCCGGTCGGCGGCAATAACGATGTCGGCCAATTCCGTATCCTGCCGCTTCAAGGCATCGAGAGCCTGGCCAAACTGTTCTTCCGCAAGGCCGCCCATATGGGCGATCTTGTTGTTAAGGTCGGCCAGTTCGTCGTTGTAAGCTGTGACGATGTGGTCGGTCACCATTGAATACTCCTGTCCGCTCGATCGCGTTTCAGCCGAAACGGCCTGTGATGTAATCTTGTGTTCTCTGGTCCACCGGGTTGGTGAAGATCTTGTCTGTGTCGCCCTGCTCGACCAGAACACCCAGGTGAAAGAAGGCGGTATGCTGCGACACGCGGGCTGCCTGCTGCATCGAGTGGGTGACGATCGCGATGGTGAAATCCTTGCGCAACTCGTCGATCAGCTCTTCGATATGCGCGGTCGCTATGGGATCCAGGGCGGAGCAGGGCTCGTCCATCAGGATGACCTCCGGCTTCACGGCGATGGCGCGCGCGATACACAAACGCTGCTGTTGGCCGCCGGAAAGCCCGGTGCCGGGAGCTTGCAGCCGGTCCTTGACCTCTTCGAACAATCCGGCCTGCTGCAGCGCGGTCACGACGATCTGTTCAAGCCCGTCCTTGTTTTCGGCCAACCCGTGGATGCGCGGGCCATAGGCGACATTTTCGTATATCGACTTTGGGAACGGATTGGCTTTCTGGAACACCATACCAACGCGCGCACGCAATTCGACCACGTCAACGTCGGAGGCGTAAATGTCGCGATCGTCGATCAGGATCTCGCCCTTGACCCTGCAGATATCGATTACATCATTCATGCGGTTCAGGCAGCGGATAAATGTCGACTTGCCGCATCCCGACGGGCCGATCAGTGACGTGACCTGGTTCTTCCGGATGCCGAGATCGACATCGAACAGGGCCTGTTTGTCACCGTAAAAAACGTCAAGATGCCGGCAACTCATCTTGAAATCGACCGGTGCGCTCGAGGTGACGGGTGGTTCGAAAATTTGAGCGGCCATCGCCATTGAGGATAACTCCTACCAACGCTGTTCGAACCGTCCGCGCAGGTAAATCGCAAGACTGTTCATGAGAATGAGAAAACCAAGAAGCACCAGTATTGCAGCCGACGTGCGGGCCAGGAACCCGCGTTCGGGACTGTCCGCCCAGATGAAGATCTGGGTCGGCAGGGCGGTCGCGGGATCCATCATGCCGCCCGCGGCACTGGTGATGAAAGCGTTCATGCCGATCAGCAGCAAGGGCGCGGTCTCGCCGAGCGCGCGCGCCAGCCCGATGATCGTGCCGGTCAGAATGCCGGGCATGGCCAAGGGGAGCACATGATGCATGACCACCTGGTGACGGGAGGCGCCAACGCCGAGTGCTGCCTCACGAATGGACGGCGGCACCGCGGTGAGGGCGGCACGGGTGGCAATGATTACGGTCGGCAGGGTCATCAGCGCCAGGGTCATGCCGCCGACCAGAGGTGCTGATCTGGGCAGACCGAAGAAATTCAGAAAAACCGCCAGACCCAGCAATCCGAACACCACGGAGGGAACGGCTGCAAGGTTGTTGATGTTGACCTCGATGATGTCGGTCCAGCGGTTGCGGCGTGCGAATTCCTCGAGATAAACCGCAGCCGCGATGCCGGCTGGGAAACTGATCAGGAAACACACCAGAAGGGCATAGAACGAGCCGCTGATCGCACCGGACAAGCCCGCCAGTTCGGGAAACCGGCTATCGGCATTGACAAACAGGCCGATATTGAATGGTGCCGAGACCACACCCGCACCGACAAGGTGGTCATACCAGGCGATCTGCTTGTCACTCACCCGGCGCTGGCCTTCCGGGCCGGCACGCGAAATTTCTGCCTTATGCAGCTGATCCATGGGATCGGCCAATGGCAGGGACAAGGTAACCGTCCGGCCGATCAGGGATGGGTCCGCCAGGACACGATCCCGCACGATCCACGGCGCACCGGGGCTCAGCATCTTGAGAGCGGTTCTTCGATCGCGCTTTGGTCCGATGTCCGGCAACAGCCCAAGGAATGCGGATTTCACGATTGAGCGGTAGTTGCCCTTGAAGACATTGTCGGGCTTGACCAGGGATGGATCGATATAGACCGGCACCTCGACCACTGTCTGCACAAATGCCTTGTGGCCCATATAGGTCAGGGAAACCACCAACAGGCCGAGCAAGGACAAAGCAAGGGAAATTGCGCCAAGGCCAATCAGCTTCAGACGGCGCTCCGCCATATGGCGGCGACGCACACGACGCTGGATGTCCTTCGAACGCCAGTCAGTCCCCGCCGGCTGGTTGATATCATGCAAGTCAGTCATATTTTTCGCGGTACTTCTGAACGATCCGCAATGCCAGGACGTTCAGGCACAAGGTGATCAGGAACAGGGCAAGACCGAGCGCAAATGCCGCCAGGGTCTTGGGATTGTCGAATTCCGTATCACCGGTCAGCAACGTGACGATCTGCACCGTTACCGTTGTCACGGCTTCCAGCGGATTGGCGGTCAGTGAGGCGATCAGGCCGGCGGCCATGACGACAATCATGGTTTCGCCGATCGCCCGACTGGCGGCCAGCAGAATGCCGCCCATAATGCCGGGCAGTGCTGCTGGTATCAGCACCTGCAGGACGGTCTCGGAGCGGGTTGCGCCCAGGGCATAGGAACCCTCGCGCATGGATTGCGGAACCGCATTCAACGCGTCATCCGCCAGTGAAGAGACAAACGGGATGATCATGATGCCCATGACCGTACCGGCTGCCAAGGCACTGTTCGGCGCAATATCAAGCCCAACGAGAGTGCCAAAATCGCGCATGAAAGGCGCGATCACCAGCACGGCGAAGAAACCGAAGACCACGGTCGGCACACCGGCCAGAATTTCCAGCAACGGTTTTGCCACCGAGCGAAAGGTGGAAGTGGCGAATTCGCTCAGATAGATCGCTGAATAGAGTCCGACCGGAACGGCGACAATCATGGCGATCGCGGAGATCAATAAGGTACCGGTAAAAACCGGGATGGCGCCAAATGCCCCCTGCCCCGCCACCTGGTCTTCTCGGATGGCGATCTGCGGCTCCCATCGAAGGCCGAACAGGAATTCCGTCACCGGCACATGTTCGAAAAACCGAAACGCCTCAACCAGCAGGGAAACAAGAATGCCAAGGGTTGTGAATATGGCGAGTGTTGCGCATGCAACCATGACGCCGCTCACCACCCGTTCGACCCGTTGGCGGGCGCGAAAGTGCCGTGCAATACGCGAGCGTGCATAAGCAGCACCGATGAACAGCACGACCAGGGCACATGTGACCATGGCCCATTGTGCAACCTCGCCCCAGCGGGCGTAGCGTTCTGCCGCCATCACTGTTTCGCCGTCCGGCTCGCCAAAAACCTGCCCGCGCGACACTGATCTTATTTCGCTCAGGAGAAGATCGATCTGTGCCGGGTCGAGACCACCGATCTTGGCATCGGACAGGCTGCGTATGATCAGCCCGTCTATCACGGTGCCTTGCAGCATGAGCCACATGACCACCAGCAGCAGGCACGGCAGACCTGCCCATATGGCCACATAGGCGCCGTGGTAGCTGGCCCGCGAATGTAAATCGCCCGCATGACCGCCGGCGGATCGCACAGCACGCTCACGGCCAAGCAGGAAGCCGGTGAATGCCAGAGCGGCAAGAGCGCAGAAGAGATAAAGGATCATGGTATCCGAAGATCTAGAGCGTGTGGCATTATGGGCCTGCGGCCGCAAGGATCACCTCACGGCCGCTGGATGTGAGTGTTCAGTTGGTATACCGGCTCATGCCGCCACCGGCGGTCGCGGCCTGTTGAACCGCGGCGCGCTGTTCGTCCGGGAGCACCACGAGGCCACGCTCCGATAAATAACCGTCGGGGCCCATGGAATCTTCACCGACATATTCCTCGACAAACTCGTTCAGCCCCTTGATCACGCCGCGATGGGCATTCTTCACATAGAAGAACAGGGGACGCGATATGCCGTAAGTGCCGTCGCCGATGCTCTCCATGGTCGGCACGACGCCTTCGACCTTGACGGCCTGCAGCTTGTCGTTGTTTTCAAACAGGAACGAATACCCGAAAATACCATAGGCATTCATGTCCGCCTCGAGGCGCTGGACGATCAGATTGTCGTTCTCACCGGCTTCAATGAACGGGCCGTCCTGGCGCATGCGGCTGCAGTTGTCCTTGACGAAGTTCTTGAACGCCTTGTTATCCAACTCGCCCTTCTTCGCTTCAAAGAAAGGCAATGACTTACAGCCCTTGTGCATGGCCAGCTCGACGAACGCATCGCGCGTTCCCGAGGTTGGCGGCGGGCCGAATACCAGAATCTTGATGTCGGGCAACGACGGATCAACGTCGCTCCACTTCCGGTGGGGGTTGGCGACCAGCTTGCCGTTCACCGGCACCTCGGAGGCAAGCGCTGTGAACAACTGCGCCTTGGTCAGATCGAGTTGCTGGCCTTTCCGCGAAACCGCAACGGAAAGCCCGTCATAGCCGATCTGGATTTCGGTGATGTCGGTGACGCCGTTCTTGTTGCACAATTCCCATTCGGACTTCTTCATGGCGCGCGAGGCTCCGGTGATGTCGGGGGTACCCTCGCCGACACCCTGGCAGAAAATCTTCATGCCGCCGCCTGTTCCAGTGGATTCGACAACTGGCGCCGGATTGCCTGATTTGTTGGAATATTCTTCCGCAACCGCCTGGGTGTAGGGGAAAACCGTCGATGACCCGACGATCTGGATACGGTCACGGGCGCCGGCCTGGCCTGCAGCGAAAGCCGCCGTCAGGCATATGACGGTACCGAGCAATGTCGCTTTGAGCTTCACGATAAGTCTCCAATTTGCTGAATATCTGATCTCACGCCTGTCCACCTCACCATGGCCCGCTGGTCATTTGTCACCAACGACGCTCCATGAGAGACAGGGCGAAACTAGGTCACAGCGATTTCGACACTATGACAGTCCGATGACAATCTCATAACGATGTAAGTGATTGTTATTTATAGGTTTTAATGTTCTTCTTCGAACCCACGAAACTCTATGTCTCGGCTGGTCCCGCATTCACCGCCTGGGGCAGGCGCACAATAAACTCGCTGCCGGTACCCGGTTCGCTTTCGATCTCGAGGCGCCCGCCATGACGGTTGACGATGTGTTTGACGATCGCCAGGCCAAGCCCGGTACCGCCTTTGGCGCGGCTCTGTGCGACATCGACGCGGTAGAAACGTTCGGTCAGGCGCGGCAGGTGCTCCGGCGAGATACCAGGCCCGAAGTCACGCACTCGAATGTCGATTTGCGCATCGCCATCCACCGATACCGGGCCGGGCGCAATGGTCACTTCCACACGGCCGCCGGATTGACCGTATTTCATGGCATTCTCAACCAGATTCTGAACAACCTGCACCAGTTCGTCCCAATCGCCCTTCACGTGCGCTGAGGCCACCTGGAAATCGGTTTCGATCACAATGCCGTTTTCAACCGCCAGAGGTGCCAGGTATTCCAGGACGTGCCGAACGACCTGCTCTAAATCGACCACGCTGTCGGGGCGGACATGGGCGTTAAGTTCAACCCGGCTCAGGGACAGCAGATCCTCGATCAGCCGGGCCATGCGGCCGGCCTGGATCCGCATCAGCTCAAGAAACTCTTCGCGCGCGATGGGGTCGTCCTTCGCCGCGCCCTGCAGGGTCTCGATGAACCCGAGTACCGAAGCCAGCGGCGTGCGCAACTCATGACTTGCGTAGGCGACAAAATCCGCCCGCATGCGGTCCAGACGCTCCCGTTGCGTCAGATCACGCAACACCAGCATGACCGCTGGATAACCCTGACCTGCAGGGCCCTCCTCGGGTAAGGGAAGCGGTGCTACATAGAGTTCGAAACGCTGTTCGTGCGGTACTCTCTGCTCGAATTCGACATGGGCCGGTTCGCCGCTCCCAAGCACCCTGTCCAAGGCGTCCAGCACCACGGGTGCACGAATTGCGCCCGAGATATTGTATCCCGTCCGCAAACCATGAAACAGGCTCGTGGCCTGTGCATTCTGCAGCACAACGACACCATCACAATCAACGGCAACCGCAGGATCCGGCAAAGCGGCCACCACGTGGCGTAGTGCCTCAGGGAATCCGGCCCGACGCCGGGGCGGTTCCGGGAGTGCTGCCGGCGGTTGCCGCTCTTCATACAGCAAAAGGATGAATACACCCGCCGCCAACACCGAAAATGCGATAATGACTGCCAGCGACGACAATGCGCCAAATAGCGCAAGACCCGCAAAAATGGCGGCGGTCAGGCCTATTATGGGCAGTGCAAGCTTCATCTTTCACCCAGTTAGGCATATAGGGTCAGTTCTGGACCTACGGCCCGGTTTCGCGGTGCTTGTAGGCGAAAACGACCCAGGCTGTCGATAACCGAGGAAAGGCCTATCGAAGTCGATACATCACATTGTGGACGGGGCTGGAACATAGTAGACGATGGACACACCTCTGACGGGTTTCAACAATGGCTGAACTACAACACTCGGGCACAGCGTTCGTGGCCGGACTGTGCGAGACCCGGATCTGGGGCGCGACCGGCTCGGACCGGGCTGAGCGCATGGCACGGCGACTGGGCTATGAAGATGTCGTGATCGCCGGCGAACCGGAAGGTGCGGAGGGCATGGTGCTGTTCCTGCGGGCCGACAGCGTCGTCGAGCAATCCCTGCTGGAACGGCTGCGCGGTATTCCCAATGCGGTTCTGGTGGCGGAAACCCAACGTGGCTTCGCTGCGATTGCCGCCCACGCGCCAAGCCGGAAGGCCTACCAGGTGGGACAGTATCTGCAGGCCGATAATGTCGTGCTCCGTGATATTTCATTCGCCGGCTTCCGAATCGTCAGGGCAGACGAGTTCGCCGGCGGGTACGACGACGAATTGCGGAAAAAGAGCGCGCCGATGGCAGCCCTTTTGACCGACGACACCGCGCGCGCACTGGAGTGGCAAAGTTTCATGGCGGCCTATAAGGGCGTCACCGACGTTGTCACCAAATATGTCTGGCCGCGGGTGGCGTTTCCGATAACCCAGGTCCTGGCACGGCTCAATGTCACGCCGAACCAGGTCACTTTCGTCGGGTTGCTTTTGTCGATCGCGGCAACCGCCCTGTTTCTGTACGGTTATTTCGCCTGGGGAATTGCCTGCACCTGGCTGATGGCCCTGCTGGATACGGTTGACGGCAAGCTGGCGCGGGTCACGCTGACCTCGTCAAAATGGGGTAACGCGTTCGATCACGGCATCGATCTCGTGGCGCCGCCCCTGTGGTGGCTTGCATGGTGGCATGGCCTCGGCGACCATTCGAATATGTGGGTCGCCTGGTCGGTCTGGATTGTCCTTGGCGGACACCTGGCAGGCAAGCTGACGGAACAGGCGTTCATCTCCACATTCAAATTCAAGATCCATATGTGGCAACAGTTCGATTCGACCTTCCGTCTGGTCACTGCACGGCGAAATCCCAACCTGATCATCCTGACCCTGGGGGTGCTGGCCGGATTTCCCGAATACGGCTATCTGGCGCTTGCGGCATGGATCGTGATCTGCTTCGTGCTGCACAGCTTGCGCTACGTGCAGGCCTATCTGCTGCGCAAGGACGGCACGCCGATCATCTCCTGGCTAAAGCCGCAATGACCGGATCTTACGCCAGGTGGCGGGATGGATGTGCGGCGGCGATCGTCTCCCTGGCCCTCTCATGCAGTCTGCCGGCACCATTACGGGCCGCCAATGCCGCCAACGATCTGATCTGCGAGCTTTATCAACCACCCCGCAACGGCGTGCTGACCGCCTGCAGCGGCCCGTTTGCGGCGCAGGACTCACACATCACGATTTCGCTTGCCGGCACCGGCCCGAACCGGGTGCGCGAAATCCGCCTGACCGCCGGTGACCAGACCATGCCGTTTCAAACCATTCCGGTCGATGCCCGGCCGGTCATTGATATTGAAACCGTCGGCATCTTGTTCATGGACATGAATTTTGACGGTCACGCCGATCTGGCGATCATGAAGAGCCTGGCCACCGGCTATCGCTATTTTTTATATGCCCCGGAAACCGAAAAATTCCGTGCCAGCGACCAACTCGATACTGTGGCCTGGCCGGAATTCGACCAGGCAGCGAAGACCGTTAGATCTTACATCCAGCATCCGGACGGGTCTTCGGGACACCAAACCTTGATCTGGACCAACGGCCAATTGCGTGCCATCAAAGCCCCCTAACACAGGAGTTTCGGCATGGCCAACACAGAAGACAAGGGCAGCAACGCCCATGAAATCGACAATGCATTCCGCCGGGAAAGCCCGTTCGGCCTGAACACCGAACCGACCTATGCCGGGGTCACCAGTTTCCTGCGCTGCAAATATAGCCGCGATCTCGACGGCATCGATGTGGCGGTGACCGGCGTGCCGCTGGATACGGCGACCACCAACCGGCCGGGCACCCGGTTCGGCCCACGGGCGATCCGCATGGAATCAACGCACATATCCTGGGGAGGCCCGTATAACTGGGATTTCCAGCCGCTCGACGAATTGGCGGTGGTCGATTATGGCGATTGCTATTTCGACCATGGCCATCTGGAAAACGCGCCGGCGGCGATCGAAGCGCATATTACGGAAATCCTTGATGCGGGGACCGCTGCGCTGACCCTCGGCGGCGACCACTTCCTGACCTATCCGGTGATCCAGGCCCATGCCAAGAAGCACGGACCCCTGGCGCTGATACAGTTCGATGCCCATACCGACACCTGGCAGGATGCCGACAAAACGCGCATCGATCACGGCACGATGTTCTATCACGCGGTCAAGGAAGGCGTGATCGATCCCACCGTCTCTGCCCAGATCGGCATCCGCACGGTCAATCCCGACACGCTGGGCATCACCGTCCTGGATGCCAACTGGGTGCATGAAAACGGCGCCCGTGCGGTCGGCGAGCGGGTCAGGGAAGTGGTCGGCAACCGACCGGTCTACCTCACCTTCGATATTGACGGCCTCGACCCGGCTTACGCACCGGGCACCGGAACGCCGGTCATTGGCGGTCTGACGCCGCACCAGGCGATGATGTCGCTCAGGCATCTGGCCGGCATCAATCTGGTCGGCATGGATGTGGTCGAAGTATCGCCGCCATTCGATGTGGCCGGGGTGACCGCACTGGCGGGGGCGACGCTGGCCTACGAACTGCTGGCGCTGTATGCTTTCGGCCGTCGCGGCTGAAATCCATCAACGGCCCATCATTGACCACAGGGCGGAGACCAATCAGACATGACGTCAAAAGGCAAGATTCTGGCCGTGGTGCATCACGGTCCGGGGGACGTTGGCGCCGTCGGTTCCATGCTCACCGCGGCCGGCTTCGAAATGGAGATTTGTTCACCGATCGTAGGCGATACCTTGCCGGATAATCTGACCGACTACGCCGGCGCAACGATTTTCGGCGGTATCATGAGCGCCAATGACGATCATCTGCCGGCCATCCGGCTTGAGCTCGACTGGATCCCCAAAGTGATCAAATCAGGCTGCCCACTGTTCGGTATCTGCCTCGGTGGGCAATTGATCGCCCGGGCTCTGGGTGCACGGGTCTACAAACAACCGCAGGACATTTGGGAAGTCGGATATGTGCCGGTTAACCCGACACCGGCAGGTGCTCATGTGTTTCCCAACGGTGTCCAGCATTTTTATTCGTGGCACCAGGACGGATTCGATGTGCCGGCCGGCGCAGAGCTGCTTGGCACCGGTGCCGATATCTTTCCCAATCAGGCCTTCCGGTTTGGCGCCAGTGCATATGGCATACAGTTCCATCCCGAAGCGCCGTCCAAAATGTTCACCAAATGGATGGACAGTTCGCCGGAGTTCGAAACTCTTGCCGGTGCCCATGGACGCGAGCGGCAACTGACCGATGCTGGACAATACGAGGATCTCGTCGATGTCTGGCTTTCGGGTTTCCTGGAGATGTGGCTGGACCGCGAAGGTTCCCGGGCGGAAGTGCAAACGGGTTAACTGAGCACGGGCCCTGGGACAGGTGGCAAGCAATCCTTCAAAGAAACCTACAAATTTCGGCTTCTTCGCCCTGGTCGCCTCGGTGTTATGTGCCACCGTCATACTGCGCATTATCGACCCGGCGCCGATTGCGCAACTGCGGCTGAACGTCTTTGACAACTACCAGAAAGTGCTGCCGCGCGCCTACAATCCCGATACGCCGGTGCGGATCATCGACATCGACGAGGAATCGCTCAAGCGGTTCGGTCAATGGCCATGGCCGCGCACCCGTCTGGGCGAACTCATTGAGCGCCTGACCGAGCAGGGCGCGTCGGCTATCGCCTTTGACATGGTGTTTCCGGAAACCGACCGTCTGTCACCGCGCGAGGTGTTCAAATCCATACCCAAGGCGTCGATCCCGGAGGTCCTGCGCCAATCGCTCCATCTGCTGCCTTCCAACGACACGGCACTGGCCGAGGCAACCGCCAGGTCCCGGGTAGTGCTCGGGCTGGTGCTGAGCGACGACGCAACCGGACCGCTGCCGGTTTCGATCGGCAAGTTCGCCAATGCCGGTGACGACCCACGGGAATTCATACCGTTCTTTGCCTCCGGCACCGGCAATCTGGAAGAACTGCAGGCCGGTGCGCTGGGCCTTGGCACTTTGAACTGGGTACCGGAGGTCGATAGCGTGGTGCGCCGGGTGCCGATTATTCTGCGCGCTGGAGACCAGCTCTATCCCTCCCTGGTGGCGGAGACCCTGAGAGTGGCGCAGGGCGAAACGACTTATGTGGTCAAGGCATCCGGGGCGAGCGGTGAACTTTCCTTTGGCGAGCGCACCGGTATCGTGGCGGTGAAGATCGGCCAGTTCATCGTGCCGACGGACAAGACCGGTCAGGTTTGGGTGCACTTCACCAAACAGGATGCGGCACGGACCATACCGGCATGGAAGGTGTTGAACGGCGAAGCGCTGGGCGATCAGATTGCCGGGCGTATCATGATGATCGGTTCAAGTGCTGCCGGATTGTTCGACCTTCAGGCAACGCCGCTGCAGGCCTCCGTGCCGGGGGTTCAGGCCCACGCCCAGGCGCTGGAGAGCATTTTCTCCAACGACCTTCTGCTCCGTCCCGACTACGCACTGGGCATGGAACTGGCATTTATCATCGCGGTCGGCGTTATTCTCACATTCCTGATCCGCTCGATTTCGGTCCAGTGGTGCGTGCTTGTGTTTATCGGCAGCCTCGTGGTGGTGAACACCCTGTCATGGTATGCCTTTGCCAAGTGGAGCTGGCTGCTTGACCCGCTCTATCCAACACTTGCCCTGTTTGCGGTGTTCGCCGCCGGGGAACTCAATCTGTTTGTCGTGACCGAACGCGAACGCCGTTACATCACCGGCGCTTTCGGGCGCTATCTGTCGCCTGATCTTGTGGCAAAACTTGGCGAACAGCATGAGGGGCTGGAACTGGGCGGTGAAATCAAGAACATGACGCTTCTGTTTTGCGACATTCGCGGTTTTACACAGATCTCCGAAGGATTGTCGGCGGGCGAACTGACGACACTGATCAATCGTTTTCTGACACCCATGACCGAGGCGATCCTCGACCACCAGGGCACCATCGACAAATATATGGGCGACGCCATTATGGCGTTCTGGAATGCGCCTCTGGATGATCCAGATCATGCGCGCCATGCCTGCGAGGCGGCGGTTGAGATGGCCACGCGCCTGGCGGCGCTCAATGACGAACTGCGCAAAGAAGCACAAGCAGACGGCCGTGTTTTCATTCCCATCAAGATCGGCATCGGTATCAACACCGGCGAGGCCTGTGTCGGCAATATGGGCTCATCGCACCGGTTCGACTATTCGGTGATCGGCGACAATGTGAACATCGCCTCGAGGCTTGAAGGTCAGAGCAAAACCTATGCGGTGCAAATCGTGATCGGCGAACAGACCGCCAGGGACGCCGGTGACTGGCCGACGCTTGAACTCGACATGATCCGCCTGGTCGGCAAGTCCCAGGCGCAGCGGATCTTCACCATTCTGCCGGATCCGGCCCAGGGCGAAGCCTATGACCTCGGCCGCCTGGGCAAGCAACAGGCGGCCATGCTGGACACCTATCGCGAACGGCGGTGGGGAACGGCACTGACATTCCTCAAGCAATGCCGTGCACTGGCGCCGGAGAGTGTAGCGCCTTATTACGACGCTCTCGAAGCACGCATCAACGGCTTCAGGGAAACCCCGCCGCCGGCCGACTGGGACGGTGCGTTCGACGCGGCGACGAAGTAATTCTGAAATGCACTATGGACCTGTTTACGCTGCGGCCAGTTTGGCCCGCATGTTCGAGTAGCCCATGAGCAGCCAGAAGGCGATCGACATGTTGAGCAGGTTCCAGGCAATGCCGTTGAGGAAGGCAGCCTGGTAGGATCCAGTGAGGTCGTATATTTCACCCGACATCCAGCCACCGGCCGCCATGCCGATAATGGTAGCCATGAGTACAAGACTGATCCGTGCGCCGGCTTCACGGGCCGGGAAATACTCTCGCACGATCAGTGCATAGCTCGGCACGATGCCACCCTGGCTGAGCCCGAACAGGGCGGACACCACATAAAGCGATGTGAGCCCGTCAAACGGCAGATAGAACAGCAGCGCCAGACATTGCAGGGTGGAGCCTAGAATCAGCGTCTTGACGCCGCCGATCCAGTCGGCAATGACACCGGACAGCAACCGGCTCACCACACCGAAGCCGAGCATGAGCGACAGCATTTCAGCACCGCGGGCAGCGGCAAATCCCAAATCGCCGCAATAGGCGACGATATGCACCTGGGGCATGGCCATGGCGACGCAGCAGGCAAATCCCGCAACCACGATCAGCGACTGGACCAGGGCCGGTGACATGGCCGTGCCACCCGGCTGAGAACCTGTGCGGTGCGCCGGCGCGACGTCATCGAGAACTGGGCGTCGACGCAGGGCGAGCGACAAGGGCAGCATGGTCAGGACGCAGACCGCACCGATGCCCATATAGGCAAAGCGCCAGCCGACGGTTTCGATCGCATAGGTCAGGATCGGCGGCCAGACGGTGCCGGCCAGATAGTTGCCGCTGGAGACAACGGCAATGGCGATGCCACGGCGCTTGACGAACCACAGGGACACATCCGCAACAAGCGGCCCAAAGGTGACCGAGGTGCCGAACGCGCCGATGAGCAGCGCCTGCGCCAGGGTGAACTGCCAGAAGGTTGCAGCACAGGCAGCAGCGATATATCCGAAACCCAGCATGTAGATGCCGATCAGCAGCGGCACTCTGATACCGAAGCGGTCAGCCAGCCGTCCCATCACGATACCGCCGAAGGCTGCTCCCAGCATGGTCACCATGTAGGGGATCGAGGCACTGCCGCGGTCAACACCGAATTCGGCCTGGATGGTTGGCAGGATGACCACCACAGACCAAAGCCCGACGCCGCCAATGGTGCTCAGGACGACCGCCGCCGCAAGGCGCCATAAGGCATAGGTACTGTCCCGCCCGTCAGCGTGTTTTGACGCTGTAATGGTCGACATGGTGGCGCACCTTTCAGGAGCCCGTTAGGTGTCGCTGTTTTTACTCCGTATTAATGACGGTTGCCATAGTGCGTCCCGACGAATTCCCCGATTGCTCTCAAGACCCGCAATTTGCTAAGCACTATGATGGGTTACGCGGCACCGACTGTTGTGTGAGGGAGTAATGTCATGAAAATCTGCATCTATGGCGCCGGGGCGATCGGCGGCTACCTGGGTGTCGACCTGGCGCGCGCCGGGGTCGATGTGTCCCTGATCGCACGCGGTGCCCATCTGGATGCGATGCGCGCCAATGGTCTGAAGCTGATCCAGGACGGTGAAGAGCGTGTGGCGCAGGTGAACGCCACCGACAATCCAGCAGATCTCGGGCCGCAGGACTATGTCATCGTCACGCTCAAGTCCCATCAGGCGTGGGAAGTGGCAGAGCAGATGGCACCACTGCTTGGCCCCGATACCGCTGTGGTGACCGCGATGAACGGCGTGCCATGGTGGTATTTTTTCGGACTCGACGGGCAATTTTCAAATCTGCGGCTGCCCAGCATCGACCTGGCCGACCGGCAGTGGAACGCCATCGGCCCGGAACGGGCGATCGGTTGCGTGGTCTATCCGGCAACCGAGATCACCGAGCCGGGGGTGGTCAAACATATCTATGGCGACAAGTTCACCCTCGGCGAACCGGACGGCAGTTCGTCGGAGCGCTGTGTGCGCCTGAGCGAGATACTCGAAGGGGCTGGTTTCAGGGCTCCTGTGCATCCGCATATCCGCAATGAAATCTGGCTGAAACTGTGGGGCAATCTCTGCTTCAACCCAATCAGTGCCCTGACCCATGCAACCCTCGACGTGATTGCGACTGATCCCGGCACACGGGCGCTGGCGCGCAGCATGATGATCGAAGCACAGCGGATAGGCTCGCGGCTGGGGGTTCATTTCCGGGTCGATGTGGAACGCCGGATCAACGGTGCCGCCGGCGTCGGCGCCCACCGAACTTCCATGTTGCAGGACCTGGACAAGGGCCGGGCGCTGGAAATCGACGCACTTCTGACCGTGGTCCATGAGATGGGCCGGATCACCGACGTGGAGACGCCCCATATCGACAGCGTTCTGGCGCTGGTTCAGCAGATGGCACGGGTCAAGGGGCTGTACCCGACATTTCCCGAACCGGAGATCGAAGACGACGCTGTGTCGGACGCGGTCGATTGAACGTTTAGAGACTGTTGACTTACGTTTGACAATGCGGCTGCTTCCCCTGGCTTGACCCGCTGCTGCCCGTCTTAAGATATCAACCCTGATCCAATGCCATGAAACAAGGATCGGTTCGGTGCGGACAGCGGAAACCGACACCTCTCCTCTTGTCTTCGTCCGGCTTGACCGGGCAAAGACAGCTTCGGGGGCTGTTTGTATCGGGCCAAACAGGCCGGATCAGCGCAACCTTCACTAAGTAATCGTCAGCTCAAGGCCGGGCAGCGGCAGGCCGGTGATCTGCGTGCTCCAGTGCTGGCCGCGCTCGATGGCAAACGCGCCCGTAACAGTGCCGGTGGTGATCATGTCGCCGGCCTGCATGGCCCGTCCGAGCGGATCCTGTTGCAGACCTTCGGCAAAATGGCGCAGGGCGGATAGCGGACCGCCGAGTACATTAGCCGCCACACCATGATCGACCTCGACGCCGTCGCGCAGGAGGGTGATTTCAAAGCCGGTCAGACGCGCGATCCATTGCCCGTGATCGGGCTCCTCAATGGACGCGACCGGACCGTGATAGAGCTGGCCGTGCAGCCCGAAAGCTGCAACCGTATCGGCGGGGCGGAAACGCCAGCCGGGAAAAATCGACTGCACTACTTCAAAGCCATGGGCGACACCGTCGATGCAGCCGATCAACTCCGTTTCGGTCATGCCGGGATCAGGCGCTGAACACAGCCTCAATACGATTTCAGGTTCAATCTTTGGTTCAGCGAACATCGCGGCCCGGCATTCGGCCGGGCCTTCCACAGCCCTCATGTCAAAGATCGAGGTGTCGTACATGGGGGCCCAGATCGGTGCATCGGCACCAAACTCCGCCCAGATATTCCTGTTGGTGAAACCGATCTTCCAGCCTGCAACCCGTTCGCCACGCGCCATGCGCGCTTTGGCCACCGCGGTCCCGACCCTGTAGCCGTCAGCCAGGCTGAAGCCGGAGCGCCCGGCGGTGATCGGGTCCATGCTGATCGCGCCATCTCCAGCGGCCAGGATGAGGCCCGCAAGTGCTTCTGTTTCCTGCTTACTGTCGGTCATGTCGGTTATCCCTTTTCGCGCTGGTCGGTCGGGTTATCCTCACCGCAATGGTGTCATTACGCAATGGCATGGCCTTATGCACCTGCAAGTCATGGCCTATAATGGCGTTGATCGAACATGGGAGGCACAGATGCGTGGCTTATGTTTCACGTGGCTGCTGGTCGCGGTACTGGCAATTTCCGATGCCCGTGCCCAGATACGGGAAGTCGACCTGGAACTTGTGCTGCTGGCGGATGCCACGGGCTCCATCGATGCAGCGGAGATCGCATTCCAGCGCAACGGATATGCCGCCGCAATCACCCATAGCGAGGTCCTGAACGTGATCGCCGGCGGCCTGACCGGCAAGATCGCCGTAACCTATGTGGAATGGGGCGATGAAAGTGCGCAGGACGTGGTGGTGCCGTGGACCATCATCGATGGCGCCACCTCGGCAAAGGCGTTCACCGAGGCGCTTTTGGCGGCACCCCGCCGGGCCTATGGCTTCAATGCGATCGGCAGCGCGCTTGCTAAAGCCCAGGCGCTGATCGAGGGCAACGATATTCATGGCCTGCGCAAGGTGATCGATATCTCAGGTGACAGCGCCAACAACTGGGACGGCATTCCGATCGAAATGGCGCGCGCGTCGGCGATCGCCAAGGGCATCACCATCAACGGTCTGGCGATCCTGTGCCGCCGTCAGGGCTGTGGCGGGCAGCCGGTGACCTATAATGTGGCAACCGCGTTTCGGCAAAAAATCATCGGTGGCCCGGGCAGCTTTGTCGTCACCGCCGACGGCCGCAACAGCTTCGCCGAAGCGGTGCGGCAAAAACTGGTGCAGGAAATTGCAGCACTTCCGCCACCTGTGCGTGGCGCAACATCCGCGATCACTCTGACCCGTTCCCGGCGGTCCGGTCGTGCATCAGTTGCGCGATGAGCTCGCGCACGTCTTTGGGGGTGATCGGTTTTTCCAGATAGGGTCGGCCGGCAAGGTGGAGGAATTCGCTGACGCGCTTGCTCAGTGTGTCGCCGGTCATGAAACCGAGGCCGGCGATCTGGGCGGGACTGGTTTCCTGAAGCGCTGCAAAGAAACCAGGACCGTCGAGACCCGGCATGCGCACATCGCTCAGAACCACGTCATAGATCCGCCGCTCGATTTTCTGCAGGGCCGCATGGGCGGACGACACCACGTCGACCATATGCCCGTCGAGTTGCAGTATGTCGGACAGGATCTGCGCGAGCTCGACCTCGTCGTCGACCACCAGAATACGAAGCTGGTTGTCGTCTGCCGGGCCGCTGACCGGTGGTACGTTCGGTGCAGGGTCCAGCTGTTCGCAATTGAACCTTATGACGAATGCCGCCCCCTGCCCGTCCTCCGGTTCCAGTTCGATGGTGCCGCCATGGGCGTCGATGATCCGGTGGCACAGCGCCAGACCAAGCCCGGTGCCGGAACCGGTTTCCTTGGTGGTATAGAGCGGTTCGAATATGCGCGACCTGATGTCGGGCGCAATTCCGGGGCCGTTATCGGCGACCCGCACGACAACCTGATCGCGCTTCTCGCCATATGAGGTGGCGATACTCAGCTTGCGTGCACTCTTGGTGTCCTGCATGGCATGCTCCGCATTGAGCACCAGATTTGTGAACACCTGAACCATCTGGTCCGCGTCAGCGAGCACCTCGGGAAGAATGTCGGCCAGGTCGCGCTCCACCTCAATGCCGGCGGTACGCAGGGTGTAACCGGTAACATCGAGAGCGCTTTCGATGCAGTCATTGATGTTGACGGGCACCGACTGGCGCGGTTCCTGGCGCGCCATGGACAGGAATGTCTTGACGATGCGGGCACAGCGGTCGGCCGCCCGTTCGATTCGCTCGGCGCGTTTGGCGGTCTTCTCGTCGGGTGCCGAATCCTTCAGCATCATGGCCTGTCCGACCAGCACCGACAGCGGATTGTTGAGCTCATGGGAGACGCCCGCCAGCAACTCGCCCAGGGCACTCAACTTTTCGCTCTGATGCATCATTTCACGTTGGCGCGCCAGTTCCGCCTCCGCTTCCCGGCGTCGGGTCAGGTCTGTGAAACTGGTGATGCTGACGTCACGGTCGCCATGGGTAACCAGCCGGTCATTCATGGCGGCCCAGAACACCGTGCCGTCGGCCTTCTTGAAGCGCACCTCCACTTCGTGCAGGGAGCCGGCTTCGCGCAGACGGTTGTTGAGGGCCTTGCATTCGCTCACATCGGCGAAATGATCGGTCGAATAGGCCGGTGTTGCTGCAGGCCATTCCCGGCCGACAATTTCCGCTGCCGCTGGACTTTCATATAGGATTTGGGAGGTCTCCAGATCGACCATCCAGACCGGTAGGGGATGGCCTTCAACCATGGCGCGGAACTGTTCCTCGCGGTCCCGCAGAACCTGTTCCATCTGTTTGCGTTCGGTCAGATCGGCAAGGTTCGACACCACCGCATCCTCGCCGCGAAACTCAATCATTCGTGCCGACACCGACACCCAGAATGTCGAGCCGTCTGCGCGTCTTGAATTGACTTCCATATTGTCAACAGCGCGGTGCTCACGCAGCGTCTTCAGATAACGCTTGCGATCGGACTGGTTGACATAGACAGAGGTGAGTTCGTCATCCTCGGTGGGCGAGAAGCGGCGACCGAACATTTCGCTCATGGCCGGGCTCTCATAGAGCACCTCTCCGGTGTCCGGCCGCCACATGCGCACCGGCATGGGACAGGCTTCCAGAACCCTCCGCACCAGTGCCTCGCTCTCGCGCAATGACTGTTCCATCTGCTTGCGCTCGGTAACGTCGTGCCAGACGGAGACGAAACCGCCCTGCCGGGTCGGCCGGTGAGTGTATTCGAACCACCGGCCGCCTGACGCCGGAAACTCCTGGTGCTGAGCCACGCCGCGTTCCGCCATCTGGCCCTGCAGCCAGTCTTCCAGGCCCTTCTCTGCTTCCGCGAACAGACCAGCCTCGCCACGCCGCCTGGTAACCTCGGGCCAGTAGGCGCCCGGCACCAGCAGTTCGGCGATTTCACCGTGAAACGCCTTATATTGCGAGTTGACCATGACCAGTCGGTTATGGGCGTCATACAGTACGAAACCATCCTCGAGAGCCTCGATGGCATCTTCCAGGTTCTCGTGGGCAGTTTTCAGTTCCTCCTCGCGGTGTTTTTGCTCGCTGACATCGAACAGGCCGGCAACGATCACTTCTTCGCCGCCAAACTCAATGACCCGGCTCGAGGTCGAAACCGCAAACAGGGCGCCGTCAACGCGCCTGAAATGCATGGTGAAGTTGTCAACACTGCCGGTTTCGCGCAACGCCCTTTCATAGGCAGCGCGCTCGGCCGGATTGACATCATTGGTTCCGACATATTGCGGCGCGCTCTCCGGCGTGTCGCCGAACATGACATGCATGGCGGGGTTTTCGAACAGCACACGGCGGTCAGAAACCCGGGTAACCGATACCGGGACCGGCAGGGCATCGATCACCCGGCGGATCATTTCATCGGTTTCGCGCTGCCGCCTTTCGGCATCCTTTTCGGTGGTCACATTGACCATGCAGCCGATGAATTCCTGGTCGCCATCTTCGGCGTCAAGAATGCGCAGTTCATCGCGGAACCACAGGTAATCCCCCGATGCGGTGGCGAACCGGTATTCGTGGGTCAGAGCGCCCTCTTGCTTGAGGACTTCCAGATTGTCCTGGTAGCCGGATATGTCGTCTGGATGAATGTGGTGATAGCCAAAATTCGCCTCCTGCAGAAAATCGGACGGCTTGTGACCGGTGATGGTTTCCACATTGGAGCTGATGAACCTGATCGGCGTATCGCCGGACAGGGAGGCGATGTAGAACACCGACGACGACTGGGCGACGGCAAACTCGAGCAACGCGCGCTGCTGCGCATCGGACACCGGTGCAATCGTGTCTTTGGCCATGTCGTTGGTCTTCTGTTCGGCGCTGCCCTACCCGCGCCCGCCCCCGCTCTATGCTGGTATTTGAAGGGATAATGCCGTTCAGCGCAACGGTCACCGGAAAAAATCGTCTGGGTCCAAATCGGTTGACGGCGCTGCATTTTGTGCGGCCCTGCAGTATAGAATATGGATCCTGCTCAAATTGCCCTGAGGATCGCGATACCATGCTCAGCACTCAACAAATCGACCAGGCGGCGCGCGTCCTGGTCGCGGCGCGGCACGACAATGCGGTGATCGATGCCATTCCCGAGACCTGCCGGCCGATGACGCTCAAGGATGCCTATGCGGTGCAGGACCGCATGGCCGCACTGCTCGGCTGGCGCACCGGCGGCTGGTTCTGTGCCTGCACGAATACCGTCATCCAGGACATGCTGGGGCTGGCTGAACCCTATTACGCGCGGCTGTTTTCCGAGTTCATCTTCGACAGCCCGGCGGTGCTCGATTCAGAAGCCTTTCCGCCCATGGTGCTCGAATGTGAATTCGGTTTCAGGCTGCGCTGCGACCTGCCCGCGCGGGACACCGCCTATTCCCGTGGCGAGGTCGAGGGCGCCATTGCAAGCATTCACCCGACCATCGAAGTGGTCGCCGGCCATCTGCGCGACTGGCCGAGCCAGGATGTTTGGTCGGTGATCGCCGATAACGGCACGGACGGCGCGCTGATCGTCGGCGCCGGCATGGACGGGTGGCGGGAACTCGATCTGCTCACGCTGCCGGTCACGCTCACGGTCAACGGCACGCTTGAGCGCTCAGGCTCCGGCGCCAATGTGCTGGGCGACCCGATCGCCTCTTTTGTCTGGCTGGCCAATGCGCGTGCTGCTGCCGGTGACGGCCTGAAAGCCGGCGACATCCACAATACCGGCACCGCGACCGACATTTGCTGGATCAAACCCGGCGACGAGGCGGTCGCCGATTTCAGCGGCCTCGGCGAGGTGCGCCTGAAAATTGCGCCTTAAACGGCAGAAACTCTCTAAAATCACCACCCTGACGTTAAGCGTTTCCAGAGCCTAATCGGTTAAAATGTTTTTGAGAGAGCCCAGATCCGCTCAACAAAGAACAGTTCGAAGGAACAGGAAAACGATGCTCAGAAAACCACTGGCCAGCGCCCTCCTGGCCGCTACGCTCGCCGGATTTTCAACGGCTTCGCAGGCCACCCAGTTCAATGACTGCATCACCGCTGCAGTGGCAACGGACCTGGCCGCGAAGACTGCGTTCCAGACCGCATTGCGCGATCTTCTGGTCCGCGAAAAACCCGGCTTTCGTGGCCTGGCCAACCTCAATATGGATCTGCAGATCGCACTGGCACAGTCGAGACAGACCAGGCTCGTCCACCTGGTGCACACAGATCCGTCCCGGCTCGCCGCCGGCGGCGACATCTCGCAGTTGTCGAATTTCGACTGGACCTCGGAAGACGCAGCACGCCTTGCACAAGCAGACAGCCACCATCGCAAACTGGCTGATAATATCTTGAAGCTGACACAGCGTAACAATGGCCACCCGCAATGGCCGGAGCTGCGCCGCTACTTCGCCGAGGTTCTGGCAACACTGCCGGAATTCACGGCGATCATGGCCAATTTGCGCGATGGACGACGAAAAGCCGAACAGCAGCTGCAGATCTGCCGGTAACGCGGGGACAGACCGGTTGCGCCGGCGAGAAAAGCCGACACAGGTTTACGTAAAATTCACCTGCTGGCGCTGAAAGCCGCCTCGCGCAGCAGGTCGTCATCTATGCCCTGTTGCGCTGTCAGGGCGTTGTCAAGCTGGCCGCCCCATTTGCCGCCCTGGCCGGAAATCATGCCGATCAGGTAAATGCCGCCACTGCTGCGCGGGGTGACGACATAGCGGACCTGGGTCACCTCGCCCGACCGGTCGCAGGCGGCAAAGCCGGTTGAGACCGGCACGCCGGTGACCTTCTTTTTCGACGTTCCTGAAAGGTAATCTCCGTTGCACGCCCTTTCGACCCTGGCGGCCAATGAGGAAATCACCGTCTGCCGCGACATCTTGGCTTCGCCCGGTGTCACGAACACGAACACCACCTGACCGCCTGCGGTGGCCACGGAATGGGCGAATTTCAGGCTCTCGGGAACAGCTGTCGGTGAAAGAATGGTCGATCCCCGGAGGCTGGCGCCGGCGATGAAATTCGACAGAACCCGCGTGCCCTCGGCCACCAGGTGATCATCATTATAGGTGTTGTTTGTGGTATTGGCGGTCGGTGCTGTGGCGACCACAGTGCCGCTGCCGGTACGCGATTTGGACTTTACCTCCGGGGTGTTGGAAGTCCGGACCGGCCCCTTCCTGTTGTCGATCGCCACCTGCTGTTTGACGCACTGGACAAGCCGGACCATCATGCGAGACGTGCCGGTCAGGTTGAAAAAGTAAGACTGGTTTTTGTCGCGCAGTTGCAGTGTGCGGCCGCGCCTGAAGCGGTCGACCGCATTCCATTTACCCTGCATGGGCACACGCACGGCGTTGTTGCCATAAACAGTCGCCTTGACCTGGGTCCACGGGCCGGTATCGATACGGAATTTCAGGCCGATCTTATCGCCGACCCTCAAGTTCCACTTGTTCGAAGAGAAGCCCAGATCCCACAGATAGTTCCGGTCGATCATGACCAGCATCAAGATGCCGTTCTTGTAGGGCGCGGAAACAATGCATGAGGAAAACCGGCCGGTACGGTCACTGACATGGGCACCGCCCTGCCAGACACCGGAAGAAATTCTCTTGATCTGTTTGCCCATTGCGGGGCTGGCAATCAGGAGAGCCAGAACAACTGCCAAAAACCGAACCATATCACGCCTCCACGTTGCTTGCCGCCAGCAATAGGCATGCGCGTGTGCCTGCACCTGGCGGCCGGTTATCACGTGTTCAGTGCAAATTCTAATACAGTGCAGTCGGCGATTGCAAGGATGGGGGTAATCCAAGGCGCAGGATCGGGGAAAAGTTATGCCGTGCGAACAACAAACGAATCAGAACTGTCATTGTCTCCGCAGTAAACCCTGGCTGGAGCGTGTCGCATGCCCCCTCAACCTGCGGAGCTTTTCTTTTCACCATGCCTTTAACAGACCGCTGGTACGAATGGCGTTCTGACAGATCGGCCTTTGCCCTATTTTGCCGCAATTGCGGAGTATCACCGGGTTCTGTATTCCATGTGTACAAGAGCGTTACCAAATCGTCTTGCGAGACCTGCACGCTCGGCCGTTGGCGGATTGACGCCCGGAGATTTTGAGACCAAGGAATGAGGCCTTCCATGTTGCCATGCTTTTCGGCGCCTGTTCAGCGGAGGTTCTGCGGGTTCACGGCCGTGCTTGTCGCACTGCTGTCGGGTGCCGGCACCCAGACGGTCCGGGCCGATCAGAACGAACAGCCTCCATGGGAGCGCGGCGCATATGCGAACGATGCCGTCGATGCATCGTCGTCCAGCTTCTTCCCCGGTCTTGGCGATCTAATAGCCCAGCTGCCGGACGGTGAAGCCGAGCCGTCCACGAGCGGCGAAATCCTGCGGCTCGCCTTGCCGGCACCGGCAAGGTCCCACCCTTTGACGCAAAGACGCCACAGGCTGGAGATGTTCCGCACCCGTCCGGCCCGGCCCGAAACACCGGTTGGCGCCACTGCCGACGGTATCGTGCCGCCGCTGACCGCGGATGAACTCGCAGGCATGAAACCGTCAGAACCTCCGGTCAGCAATGACAGCGATGTGCAGCCGGGCGATCCTGTTGCGACCTTTCAGCCGACACCGAACCTCACCCAGAACGGGCTTGCCTACTGGCACAGGCCGGAGACCGACTATAATGGTTTGGGGTTCGACCTGGATGCCGAACAGGACCGGACCATCCTGCTCAACCATCTGAGCAGAGACTGGAACTACGGTGCCTGGCGGTTCACACCATCGGTCGGCTATGAGCGGGACACGGGCGGCAGCAAAGCCCGTATGTTGTATATCGGACCAGCGCTTGGCTATCGCCACCAGCAATCGGACGGTACCGTCATCGAACCTCATTTGGGGATAAAAGGCAGATGGGATCTCGACCCCGTTATCGGACTGGACAGCGATGCCCTGTCGCCATCGCTTGATGCAAAGTTCGAAGCCGGCGTCCAGCTGCAGGATTTCACCGGCTGGTCGCTCGACGCAAGCGCCAGTGTCGGCGGTGTCGGGGATCGGAAAAACAGCGTGGACTGGCGCGGCAATCTCGGCGTCACCGTTCCCTTGAACTAGGATCACCCAGGCTCGGGGCAGAAGCCACAGTCCAGCCGAACTGCTATAGTACCCCCGGAAATTCCCGGGTCTTCACGAAATTTTGTCTGAAATGAACCGGTGCACAAGATCGCATCTTGGCGTACAGGTGGCCCTTAACGCTGACTGGAAACAGAGTTCGACATATGAATGAGACATCGTCCTACACACCACCCAAGGTCTGGAAGTGGGTGACCGAAAGCGGCGGCACTTTTGCCAATATCAATCGCCCGATCGCAGGCCCCACCCATGACAAGGAACTGCCCATAGGCAAGCACCCGCTGCAGCTCTATTCACAGGGCACGCCCAATGGGGTCAAGGTGACGGTGTTGCTCGAAGAACTGCTGGCGCTCGGCCATGGGGGTGCTGAATACGACGCCTGGCTGATCAGGATCAGCGACGGCGACCAGTTCGGCAGCGGCTTTGTCGAGGCCAATCCGAACTCCAAGATTCCAGCCCTGATGGATCATTCGACCACGTCGCCGACACGGGTGTTCGAAAGCGGCGCCATCCTGCTTTATCTCGCGGAAAAATTCGGCGCCTTCATACCGGATGATCCAGCATTACGGGCCGAGTGCCTGTCATGGCTGTTCTGGCAGATGGGCAGCGCGCCTTATCTCGGCGGCGGGTTCGGCCATTTCTACAGCTATGCCCCGTTTCACATCGAATATGCCATCGACCGTTTCGCCATGGAGGTGAAGCGCCAATTGGATGTGCTCGACCGCCGCCTGGCGGACAACCGCTATATGTGCGGCGGCGACTACACCATCGCCGACATCGCCATCTGGCCGTGGTATGGCGCGCTGGTCGAAGGCAAGGCCTATGAGGCAGCCGAGTTCCTCGATGCGCAATCCTATGTGCACGTCAACCGGTGGACAGCGGAGATTGCCGCACGGGCACCGGTTAAGCGCGGACGCATGGTCAACCGCACCTCGGGCCCGCCCGAAGAACAGCTCCATGAGCGCCATGACGCCGGCGACTTCGAGACCCGGACCCAGGACAAGCTTGAGCCGGCAGGTGACGGGGAGTGACGATCCGGCCTGACTGAGCGGTGATGCCGGTTGACGGTCGCGCCGATCCGCACGCCACATTGGAGGAGGAGGAAACCATGGCCACCCTGGAAAGAGCGATCCAGATCGCTGTTGAGGCCCATGCCGGACAGACCGACAAGGCGGGCAACCCCTATATCCTGCACCCGCTGCGGATCATGTTCAAAATGCGCACCGATGAGGAGCGCATGACCGCGGCGCTGCACGACGTGGTCGAAGACTCAAGCTGGACCCTGGACATGTTGCGCGACGAGGGGTTTTCACAAGCGGTCGTGGAAGCGGTCCGCTGCATGACCCGGGCGCCCGAGGCAAGTTACGAAGAGTTCATAGACGTCGCCATGGCCAACCCGATCTCCTGCCAGGTCAAACTCGCGGACATCACCGACAATCTCGATTTGAGCAGACTGTCAGAGCTGAACGAAAGCGATATCGCCCGGGTGAAGAAATATGTGGCGGTTTTGCAGAAGGTACAGGCCGGGGACTAGGAGTAAATGCGGTATTGGGATGGGTTGTGCGCCGGGGAATTCAGCGCAGTGTCACGGTAGTTTTGACGACGGACAAACTTGGTGGAGTTGAGAAATGCGATTAATGATTGCGACTACAATCCTATTGATGGCGTCAATTGCAAACGCCAGTCAATTTGACGGGAAATATCGCTTAAACCAGCATTGGGACTGTAAACTCGTCGGTATGGATGGAGGTGCGATTAGAATTTCCGGATCCGAATTCGTAGGGATCGAAAGCAGTTGCTCAATGACGAGACCTACAAAAGTTCGGGACATGGATGCCGTCATATATGATTTGAACTGCAGTGGTGAGGGCGAAACGTGGTCGGAGCGCGTGATGTTTATGAAACAACGAAACGGCATCGCAATTATCCGCCGAGGAAGCGTCGGAGAGTGGCAGCACTGCCCTTAGTCTACTGGGCAGTGAACCACATTCAGCCGGTATCGGGTCTGGACAGTTGATCGGTACAAAGGGGAGCCTGCCCATATGATGGGATCGATCCGCGGAGCCGTTGGCCTGCTTGGCAACACCCTGCGCGACCTCGCCCCCATACTTGTGATCATCACATTCTTTCAGATCTTCGTGCTGCGCCAGCCGGTAGATGACCTGGCGGATATCGCGATCGGATTCGTTTTCGTGATGCTCGGCCTGGCGATATTCGTCCAAGGCCTGGAAATGGCGCTGTTTCCGCTGGGCGAGGCGTTGGCCAACGCCTTTGCCAGGAAAGGGTCCCTGTTCTGGCTCTTGAGTTTCGCGTTCGGTCTGGGTTTTGGAACAACCGTGGCCGAACCCGCCCTGATCGCGGTGGGCGCGGAGGCCGCCGAGGTCATGGCGGCGGCAGGATTCATTGCCGCCGGCGAAGATTCTGAAATCTACTATGCCCAGGCTCTGCGCTACACGGTGGCCGTTTCGGTGGGCGTGTCGCTGGTCATCGGCGTCGTACGCATCCTGAAGGGCTGGCCGATCCAGTGGTTGATTATCGCCGGCTACATCGTGGTGGTGTCGCTCACCGCAGTGGCGCCGGAGGAGATCATCGGCATCGCCTATGACAGCGGCGGCGTGACCACGTCGACCATTACGGTGCCGCTGGTTACCGCGCTCGGTGTCGGACTTGCCAGTGTGATCAAGGGGCGCAATCCCATGATCGACGGTTTTGGTCTGATCGCCTTCGCCAGTCTCCTGCCGATCGTCTTCGTGCTCGCATTCGGTGTGGTGATCAGCATATGAGCCTCGGACCAGAGCGTATCGCATCAATATGGGTTCACTTGACCTGGTTTTCGCGTCTGCTGGCAAGGCACGGTCCACGCCGTGGTCTGGTTGACCACAAGTGGACCGTAACGCAGTCCAGCGGGCGCGAAAACCAGGCCTTCGGTGGGCCAAATCAGTCCACCGGCTGCGTTGCAGAGCTTGCCCGATGTCCCACATCGCGCTGCGCACCGCGCCTGACCAGTGAACTGATTTGGCACCATCAAATGAAGCCATATTGATGCGACACACTCTAGTATACGAACTGGCGGCCACGATCGGCTCGACAACGCTCGACGTGGTGCCGATCGCGGTGATCCTCATCGGATTTCAGGTCGGCGTGCTGCGTGAGACCATACCCAACCTGCGTCAGGTGCTGATTGGTGCGGTCTATGTCGTCGTTGGCCTGAGTTTCTTCCTGTTCGGGCTTGAACAAGCCTTGTTCCCGCTCGGCAAGGCCATGGCCCGGCAACTTACCGATCCGGCCTTTATCGGCGCCGGTATCGATGTGGCGCAGCTCACCTGGCACGACTACTACTGGACCTACATATTCGCCTTCGCCATCGGCTTTTCGACCACCATCGCCGAGCCGTCGCTGATCGCCGTGGCAATCAAGGCGCGCGAGGTTTCGGGCGGAGCGGTCGGTGCGTGGGGTTTGCGCATTGCAGTTGCGCTCGGTGTCGCCTTGTCGCTTTCCGTCGGCACTTGGCGCATTGTCACCGGCACGCCGCTCTATGTCTTCATGATCGTCGGTTATGTGATCGTCGTGGTGCAGACAATGCTGGCGCCGCGCATGATCGTTCCGCTGGCCTATGATTCCGGTGGCGTGACCACCTCGACCGTAACCGTACCGCTGGTTGCCGCCATGGGACTGGGGCTTGCAGCGAACGTTCCAGGACGCAGTGCCCTGCTCGACGGGTTTGGCCTGATCGCCCTTGCCAGCCTGTTTCCCATGATCACCGTCATGGGGTATGCGCAGGTGACCAACTGGCTTGAGACCAGACGCAGCAGCCCCAAACAGCCTGCCGCCCCCAGTAAAGGAGATCGCAGTCAATGAAGTTCAAGCTGATTTTCGTCATGACCGAAGATGAACTCACCAACAAGGCGATAGAGACCGCCCGCGACCACGGCGCGACCGGCTGCACCGTTATCACCAGCGCTCGGGGAGAAGGCCTCAAACCGGCGCAGACATTTCTGGGACTGACCGTCACCGGCCAGCGGGACATTGTTTTGTTCCTGGTCGAAGAGCACCAGAGCCGGGGAATTCTCGAAGCCATTGCAACAGCCTGTGAATTCGAGACCAGGCCGGGGACGGGGGTTGCCTTTCAAGTCGACATCGAAGATGCAATAGGTCTGCAAGGGCAGATCGCTACCATTGAGCAAGAGATCAGCGAGGAGGATCTGTGATGGAACGCAAGGCCGTGAGAATCTCGGAGGTTATGCGCACCTCGCTGCACATGGTGAGTGGCCTGGCAAGCGTGCAGGATGCGATCGCGGAAATGAACATGCACAATGTCAGCTCGCTCATCATCGAGCGGCGTGACAGTGATGACGAATTTGGTGTTATCACCGTGCACGACATTGCTTCCAATGTCGTGGCCGTCAACAAATCGACAGAACGCACCACTGTCTATGAAGTCATGACCAAGCCTGCCTTGACACTCGATTCCGATATGAACGTAAAATACGCCATCCGGCTGCTCTCCAGGTTCCGCCTGACACGGGCGCTGGTGACCCATGGCAAGGAGCTACTCGGCATCGTCACATTGCGCGACATGGTGCTCGGTTATGTCGGCTCGGAGGATCCGGCGACGAACGCGGTAGAGTAGATCAGCCCTGCCCGCCGAGCTGCTGCAGTTCAAGGACGGGTGAAGGGTCAGCATCGGGCATGCGGCTTTATTGACAGCTCCTCTTGGCCGATGCTTAATCCAACCGGCCTTCCAGCCGATATGCCGGCATTTCGGCGGGTGATAAGCCGACCTTCCTGGCCGAAAAGGAGCTGTTGATGTCAGATGTCGCTTATGAATGCCGGGGGCACACCGCGTGGATCACACTCAACCGGCCACAGGTTCTCAACGCACTCACAACTGAGATGATCGACGACATTCACAAGGCAGGCATTGCTGCCCGGGATGACGACAACATCCGCGTGGTGGTCATCACTGGAACCGGCCGGGGTTTTTGTGCCGGTTTCGATATCGGTGTTTTCCGCAGCATGGACCTGACGGAAGTCTGGCATCTTGGGAAAAACCTGACGGCGGCCTGGTCGTTTATCCGGAAACTGCCGAAACCGACCATTGCCGCCCTCAACGGCGTCACCGCCGGGGGCGGCTTCGAACTCGCCCTTGCCTGCGACTTGCGGATTGCCGCACCAGAGGCCGAAATCGGCTCCTGCGAAGTCCGCATCAACCAGCCCACCACCAACGGCTCGAGTTACTTGCTGTCGCGCCTGATCGGCGAGAGCAAGGCCAAGGAATTGTGCCTCACCGGAGACATGATCAATGCTGCGGAAGCAGCGCGTATCGGGCTGGTGAATGCGGTCACGGCGCCCGATCGATTTGAGGACACCGTGCAAAGCTGGGCAGACCGAATTGCCAGCCGCGGGCCGATCGCGCTTACCAAGGTCAAAAGCTTCTTTGAGCACGGCCGGACAATGACGGCAGACGCGGTTGTCGCGATGGAGGAAGAGGCGGCCATCGACTGCTTCCTCACCGAAGATCAGCAGGAAGGCTTTGCCGCATTTCTGGAGAAGCGCAAACCGAACTGGTCGGGAACATAGCGCGCGTGGAGAAGTGTTGCCGCTCCTGTGGGGATCAGGCTCTGGATGTGAATTCCCTGCACCGCCACTGTAATTTCTTCAGACAGTGGATCCTAAACCGTCCCAACGAAGGCGCCAGACTATGGCACGAGATCTGGAAGCGACGAATACCCAAACTCAAAACCAGCGGAGTCGTGTAGTGTGATCGGAGCCTCAGGATGCGTGACAGATTTTTTCAAAGTTCAAAAATTTTTCTTCCCACGGATGAGTCAAGTATCAAAGCTTCTCCGATTCGCTCACACACCGAGGAAAATGATTCTTCTTCTCGCATCCTTGCCAGCTCCTCGAAACTAATTTCAGTGTAGAACACCTTCTCACCATTGGAAAAGACGCGCCAGATCAGCAATTTTGCCTGCTTATCATCAAATTCCAGCATGTGTCTGTGATGTTCGGTTGTCATTGTCCGGCGTCTCCGTCAATCTTTCTTTGAAGACGATATTGACTCTCCACGCCCCTCGATCGGGCAGTCGTTGACATCCAGATTGAGCACAATTCGACTTTGCCGGGTATACTGCATGCCTGACACGTTCACCAAAAGGACGCCATGACCACTTGATATATTGTCGTTGGTCAGGGGAAGATTGGTGAGGTCTTCATTGATGTGCGCACGGCCGAAAAGGTCGCAGTCGGTCGAAAAATTCAAAACATAGCCGTTGAATATTGCCGTCGAGAAGCTGCCTTGGGCAACATTCGATACGGAGTAATTGAGTTCGATCCTGTTGGCGCCGATGTTGACGAGCAGCGGAACGACATCGATGTCGCCCTGTCCACCCTGCCGGGCAAGCCCAAACTCGATGCCTTCGATCACGCGCGCTGTATGGGTAGCGCTTGAAAATGCCGGGTGTGACGGATCATCATAGGTGATGACCTGCAGCGACACCGTCCGTCCCATCAGGGTCGGCTCGGCAAATGCGTTGTGGGAAAAGAAAAAAGCCATAGCGGAAAGCAGGCAGAGAAACGAATTTGATCGGTATCCATACATTACGTCATGTGCTCCTGGATATACGGTGCCGGAAATACGGTGGTTTGCGCTTCAAAACTTTCCGTTGTCGTTCTTCCACTCGCTGCGCGGCGGGATCTTTTCGATGGTGTCCCAGTGCTCGACAATCTTGCCGTTTGACAGGCGGAAAAGGTCATAGAAGGACGCGTGGGCGCCAGCCATCACCCCTTCACTGACGCACAGTACGAAATTCCCCTCGGCGAGCACACGGTGGATGTGATCGTAGTGTATCGCAACGCCGTTGTCGGAGGTGGCCTCGAGCGCTGCGCGCAAGGCCTGAACACCATCCGCCATCCCCGGATTGTGCTGGGTGAAGGATGCGCTGTCGACATAATGGTCGAGCCGGTCGAGCCGGCGATTGATCAGGACGTCTTCGACGAAAGACCGCACGGTGTCCCGGTTGGCCTCGGTCCGGTCCAGGTCGGCCGCCTCGGTCGGACCATCGACCATGGTGTGACCGGACGGGTTGGGGCCCTGGCGCTGCTGGATGTTGTCCCAGTGCTCGACCGCCTGGTCGTCCTCGAACCGGAAGACTTCGAAGCCGATCCTGCGGGTGGCGAAGTCGTATTCGGTGTGCCCGAAGACGTAGTCGCCATCCGCAAAGGCCCGCACGATGTTGACGCGGGGCGAACTCTCAGACAGGCGTTTGAACAACGCCTCCAGACCCTCGCTGCCTTCGTGGGTCTGAGGGTTGTGCTGAATATATTTGTCCTGGTTGACGACCGCCACGGCTGCTGCATCACCGGTTTCTATGGCCTTGAGCAACGCGCGGATCTGGTCTTTTCTTTTTTCGGTCACGGGTAAATTCACTTATTCCAATTGGCGCGCATGACGATTGCACATGGGGAACTCTGACGCTTGGCGCGCAGTCGCGCAAGCGCAGCGATCGCCGGTCCATGGACAGATGTACCATAATCGGTGTTTTTGGACTCTGTCTGCAGCAATGCAGTGACGGTGCACTTCAGGAGAGAGCACCGGCGGCTTGCTTCCGGCGCGACGACGCATGAGCGGGACACGGCCGCATAAAGCCGCCCGGCCGCCGTTACCTGTCCTGGTGAACGGAGCCGGACGGAAGGTGCAGGGGAGGAACACACTTCGATCGTCGTTGGTGTTTTACCTTTTCCCAATCCGACCGTGATTCCAGCGTGAATAAGCGATGTGCTGGGAGCACAGACCGGTCGGATAACCGGGGGCGCGGTTGGATGAACACTCAGAGAGAATTTTTCGAAGCTTGTACTTCGTGCCTGGAACGGCCCGGCGTATTTGACGGGCACTATCGTCAGGCATTGGAGTTTCTGAACTTGCTGCGGCCAAACGAGCTTGGAGTTTCAGATGTTCCCAACATTCTCCCACTTAACAGGAGAAGGGTTGGTAGAGACGGGGTCGCGCAAGACTGCAGCCTCCGCCCTCCGGATTGATGGCAACCGCAGTCACAGCGTCAGGTCCTGGCTCTCTCATACCACATCGAAGGGCACCGATGCGTATCTGATGAGGATCTCGTCGTCCTCCCTGATCGCCTTCAGCGTCACCAGATCGATATGGTCATGTTGGACGTCGCGCACCAGTTCGGCGTTTGCCGATTGCTCTTCCGGGGCGTGATTGCACAGGCTGGACAGGCCGAAGGCGAGAGCGGCCGTATTGCCACCGTCTTCTTCTGAACGAGGCCAGGTGAAGGTGTGCATGATTGTGCCCTGGGCGGCGTCCTCGGCCAAGGTTGAGCCCAGCACCTGATCAGGGTCCTCGAAAAGTCTGGTCATGCCGATCATAAACCAGTTTGCAGCGTCCGTCTCCTGATAGTCCGGCTGGCGGGCAACAAAGCTCCGGATCGACGGGATCAACCTCAGCACCTGATACTCCATGGCGTTCAGCACCTTGACCGGCGAGCGGATGATCAGCTCTCCCTGCGCCATATCCCGGCGTGCAACGAGGCCGCGGCCCTTGCCGTCAATCTCGATTGCCGAGACCTTTGTATTGTCGAACTGGTTTGCTTCAACGGTCATTCTGCCCCCGATATCTGACCCGATCGGACGACTGACGCAACGGTTTCAGCATCCGGTCAAGAGCACTGGTATATTCCGGGTCGGTGCCACAGCAGCCACCGACAATGTCTGCCCCGGCGGCAATCCATTGCCGTGCGACAATGGCGTAGGCGTCAGGACCTAGCCAGTTGGGTGTGTCTATCGCGTAGTTCTTATCATCCGATTCGCGCAAAAAGGGATTGGCGTAAGCACCTGTCGGCAGATTGGTGCATGCTCTCAACTTCGGCAGAGCTTCCGATACGGCATATACCGAACAGCAATTGAGCAGAAAGGCTGCTATCGGCAGGTCTGAGAGTAGCGTAACAGCTTCAGTCGGAGCCTCACCACCCCTGAGCTTTATCGGATCATCGGACATTGTCCAGCACACCCAGACCGGCCTGTCGGTTTCCAGAGCTGCCTGAGCCGCGGCACGGGCTTCAGTCGCCGTGGTCATGGTTTCACAGATGAAAAGGTCGACATGCGGCGCCATGAGCCTGGTCAGTGATCTGTACGCCGACAGGTTCTGCTCAAAGGGACCGACCAGATCCGGCCGGTAGCTGATATTCAGGGGTGGCAGACTGCCGGCGATTTCAGCCCGGGAACCTTCCAGCACGACCGCACACTGCGCCAACTCACACGCGGTGAGGATCAACTCGTCAAGCCGGCTGCTCATTCCCTCTCGTGCCAAGGAGACGGGCGTGACCGCATAATTATTGGTGGTGACAACATCGGCGCCGGCACGGATGTAGGCTCGGTGCAGCGAGGTAACCTGATCCGGTGCCTCGATCAGCGCCAAAGCGGACCAGATCGACGTTTGGTGGTCCGGGACGGTGACCCCGCGTGCCCGGAGCGCGGACCCCATTGCGCCGTCGAGCAGGGTTGGGGGGTTCATCTCAAGCATCCGCCCGTTTCGCCCAACCTGTTATCACATAAAGTTCTACTGCTTGGTGCCTAGCCGTTGTGCAATCAGCCATGCAAATGTCTCCAGAGACCTATGATAGTATATGGTGATCTCGACTTCAGAGATTTCCAAGGTTTCGTGGTCTTTCCGTAAGTCATGCACTAGAGACTGTACAGTGGTCTGCCACTCCTGACGACTTATGTTTTCATGAGGAAACCAGCCCCCCAATTGATCTGCGTTCACTGCGAGTAACCGGCAAAGCCGTTGTTCAATTTTCATATTAGAGCCATCAACCATGGAGATGTGAAACAACACAGGTGTCGTGAAAACGCCGTGAATCCGAAACGCCGATTGTGAAAATGTGGCGAAGTTTAGTTGAATCACGGAAGATTCACGGCGAGATCGCAAACCTAAGCAATCAGAGCAGTCAAACTCGGGGGGTGACAATGAATTACCACGGATCGGATGCCACATTTAAAGTGACCACAAAAACACGGAAACGAGGAAAGTCTGTTGGCAACAATGATCTTGAGGCAAACACCTTTGCGGCGAATGCCGAGGGCGCAAACAGTGTTGAGGATGACTTTCGGAATTTTGTGATCGTGGATCCAAAAAACGGTGCTCGGATTGGGCCAGACCGCGGAGATATTTTTAAGGGATACGAAGCGCTCATCGACGATCCCGAAGATGCTGAGCGATGCAATATCCGGATGTTGGGGCGTCTAGCATCTGAAATCAACAATACGAAACTGCTGGACGCAGATACGGAAAATAACGCAATTCCAGCAGGTTACACGTATTTTGCACAATTCGTTACGCATGATTTTGTGCACAATTCGGCATCAATTCCCAATCGCTTGGATGAAACCGGGCCACGACCGAACATGCGGGCATTGCCATTGTTGCTCGACACAATTTATGGCGGTGGCCCCGGAGTGCACCCTTATTGCTACCAAGTCGGATTGCGTGAAGCGTCATCTGTCCGACAACAGCGCGAAAAATTGCGCCTCGGGCTTGTGAGAGAGACTGGCAATCAGGCTGTCTATCAGGATCTACCTCGCGATAGCTCCATGGCCAGAAGGGACTGTGATGCGACGAGAAATGTTTGCCCAGGTGGAATGCCGGACGTTCTAATTGCAGACGTGCGCAATGATGACACACCAATACTAGCACAAATTCAAGTTTTATTCCACCATTTGCACAATAATTTGATAGAAAAATATAAAAACGAATTTGGAAAACCTGATTTTCTAAATGTTTCAAGAATATGTGCTTATATATACAGAACCATATTAAAAGAAGATCTTTTACATAAACTTTTGCATGGCAATGTATATAAGAATTATTCTAAGAAACGAAAATTATCGTCCTTCATTGACTCAACTAACGATTTAAGAGTGCCGGTTGAGTTTTCAAACAGTGCCCTCAGAATTGGGCATGTGATGGTCCGAAATGAGTATTCGTTCAACAGCTCGCTCAAGAGGCAAATGGATGTAATTCGGAAGTTTACTTCGTCCTCCAGTATCAACATGCCTCTTCCATCCAATTGGATTGTGAATTGGGCGAAGTTTTTCAATCTGGATAATACCTTTCAAAGTAGCCGTAAGATCAGACCCGCCATCGCTTCAATCCTTGCCGACCTCGAATTTACCAGTGCAGACGGAACCAAGTTTCCGAACATCATAGAACGCGATTTTCTTCGCGGGTTCTTTGCCGCTCAGTGGTCCGTGCACCAACTTATAAGGAAAATACGACCGTTTCTGCCGAAAGAAATCTCCAAATACCCGATCATGAACTTGGACGATGCAAGCCGTCGGCAACACATCGTCAATTGGTTGAAAGTACACAACAAGTTTTTGAATGAGTCAGATGCAAAGGTAATCGAAAACGATCCCCCACTATTCTTCTACATCCTTCTTGAGGCGTCTCTCCCCAAGGCGGATGGAGGTGGCGACGGAGAACACTTGGGTGTTTTGGGGTCGATCCTGCTGGCAGAGGTATTCTACAAAACACTTCTTTCCACGGAAAAGCTGGTTGACCCTTCGACCGGACCAAAAACTGCAGCGAAGGCCAAAATCCTTTTCAACGGAAAGATCCCTCAAAACATGCCGGAACTCATCCGCGCAATACCGCTTTGGGACGTGGACGCCAACAATCTTTCCGGGGATTAGTTGATGTAACTTGAGCAACAATTGGCCAAAACACAAAGGAGAAGATACATGGACGACATAGCGATCAATGCTGTTTGTGACCCAGGCACGACTGTTCTTAATCCGCCTCCCCCTAAGACGCCCACCCCCGAAAAGGCGGGAAAACTGATCAGCATTCAGCCGGGACAGCACGAAAATATGGGAAAGATAATTCGTGATTGGGTGCGCGGCGACAAACCAATCCCAACCACATTGGCGGAACTAAGGTGTCAGCTTGAAGTTGAGCCAGGACACGTTGTCGCGAAGGTCTCAGACGCCCTCATATCGTTCCGTTTCGTGCAACCCCTGATTTATGGGGAGTATATTATTCCTCTACCCCATATTGACGAACTGGAAACAGCGATTTTGGAGGTCGAGAGCACCAGCAATTACGATCTACCACCTTTCTATGCCGAACACATCAGTGGTGGAGGCCTCACTCCCGAAGAGCTATTGTGGAGCCGTGTCGGCGACTACACAATCGCAAGCTGCATGTAATCGACTTCAATCCTGCCGCTAACCGGGCACGGGCATGCCGGCGAGGCACAATCCCTCGCGCAGGCGTTCCCGTGCTTCGCGTCCGATCGGAAAGATGTTGAGAATCCACTCCACAATGGCCGTTTCCGATGGTTGCTCTACGCCGTGCCAATTGCTCCGGATGGTCTCGACGAACTGCTCGCATGTTCTGCGCGCCTGCTGCCGATTTCCGCTATGGGCCTGAGCGGCCGCTTTCCACGCCGGTAAGTAAAATAAAGTTTCATCCGACCGCTCGGCGGAATCGATGCAAATTTTGTAGTCCTCCGCGATAAAACGGACGCCGGCCTGGTATCCCCAGTGAAGTGGAGACAACTCGAAACCCAGCGACAGCGCGTGATCTGCCATAACCGTGGCCTTTGTAGTCTCGCCGCAGTACGCCAAGCCGAGAGCGGAAGACGCCAAGGTCCAGGGATCACTTCCATTGAGTTCATGGGCAAGGATGAAGCTCAAAGCAGCTTGCTCGAATTGCCCGACATTTGCTTGTGACCACGCCAGGCACAATTGAGTTCGTGTATTGATTGGATCAAGCAGCACCGCGGTCTTGGCAAGTGCCAGAGAACGAGCGTCCTGCTCCGGAGAACGAAGTGTACCTGGAAAGACAAGCGGCTGGGTGTTCTTGATCTGTACAATCCCGCAATAGGCGGGCGCAAAATCCGGCGCCTCGGACACGATGTCTGTTAGTATATCGATTGCTTCAAGGCGTGCATCGGGGCGCCACAGAAAACTCAACTGCTGCGCCCGTAACCAACGATCATACAGATCTGTGGATATTTTGGAATGCGAGGCGATGAGGTTCATACGCTGCGCAGAGAGATACACATTCATGGCCATCGAAAGACGCTGAATGATCTTTTGTCGCGCGTCCATCCAACCTTCCAGAGACAGTGCAAGCTTCTCGCTCCAAATGTACTGCGATGAAATCGCGTCTTTCAGCGTAATGATCACCTGGAGGTTCCCGAGTTCTTCAAAATAGGTTCCCTCAAGCTTGTAGGTAACTGAAGGTCTATTTTTGACTAAGGAGTTCTCTTCAAAGGAGCCATCGGACTCCAGGACAATCCATTCTCTGAACCGGACCAGCGCGGCAGTGAGCTCTCTGCAAAATCCCTCTATTAGATAGTCTTCCTGGTTCCAGGGGCCACCTCTCACAAATCGACAGATTCCGACCACGGGAAGTTCTTGTACTTCGAACAATTCCGGTGAAACGTTGGCTCGCCGCCCCGATGTGGTGGGTAACAATTGCGCGTTTGTAACTGGCACGATGTAGCTACCCGCTTTAACATCCGCTATAAGCGCCTGGGTTTTCTCGTCCGGCTCCATGTCAAACTCCTCGTCGAGGAGATCCCATAGAATCCGGTATTGATTGAGCGCCGCTGTCGTGTTGCCATCATCCGCGTAGTGCCGGATGAGGTGACGGTGTGCCTCTTCGTGGGTCGGATCGATTTTGGTAAGGGCGTCGGCTGCCCGTTTTCCGGTTTCAGCAGTTCCGGTTCTCAGGAGAGATTGCAGCTGGTCTACCATCCGGTCGTGCCAGTTCTGTCGGATGACGTGCAGCCAGGCGGCGAAAGACTGATCGAGGGTTTCGAATCCATAGAGAATTCTGGCCGGCTCGCCGCCTTCGTTCAGCAGGCGCTCGGGCACCGAGCCCTCTGTCAGAGTTCTGGCGATGTCATGAATGTCAACTCTGGCCAACTGGCGATCAAGCGAAATATCCTGCCGGTCCGCCGTGAAACCGGCGAACCCGTGTTCATCGAATATGGTCCGCAACTGCTTCAAGCATTGGCGCAGTGACGCACGCGCCTGTTCTTCGCTACGGTCGCTCCAGAGCAGGCCGGCGAGCCGCTCCCTGGTTTCCGTTGCTTTGTCGTTGAGAGCCAGATAGGCGAGAAGACCGCAGGCCTTGCGGTTGGCTACTTTTATCTGATGTCCCTGGTCGTCCTCAAGCGTCAGGGTTCCCAACAGCCTCAAGATCAATCCAGTGGATTCGTAAGTCTCCCCGGTACTCAACATACCCAATCCGCCCCCGGTTCACGACACGCTTACCCTGCCCGATTGTCGCCACAATCGATAGTTTACTCACAATACGGCTAAGTGATCAATTGTGTTGTTCCTATCGATCCAAGTCTTCATCTTCATGAACTTGCATCATAGGTATATGTCATGATGTCAGGCAATGGCTGAGTAGAGATATGTAGCCGCCCTGAAATGCTAGTTAGCTGATTTCGATCTGGTGGGTTGAGGCTTCCAGACAGGATTTACTCGTTGTGCTGACGAGATGACTGAAAATGTATCGTCTACCGGTCGATACAGGGCGAAGGTTGCCGTTGAGATACCGTGTGCAGCCGGCTGCACCGATCACCGTGTGTCAGATGGGAGAGGGAGCATGGGCAAGCATGGTCATGTCAAACCCATTTGTGAGTGCCGTATCGACCAGCCTGATGCTTGTCCAGTCCGGTTTGGCGGACTGCAATCCCGGGACAATGATCCGCGCCACGGGAATACCGAGTTCCAGCCTCGTCAGATCGGATGCGTAAGGGGTAAACCCGGCGCCTGCCATGTGCTCCACGATCTTGCTGAGCGCGGCGTCGGGCGGAAGCACCACTGTCTCGTTTGACCCCTCGGCCATGAGCAGCCGGGGAAAGTTCTCAGTGTTCAGCGTCTTGAACCGCTCGATCCATACCTTGTCCTGCTCCTTGAGGGCGCCGTCCCCCATGTTCCGCCACTTGTAGATTGAGATTTTCTGGGCCAGTTCCATTTGACACAACTCGAGAAATGCACGCTGTGCCGCGTGGTCGGGATCCGGATCTGCCGCAAACCCCGCAACCACCGCCTGTCCGTTTATCTCAGATGACAGGGCGGCGACCGCGGGAACGTCCAGATCCGTGGTCAGGTCGAGAAACCAGGTGTCTCGTTCACTTTCGCCGCGCACCACCCGAATGAACTCCCGAAAACCGGGTGACCCATCTATGTGATGGCTGAAGGATTTTGCCGGACGCCCGCCAAACCACCACAGGGCAACGGCGTCGCGTTCGATCACCTCCATGAGGCCGGTGCGCATGGCCTGATCGAATGTTACGCCTGCGCCGACCCCGTTGCTTTCAGCCATGCGGTCTCCGATGCGCCGTGACGGGGGTCTGCGCAAGATGAGTTCGGATGGAAAATGCACGGGCCGGCAATCTAAGAGGGATTTTGCCTCAACCCAATCGGTCACCGGCGCCGTATCGTTCCCGTCCAGGCCAGCTCCCGCAATAGCCCAACCGAGCGCATCGGGTGTTAGCCCGTGTTCTTGACCGGCCTCTACGATCTTCACGTCGTCGTCCCACTCCAGAAACGAAAGATACTCGGCGGCCTCGCCGATGCAGCTCTCAAATGCCGTGCGCAATGTTCCACCGCGCCCGCCGACACCGGCCGCATCCAGTCCATGGCCTGTGATACCGAACGCTGCGGGCGACACCATGCCGCCGAAAAAAGCCGCACCTGGCGCATGAGGCATCGGCAGGTGGAAGGTATCTTCAAACCGGCTTGCAAGTTTCAGTAGCGCTTGCCGGTTTTCGAATATCAGTGGATCGGATTGTTCCAAGGCTGAGCCCGGTGCCGGCAGATAGCCGAGTGCCCGAAGAAAGACTGCTGCTTGATGCATGTGCCCGTCCAGCGCATCCGGCTGCTCCAGGCAGGCAATGCAGGCTTCGAAAAAATCCCGCTGGCGGTTCATTCAGCCGTCTCCCCCGGTCCGTTTTACAGCGCGCGTTTGCAGCCTACCGCCTATTCACAGGGGGAAACACGAATGCTGTGTGACATGGAACGGCACCAGCGAAGCCGAAAGTGTGTTCCCCCCTTCACCTTCCGCCCGGCCTACACAACATGCAAAAGTGGCCTGGCGGTATTTTTGTCGGCCATAGCTCCAACTTTGACTGGGTGGTCTTCCCGGGACCCCGTTGGCGCCCAGGAATTCGCGTCAAGGCACGTGCTGAATGTAAGCAAAGATGGACACCATAGCGCCGATGATACAACCATATGCCTTGGTTGTGACACTACATACACGGCCCCGCTATCGGGCCATTCTTCAGAATTTGACTAAACCATGTCCTGAATCCGGGATCTTCCGCGGATGCGAAACCATTGCTCAGGGCGTAGTAGTTTAAAGCATCGTTTGACAGGAGTGTATCAAAGGTCAGGTGTACCTTCTGGATCTGGCTATCCTCGTAGGTTCCAGATGACGAGGCTTCCACGACACCTATCTTGACGCCACCATTGCCGCCAATCGACCTTGTCACCACGAAATTGAGTTCAAGATCCAGTTGGCGCGTATAGAACAGGTAGTCCTCTTGGGCCCTGTGCGCCTCTCTCCGGGTAATATTGAGTTGCTTCTTAACCGCGCTCACGAGATCCGCGATGGACAAGTTGGGCGAGGATCCAGGTGTTGTCGGATTGCGCCGGGTTGTGTTCCAGATTGATATCGCCAGACTTATAGAAGCCAGGACAACAGCAAGCGCGCTCGCCGGTCGCCACCACTTTAGGCCTTTGACCAGTTTCTTTGCCGCCAATGTACGACACTCCTGCGTAAGTCCATCGGGCCGCGATCCACCGCCTTCGGATCATTCCGGATCGAACATCACTGCGGCTGCCGGCATAATGTTACGTGTCGATCCAGGCCACGCCGCCGCTCCAGAAGAACTGATCTTCCGGTGTGCAGAGCCATACCGGGTTGCCGTTTACTGCCTCGCCGTCCTCGATCACCCTGGCGTAGTCGAGCGTCGTGCCGGCAGACAGCGCCTGATGAATGGGCGCACGCCGGTTTGGCGCTCCACTGCGCAGGTTCAACCGCACATTGGTGCGCACTTTGCCTGATGCAGGGATCGATACAGCATCGCCGTTCCGGTCCGGCTCCTCACTCAGGCTGGCCCAATACTCGTCCTGCACATCGCGCAGAAGTTGTTCGTATGTGCGCCGGCTGTGGGCGAGCCCGGTAACCGGATCGGTGCGCCGGCGCGGGTCGAGGAAGAAATGACCGACGATGTCTCGTGCCGGGTTGAGCCCGAACCGGTGCACCGCATAGGCGGTCAGCCAGACATATTTCTCGTAGGCCGCGTCCGCATCGATACTGTTGCCATAGCAATACTCGATGCCGATCGCGGCATCGTTGGCGTTGACGCCGAACATCTGATCATCCACCGGCAAACTATAGCGCACATGCCAGGCCTTTTCCGGGGGACCGGTGAGAGCCGGCACGCATTCGATTATTTCCTTGTCATCGACAAACAGGTGGGCGGACGCCGACTTCTCGTCGCGCGAGCGCTCATAGTAGTTGACATTGGCGGCCGCCGATGAGCCTGGATTGCCGGTGTCATGGGCAACGATAAACCGGACCCCGGGCGACATACGCTCGCCCGAACGGCGTTTGGATGGCGCGGTCAGGTAACGCGGTGTGATCTGATATCGCAATTTGAAGGTCATGGCATCACCCCATCGCCAATGGTGTTGCAACCGCGTCATCTCCAGAGGGCGCGGGTACCGGCTCTGGCTTTGTTTGCACCGCGGCCGGCTTGGCCGGAGGGAAGTGTTTCTTTACGAAGCCTTCGATGAAGTCGGTGCCGGAGTAGCCGGCTGCCATGATGCCCGCCATCATTTCATTTCCAAGTTTGGTTGTAGCGGCGGCCATGTCTGTGAGCGTCATCAGGGCGAAAACCCCGATCGCAAATCCGTACACCAGGCTCGTCACCAGCTGCCGTGAATCAAACTCCTCCTTAAAGCTCGTATTGTTCTCCACCGCCCGGTCCGACACCTTCTTAGCGCCGACCACCACTCTTGCGATCTGCCCCACCATTCCGAGCAGGCCGCCCAGAATCAAGAGTTCCAATTGGCTCATAATGCGTCTCCTTGCGGTGCCCGCAACGCCGCTCTCGGCGCCCGCCGGCATTCAACATGTGCGTGTTTGGGGAGAGTGTCTGAGGTTGCGTGAATCCAGCGTGAAACCAGGGAGCACTTCCACGATTCTCCGAAGCATCATCTTCATCGATGAAGCGCAATGAGTGCGCCCGAGTCCGGCCCACGGTTTTTCGGTTTTGCGTCGCAACGCGCCGGCGCTGGCTTGAATTCAAGCTTCCGGCCGCCTGTCACCACTAAGGTCGCTTTGCCATGCCCAGAGCGTTGCATTGGTCATATGCAAGTGAAAGCTGTTCGGCAATCACGATCCGTTGCGCCCTAAGCAGATAGATGGCCTTGAGAATTGGTCCTCGCCGGGCAGATTCACGCTGGAATCACGGTCCTCAAAGAAACATGGCCGCGTCACCAAGCCCTACTGCCAATTCAAAATAACGGAGGAATGTGATGGCGTGCAGCAACAAAAAGATCAGAGCCATGCTGAAGTATTGGACCTGGGAATATCAGCCGAATCCAGATCTCGATATCAGACAAATCAAATCCGGAAATTCCGTTGACGATTTTGTCAAAGACACAGTTCTGCAGGACAGATTACGCGTTGATGTCAAAATATCAAAAGCTGCTTCCGGATGTGGAAACAGTCCCTGGCCTGACAAATGGGAGACGATGAAGATAAAGAATCTTGCCGAAAGAATAAATGGTGGCGCCTAGCACATCGAAACCGATATCCAACACGAGTGAGAGTTTTACCATGCGTATCATCTACAGAAAACTGATCGCAATATTTTGTCTTGCCGCAATTATCGGAGTCTCTTCGTCATTTGGCACCAGTCCAGTCTATGGAGCGGAAAAGCCTGCTCCACCTTCAACTTCGGCGGAAGGTCTCCCATCAGGCGATCAGATTTCGACCGGCGTTTTCGGCTTTGTCGATGAGTCCGGTGAGAGCATCGTTTCTGGTGCGCTCGACTTCATCGAACCGCTAGTCGGAAACGGAATAAAGGGTCTTTTCAAAGAAGTCGAAATCATTGATTGTCCCCCCGGCTGCACAACAGCCCAGTATTTCCGGATTACACCCATTCTAGATCTCAATGCAGGTGACAATGGCGCCTTCCAGGCGATAGTCGGCAAGATTTCCGGCGAGTTCATGTTCACGAATGTTGGCCTTATATCAACGGAAACAGATGAAGGGCCGGTGACATTTCGCGGACCCGTTGGCGTTCGTCATATATTCCCGATCGCCTTTGGCGCAGAAACGACACGGTTCGGCGAGAGCTATGCACTGCTTGGCGAAGTGGGCTACGTTCCGTTCCACCCGAACCTTGGAGGGTTCGGCGGTCAAAAAATTCAGCTTGGATACAACCCTTACTTTGGCGTCTTTTTCCAGACAGGGTACAAGTTCGATGGATCAGGTAGCAAAGCACGGAACGGTTCTAAAGATGAAAGCAGCGAACCAACCGACGATGAAATCATCCGAGCCAAGGCAAGTTTCAGATTTACATATGATCTACCGGAACTCCCGATGTTCGGCGAAACCCTTGCTGCGAAGTTCATTACTGCTGCGACTGGCTGGTATGACATCGCGCATGACGACATCTACTACGCCGCCAGTGCAATCCTGCGCTTTTCTCTGCCAGGCACCAAAAAAACCAGCTTCGATCTAAAGGTGGAACATGGCTCGGGCGAACCGAACTTCAATCAAGGCACTCAGTTCGGCACCGGACTGAACATTACATTCTGAACGTATGATCCGCCGTTGGGGCGCGATGCACCAGCCGCGGTATCAAACAGCGTTGTGTTGGCTGCCGTGGCGGCAGTGCATTGATTAGACGCCGCAAAAAATACGATGGCCTCGAATATCTTACGCTTAGAGCAATTTTGAAGCGACATTAGCGACGCAATTCCTTGCTCAATCTTGGGGTAAATCCTCGTCAACCTCAGTTAATCGAGGAAAGTTGCGCCGTGACGAACCCGGAACACAACGAACCAAACACCGAAAGCCACGAACGATCTGATCGGCCAAACGCAACCAAAAGGGAGGCCCACACATGGCCAAGAAGAAAACACCATGGGAAAAACTCGTACGGATCTACATGAAGGCGAGCATCGACCATGAGGCGCTGAAGCTGGTCACCCTGGCGCAGTGGGCGCTTGAGTCGGGATTTGGTGAGAGCGAACTCGCTACCGAACACAACAACTTCGGCGGCCTCAAATACCGCGCGCGCATGGCGGATCACGCGAGCCCGATCGACTATACGGCGCATGACGGTGTCGATACTTATTGCAAGTTCGATACGATCGAGAATTTCATCGCCGGTTACTGGCACTTTATCGAGAGCGGGCCCTATGACGGGTGGGCGGCGTTCGGCGACGATCCCCTGGGATACATCCGCCACATTCACAGCAAAGGCTACGCCGGCGATCCGAACTATGTTTCGAAGGTCGCCAGCCTGCACGACCGTCTTTCCACGGATTTGGGCATCGATCAGGAGCTTGACCGCCCCAACCGGCGCGAGTTCGGCGATGTAGAACCCGCCGTTCTGGAGCCGGTAGCGGACGCCACACACCGCACAAGAGGTAGCTATCCGAACCGGCTCGAGGGCCTCATCGTGCACTATGACGCAGGACGCATCCGGCCGAGATTCGCACCGCAAGAAGATTCAGACTGGGGCTCGCAAGGTACTATCAGGCATGGCGGCCGCAACGGCTTCCGTTACCTGTGCATCAGCCGGACCGGCCGCGTTTTCGCGCCGGAAAACTGGGATTGGGACCGTTGGGGGTATCACGCGGGAACCAGCGAATGCCCTGTAACCGGCCGCACGAGCGTCAGCCGTCACTATGCCGGCATAGAAATGAACAATCCGGGCTTGCTGTACGAGGCCCAAGAGGACGGCGTCTTCTGTCCCTGGTTCAACAGCAAACGCACAGACAGGGGCCGCGTCATCCGGGACAACCGGGGACGCTGCTTTCGCAGAAACGAACGGGACGAGTGGTTTTCTAGCGATCAGGTCCGCTTTGCTACCGGCGGCAACATCACGGAGGGATATTATCTGCCCTACACCCTGGCGCAATATGAGGCCCTCAAAGGCGTCGTTGCGACCGCCGCGACCGCTAGGCCGGACAGCTTCCGCCGGGACTTCGTGTTCGGCCATGACGAAGTCTCGCCGGGCCGGAAACAAGACCCGGGCGGCGCCCTGGCGCATGAGGGCCGGCTCATGACCATGGCGGAGTTCAGAGCGGAAATTGCGTGAAACTGTGTTCGGGCCGGGTCGCGCACCGGTCATGCTGAGGGCGGTCACGTTGGATTCTGGGTCAGCGCAGATGCAAACAGCATCAAACTGCTTGGTGGAAATCAAGGCAATGCGGTGAGCCTGAGCACGTATCCGCGCAATGGCGTCAAAGGACCCTTCCACTACGAACTGCTTTCAATCCGCCGATCGTAAGGCGAGAGCAACAACCTGTACCGGGGTGTTGATCTTAATCTGAAAAGATTGGCGCGCCCGGGAAGACTCGAACTCCCAACCTCCTGATCCGTAGGCTGGGACAGGGGTTTGAAAACATTGGGCGGCGTTCGGACAAAGCCGGCAAACCAGCGGATGCGGGGGGCAAATCGCCTCCCGCGTTCGGACAAAAGCGCGGCTTAGGCGAGATCATTCCTCGATCAAGTTATTTTCTACAACGTATGCCCTCCCGTTTGAGGTCAGATTCCAGAAAACTTCCCCATCTATGCTTAGACCGGTGAGCCGCGCCAGATCGTGCTTTTGCAACTGCTCAAGATGATATTCTGCAACACTGCGCTGCATCTGAAAGTGATGCGCCAGATGGCCCACCTCCGGATCGGCGCCGCGTGTATCAAACAGATATCGCAGCACATCCAAAGTACTGTTGCTCAACGCACCCTCTGGCTTAGAAGGCATGATGCCGCGAAGAGCTGCTATGTCGCGCTCAAGCTCGCCAACCTTCTCCCGAAGCTCATCCGCTTCCGTCTTGTGTTTTTCAGAGCCTCTTAACGCCGCGTTACATTGATCTTCCTAATGCGCAAGCCGTTCCCTGAGCGCGGCGTTGCCCTCACGCGGACAGATTGCGCCGAAGATGTAGGCTGAACGGGTTCTCTGATCGTGTGGTGTGCTCGGTCGTGTTCCGCGTCTGTGGACTGCCGCCTCGACTTTCGTGTGCATGTACGCGATCATCAGAGATGAACCCGTACTCATCGCACTCCAAGGTTATCACGCAGTTGCCTGCGGGCTGATCCTGTTCTTCGGTATCAAGAACAGGACGTCCCGCTGCCGGATACATCGGACAGGAAACTAGTGGCCGCGGCAAGAGTCTCAGACGGCCGATTGCCTTCAGTCTGCGTACATGATTCCGAGATCAGACCACATCTCGGAGGATTAAGCTGTTAAGTCTCAACTCTGGAGACGGGGTCAGCGATGTCGACTTGGGGTCAAAAATCCCCTTTTCCGACCTGTCAAACTGACGGTGAAAGTGCACCCGTAACCAGACATTCCGAGCGGGCTTTAGCCAAAATGTCTGGTTCACCCCCGACAGCGGACTCTATGTGAGCGCACCCACTGCTCCGAAAAGTGCCATCAACAGACATCAGTGGCGATCGCACTGATTCGAAGAACATTACCGTCAGCTATTTTCGCTTTGCTCCTGCCCAAGCCTCGAACTCCTTGCGACTATCTTCGGTCGAAGGGTAAAGCCCCATGATCGAGCGGCCTTCGGACACCTTTTCCGCAGCGAAGTTTTCATATTCGGTCATCTCTATAGCTTCGCGCGCGACTTCGTTCGCGATGTGAGCCGGAATGACGATTACACCTTCGCCATCTCCGACCACGATGTCTCCGGGGTAAACCGCCACGCCGCCGCAGCCGATCGGTTGATTGAGGTCTACCGGGTGATGACGGATCGGACTTGAAGGCAGGCTGATTGCCGCGTGGTAGATTGGAAAGTTCAGCGCCGAAATATCGCTGACGTCGCGGAATCCGCCATCTGTAACTGCACCGGCGCCGCCACGCTTCTGCAACCGTGCGATCATGATGTCTCCACCACAGGCAGCCCCCGTATCACCTCGTGCATCGATCATCAACACGTGGCCTTCGGGGCATTCTTCCATGGCGCGGCGATGGACGTTGCTGTCCTTGGCGTATTCGGCCATTGTGTCGAGATCTTCACGCGAAGGAATGAACCGGAGAGTGTAAGCTGGGCCGACCATGCGCGCCGCATCGGTATTGATCGGAGCAATACCGTTCAGGGTCTGGTTGCGAAATCCGCGTTTCAACAGGCAGGTCGTTAGGGTTGACACGCTGACCTTCAACAACTGGTCTTTGGTTTCTGCGCTCAAAGTGTCGGGCATCGTCGTCTCCGCGTTACCAACCGCTCACTCGGTGCTGTCGGTAGTGGCAAGAATTTTCTGAACATATCCCAAGGCGTCCTTGCCTCCCATTGCCATGAGACCCAACCACTTTTCGATATGCGGTTTCTGGATTGCCTGCTCCCAGCTGGATCTTGATCGCATGCGGTCATACCAGTCGGCGATCTTCGGACGATTGGCCCACATGCTCTCCAAGCCCAAACAGTCGAGCCGGTGAACATAGGGCGCCACATCGAGATCGGCTAGCGACAGCGCGTCACCCGCAAGCCAGTCGGTTTCGTTAAGAGCCGAATCCATTTCACCCAGAAACTGATCGTACGCCATGACCGCAGTGATGAACGAGGGTGCCTCGTATGCCAGTTCGAACCCTTCGCGCTGGCGGTCACGGCTGACCGGATCACGCACCCTGGCCAGATGGGCTTCGAGCTTTTCCGGCGTGTCGAGCGTGTCCAGGAATGCAAACCGCAACGCCACGACGAAGCTGATCGCAGTACAGTGCGGATTGTGAATGCCGTCGTCGATCTGGCGCGCCCAATAGCGCTTACGGGCACGCCAGTAAGGATCAGCCGGCATGAGTTCCGGGCCATCGAACGCCTCGTTGATATATTCGCTGATGATGGTGGACTCAGTGATCACTCGGCCATTGTGCTCGGCCACCGGAACCACACCCTTTGGGTTGAGTTTGAGAAATTCTTCCGAATATTGTGCACCCTGATCGAGCATTGTCGGCTGCTCTTCTACCTCAACGCCCTTCTCTGCAATGGCCAACCTAACTTTCTGACAACACACGGATTCTGGAAAATCATACATTTTCAGCATTGCTGGCTCCTGTGTGCGCCTCGTTAAAAAATGGACCGGGCGGCTACGATAGTCGCAACCGCCCAGTACCGTTGATCACTTTGCTTTCACAGATTGTTCGGTTCGCGGTCAGAACAATCCGAGTTCCTTGACGACCACGTCAGCACTGAAACCGACTAGGCCCGACTCATTTTCGGATTGGGCGTGCTCGACCATACGCCTTGTCAGCTCCGCTTTGTCTTCATCTGTCAGGTTGCCGTCAGATCCGAGTTCACGAAGATGTTTCCAGTAGGCCTGAATGTAGTCGGTCTGCCAGTCAAATACCTCCAGGCCACCGGAGTTGCCATGGCCAACGAAGACGCGCCTAACATTGCGATCCGCCAGTTTTTTCTTGAGCGCCGGTATGGATTTTTCAACCCAGACCTTGGTGTGCCCGTCAGCCAGCCAGGCATGGAAGTCAGGCATCGCCGTATCGCCGATGAAAGCATAAGTCCGCCCGTCCGACATGGTGATGATCCAGTGCGTGCCGTGATGGCTCTCATCCTCGCCAGTCACTCCAACCTCATACTTGATGCCGTCGATTTCCATCTTGTCGCCGTCATTGACGATCTTATTTGGCATCAATCGTTCTGCGGGAATTTCGGCACCGTAAATACCCGACCAGAATTCGTACTTCGGCTTGTCGGTATCAAGCGTCCATTTGTTCACACCCGTTTCGGCGTAATAGGCCATGTTCTTGTTGCCGCCTGCCACGATCAGGGCGCCGAATCTGTGGTCCGGGTGATGGTGTGTCGAGATAATCCCGAGCAGTGGCTTGCCGATGGCCTTCATCTGCAGAACCAGGCTGTTGGATGAGGAAACCGTGAACGGCGGGTCCACCACCACAATGCCATTCTCGCTCTCGATGATGTGGGAATTCGTCAGAAACGCATTGGCAAATGCCAGATGCGTGTGAACCTTTTCTGCCGCGGTCACGTTTGCGATCGTCGCCAGTGACGTCGCCAGCATAACGGCCAGACCGAGCATGAGCGCTTTCAGCTTCATTTGCTTATCCTCCCTCTATGGACTGCGCATTTGTTCTCGTGCGCACGATACCGAGCGCATCACGTGTCCAGTACACACGAAATCGAAATCAAATGTCAACACTTGATATTTCAGTGAAATATCTATAGATCACATGACAAGGCGTTAGAGTCGAATTCCAACGCAAAGGTTGAGTGGGCACACCATAGAGAAGGCCCGCCACCGATCGGTGTATCACAGGCGGAAAGGCGCAGTGCATGGGCAGGGTTTTGCAGCCGTTCGAGTATTTCGAACCCGCGACCTTGGACGAGGCGCAACAGCTGGCGGCGGCAAACGACGCTCAATATATTGCAGGCGGATGCGAACTTGTGCTCGGCATGCGCAGAGGTACCGCTCGCCCGCAGCGCGTTGTCAGTCTCTCCAAGATTGCGGGTCTGGACGGCTTTTCCTGCCACCCGAAAATCGGCCTCGACGTTGGCGCCCAGGTGCTTCTTCGGGCGCTGGCCAATGACATCTGGGTTGCAAAACGCTGGGCAGCCCTGCACGAAGCCATTGATCAGCTCCACCCACCCCACATCGCGAATATGGGAACGCTTGTCGGCAACCTGTGCTGCGCAATGCCCTACTACGATATCCCGACAGCACTCATGGCCTTGCGAGCCGAGCTCACGCTTACCGGGCCGAAGGGCGAGCGGCAGGTTGACATTGAAGATTTCTACACCGGCCCAGGCGCAACTGCCGTTACATCACCGGAAGTGGTCACAAAACTGACGACGCCACCTCCGGACGCCAATGCCGCCAGTGCGTTCCGCAAGATTTACAGAACCAGACGGAGGCATGATGATCTGCACAAGATCAACGCGGCGGCCTATGTGGTGCTCGACACCGAAAGAGACGTGGTCACGGACGCAACGGTGGTGATCGGTTCGTGGGACTACAAGCCGGTCCGGATCGCGGCCGCTGAAACTGCCGTGACCGGTGCACCAGCCACAACGGAAAGCTATGTGAAAGCCGCCAAGATCGCGGTGGATGCCATGGAGCCTCTAACCGATGTGGCCTGGATCGAAGACGTCCGCGCGCAGCATGCCCGTGTACTCGTGCGCGACGTGCTTGAGCAGGCCGCAAGCCGGGCGCGTTCGAAATACGACCCCGCAGAAGACCTGGATACGATTGAAGGGTAACGCCAGCACATGACGAAGCAAATAGCCACTTTCAAGGTCAACGGCCGGACGCGCGAAGCGATTGTCGAACCGCACATGCTGCTGGTCGATGTGCTGCGTGAACACCTGGGTCTCACAGGTACCAAAAGGGCCTGCGCCAGCGGCAATTGCGGCGCCTGTACGGTACTGGCTGACGGCATCCCCATATGCTCCTGCCTCACCCTCGCGGTACGGGCGCAGGACCGGGAACTGACCACCGTCGAAGGCCTGGTTGATTTCGAAGGCAATCTGCATCCGCTGCAAAAAGCTTTCATCACGCACTGCGCTTCCCAATGCGGCTATTGCACCGCCGGCATGCTGATGTCGGCGTCCGCACTGCTCAACGCCGATCCGCGACCAACCGAAGAAGACGTCAAGCGGTCCATATCCGGCAACCTTTGCAGGTGCACGGGCTACGTGAAGATCGTCGACGCCATTCTGGACGCAGCGAACGAGATGACCGATGCAAAGGAGATCCCGGCATGAGCGACGATTTGAGCTATGTCGGCAAGCGGCTGATAAAACCGGATATCGCCGCGAAAGTCACCGGCCAGGCACGCTATACGGAAGATATGGTTGTGCCCGGCATGCTGGAGGGCCGCATCCTTGCCAGTCCACATGCCCACGCCCAGATCGTATCGATCGACACGTCAGAGGCGGCTGCGCTCGACGGTGTGATCGCTGTGGTCACCCACGACGATGTGCCGCCTAACAAGTTCACCCGCTCGACCATGGCCGAAGCCCTGCCCGACTTCGCTTATGAAGGCGAGCGGCAGGATCAATATGTGCTCACCGACAAAGCGCGTTATGTGGGCGACTGGATCGCCGCGGTGGCTGCTGAAGACATCTACACGGCCGAAAAGGCGCTCGATCTCATCAAGGTCGAGTACGAAGTGCTACCGGCCGTGTTCGATCCGTTTGATGCGATGGAAAAAGGCGCTCCTGGCGTGCACGAGGACGCGCCGGGCAATCTCGCCTTCGAGATGGATCACCCGTTCAACTGTGGCGATGTCGAGAAAGCCTTCTCGGAAGCTGATGAAGTGGTTGAATTCTCCGGGGTTAATTCGCGGCAGAAGCATCTCCATCTTGAAACCGATGCCGCGATTGCCTGGTGGGACGAAAACAACCGTCTCAACATTATTTCCCCGTCCCAAGGGCCCCATCTCGCGCAGAAACATCTTTCGAAGCGAATTTTCACCGACATCAAGGACGGCGATATCCGCTGGATTTCTCCCGCGATTGGCGGTGGGTTCGGCGCCCGGCTGGCGCTCGGCGTCGAACCCATTGCCGTCGTTCTGGCCCGCCGGGCCAAGCGCCCGGTACGGGTCACCACTACGAGAGAAGAAGATTTCTTCGGCTATTCGTCGCGCACGGACCAACATCAGACAATCCGGATCGGCGCCATGAAGGATGGCACTATCGTCGGCATCGAACAGCAGATCGTGTCAGACGCCGGCGCCTACCTATCGCACAGCGCAACGACCTCCATGGTCAATATGCAAAAGACGCTCGGCCTGTTTCGCTGTGACAATGTTCATGGGCACATAAAGGTCGCTTACACCAACACACCGGTTACTGCCGGCTTCCGCGGCTACGGCAATGCCGAGGGCGCATTCGTCGTGCAGCAAACCATCGATACACTGGCGGAAAAACTGGGGATCGATCCGGTCGAGTTTCGGCTCAGGAACATCCGCAAAGAGGGTGAGCAAAGCTTCTTCATACCTTGCGAGCTTGAACACACGCGGTTGAAGGAGTGTATCGAAATTGCTTCCGAGCGGTTTGACTGGAAAACCAAGTGGCGTGGCTGGGGCGCCGCCAAAACTGGCCGGCACCGCCGCGGCGTGGGCATGTCCATACTCAACCATGCAAGCGGCGCGGGCGGCTTCCTGCTCGAACATTCCAGTGCGGCCATGAAAGTCATGCCGGACGGTTCGGCCAACCTGATCGTTTCCCCGTGCGAAATGGGTCAGGGAATTCTGGGCGCACTCGCCCAGATCGCCGCGGAAGCTTCCGGACTGCGCTATGAACAGATGCGCGTCTTTACCGGCGATACCGATGTCACCATGTTCGATATTGGATCCCACGCCAGCCGGTCGACATTGGTGATCGGCAATGCGGTGGTGGCAGCAGCACAAAAAATCAAGGCGCAGATCCAGGAGCTTTCCGTTCCCCACTTTGAAAAGCGCCAGGTCAAGGCCAAACCCGAAGACATCGAGGTGCAGACGGGAGAAGTGTTCCTCAAATCGAACCCCGATATGCGGTTCGATGTCGAAGAGGTCGCCTACAGCGCTGTCTACAACTTTGGTGCTGATGGCGCACAGATCAACGCCACCGGATCGTATCTTTCAACCTCACATCATCCCAATCACCAGGCCGCCTTTGCCGAAGTTGAAGTCGACACGGAAACCGGTGCCGTGAGTGTGGTCAAATACGTGGTGGCCCACGACGTCGGCCGGGCCATCAATCCACAGCTGGTCGAGGGCCAGATGGAAGGGGGTGCCATCCAGGGGCTTGGCTTCGCTTTGACCGAAGACTTCGTGATCGATCCTGACACCGGGCGCGTTCTGAGCGACAGCTTGCTGACCTATCGTCTGCCGACCATCATGGACGTACCTGAAATGGACAATATCCTGGTTGAAGACCCGTCACCTGCCGGACCCTACGGCGCCAAAGGTGTGGGAGAAGCGGGCGTGGTCAACCCGGCGGCTGCGATCGCCAATGCGGTCTATGACGCGATTGGGTTTCGCATAGCGTCCCTGCCCATAACACCGGAAAAAGTTCTCCATGCACTCAGTTCCGGTGGCCGGCACATGCCTGATGGGAGTTCACGGGTGTCCGGGCAGTATTTGTAAAGCTACACGGCAGTGAACAACGCCGAATTGAAGGGTGGAGAGACCGAATGGATAAAGTGCGCTTGGTGGATGTGGCCTACACTACCTATGAAGTTCCCGATCTTGATCTTATGGAACGATTTCTGACCGACTTTGGAATGATGCGGTCGGCCCGATCCGACGACACACTTTACATGCGCGGCTCAGGCGATGCCCACCATATCCATGTTGCCCGCCTCGGCGACGAGAACAGGTTTATCGGCGGCGCCTTCAATGTCATCTCCATGGACGATCTGGAGAAAGCGACCGAGATACCGGGCGCCTCCGCAATCGAAGACATAACCGATCCGGGCGGCGGCAGGCGCGTCACGCTTATCACGCCCAACAACCACAATATCTGGCTTGAATTTGGAGCCGCTAAGGTTCCGGAAATGTCGGTCCGGCGCTCCTACCGCATGAACTTTGCGTCGGAACATTTGAGGCATAATGCAGCGGTCCGCCAACGGCCCGAACCGACGCCCATTCTCAGGATCGGTCACTTTGTTCTCTGGGTTCCTGACGCACCGTCCGAGATCGAATGGTTCACGAAGCACTTCAAGCTCACGCCGTCTGACTATATCTGCGCGCCGGGCGATCCTGACCCCATCGTCAAGGGGACCTTCCTGCGTCATGACCGGGGAACGGAATATGTCGACCACCACTGCATTCTAATCGCCGAGTCGATCTACTTCGGGTGTCACCATTCGTCTTACGAAGTGCTCGATCTGGATGCTGTCACGGCCGGCCATGACTACCTGGTTGAAAAAGGCTGGCAACTGGATGCCGGCGTCGGGCGCCACTATCTGGGCAGTCTCATCTACGACTACTGGCTCGATCCGTTCGGCAACCGGGTGGAGCATTACACCGACACTGACATGCTGAACCACGAGTGGGAGCCCGTCTACTTCGTCGGCACCGCAGACGAGACGACACAATGGGGGATGGCGCCACCGCCGTCCTTTTTCGATTGATAGGATTTGCAGGTGGTTAAGAGCGTATCACAGGGTGGATTTGGCGAATCGGTCACGCGCAAGGAGGACCGCCGCCTTGTCACCGGCCGCGGGCGATACGTGGACGATGTCAGGCCGCCAAACGTGGCCTATGCGGCGTTTTGCCGAACCGACATTGCACATGCGCGGATTGTCTCCATCGACATATCGACCGCCCGGGAAGGCCCCGGTGTCATCGACATCCTGACAGGTGCCGATGTAGTGGCCGACGGGCTCGGCGAAATCCCATGCGAAAGTATCCCCCCGGCGATCACCAAGGGTATTTGGCACCGCACTCCCTTCCCTGTTCTGGTGCACGACCGGGTCATGGCAATTGGTGATCCGGTTGCGGTGGTGATCGCTGAAACCAGACGGCAGGCCGCCGATGCCGCTGAACTCATCGAAGTCGAATATGAAGAGCTTCCCGTGGTTGCATCACTTGAGGCAGCCTTAGAGCCGGATGCACCGCTGGTCTATGATGATGCACCAGGGAACCTGTGCTTCGATATCTCGATCGGCGATGCAGCGGCAAGCAAGGCCGCGTTCGCCGCAGCCGCACATGTGGTTGAGCTGTCGACACGCCAACCACGCGTCGCCCATGCGTCAATGGAACCACGCGGCGCCGTTGGCGAGTATGACCTCCGCAATGGACGCTTCACCCTGACCACCTCGACGCAAAACCCGCATGGGGTACGTCGGCTGCTCGCGGAATATGTGCTCAAGGTGCCGGCCCACAAGGTGCGGGTCGTGGCCGATGATGTTGGCGGCGGCTTCGGCTTGAAGGGCCGACTTTTTCCGGAAGAAGCGGTTGTGCTCTGGGCTTCCCGGAGGACCGGCCACCCGGTCAAATGGATTGCTAGCCGCACCGAGTCTTTTTTGACCGACTATCATGGACGCGACCAGATGGCGGCTGGACGAATTGCACTCGACCACCAGGGTCAAATTCTCGGCCTCAAGGTCGACACCTGCCATAACCTCGGCTGCCGCCTGGCGCCTGCGGGCGGGGTGTCGCCGTTTCTGACAGCGCGCATGGTTACCGGGCCGTATGCGGTTCCAGCCGCCCACGTGCAAGTGAGAGGCGCCTACAGCAACACCCGATCGACCACGTCTTATCGCGGTGCAGGCCGGCCTGAGGCGACCTTTTTCATAGAACGCATTCTCGACAAAGCCGCCCAGGTGCTGGATATCGATCCCGTCGAGATCAGGCGACGGAATCTGGTGAAGCCTGAGCAGATGCCGTTCAAGAATGCTCTCCTCGACACTTATGATTGTGGCGAATTCCAGGTGGTGCTGGACAAGGCGCTGAAGGTTGCCAACTGGTCTGGCTTCAAAGCCCGCAAGAATGCATCTAAGAAAGATGGCAAGCTGCGTGGTCGCGGCTTGTGCTGCTTTGTCGAAGTGGCAGCGATCAGCAATGAACGCATGGAAGTGCGCTTCGACCCCAGCGGCCGCGCCACCATACTGGCCGGCACATTCTCGCACGGTCAGGGACACGAAACCGTTTATGCACAGATGGTGAGCGACTGGCTTGGGGTCCCGTTCGACGAGATCGGTTTTGTCGACGGCGACACTGATCAGGTTTCCCATGGCGGTGGCACCTATGCCTCGCGGTCGATCACCGTCGGCGGATCCGCCCTGCGCTTTGCATGTGATGAGATTATCGAGAAGGCCCGGCGTATCGCTGCTTGGATGCTGGATGCGGATGTGGCAGATATTTCGTTCGATCAGGGAATTTTTGCGCTCGCCGACACCAACAAATCCGTCACCTTGCCGGATGTGGCAAAGGCTGCATACAGACCTATGGGGTTCCCCGTCGAACTTGGTGTCGGCCTCGAAGCAGTTGGCTACTATTCCGCAAGCCCGCAAAACTATCCCAACGGATGCCACATCGTAGAAGTCGAAATCGATCCCGACTTCGGCACAGTTCATGTTGATCGTTATGTCGCAGTGGACGATGTGGGTTCCGTGGCAAACCCGCTGTTGCTTGAAGGCCAACTGCATGGCTCGGTGGCGCAAGGCGTCGGGCCGGCGCTCTTCGAGCGCGTAATTTATGACGACAGCGGACAGTTGCTGACGGCTGCATTTACCGAATATGGCATGCCGCGAGCGCACCACATGCCTGAGATCGCAGGCGATTTGCACCCGGTGCCGACGAAAACCAATCCGCTTGGCGTCAAGGGCGGGGCGGAAATGGGAACCATCGCTGCTCCACCGGCAATCCTTCAGGCGATTGAAGACGCTATCGACTATCCACAACGTGGTGAATTTCCGTTCCCCGCACTCTCACAAATCATCATCGAAGCCCGACGGGCCGACGGTTCGCAAGCAGCGTGAACCGTGGGGTCCAGGGAGCGAAGGAGGAAACAATGACATTGGAAGTGCTTGTTAACCGGGAGGATCTCGATCCCGACCAGTGGCTGGACTTTCCGGAGTATGGATTCAGGCAGTATTTCCTGCACAAGAATGAGGAAACCGGCGCCAGCATTGCGCTTCTGGAATACGAGGAAGGCGGTGGGATTCCGATCAAACACTCCCACGCATCGAACCAGTTCATGTACTGCCTGGAGGGTGAGTATGAATACACCGATACCAATATCGTCCTCAAACCTGGCTCCTATTACAAGAATCCTAAAGACCATCCGCATGGGCCCACGGTCGCGCGGACCAAATCGGTGCTGATCGAGATTTATGACGGGCCACATTATTACGAGAAGCCATCATTCCACACGGACGAAACAATTGGCGGGTTCCTCGCCGACGACGAAAAGTCAACCGTATGAGCCTTGGTGCCGACCAAAATGTTTGACCTCTCCATCACTGTCAACGGCCAACAAGTATCCCGTCAGATCGAGGGGCGCATGCTTCTGGTCGAGTTTCTGCGCGAAGAACTGCGCCTCACCGGTACCCATGTGGGCTGCGACACGACGCAATGCGGATGTTGTGTGGTTCACCTGAATGGCCGCGCGGTCAAATCCTGTACGGTTCTTGCTGCACAGGCTCACGAAGCAGAGGTTGAAACCATCGAAAGCCTTTCGGTGAGCGGCGATGAGTTGCACCCGATGCAGCAGGCTTTCAAAGACAATCATGCGCTGCAGTGCGGCTATTGCACGCCCGGCATGATCATGTCCGCGATCGCCATGTCGGAGCGCCATCCGTCGCTGACGTCTGAAATCGTTCGGCAAGAATTGGAGGGCAATCTGTGCCGCTGCACTGGTTATCTGCACATCATCGACGCAATTATCGAAGGCTCGGACAACATGCGCCGGGCCGCAGCGGAGGCCGAGCGTTGAACGATGTATGATTTTGACTACATTCGACCGAGCTCGATTGCAGAGGCACAAGCAATTCTGCGGTCGGATGTGGAACCGCGGCTTTTGGCGGGTGGTCAGACCTTGCTGCCCACCCTGAAACATCGCTTGGCGGCGCATTCGACACTGATCGACCTTCAGGGGATTGATGCGCTTCACGGTGTGTCAATCTATACCGATGCGGTGGCGCTCGGTGCCATGACCCGGCACGCCGAAGTGGCTGAAGCGCCCGAGATTAGTTCAACACTGCCGGCATTGGCGCATCTGGCGGGCGGTATCGGCGATCCGCTGGTCCGCAATATGGGCACGATTGGCGGTTCGATCGCCAACAACGATCCGGCAGCTGACTATCCTGCAGCGGTACTCGCATTGAACGCCACGATTACCACCGACCGGCGCGAAATCGATGCGGATGACTTCTTTGACGGCATGTTCACGACGATCCTGGCGCCGGACGAAATTATCGTTTCGATCAGTTTCCCAATTCCGGATCGGGCGGGCTACTTCAAGCTGCCACACCCGGCATCAGGATATGTTACCGCTGGCGCCTTTGTCGCCGATTTCGGTGGCACGGTCCGGTGCGCGATCAACGGCGTGGAGCCCAGCGTATTTCGCGCAACAGGCGTAGAGCAGGCCTTCGCCGGCGGCCTGTCACCACGGTCAATCGCGTCAATCGACCGGGACCCGAAGCACTTCAACGATGACACATTCGCTAGCGCTTCCTACCGGGCGCAGGTTTTGCCAAAAGTGGTCGAACGCGCCATCGCCAACGCATTGCAACCCATTAAGTGAGAGGAAACATCCATGCCCATCCAACGCGTTAGAAGCGATGCTGTCACAGAACCGTCGCCCGAGCTCTGGTCGAACTGCATGGTGGTCAACAACATCGCCTACATATCAGGACTGACCGCGCGTGGGACGGACCTCAACGTCATCGAAGGCAATGATGAGTATGTCCAGACCAAAGCGATTTTCCAGAAGTTCAAGCATCTCGTTGAAGCCGCCGGCGGCACCATGTCAGACTTCGTGAAGCTGACCATATTCGTAACCAGAATTGATGAGCGGGAAAAAGTCTGGAAAGGCAGGGCGGAATTTTTCTCCGGCGATTTCCCCGCCTGCTCTTTGGTCGAAGTCAGCGCGCTGGCCACGCCGGAAATCCTGGTCGAAATCGAAGGCGTTGCCTATCTCGGGCAAGGACCCCGCTGATTGCTGCGAGCCTCCTGTCAACACGTAACAACGATTGGAAGAGGTCATGGAGTTTTCCGGTCAGCATTTGGTCCCGGCACCAATCGACACGGTGTGGGCGGGCTTGAATGATCCTGAAATTCTCAAGGCGTCCATTCCCGGGTGTGAGCAATTAGAGAAAATCTCGGACACCGAGCTGACCGCCCAGGTGCGCCAAAAGATCGGACCCGTCAGCGCCAGTTTTTCCGGCAAGGTTATCCTGTCCGATTTTGATCCACCGCGCAGCTACCGCATCACCGGACAGGGCAGCGGAGGTGTCGCCGGCTTCGCCAAGGGCGGCGCGCTGGTGACCCTGGAAGAAGTCGAGGGGGGTACGCAACTCACCTATGATGCGGAAGCCCAGGTTGGCGGCAAGATCGCGCAACTCGGCTCCAGGCTTATACAAGGTGCGGCAAACAAGGTGGCGGACCAGTTTTTTGGGCGGTTCTCCGAGATCGTTTCCGGTCAGGCCGCAGTGCCGATGTCGGATGGCGCTCCGGCTCGAGCGGCAATCCCTCGCGCCACTTCCGCTAAATCACCGACGGTGGCGGGGTTAGAACACGGCATGGTCAGCTGGCGCACGTTTGCACTCGCGGGATGGTTCACCGCAGCCGCGTTTGCGCTGTTCGCGTTCATCTTGTTGCTGAGTGCGTAGTTTGCCAAGAATGCATCAGCTGATATATTAACTGCACTTCATAAATGCAGAATCACGTATCAAGAGCAGTGCTCAAGAGACCCGAATGAACCATCAGGTGACGCAACGCGGGTCCTCAACGAGATCAAAGAAGGGTTCCTCTGTGCCGCCCAAGACCAAAACCCTGTCCGACAAAGCGTATGAGCAAATAAAGGACCGTCTGGTGTCGGCAAAATATGTGCCGGGACAATTCCTGCAAGAGGCACAGATCTGCGCTGACCTCAAGCTGGGCCGCACGCCAGTGCATCAGGCGCTCCACCGGTTACAGCAGGAAGGCCTGGTGGAAATCATTCCTCGCAAAGGCATCCTGGTAAAATCCGACTCATTGAGCGAGATCTTTCTCGCCCTCGAAGTGCGCGCCCTGGTAGAGCCATATTGCGCTGCCCTGTGTGCCGAGAAGGCCACGGAAGCCGACATCAACGCACTGCGGGATCTGCTCGACCAATATGACGCCAAACGTGAATCGGCAAACAAGTCCAAGCTCATGGAAATGGACCGGCGTCTGCACACCATGATCGCTGAAATCGCCGGCAACCATTTGCTCGCACATTTCCTGAAGCCGATCCACGAACGCATGTCGCGTATCTGGTTCCTGCCCCACTGGCAGTTCCACGATTTTGGACTGACCGGCTCTGAACATGGCGCATTGTTCGAGGCCATCGAAAGGCGCGATGCCCAGGGCGCCAGCACCGCAATGAAGGAGCATGTGGAAAGCCTACGTCGGCGGATAATAGAAGCGGCCTCATAGGGTTCTGCTGGGCCGTCCTGTGCTGCATTAGCTGACCACTTTGCACACTCCCAAAGGCATATGAGCGGCACAAGTGACGATGGAACGAGTGTCGTGTTGGAGTTCGGTCTTGAGTCACAAATGCCGTTCGTGAAATCGCGGCTTCATGTCCAACACTCCATCTTCGTTCAAAGACTAAAGTGTTGCGTCCACCAGTTGAGTCCACCCCCCAACTCCGGACGTTTTTTGGTTGGCCGCAATACGGGGAAAATGTGCCAATATCAGACCCGCTGTGCTCGACTTGCACCGGCGAAGTGCGGCCGTTTGATGCGGGTTGAAAACTGGGATGCCACTCATCTTCCGATGTACTCGACTACATGACGACGAACGAGAACTGGATTCCGCACCGTGACAATGCCCTTGGGTACATGGAGATGATTATGCGGGCCACGGTACGCTTGTGGGTCTGTGATGTGTCAGCGGAGCGTACCCGCCATCGCCTTAGAATTTGAACACAGATTGGAAGAGAAGGAAGTCGACATCTTGTCCCCCCGCATCCTTAATCACGTCTCCTGCCACGGCGTGAACATACGTGCCCTGGAGGGTTAGGTGTGGGCTGATCCGCCAGGTCCCGATGACGTCGAAAATCGCGCCTATGAAGCGCTCGTTCGAAGCCGCACCCGGCACCAATGGGAAGCCGGGTACGGCGTACACAGCGTCTGATTTACGGACGCGCCAAAGAAAGTTGGCCTCAAGCAGCAGATTGAAATTATCGGTAACATCAACACTGATGACGGGATGCAGTTCGTAGAAATTCCGTGGCCGAAAAATGGATGCGTCGGTCGTGTAGGAGGGATTTGGGAATAGCGCGTCAAAGGTACCCAGTGTCCCGTCACTTGGGTCCGAATCGCCGCTCGTCGCATTGGCGATCAGCCCAACTCTTGGAGTGAACGGAAGCTCAGACAGGGTGTAGTAATGCTCAGTTCGGACGCCCCAAGCATGAATGTCGAGTGCGCCGAAGCGGCCAAACTGATAGATGCCCTCATACTCATAGCTGAAGGCCCCCAAAGCACCCATGACGCGCGTGCCCAAAGAATGCCGCCGTTCACGCGCGACACCCACGTCATAAATCCCTGCAGGGCGATCAATTCCGAAGTAATAGACATCGAGACCTGTGGCCGCCCATTGTTCTGCAACATTGGAGCCGTAAACGCCCCAGAACTCTGTGCCGCTTCGAGACGTGTCTTCGAACGCCCCTGTGATCGGTAGGACATCCTTTGCGTAAACCGCATCCAACCGTGCCTCCGCGCCAACGGCCAGCGATAACCGCGCCGCATCAAAGGACTGGCGCTGGTTCGGACCCTCGCGAACATCCGACAAGAGCCCGGAGCCAAGCACGAGTTCCTGCCTGCCCAACCGAAGATACGATCCGTTCGAGCCGATATCGAAGAATGCCTGCTGAACATCGGGATCGGACTCATCGAAGGGCGCAGGATCGAACGGCCTCCCGCTTTCCGTAAACGTCGACAGCTGAACGAATGCCCGGAAGTGGTCACCGAAGTGGATATCCCCGTGCAGCATAAACCGATTGAGATGCAGCTCGAAGTCATCTCCCGGCAGGAGCCCGAACAACGCATCCTGGAAGTATTCATACCGGTAGCGGTAGTCGCCCCCGAAAGTCAGGTACGAGTTGTCCTGGTGCAGAGGCACCTTCTTGATGGAAGCGAACCAATCCTGTGCGCGATCCTCTTGGGTGATGTCGGTGTAGTCTTCGAGAAATCGGAAGAAGTGAAGTCGCTCTGTATATGGACTATACAGGCTCCAGTCGTGATCGGCATTTGCCGCAGCCGCCGACAGTCCGAGAACGATCGCCGCAATGAAACTTCTGGCAGGTCGAAGTCGGCCAGCCCATATTCGTTGGCTGTGCCTTTGAACATCGAGAACCTGCCCAGCTGCGCTGAAAAGCAGCGGAAGTCCGAAGTGCAGATGTTCAGCTAAGCTGTCAGATTTCATTTCACGATTTCGCGGTCTTCGTCCTGCAGACCTCAAATTCCTGCCGACTTTCTTCGGTCGCAGGATAAAAACCGAAAATCGAACGATCAAGCAGCCAAGGTCAATCACCTATCTACCCTCGTAAAGTGTTTCTACATCAACCTTCAGCCCTACCAATATTCACGTTGTAGATATTGAGTGGCAAGGAATGCCACTGAAGGCTCGCTCGTTGCACTCAACTTCACACCGGTGAACTGCGATATCAGGTTGCAGCTGGGCTGACCTTCGCTCCAGCTGCACCCGGAAAGTGCCCAACCCCGGTACCTGACGATACTTGCAGCACCGCTACTGACGCGGTCACTTCGATGGATATGAGAAAATGCCATTATTGTTTTGTGAGGTCTTGCCGACTGGTTCAACGACATCCCAGTGCTCAGCAATCAGTCCAGAGTCGTCGAATCTGAAGATGTCGATGTAACCTGTACCCAGGTCGTTGGCCTTCGTAAGATCGACCACTTTGGAATGAACCAGGACCATATCTCCCATGGCGATGGATTTCACGATGGTCGTCTTGGAGCGAACCCTGTCTTCATCGAGGGTTTTCAACAATCCGAGCAGCGGAGCCTTTCCATCGGCAAGGGTGGGGTTGTGCTGGATGTATTCATCAGACACATAGCCATCAACAACAGAAGTGTCAGCCGGATTGTCGAATACGGAAATGAGCGCGACTGCGCGTTCACGGTTCTGCTCAACGTCTTGAGATGAGTATTTGTCCGCATTCGGACCGTGGTACATTGAGTTGTTGTTCTTCGAGGCCTTAGGCTCAATTTGTGAGTGGTCCCAGTGTTCCAAAAGCAAGCCGTTCTCGACCCTCCAGATATCCACGTAAACATACTTGGCGTTGCCAGTATCCCAGACGGAATGGATCGCGACGTAGTCTTTTTCAGCAATGGTTCGATAGAGTCGCACTTTAACATCCGGACTCATTGTCAGCTCTTTGGCTACAGCTGCCATCAACTCTCCTGGGCCGTCGCTGTAGGCGGGTGCATGCTGAATGTATGTGTCGCCGATGTATCGACCAAAATTGTTGAGGTTTCGATAGATAAGAACGTCGGTGTAAAAGGCCTCGGCAATGTCGATTGAAGTCTGCGTCTCAGGAGAGATTGTCGGCTGACTGGCCACAGCTCTATCCGGAAACGTTATGAACAATGACAGCACAACTGCCACGGTCGCCAATAGTGAATGTCTCATTTGGGAAGCTCCCTTTGCTGACAGATGAAACTTGACCACACCGGCAACAGCCGCGAGGCCAGCATAGAGATCATGTTTTGAGACATATCTTTCAATGCAATGCTATAGATATGACCTATGAACGATATTGATCATTTGGATCTTGATGGCCGCTTGATTCGCGTGTTTTTGAGTGTGTATGAAACCGGCTCTGTCACCCAGGCAGCTCGCAAACTTTCGGTCAGTCAGTCGAGTGTCAGCCACGCATTGATACGTCTCCGGCGCATTTCGGACGACCCTTTGTTTGTGCGCTCAGGACGGGGTATCACTCCAACGGCTCGAGCAGCCGATCTGGCCCACCGGGCCCGGGCCCTGTTGGACGATATGCGAGAATTCGCAACCCCAAATGCCTATGACCCTGCAGTGGATACCCAGCCCTTCACAATCGCCGCCAACGACTATGAAGTGGAGACAATACTGCGATCACTTTTATTCCGCCTTCGGCAGCTTGCGCCGGAAGTAGCTTTACGAATTGCGCCAGCCGTCACGCAATCCAATATTCCTCAACTGCTTCGCCGCGGCGATGTTGATCTCACGCTAGGACCGGCACTAGCGGGCGACGAATCCGACCTATTACAGCAGGTGTTGTTTACCGACAGCGACTTCTGCTTCTATGATGCTGAAATTCGGACCGCTCCTGCCCTGTTGGCGGACTATTGCGGTGCCCCCCACGCAATAGTCGTTCTCGACAGTCTGCGCCGAACGGAAGTGGACGACGAGGTCGAGAAACTGGGCCACACCAGGTCTATTATGTTGGAAGCGCCAAATTTCGCCGCACTACCGTCCATGATGCGCGGAACTGATCTGATAGCAACAATGCCGCTACGGCTTAAGGACAACCTGTTTCGAGGTTTCGAATACGTCAGGCCACCGGTAGAGCTAAAAGCATTTAGTATCGTACAAATCTGGCATAGCCGAAATTCCAAGTCGCCGAGACACAGATGGTTTCGCGAGCAAATCAAATGGCGGTGTGGAGAGGTCGATGGGGTAAATTGAACTCAGCATATCACTAAATGTTCAATGTGATCTGCTTCCCTGATTGTCCCCATTCATATGTTAACATTGTTCATGCTCTGGTCCAGATTGGGCCGGGTTTACGAGTAAAAACGCAAACCGTCGTCGACCATAACCATTGGTGGAATGGGGACTAGATGTGGGACGCCATTTTTTTTCGTCAATGTTCACGAAAGCCCGTTATGTGCGGTTCCCCGAAACCTGTTGCCGAAAAATGTGACGACTATCAAGTTCAAAGGTTGATGTATCAAAAGGGCCCCCTTTTGCCCCAGTGGTTTATGGTAAGACTGGGCTGAGAAGGGGACACTTTGCGGACGTGATCGGGAAGGGCAAAAATGACTCCAAGCAGAGCTTCCGCTCGTTGTGTTGACACGCTGACATTGGAACGATCTGATAGATTTGACCGGAGTGGCGTCACTGCTAGAGTTAGCGTTGACTAGTTCTCTTCATGCGTGCGTGCATTAGTGTCGTTGCTTCGTCCGAGCCGTTGTGGAATGAGCCAAACCATTTGTCCCAAGGCACGTCTGCGGTTCCGTAATTGCACACAAAATAACGATGGTGTAGCTGGTGAAAGAACACGCCGAGTGACATCACGCTTTTGTTGTTCACGCGCAAATCGTCGTAGCCGGAATGTGATGCAATCGGGTTGAGTGCCTGCAGGTACATATGGAAGTACATGATGATTGGGTTAGATGGCACAATCAGATGGATTAAGATCGAACTGAAGTACGCCAGATGTTCAACCGGATGCATCGTCAGGCCAGACCATGGGCCGATATGCACATTCCGATGATGCAGCGAATGAACCCGTTTATAGAGCGGTTGCCAGTGCAGTAAGCGGTGAACCCAATAGAAGTGAAGGGACAGCCACAGTGGGGTGAGGAAAACCATTGCGGCTATCCAGAGCCATGCAGTCTGCACAGGCAGCGCCGGTAAGTATCCGTTGGCCATTGCCCACATGTAGAGCACTTCATAGGCACTCCAGATCGGCACTCCGCTTGCAAGAGACCAGAACATATTGTCCCGGACCTGATCGTTCAGAGTGAAGGCACGATTGTTCTTCGCGAACTCCCGTTTCATGTACTTGTGTTCGTCGCCTTGCCGTTTTGCGCGGTGCAGATAGAGATGCAACCCGCCAGCAAGAACGAGCACCAGAGTTAGGTTTCGTAGAACGATCCCCGCAATCCAACCGAGCTCAAAATTGAGAAGTTTTTCCAATGGCGGTTGCAGCACACCCCAAACAAAGACCGACAGCGCAAAGATGATCAGGGTCATAGATAGCTGCAGCCAGGAGTGGGCAAACCAGCGCGCGATGTTGACGCGTTCCGGGGGCCAGGTAAACAGAGGCGAGTTTTCAATCGGCAGGTCTGGATGCCAGTTCCAGTTTTTGTTTTTTGGGGTGACAGTTGTGTTGTCAGTCTGCGTGGCGGTGTCGGTCATGACGGCGTTCCGTTTGTCTGTTCTTTGATCTGGCCGGATGTTTAAGGGCGTACGCTCCGGGTCCCGATACAGAGATGTCAGCTTTGCTTCTTCAGCGCGTTTCTGAGCTTGTCCAGTTGAGCTGGCCGCATTTCATCGGCCCGAACAACGCAAACGTCACCTGCCAGAAACGGAAGAAATCGACCTAGCTGAGACGCTTGATGAAGCGAAATCGATTTGAGAAGTAACATAGTGCAACTGTTTGAACTTGGCTCTCAATGCAGCCGTGTGTGGGGCGAGCGCCTCGGGCATTTTTGTATTCAAACCTCGTGCAACGAGTGAGGCGATCTCAACAACATTGTCTTCAGTCACGCCCCAACGAACCAGTTCTGGAGTGCCAATACGCAGACCGTTCAGGTCGCCGTCCACCGGCGCGACCGGCAAGCCGATACCGCATGCGAGGAAGCCCGCCTTACGCAAGTGCTTCGAGGCGCATTGCCCCCCGCCATACTGAGCGGCCTCAACAGCAAATTGATGTGAATCAGTGAAGCCCTGTGCCTTCGCAAATACCGGAACACCTTCGGCATCCAGTGCCTCGGCAAATGCTTTCGCGGTACGGATCATCGCGTCGGCATAGGCCCGCCCATGCTCGCGCCAATCCAGCATGGTTAGCGCCAGCGCCGCGGACTTCGCGGCATCGAAGTTTGCGGTCATACCGGGAAAGGCGATTGCATCCAGTTTTTGCGCAATCTCCGCGTCGTTCGTCACAATGAGACCACCGGCCGGTCCACCAAGGCTCTTGTAGGTGCTCATCGTCATCAGATGTGCGCCCTCGGACAGTGGATTGGGCCAAGCTCCGCCCGCAATGATCCCGCATTGATGCGCAGCATCGAACAGGACCCTCGCACCGACTTCATCGGCGATAGCACGAATCTCACGCACCGGATGGGAGAACAGGTTCAGGCTACCGCCGATGGTGATGAGTTTTGGCCGGACCTGCAGCGCCAGTGAGCGCAACGCGTCGAGATTTACGGTGTAACCGTCAGCATCCACCGGTGCGGGATGCGTCTCCACCCCATAAAGACCAGCACAGCCAGCCCCGTGATGCGTAACATGGCCACCTATCGCGGTAGGTGGTGCGATGATCGCATCGCCCGGCCTGCACGTTGCCATAAAGGCGTAAAGGTTTCCCATTGCACCTGAAGCCAGTCGGATTTCGGCATAGCGTGTGTCAAAGATTTCGGCGCAAAGTTCCGCGGCAATCACCTCAATTTCTTCAATCGCCTCAAGTCCCATCTCATATTTTTCACCAGGATAACCCAGTGACGGACGGCTTCCGACCCCCGATGCCAGAAGAGCTTCGGCACGCGGGTTCATTACATTCGTGGCGGGGTTGAGATTGAAGCATTCCTGCTCATGGATTGCCCGGTTGCGCTTCACGAGATCATAGATCCGGTCGGCAATGGAAACACCGTCGGACATTGCGCTTTCGGAAGCAAAACGCTGAACAAGCGTCTCGCAATGAGGGGGAACCCAAGGGCGATAATCGAGTGCGGGCATGACTGTGTTCTCCGGTTCAGTTTCACGGAACAAAACACCTGGAGACGACACGGCGCAAACCAGTTATGTTATTTTTAGCCGTAGAAAAACTGAGTCTAACAGTGCCCGTAGTTCCTATCCGACCCAAAGGACCGCCGCTCAATGCCCTTCGTGCTTTCGAAGCAGCAGCGCGGCTCGGAGGCTTTGCGGCCGCCGCTGAAGAGTTATGTGTCACACCTGGCGCGGTGGCACAGCACATCAAGGCGCTGGAAGAATGGACAGAGGCGCTTCTGTTTGAACGACGCTCGCAGGGCGTGCGGCTCACACCATTGGGGATCGAAGTCGCTGGAGAGTTTGAAGTCGCATTCGACCGATTAGGTATCGCCGTTCAGACGTTGCGGGTTCGAGCGATGCCGCAGGTCGTCCGTATTGCAACGTTGCCAAGTGTCGCACAACTTTGGCTTTCGCCACGACTGCCAAAGATACGGGCGGCGGCACCTGACTTGACAATCTCGGTGACGGTGCTGGAGCGCGCACCAAATCTGCATCGGGAACCTTTCGATTTGTGCTTGTTCTACGATACGCAGACTGCTGGCGACCGTGCAACCACACTTCATGAAGAAGAAATTTTCCCCGTATGTTCTCCTGAACTCGTCGCGAAGCTCAAGAGTCTCTCTGATTTGAAAGAGGTTTCCTGTCTGCATGATGTGCATTGGTCCGACGATTGGGATCACTGGATCGCCGCTGCAGTGCCAACCGAACCGTTCAAGGTGAGGGGCCCCAGTTTTTCGCTTTACAGTCTCGCGGTCGAAGAGGCGATTCACGGGGCTGGTATCTTGGTCGGCCACTCGCCGCTAATCGATGCCCACTTCGAAACGGGCGCTCTTGTCGCACCGTTCACCAAGCGTGTGCGAACTGGAAGAAAGCTGACCCTTGTAAGCACCGAAGCGTTCGTCGAAAACAGCAGTTACAAAACCATCTCCAACATTCTTCGCGCCCGATGAACCCGACTCTCGTAATGGCACCTTGGTTTTGCTCCTATTTCGTGGACACCTGAAATGAGACGGCTTGAGCGTCGGGAGGTGTCAAATGACGAAGCCGAAGCGTCAATACAAACATTACAGTTCTGAGTTCAAGCGCGAAGCGCTCTTGCACGCGAGCAAAGAAGGTATGACGGACAAGGCGGTTTGCGATGAGCTGGGGATCAGCACGCGTCAGTTCAAGCGTTGGCGCGATGAGTTGGCTCTGTTGCGAACCGCTGCCGGCCCATAAGGTTGTGCCGGCAGCCGACGTTCTAGGATTCTCGTTTCAATCGGACACCATCGCGTCCACCACTGGTTTGCTGTCGACAAACTGTTCAAACCGCTTGATTTTGCCGTCTTCCAGCTTCCAGAGGTGCGCCACACGGGCCTGGAATTTGCGACCTGTAGTGGCGTGTTCGCCTGTGTATGTGCCGTACGCGACGACTTGATCTCCGTCGGCTACATAGCCTTCTACCTCGAACTTGTAGCCCACCCATTCTGTTGTCAGACGATGGAAGACGTTCTTGGCAATCTCATCGAACCCGATGTAAGTCCCTGCATAGGGAAATCCGGCCGCCTCAGTCCATTCCACATCAGCCGCTACGTGTCGCTGCAAGTTTGCGCCGTTTTCTTCCGAAGTTTCACCTTCGTAAGTGCTCTTGATGATGTCGAGACTTGTCATTGTAACTGCTTCGGTCTGCTGATCTGCCAATGTGTCCTTTGTTCCCAGGAGAGCGATGGCGGACAAACCGGCGCAGAGCGTGGTAATCACCAGCAGGGATGGGTAAATTTTCATGACGTGCCTTTCGTGTTGGAAATGCCCGCGGGCGGTAACCCGCCCTGCGGGACCGGGTCGGTACCTTCGCCTTACGGCCACTGCATTTCACCCATGACGACTTTTGCACTCAGCTCGAGGTCGCTCACGTTGGTGAGCTTGGGGTAGCGCGCCTTCATTGCAGCAATCAGTTCGGCCGAGTTTGCGGCCTTTGCCATTTCTTCTTCGAACGCCGCCATGTAGGAAAGCGTGAAGTTGACGCCATCTGCGTTTTCTTGGCTGCTACCAAGAACGTGTCCCGAAACTATTCGCTCAGGCTTCAGCGAGAGCAGATTCGACAATGTTTGGCGCCACTTGTCGCGAGACTCCGCTGTCTTCATATCCGCCATCCACACATGGACGCCCTCATACACCACAACGCCGCCAGTTGCGGTTTTCAGCGCCGGGATCCATACGAATGTGTGTTTCGGATCGTGCCCGTTCAGCCCGATAATCTTCAGCTCGTGGCCGTCAACGGTCAGAGTGTCCCCTTCGAGTAGGTTCGGCGTAATCGTCTTGGTGGGTGCGTTCTCGGCGAGAATGGGCCCCCAATACGACACCTTGGCCTGAAGAGTTTTCTTGATATGTGAAACGGTCGAAGGCGATGCAACGACTTTCGCGTTTGGATATGCCGCCATGATCACATCCAGACCGAAGTAGTAATCAGGATCACCGTGGCTGATGTATATTGTTTTGAGATCCTTGCCACTTGCCTGGATCAGTTTCAGCACCGCCAGAGCGTCATCCCGCTGAAATTGCGCGTCAATCAACACAGCCTCTGTCGGCCCCGTAACAAGGGTTGAAGTGACTGGGAACAAGCTCTTTGCACCCGGATTGAAAACTTCGATAGAAAGTGGCTTTTCGTCCTGCGCAATCGCAGGAGCGGATACCAACACGGCTGCCCCTATAACGGCTGCCGATAGCATTCTGCTCAGTAAACTCATCTGTATGACCTCACGTTAGGAATGTGAATCTGTCCCAAACGGTAGAACTAGGGGAACGTTGACAAATCAATCAATATGATGAAATGAATAGTATTCATGCGAAAAACTGATTATTTTGACATCAATGGTCACCTGCTACGCGTGTTTGTCCTTGTCTATGACACCGTTTCTGTGTCACGCGCTGCGAGCCAGCTGAACGTCAATCAGTCTTCCGTTAGCCAGGCGCTTGAGCGGCTGCGCCGGATTGTCGGCGACCCCTTGTTCGTACGATCCGGAAGAGGAATCGCGCCAACAGCTCGCGCCGACGCGATGGTGATACCAGTGCGCAAACTGCTGGCGGAAATGGAGCGGATCGCCGAGAGCGACACGTATGAGCCGCTCGAAGATAAGGGTATTTTCACAATCGCTGCAAATGACTACGAGGTCGAGATAATCTTGAGACCGTTGCTGTCGAATTTGCGCGACGAAGCTCCGGCCGTAACCCTGCACATCGTCCGTGCCTACTCGCAACGAGATTGGACGGCGCTTCTTAGGGAAAAATCTGTTGACGCGGTTCTCGCTCCAGCACTTCAGACAGATGAGTCGGATCTCATCCAACAGTCATTGTTTAAGGACTATCACTTGTGCCTTTACGACCCACTGAAACAATCTGCGCCGGAAACGTTGGACGCTTATTGTACCGCGCCGCATGCTGTGATGCTGCCTGGTCGGTTTGAACCGACAGAAATCGATCGTCAGCTCGAAAAACTTGGAAGGCGACGCTCGGTTGTAGTTGCCGCACCAAGTTTTGCGATGTTGGCCTCGCTCGTAAGGGGAACGGAGATCATAGCCACGATGCCGTCCCGGCTTGCCGCAACTTTGTTCCCCGGTTGCGCGAGCGCGAAGCCGCCGCTAGATACGAAGCCCTTCACCATCGCGCAAATCTGGCATGTTCGCAACAGCACCTCGCCAAGGCACCAATGGCTTAGAAACCACATCCGGAAGAGTGCCTTGTCCAAGCAGTAGACAGATCCTGAACCCGTATAAACCAATCGGCGATCACTCCAATTACAATGTAGTATGACGGTCCAAATTGGGCTGGGTCTAGTGAGACACGCGCCCTCCCCGCAGATTGTATCTCACTACAGCGCCTTTGAGATTTTGAAACAACTATCCCACAACGTGCTTGAAGCCAGTGAGACTATTTCGGTTAAACCCGCTTTATCCCAGAGGCGGCCGTCCCCTACACCGGCACCCGCGGCAAACTTGGGCGGGAAGTTGCCTTTGGGCGCAAGCGCCCAGATACCAACCGAGAATGGCAAAGCGGACATCAGGTATTTGTGCGGCCATTGAAGCTCCGGCACCAATTGGACGGACAGTTTGTGCCAACAACGGAACCTCGCCTCTCGTCAGCAATAGACTTGTTTATCTCACCATCTCCAGCACGTCTTGAACGGTGCTAGGACGATCCAATCTTGCACGTGATTGCAATCGCCTCGTTACTGGGCTGGACGATTTCCGTCTCAAATCCCGAAGTGCCGCGCACCATCGTCAGGTATCCCTCTGCATCCCAAAATGAGCTTCCAATGTTGTGAGTGACGAAACATCCCCCGTCGGAAAGCATGGGTGAGAGCGTCTCGAAATAGTGGCGGTAGTGGGAACGATCACCGTCGAGAAAGACCATATCGACCGGGACTTTCACGGCGAGAATGCCGGTTCTGGCGCTTTCCAGGCGCGAGTCGATATGATCGGCAAGACGAGCTTCAGTAAAATTTTTCTGTGCTGTCCGATAGCGTTGTTCATCAATCTCGAACGTAACCAACCTGCCATCCGTTTTTGTCAGGCCCCACGCGATCCAAAGCCCGGAGTGTCCAGTTGACGTACCGATTTCGACAACCGACCTGACGTTCCTTTCAAGTATGAAATTGCGCAGGAATACGCCGTCCTGAAACGGTACGTTTAAATCCCGCCAGTGCGATCGTTTCTCATTAAGCAGCTTTGAGAGGCGCTGGTCCTGCTCTGTTTGCGTAAACTCGTCAGCACGCGTCATCGTAGCCTGAACGACCCCCCAAAAAACAAGAATAGTCGCTAAGAATCGCTGCAAAAACAGGTTGCGCTGTTCGGCTCTGCCAGTCTCGCGGTGCATAGCTGCATGGCGACTTCGCCGAGTGTTGGGGAGATTGAAGATCTTGGTTTGGTCACTGGTCAGTTTACTCATCGTACGTCCTGCCTGGATTGCACTTGCACGACATATTATGTGGACAGTGTTATGCGTCAAATGAATTATTTGAATTATTTTAATTCGAAAATTGGATGAATGTGGAACTTCAAGAACGATGGCTGGAACGTACCCACGCTAACCCGCTGTGGTTATCGATGTTCGTGCAAAGTCTGTTTCGGGTCAAAACCGGCTGTACGGAGACCCATCCGAGTACGTCCGTTAAGTGGTCTTCCCCCATTTTGGTGGACGGTTCAGAAAGATCCGTCTGACTGTTTTTCGAAGTCAGCGGGGCTGATGTTGCCAAGATATCCATGGCGACGCTTTCGATTGTAGAACACCTCGATGTACTCGAACAGATCGGCCCTGGCTTCGTCTCGGTTGCGATATCGAACCCGGATGACCCGTTCGCGCTTGAGAACACCGAAGAAGCTTTCCACGACTGCGTTGTCATAACAGTTGCCGGTGCTGCTCATGGAGCAGTCAATGCCATTCCTGGCCAGCTCATTGCGGAAATCGTCGCTTGAGTACTGGCCGCCACGATCGGAATGATGGATCAACGGTCCTGCCGGCTGGCGCCCTTCGATTGCCATCTTGAGTGCGTCGACGACCAGGTGCCGGCCTGACCAGCGGCTCATTGACCACCCGACGATGCGGCGTGAATACAGATCCATCACGACAGCCAGAAACAGCCACCCTTGGCGCGTCGGGATATACGTGATGTCGCCCGCCCAACGCCGGTTGGGGGCCTCGGCAGTGAAGTCCTGCTTGAGCAGGTTCTTTGCCACAGGATGGCTGCGGTCGCGTTGCGTTGTCGTCCGGAAGCGCCGCTTTGGACATCCCCTGAGCCGTGCTGAACGCATCAGTTGTTCAACTTTGTGACGGCCGACGCAAACCCCTTCGGCGACCAGCTCGGCGTGAACCCGGGGGCTGCCATAGACACCCTTGCTTGCCGCGTGGACCCGTCTGATCTTGTCCAGTAACGAACGGTCACGCTCAGCCCGCGCACTCTCAGGACGATGCCGCCAGGCGTAGTAACCACTCGCTGAAATGCCCAGAAGACGACACATCACACGAACCGGATAGTTTTTACGGCGGCTATCAATGCAGGCGTACTTCATTGTGACCGCCTGGCAAAGTACGCCGCCGCTTGCCTTAAAAAATCCCGTTCCTTCGTCACCCGCGCAAGGTCCCGCTTCAGCGCTGAAACCTCCTGGTCTCGGGTAAATCCACTGCCGGGAAACGCATCCTTGCCCAACAAGGACAACTCATCACGCCAACGTTTGAACTGACGCGTGCTGATCCCCAGTTCATCGCAAACAGCCTTGTCTGTCATACCTTCTTCGCTGGCGCGCAAAAACGCTTCGCGCTTGAACTCCGAACTGTAGCGTTTGTATTGACGCTTCGGCTTCGGCATTTGACACCTCCTGACGCTCAACGCGTCTCATTCTAGGTGTCCACCAAACAAGGGCAAAACCAATGTGCCAATAGCCTACATACGTAAGATGTTGTTTGAATCGTCAATAACTTGCCGAGTTCGAGAGTTCGACTTGGCAGTTCAACTCGCAGAGTGACTGAGCGGTACTTTCCAAGCTTCTCTTGCAACAGCCTCGGCATTGCTTTCGATGTTGTCACCGTGAGCGATGATGATCCGCTCGAAGTCCCAGTTTAATACTCGGCTCAGGCATTCTTTGACCACCCGCTTGTCCCCCCAGCCAAGCTGGTACTCGGGCGCCGGCGCCGCGCGATTCCACATATGCATAACTACCTTCCACCAAAGCTTCAGCTGCCAGTCCACATTTGGCGTTTGATCGGTTACATTCTCGATCAAATCGACGAGCAGGAGAGTTCGACTTTGTTGGTGGAGGAACGCAACTTCCCATATGAATTTTGTGCCCCGAACAAGAACCTGATCGAGAACACCGTGCCAGATTTCCGGTGGCCTGTTTCCGAGCAGCCAATCGAATTCAATGTCCGGTTGTTTGCGCTCTATCCCTGGGCAAATGTAAGTCTCAGCATCGGGGAAGGCCTCTTGCGCCGAGGACACGTAGAAGTAGTGGTACGATCCCGGAGCGACGATGCACGCAACTTCACCAAGCGAGCATATTGCCGATTCCGTCGCCGCGTCTATCTCGCATGGCGAGTGCAGCATGAGCCGGGTGTCATCGAGGCGAATAACCGACATCCGCGCTGTAAAATCGCAACCGGCATAGTGCACCGGGTATGATTTCAGCCAAATTTGATCAGGGATGTATTCGATCAGCTCCATGATCCGCAATCTATCTTAAGAGTTTCAACTGTGGACAAAACACAGATTACGTTGCCCGTCAAAATGCTCGGAAACCTCAGTGTGACCTGAACGCCGACATGCTGGAATTGTCACAGTGTTTGCGGTGTCGGCTGGATGAGGGACGAATGTCCGAGTTGGGTCATTTTTCTCCTTGTCCGGCTTGTCAAACTGGCGGTGAAAAGGGACTCGAAACCGGACATTCCGAGTCGAGCTTGGCCAAGAATATCTGAACTGCCCTCTACTCCGTAAGTTATTTGGACGGGCGCGATACGGTAATTTTGTGCCAAAAGCCGAAGTAACCCGTTCAAACATTCATCCGAAATTCAATGGTCTGAAAACCTTGCCCCTCCACGAAGCAGCAAGAGATCTAATTTGGTTAATGGATTATTATAGAGGGTATTTTTGGGCGCTCGAATATATCCGTGCTGATACAGTTCGTGACCGAAAACGCGCTTAAAGCCGAACACATCACGGCGCCCAACGCCTATTACGCTGCACTGGTCGAGGAGCACTGTTGACAACGGCAAATATGATCGGTCCTGCCATTGACATCGATTGCCATCGGCGCAACACTCTCATCAGACCGTCTTTTGAGTGATCTTGAAGGGTGCAATCCGGCGTCCGATCCGGCAGCCCGGCAATCCGGCCGATGGCGCGGACGGTCTGAAACTGTAATAAACGGCAAGGAGGGAGTATGAGTCCACCCGACATACTTTACCGGCCTCGCCATGCAGCGAGGCCACGGCTTGGATAAAGAGCTGCAGCTCTTGGACCTTTGGACTCCAGGCCGCAAATTTCACAATTGAACAGACATCACACGAGGGCGAGCCGTCCAGGCTAAACGGGCTCAGAGCCTTGATGAAGAGACCGGCCCAAGGCCGCGTCAGACAGAACAGCCCCGCCGGCGCGAAGATACAGAGCGCGGCGGGGCTAACTTTCTGCGCCAGAAATTCCCTTTAGCTGTTATCCCCCAGATGGGCTTGGTTTGCAGAGTGAGAGTGGCATGGGCCATTTCCTTATTCAAAGTCTGTATTCGTTGGGTGCGGCTCTTGAACGTTTTCAATGGATTTGATGCCATTCGGGCTTGAGTAGATTGGCAAACAGGCGGTGGGCAACCATCACAACCCAGCTTGCCCACAGTCCCCGCCCAGCTGCGTCAGCCATCTGGGGCACTCCGCTTCAACTCCAGAAATTGGACGGCCTGTCGTGGCAAGGGGATTTATAGCGCAAAGTCTCCGTGTGCTGATCGATGTCACATGTCTGCTTGGGGTCACGAATGCCTTTGTCCGGCCTGTCAACTTGACGGCTAAAGACCACCCGAAAGCAGACGCTTTGGCCTCAAGGGTCCGGAGTTCACCGCCAGGCAGGCACACGGCGTAATCAGCGTCGCCGGCCATTCGTCGCAAAGTTCGACACCGGGTCGGGGTTGGCGCGGACCATCTGCGGGTGGGTCGTCTCGACCGGCTCCACAGCCGGCGGCGCCGACGATCCCGCACCCGCCACGGTCTTTCAGACACAATGGGCCCGTCAGATGAAACGAACTTGGAGGATTGGGATGAGTAATCATGATGCCCCAGGTCTGTCCCGTCGCAAGAATCGAGACGGGTCATACCGATATTACTGGGTCGCGCGTGATTGTGTGCGCGATACTAGGTCTTTCGAACCGCCGACAGTGAGGCTTCATTACGACAATGATGAAGATCGAGCCGCAGTGTGCCAGAAGCTGCATGCTGAGCTGCTGGAGTGGGTCGGACGCCCGAGCGCACCAAAGGAGAAGGTACACTTCACCGGCACGCTTGGCTCGCTGATCGACGTCTACGAGCTTCACGAACTGAGCCCGATCCATGAGCTGCGGCCCAATACCCGCGACGGCTACCTCGAGCAGATGGCGGTCCTGAAGCGTCGCATCGGGCAACGCCATCTCGCCGCCATCACCGGTGAAGACGTGCTGCGCTGGCATAAGAACTTCGTCGATTTGGCGTGCACCAACAAGCACGACGGCATCCGGTACGCTCACGGCCTTATGACCATGCTGCGTACTGTGATGAAGTTCGGCGCGGTCATCGGCATAGAGCACGCGGCTCGACTGTCGGGCGTCCTCTCGATCATGCGCTTCAAGACGCCGAAGCCACGCAAGACGATCATGACGGCCACTCAGGCGCAGGCGATCATCGAGGCAGCGCACCAGATGGGCCGCGGAAGTATCGCAATCGGGCAGGCGCTGCAGTTCGAGTTGACGCTGCGCCAGTACGACGTGACAGGCCGGTGGGAGAAGTTGCCGCCGGGCGCCGAGGTCTCGGGCATCACGTCGCGTCGTAAGATCTGGCGGCACGGCCTCACGTGGAACAGTGTCGGCGAAGATCTGGTGATTACCTTGATCACGGCCAAGAATGAAGTCGAAGCTGTGTTCGACCTGAAGCTCTACCCTATGGTGATGGCGGAGATCGACGGCATCCCGGCGGAGAAGCGCGTCGGGCCGATTGTCATCGATGAAACGGTCGGGCGGCCGTATTCCAATGGCCGCTACGCCAAGATCTGGCGTGATGTGGCACGGGCAGCTGGTGTGCCGGACACGGTTTGGAACCGTGACAGCCGCGCCGGCGGAGTCACCGAATCGACAGACGCTGCGGGCCAGGACATGGAGCATGTCAGGATCCATGCGCAGCGCACCAACGCGCAAACGACCCGGCGTTACAGTCGCGCGACGCTGGATAAAACCTCAAATGTGGCGGTCCTGCGCATGCAGCATCGCCGCGACAAGAACGGCGCATGAACATCACTGTCCTAACGCCGTCCGAACGCCGTCCTAACGTCTCAAATCGACGATCCGGAAAAGCGCATACAGAACAAATACTTAGATTGGCGCGCCCGGGAAGACTCGAACTCCCAACCTCCTGATCCGTAGTCAGACGCTCTATCCAATTGAGCTACGGGCGCTTGCCTGGAGGAATATGTCTCGGGCGGCACGGCTTGGTTGCCATGGGCGCGAGGCTGGCAACTACTAATGCTTCTTGTGCACAAAGGCAAGACCGATGCGCACGCGTCATGCTCATTATGTTCATTTGCCGTGAATGTCGCGGTAGCTGTGCCAGCCGCCGACGGTTTCAGCCTCCCAGACGCTGCGCCCGATGGCCCGTGCCATGACGTCTGCCGCCAGGGCGCCGATCATGGCGAGCGCCATGGGGCGGGCATCGCAGAGCTCGACGGCACCGGTTGCGAGCACGAACACGATATCGCCGTCGAACGGCGTATGCACCGGCCTGAGCGCCCGCGCCATGCCGTCGGTCGCCATGATGGCGATACGGCGGGCCTCGGCTGGCGTTATTTTGGCGTCGGTGGCGATCACGCCGATGGTGGTGTTCTGGCCGGTGTCGGCTGCTGAGCGCATCAGGGCTGTCTTGGTGTCGGCTTCAAGGGACTGGCTTGCCTCGTCGACGGTGAATTTCAGGTCGCCCGTGCCGCCGAACTCGCGGTGTTTCTCAAAGGGTGCCGCCCACAGGACATCGGTGCCGGGGACCACCGGCGAACCGAAGGAATTGACCGCCACCAGGGCGCCGACCGTAACCCCGTTCCAGACATCCGATGCACTGCCAAGCCCGCCCTTGTAGCGGCCGGCCAACGCGCCCATGCCAGCGCCTGCATTGCCAAGCGCAAAGTCGCTGCCTGCCGCCTCGCAGGCCTTAATGCCCAGGGCGCGGTAGGGCGGCGGGTCACCCCAGTCCTTGTTGCCGCCATTGGTCACGTCGAACAGGTTGGCTGCCGACACCACGGGGCAGACCTTGGGCTGGGCGCGGAAGGAAAAGCCGCGTTTCCGCTCAGCCAGCCAGTGGGTGACGCCGGAGGCGGCATCTAGCCCGAACACCGAGCCGCCGGACAGCACCACCCCATGGATGGCATCGACCAGGCAGGAGGGATCGAGCGCATCGGTCTCGCGGCTGGCAGGCGCGCCGCCACGCGCATCAACCGCGGCAACAGCTGCCTCGTCCGGCAGGATCACCGTGACGCCGCTCAGAAGATCGGCATCCTGGGCATTGCCGACCCTGATGCCGGCAACATCGGTGATCAGGTTGCAGCGGGCGGGCGCGGTCATTGTTAAAGCGCTCCCAAGTCTTGCACCAAGATGTGATCCACTTATCGAAATCCTTTGCTATAACCACTCTTCAAACGCTATCCCCAACGGATTTGCGGGTCAAACAATGGGTTGCACGAGTGGTATGTTAAAAGTCTCGAATATGCTGGGTTTCCAACGCTGCCGCCTGATCGCAGCCGCTATGCTCTTCGTGGCGCTTGCCGGCTGTGGCGACGATGGCGGCGATGCCATGGTGTCGACCGCCAATTCCCATGCCTCGAATGCAGCGCTCGAAATTCTCAATCAAGGCGGCAGCGCGGTTGATGCAGCGATTGCCGCCCAACTGGTGCTCACCCTGGTGGAGCCGCAATCCTCGGGCATCGGCGGCGGCGCCTTTCTGATGCACTGGAATGGCGACGACGAAGTGGTCGATGCCTATGACGGCCGGGAAAAGGCGCCGGCAGCGGCAGGACCCGACCTGTTCCTTAAATCCGACAAGACGCCGATGGGCTTCTTCGACGCGGTGGTCGGCGGCCGCGCGGTGGGCGTGCCGGGCGTGATCGCCATGTTGTGGCAGGCCCACCAGGACCACGGCGCGCTCGACTGGGACGCGTTGTTTGAACCGGCAATCCGGCTCGCGCAAAACGGCTTCAAGGTGAGCCCACGGCTCAACGGCATGATCGCGTCCGATAACGCACTCACCCAGAGTGACGCGACGAAGGCCTATTTCTATATCGAATCCGCCGAGGTGGCCGGGGCGCTCGAGCCCCTGCCGGTCGGCTATCTGCGCACCAATCCGGCCTATGCAAAGACCCTGAAACGGATCGCCACGCTTGGGCCCGCCGGCTTCTATGAAGGCGAAGTGGCGGAGGCAATCGTCAAGACGGTCACAGGCCATGAAAATGCCGGTCTGATGAGCCTTGACGACCTCAAGGCCTATGACGCAAAGAAACGCCGCGCGGTGTGCCGCCGCTACCGCAGCTACAAGGTGTGCGGCATGCCGCCGCCGACCTCGGGTGGCCTGACCAGCCTGATGATCCTCGGCATTCTGGAAAATTTCAACATGTCAGCACTGCGGCCCGGCTCGCCCATGGCTGTGCACCTGATCAGCGAAGCCAGCAAGCTCGCCTATGCGGACCGGGCGATCTATATGGCCGACAGCGATTTTGTCGATGTGCCGATTGACCAGCTTCTGGCGCGCAGCTATCTCAAGGCGCGCGCCCGGCTGATCCATCCGGGCCAGTCCATGGGCAAGGCCAAGCCGGGACAGTTCGCCACGTCGGCGACACCCAGGCAGGCAGCAGACCTGAGCCATGGCAGAACCTCGACCAGCCATCTGGCAGTGGTCGACGGTAATGGCAATGCGGTGTCCATGACGACATCGGTCGAGGGCCCGTTCGGCTCCCAGTTGATGGCGGCGGGCTTCATCCTGAACAACCAGCTGACCGACTTTTCGTTCCAGGCCGAGATCGGCGGCAAGCCGGTTGCCAATGCAGTGGCCGGCGGCAAGCGGCCGCGCTCCTCCATGTCGCCGACCCTGGTGTTCGATGCCCATGGCGATCTGTTCGCAGCGGTCGGCTCGCCCGGCGGCAGCCGGATCATCGGCTATGTCACGCAAACCCTGATCGGTCTCCTGGACTGGGACCTGACCATGCAGGCCGCCATCGACCTGCCCCGCCATGTCAACCGGAACGGGCCGATCGAGCTTGAAGACCAGACCGATCTGACCGGCCGGGTCGAGGCGCTCGAAGCGCTTGGACACAAGACCGCGCTGAAAAAGCTGGTCAGCGGCCTGCACGGTGTGCGGGTCACCGATGACGGGCTCGACGGCGGCGCCGACCGCCGCCGCGAGGGTGCCGTGCGGCGCACTGGAAACTAAACCCTTTCAATCAAACGGTAATCTCCTAAAAACTCTTCCGCATCAATCGCACTGGAATTGTAACACCGGAATGGGTGTCGACATGTGTATCCTCCACCAGGCTGTAGCCGTAGTTTCGATAGAGCGGCTCGCCTGAAAGTGTCGCCACGAGTTCCGCGCAGCGGAAACGGTTTGCGACCGCAACTGTTTCGCAGGTTTCCAGGATCAGTCGGGCAATCCCGCGCCGCGTATGTTCCGGGTGCGTGTACATAGCCCGGATGCGCGCGGGCTCACGGTCGGGATCAAGCAGCGTTGCATCCCGGTTCGCTGAATGATGGCCACCGTAAAGGGTTGCCCGCCGGCTCCAGCCACCGCTGCCGACGACGACATTCCCGTGTTCGGCCACATAGTAGGTTCCATCGTCGATGAGCTGTGCATCGAGACCCATGATGTCGATGGACGCTGCGATCTGCTGTTGGTTGAGAAAGGGCGCCTGCAGGTGCCTGATCGCCAAGGTCATGACATTCTGGATATCTGCCGTATCGGCATGCGTTGCCAGCCGTATGGCGGGACGCTCCATGATCCGGTGCCTTTCTGATGCGCTGAAGTGCTTGTGCCCGCAGAGGCGCGGTGCGTGCGCTAACCGGTAGTTCTCACACCCGCGATAATCTGCGCGGCGGCGGCAAAGCCTTCATGGCGCCGGGCGATGACGTCATCCATAATGGACCTTCCGGCAGCGGAGGCGGTTTCCTGGTTCTGTCCTGCTTTGTCAGATGTCGGGGTCGTACAGGTGCCTGTGTCCAGAAGATCGAACAATTGTTCAATGACAACGCCAGCTTCGCCAACAGCCTCTTGTTCCGGCATCATGACCCACAATCGCTGCAGGACGTTACGGTATTTTTCCTGCGGCAGTATACCGTTTTCATGCAGGGCAATGACCAGTGCGGCGACGATGGCGCAGTTGCCTGCCGCCAGTTCGTGTATGTGCTTGCTGGTCCCGGATTGATAATTGTTCATCTGGCACTTTCCTGCAACTCGGGGGCCCATGGTCTGAATGCCGGGCGGGCCGGCTCAACCGACCATGGGACATCCCTTATTGTTTACGGTCTTGTCGTTGGTTTTCAATTCTTGGACAGTGCGGCAAGCGCGGCAGAGAAAGCCGCCGGTTCCGCTGGAAACCGTGTGACATCACTGTGGTCAGCCGGCCTGCCATCGGTTGTCACTGAGCGTTTGAGCGGGGCCCAGTGACCGCCCCGGCAGACATTGCCCAGACAGGTGATGTAGCCAGCGCTGGTCGAGCAGGACAGTATCTTGCCCCATCGAATGCCCTGATCGTTATAACTCCAGGATTGCTCGAACCGGCCACCCTGCTCCTTGCAGGCATTACGTAACGCAGCGTTCTGCAGCGCCGTGTTGCTTTCTGCATGGGCGGCGCCCGAAACCACAACGCAGCAAAGTCCGATCAGAACAGACGCCAGAGTGTGATTTGCTTTTACCTTCATCTCATTCTTCCTATCGTTGCAGGCCCTTGCCAGATCCTTGTCGCGGCCTGAGACCGTTTTTGTGAGTCCGCCATGACACTGCACGGCCCGTGGCCGGCTTGATGACGTTTCAAGTGCAAGAGCGCTCTATATCTGATGGGGCCGTGTTTCAGTTCGATGTCATCGGACACGGTAAAGGGTTTCAATTGTATCTGCGGGTTTTGGCATTCCGGCATTATCGCCCGTTAAACCTTGCAGTGCTCGGCGATCAGCGGCCTGCAGGGCGCGGAATTCGATGCCCAGTTTTTGTTGTCCGCCAGTGTTGGGTAGCGACATTGGTGAAACCCCGCATGTCGTGCTAGGACCGATGGAGGCTGCGTGCACACAGAATTAATTTGAGGGCTTGATGACTGAAACCGCATTACGGCCGGGCCGCCCGATCTGGCTCGAATTGAACGCTCAGCGCGTGACAAACGGCATCCGGTTCTACGAGCAACTTTTCGCGTGGACGTCCAAGCCACTCCATGTCCATCCATGGGGGTGCATCCCCAACATCGTCAATGGCGAGAGGATGTTCGGCAACCAGTTCATGGCGATGGGCGGTTTCGCGGTTCCCAAATGGATTATCTGGTTTTCGGCAGATCTTGATCGGGCCGAAAGCCAAATCGAAAGCCTTGGCGGCGATGCTGGCCAGGGCATCCACCAACTCGGCGAACTCGGTTTACTGATCAATGGCACAGATCCGCAGGGACACCCGTTTTCACTGATGAAGCCGTCCAGCGATCCGCCTCCGGGCGATCAGTATGGCGATCCATGTCTTGCGGAATTCTGGGGGCCCAACGCTGCTCAGAAGGCTGACTTTTTCGCCCAGATCATCGATCTGAAATGCGTGGAAACCGAACACGGCGCTATGCTCACGGATCAGGATAACCCGAGGTTGTTTTTCCGTGATACTGATTTTGACATCCACCCACCGCGCTGGATTCCATATTTCCGTTCATCCAGCACCGGAGGAGACCTTGAACGCGCCAGGCGCGCGGGAGCGGTTGTTCAGGTTCATAAGGAGACGGTCCCGCATCTCGGCGACCTCGTGGTTCTGTCAGATCCCGCCGGCGCTTATTTTGGAATTGTGAATACCGACAATGCCGTCGAGCGGTAGGCACCGCGCTTGGTAGCTGGCAGACCTGTGGCGACAAAACCACGATCAGAAGGGAGACGCCGTCATGTCAAGGGCACAGGTGATCCATGCATTGGGGGCGCCGGAGGCCATGCAGTGGGAAGACTGGCCCGTGCTGGATCCCGCACCGGGCGAAGTCCGCCTGAGGCACACAGCGGTCGGTGTGAATTTTGCCGACACCTACCACCGGGGCGGCATTTCCCATCCCTGGCCGGTTCCGCCCTGCCCGGTGGTGATCGGGTTCGAAGGCGTGGGCATCGTCGAAGGCGTCGGCGAGGGCGTCACGGAGTTTGAAACCGGTGACCGTGTAGCCTATGGCATTCCGCCGCTCGGCAGTTATTCGGAACTGCGCAACTATCCTTCCGACAAGCTTTTGCATTTGCCGGACGGTCTGGATGAACGGGTGGTCGCAGCACTGCTCATGAAGGGCATGACCGCGCACTATCTCCTGCACCGGACCTACAAGGTCCATCCCGGAGACACCATCCTGGTGCATGCAGCCGCCGGCGGTATGGGCCTGATCCTGTGCCAGTGGGCCAAAGCCCTGGGCGCGACCATTGTCGGCACGGTGAGCACCGAAGAAAAGGCCGAAGCGGCCAGGGCCGCTGGGTGCGATTATCCTGTCGTCCGGTCCAAGCAGGACTTCGTTGCCAAAGTCCGCGAAGTGACAGACGGCGAAGGCGCTGCTGTGGTCTACGAGGCGATCGGCAAGGACACGCTCCAGCAATCGCTTGATTCATTGAAGCTGATGGGGGTGTGCGCCGCCTATGGCCATGTCTCCGGCCCGCCCGATCCGGTCGATATCATCCAGGATCTGGGACGGCGCGGCTCTTTGTTCATCACCCGCCCCGCCATCATGCATTATGTGGCCAGGCGCTCTGATCTGGAATGGACGGCGGGCGATCTCTTCAAGGCGATCGCCGATGGCATCCTGGATGCCAACATCAATTACGAGTATCCGCTCAAAGATGCGGTCAAGGCGCATCAGGCGATCGAAAGCGGAACGACCCTCGGCGCCACGGTTTTGATCCCGTGAAATTCGATGCCATCACTTCGCGGGACCAGAGCGTGTCGCGTCAATATGGATTCAATTGACCGGGATTTCTCGCCTGTCGGCAAGGCAAAGTTCGCGCCGTGGACAGTGTGTCTGCAAGCGGACTTTAACGCAGTCCGGCGGGCTCGATTTCAGACGCTCGACAGCGCCTGCCTGGCTTCTTCCGTCAGCCACTGGATCATGCGCCGGTAAGGAACCGGTCCGTAACTGATACGCGCCACTCCAAGCTCCGCAAGACGGGCATTGGCCGGTGCGCCCGGCAGGGCAATGATGTTTACCGGCAACGACACTTCCCCGCATAGCCGGCCGATCAGATTTTCATCCACCAGGCCGGGGGCAAAAAACCCATTTGCTCCGGCCTGCCCATAAGCGAGGCCGCGCTGGATTGCGTCTTCCAGCATGCCATCGGTGTGCGTGTCGGGCTTCGCCTTGAGGAAGATATCGGTCCGGGCGTTGATGAAGGCATCGACACCTGCGCCGGAACAAGCCTGGCGCGCAGCGGCAATACGTTCCGACTGCAGGCCGGTATCGTGCAATCCGGTTCCACCGACCACCTGATCTTCAAAATTGAATCCAACCGCACCGGCATCGATGACCCGGGCCACGGTCTCGCCAACATCATTCGCCGCCACACCATACGCCCCTTCGATATCCATCGATACCGGGAGTTCGACCGCATCGACGATGCGGCGGACATTTTCCAACGCCAGATCGAGTGGGATTTTTTCGCCATCACCATAGCCGTTCGCCATGGCAACGGGAGCACTGCCGGTGGCAATCGCCCGTGCGCCGGCATCTGCAACGCTCCTGGCGCTTCCTGCGTCCCAGACATTGAACAGGACGACCGGATCGCCCTTCTTGTGCAATGCGTGCAAAGTCCTGGCGTGGTCACTCTGAATGGTCATTTCCCGGTTCTCCGATGATTTTTTCGAAACAAGGCATAACGCGTCTCACAGGCAAAAGAAATCCATGCCGGCGATACGTCGCATCACACATGGTCACATTTCTGAAAATCGCACTTTTTGGCGGCCCCGGGGCTGCCGGACCCGTTCAGCCTGATGCGCCCGGGTCTCTATTCCACAGCGGCTTCCCGGCGTTTGCCGATTTCGGCGATCCGGTCGGGAACGATGACCCAGAAGGCGGCACCGATATCGGTCTCGACCAGCCGGATCTCGCCGCCATGGGCGCGTACCAGTTCGGATGCGATGGCCAGACCCAGACCGGTTCCACCGACCCGCACCGACCCTTTGAACGCCTCGAACAGGTGATCGCGGGCACGCACTGGAACACCAGGGCCGTTGTCCCTCACCTCCATGGTCACGACCGCGCCCTCGCGCCACGCTTTGATCTGTATGGTCGGCGGCGCTTTGCGCTCGCTGGTGTCGGCTTCGAGAACCTGCACGGAATTCCGGCACAGATTGCTCAGGATCCGGAACATGTGCTCACGGTCCGCGTCGATGGTAAAGCCATCGGGAATATCGCTGCGCCATAAAATGCTCTGGCCTGAACGGGCCGAAGTGGTGTCGAAGACCTCGGCGATCAGCGGCGACAATTCAAACTGTTCCCGGCGCGGCGGGGCTTCCTGGGCGCGGCCGTATTTCAGTGTATGCGCGCAGAAATCGATCGCCCGGTCGATCGAGGAGATCAGCTTGGGCGCCAGTCTTTGTACGGTTGGATCCTGCACCGCGCCCAGGCGGTCCGATATCAGCTGGACGCTGGACAGCATGTTGCGCAGATCATGACTGATCTTGCTGACCGCCAGCCCAAGGGCTGCAAGGTGGTTCTTCTGGTGCAGCAAGCCGGCAAGTTCCGACTGCATCTGCGCCAGCTGACGTTCGGCCACACCCATTTCGTCGTGACGCCCGGATGGGGCAATCACCAGATTGGGATCTTCAGGATCGCCGGAGAACCGTTCCATGTTCCAGGTAATGCGCCGCATGGGGCGCAGCAGCAGGGTATGCAGGGTCATATAGACAAGTGCTGCAACCAGAACCGAGAGCATGATCGACAAGCCGAGAATATTCACCGAATAGCGGATCATCGCAGTGCGCAGCGGCGTCTCGTCAATGACGATGTCGGTATAGTCCCCGGCTTCGTGCTGGGCATCGTCGGTGACCCGGATGGTGCGGCCGTCACCGGCGGCAATCGCTTCAAAGGCATCGTAGATGGTCATGGTCAGCGACCGGGTGCGCAGATCGAAGTGTTTGTCGATGGTCATGTTGTCCGTTGCGCCGAGCATGAGATGGCGGGCATCGGCCCGCTTCAGCGCCACCGCCTTGGCATTGGCGTTTCGCAACAATTCGGTCTTGAGCTCTTCGGAAACCATCTGATCCGGGGTTGCCTCCAGTACCAGTGTGGCGATCTGGGCCGCCTCGATGCGCTGCCTGAGCCAGCCGACGCGGAAATTGGCGATCGAGGGCACATAGATCAGCACTTCGCCGAGCATGATGAACAGCATGATCAGGGTCAGAACCTTGCCCGACAGACCGCGAAACAGGGCCAGCCTGGGCGGGCGCGGGGCCTCTGGGGGCTGAACTTCGGCAACCGGATTGACCATCGGCGCAGCTGTTTCTCTCATCGTTACGGTGCGTCCGTTAGAGTATAACGGTTTTTGCCCACTGTTAGTTGTCTATTCGACCATGGTGAATCATGTGGCAACGGCACGGCTGACACACAGAGACACCAGTCTTTGACGGGATGCATAACGGCATGACGGATGCCCCCTTTGACGCGATCATCGTAGGCCAGGGGCTGGCTGGGACAACGCTTGCCTGGCATTTGCTGGCGGCTGGACAACGGATCCTGGTGATCGATGCCTGCGAGGCCGTGACATCATCGAAAATCGCTGCCGGACTGATCACTCCGATCACCGGTCAGCGCATGGTGCTGAGCTGGCGGTGCGATGATTTCCTGTCCGCAGCCCGTAAATTCTACGCCTCCGTCGAAAAGCAAACCGCACGAAAACTGCTTCATGACCGCATCGCCCTGCGGCTGTTCAAATCAGACGACGAACGTGAAAACTGGTCCAAACGCTGTGAGCAGCCGGACTATCAGGCCTATCTGTTGAACTCCCAGCCCTGCCCATTGCTCGATCCAGCGCTTGGCGATGCCGGTGGCGGCGGATTTGCCATGCAGGCAGCGCAACTCGATGTGGCGGCCTATCTCGATGCGTCACGGGCAGTGCTGCCGTATCAGCCGATGACGCTTGACTGGCACACCGATGTGACTTTCAGCGCAGATGGTGCATCGGTTCAAGGTCACCGCACGCGCCTTGTCATTTCCTGCGAAGGATATGCGGCTGCGGGCAACCGGTATTTTTCGCCTGTGCCGTTCATCGCAGCGAAGGGCGACATATTGACGGTCCGTTTCCACCGGCCGGTACCTCCCCATTGCCTGCATCGCGGTATCTGGGTGGCGCCGGCCACGGAACCGGATGTCTTCTGGGTCGGCTCGACCTATGATTGGGAAAATCTCGATCAGGTGCCCAGCACTACCGCCCGATCGGAGATAGAAGGCAAACTCAAGGCGTTTTTTCACGTCCCCTACACAGTGCTGGACCATCGCGCGGCGGTGCGGCCGATCATCAGCCAAAGCAAGGCCTTGATCGGCCGCCACCCAGAGCTTAGACAACTGGCCTATTTCAACGGCTTGGGCTCGAAGGGATCACTGCATGCACCATGGTATGCACAGTGCCTCACGCAACACCTGGTGCACCAGACCCCCCTGCCCGGTGCGGTCGATGTCCAACAGCATTTCTGAACCACCATGCGCGCCACCGAACTTGCCCATCTGCTGATGCGCCGGTCTTTGAAAGCCGGGGACCGGGCGGTCGATGCCACAGCGGGCAATGGCCATGACACCCTGTTGCTTGCCCAACTCGTGGGGCCGTCGGGCCGGGTCATCGGGTTCGATGTGCAGGAGGCAGCGCTGGCGGCAACCGCTGAGCGTGTGGCCGGCCTGCCCCAGGTGAGCCTGGTGCAAGCCGGCCATGAAACGCTTGCGGATCACCTGCCGTCAAACTGCCAAGAACGGCTGTCGGCGGTGATGTTCAACCTTGGCTACCTGCCGGGTGCGCCAAAGTCCATTATCACCCGCACGGAGACCACCCTTGCCGGGCTTGACCAGGCGCTCAGCCATCTGGGACCCCGTGGCCTCGTGACGCTTGTGCTCTATCCCGGGCATCCAGGTGGTGCTGAAGAAGCAGCGGCCGTGCGGTCATATGCAGAACGCCTGCCCGACAGCTTTGCCGTCAGCCACCATATACGGATCAATTCGAAGCGCCCGGCGCCTGAGCTCCTTGCAATCGAGCGGTGTGGTTAGGGTGTGATCAGCACATACACCGTCAACACAGGGACCAATATGCCGACCAAACAATAAGCGATGAGCAATAATCGGTAGCTCACCGGGTGGCGTGCCGGTGTTGTGGTACGGGTCGTTGGCTGATCATCCACCGGATCCGCGCCCCGGCGAAGATATTCAGTCATGTGGCCGTAACGATAGTGGCGACAGACCTCGCGCACGGCCATGACCCATGGCAGCCACAAAAGGATGAAGGGCATCACCTCGTTCAAGTTGATGGCGGTCATGTTGGAGCGCTCTACATCTAGGCAGAGTTTTTAGGAAAGTGCCGCGCCATCAAAATGCCGGCACCGAGGAACAGCACGCCGGGCAGCAGGAACAGCCAGGGATATCCGTGCAATCCCGGTTCCAGCAAGCCCTGCCGGTGGGAGTCCGGATTGTAATAGACCCGCACCGTCTGGCCTTCAGGATAGGGCTTAAGGACACGTTCCGCCTCCTCACGGTCGACGCTGGCGGTTTCTCCATACGACACCTTGTTACCGGCATAGGTCAGGCCCTCGACGGCATACTCGTATTCGACCTTGGCATAGTAGGTGGTAGCGGATGATTTCTTGTTTGCCGACGAGATCGCTGAATTGTCGTTTTGTCCGAATTCGGATGACGTGATGACGCCGTCGGTCGAGGGCCAGTCAAGGCTCGCCCAGCCTTTCACCATATTGTCGATCCCGGCCCATAATCCGAGCGCACCGAAAGCCACAAGAAGTGCTGGAAAAAACCTTGCGCCGAGAAAACGCTTGAATGGAGACATTCTGGTGCCGATCGAAAAGTCGGGGTTTGCGCGCGCGGCAAGCATACGCAGATATCAAAGAGCCTCCAATAGGCACCGCCGGAGCACTTGTCCACGTTTTGGGGTTTACGGCACTTTCCGGCCGTTTGGAGGCAGCGATTGTGCGGGCGATACACGATGCGTAAAGTGTTTTCTGGTAGAGCGTTGGGGTTCCGGCCTGTGCGCGCAGGCCAGACCTTTGTTCACGCTATTAGAGAAGGTGCCCATGACCCGCAGTCTCGGCAAGATCCTAACTCCCGACGACATTCAGTCTCTCGAGCATGACATCATCGAAAACGCCGAGGCCGGACGCGAGGATGACGCATGGCGCAAATTGCAGGCATTGCGAAACGTCCAGCGCCACCAGCATGAGGCGGCAAGATCCCTGCTGCGTATCATCGAAAGACAACAGTTCCCAAGGGAAGATGCAGCCGACGTTCTGTCGGAGATTGCGCATGCGCATGATCAGGATTTCGGCATTCTGGGGTATCTCGGGGAATGCCTGGAAGCGGCGCGCGATATCGATGATCTGAATTCCCCGCCGCCGGACCACGAGGTGTTCCACCGGGTTCTCGAAAAACTGGCCGCAGTCGCCTTGGACCATGATGGCGGCCAAGAACAGGAAACCATACTCCGCGGACTTGGCACATCGGCCCGCATGCTGGCGCGCCAATGCGATGAAATCGCTGAAAACAGCTACCGGAGGCTGGTCGAGCTCAACCCGCAAAACAGCACAAATCACTATAATCTGGGTCTTTTCTTCAAGACCCGTGGCAGGTTTGAAGAGGGCATGAAATCAAACCAGACGGCAGCCGACCTGGCTGATGAACCACGTGAGAGCTGCCAGTGGAACCTTGGCATCTGCGCCACCGGTGCCGGTCACGGTGCCGTTGCGCTTGAGGTCTGGAAACGCATGGAGCAGAAAATCGAGATGGGCCGGTTTGGATTGCCCGAAGGCTCCTATCCCCAATGCAAGGTCAAGCTCGCCAGCCGGCCGCTTGCCGAACGCTGTGCGGAGGAAGATGACCCGGGATTGGAAGAGACCATTTGGATCCAGCGGCTCAGCCCCTGCCACGGCATCATCCGCAGTGTGTTGTATCAGGACTTAGGGGTCGATTATGGCGATGTCATTCTGTTCGACGGCGCGCCCGTGACCTATCACACCTATGGTGACACCAGTGTTCCGGTGTTTCCGCATCTGGCAACCCTGGTGCGGCAGAACTTTCAGTTCTACGACTTCGCCGGCACCCAGGATGAGGCCGGCCAATTGGCCGATGCAAGTTGCGACCTGGACGCCGACGCCATCGTCTATTCACATTCGGAGAACTTCCAGGAACTGTGCGCGAATTGCTGGCGCGATCCCGATCTCGATCATGAGCGTCATGAACGTATGGAGCAGCATGTGGTCATCGGACGGATCGCTGCTCCAGCACATGTCGATCCGGGCGAGCTCCTGGACCAGCTCGATGACGCGGTGGCGGAGCGATCCCCGTGCCGGCTCTACGCACCCGATCTTTGTCTGGCCGCGCACCTCGAAGACCGCGCTTCAGTTGACCGGCGCAGGTTCAACATGCTGACCGGCAATTAGCGCGCTTCGTTCGACACCTAAGTTCGCTATCGCAACCGAGACGAAGCGAGAGCCGATCTGTTCGAGTACATAGAGGTGTTCTACAGTCGAAAGCGTCGCCATGGATATCTTGGCAATATCAGCCCCGTTGAGTACGAAAAACCGTCAAACGGGTCTTTTTGAACCGTCAACTAGAGCGTTTCATGTTCATACGGAACCGTTTGATGGCCAGATCAACATTGCGGTATCGACGGCTTGCATCAATGGCTTTCGGGGTGCGCCTTGCTTGGCCAGACCAGAAAGGCCGGTGATCAGCGTGTCATAGAAAGCGGTCAATGCGCTGATGCTGGTGTCTGGTGGAAACTGTCCGGCGACCTTTGCTTTGGTCAAACGGGCGGCGAGCGCATTGGGTGTCTTTTTCGCCGCGGCCTTTAATGCGATACCAACTGCAGGAGGAACGTCAGGCGCTGCCGCGCAAGCAGCGTTGGTCGCGATCATGCAGCCCGGCGGCGTGCCCTTCGCTGTCAGACCTTCCACCGTCGCGACAAGCAGCTTACGCACCGCCTCGAGCGGGTTTGGTTCACTTTCGAGGGTATCGATTCCAGGCTGCACATAACGGGAGAAATACAGGTCCAGCGCAGCGAGAAAGGTCTCTTCCTTGTTGCCGTAAGCCGCGTAAAGACTTGGTTTGCTTAGACCCGTCTCGGCGCAAAGGTCCGAGTAGGACGTGCCCAGATACCCCCATCGCCAGAACAGGCCAAGCGCATGCTCGAGCGCCTTTTCACTGTCAAAACTGCGGGGTCGGCCACGGCTGTCTGCCATCAGAGTCTCCATTGATTGATAAATTATATACCAGTCGGTATTTAATACCAATTGGTATAGAAATATGAACCGCTTGGCCGCGGCATGAATTTGAGGACAATTGGCAGAGCGAACATGGAGGATAAAATGCAGTTGCTGGTGAAAAAGATCGTCGCAATGTTAGTTGCCTGTCTTGTCTCCACTACGGTGGCCTTCGCCGCGGGTGAAGGTGACGGGACGCGTGAAATCGGCGATGGCGTTTACAGTTTCACCGCGAATGCAGGGAACCATTCGATGTTTGTCGTGGGTGAACGGAGTGTCGCAGTATTTGAAACCTTCGATTCCGCTCACGCACAAAAACTGCTCGACGCGGTCCGGAGCGTCACGGACAAGCCGATCACCCACGTCTTTCAGAGCCACAACCACTGGGATCACGCGAGCGGTGGGCAAGTGTTTGCGGATCTGGAGGCACAGACGATAATGCATGACCTGGCTGCGCAATGGATTGCAGCCAATCCCGGGCGGGATACCGCCACACCCACGGTGACCTGGTCAGGTAAGCGCAAGGACATCGACATGGGCGATTTCACGGTCGAGATGCACTATCTGGGCCTGAATCACGGTCTGGGCATGACAATCTTTCTGATCCCGGAGCGCAAGGCCGCCTATATCGCCGACCTGGTCACGCCCAACCGGGTCATGTTCGCCGTGGTGCCCGACTTCAATATCGGTGAATGGGAACGCAGTCTGGGCGAGATTCTTGAGATGGATTTCGATGTTGCCGTCTGCTCGCACAACGAACTTCCGGGAAATGAGGCGCTGAACGGGTGTACACGCGAGCATGTCGAGGAAGAGCGCCGGTTCATACGCGACTTGCGCAGCGCAGTTCTGGCCGAGTTCCAAAAGGGCACGGGCTTCATGGAGATTCCGAAAGCCGTCAAACTACCGCAATATGAGCAGTGGGTAGGCTATGAGGAGTGGCTGGAAATGAATACTCTGCGGATGATGACTGATCTCTGGATGGGACCGTTTCCCTGGATTCCGGACGCAAATTAAGTCTTACATGAAAACCGAATTGAGTTGGCGGTGAAGAATGACCCTGGCAGGGAAGGAATACGGCAATGGCATGGACGCCCCTGCTCTTTGTCTGGCAGCGCACCTCGAAGACCGCGCCTCAGTTGACCAGCGCAGGTTCAACATGCTGACCGGCAATTAGAGCGCTTTGTTCGACACCTAATGACCTGTAACGCCGGGCATCAGGCAGCCGATGCCGCATCCTTCTTTCCGGGGCATGGGGCAAAGCCCGGCCAATCAAATGCAGCGTCATCGTAATTACGAAGTTCCCGCGCACGTCAGCTGTTGGTCGAAGCAGACGTCGAAAGCGGAGTGGGCTCGCTTCCGTTAAGTGCCAACAACAGACTCTGAGAATTTGTGAGAAAAAGTAGCTGTTGGATGTTCCTGCCGGTTCCAAAATTGCCCAGCGATATTTGTCCTGCATCTGGTATCTGTCGCCAACCGCGGGCAGAATCGAGCTTCTGCGGGGCGGCAAACGATCAGCCCGCTGGACGGTAGAGCCAGTCATACCGGGTTAGGAATGCTTCAGGATCCCGGCGACGAAGAATCTGGTTCCGTGCCCACCGCATCAGGCCCGACATGTGGTATATCCTTCCGCGCCGGTGTGATGCTTTCTGGATGCGCATTATGCGTGCCTTGCGGGACGACTCGAAAAACCTGAAGGCGGCCGCAATGTCATCAGGATAGGCCGCCATGGCGGCCGAAAGCGATGCGGCGTCCTCGATCGCCGCGGACCCGCCCTGCGCCATGAACGGTTCGATCGGATGGGCGGCATCGCCGACCAGCGTTACCGGTCCCTCACCCCATTGCGGCAGAGGGTCCATGCACATAACGGTCCACTTATGCCAGTCATCGGGCAATTCAAGCAAACTGAAAATTTGATCATTCCAGCCGTAAAAGAACGGCAGCAGCTCGGCACCATCGCCCGGCGATGCCCAACCGTCGAAATTGATGGTTTCCTCAATCATGGCAACCACATTCACGATCGCGCCTGCATCCAACGAATACTGGACGATATGAGCGCCGGGACCGAGATAAGCTGCGATGCCTGCGGTCTTGACGGCGTCAGGCACCCTCGAAGCGGGCAGCAGTGCTCTCCATGCAGTAACCCCTGCGGTCGCAGGCTCGGCATTGGAAAAGCTTCCGCGAATGGTTGACCATAGGCCGTCGGCGCCAATCAGCGCGCGCCCGTGTGCGGTCTTGCCGGATTTGGTCCGCACCGTCACTCCATCGGGCTGGGTTTCGAAGCGGCTCACCTTGAAGCCGGTCTCGATCTTGATGCCGTCGATATTTCCGGCGGCCTCCAGCAGGCAATATTGCAGCTGCTTTCGATGAATGATCAGGTAGGGCGCGCCGAAACGTTCGCGCACTGTCTCGCCGAGCGGCACTGTGGTCAGCAGCTCACGATCCAGTCCGTCGAAAACATGCATCCCTTCCGGTTCACTCGAGAATGACGAAACGAGTTCCATCAGGCCCCAATTTCGCAGATGACGGACGGCATTCGGGCCGATCTCAATTCCGGCGCCAGCCTCGCTGAATGTCTTCGCCTGTTCAAGAACCTTTGTGGGAATGCCATTGTGGGAAAGCGCAATCGCTGCACTCAGTCCGCCGATGCCGCCACCGCAAATCAGTACAGGTTCGCTCAAGGCCACCTTCCTATTCTGTAAGACTGCCGATCCAGAGCAGAGAATCCAGGCCGCTGGTGCAAATGGTCTTGGCACACACGCGCCATTGAACACTAGAGCGCTTTCTTTTCATACGGAAGCAGTTTGATGGTGCCAGACAGGCTCACTCGACCAGGCGCAAAGTGCCGCGCGATGTGGGGCATCGGGCAAGCTTTGCAACGCCGGCGATGAGCCTGTATGGCCCACCGAAGGCCGGTTATTCGCGCCCGCTGGACAGCGTTAAGCTCCACTTGTGGTCACCCGGACCACGGCGTGGACCTTGCCTTGCCAGCAGACGCGAAAAACCGGTCAAACCGATTCCGTATGAAAAGAAAGCGCTCTAGACCTCAATCGAGAACAAAACCACTGTTTGAAGATTGTACTAAGCTCGAACATGACGGCCACCGTATCCGGGGACGCCGAGTATTGGAGCGAAGTGCCCTATGCCGACAAGCCGACGCCGAACGGCACGAATTTTCTTTCCAACATGGATTTTGACGACCTCTGGGAATTCATGGCAGGCGCAGGCATCTCAATTGCGCTCAATGGGCCAGCCAACTAGATCAGCCACGGGTCGCGATAACGCCGATCCACTGGCTGAACGCAAGACGGCCAACATGAATCACGATGAGCCATGCCTGAAATGGGCCCTCTCTCGCCCTGAGACCAGCCTGAAAGTTACGTCCGCTTGCCGATCAAAATCTGCCGTCTTTAGCCCTGTGATCGGCGTGTTGCCGTGATGTGGTCGCAAGTCCGCTGTATGAGCAACCCATCAAAACACTGGACAGGCGAGGATCGAGAGCATTTGGAGGACCAAATGAAACACAACCTTCCCCTGGCACTCATTGCGGCCTTCTGCGCCACGTTTGGCCCGAACTTGGCTGGAGATGCGTCGGCCGGCAGCCCGATGCGGACCGCGGCCGGACAGATTGCGGCGCCGTTGAATGACCAACTCGACGCCCATGGTGCGGTTGATCGGGGCGAAACTGTTCGGCGTGTAGGGGCCTGTAAGAGAAGACGATTCTACAACCCCGGCGTCTTTCTCGATGGAGGTCTTGAGTACCTGGATCCGAACTACGGCGGCATGAATTACGGTCGTTGTGTCGATCCACCCTCACATGAACCGGCGCCGCACAAGTCTCACCGGCTCAGCTGCCGGAATGTGCGAGAGCTCCTACGTCAACGTGGATATCGACGCATCCGGGCACATGATTGCAGGGGCACCATCTACAACTTCGATGCCTATCTCGGCAGCAGGCGATTCAAGCTCAAGGTCAGATCTAAGAACGGTATCATCAAATCGCGAGCCCGCATTTAAGAATTGGTTGTAAACAGTGACACCCGCCACAATTGTCAGTCCGATTTCAGGGTTGAAGCTGAGGCGGAAGGCGCACGCATCTAGTGTCCGACATGTGGTCTTGATCCAGCCGAGGCTCTCCTTGATGCGGATCGAGTAGAATGCTTGGCATAGCATCGCCCGCAACAACTTCGCAGGTGCAATCGAAAGACGCCCCATCTACGCGTAGGGCGCCGCAAATCTGGCTGCAACTGATCAGGTGCCACATTCACAATCTCGCGCCTCAAGATCCAAGAAGCTGAAAAGCTCACCTGTCCGTTCATCCAAACCGCGCGCGAATCACCATTACAGCTCAGACGCGAGCGACTTTTTCAACAGCCTGCTAGTGGCAACGGGGTATCCGTCGTATCCGGGCTATACCGATCCGGCTTATCCCCTGGAAGGACACTTACCGCGCAGCGGCTGGCCACCCCGGCGAGCCCTTAACGCGTTTACTGCAACCACCCCTGCTCCAGATAATAGCGTTTGGCGCCCTCGTGCAGCGGCGCCGACAATCCGTCCTTGATCATAGACGCCGGCTGCAAAGTCGAAAATGCCGGATGCCTGGATTTAAACCTGTCCAGATTCTCAAACAACGCTTTGACTACGGTGTAGACGGTGTCCGCGTCGACTTCGCTGGAAGTAACAACCGTGGCCTTCACACCGAACGTGGCCACCGCCGGCGCATCTTCACGGTAATGTCCGGCCGGAATGAGCGCTTGGGCGTAAAACGGGTTTTTCTCGATAAGCTCGTCGATATACGGCCCTTTGACGTCCGCAAGCGCCGCATCGCATAGCCTCACCGCCTGCGCCACCGAGGCATTGGGGTGGCCAACAGTGTAGACCATCGCCTGCACTTTATCGTGGCACAGGGCCAGCGATTGTTGGGAGGCGGGCAGTTCGTCGGCCAGGACAAAATCGGCCCTGGTCCAACCCTTGGCCTGCATCACGATTTCCATAGTGGCACGCTGTCCGGAGCCGGGATTGCCGATATTCACCCGCCGCCCAGCCAGATCGTCGAAGCTCTTGATATTGGCGTCACGGCGCACCACCAGCGTAAACGGCTCGCCGTGCACCGAAAACAGCGCCCGCAGAGTCCCGTCCGGGCCGATCCCGGCAAACGGCGGCTTGCCATTGACAGCGTAATACTGCATGTCGGACTGGGCCACGGCGAATTGCAGCTTGCCTTCGCGAATACTGTTGAGATTGAAGACGGAACCAGCGGTAGAGGGGGCTTCGCAGCTGGGTCCGTCAGCACCCTCGATCAGCATACAGATGGCCCGGCCTACCCGATAGTAAACCCCGGCACGACTGCCCGTGCCGATATTGATGTCGGCAGCCAAGACCGGCGCGGTCGCCACCAGACCCGAGAGCAAGGCGCAGAACGCAACAAGAAATCCGCACATGCGGATAGACGGGATAACAGAGGTGATAACAAAGATGGCAATCTGCCGATTGCGTAGGGTTTTGTGACGCACGGCCTTACCCTCATTTTGTGGCGAGCGGTGCTCCGAACACTATTGGTCCGATGTTCCTTATTCCGGTGTAAGCTTCAGGTATAGCACGCAGCCACTCTTTATCAAGCAGGCACGGCTTGTGCCATTGCCGTTGTTAACAGTGAGTTCGTGAAAACAAGCTCTAAATTTCTCCGATACAGGACAGATTTAATGCAGGTAACGAACGTATGTAGGCGGCCTGATCCTGACCCTCACTTGTCCGCCAGCAATGTGGTCAGCTGATGGCGCCGACGACTTCCTGTTCGCTTAGAAGTCGCATCACCGACATTTCGTAGCAATAGTTACAGATTTTACAACTGTATTCATCGCTTGTTTACTCAGCCGTGAACGCAACCAGGGATATTTACAGTTATTTTTTGCGTATCTGGTAATTCTCCTATGGCGGATCCTAAGGAGAACAGAGAGATGCTCAAAATAAAACTCTATGTATTTGGCGGCTTTCTTACAATCGTCGCTGTTGCGTTTGTTTACAATTCCTATGATTTGAAAGCAAACTACAGCCCGGTGGAGGGGACAATCATATCCGTGGCGACAGATTGCTACGTCAAGAGCGGACGCAAAAAAATTGTCGATAAACAGACAAACAAGATTTCCTACATGAACTGCAGATATGCCCCGATGGCGGCACAGCAATTTGGCTTTAAAGAGAATGACATCCGCAAGCGCGCAACGGTAAAATACAGTTATATTTCGCCCATAGACGGAAATTACTACGAAGGCGAATTTACCCGCACCGGGAAGGTCGAGGCCTACGTAAAGGGCAGGAAATTATCGGTTTTTGCCCATAACGAAAAACCGGAAAATTCACGCACGGCAAGCGGAAATGTTATCGTGGACGGTTCAAAAACCTAGAGCGGGGGTTACCGCCGACGACGATGCATCGACGGCATCGTTTGCGATGCCGGCGCGTCATCGGAGCTATAGACCGGCTGTATCCGCCTCCTCGGGTGAAAAGTCGATGTGGATGTGGTTGCCGTCGCAGTCGGACAAGTTGATCTGAAGAATACCAAATCCTGGAACGCGAATTGCCTCATATGTGACTTGGGCCGTCTCCAGCCTGGTGATGAACTCTGTGAGACCAGTCGCGGTAAGCGCGAAATGTTCAATCCGCGGTTCGATCGCGCCGGGCTCATCGCCCACGCCCACCAGGTGCACCACCGCCTGGTCGCCGACATAGAGCCAGGCGCCCGGAAACGCAAAGGGCGGCCGTGCACCGTTCTCCATCCCGAGAATACTCTGATACCAATCGACCATCGCCTCGAGATTGCAGGTTCGCAGATTGACATGATCAAGCTTGTGCAGCGGCATGGGAAAGGTTCCTGTAAAGTCGAATTGAACCTGCATAGTGAGCGAGCGACTGCCGGATTAGCAAGCCCGCTGTATCATACGGGAGCACACTCGCCGCTCTACCGCAGGGCGCTCAAGGAATTCGAAGCGCTCTGGGACGCTAATCCCGGTTAAGCATTTTAAGTAGCGCTTCCGCCCCTAACATCAGTCTCAGCCCGAAATTACTGCGACGCTGCAATTAATCAGCATCGACTTCCTTCTTTCCGGGACATGGAGCAAAGTCTGGCCACTTAAATGCAGTGTCATTGTAACTTTAGACCTTGAAGGCGTCATTGGCGAAAGGCTTCCCGGTGGCCGGTTGAGTCCGTTAGGGACATTTGTTGAGGGCGGTGAGCTTATGGGCTACCCATTTGAAAAGTTATCGTGGTTCAACCGAACAGGCGACGATTGATGCTGTTTCCGGTCGAAAAACTCATGATCGAGAATTCGGAATTCGTTTCCAATGGCGGGCTTCTGTCCGTCGAGATACATCTCCAAACTTTTGAGTATTTCGACGGCGATGCAACGGAGACAGCGAAGACTTCCGTTATCCTGGACAACATTGATCTGAGCGGATTGAACGCTTATGCGCTTTCTGGAACGACAAAGACCTTTCCTGTAAATCCGGAAGACGGTTACATCGACGGTTCGGTCTATATCCAGCACGCCCACCATCCCGTTGACGTGTTTGAGATCGTTTTTGGCAAGATCGTCGGCGACAGCCTGGAATTGCGCTTCTCTGCCAATCTTGCGCTGAGCTTTGAAGGCCTCGGAGAGTATAAAGATACGGTGTGGTCCTTCGAACTGCTCGTGCCCATAAATTTCCTAGGGACTGATCGCAGTTAGTTTTTCACAGACCTTGATAGTACTCTCTTACCTATCGATAGTGGCCTTCGACGCACCTGTACCCGCCGCATCCGGTGAAAACCCTGCAATGCCAGAATAGGACCCGGAAATGTCAATTGAAAAAATAGACACGCTCGTTGTTGGTGCCGGCCAGGCCGGAATCGCCATGAGCGAGCACCTGAGCAACAACGGCGTAGCTCACCTCATTTTGGAGCGGGACCGGATTGCCGAGCGCTGGCGCACCGGAAGATGGGATAGTCTGGTTGCCAACGGCCCGGCCTGGCATGACCGGTTTCCAGGCATGGAGTTTTCCGACATCGATCGCGATGCCTTCGCCACCAAGGAGCGGGTCGCGGATTATTTTGTCGCCTATGCAGAACAGGTCAACGCCCCCATCCGCTGCGGCGTGGAGGTCAAGGAAGTGCGCAGGAATTCCGACCGGCCCGGCTTCCGTGTCGAAACGTCAAAGGGCGTGATCGAGGCCACCAGCGTGGTTGCCGCCACCGGACCTTTCCAGCGCCCGGCCATCCCTGCGGTGGTTCCTGAAAATGCAGACATCACGCAGATCCATTCCCACGATTACCGCAATCCTGAAACATTGCCTGAGGGCGCGGTTCTGGTGGTCGGAGCAGGGTCTTCAGGCGTGCAGATAGCAGACGAACTGTTGGCGGCCGGAAAGCGCGTTTACCTGTCTGTCGGCCCGCACGACCGTCCACCGCGCGCCTATCGCGAACGTGACTTTGTCTGGTGGCTGGGGGTTCTCGGCAAATGGGATGCCGAAGCCATGGACCCGGGCACGGAACATGTCACGATCTCCGTGAGCGGTGCTCATGGCGGTAACACGGTTGACTTCAGGCGTCTTGCAGCCCGGGGCATGACGCTTCTCGGCCGGACGAAATCCTACCAGGACGGTGTGGTGCGCTTTGAGCGGGATCTTGCGGACAGTATTGCGCGAGGGGATGCCAATTACCTGTCGTTGCTGGACGAAGCCGATGAATTTATTGCCCGCAATGGTCTCGACCTTCCCCAAGAGCCTGAAGCCCGTAACATCGGGCCGGACCCGGACTGCATAACCAATCCCACTCTTGAGTTGGATCTGGCAGAGGCCGGCGTAACCTCGATCCTCTGGGCAACAGGCTTTGCGGTTGATTACAGCTGGTTGAAGGTGGGTGCGGTCGACGAACACGGCAAACCGAAGCATCAGCGCGGTGTTTCGGCTGAGCCCGGGGTCTATTTCCTGGGATTGCCATGGCAGTCGCGCCGGGGGTCATCTTTCATATGGGGCGTCTGGCACGACGCCAAGCATCTGGCGGACCATATTTCCACGCAGCGCAAATATCTGGAGTACCGCGGACCTGGGGAACGCGAAACAGATGACTGATGGAAACGGAACTACGGTGGCCCAAACCCACATTCGAACGCGAAGATTCCCGGCCGATTGCGATCAGAATATCTGGATTTCCCTCAACTTCAGACCTATTCAGGTCGAAGTTCCTTGGTCTTTGTCCGTTCGCTGTCTTTGGTCACGGGTTTGGGTGTCGCAAGCTCGACCGGCCTTCCCGAAATCGGGTCACGAGTGACTATGCGCGCGGTCTCGGCCGCTTGAGAGGTGCCACGCCGCTTCGGCAATGTCGGACGCTTGCCGAATACCCCCCGATCGGGTCCGGGACTTGGCTCCTGCGGCCGGCCTGCGGCAGCCCGGCCAAGCTCAACCCGTCTGACGACGCGATCAGACAGCAGGGCCGTTGAACCCGTGTTGGTTTCGGCGCTGGCCGATGGAATGCCCGCCGACATGAAGGTCAAGACGCGGTGGAGATCCTTATGTATGAGATAGCGAACGCTTTCGCTTTCAGGGCCGGATCTGCGAATACAGTTCAAGGGCGCCACGGCGTTCAAACAGCGTTGCACAGTCTCAATGTCTTCCGCCTTGACCTCCGACATGACCAGCTGGAAAGAGTAGCCGTCTCTTTCGAGCGAGGGATGCAAATATGCCAGGACCGTGCCGGCATGCAAGGTCAGATCCGAGAACCCAGGATTGCCCTGATTACTCGTAAAGGCGTGCTGGGCCGAAGAACATAACAATTCGATGAACTCCGGCCTTAAGAGGTACTTCTCCTGGTGTGCCGGATCGCACTCAACCACTCCGGCCGCCACACCTGCATTGAGAGCCTTTCGCAGACTGGCCGGAGAGATAATCCGGCTGTCATCCAGATCGATCTCATGGCTCCAGTCGGAAGCGGCGGCGACGCCAACCGTTTTGCCAACCGGTCTGACCGCCTCAAGCGCCGAGGCCGCGTTCTCAAAAATGTCCGGCAGTAGTGCGCTTTGCACCATTGCCTCGGCCTGCCGGTCAATCCGACGCTCAAGTTGAGACATCGCCGGCCCTGCCGCGTGTGCGGCGTTCGCCCCGAACAGACCGGACATGAACACCAACCCATCGATTGCAATAGCAATCGCCAAGGCCAGGTAGGCGAGATTGTTGCCATCGGAAAAGGCGTTGATCGTCACCACGAAGCGATGCGCCAGATCATCCCGGTTGCGTTCAAGGGCATTGATATCGGCAGTGATGGCTGCAGTGTCGGCCGGGAGCAGACGGGCAGATTGCAGGCAATTGCGGGCGAGAGCGATCTGCGGCTCGACACCGGCGGCATCGTTGAGCGCCTTACTGCCGCCGCAGCGTGCATCGACCATGAGCGCACCGCTGTTGAGCGCATACAAACGTGCTGCGGCTTCATGTGTCTTTCCAGGATCGCACGACCCCGCTGCAACCGTACTGGTCAGAAGAGGTGAGCCCGACGTGGTATTCACAATAGCTGCGCACCGTGATTGGAGCGCATCCAACCCTGCCCGGGATGGGTTCTGTTCGAACGCGATGCGGTCGCTATTGAGGCCTCGTAGCGCGGATTGCATGTCGGCCTGCAGCGCACTTGCCGATTTCGCTTGTTGTTGCGGTCCGCCCGCCGCATTGACGGTTGAAACCCGGCCCTTGAGCTGCTGAAGTTCGGTCTCGACCGAAGCGCGTTCGCTTTCATTTTCAGCGATTGCCTGACGCGCCGTATCCAGACGTTTGGTATAGGCACTTAGGCGCAATTCGAGATTTTTTTTCTCTTCTTTGAGACGCTGCAGCTGTTCAGCCAACTCACGGTATTTGGGTCCACGCCCCGGCCTCGAAGTAACGCCGATACCACTGGCCTCGGCCTCCGCTTCGGCCGTCTTGGTAATGGCTTCGCTGTCCTTTTCAAGGATTTGTCTGTTCAATGTGTCGACCTTTGCCTCAAACTGCGCGGCACGTTCCTGCAACTGCTCGGCAAGCTTTGTCAACTGGGTCCTGCGCCGCGAAATCTGTGCTATTTCACTTTCGATCGACGATAATTTCTCCTGCTGGCGCGCAACCTTCTCCTGCTCTTCAAGCGTACCCTCGAGCAGGTACTGATCGATGGATTGCGGCACGGCCTGCAGCTCGCTCGCCAAGCGGTCCAGAACCCCCGCGTAATCGCGCCACTGGCTGCTGTTCAGGAGCGCGGTTCTCTGTTCGAGTTGCCGGCGGGCGGCCAGCTCGACGACATTGTTGACGATACTGGCAACTTCACTCCGGGTGCGGACATCGGCGGCTCGGAAGCGCTCACTGTCGGAGAATATCGTCGAGAACAACGAATCGAAGGAGAAAAAAACCGAAGTCGCCATACATGCCAGAAACATCGCCCAAAGCATGGCATGCCGCACAATGACCCGCATCGATTGCAGATAATCATCGATGATATCCCGGCCCGCGATGCCCAGAAACAGGGCGGCGATAAGCACGGCAATCAACACCAGATTGAACGGGCTGGCTTTTGCACTCCAAAAACCGGTGTCACCAGAACCGCCTGGATCCGGAAAAAACATGCCGGAGGGCGCAAACAGCAGCAGGCCGAGGCTGAGAGCCACCATCATGCCAAGACCGGTACCGGTGATCAGACCGAACCGCCGAGGCACGGTGCTCACACCTTGATGCGACCGGTCCTTAGCTGCCGCGAAGCTTTCCCCGATCAGCCAGGCAGCGATCAGCATCACGCCCTGGATTCCGAAGGTGATCATCAATGAAAGTAGGGGCTCGTGCGTGAAATTCCGCATGCCATCCCAGGTGGTCCAACCCGAGGCAACGGACAGAACAACACCGGTCGAGGCGAGCAGAAGCAACTGCCAACTCGATACAACCTTCTTTACATCTGCACCCATTGAATACCGTGACACTGACAAACCTACTGCGGCAAATCTAGTTTAAGTCTAGCGGCAAGCGCTGGCTTGTCAAAGGCGCAGGGTTATGGCGACGTTGAATTGCGGTCACGCTGCATTTGATTGGCCAGACTGTGCCCTATGCTGACGCCATCATGCGGCAGGTGGCCGGAGCAATCGCCCTTGTTTCGCCAAAACAATCTTCCTGTTTGGCCTTTCCGAAAGGTTCTCAAAGGCAACCTCGTTCGCACTTCGGGGGCGGCGAAATACACATAAAACCCGTTCACTCGTTTTCTGTGGTGGTTTCCAGATCGGTGCCATCTTCCTGCAGCGCTTCAGCATTACTGTGAAGGTGATCCGGGTTCTTGCACCGTTGCGTTGCCTTCTCCTCATCGAATTTACAAAACCATGGGCCCAAAATCATCCAACATGCGATTCGTTGATCGCTGAACTCCCTTAAACAGCCGGCCTCATCGTGGCTGTTTGCCACGGCACCACATAATGAAAAAATTGCAGCAACCGCCAACACGACTGCACTTCTCATTAGCATTTGGTGTGGCCGATATTTTGCCATGCCCCGATAACATAGCATATTCACCGCCAAATGTTTTGGTACGGTGGGCAATAGACCGGTAACTCCTGTCCCGACCGATAGATGCTGCCGGTCTCACACCCTGGGACATCAGCGTCGCCTGAACCCGGATTTCATGACAGATTGGAATTTTGGTAATGGGATCGGCGTCCCCATGCGGCAGATTTCCGACGACGCTTTATAGAAGCAGAAGTCTAAGTTTGCAGCACTACAGCAAACTGGTAGTAACCGATTCTGATTTTTGGCGGGCTGATCTAGTTTGAGAAAAAGCCCCATCCGTCGGGCTCAAATCCACACTCGATCGCAAGCGTTGTGGTCACCATTTCGTGCTTCCAGATCTCGTCAGCGCCCAGTTCGATTGGCCCGATTGATGCTTCGAGGGTTTCGCCTTCTTCATCATCGTAACGCTCGCTGTCATAGCCGGCCGCAGACAGCCTGGCTTTAAATGCGTCCCAATCAGCGCTTGTTCCTGCCGGTACAAACTGTAATTGGAGCGTGGCGGTATCCGGCAGGCTCTGCCGTGACGACAAATCGTTCCAGACCGAAATGGTATCTTCACGTTGTGCGTCAAAGTCGTGGTTCACTGTATCCCCCTGTCAAATGCGATATGAAATTTAAGGTGAGGTGCATCATCGATCCTTTGATGGCGGGCATCCAAACATTCTTGCGTAAGCACGGGTGAAGGTTTCGTGGTTTTCGAAACCGCACAGCGATCCGATGTCACCGACCTGATGATGCGAGTTGTGGAGCAAGATTCTTGCCCGCTCGAGTCTGAGTTTGCGGTAGTAGGCTGAGGGGCTTGATTTCAAAAACCGCTTGAACAACTGCGCCAACCTCCAATCGGCAAGATTCAAGCGCGCGGCAATTTCCGATATGCGGACAGGCGTTTGCAGGGTAGTCATCATGATATCGACAGCTTGGGCCAACTCGCGATTGACATAGGCGAGGGAACGGTCAGGCAGAAGACGCTCCTGCGCCCCGGGATGGTTTGAGGGGATGTATGTGAGAATTTCAGCGACACGGCGCGCCAGCCGATCCCCGGAGAAATGGGCGATTAATGCCAAAGTCATGTCCATTGTTGCAACACCCCCTGCACTTGAACACCTGGGCGGTGATAAATCGAACAATCGATCCACAAACATGTGCTCGGGATACTGTTCGACATAGCCGGGCATGGCTTCGAAATGTACCGCAGCAGGGCGGGACGAAAGCAAGCCTGCTTCAGCAAAAATCAAGGCGGCGGTGTCGACACATCCCATCAGTGTGCCTTTACGGTCTCTTGCCCTGAGCCACCGCATAAGTTTTGGAGTTACTGCGGTCTCCGGGTGATAGGAGGATAGTAGCAACACGGCGTCGGAGGGAGCGGGGTCGATGGCGGAAGTCGGTATGTCGATGCCGCTGGAGGACCGCATCACACCACCATGCGAAGAGAGAAACCGCCAGGAATAGGCTTCCACGAGGCTCTCACGGTTGGCCACCCGCAAGGGCTCTGTCACCAATGTAACGGAGAGCGCCGGAAATCCGTCCGTCAAAACGATATCGACACTGCGCATGGGGGATGCTCCGCACACATATTTGCGCAGACATAGTCAAAAAATTACTCGGTAGCGTCAAGCGTAACTCAGGAGGATCGGTTAAGCTTCTGTCTATCAGACGGATCAGGGCACGCAGGCCAGAAATTATGAGCACACTCTCCAGCACACCTGACTTCGATGTTTGGCCGATCACGCATGCGATCACTCGGGCGGAGCCGCGAGGGGCGTCAGTCCGTGTCATCTGGGATGATGGGAAGGCATGCGATTACCATGCGTTTTTCTTGCGAGAGAACAGTCCGGACGACGCGACCATTCACCCGCTGTCCCGCGAGAGCGTTCTATCCCCGCTTGATTTGCCAGATGATCTGAACTGCGAAGAGGTGGCGGTCGAGAAGCACGGTGCCCTGGTCGTAACATGGTCACATGGAGGCCATGTCAGCCGTTACCACCCCGGTTGGCTAAGAGCACACGGCTGGTTTGGCAATGAGCCACCTTCGGATACATGCGTGCTCTGGTCAGCAGCGGACATTACTGAGCCACCGACCTTCAATGGTCCGCTAGCTCTCAGCGATGATGACCTGTTTTTGGGCTGGCTCGAGGCACTCAGGAAGCTCGGCGTTGCCCGCCTTGAAGGCTTGCCGCAGGAAGATGGCTTGCTTGAGCGGGTGGTTCAGATGATCGGTCCTGTCAGGGAATCGAATTTCGGGCGATCCTATACGCTGAAGATCAAAGATGACCCTGATTCCAATGCGTTCACATCGGCCCCACTCCTCCAGCACATGGACATGCCGACGCGGGAATGTCCTCACGGATTGCAATTCCTGTATTGCCGCAAAAACACGGCCAGTGGCGGAGAAGGTCTGTACTGCGACGGCTATCGCATCGCTGAAGACATGCGAAGAGAAGAGCCGGATCACTTTCATTCGCTGACCAGCGACATTTGGGAGCACAACAACCGGTCGAAAATGTCCAGCTACCGGGCACGTGGTCCGATCATCGATATCGACCACGATGGTCATGTGACCGGACTACGCATTACTTCCTGGCTGCGCTCTCCGATGCGTGCACCACTGGAGGTTCAGGACCGGGCATATCGGGCGGTACGCGCATTCACAGCCCGGGCACAAGACCCGCGCTATCACATGTCGATCACCTACAAACCCGGAGACCTGTTGGCGTTTGACAACCGGCGCGCCTTGCATGGCCGTGCTGGCTACGACGCGGCGGGCGGAGAGCGGTTCATAGAAGGCATCTACGCTGACCGGGACGATCTTTATTCGCGTATCCGAACGCTGAAACGGGCCAGGGCTGCGGCTATCCCGGACGCTGCTGAATAGTTTTGTGGAGGACACTGAAAATGAGCGTGACGCAATTGAAATCAAGCTCCCCAAACCGACGGAAAGACTCTAGCGATGCAGAATGGCAAGCCAGGGTTGATCTGGCCGCGCTGTTCCGCATCATCGCCCATTATGGCATGTCCGATCTGGCCAATGGGGCTATTGCCGCCCGGATGCCTGACGCTCCCGATCATTACCTGATCCATCCCTACGGCATGTTCTGGGACGAGGCATGTGCATCCGGCATGGTCGAGATCGACGCCTCAGGGCAGCCGGTAAACGCCGATGCACCGTGGCTTAATGATGGCGTCCAGAACCTTTGCCAGTGGATCTTCGGCTCGCGTCCTGAGGTCAATTTTTTTATCCATGGTCATGAGGAAGAGGTGATGGCTGTCGGATCAATCGAAGACGGGATCCTGCCGCTCAATCAACCAGCGGTCTATCTGCGCCACATCACCGGGTACATCGAGTATGAGTTCGAGGAAGACGAAGCGTTTGGTGCGCATTTCGTTGAACAACTCGGGCAAAACCAAATCCTGATCAGCCGCAATCACGGCTATTATGCACTTGGCGAAACCGCCGCCGCTGCGTTCTTTCGCGCCTATTTTCTCCGCCAGACCTGCTCCACGCAGATCAAGACGCTGTCGATGGGCCGAGAACTGCACTTCATGGATCCACAAAAGGTGGCTCGTTATCAAGATCAGATGGCCGTGTCAGAGCATTACAACTACGACGGCAAGACTGAATGGCCCGGATTGATGCGCATGCTCGATAAGCGTGACCCGGACTATGCAACGTAGCTCACCGCATGTCCGTTCAGGGTCATGAACAGCCTTGTCCGGCCTGTCAATCTGACGATGAAAGTACAACCGTAACCGGAAATCTCGCGCCGAATTTGTTCAGAATGTCTTCAATGCCCTCAACACCGGAAGCAATTTGGCCGGGCGCTGTACGGGGAAAATGTGCCATTATCGGACTCCCACACCTCGCCCGATCTTGGCTATTCAGCGGCTACCTGCATCGCGCCCGACGGAACAAAATCGAGAATGTTTTCTTGGAAGAACGACAGTGCGGCCTCACCTCCAGCACCGCGCGCAAGTTCGCTGACTTTGTGAGCCGGCGAATGGAGCGCGCGCTGCATCTTCTCACAGACCCAGACGTCTTCAGTCTGGAAGTCCCCGGTTTCAAGGGGGTGGACTTTCCAGTGCGAGGATTTGATGCGGCCGCTCTCTTTGTCGTACCCGGGAATGTCGCCAAGTTTGCCGTCATATCCAAACATCTCCTTCGGCGACCAGGAACGAATCCGCAAGAGGGTCGTGTTAGCGTCGAGCGGTTCCAGGTTGGAAATGGAAAAGGAGTACGCGCTTGTTAATATCGCGGTCGTCGGGAAGAGCATGTAGACGCCCCCGTAACCGGGTTCTTCAGCGCCTGTGATCTTCTTGCTCCCATACTTTTCGTATTGGTCCTGAACAAACTTGGGCACCCTGCTTTTGTGTCCGTCCCATTCGGTCGAGTACCAGACAAGATGCCGTCCTCTAACCTCCCATACGTTTTTCTCAGGTAACGGACCGCCCAGGGTATTCTTGTGCAGAAACGCAAGGTGATAGCCATCGATCGCGTTCTCGTAGAACACCTTCCAGTTACACTTCATTTCGTAGACGATTTCACCACTGAATTCGCGTAACTCGGAAGAACTCACATCATGTGGCCACGCATGATCCGGCACGTCCGCAAGCCAGTTTTCAAAGCTTTCATCGGGGTGTTCAGACGGGTGTGCGAACACAAGGTCCTTGAAGATTCCAATTGATGCGGGCAGCAAATTGAGCTTGGTTTTGTCGACGTGCGGGAAGCAAACAGGCTGCCGTGGCATCCCGCGAAATGTGCCGTCAAGGCTGTACGCCCAGTTGTGGTAAGGGCAAACAATCGATTTGCCTGAATTGCCGCATCCTTCAAGCAACTCTGTGCCACGATGACGGCAGATGTTGTGGAATGCCTGCAAATCCCCATCCTTGTTCTGCAGGACGATCAGGGAGAAGTGACCAGCTTGAACAGTTTTGTAGTCACCTGGTTCCTTGAAGTCGGAAACTATGCCGACGAATGACCAGGTCTTTCCGAACAGATTGATCCGTTCTCGTTCCAGCCATTGCTCGGAAATGTATGCTTCGCGCGGGAGCTTCTGGGTGGGATTTTCGGGCAGTTCGCGTAGCACTGACATTACTGGTTCCATCTCTATAAGGATTGCTGCGGTCTGCGATTGTGGCGGTCACTTAACAGGTGGTCTAATTTGATTTTCACTATTGACAATCTAAACACACTTCCATACTTTTTCAAGATTGAAAATTAAAGAAAGATGCTCGCCGTGGGCCGACCCAGCGTCAAACAGCAACGGACTGAAGAGATATTGGATGCGTTTGCGCGTTGTATTGTGCGCTATGGTCTGGGCGGTTCGACTCTGGAACGCATCGCTGCAGAAGCTGGCATGCAGCGAACAATCCTGCGCCATTACATCGGCAATCGGGATGAGCTTATTGCTGCGTTTGGCGCGCGTATCGAGCGAGAGTTTATGGAGGCCACCGATGCACTTTTTACATGGCTTCCAGACACGAACCGCCTCGAATCCCTCGTGGAGGCCCTCTTCGATCCATCATTGCGGTCCAGTTCTCAGGACCTGGCGATCGCACAAGCATTGATATCCGCTAGCGATCTCTATCCAGACATAGGTGCCGGGCTCCGGTCCTGGATGTTGAAGTTCGACCGTCTGGTCGGGAAGGAACTGTCCACGCAGTATCCTGGGGCGAAACCGTCGGCGATCGCAGCGGTATCGTTCGGCCTTTTGAGCATCTACTTCAGTGTGGATGCTTTCGGTCCACTTCAACTTCCCGACCAATTCAGCAAGTCCGCCAAGCAAGCAGCGTGGCGTCTGATTAACACGTTGCAGGCGTGAGAAATGGAAAACATCAAATGGTTCACGGGGATTGCGATTGGGGCTCTGGCGGTCGCTAGCTACTACGAATGGTACTGGCTCTGGGGACTGCTTTTTGCGTACTGGGCGGCGATCAGCATGCAAAGCGGACAAGCCTTCATCGTTGAGACTGTAGAGAGGGCAGACAATCCAATTTTGTTCTGGCTGATTGTCACCATGTGGGGCGGGTTCGGTATCTGGTACGTCTGGGCCGACCTTTCTTGGCGGCTCGCCTAGTTCATCGGAGATTTTTGCACACTGTGGCGTTGAGTAGCGGTTCCTCAATTCAAAAACTTCCGCTTTGGGTCATGAACAGCCTTGTCCAGCCTGTCAAACCGACGATGAAAAGGCACCCATAACCGGACATCTCGCGTCAAATTCGCCCAGATAGTCTGGATTGCCGCCGTAACAGGGGGAAGACCAGTGTGCCACTTTTAGACTTTAGCTAACGTTCAGAACCGACCGGTCGCGATGACAACAAATCTACCAACGGAAACCTCTGTTTCAGGTGATCTGATACCGCATCGAAATCAATCAGTTCAAGGCTTGCAGAAAGCCAGTCGCACATCCCCAGATGAGTGTTGAACTGGAGGGGCGTCTGCGAGGCAGACGGAATGCTTCGAGGCCCCGTTTCTCATCGCCCGTTCGACCCGGTTCAGTCCGCAATACGGCCTATATTGACGGCTCAAGTCCGGACTTCCGTCCTCATACCCATTGTACTACCATTGTTGGCAATTGGGAGGAACCATCCGGGGGAATCCTGATTGTTGTGCAAACGCGACATCGAGGACAAGTATAGCCTTGTTGGCAAGAGATGGTCGTACGGAACCATGCATCAAGTGCCAACTTTATCGTCGGCGCAATATTGCCGCTTGCCCGGACTGCAACCCAAGTTGTCAGCCAGTCGAAGCTATAGAGCGCGAGTTCCGAAGCGAAGGACTAGCCTCCCTTCGATTTCTCCATCAAATTCGCCAAGCGTTGAAGACCGCACCGGGATGGTCGTCGGACAATTCTGATGCCCGCTTGGTGGATTTAGTTATCCAAGGCTACTTCAATGATTTGGGCGACACCGTATCTGAGCGGACGGCCAATCTTACCGCGCTCAACAAATTGGCAGCCAGTGCAACGCCGATACTACCCATTCTGCTCGAAGGCATGCGAAGCGAAGATTCCAATCTTCGTTACCGCTGCAGGATCATTCTTGAAGCCTTCGGACAAGACGCCTCCGGTCTCGTGGACCAAATTTGTGACGTATTCGATCAGGGAAACATCAATTCTGATCTGGTCCATATTCTCTGCAAAGTTGGCGGCGTCGGATCGCAAAGAGCGTTTGTGCAAGTCGCCCGTTACGCTACTAAAGAAACCAATCTGCAATATTCGAGCGCATTCACGTTCTTGGTCGCTGCGAAAATTGAACCTGCCCGCGCTTTGGCGATTCTCGACGGCCTTGGAGGCTCATGCGATAACATGGCGTTTCTCGCCAAGTCGGCTGAGATCGCAGGACGCATGGCACCGACATCGCCGGCTGCTTTTCGTATCTTCGAGCGCGCACTGAGCGTAGATCCGAACGACCCGCCAAACGGTGAAGCGGCGTCCCTTTGGAATGTGAAAGTCTATTCCCCCGGGCTCAAATTGACGCTGGAAGGTTTGGCCTCGGCCGGACCGAAGGGGAAGGGCTTTTTGCCCACAGTCCTTGCATTCTTGCCACGTGAAAGAATTGGGGTCCTCAATTATCTCGCATCGCTTGGTCCTGAAGCCGCACCGGCCACCGATTCAGTGCTGGAAATAGCCTTGGGAAACTACAACAACGACGGCGGCATCGAACTTGCCAAAAGCGTTCTCGAGAGTATCGGGCCCAAGAGCATCGCCGCTCTCGAAGCGCTCGTCCGGCCGAGCAGGAAACTGAGATTTTTCGGTTTAAGGAGGGACAATCGAAACAAGATCGTCGAGTCCTCAGAAGCGCTTCGAGCCCTTGAGTTGCTCTTGGCGATCGCCGCCAAACAGCACATCATCCCCAAAAGCACGCGTAACTTGATAAGGTCGCTAGTTAAGCGACCCACGGACAAGGCCTTATCGGTCTTGGCGCTGAAAGCACTTGGCGGCCTTTCGGACTGTACGAGTGACGATCTGAGAACAGTGATAAAGGCAATATCTTCGCAAGATGAGGAAACAAAAATTGCTGCCTGCAAGGCTGTGCAAATGGCTGGAATCAAGACCAAAGCGGCGGTAGCCGCACTGTGTCGCGAGTTCGAAGTGGGCAATTTTTCAGTGCGTCGCGAGGCGGCGAATGCGCTGGTCGGCATCGGGGGCGCCAAGATTACCCGGGTCTTCAAGGCTAACCTGGCGAATTGGTTTAAGGGTCCGATGGCGGCACAGTCACTGGCAAGGTTGGAATGGAAACCCTCTTCTGTCGATGACAAAGCCTATTTCTACGTTGCCCTGCGCGACCGAGAGCAGCTTATGTCCAACGAAGCGTTCCTTAGCGTGTTAATAGAGGATCTCCAAAGTGGCGATCGAGACGAAGTGGACAACGCAGTCTGGGCACTCGTGGGTCTAGGGGCCAATAACAAGATAAAGGCAATGATCGAAACGTTGGAGGTCACAGATTCCAAGACGTTGGCGGAATCCTATCTCAATGCCGGCCATGATCCATTGGAAGAGGCTGCCCGCTCTTGGGCGGCGCGAAATGGTTATGACATCCGTAAGGGGGACGGCGCAAACCCGGCCCAATGGGGATCATTTCGGTAGCCAGGAACAGGGTCTCGCCGCCGGTATCGTTGTTCTCCACTTTCGATATTGGGCCTTCAGCTTCGGCTAGCCCGGATAATTCATAGACCCAAGAGGGTTATGGGAAGGCGCGTTTGTACGTGCCGGTTTTGACGGCGCTCTCGATGATTGATTTTCGGGGTTGGACTTTGTTGGGTTCGGGTTTTTTGCGGCGGCGGCTGCCGTTTTTTTTATGACCCCGAAGCCGTAACTCTACCGCTCTTCGCAGGTGGGCTCGTTATCATAGGAGTGCTCGATTAATGCAGAAAGCTTAGCGCTGCCTAGACAAATCGAAGCATCCCTGAGAGTGAGAGGGCAGTCAGTCAGGGCCGCTCCTTTTCGGTCGGAGAGTTCGCTAGGGGTCATGAATCCTATTTAGGCCGACGGTGGCTATTGGAGGTATAGCTACCGTGATGCAAGGGCATCGGCGACATCCGTTACTGGGTAGACGCACGTACTCGCACTGTCGGCCCAAAGCCGATCTGTTCGAGTATATAGAGGTGTTCTACAATCGAAAACGTCGCCATGGGTATCTTGGCAACATCAGCCCGGTTGACTTCGAAGATCAGTCAAACGGATCTTTCTGAACCGTCCACCAAAACGGGGCAAAACCATTGTGCCACAGGCCGACGTCCGAGCAATCCCGTGACAATGGTTTCGGAACCTCAAATTCCTTTGTAGTGAGAATAGTTGCGAGGGATAATCGGCGACGGTCTTTGGACCGGATAGTCACCTGACGATCGCGGCGCAAGGAGGAAGCAATCTCATGGAAACAATAGTGGTTTCAGCCGGCGAGGGTCGTGCATTTCATGTGAACGACGGCCAACGGATTCGCATTATCACACCTAAGGGTCAGCAGTCGGCGGACTTCTTTGCATGCCGCGCCACCGATACCAGCGAGTGGCTGTCACCACCGCACACTTGGATGCCGACGCGTTCACTGCATCCGCGGGTGGGCGATACGTTTCTCAGTCGCCTGCGCCAGCCGATGCTCGATTTTGTCGAGGACGGCGCCGAGGGAATTCACGATTTCATAATCGCTCCTTGTGACGCGATCCGTTACCAGCAGTTCGGCGTCACCGGGCATCACAGGAGTTGTGCGGAAAACTTTGAGATCGCCATGGGTGATCTCGGCCACGAAATCACCGTGACACCTCTTGCGGTAAACTTTTTCACCAACACGGTGGTGGAGGACGGTTTCATGTTCAATACGCCGGCGGCACCCGTGGTTCAACCGAACGGCTACGTCGTGCTCGAAGCCCGTATGGACCTAATTTGTGTGGTTTCCTCCTGTCCCTACGATCTTGAAGGTCCCGGCTGGGCAATCAACGCGCCGGGCGGGCCAACAGAGATCGTTGTCGAGTTGCTGTGAGCGCCGGGATGTCCGGCCAGGGGATGTTGCACTGTTGCCGTCGACCGACATGACGTGATCTATATTGGAGCATGACGGTGAAGGGGCTTATGAAACCGAGGTAACTGGATGCGCGTTGGTATCGAAGTCGGGGGAACGTTTACGGATTTGATCGAGATTCGCGACGGCGTGGCCCATGTCGCCAAGGTACCGAGTACACCCGATGCACCCGATATCGGGGCGGTCAATGCCATCGATGCTGCCGGAATTGGTCTTAAATCCGTGTCAGATCTTGTGCACGGTTCGACAGTTGCGACCAATGCGGTTTTGGAACGCAAAGGTGGCCGGGTTGGCGTTTTCGTCACCAAGGGTACCCGAGATTTGTTTGCGCTTCAGCGCCATGACCGCACAGCTATCTATGACCTGAACTACCGCAAACCGAGACCGATCGCCGACCGCCGGAGCGTGTGCGAGATCAATGAGCGACTGGCTGCCGACGGGTCGGTGGTTCAAGCTGTGAAAAAGGACGCCCTGACCGAGCAGGTAAAGCAATTTATTGGTTCGGACCGCTTCGATGCAGTGGCGATTTGTCTGCTGCACAGCTATGCCAATGCAGACCATGAACGACTGGTTGCCGAAATAGTGCAGCAATGCGCGCCCGAACTTCCGGTGACCTGCTCCTGTGATGTTTCGCGTGAATTCCGAGAATATGAGCGGGCGTCGACCACCGCACTTGCGGCCTATGTTCAACCGGTTATCGAGGGTTATCTCAATCGGCTCGTGGCGACGTTGCACAGCCGGGAGTTCGCTGGCCGTTTCAGCATAATGCAGTCAAATGGCGGGCGCATGCCGGCCCATGCAATTGCGAAGAACGCGATTTCAGCCTTGTTTTCCGGACCGGCGGCAGGCGTCATCGGTGCCATGGGCCTGGCCGGGCGTTCCGGTTACGATGATATCATCACCCTCGATATGGGTGGCACCAGCACAGACGTTTCGTTGATTGCCGATGGTACTCCGGACATGGCGCCGCAGACCGAAATCGATGGTTTGCCGGTTCGCACTCCGGTCATCGATATCGTCACGGTTGGTGCCGGTGGCGGGTCCATCGTCTGGGTCGATGACGGCGACCTACTGCGCGTCGGGCCGGTATCGGCGGGCGCCCATCCAGGGCCGGCAAGCTATCGGCGCGGCGGTACGGCGCCGACGGTAACCGATGCGCATTTGATCCGCGGGACCCTGCAGGCCAGATCATTCCTCGGCGGTGCAATGGAGGTTGACCGGGACGCCGCGATTGCGTCCTTCACCTCCTTGTCTAAGCGCCTTTCCATGTCGGTTGAAGAGTTGGCCGACAGCGCGATCAGGGTGGCGGAAGCCAACATCGTGCGCGCCATAGAGCAGGTTTCCACGGAGCGCGGGCGGGACCCGCGCGAGTTCGTTCTGGTTCCCTATGGCGGTGCTGGACCGCTACATGCAGCCCGTGTTGCCGAGGAGTTGGGCATAGCAGCGGTCGTGGTGCCTCAAAATGCCGGCGTTCTGTCGGCGGCCGGATTGCTGATGTCCGACTATGTCCACTACCGGTCGCGAACGGAGCGTACGCAGCTTGACCGGGATGCCGGGCCGACCATCATCGCCATCCTTTCCGACTTGCGCCAGCAGACCGAGGCTTATCTTCGTTCAGTGGGTGTGTCGGAGCCATTGAGCTTCGAGCATGTCTTGGAAATGCGCTATGTCGGCCAGGCGTTCGAAGTGTCGGTGGCGCTGGATCACGACCTGGACGGTCTAACGGTCGAGGCGATTTCCGCAGCCTTCGGCAAGGCGCACCACCGGATATTCGAGTTTTCCAAACCGCCGGAAGACCCCGCCGAAATTGTTTCTTTCCGCATTGGAGCAAGGGCTGCAGCCAACCCGTTTCCAATCTACGAAGATGCGCTCGCGGAACAAACAGAAACGCAGACGAACACAGCCTTTGTCGATATCACGGAAGGGGGACAGCACATTTCGTGCAAGCTGTTGGCCCGCCAAGAGGTCAGCAGGGCGGGAACGGCTGGACCCTTGTTGATCGAAGACGGAACATCGACAATCTATGTGCCACCCGGCTGGCAATCGCGCCGCGACGGCGCCAATAGTCTGATCCTGCAGCGGGAAACCTGAGGCCATGGAACTAACAAATGTCGACCGGTCGATCATCAATCGGGCTCTGATCGCTGCGACGCACGAAATGGGGACTAAACTTATCCGGTCGGCGCACTCGCCGATTGTTCGCGAAGCGCAGGATTGTTCAGCCGCCATCTTGGACCGACAAGGGCAAGTGGTGGCGCAAGCTGAGCTCATCGCCATACAACTTGGATCGATTGCCCATACCTTTGCCCCGTGCCTGGAATTGTTTCCGCCAGAGACCCTGAAGGAAGGCGACTTTCTGATCAATAACGATCCCTATCACGGCGGTCAGCATATTCAGGATATCTTCCTCTTTTCTCCCATCTTCCTGGGCGGGCAACTCCTCGGGTTCAGCGCGTCGGTCGTCCACCACATCGATCTTGGCGGCGGCGCGCCGGGCTTGAACCCAAACGCGGGTGATGTCCACCAGGAGGGCCTGATCTTCCCGCCGACCCGTTACAATTTGGCGCATGACTGGAATGGTGGACCGCTCGAGCGGTTCATCGCCGCTAATGTTCGCATGCCGGACGCGACCATCGGCGACATGTACGCACAGTTCGCTGCCAATTCGATCGGTGCAAAGCGATTATCCGCCCTGGCGGAACGCTATGGCGTGGCTCGGTTATCCGAGGCGATGGATGCCATGCTGGATTATTCCGAGCGTCGCATGCGCGCGGCAGTCGGGAAATTGCCCAACGGCATCTATTGCGGCGAGGCGGCATTGGATGACGACGGTCTTGGGCAGACCCGTGTTGTGGTCCGCGCCCAGGTGACGATTGAGGACGATCGCGTCCACATCGGTTTCGACGGGACCGACCCGCAGGTGGCGACCAATCTCAATTGTCCGTTTGCGTCGACCAGCGCGGCAGCGGTAGCGTGCGCCAAATCTGTGCTGACCGATCCGGATATTCCGTTCAACGACGGAGTGGCGCGGGTGATCCAGGTAGAGGCTCCATACGGAACATTGTTGAACCCTAAACCACCGGCGCCGGTGCGGGCCCGGTTGTTGGCCAGTTACCGGGTTTTCAATGCGGTGATGAAAGCACTGGCTCCGGTTGCACCGGACAAAGTCGTTGCAGAAGGCTTCGACACCACCACACCGGTCTGCCTCAGCCACCTGGGCGACAGCGGCTATAACATTTATCTGGAAATTCTAGGCGGCGGATACGGTGCTGGCATTGACAATGATGGCTGTGACGGGGTCGACGGACCGTTGTCCAATTGTTCAAACATCCCAATCGAGTCGCTTGAAATGGACTATCGCTTCCTCCGGGTGGAGGACTATGCGTTGATACCCGGCTCCGGCGGCGCTGGCGCGCGACGCGGTGGTCTTGGATACCAACGAACCTATCGCGTGTTGGCGGATGACGTGCAATTCGCGACCTACAGCGATCGCTTCGAATATTCAGCTGAGGGTCTTTTCGGGGGCAAGCCGGGTGCGACCGCGGAGATGTCGGTCATTCGCGATGGTGAGACGATCAAGCTTGCCTCAAAGCTTGGACTTTCACTTCAGCAAGGCGACCTGCTTGTGGTGCGCACGGGCGGTGGCGGCGGCTATGGTCCCCCCGAAGAGAGACCGGCGACCCTGGCCGACGAGGATCGTATGCAGGGATTGTCCGATGCTGGATAACACCTGATTGCAGGTAATTCTCTAAGGAAAACGGGAAGATTTCTAAATGGGTGTTTTGGTTCTTTATATGGTGAAATACGAAAACGATCAGAAGGCCGCAATGGTCGCAAACCAGGATATGCGGGACCGCGCGGCGATCCATCGCAAGGCGATTGCCGACTTTGGCGGCAAGCCGGTCGCGCAGTATGGGTCCTATGGCGAGTATGACATGGTCTATATTTATGAAATGCCGGACGACAAGGCCTTGGCCGCAAACCTGCATTTGACGGATTCATACGGGCTGGCCAAATACAGCAAGGCGATCCCGTTGATGAGCAGTGACGATTTTGTAAGCTCCCTGAGGCTTGCTGACGAGACGACCACGGATTATTCGCCGGCAAAATCCTGAACCCGCAAGGGTACCCGGCAATGGATGAGACCCGGCACTATTCCGACACCATGCCGGGAGGCGTTCAGGCGGCTGATGGCAAACACATCTGCTTGGCTCCTAAAAGCAGTCGTCAGGACGCGGAGCTTCCACTCTACACCTGATAACGGACCTTATCCGAGCAGGCCCTGGACTTCCGGTTTGTGCCATTAACCGCCGTCGACGTAACTTCGAAATTAGACTCTTGGAGCAGATCCTTTGGCCGACTTAGCGAGCTGGCCCAACGGTCGCGGTTGAGATCTTGTTTCAGGGGATTGGGCCTCTCATCCAGCGACGTCGAGAATTGGCTGCGGGTATGGGTGCGCTTCGGGTGACAACGCCACAGCCGACGTTACAGGAACCAGCGCGAACAACACTGCTCGCTAACTGATCCCCACTGCACCACCAATCAGATCAGACCGCGGCAAACTTTTGTGAACCTGATACAACGCATCGATTTTGGCCAAGACGTCATCTGGAAACGGCGAGGCTCGCTTGAGAGTCATGTCTACGTGCATGCACATCGCCTCCGCAGTTGCCGCGAGCCACCCTTCCGTCTCATGGCGCAACTCCTGAAAATAGTGACAACGCTTCTCATCGTAGTCGAGCAGCTGCAGGCTCACATTCAATGGGTCGTCAAGCGTCACGCCGCGAAAGTATCGCACACGCATTTCTAGCGTGTAGAACGAACCCTGCCGCTGTTCCACATACTCGGCGCCGAGACCGAAGCCTTCGAACACTTCATCGCTGCTGATCTCGAACAACGGCACGTAATACACGGTTTTCAACCACCCATCGGCACCGACCCATTCGGGTTTGACCCGTAGGCCAGCAGTCTCGTAGGGTGTAGTATCAACCATCTCCGGTATCCTCTCTCAGCCCAGCTGCCAGATCGGCGCATTCTTAGTTATCTTTCGGTACCGCAGTTAGGTTGTGGACCACGAGCAATGGCCGGGCCGGCGGCGTACACCAGCGAGATGTCATAGCTCGTCAACGGAAACTCCGTTCGACCGGCTGCGGACTACTATTCTTCTGCGTGACGAATTTCACAGATGGTGGCCTTGAACTCACCGGAAAAGTATGGATCGAGCGCCGGCAGGATCTTATCTTTCATATCCGCACCCTCTGAGTATGACGTCATGTCGGCCTCGTCGGACCACAACGAAATGGCAAAGCCGGCATCCGGGTCCTCCGTGTCGCGAGCAAGCCAGCGCCCCTGAAGTCCACCCGGTTTTGGAATTTCCGACATCACCCGGATGTAAGCCTCCTCATAAGCATCCCACTGGCCCGAACGAACCTTTCCCCAATTTATTCGTATAAACATCTTACTCTCCTCCTTGGTTAATTCTTATACAGTCAGCGGTACGGCTGCTCCTTGAAGTCTGGTCCTCAAGTGTGAAGACCGCCGGGCTGATCAAGCACTGGTGCCGTAGTCTCCAGTAAAGCGCCCAGCCGCAACACGCCCAGGTCATCAAATCTGTTACCAACAATCTGCAGGCCAATTGGAAGCCCGTCACCGTCTTGCCCATAAGGGATGGATGCGGCCGGCTGCTCGGTAAGATTGAACAAGAATGTGTAGGCCCAAGGCTCAAAGAGATTGCCGGGGTCAGGTGCGGGTAGTTCCGCATCGAACGCCGTCTGAGGCGTGGTCGGCATTAAGATAAAGTCGAAACCGGATATCAGGCGGACAGCCCGCTCGCGCAACAGCTGCACATCAGTGTGGGAACGGTAAAAATCTATGGCCGATCCGTCGACCGCATCACGTGTCCATTTCCAAATGACGTGCGAGCGCCGCGCCTCTTCGTCAGGACGCTTGGATAGCTCGGTCAAACATCGCACCTTGTAGAATGCTTCGGCACACTTGAAGGCGCTTTCCTCGAAGGGCTTGGTGTCCAATACTTCAATCCGTGCACCGACGGTGTTCAGCGTATCTGCCGCCGACCTCAAAGCGGCTGCGACTTCTGCAGCTACCTCTTGCCCCATGCCCAAATCGGTGATGACCAGGATTCGCAACTTCGACGGATCCAGATCCCCGAGGTCATGCGCATAGTCTCGGCCATCATACGGAAGAGCCGTAAAGTCATCGGCGTCAGGCTGGGCCAGCACATTCAGGTGAAGCGCAAGGTCGCGGACACTACGCGCAAGCGGACCGGCAACGACCGACGGACTGGTGGGGAAATAGAATGGCACGCGGCCCTGGCTCGGCTTCAGCCCCGCCAAACCGCAATAGGATGCAGGGAGCCTTATGGAGCCGACAATGTCGGTGCCAATCGACACTGGCTCGACGCCGCACGCAACCGACGCAGCGGCGCCCGATGATGAAGCTCCCGGCGTGCGGCCAAGATTCCACGGGTTGCGCGTCGGGCCATACCGCGAGCTAACACCCGCCGCCAGTATGCCATAGTCGCTCATCGTATTCTTACCGAGGATGACGGCGCCAGCCTGCCGCATTCTCGCAACGGACGGACAGTCCCGGTCGGGAGTGACTTCAGCTTCTGCTGCTGATCCCCTTCCTCCCTTCATCCCGGCTGTCGCCAGAGCGTCCTTGGTGGTGGTCGGAACACCGTCGAGCATGCCGAGCGGCTCGCCCTGTTTCCATCGCTGTTCCGACGAACGGGCGGCTTTCAATGCTGCTAGCGCATCTATGTGATAGTACGCATTGATGCGCGGATTTATCTCTTCGATGCGATCAAGTGCCGCCTGAACGGCCTCCGTTGGCGATACTTCACGTTGCCGATAGGCTTCAATAAGTTCTGCCAACCCCATGTATGTTGTGAAGTGCATCAGCTAAAAAACCTGCAACTGCTTGGCCCGCGCGCAAGCGAGAACCCGTGGGGCGCTTTCCTCATCACTCTTCGACAGAATTGACGTAGTAGATTTTACTTGCGATGCGCCAACTGTCGTTCTCTTTGATGAGCGTCAGGTAATCGGTGAAGTGGCGTGGCTGAACGGCGCATTCGACTTTCGCCACGGCTGTGTGCGGACCCGACTGGTCGATTGACACGATACGGCCGACACAGGGATAACCCAACTCTTTCGGCGCTTTCCGCGATGCAACGGCAGTCATGTACTCCGTCCGCGTCATATGGGTGACCGAACCATCAGCCATTGCGCAGGACAAGTTACAGGTCGGCATGAACATCCGTTCGATACCTTTCACATCACCTTCATGCAGAAGCCGAAAGTACTCATGCATCAGAACTTCAATTTCAGCGTAGTCCGGCATCGTGGCCCTCAATCTGCCTGGTTTAACATTCACCCAATGGCACAATGCGATTGAAGCCGCGTTGCACATAGATCAGAGGGGATTTCTCAGGATTTGTGCGCACTTCATCCACAAGACCAAAAAACACCGCGTGCGTCTTCGTGTTCGCCCAGTTGTCGACCCGGCACACGAAGCTCGCAAGAGCGTCCCGCAGGATGGGAACGCCACTTTGGGACTCTCCCCATGAGCCAGCTCGCAGGAACTGCTCCTCCTTGTCGCCCTTCGAGGCGAACGCATTGACGACTTCGGACAGATCGTCCGGGATCAAGTTTACCGCGAACTTCCTGCTGTCCATGATGAACCCATATGTGCGACTGGTTCGATTGGTGCAGATCAGAAGCGAAGGCGGATCTGCGGTCAAAGATGATACGGCTGTAGCAGCCATCCCGGCCCGGGTTCCTTCGTGCTCCGCAGTGACCACCGTAACGGTCGCAGCCAGCAGCTGCATCCCGGCTTTGAAGCTCTCTTCGAGGGTGACGGGCTCTGTGTGCAAGTTCATAACGCTGCCTCCGTTCCAAATACCAACGTCGATTGATGTGAGAGCGCGCCGCCATTGCCGTGGGCGATGGCTGTTTCGGCACCGTCCACCTGCCGGTCGCCGCCCTCGCCACGCAACTGCGTCACTGCTTCGATAATGCAGAACAACCCGTACATGCCGGGATGGACGCAGCAAAGCCCGCCACCGTTGGTGTTGAGCGGCAGGCTGCCACCGGGCTGAATAGCGCCACTGGCAACGAAGTCCGCCGCCTCTCCCTTGGCGACAAATCCCAGATCTTCCAGAAACAGCAGAACATTCAGCGTGAAGGCATCGTAGACCTGCACAACATCTATTTCTCTCGGACCCAAGCCGGCCATGGAGTATGCGGCCGCTGATGATTCCGCTGCTGCCGTGACCGTCATATCGGGCATTTGCGCGATTTCCCGATGCCAGTGCGCCGACGCACCTCCCAGCAGATAAACCGGACTGGCATTCGCATCCTTTGCCCGTTCGGCGCCGGTCAGGACGATCGCGGCTCCACCGTCACTCATTAGGCAGCAATCAAACTTCGAGATTGGGCTCGCAATCATGCGTGCGGACAAATACTCGTCCATGGTGATCGGGTCTCGCAGCTCGGCTTCCGGATTGAGCGCTGCCCAACTTCGGGCCGAGAGATGAACATTACCCAGCGCCTCACGAGGAACACCGTACTGATACATGTATCTCGAAGCCGTCAGAGAGTAGCTGGTGAGTGGAACCATCGGCTCCCACGGTTGCTCGGTTTCGGGTGTCTCGACCAAACCATTCAGGTTTCGGCTAGAACGGGCGTTTGAGCCATAGAGAATGAGCACGTTTTGGCACAGCCCGGCTTTGATCGCGGCAGCCGCGTGAATCACGTAGTTCATAAAGGACGAACCGCCCACCATATCTGAACTGCTCCAGCGTGGTTTGATACCCAATTGCTCCGCTGCTGAAAGCGATGGAAAGAAATGGTAGAAAGTCGATGCGCACAGGCCATCAATGTCGCTCAGTACTAAGCCGGCATCATCAAGCGCCCGCATGGTTGCTTTCTGCATCAGCTCCAACGGCGTCCATCCCGGCGACGACCCCGCGCCATAAGTGCCCGCACCAACTATGGCGACTGATCCTCGAATGCTGTCCGCCATACTAGCTCTCCACCAATGGGTCGGGCTCGAAGAGAACCGCCGCCTGCTCACTACCCGCGAGGGCTCCAAATTCCGGAACCTCGATGCGCGCCATGACAGTCATACCGATGCGAACATCTTCCGGCGCAATGCCGATTACTCGGGTCATCAAACGTGGCCCCTCGTCGAGTTCAACGACGGCGATGTTGTAGTTCCCGCCCCGTTCCGGTTTCCTCGTGACAACTGTCACCGCGTACACAATTCCCTTGCCGCTGGCTTCGATCCATTCCAAATCATCCGCACCGGTTTCCGGAGCACAGGCCCGCGGCGGGTAGCAGAAGTCGCCGGTTGATCGCGATTTTTGAATGGTGAACCGCCCGTTGTTCAACTCCTGCAGGTGATGGGCAGTGGCTCCGGCTACTCCATCGGTCATTGTTGCGCGGCCTCTTTCGAGACTGCTTCATCCCGCTGTGTGCAAGTATCAATGATCTCGCGCTTCTGAATTTTGCCAGTCGGCCCCTTCGGCAGCGTGTCCCAGATCTCGATCGCTTTTGGGATTTTGAAGTTGGCGATTTTTTCGCGGCAGAAGTTGCGCAATTCTTCCCCATCAACACCTTGTCCGGAAGCAAGCGTGACAACCGCATGTATCCGGTCGCCCCACTTCGGATCCGGCAGACCAAATACGCTCACCTCATGAACAGCCGGATGTTCTGCGAGGCAGTTTTCCACCTCGGTAGGAAACACATTGTAGCCACCCGACTTGATGCGGAACTTTGCCCGGTCCTTCAGGTAGATAAAGCCGCGTTCGTCTTGTGTCGCGATGTCGCCGGTGTGCAGCCAGCCGCCACGGACAGTCTCGGTATATTGCAGGTCCTGGTTCCAATATCCCGGAATGACGTAGTCTGCCTTGATCAACAGCTCGCCAGCCTCCCCCGGATCCACATCTGTCGAATCCGCGTCGACGATACGGGTATCAATGTAAAACAGCGGGCGCCCGACGGATTCAAGGTAGGGACGGTCCTGCGTCAGTGCGATTTCGTGCTCAGACGGCATGAGCATGGTCCCCATGCCCATGAGTTCTGTGGTGCCGTACATCTGGAGGAACTCACAGCCGAACGCCTTCACCGCCTCGCGTATTGTTGCCGGCGGCAGTGGCGCGGAGCCATAGCCCATCTGGCGCATGGAACTGCAATCGAATTGGGGAATGGTACCCGAACCGAGCAGATCGCTCAGCATGGTGGGGACCAGAACTGTGATCGTACACCGCTCTCTCTCAATCAGTGTTAAAGCGCGTTTCGCGTCCCAGTCACCAACGATTGCGCACTTGGATCCATGAAAGATGTTTCGAAGCAAATGCATGATCGGCACACCGGCAGCCGGCATGACGTGGAGCCATACGTCTTCGGCGCGGGCACCCTCTGCCAGAGCGATGGACGCCATCGATTCCAGCATTGCGCGGTGTGGATAAATGGCCCCCTTTGGAAGGCCGGTAGAGCCGGTCGTGTAGCAGATCATCAACCGGTCATGAGGAGTTTGAGACAAGGGGCCAAGCTTGCGATCGCGTTCGATCAATATCTCGTAATCAAGATCGAACTCGTGTCCGTCGCCGATGCCGATCAGCTTCGGTTTCCGCTCTGCCGTCTCCAGAGCGGCCTGCGCTTTCTCGCAGAGTTCCGCCTGCACCAGAAGGATGTCGCATCCGGCATCATCAATCAGTTGGCCAATCTCACGCGGTGCCAGACGGTAGTTCAACCCAACTCTCGTGGCGCCGACCTTACCACATGCGCCAATGGTTTCAGCCATCTCAATGCAGTCGCGCAAAATTACACCCACGCGATCACCAGGTTTTGTGCCAAGGGCGCGCAACGCGTGACCAAGCGCGTCACTGCGTTCATGTAGATCACGCCACGTGCGACGGCGATCGATCTCCACATAGGCGTCCTGGTCACCCAGATTGTTGCCATTGCGCTCGATGAGCTTTCCCAGGGTCCACATCTAATGATCCCTCCATCCAGTTTGTTTGAGATACTGCTACTGAGTGCGTCAGTTCACTTTGTTGATGACGCCTTCGGCGAATTCGACGAGCGCTTCCTGCTCAAGGTCGTCACCAAAGAAGTTAATGTGGTGCCAGACAAAGAACTCATCGATCTCGTACCGCTCGGCCAACTCCATGACGTTGTCGAGTGTCTCCTGCCTTGAGCCACCCCAAACGCGTCCCATGGGCACATGGTAGGGCGGCGCGTTGTAGGCATAGGCGAACACCTCGTTGAACATCTCTCGATAGCGGGCCGCCTTAGCTGGAGTTTTTCCCATCAATAGATGGGCGCCCAACGCAAGAACATTGTTGTTTGTGGTCTCCGGCCGCCCGGCTTCATGTGCAGCCTCCAGGCAGTTTTTCAGGATTACCGGCATGAACTCTTCCTTGTCCGCGGTGACGAAGGACACCATTTTGGCCCCTTCCGCGGCCCAGAACCTCGCCGTGTCCATCGAATAGCTGAAGGGCGCATAAACTTTGGGGTGGGGGTCCTGCAGGGGGCGCGGCACGATACCCGACTTGCGCAAGATCCCCCGGTCGTCGACGGCGTCTGGCCCGCCCCAGTCCCGTGTAGGATTGAACTCCCACGGAACCGGTTGCGGAAAGTTCCAGAATTCTCCCTCATGAGAAACCAAATCATCGGTCCACAGCGCTTTGATGAGCCGCCAGTTCTCGTAGAGTGCGCGACGGTTGCGTTGGTCTGCTTCGGATTTGTCCGATTCAGCGGAAGTGATGTCGAGATGCTGTCCCATCGCCGCTGTCCAGCGAGCCGTGTTGCCACGGGAGAAACCGGCAAAGACGCGTCCGCCTGTCATATGGTCAAGCAGTGCGATGTCTTCGGCGAGTTTGATCGGGTTCATCGCGGTGAGGTTCATGCCCAACTGGCCGACCATCATCTTCTGCGTGTGCTGTGCGATGTACATGTTCCAGAAGAGCGGATTGGTCGTGCACTCAACGCCCTCGACCTGCATGTGGTGTTCGGTCAGGCAAAAACCTTCATAGCCAAGCTCCTCGGCCAGCACCAACTGATCACGCATCTTGTGCATCATGGTTTGAAAGCGGTCCCTGTCTCGACCCGCCAAAGGTGTGTCCTCGCCATATTGGCGCGCGAAGGGAATGGCTAGAACCTTAAACTTCATAGTGACACCTATTTAGTTAGTGATCGTTCACTAACTTTTATAATTTACCAATCGACCTGAGTCAATAAAAACTTTTTGGCGTAAAATCATCGCTTTACGATATTCAAGACATGAGTGCAGAAAATTTGACAGAACGTTCACTCACCAACTATGTGTTGAAGTGACGAAGAAGTTGGCATCACATCGGAGCGATACAAATGTCCCCAACACCTGCATCTGACCGAATCACGGTGAAAAGCGACCAAACCCAAAAGGGAACAGCCGAACCGACGGTTCTGACCCGCGCGGAGGCTGCAACTTTGGAACAGATGGGCCTGCAGGGAGGAGCTTTTGCAAGCCTCGCTGCACGAGCGGTTGAGACAGCTATCGCGGAGCAGCAACCAGGCAAGCGAGCACAACTGGTTTCTAGCAACGTTTCCAGTATTTCGGACACCTGGCGCGGCCGTCTGTCCGCTGACGCGGTCCTCAGTGCTCGAGTAGCACCCGACCGGCAGTTTTGGCGTGTCTCCATACTGAGCAAGATTGAGGGCGCGGTTGGCTCTGCGCAGCCGGTCGCAGATGTTTCGGCTGTTTATGTGCTCCTGGATGACGAACAAGTGCAGGATCAAACAACCGCCCTGGAGGCGGACAGCGCTCTATCAGAAAGCACATCAGGCGATGTGGGTGTAGGGCAAGCGTCCGGCTTAAGCAAAAAGTCGGAAAAAAGGAGGCGCCAGATATTCGAAGGGGCTTGCACGGTCATTGCACGCAAAGGATTTGGCAACGCTTCGATTCGCGAAATCGCGCAAGAGGCTGGGATGTCCGTTCCCTTGATGTACAAACACATCAAGGACAAGGACGAAATCCTCTACCTCATAACATCCGAATGTATGCGTGACATACTTGACTATTTCGCAAGCGCCGAATTGTTTTCAGGCTCATCGGAAGACAACATTCGCCACGCGGTAGATACATACATCGACTACATCGGCAAAAACCGTAAGTACATTAACCTGGTTTATTCGGAGACGCGCTCCTTGAGCGCGGAGCAGCGTACGAAGATTTTTGCGATGGAACGCAGATTTATGACGTACTGGAGAAATCTTGTCCAAATGGGCGTGTCGGACGGCAGTTTCAAACCCGTCGATCCGGAGCTAATGGCCAACTACATCTATTTCTTGTGTACGGTCTGGTCATTGCGCCACTGGAGCATTGGTCACTTCGATGAAGAAACGATCAAGTCGAGTCTTACCGAACTGATACTCCAGGGACTTGCGGTGCCGGCGGCCTGATACCTTTGTCGCCTGGCTGGAGTTGGCAAGATGGGCTTGTGGATTGGAGGAAAGTCGATCTGTCAATTTGGGGCACATTGATCTCCCCCAGTCCTAGTGGGCGGTTGAAAAGGATCCGTTGGACTGCCTTTTGAAGTCAGCAGGGCTGATGTTGCCAAGAAGTCCATGGCGACACTTTCGATTTTAGAACACCTCTATGTAATCAAACAGATCGGCTTTCGCTTTCTCCCGGTTGCGATAGCGAAACCGGATGACCCATTCCCGCGTGAGGATGCCGAAGAAGCTCTCCACGACCGGCATAGTCATAACAGTTGCGTCGGGCGCTGGGACTTGCGTTCAAAGCTTCCGAGATGGGTCAAAACCGGCCGTACGGAGACCCATCCGAGCACTTCTGCTTGGCTCCCAAAAGCAGTCGTCATGGTACGGAGCTTCCGCTCTACACCTGATAACGGATGTTATCCGAGCAGACCCTGGACTTCCGGTTTGTGCCAGGAACGGACTCACAACCGTCCGCCCAAGCTCTTGCGGGTTAGAGAACGGTTACCGACAGGGTGTAGCCCGACCATGAACTCATCAAGCACTGGCACACGCTGCAAGCACTTTGGCGCCAAGCACCAAATGTTCGACCGTGGTATCTTCGGCAAAGTCATGACTGACGCCGCCGATTGACGGCACAAACAGCATGGCCACCGGCATTAGCCTCGAAACGTTGGCTGCGTCATGCAAGGCGCCAGAAGGCATATGCCGCCACTCTCCTGGTGCCAGTTGTTCGCTCGCCGTCTCGATCCGACTCAGGAACTGACGGTCGATCTGTGTTGGTGGAATGGAGGCATATGCCGATCTACTAAACTCAAGCCCGTGCTCTTCCGCGACGCGCACGCCTGTGTTGCGAATGATCTTCGTCATGCGGTCCAACAGGTCATCCTTTGCATCGCGCCATTGAACACTGAAATCCACGCGCCCCGGAATGATGGATGTGGCATTGGGATGGAGCGAGATGTGTCCGATGGTCCAGACCGTGGCTGGCGTGACGATATCAGCCAAGTGCTTATTGATCTCGTGGGTGAACCGAGCCAGTCCCTGATAGGCGTCGCGGCGCAGTGCCATTGGTGTTGTTCCTGCATGGTTCTGCTCGCCACGAAAACAATACTGCTCGCTCCGGATACCAACGATGCTGTCCACAACGCCGATCGCTTCGTCATGGCTGTCGAGAACCGGCCCCTGTTCGATATGCGCCTCAATGAAACCGAAAAAGCGGTCCGGTGTGACAAATGATTCTCCACAGAAAGGGGCCATCTTGCTTCGTGCCTCGGCAAACGTGCATTTGGCTGTGTCGGTCAGCTTGTCTGCATCGGCAAGCGAGAGTGCTCCTGACCATACACGGCTTCCAGCGAGTGCGCCGAACCGGCCCTCTTCATCTTGAAACGAGACAACTGCAATTGGTGGCCCCCCTGCTTCGAGCGACGCACGCGCGATCTCCAGTCCGACAATCACGCCATAGGCACCGTCCAGCCATCCGCCTTCCGGCTGGGTGTCGGAATGTGAGCCAAGAAGCAAGCACTTGCCATCACCCGGCGGTAGTCCGAACAGATTACCGACAGGATCGAAGACCGGCTTCAGTCCGGCATCGGTGATACGTTCTGACAGCCATTGTCGTGAGGCAATGTCGGCATCCGAGTATGCAGGTCTGATCACGCCGTTGCCGCGTGCACCAAATGAACGGAACTTGCTGAGATCATCGACCAAGCGATCAGGGTCAATCACGATACGTGCCATGAAAAATTGTTCCAGTCGGTTCAGGCGTAGTTGGACCAGCCAAGCCCTCTTTCAAGCCGATTGGCTGCGGCCAGGATGGCCAGGATCAGAACGAGATAAAGCAGGCCGACGATTGCCCAAACTTCGAAGACTTTGAAAGTCTGGGCGATCACGACTTGTCCGGAAAACGTCAGCTCGGCGACCGAGACCGCGGACAGGAAGGCTGATTCTTTCGTCACCGTGCCGAACAGATTGACGCTGGCGGGAAGTGCGAACGGCAAAAGCTGCGGATATATTACCAGCTGAAAGCGGCGTAACGATCTGAGCCCCAGCGCACTTGCCGCATCCCACTGTCCATCGGGAATGGATTTGAGAGCACCGCGAACAATCTCGGCCATATAGGCTGATGTATATATCGCGACCACGACACCACCGACCAGCAATGGGTCAATGCGGATGCGTAGCACACCAAGCGCCGCAAACAGCAGCATGGCCTGGATCAGGAAAGGGGTATTGCGGATCAGTTCGACGTAGGTTCGCATCGGCCAGCGCAAAACCCAGCGATGGGAAATCAACAGAAACGCCATGGCGATACCAGCCAGCATCCCGACAGAGAATCCGCCTGAAACAATCATGATTGTGCGCAGTAGTCCCCAGAGGATTTCGTCGCCGTACTGGATCAGAATCTCGATCAAGCGCCCTGTTCCTTGGGTTCGAGCGATACCTCAAGTCTCCGCGACAGCATCGCCAGGGATCCAAGCAGAAGAAAATATAGAATTGCAGCGGCAATCAACGGCGCCAGCGGGTCAAATGTTTGCATAGCCACCTGCTGTGACCGCCGCGTCAGATCCACGATCGTGATTAGGGACAAAGCCGGCGATGCCTTGATAAGGAACCCCACCTCACCTGCCAACGCAGGCAGTGCGATTGGCAGGAATTGCGGAATGAGTACGAGCCGCCAGGTCTGAAACCTACCGAGCCCCAATGCTGCGGTGGCTTCCGACTGTCCGTCGGGGATCTGCGCGATGGCACCTCGCAATACCTCTGAAACGAATGCCGAACCATTCATCGCCAACACCAGGACGCCGACCCAGAATGCAGAAACCCGACCCAGATCAAGCAGGGCCGGCAGGCCGAAATAGAACAGGAAGACAAGGATCACGATCGGCAATCCGCGCATCAGTGTAATGAACCCAATGGCGGGCTGCCTGAGCCACCACCGCGTCGACCTCCGTGCCGCCAACAGCGGGACAGCCAGAATGAATGCGCCGATTGTCGCCAGGGCGCAAATTGCCAAAGTGACCAGGAGACCGTCCAGCAATTGCGGGACGATCTCCACGATTTCGATCAGGTTGCCCATGATTGGCCGCAGATAGTGTTCTATTGCGACTGGATCGCGCCCTCGGGCAGATAGCCCTCCGCAGGACTATCTGATCGGATACCGACCCACTTTTCCTGCATTTCATAGAGCTGACCACTGTTTACCAACCGCGTAATAGTCGCATTCAGGCTGTTCAACAGTTCGGTGGCCTCCGGACGCACGACCCACGACAGATAGACCGGATCGCCATATGTCGCGGCGACTTTGAACGTGTTCGGAGAAGCGGCCATGAACTCGCCTGCAGTTACCGACCCGATAACGATAGCATCGACTTGTCCCGATCGCAGGGCGAAAGCAGTGTCGGGAAACGTCTGATACAGTCGCAGATCATCAAACCCGCTGCCGCCCGCACCTTTCAGTTCTTCGTTGATCTGGCGCGCAACTGCCTCTGTCGAGCTGCCGAGTTGAGAGCCGACGACAATTCCATTGAGGTCAGACGTCGACTGCACCTTGTCGTTGTCGACGGCTACCACGATCACGTTTGCAATCGCGGCGAACGGCCTCGAAAAGGCATACGTCTTCACACGCTCCGGATTGATGGCAACGGACGTAGCAACCATGTCGTACTGGCCGGCAGCCAGCCCTGCCAGAATGCCCTGGAACGGCAGATCAAGCTGTTCGACCTTCACACCCAGGTCTTTCACGACTTCTGTCAGCAGGTCAGAGCCGAAGCCGACGATTTTTCCGTCCTCGACATACTCGAAAGGTTTGAAGGCTGCCTCGGTTGCAACCGTAATTCTGCCATCTGACCTGATCCGATCCATGGTCTCGTCGGCCACAGCGCCGTTAGCGCCGATCAGCACGAATACCATTAACGTCATTATTTTTCGTAGCATCGGATATATCTCCCTGTGCTTGTCCCGAACACCGAACCTGGAAATCTTGTTGGGATTTCACAGCAAGCATAGAAAAGAAACACTGGCACGAGAATGCAGATTATGGTCACTTCACTTGCAGTGCCTTGCAAGTGAGTAGGTGAGATGAGTGTCTTCGCTGTTTCAAAGTACGACATTAAACACCTTCGGGTTTTTGCTTCGGTAGTTGAGCATGAAGGTGTAACGGCGGCGGCGCATGGCAGCGGCGTCAGTCTGTCAACTATCAGCCGGGATCTGTCGGCGCTGGAAGAGCGTCTTGGAATTCAACTATGCCAGCGCGGCCGGGGTGGATTTGCCCTTACGCCACAAGGTGAGGACGTCTATCGCGCGACCGTCAAGCTGTTGTCGCAGATGCATGTCTTTGAACAGGACGTTCAGGCCGCACGAGAAACCATCGGCGGTGGGTTTAATATTGGCGTGATTGACCATGTGATCACCAATCACGGCACCGGGGTCATTGCCGCATTGACAAAGATGCATCGGGACTATCCCGAAATGCTGATCAACGTGAGCGTTCACGAAGACCCGTCTATCGACGTTTTGGTTCGAGAACGGCGGCTGGATATCGGTTTCACCGGTCAACCGGCATGGCTGCAACCACTTATCTATGTCCCCGCATTTGTTGAAGAAGACCATCTCTATGTAAGCCGCAGCTGTCCGCACTACGATAGGATCATGGCCGCATTCGACGGTCGGTCCGGCAGTGCGACCGAGTCGGTCCCATACATTGCCCGCAAGTTCCGGACCGATGTGTTTCAGGAATTCGAAAAGCAGTATCCTCTTCAGGTTGCCGGCAGAGGCGGATCGCTGGAATCGATCCTCGCCGCCGTCCTGGCAGGCATCGGATGCGCGCTCATGCCGACGCATCTTGTACGTGCTGCGCAACGCGAAGACCTGGTGGAAGTTCCACTCGATGGGTCGCCTATCCATGTCCAGTTCTTTTTGGCTTGCCGTCGAGACGCCTCCAATCAACCTGCAATTCGAGCGTTCATCAAACAATTCGATCAGAGCACGAGCCCAGGTTAATCTTTCAACTTCCTGCAAGCATGATTGCATGATTTGCACTCACGTTTCGGTTCAAGTGCGGTATTTTCGTCGCAACAAGATATCGACAGCAGGATCCTATTCCGATGCCAGAACAAGCCAACGCAATCGACAACAATGCGGTTCTGCATTCCATCCATGTGGAATCCGAGTGGGCCGAGTTGAAGGAATGCGTGTACGGATCTCCCGATACCTGGGTGCTGCCGGTTTTCCATAACGACGTCAAATTGCGTGCTCAGGGAGAGTTCGGTGAGTTCTGGAAGAAACATCAGGGCGAGGATGTCAAAGTCGTTGCTCCTGATCTGTTTGCAGAGTTCAGTGGTCAGATACAGGGCGCCATCGATTTGCTCGAACAGATTGGCGTGCGGGTGCAGGTCGCCGGACCTATCAGCCCGTCCAACCGGATGTTCCCCCGTGGCGAGGACCACGGCGTGTCGACGGCTTGGATGCGCGATCCTTTCGTCACAATCGCCAACAACGTCATCGAACTGGCGCCGCGAAGTCTGTTCCACCGACGTCAGCGTTTCGCGATACGAGAGATCCTGGCTGAGACCATGGAACGCGGCGCGCGTTACTTCGCCCAACCCGACAGTGGTGCGGATGACGAATGCGATGCGAAGGGCTGGGGTTATCTGGAAGGAGGCGATGTCTTTGTACTCGGCCGCCAAATTTTTGTCGGCAATTCCGGCGGTTGCAGCAATCCGGAAGGTGCGCGCTGGCTGCAACACGCTCTCGGCCCCGACTATAAAGTAGAAACCGTCGCCATCGATCCAATGTTCCCACACCTGGATTGTGTAATGATGACACCGCGCGAAGGCATTGTCTTCGCCAGTCTGGATGCCTTGCCCGCAGGCCTTCCCGCATTCATGGCAGATTGGGACGTGGTCGATGTGCCCAAAACACTCGCGAAGGCCCATATGGGCTGCAACAATCTTGTCTTGAACGACCGAACCGTTGTGGTCCCATCGGAAGAACCTTTGGACGTCATTGCAGATGCTCTGTCTGCACGAAAGTTCGAGGTGATCCGCATCCCTTATCGCGTTCCTTGCATGGTTGGAGGTTCATTCAGGTGTGCCCATCAGCCGCTGGTACGGAACTAGCGTACAACTCAGATTCCCTACGACCTAACCGGCATACATCCTTTCTAGCCGATTGCGGTTGAAGATCGAGTGGAGAGAGTATGCTGCGTTGCTAAAGTCTGCTTGGGGTCAAAACCGGCCGTACGGAGACCCATCCGAGCACTTCTGCTTGGCCCCCAATAGCAGTCGTCATGGTACGGAGCTTCCGCTCTACACCTGATAACAGACTTTATCCGAGCAGACTCCGGACTTCTGGAAATTTGCCAATTTCTGCCGTTCCTCAGTTCGAGGTGGACGGTGAAAATGCGGACAAGGCTAATGTTATGGAAAAACGCCAAACCGGATTTCCGGCGTAGCCTTAGGTCATGGCGCCCAAAGCGCGGGCTCCATCCACGATGCGGGCAGAAGACATTGCCCGGGTGCCAAGGGCGTGCGCCCCGGAAACAGCATGGATTGCCATGCATCGCGCCATTCTTCTGGAAGCGGATAGGGCGTCAAAACGAATTGTTCAGGTTGGAAACCAAAACGTCCGTAATAGGCAGGATCACCAAGTACAAAGACCTGCGCGATCCCCATTGCGTCCAACCGCTCCAGCCCGTTTCTGACAAGCGCGTTTCCTACACCTTGGCTTTGATGATCGGGCAATACCCCAAGCGGAGCAAGAAGCGCTCCTGCGCTAATATCCCCATCGCCGCTGAAGATGGTGAACAGCACATGAGCTACCAGTGCCTCGCCCTTAAACACGGCAAGCGACAAAACCTCCGCCTCTCCCGCCAGTAATCCGGATACGACTGGCCGCAACTCTTCGTCTGGAAAGGCCAAAGGGTAAAGCGCAAGAACCTGTGGAAGCTCGTCTGCTGTGGTTTCACGGATGACCATATTGTCAGACATGTTCACTCCCCCGTCCTATCGCAACCCACAATGCGCCGCGGTTCCACGAATGTCGATGCAGGGCGTTGAATGCTGCGTCATAGGTGAGAACCCGCTACCGCACTCCACAAGCTGCGAGCCCGTTCCGGAAGTTTGCTGCGGTGGAAATCCCTTTGTCAAAAGGACTGGCGACGACCCAACTCAGTCCTTCCGGATCGGTGATCGATGAGCCGCCAGTTCTGATGCTTCTCCCTCACCTGGCGGGAAGACCCCAGGGTAGTGTCCGCAGATACGACGTGCTATTCCGTTTACGGTGCCAGGCCGAGCAGTAGCCCGTGATCGATGAGCAAAACAAGTAAACAGCTTCGTGACAGTCAGCCGATCTGGCTTACTGTCTTTTGGTGCGATCGCTGCGGCAGAGCGATCAATCAGAACGAAGAGAAGGATCATTTCCACGCTGAACAGTGTGGTTGCTGCGTAAAATGGAAAGTCGTCGAGGGCGATTGGGGCTACTGCCGAAGCCACCAGTCTGTCTACAGCGGCCGACGCACCTATGAGCACGATACCTGCTCCAGATGGATTGAGGGCGAATGGTGATCCTGTAACTGTCACCGGAATCCACAACAGATGGCGAGGAATGGATCAACCGCCGTCGCCAAATATCATGTTCCAAAGCGCGGGCAGTCTCCGCGAAGCGTTCTCGCGATGGGTATTGAACCGTGCATGATCCGTTTGCGCAGCGTAACGGTCAATTTCGACCGACCAAAGTGCTGCCACTTCATTGGGAATGAGTGAATACCGAACATCGATGATCGAATTGGAATTTGCCGGGCCCTGGCTGATGTAACCATCACTGAACCGGCGAAAGCGCTCAATGTCTCTTGCCTGTTGCGATTGAGGCTCCAGCCAGGGCAGGTCCCGCGCAAGGTCGAGCACGGGCACGGATGCACCTTCATAGACCCTGGGTGCCGCGCCCGCACGGACCGCATCGACATAGTACCGGCCGTCTGCTTCGTAGAGCGTCTTCCACACAAGAATGTTGCCGAAGCTTGGCTTGACCTCCAGTCGCACGGGCGCGTGCCCTCGGCCTTGCGCAATATCGCGCGCCATCTCCAGGGCGGTGCGCTGCTGCACCACCCCAAGGGCCAGATAGAGCCCGGCCCACACAAGGGCGCAGCGCGCAAATACCGGTTTGCGCCGCAGTGCCGATATCACAACAAGTGCGGCAAGCGGCAGGGAGAACAATGGATCGACAACGGAAACGATCTTCCAGGCAAACCGTTCATCACTGAACGGCCAGAGCAACATCGTGCCGTAGGATGTCGCAGCATCCAGCAGGGCATGTGTCGCGTAGCCGAGCGTGCAGAACAGAGCGGTCTTGCGAAGCCTAAGCTTCCAGCGCCGCCCCAGTATCCAGTGGAGCGCTAATGCCGATAACACCCCGCCGACCGGGATGAAGGCCAATGAGTGGGTGAATTGGCGATGATACTCCAGGAACAGCAATGGGTCGGTTGAGGACCGCAACAAGACATCCAGATCCGCCGCCATTCCTGACAGAAACCCAAGCGCTCCAGCGATACGGACATGGGACTTTTTGCGCGTTGCTTGTGGAAGTGCCGCGCCAAGGGCGCCTTGTGTCAATGGGTCCATGTCTGCCGATCATTCATCGTGTCTGCGGCGAGTTTATCAGCTGCGGGCATCAGGCAAAAGTGCAGAGCTGCGCACCCGATGCGGATATCTCGATGATTATGCGGCTATGATCGGGCTTCCGGTTTTGCCGCGAAACCGAAGGTATAGAGTGCATTTTTCGATTACGGTGACATGGCCGTAGTTCTCACCGTAATTCCCAGGATCACCCGACCAGCATATGTCCAATTTCAATGGACGCATCGATGAGACGGTCGAAATCCGATGTCTGACTGCGATGGTTGGTAATATTCACACGTATCGCCAGAACGCCTCCCAATTTGGTGGTGGAGGGTGCCGCTATCCCCTGTTCCTGAAGTTCGAACACAATGTTCTCGTTGAGTTCGTTGAGTTCACTGCGCGTCTTGCCGGGAGCCACAAAGCCGAAGCACACGATATTCATGGCCACAGGTGCCAGAAGTTCCAGATTCTCGTGCCCGGAAACCAGGGACGCAAGGTACTTTGCCTGCCGGCAGTTTTTGGAGATCATGTCACCGATGCGTTGTAAGCCGTGTTCCTTGAGTAGGAACCAGACTTTCAAGGCGCGGAAACTACGGGATAATTCTGGGCCATATTCGCAAAACCACGGGTTGCCTGCCGCCAATCCACGGTTGGCGCCTTCGAGATATTCCCGGCGCAAAGTAAATGACCGGCGATGAAGATCATTGTCGCGCAGCAGCGCAAAACCAGCGTCGTAGCTGACATGCATCCATTTATGGAAATCGAAGGCCAATGAATCAGCCTGTTCGATACCCGTCAGTTGGGGACGTAGTTCGTCGCTCAGGACACCCAATGCGCCGAACGCCCCGTCGATGTGAAACCACAAATCATGTTCCTGCGCGATTTTGGAGATTCCGGAAAGATCATCGATCGACCCGACATTGACGGTTCCAGCTGATCCAACAACGCAAAACGGTCTGTTGCCGTCGCGCTTGTCTTGTTCGATCGCCTCACGCAACGCACCGAGGTCCATGCAGTAAGACGCATCGACCGGAACGGCTCGCACCGAATCCTGCCCTAATCCAATGAGATCAAAAGTTCGCGCGATGCAGCTGTGCGCCTGTTCAGATGCGTAACCGACCAGTCGTTGATCGAATGACTGGACGCCAACCTTTCGGACTTCATATCCCGCCTTGGCATCACGCGCCGTCGTCAATGCAATTAGGGTTGCAATGGAGGTTCCCGAAACAATCAGACCGCTTGATGTTTCGGGAAACCCAAACAATTGCCGACACCAGTCAATGATCTGCCGTTCAACATAGATGGCTCCATGATCCCGGCCGCCAAGGTTCGCATTCAGTGCAGCCGAAAACATCTCCGCAATGATGCCGCCTGGCGTACCAGATCCATGAACCCAGCCGAAGAAGCGTGGATGGGTGTTGCCCGTGCCGAAAGGCAGGATCAGCTCAACAAGCTCCTCGCTCGCCTTTTCCGCACCTTGTGCCTCCACAGGTAGTTGTTCGTTCAGGCGTTGTTTCACGGGTTCCGGCATCGGGGTCCACACCGGTTTGTCTCCTACCTCGCGAACATGGTCGATGGCCTGGTCGAGCATTCGATGCGCCAGTGCCCGAAACGCGTCCCAGTCAGTTGGATCGAGTGTGGGTTGCTTCGGGTCACCATTGTCGGGATGTTCATGCATTTGGTCAGCCCCTTTTCTCGCCTGGAGAACTGGTTGGGAAATCACACTGGGCGCTTTTGGATGCCAACATCAGCCATGTCCGCCACTATTGTTCTGCCACTGCCGTAGCATCAACCTGGCGCGGTATTTGAGTGCCTGTCGCAGCGTGATCGTCGAGATCGTAATTTGGTCGCCCTGGTGAATTTCTCCGCCTTTGATGCAGCGAACGCAGATGCCTGCATCCCTGCCGAGCGCCTTGGTCATGCCGGGTTCGCTGATCATCTGTATGTACGCGCAAGGTGGCCGTGGTCGTTCGTAGCCAAATGTCGCCGACCCGATGTGGAATCGACGGCCGGTCAGTTTCTCAAGCGGCAGGTTGCTGGTCACAATATTACGCCGATGTTCGCCATCCTGGACTTTCACGCCCCAGCGCTGTTCGATTTCATCAATGCGCTCCTGGGTTATGATCGTGACTTCACATTCATCAGTACCGGACCAATGGCCCTTATCGTGGCAATAGCGGTCGCCGGCGAGCCCGCGTCCGGCAACTGCCGTTGCATGGTCAATTCGCTCCATCGGCTGACCGGCGCCGGACGAGATGTACAGGGCGGAGACAACCGGCACCTTCAATGGAGAACCGGGCCCCGGTTTTCCGGATGATTGCGACTGCGGCTTGCGAACCTTTGATACGCCTTGCCTGGCGCCTTCCCGTGGATTGGAGGCCCCAAATGCACTGATAAACCAGGAGACGACCACCAACACCGCGGCCGCAACGCCCAAACCGATGAACAGCTCCTGTAGTTCGGCAAGTCTGTCTGTCCAACTCATTGATTGCCCGGTTGGTACGGATCCAATTTTCGATTCCTGAAAACAAAGCCGGTGATCGGCTCGACCGAGCCGACCACCGCAAGTTTGGGGGGAGACGGGCACTTATCTCGCGCCCACGGCGGAAGTTATCCTCTCTCACACGTCTCCGTGCAGGCAGCTGCCCTGGTCAGACCGCCGCCACTTCGTTGTAGACCTCTTCATCCAGTTCGCCTTCCGACTTGGCGATCAGGACCGACACCATCAGATCCCCGGTAACGTTCACCGTGGTGCGCGCCATGTCGAGTATGCGATCGATGCCGGCAATAACCGCCAAACCTTCGAGCGGCAGGCCGACCGATGTGAGCACCAGCGACAGCATGATCAGGCCGGCTCCCGGAACGCCGGCGGAACCGATCGATGCCAGGGTCGACGTTAAAATGATCGTGATGTACTGGCCGGTGGTCAGATCGATGCCAAAGGCCTGGGCAACGAACAGCGCGGCCACGCCTTGATAAAGCGCCGTACCGTCCATGTTGATGGTCGCTCCCAGCGGCAGAACGAAGCTCGAAACCGGCTTCGATACGCCCAGATTGGTACGGGCACATTCCATGGTCACGGGCAGAGTGCCGGAGCTGCTGGTGGTGGTGAACGCGACCGCCTGAGCATCGATGATGCCCCTCCAGTAACGGATCGGATTGAGCCGGCCCAACAGCATGATGCCGCCACCGGTCAGGGTCAGCAGAACATGCAGAATGCAGCCGACATACACGCCCAAAACAACCGTTCCCAATGGCAGCAGCACATCCAGGCCGTACTTGCCAGCCACCCAGGCCATCAGGGCGAAAACACCATAGGGCGCGAAGGCCATGACGATGTGGGTCATCTTGTACATGATCTCGGCAAACGATTCGAAGACGGCCGCCACCGGCTTGCCCTTTTCGCCCGCCAGATTGATCGCCACACCGAGCAAGAGCGCGAAAACGATGATTTGCAGGACCGCGCCGGACGACATCGCCGCAACCGGATTCTTGGGCACCATATTTAGCAGTGTCTGGATGAACGACGGCGCCTCCTTGGCGGCCTCCAGGGTCTCGGGCATTTGCATGTTGAGCCCCGCACCCGGCTGCAGAACGGTACCGACAACGAGACCGATCGTTATGGCAATTGCGGTTGTCAGCAGATAGATTCCAAACGATTTCGCGCCGATACGGCCCATTTTCTTGACGTCGTCCATCGAGCAGATGCCGACGACCAGCGACGAGAAAATCAGCGGAACGATCAGCATCTTAATAAGGTTGATGAACAGCGAGCCGATCGGCTTTATGTACTCTGCCGTGGGCCCCATAATGGCGCCCACAATCACGCCCAGAATTAGCGCGATGATAATTTTCTGCCAAAGTTTCAGGCTCGTCCAAAACCCAAACGGCCCGCCCTTCGGCGTTGGTTGCAACGGATCTGTGTGTGTTTCCGACATGGTGTTTCCTCCCCTCAAGCGGCAGACCGGTTCCAGGAACGAAGTCCGTAACGGAGCGGGCCGTCCTTAAACCAGGAGCCCGTTATCTAGTACTGGCAAAGTGAGGCGATGTGTCGACGCCCCATAGAGTTCTACCAGCCCAGAGTTGTGGGAGAACCGATTCCGCCTACGCGTTCATGAGGATATATCGAAAAGAGAATGTCTAATAGAAAATACGTATCAATTATACGAAATATGCATACTACACTCTACCCATGCGGAATTGGATCCGGAATTCGATGTCATAGAGGGATTGGTGGAAGGCGTCAGTCGGTGGTCACATAAGACCAGAGTTGCATAACATTGGGCCGGCCACGATCAAGCGAACGATAGAGACTGATATCCAGTTTGATATCAAATGACGGATCGCCGCACCTGGTCAGACTGCCGTCTTCCAATTCGGACTCGATCGCGGAAACTGGCAACCAACTGACACCATTGCCCTCCAGCGCCATGCGTTTAAGGGATTCCGCTATTGGGTCTTCATGGACCGTTTCCAGGACTTTCTCCAACTTCCTGGTTTCAACAACATGTTCAAGGATGCGCCCGAGATAGGCTTCGTTGCTGTAGGAAAGATAGGGGATTGCCTCTTTCTCCCGACCGGTCAATGTATAGAGTGGCGCTCCCTGCTCATTTGCAGCACACACCGGTACGAGCTGTTCTTCTGCAAGGACATGGGATGGGAACTTGAGCGGATCCAAGAGAACCGGCACCGCCTCATGGGCGTAACAGATTAGAAAATCGCAGTTCCCGTTGACAAAGGATTCGACACATTCGTGCAGGTTGCCGGCTGACATTCTGGTGCTTCCCAAACCAAGCACGGATTTCAACTGGCCGATCCAGGCGGGAAAGAATGTCAGCGCAATGGTGTGCAACGCCGAGAAACTGAGTGCCGCACGCCGGGCGGCCTGCTCGTTGCGAAAGTCGGCCCTGGCCTGATACAGCGTCTGAATGGCAACTTCTGCGGTCTCTCGAAAAGCGCGACCGGAATCGGTCAGTTTCGCTGGATAGCTGCTGCGGTCTATCAGCGGCGCACCAAGCCAGTCTTCAAGAGATCGGATGCGTCTGCTGAATGTTGGTTGTGTAACGTTGCGCTGGTCCGCAGATTTTGAGAAATTTCCAGTGTTCGCGATGCTTATGAAATCCTCGAGCCACTTAAGATCCATTTTTGCCTCCCCAGTCGCAAATTATCAAAGCTTAGTGTGCGAACGTTGATAGGCCCTCGCTTCAGCAATGACAAGAATCCGACCTCCGACGTGGGATTACCTCGTTGGCCGGGGCGGAAAATGGAGCATCGATCACTCGGACACTCAAAATTTGGGAACCTTTCGCGAGCGTGCAATCGTAGAGTTACGGTAATGGGATGGACGCCCTTGCATAACGGTAACAGTTTACTTAACCCGCTTATTGTTCCGGAGTTTAGCAAACTGTCGCCGGAGCCCAAGAGGAAAGGAATTCGATCATGATCGTCAAGACGTATGAGGGCCTGGCCGGCACCAGGAACGAAACCGCGCTTAAAGGCGGCACCGCCCTGACGCGGCGCTTCCTGCTCGAAGAGGACGGTGTCGGCTTCACCTTGTCCGATATCCGTTTCGGTCCCGGCGAAGGCACGCAGCTCTGCTACAAGAACCATGTCGAGGCGAACTACATCATCGAGGGCGAAGGCATCCTCGAAGAGCTCGACACCGGCATCACCCATGAACTCAGGCCCGGCGTCATGTACTGCCTCGACAAGCACGACCGGCACCGGATCATCTCCAGGACACCCATGCGCGTGATCTGCGTATTCAACCCCCCACTCAAGGGCGGAGAGGTGCACGACGAAGAGGGTTCCTATCCGGCAGGCTAACGGATGTTGGCGGCGCACCCATTGGCGCAGGCTCGCTAACGGACCATATTACACCTCGCGGGCCGTAGAGAATGCCTGATAGTGGAATTCGCCCGGACCAAACCTGTGAGATGGCAGTATGCCAAGCAATGCCGATAACCAGCAGGCTCGTCTTGCTGAGACCTTTCGCGAAGCCGAGCAGGCCGGCCTGCGCGTCGCCATCAAGGGCCGCCTGGTGGCATTGGTGTTGCTCGGGGCCTTCCTCGTCCTGTCGCGCCTGAGGGATCCGGAGCATGCGTTTGATCTCGGTCTCGGCATCGCCGGCTTTGCCGCCCTCGGCCTCATCCATTTCACCCTTATCGGCACCCGTTACGACCGGGCCTGGCTTAAATATGCCTTCATAACCCTCGACATCGCGATCCTGTCCGCGCTCATGGCCACGCAACCGATGTTCGACACCGTCGACGTGCCGCAGGTGATGTCGTTTCGCAACACGGTATTTCCTTTCTATTTCCTTATCCTGGGCCTTGCCGCCTTCAGCTTCTCGCCGGGTCTGGTGGTCTGGGCTGGATGCATGGTGGTGGCCGGGTGGCTCGGCGCCTTTGCCTGGGCGGTGCGCGACATGCCGCAGCGCCTCGAGTGGACCGACATCGGCACAGCACCGACCACCGAGCATTTCCTGTCGGTCTTCCTCAGCCCCAACTTCGTTGCCACCGGCAGCCGGTTTCAGGAATCCGTCGCCTATATTCTGGTGGCGCTCCTGATCGCCGCGGTCATGTGGCGGGCACGGCGCACCGTGCGCCGCCAGTTGGAACTGGTCGAGGAGCGGCGCACCCTCACGGATGTTTTCGGCCGCTACGTTCCTAGAACCATAGCCGACGCGCTGATCAGTGACCGCGGCCTCTTGGAACCGGTCGAGGGCACGGCCACGGTGCTGTTCATCGATGTTGCCGGTTTCACCGCGATGACCGAGGCGAGCGGACCGCGCCGCGTGGTTGGCGTGCTGAACGCCTTTTTCGATCAGGCAACCAAAACCATCAACCGCCATGACGGCGTCGTTACCCAGTTCATCGGTGATGCCATAATGGCAACGTTCAACCTGCCCGCCAAAGATCCCGAGCACGCCGCAAAGGCGGTTTGTGCCGCCATGGACATTGTCGATCTGGTGGCAAATCAGACTTTCAACGGCGAGCACCTGGCGATCCGGGCCGGGATCGCGACCGGGCCGGTCATCGCCGGAAGCGTCGGTGGCGGCGGCCGGCAGTCCTATTCACTCTATGGCGACACTGTAAATCTCTCTGCCCGTCTCGAGACGCTCAACAAGGAACACGGCACGCAGATCCTGATCGATGCGGCCACTGTCGAGCGCCTTCCCGGTATTCCCGTGCACGAGATCGGCCGCATCGCAGTGCGCGGGTTTTCGGAAGCAGCGGCCGTGTTCACCCCAACCGCTGAGACACGCACAAAACTGCAACTTGCAACCGGCCGGCCGGAATGACCCACCGGAGCTGATTGCGGTAACAGCGCTCCCGCTGAGGCCGGCACTCCAAACTGCTTGTCAAGCAGCCAGCCAGCCCGCAAACTTCCAACCGGAGACGCCCTTACTTTGGGAAGGTCGGTTCATGCAATTGAAATCTACCGAGCCGCTCCATCCAGATCAAAATGGGCATGAGGGAAGTGTACGATGATGCCGGGTGAAACCTTTGAAATCACCGAAGAGCACATCGAAACCTTTAGCCGCGACGGCCTGGTGTGTCTGCGTGGCGTGATCGCTCCTGAGTGGATCGACGCCCTGCGCACCGGCGTGGAGCAGGATTTGTCGGAACCCGGCGAGAATGTCGAGGTCTACACAAAGCCGGGAGATCCGGGATATTTCTTCAATGATTTCGACTTATGGACGCATATCCCGGGGATGAAGGACTTCGCCGTCAATGGTCCATGTGCCGGGATCAGCGCAACGCTCATGGGTTCCAGATGGGTCAACCTGTTTTTCGATCACCTGTTCGTCAAGGAACCGGGCACCAAAGGCAAGACGCACTGGCATCAGGATCAACCCTATTTCGCGGTTCAGGGCGCCAAGCTGTGCTCGAACTGGATTCCGCTCGACCCGGTCACCGCCGACAACGGTTTCGAGTTCATTCCCGGCTCGCACAAATGGGGCCGCTGGTTTGCGCCCTTTGACAGCATGAAGGACGGGTCGCGGCATCAGGGCACGGAGTTCGAGCGCTGTCCCGATATCGAGAACAACCGTGGTGACTACGACATTCGCAGCTTCGACATGCAGCCGGGCGATGCATTGTTCTTCCATGGTCTGGTGGTGCACCAGGGGCAAAGCAACCCCCAAACCGCACAGCGGCGCCGTGCCGTCGCGCACCGCTGGCTTGGCGACGACGCCAGCTACATCGTGCGCGATCCGCCGGCAGAGTTCCCCAAGATCCCGGCATCTGTAAAGCCTGGGCAGTCGTTCCGGGACGTGCCTGAATTTCCGCTCGTTTGGTCCAGGGAGGCTAACGAACACTAGGTTTCTTATGCGGCGTTTAACCCATTACCGTAATCGAACCAATTAGATGACCGCGTTCAACCCAAACCGATCGGTCATGCAAACTGCAGGATATAGTACTAGTTGCTTCGGGTATTTGGTATATTTAGCTCATCAACCCAGTCCAATCGGATTCTAGGAAGAATAGTCGAAGATGGACCTTAATAGCCTGATTTTGGAAGCTTCGATCGCGGCGGTTTTTGCCGCCTTAATCTTTGTGGTTTACAAGCGCATTAAATCCAGTAGATCTTGGCTCCATGCCTTTTATGAGTTTCCGATTCTGTGCGGTGCTTGTTTCCTATTGTTCTTCCCCTCAGCGAATCTTGCTGCCAATCTATGGACGCATTGGCAAGTTGATGGAGACCTTGTTGCTCTGATCGATGAGGGTCCGTCAAATTATGTTGGCTTAGTAGTGGTGAGCGTGCTCGTCGGGATGCGGGCGTTATTTGCGGTGGGCACTGCTCCTTTCGTGCATTTGCCGGAAACGCGGTTTGAAAAGATTGCCTCGGGTGCAACAATCTACTACTCGATGCCTAACGAGGGGATGCCTGGTTACATCCATCCAAGACACAGCATCCACACGGTTTACGAAGTCTCGGCAGCTCATTTCACTTACTACGTCTTCGTGACGCTCTCCGTGTGGGCGTTGATGATCGACCCAACTCACGAAACCAACCTAGCGACTTCCGCCCTTATATTCCTGCTCATATTCGTCGTTGATGACTGGGTAATATTCAATTCGTTTTATTCCGGTCTCAAAGGCTGGTTCCTTGGCGGAACATACAATCGAATTATGCTCGTCAACCTCGCGATAGTTGTGGCGGCGGCCTTTTCAATAGCGCTGGCATATGGCTGGCTGCTAGGGATCGCTCTTGGAGTTTTCCTTCTTTTGAGCCTCACATTGGCGGTCGTCCTGCTTAACGGTGAGGATAAGTGGCGACGAGTCGGCGAGCAAGAGGTTGACAAACGGACAGAAGAATTCGGTTTAACTGTTGCTGATGAAAACATCCCTGAACGAGCTGTAGCGGTAAGCGAGAAAGTAATAGGGACCGAAAGAATAATAGGATCACCAGAATCTGTAGACAACGTTACTCGACCTGATGCCTTGGCGGCTATCGGCTCTGGCATTCTGATGGCTAATTTGTTCCATATGTACTCCGCTACATCGAACGCCCCTGCAAGAGAAGCGATTGTTGCAGCTTGTGCTGGCACAATCGAATTCCTACCAGGAGCAGCTAACGAGTGGTCAGAAATTCAACGAGGCCGTTTTTTGGAGGATCAAGGTGAGGAGTTCGTAACGTCCGTGGAAAGGGCTCTCGCGGACCCAATTAACTAATTGGAAATACCGGGAAACGGTGACCCTCACCCTTTGGAATTACGGTGACTGTAGCTGAATTACGTGGCCACCTTGACCTTAGGCCCTCTTTTTGCGGGCCGCACATTGCGTCCCGGCCTGTCTTCGAGCCCGCCAAGAAAGCTGCCATTGCCAACCGGACGGGATTACGGTGACGACTGATCTGGCGAAATAAGCGGAGACCCCCATGGATAACTACCTCGATGTTCTCCTCGACGGTGCGATACCAAGGGAGCTCTCCTTTTCACCCGACGAGTACGCGGACAGAATAGGGCGCGCGCGAGACGCCATGGCGGCGCAGAACATCGATGTGCTGCTCGTCCACAGCGCTGTCGATCTGTGTTACCTGACCGGGTATCAGACGTTGTGGCCCGATGCCTATGCGTGTCTGATCCTGCCGCTCGAGGCTGAGCCCTTCATGCAGGTCGGTGAGATCGAGGCGTCCTGCGCGGTGCTGCACGGCGAAATCACGGAATTCGAACTACTCGACTGGGTTGGCGCGGACGCAGCGCCCGAACAGCTCTCGACCATACTGCTGGATCGCGGGTTCGGGCGGAGCCGGATCGGCGTGCAATCTGGCCGAATAGAGTTGGGCAACCGCGGCCCCGTCGATGCGAGGCTCATGGACACTCTGCGTGCGAGGTTGGGTGAGGCGATATTTGTCGATTGCACGCTTCTGATGTTCGGCATTCGGATGACCAAATCGCCTGCGGAGATCGACTACCTGCGGACATCGGCTAAGATGACCATGGCGGGCATTGAAACGGCGATCGAGGCTATTGAGCCCGGCAAAACCGAAAACGACATCGCCGCCGTGGCCGCGAAGACCATGATCGATCTGGGTTCGGAGTTCTTTTCTATCGATCCCATCGTCAATGCCGGTCATCGAACCGGCTACTTCCACACCACATTCAAGCGTCATCCGATTGCGCCCGGTGATCCGATCCAGCTCGAGTTCGGGGCTTGCTATCATCGCTACACGGCGCCGGTCATGCGAACCGTGTTGACCGCCAAGCCGACCGACATGCAAAAGCGAATGATCGAGGTTCAAATGGCGACGCTTGAGACGCTCTACGGCGCCGTACGGGCAGGCCGCAGCACACGCGATGTTGCCGATGACGCGATGGCCGCAATCGGACCGTTGGAGGACGAAATCTTTCGTTCCGGCCATTTCGGTTATTCGATCGGATTGGGGTTCCCTCCGACCTGGACGGATGGGCCGGCATATATTTCCGGGGCGAAAAATTTCGAACTGAAGCCCGGCATGACATTCCATACGCCAAATGCCTGGCGTGTGCCGAAGGAGTTTGTCATCGGCACCAGTGAAACCATTGTTGTTACGAAAACAGGGTGTGAAATTCTAACCGGGCAGCAGCGAGAAGTGACTGTCAAATGTTAGAAAACCAGCCATCCCCGTAATTCTGTCTATTTATGTTGCTGCCGCCGTGATTTAGAGCACTGGTTTATCAACAACACGGGAACGTGAGAATCCATTTGTACAAACTGGCCGGCTACACCGTTATGGTCTACACTCTGAGATTGAATTGAGTGACTGGGGGGCGCAATGAAAGTTTCACTGAAAACGATTGCCTTAATTTCAATGTCAACTTGTTTGTTGGCGTTGGTTCAAGTTGACGAGGCAGAATCCATGTCCGTCAATAGCTTTGTGCAGATTATCGGTGGTTGCTCAGTATCTGACGGCAATCAAAATGCACCTACGGCTGCTGCGTCCTGCTCGCGGACTAACCCGGATGGCGCGTCTGCATCCGCAGCCGGTGCATCACGTTCCGAAATAGGATCATTGGGTGTTTCGATGATAGCGAGTGAGAGTCGAGGCTTTAACGCCCTTGGCCCCTCCACGGCTGGCGTCGCCAATGCAAGTTTTTCTGACATTATCAACATTTCTTCTGGGCCCTCATCAGGCATTCTGCGCCTAATGTTTGATTTAGACGGGACTGGTAGCATAGTCTTCGACAGGATACAGGGTGGTATTCCGAGAGCGGGTGTGAATCTAGTAACCAACGGATTCTCACACACTGCCGGTAATGGAATGACTTCAGCCTCGTTTGACCTCAATTATAGCTTGAGCAAGATTAACTTGTTTGTAACTCTGGGAGCTTCGTATAGTTGTTTTGGAAGTAACACACAATGTAATGTCTCACTAAACTTCTTCAACAGCGCAACAATTGCCGGTGCACTTTTATTTGACACGAACATGAACCCGATTGCGAATGCATTACTGACATCGGATTCCGGCTTCGATTACCAAACTGGTTTCACCAACCCCGTACCTCTGCCAGCAGCCCTCCCACTCTTCGCCGGTGGCCTTGGTCTCTTGGGCCTACTCGGCTGGCGCAGGAAGCGGTTAGCCGCGTAACCCGGTGGCATAATTACGTAGTTACGGTGACAGTAACTGAATTACGTGGCCACCTTCACCTTAGGCCCTCTTTTTGCCAGGCGCACATTTCGTCCCAGCCTGTCTTCGAGCCCGACCAGAAAGCTGCCATTGCCAACCGGACGGCCGGTACCTTCGGCACCGCGCAGCGCTTCGAATGCCTGAGCCTCGTGAGTGCCATCGAGAAAGGCCCTGAAGTCTCCGATGCGTGACAGTGCCGGGGCAACCGTGGTCACCGGATCGTCTTTGCCGGCGAGATGGGTATCCACGCTTGACCATGACCAGTCTTCGGCCCGGGCAACCAGACGGGCGCGGGGTTGAGGCTGACATAGCCAAAGGCCGTCATCAAGCCCTTCACAAGCGTAGTCCGCGATCATTCGTTGATCGAGGTCAAGGCATCACCTGTGCAGGACGGCTAGAGCATGATCTCGACCTCGAGGCTACGGGAGGCACGTGAATTGAACAAATCTGCACTCGGATTGGCTCTGGCTGCGCTGCTGATGAGCGTCCCTGCTTGGGGTGGCGAGCTGGACACACTTAGAGATGAGGCAAAAAGACTGATAAAGCAGTTTGCCGGCGAGCTAAAAGGCGAATTTGTGTCAGCGATGAAAACCGGGGGGCCGCTCGATGCGATTGGCGTCTGTAATATCAAGGCTCCCCAGATCGCAGACAACATTTCGCAGACTTCCGGCTGGACCGTAGCCCGATCAAGCCACAAGCTGCGCAATCCTGCGAACGAACCGGATGATTACACCGCCGAGGCGATTGCCGGGTTTCTCAAACGGCAGGCGAACGGCGAAAAGCCGGACGCGATGATCAAGGCGGAAATTCGCGAGGAGAACGGCGAGAAGGTTTTCCGAATGGTCAAGGCGATCCCGACAGGCAAGGTTTGCCTGGCATGTCACGGCGGTGAAAGCGTCACGGCGGAAATCGAGGCAGCCATCAGGGAACACTATCCCAGCGATAGCGCGCGCGGATTCAAGATCGGTGAAATGCGTGGTGTATTCACGCTGAAGAAGGCGTTGGACTAGGGCCTGTTGAGTATCATGGTTGTCGTGTCGGCGTGGCCCATTTGGCTGCTGGCAAGGCGCGAATGGCGCCGTAGTGCGGGCCACTTCAAGCCATGAGCAACGCTGTGCAGGGGCCAAATGGGCCACGTCCCGAAGGGATTTAACCAGATTGGTTCGGCTTCGCGACCTTCGTCGTCGAATATGCCCGGCATGTCCTTCCTCCTCACGTCACCAAACCGAACCAATCTGGTCAAACCGACACTGCAACCATGATACTCAACAGGCCCTAGATCAAACAGCGCTCAATCGGAATCGATTGAGTGCAGATAATTTGATCTATTTCATATAGATAGAGCAGCCTGCGTTCTATTGAACGCAGGCTGCTCTAAATTACGGTGACGGTTTACTTTATCCCTTTTTCTCTTGGAATTACGGCCATGTCACCGGAATCGACTGCTGCTTTACCCCAGAAGCAGACACTATATTTTTCTTGGTGAAGGGTCCGAAAATAGACCCTCCGCGGGCATAGGCAACTGCCCGGTGTTCGACCGCTCTGGGCGGGAAGCGGCCGTTCGCTGCACCACGCATGGAGGTCGGCTATGCGGGACAGTGCTCCCATTCAGACGGCACAGTCTAGCGGCAGCTTTTTGGTGCTCCGCAACGTCTCCTTTCGACCGCGGAGACGGGAAGTGGACGTTCGAAGTTGGCGCGAGACACTCCGATCCATCGGCACAGAAGTGTCCGTATTGGACTAGACATTGTTTCAAATGGACATTATAGTGTCCGACTATGATGTGATAATGTCCTACGGAGACAAAAATGACCAAGAAATACGCATTCTGGAATAACAAGGGCGGCACCGGGAAAACCAGCATCGCCTTTCAGTCGATCACTCTCTACGCTGAGCAGCACCCTGATCAGCGGGTCCTCGCAATTGATGTCTGTCCGCAGGCCAATCTATCTGAGCTGATGTTTGGCGGATTGAACTACAAGGGCAGCGAGAAGCTGCTGGCTCAGCAGGGCTTGGTGCCGAGGTGCAGCATTGGAGGATATTTTCAGCTCCGTCTGCCTGCTCCCTATACTCCCCCCGCCTTTGCATCCACAGATTTCATTGCGCATCCCCACGACCACAACACTTCTGTTCCCGAGAACATTGACCTGGTTTGCGGCGATCCCTTGCTCGAACTTCAGTCCAACGCTGTGAATACCCTCGCCAACAACCAAATTCCTGGCTCCAACCCCTGGATCGAGGTGATCGATTGGTTGCGTGATTTCATTGAGCCAATCGAGGACGACTACGATGCACTCTTCTTCGACTGCAATCCAAGCTTCTCACTGTATACACAGATCGCACTGGCTGCTGCTGATCTTATAGTCCTGCCTGTGATGGCAGATGACTCGTCCCGTCGCGCAATCCAGAATGCGTTCTCGCTGGTCTACGGTCTGAAGTTGCCATCTGACATCTACTTGGCCTTCGCCTTCGCGACAAAATTGCGGGACGCGGGCAGGGAGTTGCCGAAGGTGCATCTCATAGTAAAGAATAGGCTTACTCAGTATATGGGAGCGGCATCGGCATATGCTGCTGTGCTGAAGGCTATTGATCGCGATGTGGAAAGCTTGATGCGTACCAATCCCGAGATATTCAGCTTCACCGATGTTAGTGATGGCTTCGCGGAATTGCGGGACTTCGGCACCACAGGTGTTGTTGCATTCGCCAAGGGCCAACCCATGTCGCAGGTCAAGGTCGGCAAACAGACCGTGAATGGCCATCGTGTGCAGGTCAAGAAGGACTACCTCGACAACGCCAACAAAGCGTTGGCCGAGCTTGTCGCGCACATCTAAAGCCCGCCCAGTAGCAGAGCAAAGAACCCCGACTGAGAGGTCCGAGACGCTTAAAGCGTCAGGTGAGTCACCCCGCGGTTGCGTCGAATGTCTTGCATAGGGTCCCAGCGCCTGACCTTAGCAACAGTGGCATGCCAACCCAAGCTCTCAAGGTCGCTTTTGGGCAGCCGCTGCGTGCCAGAATGTTGAGCATGCGAAAGTCGCGCCCGTTCAAACCTAGCGCAGCATAGGCAAAAATGGGCTCGAAGTTGCCTTTCGTTGAGAAATTATTGAACGTCAGCTCAGGGCCGAGAGCGACAGCCACTGCGCACCGATCCGATGGCCGCATGGTGCAACGCATTAGGCAGCTCCGAGCCCATTCAAGACCTTCTGCTGTTGTCGCAAACGCGATGATCCGCTTCGAGTTGAATGCGCAAGTTTGACCCAACTCGGACTCTCGGCCCATACGAAAAGCGGCCCCGAAGGACCGCTCTCAAAACCTGCGTGCTGTTCGCTCTGCTAAGCTGCCGCGTTTCGTTTCCTTCGCCAGCCCAGCAAGCCCATGAGGCCCAGGCCTCCAGCGAAGAGCGGAAGGGCTGCCGGGAGAGGAACTGGTGCGACGGTGCTCGGATCGATCGACAGGATTCCGTCGACATCATATGTCAAGGACGTGCCGGGGCTGGTAACTATCGACAGAAAAGCCGTGTCTTCGAAGTTAATAAACCCATTCGTTCCTATAGTTAATTGCGTTAACATTGAGGCGGAAATATTAAGAATATTCAAGCCAGCCACAAGGGATTTAGTCAAGCTCAGATTTCCATTCACATTTCTCGAAAATGGCTCAAGAGAGCCGTTAAACGCCACACCGTCACGCTGACCGTCGAGACCCAAGGACAGTATCGCTTGCCACCCGTTGCCGGTTCCGCCGAATACACTTGGTGTGGTGGCCCATACGCCAGAGTAGGAGAGAGAGACTGTGGCTGTGGCCAACCCAGCGCCGAAGGGATTGTCAACCAAAGCAAATATTTGTGCTTGAGCCTGGGCGAAACTGGTGGCGGAATTAGCTTCTCCAATAGTTCTCACACTGGTCCTCAAGCTCCCGGTTGTGAGATCAACGGCCGCATTGGCAAACGTCCTTTCCTCAGCAGGCGCACTCGCGCTTGTACTCTTCAACGCGCTGAGTTTGGTTGGACTTGCAGAAATGATTTCGAAAACGTTGTCCTCTACCAACGGAATAAACACATTGTCTGGACCAGTGCCGCCTCCAGCGCGGGATTGAAGGTTAAATCCAATCGTAGTAGCCCCCGCTCCAGTGTTAGCTGTTGCTGCTACAAAGAGACACGTTACCGCTAAAAGAGATCGAATAATCATGATGCTTGCCCCGCTATACTTTTAAGCTCTTAGCAATTGAGCTTGCCGATTTCGCCAAGGTATCAGTATGTTCGAGGTACGATTGATGTTCAAGTCAAATAAATATGCCTGTGTTTTGTACCTAGCTGTACTGGAGACAGCCGGATGCAACGGCAAACTGTCATCATCGGGTCTGCGGCCTACAACGGCAGCTCATGGCAGATTTTGTTGATAAAGTCGAAAATTTGGAGGACCGAATTTCTTGGTAGAAATCAATTTCGCCCGGAATCAAATTCATATACCCCCTGAGGACAATTCAGCGCGTCAAACAGAAAAAATTGAGTTGATGGTTGTCCCCTCAGCTCAATTTTTGAAACGCTCACCTGTGGGTCGGAGTTTTTTGAACTAAGCCTAAAAAAAACTTTATCAACAATATTGGCACAAAGCGTCGAGGCAAGGCGTGTCGTGATAAGGATGCCATCAACGCTCCTCGTTGGCCGCTTTGTCCGCATTACCGACCTCCGGCTATGCGACATGAAGCAGGTGCAGCGAATGTCTGGAAACGGGCACCGCGAATTGCTGTAGCGAACGGCAGCAAAGGGCCGAGTGCGACTGCATGCGCCTGCTCCACAACGGAAGTCGCCGATGCCCAAACGTCTCGGCAGCTTTGCCTCCAACAGTCACCGTCGGCCCAAAGGGCATTCATGACCCGAAGCGGTCATTCAATGGGACCAGAGCATAAGGTCTGCCTTGATCAACTAGGCAAGACTTCCTCCTGAAATCCCTCGAAAAACTTAGCAATACCAAACATACCCATTGGTGTGATCTTGTTCACAGGTGAACTTTTTTGCCTCCCCATATTCAAGTCAACGATCGAATATTGGGGCTTCGATTCAAGGGGCGCACAAATGTTGAAGACAAAATTTGTGACACTCCTTGCAAACGTGATTGCATTGACCGCGATGCAGGTACCTGCGGAACGTGGGGCAGCAAACCGCCTTGCGAGGTCAAATCTCAAAAGGGAGATTCTATGGAAATCCTTTTGCCAATAATAGTTGGAGCCATTTGCGGTGCACTGGCTGTGTGGTTGTATTCAAAGTGGAAATCACAACAACGCTAACGAGTATCACTCCCACAGTCGGTGCCGGGAAGGCGTCTGCAAATCTCAACGACATCAAGTAACTCAATGGTGGCACGCTTGTTGACCTAATCAACACTGATCCAAAGAAGCAGGAGAAGCAACGTTGAAAGACATCGCCACATCGCTACTTTTCGGCGCCACGGTAGTTATGCCGATTGCACTAGCAATGCATCTTTCTCCATGGAAAGTAATTTCTGCTCTTCAATATCCGGTGACATTGGGATTATGTGTGGCGTGGGGAATCTGGGTAGCTTGGCGTAATTTAAAGAGCAAGAACTTGAGTAAATAGATGAAGCGTTTGGCACCTCATTGGAGCCGTGCGGAGCACCTGTGTCGGTTATCCGGATATGAATATCACTTTGTCGTTGCCGTGATATCTCAATGACCAATCCGGTCGAGACCACATATCGCGCATTTCTGTCGTACAGTCACAAGGACACAAGCGTTGCTGCCTGGTTTCATAAGAAGCTGGAAGGCTGGCGCATAGACCGCGATCTGGTGGGACGGGAAACGGGCGTCGGCCCGATCCCACAGACTCTGCGCCCGATCTTCCGTGACCGCGACGACTTCGCAGGCGGCCACTCTCTGGCGGATGCGACCATCGAGGCTCTTGAGGCCTCCGAGTTCCTGATCGTCCTGTGTTCCCCCAATTCCGCCAAAAGTGGGTATGTCAACGAAGAGGTCCGTTTGTTCAAGACCATGGGCCGGTCCGACCGTGTGATCCCAGTGATCATCGCCGGCGAACCGGGTGCTGAAGAACTGGAGTGCTTCCCGCCCGCAGTGAGGTTTACCGTCGGCAAGACGGGCAAGATTACGAACCAACCGGCCGAACCGGTAGCGCCCGACGCCCGCGATATTGGAGACGGTCGAATCCGAGCCGCGGCCAAGATCGTCGCCGGGCTCCTGGGGGTGCGCTACGACGAAATCATTCAGCGCGCCAGGCGGGCGGAACGGAAGCGCAAGATTCAGACCGCCGTGGCAGCGGCAACCTTCGCTGTGATTTCCTCGACCGGGGGTTACTTCTATTGGCAATCCCTTCACCTCAAGGTCCAGCAGGAACTGAGCCAGCAGGAAATTGCCAAGCTCAAGAGCCTAGTCCAAAACCTGATTGCGAGCAGCGCGAATGCATCGGAATCACCGTCGGCCGAGACCACCGAGGCGCTGGAAGACGCCCTGAAATCCGTCCAGCAACAGGCGAACGTAGGCGACGAGCGAATGGCACACGCGCTAGAGCTGCTCAGCCAGGGCAAAACAGCGGAGGCTGAAGAGTTGTTCCGCGCGGTCGCAGACGAAAAAGCCGCACGGATCGCTCAAGCTGAAACCAATATCGATGAGCAGAAATCGGAGACCGCCGCCGCTTATCGCAACCTCGGCACTATCGCAGGCCTGGGCGACCCCGAGCGCGCCCGGGAAGCTTACACCAAAGCACTGGAGTACGATCCCAACCACCCCGAAGTGCTCTACTGGCATGGTTGGCTCTATCTGCTTGCCGGCGATCTTACAACCGCTGAAAATTCGCTTACCCGCCTCATGGAATTGTCAACAGCTTCGGGAGAAATGCTCGGCCGCTACCGTGCCCATTTGCGCCTTGGCGAGATCGTGCAGCAACGGGGCAGTCTGGAGAGTGCACTTGAACACCAGCAAGCTGCCTTTGAGATTGCACATGAACGGGCGTCTGAACGACCGGAGGACTTCGAGCGGCAGAGCGATCTTTCCGTGTCACAGGAAAAGGTCGGAGATGTTCTGTTTTTGCAAGGCAATCTGCCCGCCGCGCTCGACCGCTTCAAAGCGTCGCTCGCCATTACCGAACGCTTGGCCAAGTCGGACCCCGACGACGCACGATGGCAGCGCGCTCTTTGCGTATCACATGAAAAGGTCGGAGTGGTTCTGCTTGCACAAGGCAATCTGCCTGCCGCGCTCGACCGCTTCAAAGCGTCGCTCACCATTTCCGAACGCTTGGCCAAATCGGACCCCGACAACGCACGATGGCAGCGCGATCTTTCCCTGATACAGGAAAGGGTCGGAAAGGTTCTGGTTGCACAAGGTAATCTGCCAGCTGCGCTCGACAGCTTCAAGGCAGGGCTCGCCATCAGAGAACGTCTGGCCAAATCTGATCCCGACAACGCCGGTTGGCAGCGTGACCTATCCGTGTTGTACGACAAGGTCGGAGGGGTTCTGATTGCGCAACGCGATCTACCCGCTGCGCTCGATCGCTTCAAGGCGTCGCTCACAATCAGATCACGCCTGGTCAAGTTGGACCCCGACAACGCCGAATGGCAGCGCGATCTGGCCCTTGGTCATGCCAATCTTGCCTTGGTCCATAGACGGCGCAACCACCATGAAACGGCTCTCGCGAACCTGAGGACGGGCCGTGCGATCATCGGTCATTTGGTTCAGTTGTCTTCGGGACATGCCAGATGGCGCAATGACCTGGCGTGGTTTGACCAGCAGATTGCGCAATTGGAAAACTGAATGTGGACTGCGGATGTTGGAGGTCTGGAATTGGCACAAAATCCCCCTGAGACTGCCGGGCAAAGCCTCCGCAGTACCCTCAGCTTCAGACATGTCGAGTGCTGACAAGGTACGGCAGAAGAAAGCGCAGAGTAGGCATCGGCATCACCGCCTGTGTGGTGAAAATCTGAAGGACCGCTTCGGGTCTATCGCATCGCACAACGGCTGAGCAGCGCGAACAGCCGGTTAGGGCCGAAAGCGGAACAGCGCCCCCTACCCGAACTTCGCCAGGAAGCCGATCACCCGTTTGAGCCAGGGGCTTGCCAGGCTCGAGGCAAAATAGCCGTAAGCCACCCGCTTGTTGACCTCGGCGAGCGTGGGATAGGGCACGATCATGTCGGTCATGGCCTTGATCTTGAGCCTGGACGAGATCGCCAGGCACCAGGGCTGCAGCAGTTCGCCGGCATTAGGGCCGACGATGCTGGCGCCCAGAATGCGGCCCTTGCTCGAACACACGACCTTGACCAGGCCCTTGGTCTTGCGTTCTGCCTGGGCGCGGTCGTTCTCGGCATAGGGCCAGCGCAGCACGGAAATCTTGCCATAGCTTTCGCGCGCCTGGGTTTCGGTCAGGCCGACATGGGCGAGCTCCGGATCGGTATAGGTGACCCAGGGCACGATGGTGTCGTTGACCTTGGCCGGCATCCGGAACAGCGCGCTCCTGATCACGATGCCGGCGTGATAATTGGCGACATGGGTGAACTGGAAACTGCCGGCAACGTCGCCGATCGCGTAGATTTTCCGGTTCGAGGTGCGCAGGCCCTTGTTGACCTTAATGCCCTTGCGCGAATAGGTGACGCCGGCGGCCTCCAGATTGAGACCGTCGACATTGGGGATGCGGCCCGCCGCCACCAGAACGTGGCTGCCATCGACGGTTTTTTCAGCACCCTCCACTTCGATGGTCGCGGTGACGCCCTTGCCCTTCTTGGCAAAGCCCACCACCTTGGCGCCGCCATGGATCACCACGCCGTCTTCGATGATCTGGTCGAGCACGAATTTGGTCAGTTCGGGATCATCCTTGCCGAGCGGTTCGAACATTTCGAGCACGGTGACCTTGGCGCCCAGGCGGCGGTGCGCCTGTGCCAGTTCCATGCCGATCGGGCCGCCGCCGAGCACGATCAGGTGGCTGGGCAGTTCGGTCTGCTCGAACACGGTCTCGTTGGTCATATAGGGCACGTCCGCCAGCCCCGGCACCGGCGGCACCCCGGCGCTTGAGCCGGTGGCGATGACGAAGCGCCGGGCCTTGATCTCATTGTCTCCAGCGACCACGGTCTCACGATCGGTGAATTTGGCCTCAGCCTCGATCACGGTAACGCCGAGGCCGGTGAAGCGCTCGACGGAATCATTAGGTGCTATGGCCGCGATCACCCCGTGAATATGGTCATGCACCGCCTGGAAATCGACCTGGACCTTGCGGTTGGCGATACCGAATTTTGCCCCCTGCCCCAAAAGATGCGCCTGCTTGGCGGCCGCGATCATCGCCTTGGACGGCACGCAGCCGGTGTTCAGGCAGTCGCCGCCCATGGCGCCCTTTTCGATCAGCACCACGCTGGCGCCTAGCTGGGCTGAAGCGGCTGCAACCGACAGGCCGCCTGAGCCCGCGCCGATGACGCAAAGGTCTGGTGTATGCACAATAGCCATGGGAACCTCGTTTGTTTGGGATCAATGGGCGCTGGGCGGTCAGGTGGAGGCGCCACGGCGCGCCCGCAGCTTTTTGAGAATGACCGGAATGATCGCCACCACGCCAAGGGCAGCGAATGCCGCCAGGAGTTCAGGCGTCAGCAGCGAGCCGGGATTGAGGGTGAACGAACACTCGGTCTGAGCGGCAGCTTGCGCCTGGGCATCGAGGCAGGCCTGATAGGTTGCACGCTGCTTGTCGATGATGCTGTCCAGACCGGCGCCAAGGAACGAAAAGGCAAATGTGCCGGGAATGATGCCGATAAAAGTGGCGATAGCGAAGGTGGCGAGCGGCACGCCGAGCAGAGCCGGCGCCAGATTGACCAGCCAGAATGGAAAGGCCGGCACCAGTCGCAGAAACAACAGATAGTTCATGGCATCGTTCTGGAAGCCTTCGGACAATTTGGCCATCCAGGGGCCGGCCTTGGCGGCCAGGGTCTCGCCCAGCGAGGTCTTGGCGATCAGGAACACGACGGTAGCGCCGATGGTGGCGCCGATGACGGTTACAAATCCGCCGACCAGCCAGCCGAACAAAAAGCCACCGGTGATGGTCAGCAGTGCGCCGCCGGGCACGGACAAGGCCACCACCACGATATAGACCGCCATATAGGCGGCAATCGCCAGGATGAAATTGCCGTCGACGAAGCCGCGCAGGGCTTCGCGGTGTTCGGCGATCTGCGACAGGGACAGATATTTGTGCCAGCCCATGGAAAACACCAGGACGATCATGAGGCCCAGCACTGCCAGCGGCAGGTATTTCTTCAGGTTGCCGGATGCCTGTGGCGCGGCGTCATTCTGTTCCAAGGTGTTTCTCCTCCCCACCAGGCCGTCAGTGCGGCGCGTTCAGGCCCCAGTCATACTCATAGTCGTATATCTCGGTCTTGCCGTTCAGGCGGGCCAGCAGGTCCGGGCCGGCATATTTCCGCAGATGGGCCAGCAGATCCTGCTCCGAACCGAAGTCGTCATCGTACCAGCTGTACAGTTTGGAGGCGATGATTTCGCCACCCTTGAAGCGCACCCCGCGCGGGCTGTTGATATAGTCCCGGGCGCCCTGCTCCAGCAGATCCGGCGTGTTCTGTTCGGTATAGGCGGTGGCCGCCAGGTTGGGGCAGCTGATCGAGGCGCAGTTGACCGCATAGTGAATGCGTTTGTCCTTCCAGATCGGCCGCAGGATTTCGTGCTCGATGTCATCAAGCGACAGGTCATGCCCCTCGACCCTGACCAGTTCCGTGCTCCAGGGGCCGGACGAGAACAGTCCGGATTTGATGTCGCGGATCGACTTGACTGGGTAGTTGTCCAGGATCACCTCGACGGTCAGGGCATTATAAAGATTGATCCAGAACGGCATCTGTGCCCGGCGCGGCAGTGTTGAGACGCGGACCGCCTGCAGGTCCTTCAGGTAGGTTTTCAGCGCCGTGCGGTCGGCTTGGGTGACCGCGGCATAGTCGAACACGTTCAGCCCCTGGGCACCGGGTGTGACATATCTGCCGATCAGGCCGGCCCAGGGCGCATGATCGACGGTCTTGGTGGCGGTTTCATCGGATGCGGAAAACACCTCTGTCACCGATGCCGCTTGTGCCACGGGGGATGCCAGTGCGGCCGCAATCACCAAGCTAACCGCCCACAGGATCCGGGCAGCTGGGTTGTATAACCATCGGTCAACGGCGCTCTTAGCCATGGTGTCGGTATCCTTCAAGCGTGCCGGAATGTCGAGATTAGACACTATCGTGTGGTTTATCCAAGGTAAGATGAGGATGCTCCGTGAACATCCCTTGTCAACGGAAGTTGATGAATCGTCATTGAGCGTGACTTGACGCTGATGGCCAGGCTAAAAAAATGTCGCGATGAACGCAATTCTCTGCGCGGTTTCATTGACTTGGGGGCCGCTTGACCGTATAAGCCCGCACGACTTTATGGGGCGTGTCGCGGTACCGGACAAGGGGTGCTGCGGCGGAAGGCGCGAGGCGCGGTTCTTTGAAACGCCATCGGGCCGGGCCCTGAGACAGTTCAAACCCGGAGACGTAACGTGAAACGGACTTTTCAACCGAGCAATCTTGTGCGCAAGAGGCGGCACGGATTTCGCTCCCGCAAGGCGACCAGCGGCGGCATGAGGGTTCTGGCCCGGCGTCGTGCGCGCGGCCGCAAGAGGCTTTCCGCCTGAGCCGATCCCACGGCATGGAGCGGCTGAAAAAGCGATCGGAATTTCTCAAGGCTGCCAGGGCGCGCAAATGGGCGTGTGCGGGGCTCGTGCTGCAGGCGCGCGCGCGCGATGACGCAAACGCGCCGCGGGTCGGGTTTACCGTGACCAAACGGGTCGGCAATGCGGTTGTGCGCAACCGGGCCAAACGGCGCCTGCGCGAGGCAGCCCGGCTGGTCATGCCGCAATATGCGCGGGCGGGATATGATTATGTGCTGATTGGCCGGCGCGAAACCTTGCGGCGGACGTTCACAGCGCTTAAAGACGACCTTGCAACCGCGCTTGGCAGAGTGCACAAGGCGTCGGGACCGGCTTAAACCAGATCACGGATCGAACTTTGATCGTGGCGACTTCAAGGTGACCTGAGACCATGGGCGGCGAAAATCGCGAATTCATGCTGGCAATCGGGCTGTCGGCGCTGGTGCTGATCCTCTGGCAGCTGTTTGTCGGGCTGCCGACGGTTGAGCAGGAGCGGGCCAAGCAGGAGGCGCAGCAACCCGTCCAGCAGCAGACCCAGACCCAGACATCGCCGGATGGCACCGTGGTTCCGACGCCGCAGGCGCCGGGCGGGGTGGATTCAGCACCCATTGTGCCGGGCACGACGGCGCCGGCGGCAAGTTCGCGGGCTGCGGTGATCCAGGCGACCACACGACTGCCGATCGAAACCTCCAAGCTCAAGGGCTCGGTCAACCTGACCGGCGCCCGGATCGATGATCTGCTGCTCACGCAATACCGGGAAAAGGTCGAAAAAAGCAGCCCGCCGATCACACTTTTGTCGCCCTCGGGCTCGGAAAAAGCCTTTTATGCAGAATTCGGGTGGGTGGCGGCGGCGGGGTCTGAGCTCAAGATGCCGACCGGCTCGTCGGTGTGGACGGCGCCGCGCGGCGCGGTGCTGACGCCGACTGCGCCGGTGACGGTGACATTCGACAATGGCGAGGGGCTGGTTTTCACACGCACCTTCAGTGTCGATGAGGACTATCTGTTCACGGTGCGCGACGAGGTCAGAAACGCAACCAACGCTGCGGTCGTGCTGCATCCTTACGGTCTTGTGTCCCGGCACGGCACGCCGATCGTGCAGGGCTTTTACATTTTGCATGAAGGCCTGATCGGGACGGTCGGCGACGAGGTCTACAGCATCGATTATGACGACCTGCAGGACGAGGGCGAACGGCTGCAGACCTTCGAGGGCACGGCACACTGGCTCGGCTATACGGATAAATACTGGGCGGTGACGGTGATCCCGGACCCGAAAACCCCGTCGCGGGCGCGCTTTGCGGATAACCCGCGCAACGGCCGCGATGTCTACCAGACCGATTTCCTGTCAAATACCGGCATCTCGATTGCCGCCGGCGGCAGAACCGAGGTCACCAACCGGCTGTTCGCCGGCGCCAAGGTGGTGTCCACCATCGACACCTATCAGGAACAATACAACATCTCCAAGTTCCGGCTGCTGATCGACTGGGGCTGGTTCTATTTCATCACCCAGCCCTTGTTCTACGTGATCGACTTCCTCTACAAGCTGGTCGGCAATTTCGGCGTCGCCATCCTGCTGGTGACGGTGATCATCAAGCTGATCTTCCTGCCGCTTGCCAACAAGTCCTATGTGTCGATGAGCAAGATGAAAAAGCTTCAGCCCGATGTGGTCAAGCTGCGCGAGCGCTACAAGGACGACCGCATGAAGCAGCAGCAGGAGATGATGGAGCTGTATAAGAAGGAAAAGGTCTCGCCCATGTCGGGCTGCTGGCCGATCATCATCCAGATCCCGGTGTTCTTTGCGCTCTACAAGGTGCTGTTCGGTACCATCGAAATGCGCCATGCACCGTTCTTCGGCTGGATCCAGGACCTGTCGGCGCCGGACCCGACCTCGCTGTTCAACCTGTTCGGCCTGTTGCCGTTCGATCCGCCGAGCTTCCTGATGATCGGCGTCTGGCCGATCCTGATGGGCATCACCATGTTCATCCAGATGCGCCTCAACCCGCCGCCGCCGGACCCGACCCAGGCGATGATCTTCAACTGGATGCCGCTGTTTTTCACGTTTCTGCTGGCAACCTTCCCGGCCGGGCTGATCATCTACTGGGCCTGGAACAACCTGTTGTCGGTGACCCAGCAATATTACATCATGCGGCGCCAGGGGGTGAAGGTCGAGCTGTGGGACAATCTCAAAAACACCTTCTCGTTCCTGAGCAAACTCCTGAGCAAGAAGAAACCCAGCGGCACCTGATGCGCGCGCATCGCTGCTGACCCGTCATGGACCCCGCCATGCTTGCTGAGTTTTCCGCCGACGCCATCGAGGCGGGGCGAAAGCTGTTCACCCAGCAAAGCGCCTTTCAGATGGGCGTGGTGGCGCTTGACGGCCTGCCGGATGCAGCAAAGATCGAAGTGTCCTTTGCCGGCCGCTCCAATGTGGGTAAGTCGAGCCTGCTCAATGCGCTGACCGGGCGCAAAAACCTGGCGCGCACGTCGAACACCCCCGGCCGCACCCAGGAGATCAATTACTTCACGCTGGCCGACAGCCACCATCTGGTGGACATGCCGGGCTATGGCTATGCACGCGTCGAGCGCGCCAAGGTCGAGGCCTGGACCGAACTGGTGCGCGATTACCTGCGCGGCCGCGCCAATCTCAGGCGGCTGTTCTTGCTGATCGATGCGCGCCACGGGGCCAAGCCGTCGGATATCGAGATCATGAAGCTGATGGACGAGGCAGCCGTCTCATTCCAGGTGGTGCTGACCAAATGCGACAAGCCGAAGGGGGCGGATCTCGACAAGGTGATTGCGGCCACCGCAAAAGAGTTGCGCGGCCACGCAGCCGCCCACCCGGTGCTGCATGTCACCTCGAGCTTCAGGAACATCGGCATCGACCTGCTGCGCGCGGAGATCGCGGCGCTGGCGGGGGGGTGAGGGTTTGCGAATGGGCACGTCTCGCGTATGCCGCCATGGTTCGAGACGCGCCCTTTGGGCACTCCTCACCATGAGGGTGGTGGTGTTGCCGGTTTAACCACGGCCTCACCCTGAGGAGCCCCCGCAGGGGGCGTCTCGAAGGGAGTGGTGAGCCTGCATTTCACGGAAAATCCAGCGTACAATGGATTACCCGGTCAAGCCGGGTAATGACGAAAAAGAGGTGTGTCACCCGGGCGATACCGCCATGGTTCGAGACGGCGCTTGCGCGCCTCCTCACCATGAGGGTGGTGGTGGTGCGGGTTTGCTGATGGCCGCCTGGCCCCAGATTGTCATTACCCGGCTTGACCGGGTAATCCAGTAACCGGCAGTTTTTCGCTGGGCGACTGCCGTGCCACAACACCGGGCCCGGCGGATACTGGATCCCCTGGTCAAGCCAGGGGAAGACAAATGACGGGGCGTGTCGCCCGGGCAATGCCGCCGTGGTTCGAGACGGCGCTTGCGCGCCTCCTCACCATGAGGGTGGTGGTGGTGCCGGTTTACCAACGGCCGCCTGGCCCCAGATTGTCATTACCCGGCTTGACCGGGTAATCCAGTAACCGGCAGTTTTTCGCTGGGCTACAGCCGTGCCACAACACCGGGCCCGGCGGATACTGGATCCCCTGGTCAAGCCAGGGGAAGACAAATGACGGGGCGTATCGCCCGGGCGATGCCGCCATGGTTCGATTGGGGTTATGGCTGAGCGCCAAGTCGTTTCAGGGCGGCCAGGCTCTCTGCAAGTTCCGGGTTGAGCTCGAGTGCCCTGCGAAAGTCCGCAATTGCAGCGTCGCGATTGCCCAATGCTTCGTAGATATGGCCGCGGGTATCGAGCGCTGCGGGGTAGTCAGGCTTCAACTCAAGCGCACGCTGAATGTCCGACAAGCCCTCGTTCGGGCGTTTCAGCTGCAACAAAATCCATGCACGGCCGTTGTACATCTGAACCGTTTGAACCCGCAGCCCCGAGTTCTCCAGATCGGCTGCCAGAAGTGTTTTGTTGATTGCCAGCGCGTCGTTAAAGAGTTTCAGAGACGACGTCGCATCACCAAGTTGGTGGTGAAGCAAAGCCAGCCTTGCATATTGGAGCGCGAGTTGCCGCTGCCAGGCTTTATTTTTCGGGTTAGTGGCAGCAAGGGGCTCAATGATATCAAGCCCGGCGCGTCGGGAACGAAGAGCGGCGGCGAGGTCGCCAAGCGCTGTCTGAACTTCGCCAATTATCTGGTGGACTGAAGACAATATTGCACGAAATTCGGCGTTCGAGGGCTGCAGCGCCGAGACGCTTTCAGTGAGAACCAGGCAGACGTGAAAAGCCTCAAGCGCCTTCGGCAAATCCCCTCGGGTCTGATGCGCGGTGCCTTGGTTGTAACGAATGCGGATCAGCTCGGAGTAAGCAGTCACCAGAGATCTCTTATCGGTTTCGGACAACCGTCCGGCGGCATCCAACGAAGTGAGGATGTCAATGACAGATTGCCAATGTTGATCAGGCTCACTGCCATTCTTTGCCAGCGGCCAGTGAGACCAGGCCAGGTCCTTCTGCGCTTCTGCATTTCCAGGGTCGTTTGCTGCAATCTGTTTCGCGATCGACAGGCTTTCAGAGTATGCAGCCATTGCAGCGTTCAAATCGCCCCGCGCCACGAGTGCATCTCCCAGCCTTGAATGGGCCACGGACAGATCGCGCTGCCATTGTGTGTTTGTTGGATCGGAAGCGGCAAGTCTCGCGAACGCGGCCAAACCGATGCGGTAGAATTTTACCGCTTCGTCGATGTTGCCGAGATCCAACTGTACCCGGCCAATGCCGGTCTGAGAGATCGATATGTCGCGCTGCAGCTCGGTATTCGTGGGATCGGAAGCAAAAAGTTCTTCCGACAATGCGAGACTGGTCCGATAGGACTCAAGTGCGGCTTTCAGATCGCCACTGGCCGCGCGTATTGCCGCGATGTGTTCATGGGCTGTGGCGACGCCACTTTTCCACGCAGCATTGTCTGGATCCAAAGCCATAAGCCGTTGGCCAATGGCCAGGCTCTCACGATACAATTCGAGGGCTTGCGACCTGTCGCCAAGGCCGGCATTCAATTCGCCGATGTTCCCCAGGAGCGCTGCCAGGTCGCCCTGCCAAGTGGCGTTGTGCAGGTCCGAGGCTACAAGCGCCCTTATAATAGCAAGGCTTTTTTCATATGAAACGAGTGCGGCGGCATTGCTGCCGTGCAGTTTCTGGATATTGCCGATGCGCTGGTGTGCGGCGGCCAGAGTGAAGTGCAAATCTGTATTGTCCGGGTCCTGTTCGACCAGAACCCTGCGCAGGGTCATACTGCTGTTGAACGACGACAGGGCATCGATTGTATTGCCCTGGGTGATCTGGACATCACCGAGTTTTTGGTAAGCTGTGGAGAGGTTTCGCCGCCATAGTGCGGAATCCGGATCGGACACGGCGATGCGCTGCCTGATGGCGATGCTCTGTCGATAGGCGGTCAGCGCATTGGAGAGCTCTCCCCTGAGGACGAGCACATCGCCAACACGTTCATGTGAGCCTGCCAGATTGTTGTTAAGGTTCGCGCTCTGGGGATGGGCCCTGACCAGGTCTTGCATTATGGCGAGGCTTTCGCGGTGGGAGGCAAGTGCCGCGTTCAGATCACCCCGCCTGGCCTGCAAATTGCCGACCTCGTCATAAATGGTTGCGCGGGCGGCTTGCCAGTCCGCATTTTCCGGTTGCCGTGCGACCAGGCCGGAAATGAGCGTCAGCGCTCTGTTTGCGTGCACATCGGCAATTTCCAGATCGCCAAGGGTCGAATAGGCGCGCGCGAACAGGAGAAGCAAAAGTGCCTGGCGGTGCAGGACCCCGTCGCCGGTTTCCGATCCTGACAGGCTCTGCAGGACAGATTCCGCTTTTTCAAGAACCGATCTAATTCGCGTGACCGGCACACCCTTGAAATCCTGCATGCCTTCGGCGATCTCAAAAACCAGCGTATCGGCGGCAGTCAGGGCCTGCTCCAGATTGTGCTCGGCGCGCAGCTTTTCCTGTTCGGCGCGTTCACGTTCCGCGTTGGCGCGCTGTTCGTTGGTTTTGGCAACGCGCTCATTCTTCTCGGCAAGCTGCTGGTTGGCGAGCGCCAGATTTCGCTGGTCCAGAGCCACGGCGCGCTGGACGTCTGCCTCCTGCTTCTGCAGATATGCGAAACCAGCCAGGATACTCATTACACCCGCAGCGACAGCAGATCCGCTCACCCAGTATTGCTGACGCCGGGTGGCCGCCCGGCGGCTTTGGCCAATATAGTCCCGATGCAGAAGGGTCGGCGATGGTGCGTTCCCGGGCTGCTGCGACAGCCAGAGTTCGGCGTGGGCCAGCTCTTTCGCCCTGAGCGGCTGTGCGCCCAGTTTGCGCTGCGCATCCCACCGTTTCGCCAAGCCCCCTAAGCGGGTATGTTCCCTAATCCAGTCTATGTCCGTGTTCAGCGCCTGAACCAGATTTTCAAGCGAATTGCCGAATTCGCCCGGCTCGGTGAAGAAGATGTAGTTGTATTTGGTGAGTGCCGGTGGGATCTGGTCCGGCTCCACATCCGTGATGACGATTGGGGCGAACCGCTTGTTCAGGTCTTCGGCATACTCGATTTCCCACTTGCAGACCTGAGAGTTCACCGAATTCGGACTCAGTGCGAAAATGATGGTGTCTGCCGCGCCGATCAGTTCCTCAAGACGGTGCTTCCATTCCTCCGTGGGCAAAATGTCCTCGGTGTCGCGGAAAACCTCAACATCCTCCTTGGCCGCAAGAGCGTCTGAAAGCTGTGATACAAACTTTCGATCCTTGCGCGAATAGGAAATGAAGACCTTGGTTTTGGCGTTGCTCAACTGTCCAGCTCCGTTTCACTCGAAGCATACTATTATTGTGCAGTTCCAGGACAGACAAAGGCATAACCCGGCGTTACCGGACGCTGGCTGGGGGGTTGAGAGTTTCGTTCGGGAGAATGCCGCCATGGTTCGAGACGGCGCTTGCGCGCCTCCTCACCATGAGGGTGGTGGTGCGGGTTTGCTGACGGCCGCCTGGCCTCAGATTGTCATTACCCGGCTTGACCGGGTAATCCAGTAACCGGCAGTCTTTCAGTGGGCGACTGCCGTGCCACAACACCGGGCCCGGCGGATACTGGATCCCCTGGTCAAGCCAGAGGAAGACAAATGAAGGGGCGTGTCGCCCGGGCGATGCCGCCATGGTTCGAGACGGCGCTTACGCGCCTCCTCACCATGAGGGTGGTGGTGGTGTGGGTTTGCTGACGGCCACCTGGCCCCGGATTGTCATTACCCGGCTTGACCGGGTAATCCAGTAACCGGCAGTCTTTCAATGGGCTACAGCCGTGCCACAACACCGGGCCCGGCGGATACTGGATCCCCTGGTCAAGCCAGGGGAAGACAAATGGCGGGGCGTGTCGCCCGGGCTATGCCGCCATGGTTCGAGACGGCGCTGCGCGCCTCCTTACCATGAGGGTTGTTGTTGGGCGTGGGTTTACCATCGGCCTCACCCTGAGGAGCGCCCGCAAGGGTGCGTCTCGAAGGGGGCGCGGGTTAGCCCGGGCGCAAGGAGATTGAAATGACAGATCAACCGACACTTGAAGGTGGCTGCCTTTGCGGGGCGATCCGCTATCGCATCGACGGTGCGCCCCGGGTTGTCAGCCATTGCCATTGCAGCCTGTGCCGGCGTGTCTCGGGCGCTGGTTTCGTTACCTGGCTGACGGTCCGGAAAGACTGCGTGACACTTACGGGCACGCCTGCCTGGTATGCCTCGAGCGCCTGGGCCAGGCGCGGCTTTTGTGCCGCCTGCGGCGGTGCCGTGCTGGCGGGCTCGGACCATTATGAGCGCCATTGGGACATCACCGCCGGCAGCCTGGACGACCCCGACATGATCCACCCGGAGCGCCATGTGTTTGCCGCCGACAGGGTCACGTGGATCGAGATTGCGGACACCCTGCCCGCGCATGAAGCGGACGCTACCTCGCCCCTGCTTGTTCCGGATTGACGGTTTCGTTTGGGAGGATGCCGCCATGGTTCGAGGCGCGCCCTTTGGGCGCTCCTCACCATGAGGGTGGTGGTGGTGCGGGGATCAGGAGATTGCCGGATCAAGTCCGGCAATGACGAAGGGCGGGTGTCTCCAAGGGTGGTGCTGCATGGCCCGGGCGCGCATCTGTGTGCTGGCGGGAATTCGCCGGTTTCGCTATAAGGCTCAGCGAACAGCGGAGCTTCACGATGGCCGGCAAGACCGACGACACCACGACCAAGACCATATCGCTGCATGACAAGGCGCACATCCTGTCGGAGGCGCTGCCGTTCATGCAGCGTTATGACGGCAAGACCGTGGTGGTCAAATATGGCGGGCACGCCATGGGGGACGATGATCTGGCCGCCAAGTTTGCGCGCGACATCGTGCAGTTGAAGCAGACCGGGGTCAATCCGATCGTGGTGCATGGCGGCGGCCCGCAGATTGCCTCAATGCTGGAACGGCTGGGAATCCAGACCTCGTTTGCCGAGGGCCTGCGCATCACCGACAAGGCGACCGTCGAGGTGGTCGAAATGGTGCTGGCGGGGTCGATCAACAAGCAGATCGTGCTGGCCATCCACCAGGCCGGCGGGCGGGCCGTGGGCATTTCCGGCAAGGACGGCAATCTGATCGTGGCGCACAAGGTGACGCGCACCAAGCGCGATCCTGAATCGCTGATCGAACAGGTGCTCGACTTAGGCTTTGTCGGCGAGCCGGAAAAGATCAATCCGGCAATCCTTGAAACCATGATCGCCTCCGACATCATTCCGGTGATCGCGCCGCTTGGGGTGTCGGCGCAAGGCGAGACCTACAACATCAACGCGGACACGGCCGCTGGCGCGATCGCCCAGGCGATGGGCGCCAAGCGCCTGTTGATGCTGACCGATGTTGAGGGCGTGCTGGATAAGCAGGGCCGCCTGGTGGAAGAGCTGTCAGTGCCCCAGGCGCGCGCGCTGATCGAAGACGGCACGATCTCCGGCGGCATGATCCCCAAGCTCGAATGCGCGATTGCCACGGTGGAAGCGGGCGTCGAAGGCGTGGTGGTGCTGGACGGGCGTGTGCCGCATGTGGTGCTGCTGGAGCTGTTCCAGGAGCATGGACAGGGGACGCGGGTGAGTTAGGGGGTGTGAGAGTTCGGTGGGTTGGTCTCGGGAGCGGGTGTCCCAGACACCGGTACCTATGGCAGGCTTGGGCGGAAGGCAGACTTTCGCCGCGGGTGCCATCTGAGCTGCGTAACTCAGCAAAGCGGACATCAAAATGTGAATAATCCTGCTATTCTTGCGAAACGAAATGAGCCGCAAGCTGCTCCGGAAGGCTTCTTTTTTGGGCACTAGAAAATGATTGACACTATGAACGACTATTTTGCAGCTCTTGAGGAGCGAGTTGCAGCGGAAGCACGAATGGCCGGCTTCTCGAAACACGATCCTGACAAGGGCACAAACCGCGAGCAGATCTTAATCGACATCTTAAACGACCATCTCCCCGAGAGCCTCAATGCGATCAGCGGCGGCACGATTTTCAATTTGGACGGTAAAACCTCGGGCCAGCTAGATATCATAGTCAGAAACGACACCTTCCCAGTATTCGGATCCCTGGTGAAACCAATGGTTCCGATAGAAGCCGTCGTGGGCGCGATCGAAGTGAAATCATATCTTGATACACCAAAGCTTAAGGGAGCGATCGAACTACTCAGAGACATTCCGGCCTGGGACGATCGGACTGTGGCCAGCACTGGATCGAACCGCTTTGGTTTTCCAAATGGCGAGGAGCTAACGGCGAGAGAAGCATACGAGCACAATTTCCCTTTTCGCGCGGTTTACGCCTACAACGGCAATCGAACGGACACGCTCTACAAGGAGATGAGGGCCTTCTTCAATAAGCACAATGACAAGGATAAACTACCGCGCATGGTGGCGGTCAACAAAAAGTGCAACATCCGATATCTTCCTAAAGGAGGGCAAATAGCCAAAGGGTGCGGGGCTCCAGAGCCGGCACCGGATGGATGGATGCACCCTTTGAAGCTGACGCAATTCACACAGGGATACACCTTGGCCGGAATGATCACGGCATTGACAAGCTACATAGCCCACCGACACGGCGTGATCTTCAATTTTGCCCCCTATGTCGATGCCATGGCCGAACATGGCCTTAAAGCTCTCGAAAAATCGCGATCCGACCGAGCCGACTAAGGCCGGCTTTGGTGGTTCTGCACCGCAGAACGAAGTTTCTGTGCGAAAGGCCGCAAACGGCCGAAAATTCCCTTTTTTACGCAGGTCTAAAAACTCCACATAGTTGCGGCTTTGACCGAAGAAGCCTCTGTCTCCTTCCGGCACTCAACGGTAGTGTTCGCGCGCGAAACTGATGCCTGCGCCGGTTCCTCGACCAAATGCCAACAATCAGTTCGACCGCGCCAGTGCGGGATTTCGTTCTCGCCACCGTGCAAAGCCCGGTCTCAAGGCCTGTGCCTCCGATCTCTGCGGGCCGCGGATCAGGATTGCCGCTGCGGTCCCGCGCAGCTAAGGGCCGCACGGGAGCGTCAACACGGTTCGCCTCACGGGGGATGGAATGACTCCGCTCAGCGTAAATTGTTAGTTGATTAAAAATTACGCTATGAGTATATATAAGAGACTTACAAATAGGATATCCGTCATGACCCCCGAAGAACTCAAACAAGCACGAACAGAATTTGGTTTAACCCAATCCCAGATGGCAACGCTGCTTGGATATGGGGCTGTCGCCCGCATATCTGAGATAGAGAACGGCAACCGCGAACCAAGTGTCAGCGTCGTTCGCTTAATGCGCTCCTACGTTGACGGTTATCGTCCAGAGGACTGGCCTGATATGAGTGGGCATGTCGATCCGGGTGCAACCTCCGGCATAACGTGCGACATTGAGCTTGATGTGAAGGGGCCTACCGACAGAGTGGCAACCGATCGAATAACGCAGGCATTACGAAACCTGGCAGATCAAATCGAAGCGGATCAGTGCGAAGACGGTCATCATGGTATCAAGAACAATTTGGGTGAGCCAATAGGCACGGTATACTTCGATTTTTACGAGCAGCATGATCTCTGACCAATTTGGGCACTCCAAGATACAGCTCGAGCGGAGGAACCGAATGTCCGCTTCGGCTCTTCGCTCCGCAGCATACGAGTGGCACGGCGAAGGAGGGCTTTGGGCCGAACGCACTTGAAGCTGAAGGTTTCATTGCCCATCTTAGATTTTAGGTTTGGGCCCGAGCCTCCTCCCTCCGATGGGAAAGTATTCAGCATGCAGGGTATGAACTAGAGATTTTTCTGTTCGAGCATTCACATAAGGAGGGATTGTGTTCATAGCTCGCATTAGGAGAACCTCAGATGAACCTATCTGCCCCTATCAATGAACTGAAAAGCAGGGCCAAGCTCCTTCGTCGAGAATCTGGCTTACCCCACAATCAAGCCTTGGATCGTGTTGCCAGAGATGAAGGTTACGCGAGCTGGAGTATTTTGATCCGCAAATACGAAGATCAGAAATCCAAACCAGCGCAAAAGCTGAAAAACGGTTACCTCATCAAAAGTCTGCCTTTTGATGCAGACTACCGATCTGACGCAATCGAACTCGCAAACTCGACATTTGAAGACGTCGTCAGACGAATTGAACCTGATAACCCACGCAAAATGAGAGAGCTTTGGGATGCGGCTGACTATGTCGATAATCACCATTTGAGTGAAGACATGTTGCCCATTGATAGCGAATATGCGCTTTCGCTGATTGAGGCGTTTTTGGTGCATCACGTGATCAACTTAGCAACCGCGGCTGATCAAAGCTCCGTTTAACAAGGTTGATCTAAAGCATTTTGGGGAGCCAGTGGCTCCCCATTCGCTTGGGCGCTGTGTCAGTTCGAATTGCTGCGGAACACTGACAGAAAGTTCTCAGATCAATCGAAACTGCGCAATTTGCTGTGCTGATTACGAACGGCCGCTTTAATGAGCGCCGCACCGCAAACCAAGTCAGGTTCGAATTCGGCTTCGGGCCGGAAGCGGCCAGACAATTGGATATAGCGACAATTTCGATGTCGGCGTGACATCAGTGGATTTCATGTATCCACTAATCACCGGCTTCTTCAGGTCCTGTTCTAATCCATCCATTGTCTGTTAATTGAAGAGGCTCCTCGCGCATCAACACGGAAAATGCGGCCAACGCGTCATGTGTGACGGGTGTCCAACTACCCCAGATTTTACCTGTTTCCTTGATCCTGATACGGCCACCCTGCTGAGGGTGCCAAGCCATCGCATACGCTTCAACATTGGACATTTACCGTTCCTTTCAGGCGTTTTCTGACCTGGGTGCTGACAGACGTGCTCGCTTGGAAGACTGCGGGCAATTCCATTGCCCTCAATATTATGGTCAGAGTTTATGGTGCGCGCTTCATTGCCCCTCCAATTGCCGGAGAAGATCATGACACCACCTCGCCTTTATGCAAAAGCACAGATTTGTGAGTGCGCAATAGATGGTTGCTCTCAGAGAACAACCGGGGCCTTCGGGGGCCGCAGCATGGCCTGCCAGTTATCCCCGGGGTACGCTGGGTGGGGTACTGTTGGGCATGCTGGGTGAGGCATCACCCGGTGATCGCTTTCACAACATTTTGGACATCATGGACATTGCACCGACACCGGCCGGGCGTGCGCTAACGCTGCGGGCGTCACCGCAGCGCTATTGCCATCGCGGGCATCTGAAGGACTATGTCAGCCCCAAAGGGCAGCGCGGCTGCCGGATCTGCGTGAAACTTGCCGACGGCAAACGCATGGAACGGCTGCGGCAGAAGCGGCTGCGGGCGCGGCGGCGACGCATTGCTGCGCGCGCCAGACCACCCAGGGGCGAGCGCGCGTGGGCGGCCGGGCATTTCGAGGGCGAAGGCACGGTGACCATCCTGTCCGGCGGCGCCAAGGCCCTGTCGGTGCCACGGGTGTCGTTGACCTCGACAGACGAAAGCGTAATCACCTATTTTCAGGCCCGCTGGCGGGGACGCGTACGCAGCTATATTCCCAGTTCCAGGAGCGGGCGCGCCCGCGAAGCCTTCGAGTGGTCGCTGAGCGCGGGCGAGGCGATCGAAGGCTTTCTCCTCGACATGCTGCCCGACCTCAAGACGGCCAGGGTGCGCACCAAGGCCGGGCTCCTGATCGAGGATGTGCGGGCGCGTGCTGAACAGCGGCGCACGGAGGCAGCCCGCGCAGACAAGCGCTGCCGCATGGCAAAGATGCGCGCGCTCAACCGGCGGGGGATCGATGGAGTTACGGTGACAGTAACCGAAACAGACGGCGTGCGATGAAAGGACTATCTCATCTGTACCGCTCACTTTGACCGCAATGTACGACTAGCAGAGCAATGGCGGAATGTGAAAGTGGCTGGATAATTCGGTTACTGTCACCGTAATTCCGCGGCGCTTCGTGTGCTACTTATTGAAGCTGGTGTATCTCTGGTGAGGCTTCTGCTTCTTGTATTTTTTCCGCTTGGTACATTTCCAGTGCCACTGTCGCTTTGGCCCGACATCCAGGTGCACGAATCTGGACTTGCAATAAGTACCGACGCCGCCGCGCCCCGGCATTTGCCTGAGGTAGGCAGCAAGCTTGTATTTGGAAACGCCAGGTATCTGGAAGTCAACCGCCTTACAGTGCAGATGCTGCGAGCGCGTTGCCCCGCCGACCTGTCTGTTGTGCTTCTTGCTCCGGCACCCCGATATGATGTGCAGGGGCCGGCCGTAATGGACTTGGACCTGGACCATCAACTGCACGAGTTGCGGGTTCAACCCATTCACCTTCCAGCTTGCTGATGCGGGGGTTATCTTGATGCCCCGGACCCGGTTTAGATCACCAGGCACCGCCCGCGACGTGACATGGTTGTTTGAACCACGCGAATAGATAAATGCCAGGGAGTGGTTCTTGTGTGCCGTGGTCGCCGCAGAATTCAACACACCGGAGCGATTGGCGGTTTGCTTGGAACCCGGGAGCGGATCGGCGTCACCCGCCCGAGCCGGATATGAACACGCGCACACCAGGAACGCACCTACACCAATACATGCAAACAGGGCCAATCGTGAGGCGTGATGAACAGCGGTATCTTGCATGGCCACTCCGAAACGTTGGTTTATCCAGTAACCACCGTGAAGCAATTATCGTGCCATCCAACGACGATTTGCGAACACGACCCGGTCCAAATAGGTAAAACACACAGCCGGGACGCTGGCTTTTTGCGCCTGGAAAATGGAATGCAGGAGTTTCCCAGAACACAAACCGCTGGCTGGGTCTCGCCGTGGACTGTCTGTCCACAAGGGGGCACGGAACGCGCCACCGCCGTTCCAACAATCGGAATAGTCAATTGTGGTTAATCGGCATTCATATTGAGAGCCGGAACCCTCAAGTTTGGGAGCAACGCAACCAAACCGCACCATGAGGAGGGTGACCACAATGACCGCAACGCACACAACTGTCAGTAAAGCACCCTCAAATTGCAACACGTTCGCATTCGACGCGATGCTCGGTGCCACCGGTCAATCTTTTACCCCATATCAACGCCGAAGCACTTTGAGCAGAGCCGCCGCTGCGCCGTGGTTGGCCGGACAGTTTGTTCCTGAGGCGCCCGCTAAAACCTTGACCCCTCTGGGTGAGACCCTAAGAGCCGTCGCTCTTGTGGTGCTTTTGATGCTGGCTTTGGTGTGCACGAGCTTGTTGCTCACCAGTCAACCAGCTTCCGCCCGGCAGCTTTGCGGCGAGCGCGGCTCCATCCTGAAGCAGCTTTCCGATCGTTATTCCGAGGCGCCGCAGGCGATGGGACTTTCTGCTGACGGGACCGTTGTGGAAGTGCTGGTTTCGCCCGCAGGCAGCTGGACCATACTTATCAGTCATCCGAACCAACTGACATGTCTGGCGGCGAACGGAAAGCATTGGGAGACCATGCCGAAGATCGCAATGGGCCCTTCCGCCTAGCGCTATCCGGTACTCATTACCCCCCAACTACTGAAACCCAACCGAAAAGGAGATCTGACAATGTTGAAGAAGTCATTGATTGCAGCCGTTGCCGTACTGGCAGTCATGCACTCTGCTGTCTGGGCTGATACACCGGCCGACCTGAACGATCTTGAAATCGCTCATGTCGCCTATACTGCGGATAATATCGACATCCGATATGCCCATCTTGCACTGGCAATCTCGAAGAACCCGAAAATCCATGAGTTCGCCCGCACGATGATCCGCGACCACACTGCCGTAAACGAGCGCGCCTTGGCGCTTGTCAAGAAGCTCAATGTCCAACCTCAGGACAATTTCTTCAGCCAAGAGCTAAATGAAAATGCGGACAAGCTGGTGGCGGAAATGAGCCAACTGAGCGGGGCAGAGTTTGACCGGCGCTATGCGGAGAACGAACTCGGCTACCACAAGGCGGTGAACGGACTTGTTGAGAACACGTTCATTCCCAACCTCAAGAACGGCCAGGTTAGGGCGCTGTTCACCGACGCGCTTGCGATCTTCAAAGCCCATCAGGCACATGCGGCGATGATGGTGAAATCTCTGCTGCAACAGCAGTCGCAGAAGCAGTAATAACCAATGCGGACCTCGCAAAGATTGGTCGTGGTCGTGGTAGCTCTGGCTACCACGACGCTCTTCGCATTGCCTCTGTCGGCAGATTCAAAACAAAACGTCTCGGTACGCCGTCATGTGATTGAGATTCAAAAACTCAAGTTTGTGCCCGCAGATATCCAAGTGTCGCCCGGAGATACAATCGTGTGGGTGAACAAAGATTTTGTACCACACACCACTACGGCGAAAGACAAGAGCTGGGGCTCAAAAACCATCAAGAAAGATGGCCAATGGCAGATCGTTGTACAGACCGGGATGCCAGAGGATTACTTCTGCAAGTTTCATCCTTCAATGAAGGGGCGCCTCCGGATTGTTGATTGATGGTGCTACAAACAAGGACGTCCAGCGCACCGTTGAACGGGCTCTCGGTGGAGTTACGGTGACAGGAGTTACGGTGTGGCAGTAACCGAAACAGACGGCGTGCGATGAAAGGACTATCTCATCTGTACCGCTCGCCTTGACCGCAATGTACGACTAGCAGAGCAATGGCGGAATGTGAAAGTGGCTGGATAATTCGGTTACTGTCACCGTAATTCCGATTTATTTGCTTTTTTGTTGGCGCCCAAATGTATCAAGTTGCAGATTGGTTTGCACTCTTGAACGAACTCAAAGAGAGCGACACAAATGAGTGATTCCAAGGAAAACCATGCTGTCGACTACACGCGCCGACTACACAAGGACGTAAACGACTGGTACACAAGCGCAGACAACAAGGCGCAAATATTGTTGACTCTGAACGGTGTGCTTTTGGGATTCCTCGGCAGCGCCGCCTTTTGGGGCGTGAACGAGCTTCAGCAGGTAGTGGAAAAAATTGGATATGAGACTTTCACGTTCTTCATCGCTTTTCTAATTTCGCTCAGTGTTTCGATTACGTCTGCACTCATGTGTCTCAAGTCAAGATTGCGTTGCCATGAGGAGGAAGCTCTACCTCCCACGCCGGAAAATCTTTGGTTTTTTCAAGGATTGCCGGCTATCGCTCCGCGAGAATTTGCAAGAAAACTTCGCCGCGTGACGCCGACAGTGGAAATCGAAATTCTTAGCAGCCAAATACAGATCTTGTCATTCAATATCATCAACAAGCACCGTTGGTTCAACCGAGGCTTCAAGTTCTTCGTTGGTGGTCTACTTTGCTTCCTCATGGTGATTGCCACTTACATCGTCCGTCTATACGTAAAAATATCAGTCAACTGCTCTCTGGTACTCGCTTTAGCGAGCGTAGTTGTCATTGCTTGCGCCGCCTTATTTTATTGGTGGCTCGATGATCGAGAGAATCGAAAAACTCATGAATTTCAACGCAAAATTCTGTCGCGGCTGGCTTCGGCCGAATCCTCCACGTGATGGAATTGCGGTAGTGAAACCGCGCTGCCCCAGTTCTAATATTCTGACAAACTGTAGGCCATGAAGAACAGCTTTTCGCGAGGAGTTACGGTGACAGTAACCGAAACAGACGGCGTGCGATGAAAGGACTATCTCATCTGTACCGCTCACTTTGACCGCAATGTAAGACTAGCAGAGCAATGGCGGAATGAGAAAGTGGCTGGATAGTTCGGTTATTGTCACCGTAATTCCAAGACCCAGGATGAACAGCGACCGGTCATGACTGATACTCCCGAAGATATCCTGTATGAAGGCGTCGCCGTGCTCATCAGTTTCGACGAGCCACGCCCGGCTTTTGGAGACCTCTTTCTGCTCACCGGTCTGGAACATCCCAATTTTCCGCCTAGCGGAGAAATTGATTTTTCCGTTTTTGCTGATCTGCAGATTGCCCAAATAGATGACTATTTCGGAGTGCCATCTCTTGCCGAAGAAGGAAGTGACGTTGCTGTTTGGCTGTTTCCGATCGTTGGAGGCGAAACAGTGCACCATCATCCAGGGCCCTTCGATGCGATCCGTCTAGAGTACTGCGTCCTGCGCTCACCAGCCCGTCACGCCGTGCACTTCCTGAGGTGTATCAGTGAGCTTTCGCGGATTGGCTCGCGGACCGAGTACTGTAATCGCGGGCTGCATCTTGGGCAGCCCCCAGACTTAGACCAAGTAAGAAGGGATATCGAGGGTGCAGTATCCTATTGGGACGACAAAGGTATAACTGTAGGGTCGGACAAGGCTTTGAGTATCGATTTCTGAGAAGTTGAACGTCCCCTTCTGGCCGTAAGCGCCGGCAGAGGACAGTCAGTCCTGGTTGATTGCTGCCCGGCGATGATTGGCAGCTACGAGCCCATTCAAGGCCTTCTGCTGATGTCGCAAACGCGATGATCCGATTCGAGTTGAATGAGCAAGTTTGACCCGGAGCGGACATAGAGCGTGACCGCGACGTGGTTGATACCTGGCGAAGCTTTGAAGTATCGAGTGGAGCTATGCTGTGTCATGTAACGTGGGTGGAAAGGTGACATCTGCCGCCCTAAGCAGGCTTAATTCGACATCGCCGAAACGCTGGTTGCGCCTTCGCTGCGATCGGCTCACAATATTTGCCTGAACTTAGACCACATGGAAAACCCCGCATGAAACATCGTTTCGGTATCCTCTCGGCCCTACTGTTCGTTGGCCTGTTGTGCGGCTTGCCGGCGCAGGCCCAACAGGCGGCCGGCCAAGTCGAGCGCCAGAAGGGCACGGCCAGCCGCAGTGCGGCCGGCGGCACAAGCGATCTGGTGCAGGGCGGTCGTGTCTATGTAGGTGATGAGATCCGCACCGGTCCAGGCGCGCGGCTACAAATCCATTTCGACGACCAGTCGAAGCTGACCTTAGGCGAGAATGCACGTATCACCATCGACCAATTCGTCTTTGCACCTAGCGGCGGCTCCCGCCAGGCGCTAGCCATCGTGCGCGGTGTGTTCCGTTTTGCCACCGGCCAAATTGGCAAGCTGGTGCCGCACAACGTCGCCGTCACAACACCGGTGGCGACCATCGGCATCCGCGGCACTGTGTTCCTTGGTGGCGAACTGACCGTGGGAATGCCGGCCGGACAGTCGCATTACGGCTTCCAGATCACCGAAGGCGCTATCGAGGTGACCTCGCCCGCCGGATCAGTGGTGCTTGACGAACCGGGCGAAGGCACCTTCCTGCCTCTCAACCGCATCGCCGCACCGACCCCCGTCCGCCAATGGACCGAGGCGGAAGCCGCCGAGGCGGAGGCCGCCCTAGCGTTCTAATGGTCGAAAAGAGATTAGTCGACCGAGCCGCACCTGGTTCCCGTGTCGCCAGCCTAAATACTTTATTGCTGGACCAATTCTTGCTGGATGTTCGGATTGGCACCGCCTTCAAGGATCGTCAGTCGCGTTTCCATACCATCGGTCACTTCCACATCTGTAATCCGGATGCCAGGCCTTGCCAAAACCATCACCGTGTAGCGGCCGGCTGGAATCGTCACGGTGCCGGTTCCGACCGTGCCTTTGGCCACAATCTTACCCGCTGCATTACGCACGAAATACCGCAATTCTAGGGAGCTTCGGATAGCACGTTCGAGTTCACCCGCATTTCTCGCACCAAAATAGCGTCCGCCGGATGTGTTTGCGATTAACCGCAGGAACTCGCGGGTCTCGCTGCTCTCAATATCGAACCCGACCACATTGACCTCAAACTTGATACCGCGTGCCTGCATGGACCGGATGACGGAAGGAGGATAGTCGGTGTGATCGGCCGTTGGCGCACAGGTCTCTATGCCATCGCTGACAATAACCACTAACTTGAAGCCCGGATTGTCCCCAAAGTCCTTTGCCAACAAAGCCAATGAACGTCCGATCGGCGTCTGGCCTTTGGGCGTGACCGCGTCAATTGCCTGTATCAGTCGGTTTCGTTCAAGCGGTCCAAACGGCACCACCAGTTCCGAGTCCAGACAGCTTTTGTCCTTTGGGCGCCGCGGCAGGCGGTGACCGTAAATTCTGAGGCCAACCTCAGCATCGTTGTGAAGGCCCGCTGCGAGAGTCCGCATGACTCTTTTGGCGGCCGTGATTTTTGATTCCCCATCCGCCAGCCTGCCGCGCATCGAGCCCGAGGCATCGAGAATGAGACCGATCTGCGCGGGGGTGACCGCGGCTGAAGCAGCTGCCAGGACGCGCAGTTGGCCATCTGAGACCGGAACTGATCCGATCGCACCCACAGCGTCGATATCCGCCCCCGGCCACCGGCCGTCACAGTGCTTCTTTGCGTCCTGAAGCCGAACAAATCGATACTGTTCTCCCGGCGTGGTTGCTGTGCTGATATCTACTTCCGCGAGTCCACCCTTAATGGTTCCGACCTTGATCCAGTTCTTTCCGTCGGTCGAAATCGAAAGATGGGTTGGCTCGACATTACTTCCGATTTCGAACACGTACAAATCGGAGCCCGGAACATCGACGAGGGCGTTATCCCGAAACTGAAGCGTAAGGGTGCCACCGCAACCGAGGGTCAGAGAGTACTGCGGTAACTCCGGTTTCTCTTCAATTCGCGGATCATTGTCCGGCTCGCCCAAGGTCGTAGTGGCGACGTTCGCAGTCGCGAACTTTGAGGCCGGATCGCCAATGTCAAATCGGGTCACGGCATCGGCAAATGACCGGGCGCCCAGTGGAAAACACACCTCGTTGCCGCGATCCACATAACACGTCCGCTGAGCATTTGCCGATGGAGATAGAAGGATAAACACAGAGAAGAAGAGCAAAGTGAACAGCACTCTCATAGAAAGTATTCTCCTCGACCCCTTACGCACTGATACAGCGGCACTTGTTGGAATCGCTGGCCTGCGGCTGGGCGGCCCGCATCGAGCATGGCGAATGCTCGTTCAAATGACAGCTGCGAGCATCGTATCAAGCTTGCTCCGGGAATGACAGTTTGTTGCGGTCTTGGCCACGCGGGGATATCGGTTTATGCCGAGTAGGACCAGGGAATTTCACCCTGAGCCCCTCATAGATCCGGACTTGATACTCTCGCATCATCCGGCTCCTGCCATCGCACCGATGCTGGCGCCTTCCGCTGAACCATCGGGTTCCTTCCGGCAGTGCTTCTGCCCCCGTTCGCAGCATGTTGCGCCAGTTGTGGAGATCGCTTCACTGCTGGGAAAGTGAAACGGCGACTTTTGGCACTTTTCAGAAGTCGGGAGCCTGGTCAGATTGGGTCCGGAAACAGGAACAGTGCAGTCGTCGCGGCCGAAGTCCGGGCGGAGAGTCCGGTTTCGGGTGCACTTTCACCGTCAATTTGACAGGCTGGACAAGGGCATTCATGACCCTAACCGGTCTTGGTAGAGCTGCTTCGATTTGCACTAGTCTCCCATTTCCCAATCAGTTCCCTGAAAGCTCGGTGGGGAAATTCATCGCGGTCGCGCGCGTAAGATTTCTCACTGCAAAGTGCCTGGACCTTGTGGAACTGATAAACGATTTGGTTGATCAGCAACGTCGCTTTCGTCGTCACGCTGATCTGCAGATCGGCGGCTTCCGGCGGTTTTTCCCAATCGTCTGAATCGAAAATGGATAGATCGACCAGATGTCTTTGTTGTCGATTTATGGTTGTGGTGATGAGCGTCGCTCCCGGTTCATCGCATAGCCTTATCCAACAATCTCTCCGATCGAGGAGCGAGCTACAAAGATCGATCAAGTCATCCATCGGATCGGACATGACGTGCGTTATTCTGAATTCGTGAACCTCACCAGAGATGATCAAATACAAATCGCTCCAACCGTGTTTTCCAAGCGCATAGACAAGCTCAAATTCATCGCAGTGCTGGCTAGGCGATCGCGGCATGTCGACCTGCTGTTGGATGCTGGAATTGTCTATCAAGAATGGGGCCGCTGCCGCAACTAGCAAATAGCAGACTCTTCGAGCGGCCGCGCAGAGAGTCTCGTCTTGGGTGTCCACGAAACAAGGGCAAATCCAGTCCCGAGTTAGAGAACAGCCAAGACCCACACCGGACATCGGTTGGTTAGATAAATGTTAACTCCCGTTTCAGGCTCACGCCATAAGTGCTGCGCGAGTGCCCCCCGCCCGGAACACACAAGGCAATGATCGGTGAACACTGTGACCTAGCTCACACGACCCCACGCGGCAGACGCCTATTTCATGGCGAACATCCGTCAGGCCTCACATGAACCGGCAGCTTCAACCGCAGTTTGTCGAACCGCGTGAGGCAACCGTTAAGACTCAATTCAGCCGATACGAGACACGGATCCGTGTCTGAATGCGTGCTGGGAGGGGCCTCAGAGTACCGAGCCGGACGGGCCCGTCTAAGGGAAAGGGAGCAAAAGCCAATGGCAATATATCGTTTAACTCCACTGCCGAGCGCACAGGACAGCGACAAATGGGACGCGCGTGTTTTGGAGGAAGGTCAACATATTTGGGTGAGAGGCGCAACAGAAGACGATGCCCGGTCGACAGCGGCGACGGTTTTGGGGTTCGCTTCCAACCCAAATCCCCGTGACGATTTTGGGTACTTCGCTGGCGAGTTATTTTGCATCACCTCGCCCTGGGCCGACCGAACTCTCACAACGTGTGAGATCGACAATAGATGTGCGGACGTTCCTCCTCATACCGTCACTGTGAGTGATGGCCGCAGATATCCAGAACGTGCTTGCCCGCCGTCTGACGTCAACTCCGATGAGGGCGAGTGGTCCGATGAGGACGAGTGGGAAGATTGAAGCAAGCATGTCGGCGCGGCATTTGGGTGTGGGCTGGTATCGGTTAAATGGTGCACAGGAGTAACTTTCCAATGAAACTTTCAAAAGCTTTCGCCGCAGCGAGCCTCGCGGTCCTTGTTGCGATGGCGCCGCCGGCGCTTGCCCGGGAGAAACCGGGCCCCTCGCCAGACCCGACATCGAAGCCGGCGAAGAAGCCGACGTCGAAGCCGAGTTCCAAGCCCACGTCAAAGCCCACAAGCAAACCGGCTGCGAAGTTTTCCGATTTCGAGATCGAATTTCTGAAACGGCTGAAGAACGTGGAGCCTGCGACCGCCAGAAAACTGCGCCAGAAACTTCCCACCAAGAAATCCAGCAAGGCGAAGACTGCCTATGTACGCAAACGCATGCATAAGCTCTTCGAGGAACGGAATGCTTACGACCGGCTGTACAAAAAAGGCATATTGAACAAAGCCAAGAAGGCGGAGATTGCGAAGCTTCGACATAATCTATGGCAGGCATATCACCAATTGGGTAATCTCCAGGTGTTCTACGAGCTCGGCCGCCTGCCAAAATGGTATGTAGATCTGCTGAAAAAGCGGAAGAAGAAAACCGCGACGACACAACCGACGAGCAAACCGACATCGAAGCCTACGGCTCCCGAAAAGCCCAAATCGCCGCAGAAACCCAAGGGTTCGACCTCACAGAGCCCGGACACCGGAAATAAGGGCGCCGTGCCTGAGACGGCAGTTATTCGGCTTGCTGACAAACCCGATCTGAGAGGCTGCGGACTTGGTCCGTCGCAGGAACTGAAAGATCTGGGATACCAGTTTCCGCTTGCCCAGCCTCGTTGGCAATCGGGTTTCGCACTGACGCCGTGCTCCGCCTTGTCCGGAGGATATGTTCCCGATCTGAACGCCTATTGCCAGAGCTACTTTGGTGATGGGATCCTACACTGGTTGCCTGAGGGACGACCAATCTGTCGTCCGTGGGACTATGTCCCCGATGCCGCCGACGCGAGAGGCTATGCGATGGTGTTACCGAACGTTTGTGCGGTGATGTATCCAGATCAGGACAGCATCAGGCGAGGCAGGATCAACGAAGACGGCGAGTTGGTCGGATCCGGCCATCTTTACCCGATCGTGAAGCTCCAGGATCGGCGGGTCGAGTGTTTCTACCTCGATATAAGGAACGGATCACAGATCACCGTATCGAATGAAACGGCGGGTTCCACCAATTCGGAGCAGCAGGCGGGCGAACAACAATGAACGAAGTTCCCGTCTTGAAACATCAACAATGATCGGCGCGGCGTTTCAGTCGAAATCGATGATCTGGAATCCGCAATGGTGAAAGGAGTTGCAACATGAAGATACGACAATCGCTAGCGGCATTGGGGCTGGCCGGCGCGCTCATGCTCCAGAGCCTGCCCGCATCGAGCCAGGACGCGGTTCCCGCCTCCGTCAGTTCGCTTGAAGGCGAAATTCATTCGGTTGTGAACGGGGGCTACTGGTCGGACAGCGAAGACGAAGGGTTTATCCGCGCGGTGATCGTTGCCGAGGGTCTTGAGCACGTCAATCACAGCCTCTATCTGCAATGGGTCAAAGTCGATATCGAGGAGCAGAGTTACGTGCTGTCCGCCTCGGTCGGAATCAAGGAGATCAACTCGGGTCACGCCGAGAACTATGTGCTGGAGTTGAAGCGCGAGGACTCGGAGCTTGGGACGCTGCGCATGATGGTTGTCGTGACACGTGTCCGTTCCGGTGGTGAGATCAAATACCTTCTCACTGCCGATGGCGCAGAAGGCTCCTATAAGATTACGAAGATCAACTGAGTTAGCTGCTGAGCAGAGTGGCGCTAACTCGCCAGGTACGTCTCGACCCCTGGCTTTGACCGCAGATCGACCGCTCGCGCACGCAACCAATCCATCAACAGCAGATGTTGGTCACGGGTTAGCGAGATCAACATGGCGGCCAACAGTTCATTCTCATCACGTGTGGCTCCGGGCAGCAAGCACCAGATCGAAGAGACAAGTTCGCCCTGCAAATCCGCCACAACACCACCAGCATCGCTAGGGCCAAATCCGATCCTGCGAATGCCCAGTTCGACATCAACGTCACTCAGTGGGCTTTCAAGCCGATCAAACTGCTTGCAGTGCGGGGCGAGCAGCTCCGCAAATCGCGTTGCGGTCATCTCAAGACCTTGGAGAGGCTCCTCTGCGGCACCAGGCATGTACATTTTGGTCCAGCCAACACCGCCCGGTGCCCGATGCGCTGCGTCATGTTCCGCGACGGCCGCGAGCTCGTGTTCACAGTAGTGCCATTTCGAGATCGGCAAAATTTCGAGTTGCCCGACATCATCTTCGTGAAAGTAGATTTCGTGCATGGCGGGACTCCTAGTCTTTTCATCGCACGTCCCGTCTAATGATGGACCGGGAGTAACGCGAGGCACAAGCTCGACGTCTTGAGCGCCGCTCCGTCTTGAACGAGCGTGTAGGTGATCAGAAAGAGCAGATGTCCGCTTTTGATGCTGTAGACGGTTCCTCCGCCGGCGTCGCGATGTGACATGTTGGGCTGAGATTTAGGGAACTGCCAATGTCGCCTAATGGCACCAAGTGTCGGGGCGAGACTTGTCGCATATCGGATGTAGCGAGTGTTCCTCTTTGGTCACTTTGTCCGCTTAGTCGACCTCGGGCTACCTAACACTTCGCAAGCGCAGCGAATGTCCGCAATCGGATGCTGTAAATTGCGATAGCGAATGGCCGGTTTCGGCCGGAAGCGGGCAAGAAATGAATGCCTACTTTTGCTCCCAATGTGGCTACCGTAATTGACAAACAAAATGAACCTTTCTCCGGGTCATCGCGTCTCATCAAGTACACAAACACATCATAGGAGATTAACGATGTCCAAATCCGTTTTTTCGACAGTCTTGGCCGCAACGGCGACAGCACTAATCCTAACCTCTATCAGTCAACCGGCTGATGCTGGCCGCGCAGGCTGTGCTTACGTTGCGCATGACGCAAATGGCAGTATTGTTTCCATCGGAACAGCTAAGGCTGCAAAAAAGAAATGGGCGTGTAATAGAGCTCGTAAGAAGTGCAACCGTGCCCGAAGCCGCACTAAGTTGAACCGTGCACGTCTGCCAATCTCGGCATGTACCAGGCTTTGATCAGGCAAGGGAGTTTGAGGCGGGCGGCACCTATGGATATGATTTCAATGGTCAGTCCCAGTCTTGCCGTGCCAGGTGCTGCAGCTCCGTGCCGTCCGCATCCAGCAACACCAATTTGAAGTGCGTGACCTCCACGCTGCGGGCGTTGGTCAGGGCGGCAATGAAGCTGCGCTCCGCGGCCATGATCTTGTCCGGGCAGGCCGTGCGGGTTGTGGCGAGAGGGCTGATCGTGATGGTGTTGTCCGTCTGGTCATAGCTGCCGCGAAAGCTGTTGCAGCCGCCATTGCCGAACAGCTTTCCCTGGACGGCAAACCGGACGGAGCGCTCGTCCGATACACCCGCCTCCAGGGGATATCCCCATTGCGACCCGGCAAGCCAGGGCGTGTCGGCGGACGTGGCCACGGCAGTGCCGGCCAGAACCACCGCTGCAAGAAGTGCTGTGGCTGCCGGTGATCGTTTTTCTGAAAGGCTCATGGGCGGTTCCAGCACGCCGAGCGGCCGGTATTCCATCGTCATTTGCGGGTGCCGTGGGACAAAGTGCTGCCCCATTCACTGCTTCGTCACGCCCAGGGCTTGACCCGCAGATCCCGCTCAGCGGTCCACTGATGGAGATGCGCAGAACACGTCCGCGCATCTCCAGTGGGGTAACGGGAATGGCGAAAAAGGGTGCGGTCAGCGCCCGATGTGCTGGCCGGTTTCGATGGCGTAGTCGTAGCCTTCGGGGCCGAAGGTGCGGCCGTTACGGCTGACATTGCAGTCGGCCAGACCGTAGAAGCCGGGCTGGCACCGCACGCCTGGCGGCAGATCCTGCTTTTTCTTCTTGCCGTAAGGTTGGTTGGGGTTGTTGTTGTTCTGCCCGTTCGGCGGCGGGCTTTGCTGTGCGGAGGCTACGCCGATGGTCAGTCCTACGGCCAACGCGGCGGTCAAAAGTGCGTGGGTGATCTTCATCATTTTCTCCTTCCGGTTGGCCAACTTCCAAGGACACGGCCCGATTCGCGGATCCTTATGGAGTGTATATAGGAATTCATGGGTACACGTATGGTGATCTGCGTCACAGCGGGTGAGCGTCAGGCTCAATCTCTATCGCGACCCGTCCGTTTTTCTGCCTTCTACGCGCCCATGGGAGAAACTCTCATTGTGCGGCTGAGTGACCGTACCGGAATAGGTACCGCTGTCACGTAGGGATATTTCGATGCGCGTGCCGAGTTCATCGTAAAAAAGAAACCAAAGTTCTGTTGCAGTGATCTTCTGAATTTTGACTTTCTCGGGACCGGATGTGTGTGTTTGAATCTGATACTTGCCGCATGATCGCGAGACGGCAAACCACCACTTCCAAACCAGTTCTTTTCGTTTGTACATGTATATGGACTTTCCAGACCATTTCCCCAGCCAAACATCACCAGGTAGCCGATCCGAGGCAGAAGCTGAAGTTACGCAGTCACTGAGGGGTGTCTGCGCCATCGCAGTGATAACCCTGCCGAAATCGCGTTGCTTCTCAGGTTTTTCGAGTTCCTCAAGGAGAACAGCGCGCGCTCCAGGTGTGAGCTCCTTAGCTGCTGTGAAGGGGACCTGCCTTTCGCCCGGCTTCATCGTGTTCCAGGGTTCAGTGTCACAATCAGCTTTCTCGCGCCTCTCTGTGCCTCCGAATCGTCGATCACGCAAACCACGCGCCTCACCAGCATCGTAGCCCCCTTCGATGGTCACCACATTCTTGCCTAGATGGCGGTTGATTTCGTTGTATTCTCGCTCAAACCTTCTCAGTGCCGCCTTTACTTCGACGAGCTTTTCGACCGTATCACCAAGCCCGAGAATTGTTGTGCCTTGGTCAACAACCTCGCCTATGATTGGAACTTGTTCCGCCAGAAATTGCATGATTGGTTTGTCGTTGGCGTCGACGACTTCTCTCATCGTTGTCTTGCCAGAGAGCTCCTGGGCGGACTGATAAAGCTCCACCATCCGAATGCGCGTGCCTCGATTTGTGCTCAATTTCCAGCGCATGGTGCCATAGCGGACCTCATAGAGTCTGCCGAAGATCGAACGCTCCTCGACAAGCCAGCAGCCATCCTTGTCGCGCGTGGCGATTTGAGCCGTTCGCTCTTCCAACGACTCATCAAAATACACCTGAACCGTCTCTGACTTCCCCCAAGACGGGAGGCCCTTATAGGTGATATTCTTGTGGAACCAACGCGGCGCATTCTCGTTCATCCAAGTTATGAACTTGTCGGCGGCTTGAACACGCAGGCTTGGACCTGAAGGCCGTGCGACGAAGCGTACCTCTTCTGCCTGGACGGAATTGACGGCGATTAGAAGCAGCGCAATCGCGAAAACAGGAGACTTCTGCGTCCGTATAAACCATGAGACTATCGACCAACGGTAGGTCATGTTCTGTGTCCTTTGGCGGTGTGCCGATATTGTATTCGACCTTCAACAAACGATCCGTACTAAAGCTGTACCAGTGTGATCTCGGCGAGGACTTTGGTCAAGATTCAGACATATGACGCCGACCGGTGTTGTTTTCTTGGAATTACGGTGACAGTAACCGAATTAAACCACCTTCATCTTTGGCCCTCGCTTTGCGGGTCTCACACTGCGGGCAAGCCGAGCCATGGAGGCAGGATAGGCTTTCCAAAATATCCCGTCTATTTCGGTGACTGTCACCGTAATTCTCGGGCGTTCTCAATCCACCGCCAACCCCTGCTGAACGAGATCATGCGCTTGCGGCAGGATTGGCCGGCTTCCATTTTTCGATGCCGCGCTCTTGCGGATGAACCTGTTCAGCTTGGCGGACTGGCTTGTGACGATCTTCCAGTCCCACCTTGCCGGGTGATCAAGCAAGTCCATAATGAAAATGTAATGTCGGTGCGCGCCCTTCTCGCTGAAGCAGCCGGTATGTGACTGAACGATGGTCCGGTCATTGCCGCCGCCGAGATAGAGCTGGATCAGTCACCGTAATTCATAATTGGGCCGGTAAAGGGCATTCATGACCCCAAGCGGACTCTTAGAAGAAATTGTACTCAGGACCAAATTCAAGATCTGAGTCTCATTGCCTATTTATAATCGATAGGCTGACCCAAGGTTCTGAATAGTGACTTATATCCCTCAAGGATCAGTCCGAAATTCACATCTAGTCCAGGTATCTCTTCCCCTGTTTCCTCGTCAAAGGTGCCGTATTTTTCCTCCCAGCCGATATTGAAATCCGGCCATGCAAACAGGTCTTCGCATTCAAAGCAGACGTCAACGCCTGCCACCGGTTCATCCTCTTGGTTGAAGAACAGAACAGCGTGTCTGGGAAAGGGGCATTTGGAGGTTTCATAGCTGCCTTTGGTTGCGTTTACGAGCTCCATAACCGTTTTTACTTGTTGCCGGCTAATGAGTTGAACCGAGCGGATATGTTTGTTCCATTCGCCGTCTTTGAAGACCCGATACTGAACCCCACGCCGAGCACCAAAAAAGTTATAGGTGTAAGCCTTTGCATAGGACCATTTCACAAAAGGCCATTCACCCGATTTGGGCGACACCAGATCGGGTCTGGGGTTTGGTGGATCGGCACCAGGTGACGGTTCCGATGAACTTTGCGCATGGGCCGGGGAAAACATCCCGGTGACTGTTGTAAAGAAGACGTAAAAGGCAACGAAGACCGCGACGCGTCCGGGTTGCAAGGCAGGTTGAATGTTCATGTTTTTGCACTCCCCACAGGCATGAACTCTGTTATCCGCAGAACGGCATACATCTCTGAGCGGGTGAGTTTGAAGTCTTGCCAAGGCGTCGCCCGATGTAAACAAGTTTCGGCGGCTCCTGACAAATGCGAGCAATGGACGGCCGTAGACACTTCTCCTTTTGGCACTTAGCGGAAGTGTAATGCCGGAAATTCAATGTCCGGCATTGCCCCCGAAGCTGATACTCAGCAGCACTAAGCAAAACGGGGAGAAATGGCCCACTACGGGCATTGAAAATGTAGCTTAGGTTGCTGACCGCGTTCCCATTGCCAGAGCGAATTATCCTTCAACAAGGCCACGCTGCCATTCTGGTCCGCCGCTGCTGCAACGACATTTTCCATGACTCTTTTGGGATCAAGGCCGATATCACGTCCCCAACGCCACAATGAGCCATCTCGCCCAATTGCCAAACTATGGCTGGAACCCGTCGCAATCGCCTCAGCGTCTTGGAATATCGAACCCCAGGATATCGCTTTGTCGCCGATGCCATGTCGTCCAAGGGGCCCGTATATGTTGCCGCCGGTCCCCATGACGGTGCCATCTCGTTTCAGCAATATGGCATGACCCGTATGGGCCTTGACGGCGACAACATCGCTTGCAACAGAAACAAACACCTCGGAGGGCTCCAGCTTGCCGTCACCATACTGCCCGCGATGAGCAAGCCCCATAACGAACAGAACGCCATCGCTCGTGACGAAGTAATTGGCGCTGTCACCGATGCTCGCAGTCACTATAGAGGCGCCAATCCTTTCGGGTTGAACAAGCCCGCCCTCTCCGAACCAACTTTTCGGTCGGGCCAAATACACTAAGGTTCCGTCTGAACGCGCTGCAAACACTCCAGTCCGACCGGCTACGAACCAATTGACCTGATCGAGTATTTCCCGCCGCTCGTCCAACTCTTCACCCCAAGTTAGAAGCCGGCCGGATTTGGTCAGAACATAACTCGCATCGCGGCCGACACCGACTTGGGTAACATCCTCTGCGACGGGCTGCGGTCGGTCGCGCCCTCTCCATTGATAGGCAGTTTGGTCACAAAGCAGCATTTTCAGGTCGTAGTATGCCGCTAAACGTGGCGACGTGCTGTCCGCATAGCCTGGTGCTCCACCCAAAAGCAGGCACACAGCCGTAAGGATCGCGGTCATGAGGTCTGGGTTAGATTTGGTCATGCCGCCGCTACTGCGTTGAGTGCATTTATCAAAGAAAGTATCATCGACCGGTAGACAAAGGTAGAGCATGCCGCTTGAGTTCACCGGGTCAAGCCCGGTGATGACGAGGGTGTGGCGGGTGACGGGCCCATGCTCTCTCCCGTCGTCCCGGCCTTCGAGCCGGGATCCAGTAGCTTCGGGAAATGCCCTCTCGGTACGTCGGACAACCGTCTGGTTTCGATGAAAGACTGGATTCCCGCTTTCGCGGGAATGACGATGGTGGGGGCGTGACGATGGTGGGGGTGTGTGGACCGGGTGGCGGGGGTGGATTGAGAACGCATGAGAATTACGGCGACGGTAACCGAAATTCCGTACCGCTAGCGGTTTACCAGCGTGTTCCAGAGATATCGGGCGCGCCGGTCGGTTCTTTCCATCAGGCCTTTCGAATAAGACCATCCAGACCAGGATGATGGTTTTCGTCCTGTCGGTTCCTCTGTGTAATTTCTGGAGGTTTGTTCAGCGTTGGCCACAGGTGCAACAACGGCACCTGGTTCATCGTTGACGCGGGCAACCGGACCGGCACCGTCATCGACCGCTCCAGGTGTTGCGTCCCGCTTGGGACGGACACCTTCGGCTGGGCCAGATCTCTGTGTGGCTGCAGGCTCGAACCTGAATTCGCCCTCCGATTTGGGCACCAGGCGTTTTCTGTCCACCTTTTCAGTTGTTACGACATTCGACACCACATTGCGAAAGTCCAGACGATCCGTCTTTCCAGAACCGTTCACCGCTTGATGGGGCGGCGTCGCCGAACGCTGGGCGGCATTGACGGAGAGGCCTGTGGCTGCAACAAAAATCATGCCTATGGCCGCCATCGCCGGGCACAGGGTCACAACCTTCTTCAACGGGTTTGATATCATTGCTTCGTTCTCTGATTGCGTTTGCGCCGAACCGCTTTGCTGGAAGAGCGCAGGGCATATCGCTTCGGTTAGGATATGTGGCTGCTTGAGGGGTTGCGCAATAGCATTTCACGGTGAAACACCCGAATAGTGCGGCACAGTGATTTAATCCGACGTTGCCATTTGGAATTTCGGTGACAGTTCACGAAACTCGCGGCCGACCTGTCTAGAGCGCTTCATGTTCATACGGAATCAGTTTGACCGGGTTTTCACGTCTGCTGGCAAGGCACGGGTCCCGCCGTGGACTGTCTGTCCACAAGGGGGCCGTAACGCCGACAGCGGGCGTGAAAACCCGGCCTTCGGTGGGCCAAGCCGGCTCGCCGGCGGTGTTGCGATGCTTGCCCGATGCACCGCATCGCGCTTCTCATCGCGCCTTGCCGGACAAACCGGTTTGGCGCCATCAAACGGTTCCGTATGAACCTGAAACGCTCTAGGCGATTACGTGTACTGCCACCGTCATATGACTTAACGCGCAAGCGCTGTGGGTGCTATGACTTCGCGGACCCGGCCGTGTTGCACGTCGTAGATCAAACCGGAAACGACGATGTGGCCGGGAATTTCGGGTGCGCCGCGCAGACGTTCGACATCCTCCCGCAGGCTCTGCTCGTGATCGGTGATTGCCACCGAAGACACGTCGATTCCAAGGTCGTTCCTGAGTGCATTCTGAAAATCCGGATCGGCAAAACGTTCCGCACCGCACTGGGTGTGTTGCATCAAGATCAGTTCGAACCCGCCGTGTCCCGCGCCATCGATCTTGGCGACCATGAACGACAGGGTGGCGATTTCCTCCAGCACGGCCGGCGTTACCCGCCCGCCATTATTGCGGATCACGACGGCTTCGCCGAGCTCGAGGCCGAGGATGTGGGCCGGGTCCACGCGCGCATCAACACAGGCAAGTATCACGGTGCGCAGTTTCGGCAGGACCGGCAAATCGGCGGCAGCGAAATCATCGGCAAACCGGCGGTTACGATTAAGTAGTGTGGTTGTATTGGACATGGGGGGTCAATCTCCTGTCTGACTGGAAGTTAAGGGGCTGTGCCGCCCAGTTGGCGGCGATGTCGGTCGATGACATCGATGTGCGGATGTTCAGGCGGCCTTTCCGGCCAGGCTGAGCTGCGTTGTTTTCTGGTGCGTATCGCGCCAGTCAGGGTCGTCCTGGCTGAAATTCGGAGCTTCAAGGACAACAAAATCCTTTTTAGCCGCGATCGCTTCGACATTGGGGGGACGCGTGGCGAGGATCTTGAGGAAGCCGCCAATGGCTTTCAGTTTCCGCCCGAAGCCTGGCGCCAGATCCGGGCGCTGGGCAGCGTGGCGGCGCACGATGTTTTCGAAACTTTCAGGCATCCTGCCGCCCACAATTTCGACATTTCGGGTCGGCGCATTGACCGCAAAGGCGCCGCGCCGGTATTCGTTCGCATATAGTTTGAGCTGGGACACCGCGGCCTCGGAATAGGTGGCTGGCGGCAGCGCCTTGAGTGCCTTGAGCATCATCCTTTCGGAAATGTCCTGATAGCTGACTTTCCGCCCCAACGCGCGCGTCATGGCGGCCGCGATGTCATTGGGCGACAACAGCTGCGGGCCGGTCGGACGGTAGGTCTTGCCGGCATGTGCCGCCGGATCGATCAGCGCTCCAACGGCAACGCTGGCGATATCTTCGTTGGACGGGGGTGCGTTCTTCTTGACATCGCCGTCGCCGAGCGGCATCGCGAAGATGCCGAGATGAGCCGCCATCCCCAAAGTCATCAGATAGTTTTCGGCAAACCACCCGACATTGATGGTGGTTACGGTCATCTCCGGCCGCATCCTGATCAGGGCATCGCCAATAAAGACCTCGCGCGTGAACAGTGATGGATGATCTGCGCTCGACAGCCATTGGCTGAGCGTGACGACGTGCTCGATCCCGGCCTCGTATGCCGCAACGGTAAAGACCGCGTTGAAATGCAGGCCATTGGGCGCCGTCGGCGCGCATTGGTAGGCGCGTTGAACGCCTTTCATCGCTGTCCGCATGTCGGTGAGTGAATACTGGTTGCCGACAAAGATCTCGGCTCCGGCACGTTCAAGGGTTTGCGATCTGTGATCAAGCCGCCGCACAAAGGCCCGAACCGGAAACCCCTTTTCCAGTAATTGCAACGCGGTTGGAAGTCCGGTCTTTCCAGCTGCGCTGGTAACGAGAATTTTGGCTCTTGATGTCATTACCATTTCTCCTTATTACATCATGCTTGATTAATTAAATTATTAACTTTAAAAAATAAAGTAACATTTTCGTGAGGAGACCATGCAAAAGACCCGCTCCTACAAGCTGCTATGTCCGATTGCCCGTGGGCTGGATCGCTTAGGCGACCGTTGGACGTTGCTCATTCTGCGAGATTTGCTGGCGGGGCCGGCACGGTTCTCGGATCTGCAACGCGGACTGACGGGTATTGCCGCAAACCTGCTCACCGACCGGCTGGCCAAGCTGATCACGGACGGTCTTGTGTCCAAGCAAGAAGGCGCGCATGGCACCATGCTTTACCGGCTGACGGAGTTGGGAGAGAAGACCCGCGACATCGTGTTCGACCTTGCCTTGTTCGGCGGTCACTTCCCACCGGAGGGCGAGACTGTCGATCCGGGAAACCTGCGCACGATTGCGGTAACCCTGGGCACTGCATGTCAACGAGCGGTTACAGACGATCTCGACTTCGAAGCATCAATGATTGTCGATGGCGAGCCATTCGCCCTGTCGGCCAGGGGCGGCAAGGCAGTAATGCTTTATCAGGCCGCGGCAGATCCGGATGTCGTTTTGGAAACCACCTATGAGGCGCTGCTGGCGGTTGGCGAAGGCGAAATGGACCTGACGGAGTTCTCCCAAAAACATGCGCGCATCGAGGTCAGAACGCCAGGCAAGGACGCTGAATTCATTAAGCTGATCACGGCAGCATTGGCGTTGTTCGCCACGTGAGGTGCGCGGTTTTGCCGGTGATGCGCTGGTGGGGCAACCGGTTTGGGACATGCCGCGGGAGATCTCCGTAATTAGGACCCAATGCCGTTGATCGTCATGTGCTGCACAAGATAAGCTGTGGGCGTGGTGGCCAAGCAATGTTCGATGAGGCGTCAAGCGCTGATCAGCGATAGGTTTGGCCGACCTGCAGCCCAAGTGAAACGGGAGTTGAGATTTTGGAAATCACCAGGACACCAGGAACCGCTACAGGGCGCGCGCGGAGCGTTACCCATGGGGGACTGATCTACACGGTTGGTACCGCGGTCAGCGACACAACGAGCGTTGCGGAACAGACACGGCTGACATTGGCTCATATCGATCGAAATCTGGCCGAAGGCGGTTCAGACAAGACGCGGATCATTCGAGCAACCGTTTATCTCCGTGACATGGCCACCAAGGACGAAATGGATGCGGTTTGGTGTGAATGGATCGGCGGGCCTGAGAACTGGCCACAACGCGCCTGTGTGGGTGCTGATCTGGCAGGAAATGATCTCGTCGAAATCGTCATCACCGCCGCCCAGGTCACGTGACAACCGGGTTTGCTCGAATTATTCCGGCGAGAAGATCGAGGTGCCTGTTCCAAATAAGCTGCCGATGAAGCCAATTGAGGGAAACGCGTAGACATGGCGAGCCGGCCTGTGTTCATTCCAGACTTTCCAAATGATAAACTGGTCGAGGAGCGCCATTTTGATTTCCCGTGGGCGCCCGGCTTCGCAGAGGTGCAGAAGAAGAAGAACATCCACGCTCTGCACGCTAAAGCCCGGCAGAGCGGGTTGCACAATATCTTGGAAATTTCGACAAAGTCAGATGACAAGGTCGGGCAATGGCTCAGTGCTTTCAGCTTGAAATATCCGCTTGGCGATGAACTCCATCCGCTGGAAAGCATCTATCAGGGCTCGAAAGTGTTCGAGACCTGTGGTCCGTTTCCAGAGATATTCCCGATGTCGCCGAGGGACGCGAAGAAGTTTATCAGGGAGAAGGATTGCGGCCCGCTGATGCGGTTCGAACTGGACGGGGTGCGGTACCCCCTCTCGCCAAAGAACGCTTTCTACGATTGGCTCTATATAAGGTGCCTCGAAGACCATGCGGACTGGATCAGTGAAAATGTGTCCTACACCGCCTTCACCGACATTGAGTTTAACCCGGCAAAACAGGTCAACTGCCAAGCCCGCGCGTTTGCAGAATTCTCCAGCCTGATCAAAATGTCCAAGCTCTCGAGAGCGGCACAAGACTTTGACTATTTTGCTTCGCTGATTTCGCTGCAAACGTGATCGCCGGGCTGGCGGCAGATTGAATTGGACAAACCATCATGGAAAATGGAGACGTCACAGCTCTAGTGCGCGCCTATGAGAACGGTCTTTACAGCTTTCAGGAACTCGCCGCAAAACTCCTGGACTGGGCGGACACGCAAAGCCTTGATCAACTGACCGCCGACCTGCCAGAGCCGGTTTGCGGCAGGTTCATGGATCTGCTGCGGAAGCTCTATGACAATGACCTGGCGGCCGAGGCTTTTGTTTCCTTGCATAAAGACGGACACATCGAGGCTGAGAAGCTCGCCACCATAAGAGCCTGGATATCGCGCCAGCGTTAAGGGCCAGCCCTTTTGATTTTTTGGGAATGGGATGGACGGTGCATTTAACTCGCCATGCCAATCAAGTGCCATGTCACTGTGATGACAAACAGCGACATTCTTGTGCGCCCGGTTCAAGCACGGCTAAGATTGTATGTCATGTCTCGAAGGCAGGATCGGAAGTGCCAGTCGCGCATGAAATTATACTGGCATGCGGAGGGCGATAGTGATGCATGGGCTGGAAGAAACAAGCCATTCGCCCCGCACCGTGTGGACGATCGCCCATCTCGCAATCGTGGTTGTCGTGGCATGGCTCTATTTTGGGAATGGAATTTCTACCGCCGGAAGTTGGGGCGGGCAATCCTGGCAACCGGGTGACCTTGGCCGACGGATGGTGCTGATGGCATTTGGCATCATCCTGTGGGTCCGGATGACCCTTACAGCGCATATTTTGCTCCAGCGCCGGTTCGACTGGACCGAATGCATGGCTGTTATTGGCGCCGTCATGTTCTATCAGATTGGATTTGCCGCCTTTGGCGCCACCGCCACGGCAAAGTTGAGCACCGTTGATCTCTTGGCCGTAGGGCTTTTCAGCGTTGGCAGCTACGTCAACACGGGAGCGGAAATACAGCGCAAACGCTTCAAGCAGAACCCCGCCAATAAGGGCAAGTTATATACCCAAGGGCTGTTCAGTGTTGTGCGCCACCCAAACTATCTTGGCGACGTGCTGTGGGCTATTGGCTGGGCACTCATGGCTCGCAACGCCTGGGCACTGTTCATTCCCGCCGTGGCCGCCATGGGGTTTGTAACGATGTTCATTCCCCAACTGTCCGCGTATCTCTCCGAACGTTACACCGATCAGTATAACAACTGGGCCAAGCGCACGAAGCGGCTCATACCCTACGTTTATTGAGCAGGTATCCGGAGTTTGGGTGACATGGCACCTAATTTGGGGGGCGAGCCCATACGCTCGCCCGTCATCCCCGCCTTCGAGCTAAGGCCCAACCCCTTCGGGAAATGCTCTCTCGGTGCGGCGGACAACCATCCGGTTTCAAGGGAAAACTGGATTCCCGCTTTCGCGGGAATGACGATGGCGGGGGTGTGCGGGCGGGGTGTGACCGGCCACTTATCCCCGGGTGCACCAGTCGAAAGCACCAACATCATTTCCTTCTGTCTTCACCCGGCTTGACCGGACGATCCAGTCGGCGGGAGACAGCCGTTTTGCAATTACAGTTTCGGAGACATGCTGCTTCAAGGATCGTAATTGCGTAATACGGAACAGGGCCGGGGCGCCTGCGCGCACCCGGCCCGATGATGGTTTCCGCGACCGCGCTCAGGCGAACAGGAAGTCGTTTGAGCCCAGATCGTTCCGGTTGACGTCTGTAAGTGTGATGGTGTGGTCGTAATAGTGGATCACCGTGTCGTCGCCGACCTGTTCCCAATAGCGGTCGCCCGGGGATTCAAGGTCGTTGAAACCGGTCCACTCGGTGGCCTGGGTGAAGTCGATCTTGTCGACGCCGGCTGCAAAACCGTGGATGGTATCGGCTTCGGGCCCGCGCGTGTCACCGAACACGAAGGTGTCGGCGTAAAAGCTCCCGTTGCCGCCATTGTCGCCCAGCAAGAAGTCGTTACCAAGCCCGCCGATCAGCACGTCTCCACCGGCGGCGCCCAGAAGGGTGTTGTCGCCATCGTCGCCGATCAGCGTATCGCCGTGGCTGCTGCCACTCAGGGTTTCGATGCCCTGATAGGTGTCACCGGCGGCAAATCCACCGGTGCCGGTGCCGGTTTCAAGGTTGACCGTGACGCCGCTGTTGCTGTCGGCAAAAGTGATAAAATCGCTGCCGTCACCGCCGAAATAATCGTCGGCGCCGGATCCGCCCTGAAACCAATCATTGCCGTCGCCGCCATAGACCGTGTCGTCACCGTCATGATCGTATATGAAATCACCTCCGCCGAGGCCCTGCAGCACGTTGTCGCCGTCATCTCCGTTGATGGTGTCGTTGTGGCGGGAGCCGGTGGCGTTTTCTATGCCGTGATAACTATCGCCCTCCGCATCGCCCCAGCGGCCGGTGCCGAAAAGGTTGATGCTCACCCCGGAGGCAGCATCCGCATAGGTCACCGTGTCCGTGCCGTCGCCGCCATAGTGCTTGTCGGCGCCGTGGCCGCCGATGAAGGTGTCGTTGTGATTGCCGCCAATCAGGGTGTCGTCGTCGCGGCCGCCATCGAGAATGTCTTTGCCGTCATGGCCCCTGAGTGTGTCACGGCCCTCGCCGCCTTCAAGCCGGTCATTACCGCCATAGCCATAAAGCGTGTCGTTGCCGTCAAGCCCCTTGATGACATTGTTGGCCCCGGTGCCCTTGAGGATGTCGCCATGGTTGGAGCCGGTCAGGTTTTCGATGGAATAGAAGGTGTCGCCCTGGGCATCGCCCCAATGGGCGACACTGGTGCTGAGATTGACATAGACGCCCGATGAAGATGCAGCATAGGTGACCTCGTCGGTGCCCGTGCCGCCATTGAAATAGTCGGCACCCGCGCCGCCGTCGAGCGTATCATTGCCGCTGCCGCCATAAAGCCGGTCATTGCCGTTGCCGCCGGACAGCCAATCACTGCCGCGATAGCCGAAGAGATAATCATTGCCGTCATATCCAAAGATCGCATCGTCATGAAGCTCGCTTCCCTGGAGCCAGTCCGACTTTGATGTGCCGTAGGTGTATTTGAATTTCGATCCAGCCATTGTCCCGTGTCCTCATGTGCTTTGGAGGCCAATCCTCCAGTCCCATGAGCCACATATAAACCTGCAATCTTCTTATAATTGTGATATGAATCACATATATTGAGTAATTTTAATTGAATTTCCCTATCGTGGTTCCGTGGGTCCTTGTTAACCAATTGTTAACGCCGGAGTCTTCACTATCAGATTGTGGCGCCATTGTGATGGTGCCGGAGCGTCATTAGGGAGTATGGCAGATGCCGATCCGTGACGACATGAGCGGTTTTTTTGGATTAGTACTGGTCGCAAACAGCCTCCTCGCAACGGCAATCCTCGCTGTTGTGATATTCGGCGTCTGACCGGCACGGCAACAACCGCTCCTGGCCGAACAACATTAGTGGACTTGATCGCAGGCAGGCATGCCACGATGGGCACGTGCTCACCCATGGCTCATCTGCTGCCCTGCTTCAGCAGTTGTTCCATTCTCCGTCAGTGCGCCCGCTGTCGGCGCTGCCTAGAGCGCTTCATGTTCATAAGGAATCAGTTTGACCGGGTTTTCACGTCTGCTGGCAAGGCACGGGTCCCGCCGTGAACTGTCTGTCCACAAGGGGGCCGTAACGTAGTCAGCGGGCGTGAAAACCCGGCCTTCGGTGGGCCAAACCGGCTCGCCGGCCGTGTTGCGATGCTTGCCCGATGCACCGCATCGCGCTTCTCATCGCGCCTTGCCGGACAAACCGGTTTGGCGCCATCAAACGGTTCCGTATGAACATGAAACGCTCTAGCTATGATCTAGCCGGGACCTTCCTCGAAACACGGCAGGTCATCGGCGATGGTGTACCACGGCGCCATGGATCCGGTGAAAACGTGATCGTCTGCGCCGCGACCTGGATCATCATCGAGCGAACCGAACGGGATGACGGCAATTTCGCGTTCCGGGTCGAGCCGCGGCATGCCGGATCCGCAGCGGGCGCAAAACGTCTGCGAGAAAAACCGCGCAGACGGCAGTTTGTAGGTTCGCAGCAGGTCCTCGCCGCGAGTGAACCTGACGCCGGCCATGGCGGTAAAGCCGTTGGTGGTATGGGCGGCCGCGCGGGCCTTGCGGCAGCGCGAGCAATGGCAATTGTGGACGACCTTTATGGGCGTGCTCACCTCATAGGCGACATCGCCACAAAGACAACTGCCGCGCAGCAAACCGTCTTTGCCCTGGCCCTCGCCCGGGCGTTCGACATTCGGACCGTCATCGGGCCGGGTATAAGCGTCATGCTGAGGCAGGTCGTCCGCGATGATGTGCCACGATGCCTTTGACGGGGCGAAGATGTGGGCGGCCGGGCGAACGCCTGGATCTTCGTTGAGGCACCCTGCGGGCATTGCTATCCGGTCCTTGCCGGCGGTTTCCGGCACCACGGACCCGCAAGTGCCGCAGAACGCGCGCGGGAAGGCGGATGAGGATTCGTAATGGCTTATGGCTTCTTCACCGGACACCCAGCGGAAGCCGTCACGCGGTGTCCCCACATAGGTGGCGAACGGCGCACCATGGGCTTTCCGGCACATGGAGCAGTGGCAATGGGTCATGCTTTCCGACACGCTTTCAGCCTGCCAGCTCACGGTTCCACACAAACAACTTCCGGTAATCATAGGGCACCTCGTCGATCGAACACCGGCTCATCATATCGCCCTCCCCTGTCGCTGCAAGCCCGCGTTACATCGCGCGGTGCGACACGGCTTGCCGGCGTCGTATTCCACCCGCGCCCGAAGCAGCCGACCGTCATCGCGACACTCATCATTCTGTGATGCGCATCGTTGTTTAAAGCGATCTCGCCCTGCGGTATCGTCTGTGAGAAGACGTGCAATCATGCCACGGGAAAGCCCAGAGCAATGTCATCCAGGATCAATCGCATAGCGTGTTTCAAGGTCGAGGTGCCGATAAAGGAGGGCACCTACACCATGTCGGGCGGGCGCGCCCTGGATGCGTTCGACACGACCATCGTGCGCATCGATACGGACGCCGGCGTGACCGGCTGGGGCGAGGTGACACCGCTTGGGGCAACCTACCTGCCGTCTTATGCGGAAGGTGCGAGAACCGGCATTCGGGAAATTGCACCCGCTCTGATCGGGGAAGATCCCATAGAGCTCGAACGCATCAATCTTGTCATGGACACAGCCATGCGCGGCCACCCTTATGTCAAGAGCGCACTCGACATCGCGTGCTGGGACATCCTCGGCAAGACGGCGGGCCTGCCGGTCTGCACTCTCCTGGGAGGCCGTTTCGGTGCGGACATATCGCTTTACCGCGCGATCACCAAAGATACGCCAGACGCCATGGTCGACTGGCTTTTGACATTCCGGTCTCAGGGTTTCGCGCAGTTTCAGCTCAAGGTCGGCGGGGAGCCCGACCTCGACATCGAACGGATCAAGGCAGTGACTACAGCCGCAGAGCCGGGTGAAGACCTCGTTGTGGATGCCAATGGAGGATGGCTGCCGGGCGAAGCTGCGCGGGTCCTCCGGGCGGTGCGCGATCTTGATCTGTACATTGAGCAACCGTGCCGGTCCTACGAGGAATGCCTGACCATCCGGCGCCGGTTCGACCACCCCTTCGTGCTCGACGAATCGATCACATCGCTGGCAGCGCTGCAACGGGCAATGGCTGACGGCGCCATGGATGCGATTAATCTCAAACTGTCGAAATTCGGCGGGCTCACCCGGTCCCGTGTCATCCGCGACGTCTGTGCGGCGAACGGCATTTTGATGACCATCGAGGATACCGCCTGCACGGATATCACAGCCGCTGCCGTTTCTCACCTGGCACAGGCAACGCCTGAACATCTGCGCCTTTCGGTAACCATCGCAAACGTCAAGAACGCTTTCCGCACGGCTAAGGGCGCACCTCTGGCGGTTAACGGGCGGACTGCCGCACCGACCGCACCGGGTCTCGGCGTGGAGCCCATCCTTGAGGTGCTCGGGGCGCCGGTTTTCGAAGTTGCCTGAACGGGCGCCGTCAAACAGGTGGAGATGGGTATGCAGCAGCCGGCCAGGTTCTGGGACAAAATCGCCGACCGTTATGCCAGGAGACCGGTATCCGACGAAGACGCCTATCAGAAGAAACTGCGGGTCACCCGGCAATATCTGCGGCCGCATATGGAGGTCCTGGAGTTCGGCTGCGGCACCGGCTCGACCGCCATCGCCCATGCGCCCTTCGTAAAACATGTTCAGGCGATCGATATCTCGGCGAGGATGATTGAAATCGCCCAGGGCAAGGCCGACGCAGGCGACATCGGGAATGTCACCTTCGAATGTGCCGCCATCGATGACTTCAGCGCGCCCGAGCAATCCTTCGATGCCGTGCTGGGGCTCAGTATCCTGCACCTGGTGGAAAACCGGGATGAGGTGATATCCAAGGTTCATAAAACGCTCAAGCCGGGTGGCGTTTTTGTCTCCTCAACCGCATGCCTTGGAGACACGATGAAGTTCTTCGAGTTTATTGCACCGATCGGAAAATTTCTCGGGCTCATGCCGCTGGTCAAGGTGTTCACCATGCAGCAACTGCGCGACAGTCTGACCGGGGCGGGATTTGAGATCGATCATGACTGGCAGCCGGGCAAGGGTCAGGCGCTGTTTATCGTGGCGAAGAAAGCCGGATAGCCACCGTTTGATTGAATCAATTGAGCGTTCTAACATTTGTCCGGTTGTATAATTTGTGCAGAGCTTTGTTGTCAGGGATACCGCAATGAACGATACGGCAAGGCAGCCTGCGCTTTTTATTCCCCATGGCGGGGGCCCGTGCTTTTTCATGGACTGGACCCCGCCGGATACGTGGAACAAGATGGGCACCTATCTCTCTGGCATCGGCTCGGGCCTTGCCCGCCGGCCGGACGCCCTGATCGTCATCTCAGCCCATTGGGAAGCCGAGCCTGTATCGATTACCGCGGGCGCCCAGCCAGAGCTGGTCTATGATTATTACGGCTTTCCGGACCATACCTATGAGCTGCAATGGCCAGCACCAGGCGCACCGGAAGTAGCGGTTGAGGTTCTGGAGCTTTTGGCGCAAGCCGGCATTCCAGCTCAACTCGACGATAAACGTGGTTTCGATCATGGCGTATTCATTCCGCTGATGCTGGCGTTTCCGGAGGCGCAGATACCGACCCTGCAGATTTCCCTGCATCCCTCACTCGATCCGGCCCTGCATCTGGCCATGGGACGGGCACTGGCGCAGCTTCGCTCCGACAATATGCTGATCATCGGCTCGGGCATGAGCTATCACGATGTCGCCGGCCTGATGGGCCGGAAACCTATCGAAGGGTCACAGGAGTTCGATGACTGGCTGTATGATGCCATAATGGAAAGCCCTGAAACCCGGGATCGTCTGCTGACCGACTGGCTGGATGCGCCATCAGCACGGGCGTGCCATCCGCGCGAGGAACATCTGCTGCCTTTGCATGTGGCCGCGGGGGCTGCGGGCGAAGACGCAGGCGTTGCGGATTATCGCGACAGGGTTCTTAGCGCATCGGTTTCAGGCATTAAGTTTGGCTGACCCTTTGCCCGGCAGCCCAGACGGAAAGCACCGCGCGGCGGGACAGCGGCGGGAGGCCATGATAGCGCCCATGTCAGGACAGAGGTATGAGCAGACTGTTTAGGAACATCTCTTCGGCGCTTGCCGTCATGGGTGCTGTGGTGTTTTCGCAGGCGCCCGAATTTGCCCAGCAATATGAGCAGCGCCTGGGCGGGGCGATCGGCGAGCTCGAACCGATCGTGGCGAATTTCGATGCCGATGCACAGCGCTCCGACCTCACCCGGGAACAGGCGCTCAGCCTTTATGGCAAATCGCATGAGCAGTTCCTCAAGGACCGCGGCAAGTCCATGCTGGACGTGTTCGACCGCTATGACCGGCTGGTGCGCCAGCGCCGGTCCCTGCACGAGGCAGGTACATTGCTGCGCCCGGCGGTGGTGTTCTACGGGGCGGACGGCAAACTCGTATCGGAAGCCCGCCGGAGTTATCAGCCTGCCCTGCCCCTCACCCTCAACGGACTGGTCTATGGGGCGCTGGGGTTTGGGTTCATGATGCTGGCGTCCGCCGGTGCCGGCGGGCTGGTCCGTCTGGGAAGGCGCCGGCGCTGGTCGACGGATTTGTAAACGGCCGCACCGGCCGGCGTGGCCGAATTACGGTGACAGAAACTGAATTATGTGGCCGCCTTATTGCTTTTGTACATGAGCGGGGGTCATGGCTATGATCCGAACTGTCATGATCGCCTTTCCGCGCATCTTTCGACCCATCACCATTGGGCGCATGGAGGTGAAGAACCGCATCTTCATTCCGGGCCACAACACGGCGCTGTCGGAGAAGGGACTCGTGAGCGAGGCAATGCTGGCCTATCACGAGACACGGGCGAAGGCCGGCGTTGGCATGCTGACGATGGAAGTCTCTACCGTCCATGAAAGCTACGCGCCGTATGGCCGATTATCGGTCATGACGGATGAGTGTATCCCCGGACTTGAAGCAATGGCACAGCTGGGCCGGCGCCACGATTGCCGGATCCTTGGACAACTGTTTCATCCCGGCCGGGTAGCGGCGGCTTCCGAAGATGGCTCGCACATGGCGTCCTTCGCACCTTCCGAAGTACCCGACGAGGTCTACAAGAACATACCGGCGCCGCTCACCCGGTCTCAGATCGGTGACATCGTCGACAGTTACCGGACGGGTGCGGCACGCATGGCAGAAGCCGGCCTCGACGGCATCGAGATCATCTCGTCCATGGGCTATCTTGTCTCTCAGTTTCTCAACCCCCGCATCAACCTGCGCGACGACGAATACGGCGGCAACCTGGAAAACCGGCTCAGGTTTTTGCGTGAAGCGATCGCCGCCGTGCGCGAGGGCGCTGGCGACGACATCACCCTCGGCATTCGTATTTCGGCCGATGAAATGGACGAAGAAGGCCTGACCGCCGGTGAAACCGCCGAAGCATTGACAGCTCTCGAGGCCGACGGGCAGCTTGATTTTTTCAACATCATTGCTGCCACCACGGCGACCTATGCAGGCTGGCTCCATATCGTGCCGCACATGGCGATGCCGAACGCCTATCTGGCGCCGCTGTCAAAGCAGATCAAGGAATGCGTCACTCTGCCGGTCCTGATTGCGGGCCGTGTCACCCAGCCGCAGGAGGCAGAGCACATCCTTGCCACCGGCCAGGCCGACATGGTGGGCCTGGTGCGCGCCCATATCTGCGATCCCCAGTTCATGACCAAGACGCGCGAGGGCCGCGTCGAGGACATTCGCGCCTGCATCGGCTGCAACCAGGCCTGCATCGGGCATCGGCTCAAGGGCTTTCCGGTCTCGTGCATCCAGTTCCCCGAAACCGGCCGCGAACTGACTTTTGGCATCAAGGATCGTGTTTCGAACCCGAAAAAGGTCATCGTGGTCGGCGGCGGTCCCGCCGGCATGAAGGCCGCGGCGGTGGCAGCTGAACGCGGCCACGATGTGCGATTGTTCGAAAAGGAAGCCCGGCTTGGGGGTCAGGCGCTGCTCGCGCAGCTCTTGCCGGATCGCTCGGAATTCGGCGGCATCGTGACAAATCTGACGCGCGAGATGGATATTCACGGGGTCGCAGTTGAGACCGTCACCAGCGTCAATGCCGGGACGATACTGGAGCTCGCGCCCGATGCGGTCATCCTCGCCACCGGCGCGGAGCCGCAGTTGCCACAGATCGAGGGTCTCGACGACGCCCATGTGGTTGATTCATGGTCCGTTATGCGCGGTGAGGCCAATGTCGGCGCTTCCGTGGTGATCTGGGACTGGCGCTCTGATTGGGTGGGCCTTGGGCTCGCCCAGATGCTGGCCCAGAACGGCTGCCACGTGCGGCTGGCGGTGAACGGTATTGTGGCCGGCGAGCGCATCCCGTCCATGGTGCGCGATTATGCTGTCGGCGAACTGCACAAACTTGGTGTCGAGATCGTCCCTTATGTGCGCCTGTTCGGCGTCGATGAAGACACCGTTTACTTCCAGCATGTGACCAGCAATGAGCCGGTGATCATGGAAGGTGTCGAGACTTTGGTCTCACATCATGCGCCTCGACGTAACGCTACGCTTGCAACAGAGCTCGAATCGCTCGGCATCGAGGCTACTCTGATCGGCGATTGCCTCAGTCCGCGGACCGCCGAGGAGGCAGTCCTCGAAGGCCTGAAGGCGGCTTTCGCCATCCATTGAGCGCTTGCAGGGCGGCGCAATCGGGGCATAAGATTACTACAGCCAGGCCATAGCCTTTGCAGGAGCAGACCGATGTTGGAACACGGATCGCGGTTGCACGAACTTACTCCCGTCGTCGCCCGTCTCGAAGAGGATCTCAAGGCCTCCTGGGGATTGCCGTCATGGTTTTACGTTGACCCACGTGTCCACGAACTGGATCTCCAGGCGATCTTCCGCCGCGAGTGGCAGTACATTGGTCCGACCGAGAAACTGAACAAACCCGGCGACGTCATGGTCGGGCAGGCTGGAGATGTCCCGGTGGTGGTAACCAGAGGCGAAGACGGCAAACTGCACGGCTTCGTCAATGTCTGCCGTCACCGCGGCTACAAGGTCGCCACCGAAAACACCCAAAACTGCAAGCGCCTGGTGTGCCGCTATCATGCCTGGTCTTACTGGCTGAACGGTGACCTGGCGGCGGCGCCTGGCAGTGACGAAGAACCGGATTTTCCGAAACAGGATCTGGGTCTGTTGCCGGTCTCCGTCGACACCTGGGGTGATGCGGTCTTCGTCAACGCGGATCCCAAGGCCAAACGGTTCCTGGAGGTTTATCACGACCTCGCCGATACGGCGGCGAAAGGCGCGATGACCCTGGAGCCCAGGCATTTCAGCTTCGTGCGCGAAACCATCCACGACGTACCGTCCAACTGGAAGCTCTGGTACGACAATTTCGCCGAGTGCTATCACTGCGACAATATCCATCGCGGCTCCTTTGCATCTGCCTATGAATCCAGTCCCGGATCTTCTGAAATCCAGTTCAAATCGCGGTTTTTCTTCAGCCGCTACGGCCCCAAACTACGGGCCACGGGAACCGAGTTGCGCGCCAGCAACTACCGCTCCATCAACATGTTTCCGGGATTTCTCTATCTCCAGCAGGGAGAGATCATGATCCTGTCCCAAATGCGCCCCACAGCGCCTGAGCGGACCTGCCAGGTGGTGCACTATTTTGCGGAAAAAGGCGCTGATCCGGATCGTGTGGAGCAATGGATCGATCTGTGGGAACAGACATTTAGCGAAGACGGCGAGGCCACCGCGGTCCAGCAGGAAGGCCTGCGGGTCGGTATCGTCGAACGCAACCGGCTTCTGGAGGCCAGGGAACGTTCACTGCTGTTCTTCAACGGGCAGATTATAAAGGCCTATCGGAACTATCTGAGCATACCGCCGGTGACGTCCGTCCAGGCTGCAGAATGACGGGCCTTGTGCCTGAATGTGCCTGAGTGACGGTCGACCCCCGATACGCCATCCTGTTCGAGCCGGTCCGGATCGGCCCGAAGACAGCGAAAAACCGTTTCTATCAGGTGCCCCACTGCAACGGTGCCGGGCGCAACTATCCAAGCACCATGGCGCGCATGCGCGGCGTCAAGGCAGAGGGCGGCTGGTCGGTTGTCTGCACCGAGCAATGCGACATTCACTGGACTTCGGATACCACTCGGGAAATCCGCCTGTGGGACGACAGGGACATTCCATATCTGGAACGCACGGTTTCAGAAATCCACAAATATGGGTCACTTGCCTGCATTGAACTCGTGCATATGGGCTATTATGGCCGTAATCTCTACAGCCGCGAACCGACCATGTCGCCATCCGGCCAGGCGCCGGCCAGCATCTTCCCCGGCTACGCCCGGGCCATGGACAAGCAGGACATCCGAAACTACCGAAAGTGGCACCGCAATGCGACGCTGAGGGCAAAGCGCGCCGGGTTCGATCTGGTCATGGTCTATGCCGGACACGATCTGTCGCTGGCCATGCATTTCCTGAGCCGGCGTTACAACCAGCGCATCGACGAATATGGCGGCTCGCTGGAAAACCGCGTGCGTTTGCTGCGCGAACTCATCGAAGAGACCAAGGACGCGGTCGGCGACGTTTGCGGTGTGCCGCTGCGCATGGCGGTTGACGAACTGATGGGCGACAAGGGCATCTCATGCGAGGCGGAGGGCCGCGACATTGTGGAAATGCTCGCTGAACTGCCGGATCTCTGGGATGTCAATTGCAGTGACTGGGACAATGACTCGATAACCGCGCGGTTTGCCGAAGAAGGTTTTCAGGAGCCTTATGTCTCTTTCGTCAAGGAACTAACTTCAAAACCGGTTGTCGGCGTTGGCCGTTACACCTCGCCCGACCGCATGGCATCGCTGATCAAACGCGGTGTGTTCGACATGATCGGCGCCGCCCGGCCTTCCATCGCTGATCCCTTCCTGCCGAACAAGATCGAGGAGGACCGGATCGAGGAAATCCGCGAGTGCATTGGCTGCAACATCTGTGTGGCCTACGCCAACAACGCGGTGCCCATGCGCTGTACTCAAAATCCGACCATGAGCGAGGAATGGCGGCGCGGCTGGCACCCCGAGCGCATCCCCACAAAGGACAGCAACGATAAGGTGCTGATCGTCGGAGGTGGTCCCGCCGGTCTGGAAGCATCGCTCGCCCTCGGCCTGCGCGGCTACGACGTCATGCTCGCCGAACAGGGCTGCAAGCTGGGGGGACGTGTGATACGCGAGGCGGCTCTGCCGGGACTGGCAAGCTGGGCCAGGGTGAGCGACCACCGCACTTACAAGATTTCCCAGGTGGGAAATGTCGAAACCTACCTCGACAGTGCAATGACCGCAGACCAGTGCCTTGAGGCCGGCTGTTCACTGGTGGCCATTGCGACCGGCGCGCGATGGCGTGCGGATGGCGTGGGGCGCGGTTCATATGTCCCCCTGCCAATCCACGAACAGGCGCGCGTTTACACACCCGACGACGTAATAGACGGTACGCATATCGAAGGACCTGTCATCGTCTACGATAGTGATCAGTACTATATGGGCGGCGTGATCGCCGAGTTGCTGAGTGCTCGCGGCGCGGACGTGACGCTGGTAACGCCGGGAGCTGTCGTCTCCGCCTGGACCGACTTCAATCTCGAACAAGCCCGCATACAATCGCGTCTGCACGAGATTGGCGTGGAGATTGTGCCACTGCACACCCTGACCGGGATCGGCAAAGAAACCGTTAGTTTGGCGTACACCTATACCGAGTCGGAGCGCGTTCTGGATGCCAAGTCCGTAGTGCTTGTAACGACGCAAGTGCCCGATGACACCCTCTACCACCAGATGACCGCACAGGAACAAACCTGGGGCGATCACGGCGTCATGCGGGTCGTGCGCATCGGTGACTGCTATGCGCCCGGCCCAATCGCTCAGGCGGTCTGGTCGGGCCATAAGTTTGCCCGCACCCTGGGCCAGCCGGAGTACGAGCGCGATGAGGTGCCGTTCCAGCGCGAGCATATTGAACTGTCACCGGAATTTTGAGCGCGCGAATGAGGGGAGATGCGACTATGGCCACCATGCTGATAACGGGAGCCGGGCGCGGTATCGGCGCCTGTATTGCACGTTGCGCGGCGCGTGACGGCTGGCAGGTCGCCATCAACTATCGCAAGTCGGAAACTCAAGCTGAAGAACTGGCCGCAGAAATCGAGGCTGGTGGCGGAAAAGCGATCACCGTCCAGGCCGACATATCGCACGAAGCAGAGGTGAACGCGTTGTTCCGTGCCGTCGACGAGCAACTGGGTCCCATCGGCGCGCTGATCAACAACGCCGCCATCGATCACTCCGCCGTCGTGGCGGAGTCCCAGGTGGCCGATCTCCAGAAGGTGCTCGACACCAACTTTATCGGCGCGTGGGTCTGCGCCCGCGAGGCAGTGCGGCGCATGTCGACGGCGCGCGGTGGCACGGGCGGTGTTATTGTCAACATCTCTTCTCTCAGCGCCAAGACCGGCGGGCTGCCGTCGGACGTCATGTATGCCGCCAGCAAAGGGGCGATGGACGCCTTCACCCTGGGTCTCGCCAGGGAAGTCGGCAAGGAGGGTATTCGGGTGGTCGCGGTCCGGCCCGGCATTACGCGCACGGAAATCTTCGAAGCCTATGAAGGTGGGCTTGAGCGCGTCAATGCGATTGCTGAACGCGAAACCGCCATCGGCCGCATCGCTGAACCCGAAGAAGTTGCAGAACTCACGGTCTGGCTGGCCTCGGACAAGGCAAGCTATGTGACCGCGACGCTCTACGACATCACCGCTGGACGATGAGCCGGCTCTTCCCCAACCTCTACTCGCCCTTCGAGATCAGGGGTAAGCGCTTCAAGAACCGGTTGTTTCTGGCAGCCCATGGCACCGGATACGCGCAAGACGGCGGCATAGGGGAAAGAGCCCTCGCGTACTACAAGGCACGGATCACCCGCGGCATCGGTCTGCTCATCACCGAGGCGACCCATGTGGTGCCGATTGGCGGGCAAAATTATGCCCAGCTCGACGCCTCGAGCGACGACTGCATTCCAGGATTTCGTCGCCTGGCCGGTCTCTGCCACGAGAACGACTGCCGCTATTTCGCACAGATCTATCATGAGGGCCGGGCCCGGGCCCATTCACTCGACGGTTCAGAAGACGTCGCGGTGGCGCCATCCGCCATCCCCGATGAACGCTTTCATATCATGCCGCGGGCGATGAGCACCGCCATGATCGCAGAATTCGTCGGTCATTTTGCATCGGCCACACATCGCCTCCGTGAGGCCGGCGTTGACGGCGTCGAGATCCTTGTCGGCATGGGCTATCTGTTCAGCCAGTTCCTGAGCCCACGCACGAACAAACGTGACGACGCCTATGGCGGATCACCGCAAGCGCGCCTGGAGTTCCTGCGCGAAACCCTGACGGCGATGCGCGATGCCGCGGGACCTGACATGCTGCTGGGCATCAGGATCGCCGCTGAGGAACACGACCCTGATGGTTTGAAGCCGGAAGACACGCGCGATGCCTGCCGCCGCCTCGACAAAGCCGGCCTGGTCGATTTCGTGAATGTCACGGTGTCCGGCACGCACGGGCTGATCGGGGCGAGCTACATCGTGCCGCCGATGTTCGTGGAAACCGGCCACACACTCGACCTTGCAGGCGAAATGCGCAAGGCAGTCTCAGTGCCGGTTCTGACCGTGGGGCGCATCAACCAACCGCACGAAGCCGAACGCGCCGTCGCCTCTGGTCTAACGGACCTGGTTGGCATGGTGCGCGCCTTCATCGCCGATCCCGAATTCGCACTGAAGGCCGCAGATGATCGGCCGGACGACATCCGCGCCTGCATCGCCTGCAACCAGGCCTGCATCGGCCACCGCCATGCGGGGTTCGGGGTGTCCTGCATCCAGTTTCCAGAGTCAGGCCGTGAACTCAACTACGGCAGCCACCCTCCCACACCGGTGCGCAAAAGCGTCGCGGTGATCGGAGGCGGGCCGGGCGGCATGAAGGCCGCCGCGGTTGCCGCCGAGCGCGGCCATCACGTGACGCTCTATGAGAAGGCCGAACGCTTGGGCGGCCAGGCGCTCCTCGCGCAGGCTTTGCCCGGCCGAGAGGAGTTTGGAGGAATCGTCACCAATCTTGAACGAGAGTTGGACCGCCACGGCGTCGAGGTCAAAAAAGGAACTGAAATCACGTCTGACGCCGCTCTATCGTGGGACCACGGCACGGTGATCGTGGCAACCGGCGCCAAACCGCGGATACCCGCCGGAAATTTCGAGGGCGCGCATGTTGTGACGGCCTGGGATGTCCTCCAAAACAGGAACAATGTCGGCCACGCAGTGGTGGTTGCAGACTGGCGCGCAGACTGGGTCGGCCCCGGCATCGCAGAGCTGCTCGCCGCACAGGGCTGCGATGTCCGCCTCTGCGTCAATGCGGAAATGATGGGTGAAAAACTTCAGTCCTACGTTCGCACCCACTATGTCGGCCGCCTCAAGAAGCTGGAGGTCCAGGTCACACCTTACGTCCGCCTGTTCGGTGCGGATGAGGATTCGGTCTATTTCCAACACGTGATCACCGGTGAGGCGGTGGAATGTGCCGCTGAGACTGTTGTACTCGCCTATGGTCACGACAGCCAATCGCATCTCATCACTGCGTTGGATGGCAAGGTGCCGGAGTTGCACGCCATCGGCGACTGCATCAGCCCCCGCACGGCAGAAGAGGCGGTTCTGGAGGGCCTGAGAGTTGGGGCACTCGTGTGAGCAGCAAAATCTGCGCCTAGCAAACGGACTCAATGGACACTGAGCCGGCAGTTCGGTTTGGTGCCAATCCCAGACATGGCCTTCACCATTTTGATCAGCTTCGGTCTAGCTTTTCCGGTTGCCATGGATAGAGACGCGGCAGAGCGATGGTGAGGCACGCTGCCACAGCCAGGGCGATACCGATGCCGGCAATGGCCTGTGTCCACGTATCCGGCCTGAGCACACCAAGAGAGACGATGACGAGGAGCAGAGGAATATCCAGGAAATGCGTGAATGTCGGAACCAGTTCCTTCTGACGTGCGTCGGATAGTTCCGGCGTAACCTGCCCCTTTTCAACGGCCTCGCGCGCCAGGCGCCGCAAGCGCATGAAATAGAGCCGCGTCACCGTGTTTCCCTCGACAAATTCGAACGCAAACAATAACACCATACCAGCGAGCCAAGGGGTTTGCAGAAACTCCCAGCCGCCATGGAATTCGATGATCAGCCATATCCCGGAAATCAGCAGCAACAATGCGCCGGGAACCACGACACCATCGTAGAAAACAGCAATGTTCCGGACGGCCTCCGCGAACACATGCAGATCGGACAGCTGTCGGGAGCGCAGATCGGCAATGAAGACGCCGATCAATCCTCCGGAGATAAGAGCCAGGCCGAGGATGTGGATCAATCTAAGAATTTCGAATGACATGGTCGGCTGCGCCTCCCCTACTTTCCCGCTTGAGCAGATGAAAACCACATTCGGCTCAGGAGCCCGTCGCTCTTGACGAAGTGGTGGTAGACGGCGGCACCCGCATGCAAGAAGAACAATGCGACCATGAGGCGTGCACCTATTCCATGTGGCATGCGTGGTTTGTAGTCCCAGAAATCGGGCAATTGGCCTTCTGCGCCACCAAACAGTATGGCACCGGCACCGGAGAGGACAAACATGCCGATGCCGCTCGCGACCATCCCCAAGATCACGACATAGAACAGCAGGTGCACGGCACGGGCGCTGTAGTTCTGCCATGCCGGCATGCCCAGGACGGGATCGGGCTTTCGGTCGGCGAACCACCACCAGGCAATACGCGCTAATGTGAGCAGCAGCACCGCGACCCCAATCGGCGCATGGATACCAAGTATCTGAGCCTTGGCCGCCAGGTCCGTGGTGCCGGCCGCGCGAAACCCGGAACCGAGCAACGCAATGATCAACAACGTGCTCAGCCAGTGAATGGTAACAGCGACCGATCCATAGTGGTCATTGGTGCTTTTCGCAGGCATATGCTGTCCTTGCGGATGTTGGAATTGAGCGACGCTCGTTACGCGACGCAGTGATTGGTGACCGCCAGCTTCTTGAACAGGTGCGGCCTGGCGACGGCACTTTGCGGATAGTCAGAGATGCGGCTTTGGAACTCCGGGTGGCTGAAGGCGTTGCGAAAGCTCTCCACGTCCTGCCAGATCGCGTAGTTCACATAGGTGGAACTGCCGGCGATTCCCTTGTGGAGCTGAGTCGAAATGTATCCGGGTTGTGCCTTCATGAAGTCGGCATCATGAGCCCAGGCTCTAAGCAGCGTATCTTCGTCTGCCGGATCGACCGTAAAGACGTTGATGAGGACGATGGGTCCTTCTTGAGTCTGCATCTGGTTCGCGAGCGTGACTGTTGCGTCAAGTTCCTCGAAATTCGCCATCATTATTCTCCTATCGAAGTTTGCTGTGTTTTCTGCTCGATCGCGGCGCACCGCTCACGGATTTCAATCATCAGTTTCACGGTCCGTTTGAGCACCGTTTCCGAGGTTCCATCGGACAGTTCATTGACCCATCGCACCTGGATCTCGTCGAGCCGGCTCAGTGTCTCCACACAAGAAGGTGTCAGCACCACCAGCCTGGCCCGCTTGTGGTCCGGGTTTTCCTCCAGGCTGACGAAGCCGAGACGGTCCAGATCGTTGACGACCCGCTGAACGGCCTGGCGGGACAAGCCCATGCGCCTGCCGATCTGCGCCACGGTAAGAGGCCGGCCCTCGGTCTCAATGGCGCCGAGAATCTGCCATCGGGCGCTGGTCAGCCCCAAGGGTGCCGTCAGGCGGTCACCGGCCTCCAGCAACTGACCGTTCAGACGAAACGTCTCAAGGATCAGTTCCGTCACCACGTTTCCCTTTGATGATCGTTCCATGCGACCTCCTGAATGCTAGATAGATATTTGACATCATATTGTCAATATGAAATTACTGGTCAAATATAGGTTTTGCAAAATTGCCCCATTGTCGATGCGGAAAGCACTCGCACTGGATGGATAAGCGGAGGCCGCGTGGCCGCGTCAATTCGATGGTGAAAGTACAACCGTAACCGGACATCTCGTGCCGAATTTGCCGAGAATGTCTGTAGTACCCTCAACTCCAGGAATGACAGGGCATTTGATTGATACGGTGCCTTAAGTGCGCCCTCACCGTAACCCCATAGCCAGGCCGATATTGAACAGGACCTGACGGGTTGCGGCGGCATTCGCTGCGGATAGCACTTTGTGTTACTGTCATCGCCAATATGCGGAAGCCTGCCGCATGTTGGTGTTGTGCTTGAGCTGTCGCGGACACTTTAGGAAATCACTTAAGGCGTTCGGGCCTGTTATGGACAAGGGCGGAAGAACATGGACACATCATGCAGTCCTCTTAAGTTCGTGGCGAAATCCAGAGCCGCTCTAATTTTGGTTCTCGGTCTTGTCACACAATTGCTTCCAGCACCCGTGCAAGGGGCCGGTAAGGACGCTACCCTCTTTGCCGGTGGCGTCATTACCGGCGTCATCGTCACCGAAACAATCAGAAATGACCGTCGGCGCGAGCATCGTCCGCGGCCCAACTGGGACCCGTATCGATACGATCCGTATCGCTATGACCCTTATCGCCACGACCCGTATCGCCACGATCCGTATCGCCGCGGCCGATATCGCTACGACCCGTATAGTCATGACCGACCTCGCTACACTCCGCCCCGTTACAACACCTTCCGCTACGAACTGCCGAGCCGTCCCGTGGCCAAGCGTCCGAGTTATGATCGGCAAGAAGTCAGGAGGATTCAGGCGGCGTTGAATACGCTCGGCTATAATGCGGGCGCCACCGATGGCGTTGTCGGGCGTGGCACCAGGACAGCAATCAGCGGATTCCAACGTGAAATTGGCACCAGCCCGACCGGTGTTCTGACAGCAAAACAAAAGACCATGTTGTTCGACCGTGCCCGCAACGCGTCACAGACCGGGACCCCGGCACATCAGAACAAGCAGGCCAATGCGCCCCGGAGCACTCCGAACAGCCAGACCCAAATCAATGCGCCTCGGGTTCAGCGGCTCACCTGTCAAGACGTCCATGATCTGCTGGTCCAACGTGGATACCGGCGCGTCAGGTCCTATGATTGCAAGGGCAAGAACTACAAGTTCTATGGCGATCTAGGCCAAAAGCAGTACAAAATCACGGTCAGGTCCAAGAACGGTACGATCAAGCTGCGAAGACGCATTTAGGGATTTGGTCGAAAGCCGGGAACCACCAGTACCTGCAGGCCACCGGCTGTGCTCGATGCGGTGTGTCCGGTTCTGTTGGCTGCCTGAACAGATGGCACTACTGCACATGCTGTAGGTCGAATACAGCATGTGGTCGATAGCCCTGCAGGCGCTTACGGTCTAAACTCCCTTCTGGATCAAGAACGGTTACAGATCACCTAACCGATGGAGGTGCCAACAATGACGATTTCCGAGACCGCGCGAGAATTCTTTGAAGCCTGTGAAACCGGCAAGGGGTGGGAGGTCTGCAAGACGTGGTGCCATGACAATGCGACCTTCTCCTGTCAGGCCGATGCGCTTGCCGATGTGGACAGTCTCTCCGGGTATGCCGACTGGATGAAGGGGCTGCTCGGCCCGATCCCTGACGGCAGTTATGAGCTGAAGGCCTTCGCCGCCGATGAGGATCGAGGTGCGGTTATCGCGGCTGCCGTGTTCCATGGAACCAATACCGGCGATGGCGGGCCGGTTCCGCCGACCGGCAAGACGGTCGCGTCGGACTACGTCTATGTCATGAATTTCGACGGCTCCAAGATCAACCACATGACCAAGGTCTGGCATGACGGCCAGGCGCTGCGCGCGCTTGGATGGGCGTGATCTGAACGCCGCCGCTCGATTTCACGGACAGACTGCAAAGCATCCGACATTGCCATGTGATGGCGGGTCATTGCGATGCTGTTTACTGTGCGCGTCGGCCACGGCTTTCAGTTCCAGACCGTGGGGTCTGTGAGCAACGACCTCGTCGTTGCGTTCGGTCTCGACCATAGTGTCCTGACTAAGCCGACGGGAACCGCACCTGATAGTCATCGCGGCCCTGGTCCGGGGCTCATTCAACGCCGGTTACGTGTGTATTTGAACTTTGGCCCACTGAAGCTGGAAGCCGACGGCTTGGGTGCGATCGAGGCCGCCATCGTCATCAGACCGGAAGCCGGCATATGCTCTTCGCCGGTTCGGCCTGTGGTCAAATCTCGGACCGGATAAAAAGGCCGAACCTGATCCTCACGGTCTGCATGATCGGTGCAATGGTTTCGCTGGTTATGCTGACGGTGAGTTGCGCCGGTGTCGCTGCAAGCCTTGCGTTCGACCGGATCGTCCTCGAATTACAGTGAAAGTGCATTTAACTGATACGTTGAGTTAGGTGCGCTGTCACCATAACTTTAATTTCCAGGGTCGACTCCAGAATCGGTATCCATTGAGAACGCGCATGGTTCAAATATAACTGGGGTAATGCCGACATGGGTACGCAGTTTGAGTGCCGCCTTTTGCTCAAATCGGAGTATCAGTCTGCGGTGCGCGGGCTTGAGCGCGTAGAGGCGGGTGACGCGCATGCGCTGAAAGCGATTCAAGACCGCTGCCGAGGCCTTGCAGAGCGCGATTCGTTCAAGAAGTGGCACACAGCGATGGGATATCTGTATCGGCAGTGGGTGAAGAAGATCAACAGCTTCCCGACGCATGCCTCGAAGGAGGTTGCCCGGGAGATCTCGGAGATGTTTATTGCACTTGCCGCGATGCCGGATTACCAGATGTCCTACTATGATTCTGACGAATTATCCCCCAACCTGGTGGTGATTGGCGAGGACGATGGTGGACTTTATGCCGTTCTGGCCGATGCTGATTCTTGGTTTGACCGGTTGTTCTTTGAGCGTTATCCGCAATCTTCCGCCAGATTTGGTGTAGGGCGTGCGATGATCGTACTCGATCGGGAAGATACGGCTCGCTTCAACAAAGTCGTGAAGAGTATCAGCAGGGAACAGTGCGATCAGGCGCGTTCTCCTGAGGCGTGTTGGAAGACCCGGGGGCGGCTGCTGAGGCTGCTTGAGAAATGCTTGGAGCTGGAAGATGGACAGATTGCGGTGTCCGAGTCTGGCTAGACATTGGGTCTCTTGCATTAGCTCCGCGGCGTCCGCTCGGTGCGTGGGACATGACAATAGCACGGTTGGAATCGGATAACTGGATCGATCGGTGCGATCGCCCATTGACCATCCCGAATCCCATTTGGGAACAGGTGGAAAAGGCCATTTGGCGGCTGAATGACTATCGCCATTCGACGGTGGTTCTGGCGCTCGACGGCAGTGACAGCCGTTACATGATGGTCGCCGGCAGGTTGAACGACCGTTGCATGGTAAACACGACCGACGACAATCACGATTTTTACAGCCTGGTCGATCCCACCCAGCCCGAGGGGACCGTATTGCTCGATGTCGGCGGTCAAGGGGGTGACTACAAGCTGACCAGGTTGGTGCCTGTTGACTGGGCGATCGAGGCCGCGAAAGAATATTACGTGTCAGGCACGCGGAAGGCGGCATTGAACTGGGTCAGTGACTACTGAGCCCGGCTTGGATCCGCCAACCACGCGTTAGCGGACATTCGTCTCTAAGATGAATTGAGTCCGGCGGTGACCTGGCACCGCAGTTGACTTGGCGGCACATCCGCTGGATGCTTTTGGGACCGCCAACAACTACTTCAGAAAGAGCAGAGAAAAATGGATGATGACGTCGAACGATTATCCAGCCTGTTCGAAAAACTCGGCGCGAGAAATTCTAACGATTGGGCATCTTCGCAGATTTTGGAAGGCATTCCGCAGCTGGGGCGGTTCTTGTTTTTAAGACAAGCGTGGCGGTACATCGTTTCAAATGAGGATTCATCTTGGATTGAAGCAGCTATTGGGGAATACAAAAAGGATCCAAATGTGCCCTATGGGGGCGTCGGCTGGGCTCTCGGGTCATTGCAGGCAAAAGGTGCCACATCAGAGGAACTCACGCATCTCGTCAGGGGGATGCAGGCTGAGCTGCTGTTTTGTCTCTGTTATCTCCTCGAAGACCCGGGAGACTTGGAGGCGGATGTCTCAGATACTTCCTGGGGGCTTTTCTTGCTGGACGAGAATGACCAGCCGGTGCAGCCGCTAGCGGGACTCCACGCGTCGGTTCTTGAGATGGACCCATCAGGCCATGAAATGCGGTTAGCAGGGACTGCTGAGTAACAGGCCATTACAATCGGATGGTTCCTCCGGAAGAGCAAAAATGCCCGCTCGCTTTATCGCCACCGATGTCCTTGAATTCTTGGACAACTGCGTCATCGACGAACCGTATTGGTTCTTCATGGACCTGGAGCATGGCTGTTTCTACACAGCGAACTCGCGTCTGACGCTTTATGCCGACGATTCCCGGTGGGCGATTGTCTTCGAAAGAAGCAGCTATGCCAATCGGGCCGGCCGAATCGAAGTCGAGTTAAACTTCTATGGCAACGATCTGCACAATCTCGGCCGCGCAGGGGCAGACGAGCGCTTTAGTTGCAACGCGAAATGGGTCACGCTCGTGGATGGAGATGTTTTGCATGAGATCGAGTCAGGCTTTGAGTCGATCTCGCCCGCGGCAACGTCCGTGCGATTGCGTGGCGAACTGGTGGAAATTCCGACCACGAAGGACGGGTTCGCCAAGTGGGTTCCAGATATTCACGAAGAAGAAGATGATGATAGTGATGAAGAATCTCCACGGCCGAGATTCGAAGACCTCGCCCGCTTTCTCGCATTCGAATATGCCGTTCTATGCCGCGCTACTGACGTCGAAAAGCGGCTGTGCGTCCCCGGGGACCTGCCCGAGATCATGACCGTGGATGAGTGGCATCACCGTTCCTATTCGTACTACAGCAACGGGCCCGACAAAGCGATCATGGGCGCCCCGCCGAGCACCTACGAGACCTTTCCGCTCCTTGCCGAGGTGCTCGTGACTGGCGATCCCTCTCGCTTCCGTCCGAAACTGCCACCAAATAACCACTGGACGAACTGGCCGGAAGCGGGCGGCCTGTGACCGGAGCAGAGCCCTCGCTTTCCTGCCGGCAGAATTGCGGTGACGGTTTACCAAACCCCTTTTTACTTTGGCTTCGGCCCGCCTGAGCGGGCCATAGGCTGCGGGCTGGTTAAAATCGCCGACCCGCCGTGGCGAAGGTGAGGTTCGCACGATGCTTGCCCTGCGGGCGGCTTGAGGTCATTCTGGCGCCATGCATGAATGGATTTTCCGCGCCGCCACCGTGGCTCTTGCGATACTCGCCTATGCGGTCAGCCTGTGGCTGTTCGCAGGTGTCTGCCTGGCGCTTGCCGGCTGGTATGGCTGGCATCGCTATGCCCACGGCCATGTGCCGGGCACGGATCCAGATCATCTGCAGCAGACCGCGCGGGGAGACCTGAACGCAGCACTGCTTGCAGCGCTTGCCGTAGCGGTGCCGGCGGTGGTCATTCCCATCGGCCTGTTTGCCGCCGGGCTTGGCTATTGGGTGGTGTTCATCGCGCTCGGGGTGGCAGCCCTTGCCGGCGGTGTGTTCTTTCTGCGCAGTAAGTAGCGCGGAATTGTGTTTCGGGGGTATGTGAACTGGTTGAAAACCACCGGTGGAGGATGGGATTATGCGCGCTTTCCTGATGTTTCTGTGCACCGTCTTTATGGCCGCCGCCCCTGTCTCTGCGGGGCCCCCAGCGGACCTGGGCGCCACCGCCTATGACGTGGTTGGCCTGACATCGCCGGACAGCCTGAGCATCAGAACCGGCATCGACGAGGTGGCGCATTTCTCGGAGGCCAAGGTGATTGGCCGGATACCCCATGACGGGGTTGATGTTTTGTCAAAGGGTGTGGCGGTCACCCTCAACGGTGCACGCTGGGTGGAAATCGTCTATCAGGGGGTCAGCGGCTGGGTGAATGCCAGATATCTCCGCACAACCATCAGAGATCTACCTCGCGGTCTGAACTGTTCGGGATTTGAACCGTCATGGGAATTGCGCATCCGCGGATCTAAGGCGACCTTGGGGCACTATGCCGGCGCCGACACCGAGAAGACCTATGCTGCATCCGGGCCCCATGCGGGCCAGAACAGGGGCGGCCTGTCGGCCGTGCACCTGACCAGCCTGGACCGGCAATCGACAATCATGGTCCTGCTGCAGGCGACCGGCCAGTGCCAGACCGCCGGCCACCTGGAATATGCGCTGGAAGCCTATCTGCTGGGGCCGAACCCGGAGAGTGGCCCACGGCAGGGGTGTTGCGGCTTTGCGCCATAAAGCGTGTGTTGGGACTGGCCACTTCGATAGGACGGAGATAACCTGACCGCCGCAATAAACCGGTGCAGGGGAACGGCCATGGCTCTCGACAAAGACCGCGATGTTTTCGACGTGGACGCGCATACCGAACACGTCACATTCCAGAAATCGACACGCCCCACGGCGTCGGGCTATGCGCTGCCGATGATCCTGCATGACCGCCTGGCGTTCACGCCGGAAGAATATGTCCGGCGCTACGATGTCATACAGGCCGCCATGGCGGAGCACGGTCTCGATGCGGTGCTCGCCAGGGGCCCTGAGAACATCACCTACTGCTCAGGCTATGAGACCCCCGGCTATTACAAATATCACTGCCTGGTGGTGCCACGGGACGGCGAACCGGTTTTCGTGGTGCGCGACTTCGAATGGATCAATACTCCGGAATTTGCCTGGAGCACCAAAATCGCAAAGGTTTTCGACTGGGATCACCCACCCAGCGTTCTGGTCAATGTATTGGGCCAGCTGGGTCTTGGTGCGGGCAAGCGGATCGGCGTGGAAAAGCAGGGTTTCTTCTATACGGTCGACGAACATGAAACGCTTGTCCGCGACTTGCCCGACAACACTTATGTGGATGCCACGCAGGTGTTCTGGGACGCCCGCATGATCAAGTCGGATGAAGAGATCGCGGTGATGCGCAGATCAGCAGCCCTGGTCGACAAGGCCATGCTGGCGGGCTGGGAGGCATCGGTGCCGGGCGTCTCGGCGGACGAGATCAGCGGCGTGGTCAACAAGGTGCTGTTTGAAAACGGCGGCCAGTATATGGGTCTGCCGCCCTTCGTGCTGGCGGGCGAGCGCACCTGCCTGCCGCATCAGACCGGCGGTGGCAACCGGCTGGCGGAAAACGATCTCATGTATTTCGAGATTTCCGCCTCACAGCACCGCTACACGGCAGCTCTCATGCGGACGATCTTTCTCGGCACGCCAAAGGACGAATGGGTGCGCGCCGCAGAAGCGGTGATCGGCGCGGTGGAGGCAGCGCTGGAAACCATCAAGCCGGGGGTCACGCCCGATACCGCCGATGCGGCCGCCCGGGCGGTGACCCAGAAGGCGGGCTTTGGCGATTATCACCGCAACCGGCTGGGCTATTCGATCGGGGTCAGCTATCCGCCCGACTGGGGGGAAGGTGAAATCATATCCCTGCGCCAGGACGAGCATCGCCCGCTTGTGCCCGGCATGACCTTTCACATGCCGCCGCTGTGCCTGAAATACCGCGAATACGGCATAGGGTTCTCGGAATCGATCGTGGTCACCGAGACCGGCTGCGAGCGGCTGTCGAACCTCTCACGCGAGGTGGTGATCAAAACTTAAGGGTTCGTTCAAGGATGCCTTGGCCGGCCCTCTCCCTGAGCCCAACCACCCACAAAGGTACCATTATTGGGTGGTTGGGCCGGGGAAGAGGGCCGGCTATGGAATAGAAATGCGCTTTTTGGCGCATATTTGAACGGGCACTTAGAGCGTGATTTGCACGCTCACGCCTGTTTTTTGACGCGGACCGGCTTCGGCGTATCGGCCTGTGCCGCCCGGTCGTGCGCTGACGCCAGTATCCGCTCGGCCTGCGCCTTGGCCTGGTCGATGATTTCAGCGGCATCGCGCTGGGCGCTCAACAGGCTCTCGGCATAGGCGGTCTCAAGGTTTTTGTCCGACTGCCCGGCATCGACACCGGCGATCTTCGACAATTTCGATGCCGCACCCCGGTAATCCTCGAAAAGTTCGAGTTGAAACTCGGATTGCAGGGCCTGGAAATCGTCCACCGTCCGGCAGGATTGCAGGCGCAGGGGAATTGTCCAGTATTGCTGATACCGGTGCGCATAGAACCGCGTGATTTCAGCGTTCCACTGGGTCAGAAAACCGATTGGCGAGCCACTGCCGGTGGTCTTGCTTTGCGGTGTTGACTGCGGGGCCTGTCCGCCGGCCCGTGCGGTTTTTTGAGGCATCTGTGTACTCCATTTGCGCGCCGCCGCCCAAGGAGTGGTGCCAGGTTTTGCTGCGCGGCCCCACCCATGGGGCAGCCGGCGCGATTGCGATGACTTACGCAACTGACAGAAATGCGACCGGACCTCGGGTACTCGGCCGCTAGTTTTATTAAATACCCGCTGGCACAGCGTGTCCAGAGAATCCATACAACCGCGGGTTTTGAGGCCGCATCAGCCGGTCATCGACCGAGACGGCGGGCGCTGCCTTACTGCTGGATGGTTTCCAGATAGGCGACCAGGCCGCGGATGCGCTTGGCAACCCGTTCGTCCGTCGGTTTCTTGTCTCCGGTCAGCAGGCTGTCGCCGATTGCTTCATAGGTGAACCAGATCCCCCAGACCGGCATCTGCCGGGTGCCGTGGGCGTCCGTCATATCGAGCCCATCGATGTTTTTGTAGACGGTTTCAGCGGGAAAGGTGCCGCCGTTTCTCTGTGCGATTGTGGTCAGGTCGGATGGTTTGACCTTCAACACGGTGGCGACCGGCCCATCGCCGCCGGCTTTGACCCCATGGCAGGAGGCGCAGAAGGAACGGAAGTCCTGCATTGCCAGTTTATGGCTGTCGTCTGTTGCCTGCGCGGCCGTGGGCATGGCAAGAACGGCCGACATCACAGCGAACAGAACGCCGCCGGCAAGGGTCAGGCGGCGGTGGCACGGTACATTCATGGCGATGGTCTCCTGCCAGTGTCTGATTGATGAAACCCGATATCGTGCCTGAAATTGTGCCGGTTTCCGCCACCCCTCACTATGATCTGAATCAAGTGCCGCCGTTCCGGGCGGCCGGGACATTCTTAACGGGCCCTATGCCTCGCCATGCATCCGTCTGCGTCGTTCTCTTATGTGCTCGGTCGCCTCCGGCGAACCGTCATGGAAGGTACCGAACCAGAGGTCGAGGGGGAAATCCCGGTTGCCGTAGTTACATTCGAAATACCGGTGGTGCAGCTGATGGTAAAAGTCGCCGAGAACCAGCCGATTGCGGCCGCCACCCACGACACCTTCAAAGCCGGCATGCGAAGTGGCCGCACCCAGGGTCAGCCAATGCATGTGAAACAGGAAATGCACCGGATGGGCGGCGACGACAAAGTGGATCAGACAGGCGGTCATGTAGAGCAGATGCTCGACCGGGTGCATGGACAGCCCCGACCAGGGGCCGACATTGACATTGCGGTGATGCAATGAATGCGCCAGCCGGTAGAGCGGTGGCCAGTGCAGCAGGCGATGCACCCAGTAAAAATGGAAGGCGGACCAGATCGGTATCACCGCGAACTGTACAATGAACCAGACCGGATGCTCGGCGAAGGTGAGATACGGGATATAGGCGTTTGCAAGGGCCCACATATAGAGCGTTTCATAGGCGGTCCAGACGGTAACGCCTGAGGCCAGCGACCAGAACATGTTGTCCCAGACCTGGGAACGGAATGAGTAGGTGCGATTGTTGCGGGCCTGATCGCGGTGGTCGAATTTGAGCTCCATGCCCTGTTTTTTGTAGCCACACAAATAAAGATGCAGGCCGCCCGCCACGGCAAGCATGAGCCCCAGATTGCGCAGATAGATGAGCGCCACCCAGCCGATTTCAACCTCACGGCACCATTCGAGCGAGGGCTGCAGGAAGAACCACACACATGTGGATGTGCCAAGCAATATCAGAAATACCGAGAGATCGAGCCAGGACCTGGCCAACCAGCGGGCCATGCCGGCCGGATCGGGCGGCCAGCTGAACAGTGGCGAGGTTGCCACCGGTCCCTCCGGCCGCCAGTTCCACTCCGCCCGCCTGGGCGATGGTTTGGGTCCCTCGGCTGGCGCATCGGTCGTGATGATGGACATGGCCCTCTCCCATCAGGTTGCTGATCGAATTGTTACCCAAACCAGCGGGTGCGCACCAAATGAATAATATTCATGGGCGTCATGCGCAGGGGACGCGGTTGTGCGGGTCAAGCCCAACCGGCAACATGGTTCGATGGGCAGGATACCTGATCTACGGTCTTACCGGATGGATTTCATCAGCTCCCCAGACCGGTCGCGGGCAAGCTCGATGCGGCAGCCAAGGACCGCGATACCGGTGCCGCTGCCGCCGCCATATGTGGTGCCGACATAGTCGCAATGGCTGTCGCGGTAGGCCCACCATGCCTTTTGCGCAGCTTTTAACGCTGGAACCGTGTCGGCGCGCGGCGCGGTTACCTTATCGAGCTCTGACGCCGCGTCCATGGCGAAACCGAAGACCGTTGCAAGCGCGGCATTGACGTTCTTTTCAACAGCAACCAGGCAGTCATGGATTTCCACCTGGCTGACATTGCCGCTGTCGCATTCCATTGCCGGATCGGCATGGGTGTCTGTTACACCGCCGGCCAACATGGCAAGGCCTGCCAGGCCTGCAAACACTGTTCTCATGATCTGTCTTTCCTGTCTCGATGCGGCGAGCTAGCCCTCGCCTGCCGGTCCGTGGCGCAGCAGGGGTGTGTTTTCGTCAATGCCCTCATAGCGCGGCAGACTGTCGGCGACGTCGAACCAGCCGATGCGCTCAGGCTCGAACAGATGGGCGGTCGGCACCAGGTCTTCCGGGTTGTCGAAGGTGGAGATGTGGAACTCGACGATCGGTCCGGACGCGCCACTGACGCCTTCCCATGTGAGCGGGGTCCCGCAATTGCCGCAGAAAGCGCGGCCGACGCCCGGCGAGGATGCGTAGATCTTGCGTTCATCGCCACTGAACGTCACCTGGTCAGTGGTGAACCCCGCCAGGGTGACGACCGGTGCGCCATTGTGGCTGCGGCAGGTGTTGCAGTGACAATGGATAACCCCAAGCGAGGCACCTGTTGTCTCATAGCGGACGGCGCCGCACAGGCAGCCGCCTGCCCTCTTTTCCTCGTTGCTCATTCTGTCTCACTCCCTTGGCCGACATCTGTTTTGGTTCGCATAATATATGCTCGCATCCCCAAGGTATGGTGTCGATCATCAATCGATCATTCCAACCAAGTCTCCTGACATGACTTGCCGGTCGCGCCGATTTGGTCCATCACATTCTCCGCGATCAATCCGACAGGGATCCATCCCGTGCAAGACCAGAGCGAACAACATATCGGGCAAGGCGGTTTCGACCATGTGGAAACCTGGGTGTTCGACCTCGACAACACGCTTTACCCGGCGCACTGCAATCTGTTCGACCAGGTCGACAAACGCATGGGGGCGTATATTTCCACGCTGCTGGACGTCGATCTGGTCGAGGCCAAGCGCATCCAGAAGGGGTTCTTCTATGAATATGGCACCACCCTGCGCGGGCTGATGGACGTGCACAAGATCGAGCCCCATGATTTTCTCACATTCGTGCACGATATCGATGTTTCGGTGATCGACCCGGCAGGCTCCCTGTCAGAGGCGCTCACCAGGCTCGAGGGCCGCAAGCTGGTGTTCACCAACGGCTCCCATGGTCACGCGGAAAATGTGCTTGGGCGGCTTGGCATCCGCCACCATTTCGACGGGGTGTTCGACATTGCGGATGCGGAATTTGTCCCAAAGCCCGAGCGCGAAGCCTATGACAAGTTCATCGCCCATGCGGGCTTCGATACCACGCGGGCTGCCATGTTCGAAGACATCGCGCGCAATCTGGAGGTGCCCCATGCCATGGGCATGACCACGGTGCTGGTCTGCTCGCCGGATAATGAATCGGCCGAATTCATCCAGAAAAGCGGCGGCGCAGGCGACGATGCCGACCATGTGCACCACGTGATCGACGACCTGGCGGTGTTCCTGCACGGAATTGTCTAGAGCACTTCATGTTCATACGGAACCGTTTGACCCTTTTCGGAACTGGCGGGTTGTGTACGTCTCGGTCCGTGACTAAGTTGATGCCACGGACTTGGCAATGCCAGTGCGTAACTAATGGAGGTCTTCAGTTCAATGAATCTTAATCACTAAATCGACCCGGCCGCCTCGCGGCCAATTCCACCACCACAAATGGTTGGTTGTATCCGTGCGCAATCCTGTGCGGCAGATTCTGCGGAGATTTGGTGATGACTTCTTCAGGACACGTTCCCTATCGTATTCGGCAGTTCGAGCCGTCGGACCTAGAGTACGCCGCTGCGGCCAATCTCGTTTCCAGTGTCTGGCCAGAGTATCCCATCACTGCAGATGATCTGAAGCGTGGTGACGAGTTCCACCGCCCCGATTTGCTGTTGCGTCGCCTCGTAGCTGAAGCTGACGGCAAAATGGTTGGGGTCTGTGTTTTCCGAGAATCGGAAGGCTCATACCGACCAGGGAAGTTCATCGTCAGCCTCTGCGTTTGCAATGATTACAGACGTCAAGGCATCGGAGCTGCTCTTTACGACCATATGATCGAGGATCTTAGCGCACGAGAACTGACTATACTCAGGACCGAAACCCTCGAACATCACGATGCCGCGTTGCGGTTTTTGGAGCGGCGCGGATTTGAGCGCGTGATGCGCCATCCGGTGTCACGTCTCGATGTTACGAAGTTCAATCCCGACCCTCTTGCGGCGAAACGGAATGGCGCTGCGGATCGGGGAATTGTGGTGAAATCATTGGCCGTGCTCAGAGAGATTGACGACGAATGGCAGCGAAAGTGCTGGGATCTTTCATGGGCAATAGATCAGGATATCCCGAAAACCGACCGACTGACGCGTCAGACCTTAGAGAGGTTTTGTGAGATATTCGACGATCCTAACTTTGCGCCCGAGGGGTGGTTCGTTGCGCTGGACGGCAAACGGTGGGTCGGATTGCACACGATCTGGGCTGACGAATCCACGCCACTGAAATACTACACAGACGTGACCGGGGTGTTGCGCGATTATCGACGGCGAGGCATCGCAACGGTGCTCAAGCTTTATGGAGTGGAATTCGTGTGCTTGTGCGGCGGTCAGATTATCGAAACCGACAACGAGGAGAACAATCCAATGCTCGCGCTAAACCTCAAGCTTGGCTTCGAACCCGCACCAGCGTGGATCGATTTGAACCGGACTTTTTGACTTCCGTTTGTGGCACTAAATCGCCGTGCCGCACCCGGCCTGACAACTTCCGAAGTTGAAGGTCATGCCGACATTCTGGCCGAATTCGCCGCGAGACGTCCAGTCACGGATGCACTTTCACCGTCAGTTTGACAGGCCGGACAGGGCGATAGATGACACGGAACGGACCTTATCTTATTCGGGCTTCACGATGTATCCTGGTTGGGTATAAGTACCATCATCCAAGGCAGCAATTGGTTGGCATCCGGAGACGTTCCACTTTGGATATGACCGGCAATACTGATTGTTTTTTACCCACCATTTGCCTTTCGCAGTTCCGAACTTATCATCATTGACAGATACCGTTCCGTTCGCTCGAAGGGTCATTGATCCACTGGATCTGCCGGTGTATGTGAACGACTTGCCAGCGAATGCTTCTTTGATCTCAGCGTTGGTCAACAATTTCCCAACAAGGTCACCTTCAGCCAACTTAATTCGCCACTTCAGATTGCCAGTCTTCTGGAAATAGTAATGCTCACCTTCGAGAGTATAGATATTGAAAGTTTCGTTCTCTTCTGGTTCACACGTTTCGCGTTTCGCTGAGAAACTGAACTCGCAATAGGTGTCGTCGGCTTTCTTCCGCCATTTCATGTCAATCCGTTTTCCATTCGGCAACACAACCGTTTTGCGGCCGTCGTCCGCATAATAAACCTTCGCGCCAACCTGCAGGACGAGCGTATTCCCAACCCGGTCAGCTATGGGTATTGCATTGCTTTTGGTTCCACCGCTGGAAAGAACTTTGAAAAGTTCTATGAGTCCTTTACTGACCGAATGAGTAGTTTTGAATCCGTTATCCGTTTGAAACGCATTAAGTGCACGGCGCGAGTTTCCACCCCAGGACCCGTCAGGAGTCCCCGGATCGTAACCCAGAGTCACTAGTGTCTCCTGCACCATTTTTATTGATGCGTTTGCAGCATACACCGTTGAACTCAAGCCGGTCACAGTGAGCATGAGTGCTGACATTACGATGCACAACAACGTTTTCATTTTGCCTCTCCCAATCATATTCTTTTGACCTCGTAGTGTGTGGTGTCGGTGGAAGGCTAACCAATCACAATCCCGTGATAAGTGTATTTATTCCACAGAACACGTATTGTATGTGTGCGGATAAATGGACCGAGCAGAGCAATTACGGGTGCTTTCAGCGGTGTTACATCCTCACAAGCTGTTCACGTCAGTAAGCAATTGAGATTTCCGGATATGGCACTTAACGGAAGTGAGCCCACACGTCTGTCGGCGTCTGCTTCGACCATGTGCACCACGTGATCGACGACCTGGCGGTGTTCCTGCACGGAATTGTCTAGTGCGCTTCATACGGTATGAAATGACCCGAAGCGATCATCGGTTAGCAAACCCGAGGATGGGAATTTCGCTAATCACATCTATGCGCAGACAGCTCCTGCCATTCCCGGAACTGCGGGTGAGCGGAAATCCCGGCTTGACATCGGCGCAGCCCTCATGAGCGACTGTCCGAAATCGGAACCACACCGGGAAACTGGAACCAAGCGATTCCAACTGGCCTGATCCGTAGGAGCCTGCGAAATGTATCAAGAAAAATTCATGCGTCGGGCAATCGAAATCTCGGCGGGCGCGCTCGACACCCCAGGCACCGAGCCGTTTGGTGCGGTTGTTGTCAGGGATGGGAAAATTTTGGGTGAGGGACTCAATCGTTCATTGCTGAACCACGACCCCACATCACATGGCGAAACCGAAGCGATCAGGGCGGCGTGCCGTAACCTGGGAACCGTCGACCTCCGCGGTTGCGAGCTCTACACGAGTTGTGAGCCCTGTGCGCTCTGCGTTGCTGCAATGGAGATCGCTGGAATTTCGCGGCTCTACTACGCGAGCAGTCTGGAACAGGCCAGCGTGGCCATAGGTGATCTGCCCGATTCCGTTCGATTTGCGATTGATTCCAAACACCTGCAAACGGAATGTGCAAAACCGGTCGCTGAACGGTCGATGCCGTCACAACAGGCGCTCAGCAAGGATGCGACAGAGGTTCTCGTGGTTTGGGCAGACAAGATGCGTCCGGTGCCGCATCGCTAGAGCCATATGCGGTTTTTCGGGTAAAATTCGAACTGTGGCCGCCCCGGGAGTGTCCCTGGGCGGCCTATCGATTTGCGTTACTCGGTGATGCCCGCTGCCTTGATGAGCGGAGCCCAAACGTCGATCGACTTGGCAACAAAGGATGTGTACTCATCTGTTGACATTGCACTATGCGTAATGCCGAGCTCAGTCAGTCGTTTCTTGACTGCCGGATTGGCAAAGACGGCGAGCACCGTGTCATGGATCGTTGCCACCGTGGCCGGGTCCATGCCGGCTGGCGCCGACAGGCCCACCCAGTTCTCGATGACGATGTCGTGGCCCTGTTCACGGAAGGTTGGCACGTCCGGCAGCTCCGGATTGCGCTCGGGCGAGGCGATGGCGATCGCCACGGCTTCCTTGTCCTCGATCATCTGGCTGTTCTGCACGACCATATCATAGAACATATCGAGGACGCCGGCGCGGAAGTCCTGGATGGCCGGCGAACTGCCCTTGTAGGGAACGTGGATCGACTCGACACCCAGTGACGCATCAACGGCTTCTCCCAGAATGTGCGAGATCGAGCCGACGCCGCTGGACCCATAGGTCTGCTGCTTCTTCTTGGCATAGGCGATGTAGTCTTTCACCGTGTTGATACCCAGCGAAGGCTGAACGAAAAGGCCCGGAGCCGACGCGCCGATATAGGCAACATGGCTGAAACTTTCGATCGGCTTGTAAGGGATGGATTTGAAGCGGGTCGGTGCGATGGTAAATGGCGCATTGTTCGACAGGATCAGGGTCGTGCCGTCAGGGTCCTGCTGTGCCACGTAGTCCGCAGCAACCGTACCGGCAGCGCCCGGGCGGTTGTCGACCACCGCTTTTTGGCCGAAATCCGAATCCAGATGTTTCGCCAGCAGCCGTGCGACGAGGTCACTGGTGCCGCCAGGCGGGAATGTCACGACGATCCGCACCGGCTCGCTGCTCCAGGCGCCGGGTGCGGCTATGGCTGCAGGGGCTGCGAGCATTGCAACGGTTGCCAGACCGGCTCCCAATAGCGTTCTACGATCGAGTTTCATGGTGTTGTTTCCTCCTGTTGGTTTTTTTAGCCGCGTCACGTGCGCGGCGACGGTTTCGCTCTGTGGAATACAGGGCAAAGGCAATAATTCCGGCGGTTATCGTGAGCAGTGTCGCGCTGATCGGGCGTTCCAAGAACACCATCGGATCACCGCGTGACAGCAACATGGTCCTGCGCAGCTGTTCTTCCATCATCGGCCCAAGCACGAAGCCGAGGAGAAGCGGGGCAGGTTCGAACCGGAACAGCCGCATGACATACCCGACCGCACCAATCACCAGCGTCAGCCAGATATCGAAGACGTTGTTGTTCAGACTGTAGACGCCCATGCAGATCAGCACGAGAATGGTGGGATACATGTATTTGTACGGGATACTCAGCAAACGCACCCACATTCCAATCAGAGGCACGTTCAGAATAAGCAGCATGATGTTACCCACCAGGAAGCTGGCGACCAGCCCCCAGAACATGTCCGGTTGTTCCACAAGCAGCCGTGGGCCCGGGGTAATTCCATAGATCATGAGTGCCCCGATCACGATTGCCATCGGAGGACTTCCGGGAACACCGAGCGTCAGGGTCGGGATGAAGGCGGTCTGGGTCGCGGAGTTGTTGGCCGCCTCGGGTACTGCGACGCCGGCCACGACGCCGGTGCCGAATTTCGCTCGCAACGGATTAACCCGCTTCTCCACGGCATAGGCAATGGCGGCGGCGATCGTCTGGCCGGTACCCGGCAGGGCACCAATGAACGATCCGATCGAGCCGCCGCGCAGAATTGGTCCTACTAAGGATTTCCACTCGGTCTTGGAGGGATAAAAATCGTTGTAATCGATTGTCTGGGTCGCCTTGCCGCCGGTATTGGCCCGGATTGAGGCGATCAGTTCGCTGACACCGAAAAGCCCCATGGCCACGATCACGATATGCACGCCGTCGCGCAGCTCCGGGATGCCCATGGTAAATCGCAGAACGCCGGTGGTCAGATCGATGCCGATCGTTCCCAGCATCAGGCCGGTGACCACCATTGCGATCCCCTTCAGCGCGCCACCATTGCTGACCGCCGAGGCGGCAATGAGGCCAAGCAAGATCACTGCAAAATAATCAGCAGGGCCAAACGACAAGGCAAGCTTGGCAAGTGACGGCGACAACACGGCGATGACGACCATGCCGATCATGCCGCCGCCGAACGACGCGGTTGCGGTCGAGAACAGGGCCACACCTGCCCGGCCTTTTTTCGCCAGCGGATAACCATCGATGGCGGTAATCGAAGCTGCCGGTGTGCCCGGAACGTTCATGAGAATCGATGCTGTCGATCCGCCATATTCCGCGCCATAATACACGCCGGCGATCATCACCAGCGCCGAGGTCGGCTCCAGATAGAATGTTATGGGCAGTATCATAGCGATCGCCGCCATTGACCCTATACCCGGCAGAACGCCGATGAATGTGCCCAGGAAAACCCCGATGAAGCAGTACATCAGGTTGTGTGGCTGCAAAACAACCAGTAGCCCATTACCGAAGCTCGTCAGAATTTCCATGTCTAGAACCCTACGAACGGTTTGAAGGGAAGGTTCAGCGCCTCGATGAACAGACCCCAGCAAGCCATGGCTACGATGCCGCCAAGGATGGCCTTTCCGAGAAACGGAAGGCTGCGGTCCGGCAGGCTTGCCACGACGACGGTCAGAAACGTGCCGGGCACCAGTCCGATCCTGTCCGCGGTCAGTGCGAAAACGGCAAGGGCTGAGCAGATCGCCAGAAAGGCGATCCAGTCGGGCATCTCCGCAAGGCCGTCGCCGCGCCGTTCCTCGATGCAAATGAAGACGGCGAGTATCGCCAGGATTGCGCCAGTCAGAAACGGGAAGGCGCCGGTACCCGGGCGGGTTGGCACGCCGAGCCCGAGTTGCCATCCGCCAACCATGAAGATTAAGCTGAGAACCAAGAGGATCGCGCCGCCGGTCTCACCGCCCCATCCAAGAGCGCTGCGGTTGTCGATCTCAGTGTCCTCCGTAGGCGCTAAATTCTTGTCCCCTGATTCCATGATCCCGGGTGTCCGTTCAAGTGTTCGTGGTTATGAAGTCTGATTTGCCGGTGTCGCACGCACCAAACGACGTTCGAACGCGCGACGAACTGACCGTGGCAATTTGATCGATTGCCTGCTGCATCTCCGACTTGCGGTCACTTGTAAGCCGGGCTTCAAATTCCATCAGTACGCTGTCTATGTCCTGATGGCGCACCAGCGCGGTGATAAAAGGAAAGCCGTATTTTTCGCGGTAACGTGCGTTGAGGTCGGACAGGCGCGCCCGGTGTTCGCTTTCTTGCGAGGTAAGGTTCAGTTGCCCCTGTTCCGACTGCGACTCGCTTGTCATCGCAAGTGGATTGTCCGGCGCGAGTTCGGGGTGTGCCTTGAAAAGTTCAATACGCTCAATGTCACCCAACTCCAGCAGTTCGCTTCTGATGGCCTGAGACAAGTGGTCGGCGCTTTGAAATGGGCGGCGACGTACCACTCTTCTGGCAATTTCAGGTGCCCGCTCGATGAGCGGAGCAACCAACGAAATCGCACGCTGTTCGTCCGCAAAATTAAGTTCGCTGAGTCTGTCCATCCAAGCCCCACTCCTTTTGCCATTCAAGGCTAGGTCGCCAATTCGTTGCCGTCTATAGAATAATGGGAAACCCACCGTTCTAATAAAACGAATGCATGGCAGTGGGCGTCCGTGGACCACCCGTTCAGAGGGTGTCAGTTCTCTTTGCTGGCGAAGTCAGTGAGACCGCGGAGAATTTGAATGGTGATCGAGAGAATCATCTGGCTGGCGATCGATTCCGGGATCTGCACATTCGAGATTACAGCGAACTTCTGCTGGAAGATGTCGGTGTCGCTAATTGGAATGAAGCATAGCTGCCCGGACCTGATTTCGGGGCCAGCGTCCAGTTCAGAAGTGACGGCGATGTAACGTCCGGAAACGACCAATTGCTTCATCAGTTGTATGGAGTTCACCACGACGGAATTTGCGGCTCTTTCAAAAATCCAGCTGTGTTTTGCTTCCAGCAGCTTGCGTATCGAAAGTGCCGCGCTCTGAAAAACGATTGGATTGGAAACGAATTCGCGCAAGCTGATGTCTGCTGCTTTGGCAACCGGATGGCCGGGCGCCGCGATACAACCGAGCCGAAACTCCCGGGACCAATGGAATGTCAGTTTGTCGTGAGGTGCTGGGTTCACCACCGCTGCGAAATCGAAATCGCCGTTCAGCACTCCTTTGACGGCGTCGTCCGGGCTTGTGATCTCTATTTCTACTTTGACACGTGGAAAGCGACGCGAAATTTCGCTAACCAGGTTGGGCATTAATCCATTCACCATGCCGTCCATCGCGGCAATCCTGACCTGGCCATGCTCGATGCCTCGATTGGCCTGGACAGCCGACCAGAGCCGCGCGTTGTCCAGCCGCCATTTGCGCGCAAGCTCAAGGATCAGTCGGCCGGTAGCAGTTAGCTTCATGCCTTTTGTATCGCGGTCAAACAGCAGCTCGCCCAAAGAGTCTTCCATTGCCTTGATCTGCCGGTGAATTGCCGACGCCGTGATACCAAGTTCTCGCGACGTTGCCTGTATTGAGCCAAACTGCGCCACCTGTTCAAGATAATGCAGCGACCGCGGCACAAGATGCAGTGTCATTGGCTTCTCCGATTCTCACTCCGCGATCCGAACACGGCGCCGGATCAGCACATCCTTGGGTTCAGGCTGCCCCAGCCCTGCTGGCTATTCGCTCTGAAATTGGCCAAGCATTCGAATTATTGGAATGACTTGTACTGAATTATCGCGTGGAACTAAACACGTGGCTATGCCAAAGTTGGACCAACGACTTCGCCAATTAGCGAGAGTGCGCTCAATCGGGCGTGCCAAATGCGACGGGCAACCAATTTTTCAAGCAGGAAACTAGATGGCCGTGACCGCAGATCTCGAACAAAGCGCAGGTGGGATTTCCATTCATGCTGTAGATGTCGCCCGCGGTGTGCCCGCTGCCGGGCTTGGTGTCCGAGTTTGGTTGCTCGGCGACGACAAAGTGCAAATTGCCGCCGGGACCTGTTCTAAAAGCGGCCTGTTGCAGCACCCGATGGCGGAAGGAGCCGGGGTCGGACGCGGAATGTATGAGGTCGAATTCGACGTCGGTGCTTACTATCGCGAGCATAGCGTCGCTTTACCAGATCCATCCTTCCTCGAAGTGGCGGTGTTCCGCTTTGGGATCGACAGAGTGTCCGAGCACTTTCATCTGCCGTTCAAGTTCACCCCTTGGGGCTTTTCGCTTTTCCGCGGCGGGGCGTAGTCTTCTCGATCGCGGGCGCCCAACGGCTCACCGGCCACCAGTTTCCGCAAAGCAGGAACCTTCTTGACGAACAGGCCGCCGTCGACACCTGAAGGGTGGAACTCGACGCGGGTGTGCAGGATGGGTATGGCGTTTTCCCGGGCGGCTTTCGGGGGTTAAACGGAAGTTCTCGGCTGGGCCTCAGTACAGCCGCTTGTGACCCCAAGCAGAAGTTCGAAAGCCTTCAAGACTAAGCGGTCGTGCCTGTAGCATCGCGTTTCTGAACACGCCGTTCCGGACCTTTGTAGTTCGGATCATCAGACGTCCGGCGATCAGACACCCCTTCGCGCAAGCCGACGAGGAAGTTGTCAACTTCGACTTTGAGAAGCTCCGCATGCTTCGAGAGTTCATTGGATGCGGTGTTGACCTGTGTGGCCGCCGTATCGGTTTCTCTGCTGTTTTCGGCAACTTCCATTATTTTTTTCGACACTTCGGAGGAACCCGTGGCGGCGCGCTGGATATTGGAGGCGATTTCTTGAGTGGCTGCGCCCTGCTCTTCCATAGCAGCCGAGATCTCCGAAGATGTCGTGTCGACCTTTTGGATGATCTCACGGATGCTGGACATCGAGACAACGGCCTGTTTGGTTGCAGTCTGAATTTCCTCAATCTGCTGATGGATCTGTTCGGTCGCGGTCGCGGTCTGACCAGCCAGGGCTTTGACTTCATTGGCAACAACTGCAAATCCTTTGCCGGCCTCGCCTGCCCGTGCGGACTCGATAGTTGCATTGAGTGCAAGCAGGTTGGTCTGCTCCGCGATATCGGAGATCATCTTTATCACCTCGCCAATTCTGTCGGCGGTTTGGGCCAAGGCATTCATTTGGCCGCCGGTCTCTTCGACCTCTTCGACCGCTTGTCGGGAGGCTTCCGACGCCCGGGAAATCCGGCCCTTGATCTCATCGATTGAGCACGACATTTCTTCAGCTGCCGAAGCAACGGTCTGGACGTTAGCTGACGTATCTTGAGACGTCGCTGACACGGCGGTCACTTGACCGTTTGTCTGCTCGGAAATCGCGGCCATGGATTGAGCTGTGGAACTCAGCTCCACCGATGCCGACGAAACCGCGTCCACGATTTCACCGATGCCTTCGGTAAATCCAGTGGTCAGTCTTTCGGCCTCTGCGTTCTCCGCCAGCTTCAACTTTCTGTCTTTTTCCTTCTCTTCTTCGAGTTCGGAATTTCGAACGGCATTCTCCTTGAAGATCTGGACGGCATTTGTCATCTGCCCGACTTCATCCAGACCATGGTCGTCGGCAACGTCTGCCGACAGGTCACCGTCGGCAAGCTGGTTCATGGTTCCGGTCAGGCGGGTAATAGGCTTCGCAATTGAACGGGCTCCGACCACAATCAATCCAATCAGAATAAGGCCGGCAATGACCATCGCCACGAGGAGTTTGTTATTCAGGCTTGATGCTGCAGCAATCTCGGGAGTGATGTTTGTCGCAACTTCCAAAACACCGCGCACTTCGCCAAGTTTCCAATCGGCCTTCGGCGTTTCCGGGTGATTGTTATGGCAGGTGACGCACCCCTCAGCAGACATCGTGTCCGCCAAGGCGACGCGGAGGATTCGTTGATCTCCCCGGGTCTCCTCCCGGGTGAAAGTGCCTTCGGGATTTTTGGTCAGATAGGTCCAGGCTTCACTCTGATATTCGTCAAGGGCCCGGTCTTTTCTAAGCGGAAACGGAAAAGCGCTGTAAAGCGCAATCGTCGTGTCTTCGGCAGCCAACAGCGTGCTCAGGTCATGGATCAGCGTCGCAGGCAGCGGAATACTATTGGGCTCGGTGGCGTGATTGAAAGACGGTTTGAGTGCGCCATTAGCTTTGGCTTTCTTGATCACATTTTTGGTGTAGTAACCGCGGATCGTCTTGAATTGTTTGACAGTCTGAACCGCCGAGCGAACCGCTGCGTCACGTGTATTGTTGGTGACCATGCGCGGGATGAAAACCCAGGCGGCAGCCACACAACAGATCAAAATGATTGGTAGTGGCAACGCAAGTTTCCAAACGATGCTCTTCTGATAAAACATACCCGACCCCCAAGGCTGCAGATTTACAAAAAGACCGTACCAGTGATGATTGATGCACAAACTATCGTGTTCAGGTTTAAGTTTTATTAACTACAACTCTGGTTTGAGTGACATGGTGGACCTCCGGAAATGATGCCGTGGACGGCTCCCCCGCCTGCATCGCGAGATGCCACATTGCGGCTGAGTTCACCAACTGGCGAGAGTCAGGAAATGGCACTTAATGGAAGTGAGCCCACACGTCTGTCGACGTCTGCTTCGACCAACAGCGGTCGCGCGCGGGATCTTCGCCCGGACAGGACCACCACACCGGTTTCCAGGATGACGCCGCGCGGACTTTGGGTGGTGCGAAAGATGCGGGTTGATCGGCTTCAAAGTGTTACAGCACCTTGTCCGTGTCCGATGAGACGCGGGGTGCTGTAATCGCTACGAGCAGGCAAGTGTCTCTAAATAGGCGGTAACGTCAGTACGGGATACGACGTCACCATATTTGGCGTTGATGTCGAACAGGTTGCTGTCATGCGGTTCCCGGTGTCTGTCACCGACGCATTCACGCGGCACGATCACCCGAAAGCCGTTCTGCATTCCATCGATCGCACTTGCCCGAATACAGCCGCTGGTCGAGCAGCCCGCCAGGATCAGCGTATCGACGCCCAGGCTGGTCAGTGTTGCGGCCAGGGACGTGCCAAAGAAGCTGCTGGCATAGTTTTTCACAATCACGAGTTCACCCTCGTGTGGCGCGACCAACGGGTCGATTTCGCCCAACGGCTCACCGGCCACCAGTTTCCGCAAAGCTGGTACCTTCTTGACGAACAGGCCGCCATCGACACCTGAAGGGTGGAACTCGACGCGGGTGTGCAGGATGGGTATGGCGTTTTCCCGGGCGGCTTTCGGGGGTTAAACGGAAGTTCTCGGTTGGGCCTCAGCACAGCCGCTTGTGACCCATTCCGGAAGTCAACATTCGCTGTCAAGCGGGGCCGGTGCAAGCGCAGTTTAGGATTTTCCCACTCGGACATGTGCGCGCAGGTCGCGATTTTCGAACACGGTTTTTTCAGCGCCATTGATACCCACATTCAGCATTGTCGCTGCCAGATCGGGCGCGTCTATTCCCAACACAGGCAGTAAACGATAGAGAGGACGGAATAAGCGCTCCGCCATTGAAGGGCTCATTTTGTTTGGGCCGGGCAAAATGAAGCCCGGTCTGAAAATGAACTTTTCTGTAAGCCTGGACGCCAGTAAAAGGTTCTCCGCCCGCCCCTTAGCTCTGGCGAAACGGATCGGGCTCCGCTCGCTGGTTGAAGCACCTTGTGCGCTAAACAGGCAAAAGCGAACATCACAATTTACTCCTTCCAGAACACTGACCAGGGCTTGAAGGTAGTCAACCGTGATCTCCCAGAATTGTTGTTTGGGCACCTGTGCTTGATATACACCAAGGCAGTAGATGCAGAGATCAACGTTAGACAGATCGGGTTCAAGGGCAGAGAAATCCAAAAAGTTGCCGTGTTCAATCTCTGTGATTTTGTCGTGCTGAATTCCTGTGTTGCGGCGGCCGATAACGAGGATCGAAGCAATTTGATCATCGCCCAAACACTGGCTCAGCACTTCGCTGCCAACCATGCCCGTTGCACCAAACAGGCACACGCGCAATTCACTTCGGGGATTCGTATGGTTCAATTGATTGCCAGCACCGCTACAAGTTGGTCTCAAAGAAGCTGCTCAAGTGCTCGGTCGCCTGATCAACATATGCAGGCACATCGTAACACTGGATATGCCTGGCTCCATCGAGAACCACTTTTTCTGTTTGATCATGACCAATTTCATCAACGAAACGGTCTGTGTATGATTTCGAGAACGCCTCGCTTCCAACCACTCCCATGTAAGGGATAGATAGATCTCGCGCGAGGTTCAACGCGTGCGATTTGATCAAAACGTCATAAGACATGGTGGCCATTTGCGATCGGAAAGTCGGCCAGCATTCAGCTACCCGAGAGTAGTAGTAATCGTAAATGTCATCGGCATCATCACCGGCAAACGGCAGGTCCTCCTTCGATTTTGCGTCCGGGTAGATTATACCCGAGTGCTCAGCCACCCCAGTTTGAAAATAGGATTGGCGGGCGTCATTCGACCGCTTCAGTAGCGCCGCTCTTATGTCGTCAGAAATCATCGGGTTGTATCCGGTGAACTCTCTCAGGGAAAAATGCGCGACGACAGTTGCAAATGCTTTGACCCTCCGGTCGCTGATAATACCGTGCGCGGTGTATGACGCACCCGCGCAAATCCCTACGGCACCGATCTTGTCGCTATTGACGCAGTCTAAGGTTCCCAAGAAACTTATGGCATTTTGGATGTCATCGCCCTTGGTGAACGGGTTGTCGTAATTTCTTGGCTCGCCTTCGCTTTCACCTTGGGTGGAAAAATCAAATGCCAGTGCGACGAACCCTTTTCCGGACAATTTCTCGGCAAAGATGCCCGCTGCCTGTTCCTTCACAGAACCTAGAGGGCCCGCGAGCGTGATCGCTGGATACTTTGCCAAGCAATCAAAATCACTTGGGCAAAAAATGTTGCCGACTAACTTGTTACCATTGCTCGCGAAGGAAGCGTCGTTCTTGCCGGCCGTAAGATGTGCTTTGCTCATATTGGTATTCTGCATCGCCTGTCTATTGTCTGCAAATGGCACTTAACGGAAGTGAGCCCACACGTCTGTCGGCGTCTGCTTCGACCAACAGCGGACGCGCGCAGGACCTTCGCCCGGACAGGACCACCACACCGGTTTCCAGGATGACGCCGCGCGGACTTTGGGTGGTGCGAAAGATGCGGGTTGATCGGCTTCAAAGTGTTACAGCACCGTGTCCCTGCCCGAAAGGACGCGGGGTGCTGTAATCGCTAAGAGCGGGCAAGTGTGTCTAAATAAGCGGTAACGTCAGCGCGGGAAACGACGTCACCATATTTGGCGTTGATGTCGAACAGGTTGCTGTCATGCGGTTCCCGGTGTCTGTCACCGACGCATTCACGCGGCACGATCACCCGAAAGCCGTTCTGCATTCCATCGATCGCACTTGCCCGAATACAGCCGCTGGTCGAGCAGCCCGCCAGGATCAGCGTATCGACGCCCAGGCTGGTCAGTGTTGCGGCCAGGGACGTGCCAAAGAAGCTGCTGGCATAGTTTTTCACGATAACGAGTTCACCCTCGTGTGGCGCGACCAACGGGTCGATTTCACCCAACGGCTCACCAGCCACCAGTTTCCGCAAAGCTGGAACCTTTTTGACGAACAGGCCGCCGTCGACACCTGAAGGGTGGAACTCGACGCGGGTGTGCAGGACGGGTATGGCGTTTGCCCGGGCGGCCTGCAGGAGGCCGACCGTTTCGGCCACGGCCTCGACGACGCCTTGCGCAAAGAACGGCGAGCTTTCATCCGTGTAGGCGCGCATGAAATCGATAACCAGCAATGCGGGCCGGGCGCCGAAACCGACACTGGTATCGAACACGCCCTTGTAGTTGTCGTCGCGTGTGGTCACATCAGGCACCGTGGCGTTTTTCGAAGTCCCAGACATCCTCGAAACCGATCATCCGGCTAAACTGGTCGAAATCGGTGAGTGTGCCCTGAAGCTTGCCGGTGTTGCCGTCGGACTTCAACGTACCATAGGCCCGGCCGAGCGCTGCACCGACCGTCAGGAACCCGGTTGCCGGATAGATAGCCAGCGCGAACCCGAGCTCGATGAGCCGCTCACGGCTGAGCACGGGCGTGCGGCCGCCCTCCACCATATTGGCGACAAGCGGGCAATCAAGCTGCTCGGCGATCTGCTGCATTTCCTCTTCCGTTTCGGGGGATTCGACAAACACCACATCGGCACCGACATCCCGGAAGGCGCGGCCGCGTTCCAGGGCGGCCTCGATGCCGTGCGCGGTGCGCGCGTCGGTACGCGCGATGATGAGAAAATCAGGGTCGGTCCGAGCCTCCAGCGCGACCTTGATCTTGAGGATCATTTCGTCGAGCTCGACAACCTCACGCCCGAGGGTGTGGCCGCATTTCTTGGGAAATTTCTGGTCCTCGATCTGAATTGCCGCAGCGCCGGCGTTTTCGTAGCCCGAGACGGTGTGGCGCACATTGAGCGCGCCCCCGTAGCCCGTGTCGCCGTCGGCAATCAGCGGCGTCTTGCAGCCCTCGGCAATCCGCCTGACGCAGCTGACCATATCCGCATAGCTCGCCAGGCCGGCGTCCGGCAGACCCAGATAGGACGCAGAGATGCCGTATCCGGTCATGTAAAGCGCATCGAAGCCCTCGGCATCGGCGACCTTGGCGGAGATCATGTCGAACACGCCGGGCGCGATGATCGCCTGACGCGCCTGGAGTTTGTTCTTGAGTTCGCGCCTTTGCGCGGATCGGTCGGTCATCTTGCCCTTTCAGCATGCAAATCTGCATGCAGTGTCTGATGGTCATACTAGGAAGCGTTGTTTGGCAGAGCCGTCCCGATCATGGCGTCCCGGGTGACCAGTTCGGCGAGTTCGGCCTCGCTTGCCTGGTCCGTGCCGGACGGGCGTTGCGGTATCACGAGGTAACGCATGTCGGCGGTGCTGTCGAGAACCCGAACCTCGGTTTGATCGGACAGTTCGACACCGAACTCATGAAGCACAGCGCGCGGTTCCATGACGACGCGAGACCGGTAGGCAGTGCTCTTGTACCAGGCCGGCGGAATGCCGAGAATCATGCGCGGGTAGCAAGAGCACAATGTGCACACCACGACGTGATGCAGGTCGGGCGTGTTCTCCACCACGGTGAGTTCAGCAAGGTTGCCGGTTTCGATGCCTAACCCCTTGAGCGCTGCGCGCGCATCTGTAAGCAGTTGCGCCTTAAACCCGGGATCGGCCCAGGCCTTGGCAACGATCCTGGCACCAAGGGCCGGACTGCGGGAATCGGTGGCGTCGATCTGGCTGTGAATCTCCTGGGCAGTGATCACGCCCTTTTCGATCAACAATTCACGGACCGCCTGTTCGAGCACCTCATACTCGCTGACCGGGCGATCCGGATCCATGATCGGCGCGTGGTCGTGACCGTGTTCATGATCGTGTGTGCTCATCATCCAGGCTCCTTGGTCACTGGTTCGAGCCAGTGCTCGAATATGTCGGCATCCAGATTGTCGGTGGCGGGTCCGTCATAGCCCGGCCACAAAGCCGGCTGGCTGAAACGCACGCGGTAGAGATAATGCTGCGGCAGACCGGGCTTGTGGTAGGCCAGCCGTTCCGGGTCGCGGAAAAGCCCGGTCACCTCCATCACGGTGCCGGCGCGCCCGCGAAGATAAAACGGCGTGCGGCAGTGTCCAAGGCTCGGCCGTGCGACAACGCTCACCTTCTGACCCTCAACAAATGCGGGCAAGTTGCTGTTGGTTTGCGCGCCGCTCATGGCACCACCTTGCGGGAGACCTGCTGTCCTGCCGCCTCGAGGCGATCGCAGATTTCGGCAATCCTGTCGTCCACCTCCTGCCCGGTCAGGAGTTCCTGTTCCACCACCAGATTGCGGATTGCCCGCATCCACCGGTCATAATAGGCGGTGTTGTCGTATTCCTGTTCGGTATAGTCCTCGATCGTACGCCGCAGCGCATCGACCCGGAATGCTGCGTTTTTCGGCCCGGCGAGCAGCATGAGGATGGCATCGACCCGCTTTTCATAAAGGGTCAATTCATGCTCCGCGCGGTCGATGGTGCCAGCTTTGAGCCCGCCCACATCGTGAATTGCGCGGCCGCCAGCGTTTTGTCGTGGTGTGGTCTTTCGTTCCGCCATGTACCCTCACTCTCACTCAAATATCACGATGGCATCCGGCTCGATGGTCAAATGGACCGTATCGCCGATGCGCACGTCTTCAATGGCCCGCTCCAGGGTGTCGCGCCACCTGACCAGCAAGGGCGCGATGCCCGCGACCTCAACATAAAGCTCGGCATGGGTCCCTTTATATACGGCTTCCAGGACGCGTCCCGTCAAGTGGTTGCCGGTGTCCGCCGGCACGTCGTGTCCGATGGTGATCCGCTCGGGCCTGACGCCAACGCGCAGGTTGGCGCCAGGGGACAGCTGCGCCACAGCCTGCAACACGCAGGTTTCACCGACCCGCACGCTCGTCAGGCCGCCGTCTTGCGCCTCCACGACGCCTTCGAGAATGTTGGACGCGCCGAGGAACTCCATTACCGCGCGCGACTTGGGTCGCCGATAGAGGCCAGCCGGTGTTCCGGTTTCCTCGATCCGGCCGTCAAGCATCACCGCGATCCGGTCCGACAGCGACAGGGCTTCTTCCTGGTCGTGGGTTACGATGATGGTTGTGATGCCGGATTCCCGCTGGATGCGCTTGAGTTCAATCTGCATCTGGTCACGCAGTCTGCGGTCAAGGGCGCCGAGCGGTTCATCGAGCAGCAGGACGTCAGGCTCGACGACGAGTGCGCGCGCCAGTGCGACGCGTTGTTGCTGGCCACCCGACAACTGGTTCGGTGTCCTGTCTTCGAGACCCTTGAGTTGCACCAGATCGAGGACGGCGCCGGTGCGTGCGCGGCGTTCTCCAGCCGCCACGCCGCGCCGCTTCAGGCCATAGGCCACGTTGTCGGCCACATTCATATGGGGAAACAACGCATAGTCCTGAAAAACCAGACCGACATTGCGTTTGTGCGTCGGCCGGCCCAGCAACGAGGCACCATTCAAACTGATTTCGCCGGCAGTCGGCGCGACGAAACCGGCGATACAGCGCAGTGTCGTGGTCTTGCCGCAGCCTGAAGGTCCAAGCAGTGCCAGGCACTCACCCTCTTCGACGCTGAGGTCGACATTACGCAGAATGTCGGTGGTGCCGACCGAGAAACAGAGCTGTGAGATATCGAGGCGCGCCATGGCTATCGGCCCAACGAGAGGGAAATGACCTGATAGCGCCGTTCGACGAAAACGATGACGACGCTGACAATCAGAATGTAGATGGTTGAGAAGGCGGCAGGTGTCGGGTCGAGATTCTGCGAAATATAGTTGAACACCTCAATCGGCATGGTGGTCAGTCCACCGCGCACCAGAAAGATACTGATCGGATAGTTGTCAAAACTGATCAGGAAGGCGAACAGGAACCCGCTGATCAGGCCGGGCTTGAGCTGCGGCAGGGTCACGGTCCAGAAGGTGATCCACCGGTTCGCCCCAAGGGATGCCGCTGCTTCTTCTATGGACGGGTTGTACAGCGTCATCGAGGCGACAATGGTGCGTACCGGATAAGCGGCGACCAGCACCATATGGCCGATCAGCAGGCTGTACCAGGTAAACGCCATATCGAGCGCGATGAAGAATTGCACGAGGGCGATGCCGATGGCGACGATCGGAACCGCAACCGGTGACAGGAGAAATGCGGTGACCGCTGCCTTGGCTGGAAACGGATAGCGCACAATCGCCATCGCGGTGGCTGTCGCCAGAGCCGTGACAAGCCCCGCGGCCAGACCGGCGATGCCCATGCTGATCAATGTCGCTTCGCCGATTTTGTGAATGTTGCCGATATTGTAGTACCACTCGAGCGAATAGGAGCTGGGTGGAATTTCGATAAAGAACGATCCGTTGAACGACACCAGTGCGGTCAGGAAAACCGGAAACACCAGAAAGGCGATGGCGCCCCATCCAAGAGCCGACACACACCAGTGATATGAACGCTCGCTAAACATCGACCTTCAAGATCTTTCGAACGATCAGGGCATAGGCGAATACCAGGAGGAAGGTCAGCGCGGTCAATGTGAAGATGATCGCTGAACCCCATGAAAAGTTAAGCTGCACAAGAAGCTGCTCGGCGGCAACCTGAGACACCATGGCGGTTGACGGCGAACCCAGCATCAACGGCGTGACGAATGCACTGGCGCATACCGCAAAGCACAGTGTCGTGCCGCCAAAGACACCGGGCACCGAGAGCGGAAGGATGACGGTACCAAGTGTCGTCCAGTTTCCAGCTCCAAGGGTTCGCGGCGCCTCCCATTGCGATGCGGGTATCCGCAACAACGCGCCATAAACCGGCAAGATCATGAATGGCATGCAATAGTGCACGAGGGCGACGATGATTGCCCATTCGTTGTAGGTCAGCCGTTGCGGGCGGGAGAAGATACCAAGCCAGACCAGTATATTGTTGATCGGCCCCTGGTCGGCCAGCACCACCAGCCAGCTGTAGTTGCGGACAATCAGACTGGCGGCCAGCGATATGAATGTCAGCATCAAGATTGCCGATCGCAGGCGCGGGCCGACCCGCAACATCATCAGGGCGATCGGATAGCTCAAGAGAAAGGTCAGAGCCACCGCTATCAGCGAGATGCGGAAGGTGCGCACTATCGCCCTCGAGGTTCTCGAGCTTTCCCAGGTCTTTTCATACTGATAGAGGTTCGGGACGGTTTCTTGAACCGCAGGCGGATCGTTGCTCCAGGCACTCACGCTTTCCCCCAGCAGAACGCCAAAGGGGATCACGTAGAATGCCAGGAGAAACGCCATCAACGGGCCAAGCAGGAGCGCTGCCGGCAGGTATCGCTGCAGGTCGTGGCCCGCAGCGCCCCTGGTTACCGTGATTGCAGATCCATGATCAGCCAAAAATTTCGTTCCACTTTTCGGTGATCTTGGACCGGTTCTTGGACAGGAAGGCCCAATCCGCATAGAGGATATTGTCCGGCGGGCCCATCAGTTCCAACGTCTTTGCCGATGCATCGACCGCCTTGTGCGCGGCTCTTGTGCGCAACACACTGTCGATCTTGCCCTGGAATTCCTGATCGTAGCTCATGTTGATGTAAGTTTCCGCCAGTTCGACATTCTTGGTGTTGACGGGCATGTTCAGTCCGACGATTTCGCCATGCATGCCTTCCTTCAGAGGATGAGCCGGGCGGAAGGGCGCGCCTTTTTCGACCAGCGGGTTGATGAAGATGCCGTAGAAGGCAACGATCGGCACCTGACCGCTTTGCAGCATCTGGATGGCCTGTGGCGGGCCAGTATATACATTGACGCCGTTATCCTTGAGCTTTGCCATGTGGGCGAGGCCGGCCTCCCATTCATACTGGGCGTCCTTGAACGGCTTGCCGGTGGCAATCTGAGCTGCGCTGGTGACCATGCGAACGCCGCTGTTCCACTTCACCGGAGGGATTGCGATCTTGTCCTTGTTGGCAGGATCCCAGAGGTCTGCCCAGGCGGTCGGCGCCTGTTTGATTTCGTTGGTGTTGTAGAACAGGGTGTGCGGTGCATCGATGACGCCGGCGGAGAAGTTGTCGGCGAGCAGGAACTCCTCGCGTACATTCGCCATATTGGCGATGTTTTTCGGATTGTGGGCGCGCAACAACCCTTCGTCGCGGGCGATGAAGACGCCGGCTTCGGAGAACTGCATCAAGTCCGGCGGATTGTCCTTCTGGGTCTTGAGCATGGCCAGCATCTGCGATGTCACGGATTGCTGCAGATTGATCGTTGCGCCGGTTTCCTTTTCGAATTTGGCGTGCAGTTCATCGACCCATAGCTTGGCGAGCAGGCCCTGATTGAGCACCAGATTGAGCGTTCCGGCAGCGCGCGCCCTGGTGGTCACCCATGGCGCGGCCAATAATGTGGCTGCGGCGGCACTGCCGCCTTTCAGAACGGTTCGACGTGTGAATTTTGAGTTTGCACTGCGGCTGTTTCTGCTTGACCCGATCTTTGTCATGGTCGGTCTCCCTTTTTTATGGTTCCAGGTTGGCAGTTTGAAGTACCTGTTCGCTTTCAGGTTCGTGTTCCCCCGTAGGCATGTATCCCGGCGCTGCGTCCTGCTGGACCAGGTGATCTCCCGACGGGTCAGCGGGACCCTCGATCATCTGGTCCTTGGCCGTCCAGATATGTTCGCGCATCAGCGCGCCGGCGCGTTCGACCTCGCCGTTCAACACCGCACGCAGGATATTCTTATGGTCGGCATGACTGGCTTCAAGCTGGGCATCGGAAAAACGGAAATAGTTGCGGATGGCCATCGGGATTTCCGTGGTGGTCCTGATCAGACGCCGGAGAATGGGGTTCGGGCATGCGCCGTAGAGCACGCCGTGGAATTCGTTGTTGAGCTCCAGGAAGCGGGCGCGGAGCTCGTTCTTGGGCAGGCCCGAGGCAAACACCGTCTCAGCCTGTGCGTTGACGTCCGTCAGGCGGACCGCGATCGCTTGCTTCAATCCGCGCGCCGCCACAAGCCCGACCGCTTCGCTCTCCAGCAACGCACGGCAGCTGTAGATCGCCGCGACGTCCTGTGGCGAATAGGAGACCGCCTGATACCCCCGATTGGGATGAAATTCGACCAGATGATCCGAGGTCAGCCGGCGCAAGGCTTCGCGTACCGGCGTCCGGGAAATTCCCAGCTGTTCGGCCAGCGGCACTTCGACGATCCGCGCACCCATCGGGATGTCCCCGGAAAGGATCATTTCCTTGATTTCAGGATAACCGCGCCGGTGCGTAGCCATACACTCGTTCCTTTCCAGGATTGTATGCAATAGAGGCGACGGCGCGCAACGCCTATAGAAAGCAAACAATGTTTATGCGTAATATCAATGTGTTAGGGGTTGGCAATATTTGAGCCTCGAAGACTTTAAACAAAAGAGTATGCAATAGGGCCGGTGGACACAATCTGCGGCGGTGCGGGCGACGATGCCGGCCATGTGCACTACGTGGCCGACGACCTGGCGGTGTTCCTGCGCGGGATTGTATAGGGCGGTCGCAAGGACCTGCGCGCTGGGCGTGCAGCGTACAGTCCCTATCGCTGATGCACTGCAAAGTAATATCCATTGAAAACGAAATTCACGGCGTGCATTGTGTTTGTTGTTTTCGAGCGATTGTGGGGAGTGCGTAAAAATGGGCTCAAGCTTGCGGTCAAAGCCGGCCCTTTTATGTGTAACGCCGCATTTCGGTAATTCTCTCCCGCCCGCCGGTGCAGCAGCGCTTTTGTCCTACATGCAGTCAAACGGATGTGCGGATTTTGCGTTCTGCGATTTCCGCACCTGGTTGCCTTACCGTTGCAAAACCTTCTCGGAGATGGGTGCGTTCGGAGAGACTTTCGTTCTCGACGTACCGGAACTGCCCATTGTTCTGAAGATGTTGAAGGCGTTTCGGGAGGGCAAAAAATCGATCGTACCCGAGCGCGACCGGTTGTTTGACGACTACTGCATGCAGCGGTTGTTGAACCCAAGATACCTCCATCAGTATTTGGTCACGCTGGAACGGTTCTTTGAAACCGCCTGGCAACAGTTTGGCGACGTAAAGTTCGTTGGGTTCACGACCTGGACGACAAACTACCTGTCGACACTGATCGCGGCGGCCCAGCTCAAACGCACCAACAAAGACGTTTACATCGTTGCAGGCGGCCCACAGGTTACCGAAAGCACGAAGTCGGCTGCACTCGGCATTGAAAGCGGGATTTTCGATGCGGCCGTCTTGGGAGAAGGAGAGCAGGCGCTTTTTGAACTCTATGCTGAATTCACGGAAAACGGAAACAATGCCGGGGGCAAACACATTCCCGGTGTCTTGAAGCATAGTGCATGGAAGAAGGAGGAAGAAAACCAGAAGCGCAAACTGCTTGCATTGAAGTCGCTCCCGCCTCCGAGATTTGATGAGATCGACCTGTCCGCCTATTGGGGATGGCGGGAACACCGGATGCTGCCCTATCAGCTTTCACGCGGCTGCACGGATAAATGCTCTTTTTGTTCCGAATGGGTGTTCTGGCAGAATTTCCGGCTGTCCAAGGCGGACCTCTCGGTTGAGCAAATCAAAGAGCTGCAGCAGCGCTACGACCTGCGGCACGTCTCATTTACCGATTCCCTCGTCAACGGCGTCGGACGGCGTTTGGAGGCCTTTGCGGAAAATCTATTGTCCAGTGAAATTGACATAACCTGGGGCGGTTTCATGCGTGCGCAGATGACCCCCGAGCTGGGAGGCCTGATCAAACGGGCTGGCTGTAACTTTGCCTTTGTCGGGGTCGAATCCCTATCCGACGAAACCCTGGATTCTATGAACAAGCGGCGGACCGGCATCGACAATGTGCAGGCCATTGAAGCATTTGTCAGTGCCGAGGTGCCGGTGGAGGTCGGGCTCATCACCGGATTCCCGGGCGATTCCCGCGACCGGTTCAAGGAAACCGTGCGCGGCGTGATCGCACTGCAATCAAGGTTCCCCGGCCGTGTGAGAATCAATGTGGAATCATTCCGGCCAACCCCGAACCAACCGATTTATGGCCGTCTGCAGGAGTTCGGACTGGAACCGATGATTTGGAACGACGAGACGCTCGATCTGGATCCCAGCTTTATCGATATTACCGGCGATATGTATTGTCAGGTAACCGGCAGCAACCAGGGGCTGGACCGGCTCGGCGAGCTCAGCTACGTCACCAAAGTAATCAAATCGGGGCCGAAGCCATCAGTTCAGAATTTTGCGATCGGTTGGGGCCGCCCTGAAATTCTGGATTTCGAGAATGAGCTGGTCAAGTTTCACACCTTCACAAGTGAGGATCTGCAGGGGTGGTACAGTGTCCGTGCCTTACATCCAGACGGCTCCGTCCGCTTTTTGATCATGCATAACAAGGAAGTGCAAAAGCTCAACTCTGTGCTGCGCGAGGTTGATTTTGACGCCAACCCGTTTGAACACGGCGCGTTTGAAACCACCTGGGCAGCACTTGTGGACAAACACTTGGTACCCGGTGCCATCCACCCGGCGAAGGCCGCAACCCATTACTTTCAAGCAGACTTGCAGGACGATAGCCTGCTGTCGGCATCGCCTTACTGGGCGGTTCGAATAATCGGTCACAGCGAAGACGGCATGGTAATGCACAATCTGCATGATGTCGCCAAGTGCTATCGAACCACCCCTGCCCTGGCACCTTTCCTTGAAACCGTTGCCGGTCAGGCGACGACATGGAAAGAACTCGTCGATAGTATCTCAGGCATGGAAAAGGACTTTGATCGTCAAGACGTCATAGGCGTGCTTGAAGCCTCTCACGAGTTCGGGATCTTGTCTGTAGTCTAGAGCGCTTCGCCGGTACGCCCGCCAGTGGACCTGGCGCTGGGCGCGCGCATCAAACTTCCGCCCTTGGCCACTTTCCAGACGTGCGGCGAGCAGGCTCTAATGCGGTAGAAAAGGACCCATCGAAAACATTGAGGGCACGACGGCAAGAACCATAGCCGGCCTTTTCAGATTTTCTTTCTCCGTCCGCTCCAGAAGGTTTCTTTTAGAACATTCTTTTGGATCTTGCCGATCGGCGTCTTTGGAAAATCATCCACGAAGCGCACGGTCCGCGGACGCTTGAAGCGGGCGAGTTTGTTGGCGCAGTGTTCCGTGACCTCCTCCTCGGTCAGTTCCGCATTGGGCTTGAGTTGCAGATATGCCGCCGGCACTTCACCCCACTTGTCGTCGGGGACCCCAAAGACGGCACATTCCGCCACTTGCGGAAGCTCGTATATGACGGTCTCGATTTCCTTCGGATAGATGTTTTCACCACCGGAGATGATCATGTCCTTTGACCTGTCGATCAATGTGATGAAGCCATCCTCGTCGATTGTCGCCAAGTCGCCCGACCAGCCCCAGCCATTGCCAAGTTTGAAGAACTCCTGGGTTTGTTCCGGCTCGTTGTAGTACTCAATCATCAGATTGTCGCCGCGTGAGACCACCTCACCGATTTCGCCAGGCGCAATATTGCAGCCTTCCGCATCTACAATACGCACATCGACATTGTACGGCTGACGGCCGACGCTGCCGAGTTTCTCAGGCAGATACCAGTTACGAAGGACCGCGATTACGCCCATTTCCGATTGCCCGTAGATCTGCGTCAGCGAAAGCTCCGGCAAACGGCTGCGCAGCTCAGTCTGCACCCAGTCCGGCATGGGCGCGCCCGCGAAACTCACTTTGCGCCAGCTCTGTAGAGCCTCTGGATCAAGGCTCTCGTCATTGAGCAGCATGGCGGCCTGGGTTGGCACCATGAAGTTTGCCGTCATCGAATGCTGCGCAACCATCGCGACAAATGAAGCTGGCTCCCACTTTGGTAAGAACAACGTGGTGGCACCTGCGAGTATGGCTGGCTGAAACATTATGTTGAGTGCTGCGACATGAAACAGCGGTGTTACAATGCCGACGCGATCACGTTCGTCAATTGCCTCTTCCACCATCACCGTGTGAGCGGTAACCGCACGCGCACGATGGTTGCACAAGACACCCTTGGGACGCCCGGTCGTACCGCCGGTATAGGTCATGCAGAACGGATCCCACTCGGACAATTCCACCGATGGTGCCTGGCTTGAATGGGCAGATATGAAATCGTCGAAGTTTTGGGCATCCGGCAGGGTCGGGCTTTTGCCGAATCCGATCAGAAATTTCAACCGAGGCAGCCGGGAGAGCACCGCGGTGGCTTTTTCAGCGAACGCATCATCGAAGATCAAAACCTCGACATCAGCCTTTTCAAGAACGTAGGCCAACTCATCAGGTGCGTAGAGCACTGAGATGTTGGTCAGCACATAGCCAGTACGCGCAACGCCGAAAAATACCACGCCGTATTCCGGAAGATTGCGGCTCAAGATTGCGACTTTGGCACCTTTTTTCAAACCCAGTCCCAACAGCGCATTGGCCAGTTGATTGGCTTTGCAGTCCAACTCCCGGTAACTGAGCTGTTCTCCGCCACATATAATTGCCGGTTTGTCTGGAAACCGCTTGGCGGACCGCTGCAGCATTTGCCCTGTCAGCACTTTTTCTCCCCTTTCAGCCAATACCCAGTTTCATGCAATTCTTATTCGCTGTCAGACTAAGTGCAAGGCAGAGATAAGTTCACCATACTGTTCAGTCGGCTCCATGTGTGGAGTTGGCACCTAACAGTGGTCTAACGCGCCCGGCGACTGCCGAAGAGCCAGCTGGTCAGGCAGGAAACCATGCCGAGGCTGCCGGCGAGCACGAGGGCCAGCCCATAATTACCGGACCGGTCGAACAGCACGCCGGCGAACCATGGGGCAATCAGGCCGGCGGTGCCCCAGGCGGTGAAGACAAGACCATAGATGCGGATGCCGGCGACGGCGCCGTAAAGGGCGGCGATTGCTGCGGGATAGGCTGCGATGATGGCGCCATAGCAAAAACCGACAAGGGCCAAGCCGGCCAGGACCGCTATGCCGGCTTCCAGGATGCCGAGCCCGTAGAGCGCCATCGCTGAGACCACCGGCAGGATGGTCAGGACCGGCTTTGGGTCGATGCGGTCGATCAACCGGCCGCCGATGAAACTGCCGGCCATATTGGCGATGGCGATCGCCATGGGTGCTGCAACCACCAGCCAGCCGGACAAACCGGCTGCCCGGGCGATGCCGGTGGCATGCCCGATCGCCATCAGGCCGGCGGCAACGCCGGTGCCATAGCCGATCCACAGAATTGCGATCCGGGAGGCGGCAGGGACCGCGCCGGTGATACTATCGGCGGTTTCCACCTGGAAGCGGAACCGCGACCTGTACAGCAGGGTGGCAATGACCGGCAGCGCCACGAGCAAAGCCACAGCGAGTGCTGTCATGCCGCCGGCAACGCCGCCACGGGCGATGGCTGCTTCGAACACCACCGGAAACAGGAAGGCGCCCAATGCGTAAGCCGCGGTCACCAGACCCATGGCCATTCCTTGAGAACCCGGATTGGCCTGGGCGGAGGCCTGCAGCGCGTAACCGTAGCCGAAACCATTGGCGGCACCGAACATGACACCGTAGCCTATCCAGACCAGCGGCAGGGTGAAGGTAAAGGCTGCAACAGCTGCACCGGCGGCACCGGTTACCAGAAGTGCTGTAGCAAACAGCGGCGGGGTGAGCCGGGCATAGACATGGTGGCCGAACAATACCGCTGCGGTCAGGGCGACAAGGGCGAAGGAATAGGTCAGACTGACGGTTGCCCGAGGAGCCTCAAACAACTGTTCCATGGGTTCGAGGAACACCGAAAAAGCGTGGATCGATCCGAGCACCAGGGCCATTGTCATGGCAGCGGCGAGCACAAGCCTGCCGTTGGCGGCCGGGATTGGCGGCGCAGATGCCGAGGGGGGTGCCTTATCGGTGGATGCCATGTCGCTGTCTCACCAAAATTAGACAACAGCCTAACCCGTTGGTAGGTTTGTGCGCTTCGATAATGGGTGATGCCATGCGGGTTTTAAAAGCGATACTAATATGTTGCGGCGTGGTCGCCTTCGGTGCCGAGGCGAATGCCGCTGAAGATGTCTTCACGGTCCAATGCGGCGGGCGGGTCTATCATTTCACCAATGGCCGGTTTCACGGGGCAAACGACTTCTATGCCGGTTTCACCATCGACCTTTCCCGCATGGTCTGGGCGAGGACTGATGATCTTCGAGACATCCGCAAGATCGCCGATGCCAATGACCACCGGATCATCCTGACCGATCGTTATGAGGATAAGGACGCGGTTGCCGAGGCGATCATGCGCAAGACGCTCAAATACACAAAGAGGCTTGAGTTCCATCAGTTCAGCGAGGATTTTTCCGCGCAATGCCGGATCGCTGCCCTGGTGCCGCTGCCGGCACAGTGAAACACTTTAACCCGCGATAGAGAACTTGCTCGGGACGATCGCACCGCCATTGAATATATCGAATTCGATGGTGCCTCAGTGATTGTTCAACCGCGGTTTAAAATTCGCCCCAATACGTCACGCTTGATATAAAAACATTCGACTTTGAATGTTCGCACTGTGTATTTCAATAATGAGACGATATTTCGTTTCATTTGTTCTTCATGACTTATACGGCCATGATAGGCACGGTCGCAAACCCCTTCCAGCGGCATACTATTCAAACCCCAGCCCACTTCGTCGCGCTTTGGCGGCCGCCATTTACGTCCGATTTTCCAGCAAACAGGAATGCCCCAAGGCGTCAATCGCACTGTCATTGGAGCCTGCTGCCCATCGGTGTACTCGTTACAAACCTTCAGGAAATCAACAACTTTGCCTTTGGTCAGACCGGGACATGGCATGGTCAATCCCATGTACTGGTAAATTTGTTCCCCCAACCCACGAGGCATATCTGCCGGTGAGGGCTTCATCATGAATTTCGGATCGCCATTGCCGCATCCCTTTAGGCTTAGGTTCTTGACATTCATGGCGAACAACTCACCGGTTCCACCGGCATCTACAACCGGGCCGATTCCTTTGACCTGTCCAGGTCGGCAATTTTCCGGAAACTTGGGTGGATTCAGAGATTGTCCCAGGAGAAAAGTACGATACGATCGGTCCAATTTAGAATACGCCCTTAAAGCCTTGATCGCTTCCCGTTTTGAAACCAGTTGGGCATGCAGAGGGTAAAATTGATCGTATAACACATCTCGTTTCGCGTTATCTTTGGTGTCTATATTTCCGGATTCATCCTTTAGAGCGATAATAGCGGACTTTATTCTATCGTAAATTGGCTGAATCAACTCAATTTCCGCATGTTCTTCACCCCAATCCTCATTCCATTCGTCCATGTTTCGAGTGCGTTTATCAATATTATTACTTCTTAGAAATTTAAAACTTCTTATAACCCTTTTATATTCTTCAGAATTACACTCTGACACCGCTTTTATTGAAAAACCAAGTAAACTCGATTTTTCAAATAAGAACGACTTTTTCGTTTCATCAATTTTACTCTTATAATTCTTTATTTTTTCCAGAAAATTCTTTTTTGATTCCTCGATGGCTACGTTCATTTCCCTATACGAAGCCCGCTCTTGCGCATCCAGGAAACCTTTTTCCAGTGAGACCTGTGCGACAGCAAATAGGGAAGCTGCCATAAGCGCCGTGGCCGTGAAGCTTATCGTAAATACAAGATGTATCTTTGTTGCCATGATGTTCAATGGTAGCAGAGCAGGGTTGCTCCGGGAACGGCTATATGTATCCGTTTGGGGTCACCTATCCCGGGTTTTATCCGGTGGCGGGACTTCCGTTCCATCTCCAGTTTCGGACATCCCAGCTCAATCGGGCGCAATAGGTCAGACCTGCCTCCGATAACGGACTCGAGCAGCGACCTTTCCCGCACGGTCTGGGCAAGGACCGACGATCTTTGAGACATCCGCAAGATCGCCGATGCCGAGGCGATCATCCGCAAGACGCTCAAATACACCAGGAAGATTGAGTTCCATCAGTTGAGCGAGGATTTTTCCGCGCAATGCCGGATCGCTGCCCTGGTGCCGCTGCCGCCGCAGTGAAAGGCTCTAATTGCCAAGCGGTATACGGATCACGACACCGCCCATAACTTCACCGAGCTTGAAATTCCGGCGCGGGCTGTCTTTGTGGTTGTTGTGGCACGTCACACAGCTCTGGTCCGTGGCCCGGTCAGGATACACGGCGATGAAGTATGTGATGCCATCTATCACTTCGTGATCGTAAAAATTCGTGTCCTTCACTGTCACAAAAGCAAGCCCGTTTTTCTCGGTCTCGGTACGTGGTGCGTTTTTCTTGTTCAGCGGCCAATAGGAGTGCAGCGAGTAGAATACTCTCCGATCTGTTTCCGCAGCCAATTCTGCGCCGAGACGGAACAATTGTGCTGGCAGCGGCAACGCCTTTTCTTCCAGGAAATGCTCGCTGGTCTTGATCACCTTATCCTGCAGCATCAGTCTGTTGACGACCACCTGCGAGTAGACGGCACGGTTTGCCGACACGATTGCGTGGAACAAATCCGCGACCGCTCTGGGATCAAGCCCCTTGTCCTTGTCGACGGTGTCTTGCCCAACGGCAGTTGCGACACCGAATGTGGCCGCACAAATTCCAAACAGAATGCTGAGCATCCGGAAATTCAGACCAGTCTTGCCACGCATCGCCCACTACCTTTCTCGTTACTCTTGAGCGCCAGAACACTTCGGCTGCCAAACTGCATCCTCTTACAAATTTCGGTTGGATCGCCGCCGCAAAAAATTGATGGTCAGGCAGCTCTCTGTCACACACATTGACTTTAGTTTGGTGCGCTGCCCCGCCAGTCAAGAAATTCCTGGAACAGCTGTTTTTTCCGGTCGTCGGTTAGTTCAAATGAATTCTGATTGTTGGCCGGTGCCGCTTGAGGCGCTGGCGCAAGCGCAGGTTCCGCTGCTTGAGGTGCCGGCGCGGTTACAACGCTTTGCTGAGGCGCCGGTGAGGCTGCAGGCTCTTCTTGCTGCGAAGGTGCGGTTGACATGTTTTTCTGATTTGCAGGGGCAAGTGAAGCGTCAAGCCAAACCTCGACGCGGCGATTTCTTGCGCGACCGAGGGGGCTATCGTTGCAGCCAACCGGTAACAACTCGCCGTAGCCTTTTACGACGATTCGGCTCTCTTCCACGAGCCCATTGGAAAACCTCATGATTTCCTGTTTTACTTCTCTTGCACGGACGACTGAAAGCTCGCGGTTCTGGTCGAAGGCGCCGAGCGCGTCGGAAAATCCGAGAAGAAGAATTTCCTTGCCACGCAGCTGATCGCCCGACAGGAAAGCTGCAAGATTCTCAACTTTTTTGCGCGATTGGTGATCAAGTGAGAAGGAACCTGAGCGAAATCGAAACGTCACAGACAAGCGGTTGAGCTGACCGATCTCTTGAATCAGTTGCCGCATCAGGCCCAAATTGAAGTTGTCGCTCGAAATGTCAAAAGAACCGACGATACGATCGCCCTGGTTCTTGAACGCAAGAGATTCAAACGACCGGTTGATGAACCCGCCATAGGAGATAATCCTCTGGGCCTCGGTGGAGAGGGCGTAATCGAGAAGCCCGCTGGCGTGCCCGTTGTTTGATTTCAGGCTCGTGTACAAGAAAAAGTGTCGCGATAACGGATACTCTTCCGCCTTCGCATTAAAGACCGAAGGTGAATAGGTGATGCCACACTTTGCGGAAATAGACAGGGACTTGGCTTTGCCGGCATAGGCAAAGCTTGTGAAGCCGATACCCCTGGGGTCCTGAGCAACCGCATCGGAAATTTCAGAATCTGATGACAGCCGCTTTGCACTGCGCGCAATTGGGCGAACGCCGCTGTTGAGCACCACCGCCCTGAATGTATCCAGGGCACCCGATCCCTCGTTTCGGGCATAGACATTAATTTTACCGGGGGCCTGGCCAAGCTCGGACCAATCCGTTATTGCGCCGGTGAACACCGATGCCAGAGACTCAGGAGAAATGGTCGATATTGGGTTTTGCGGCGACACGATCACCAGCAAGGCATCATAGGCCAGGACATGTTCACGAACGGAAGGGAGCAGTTCTGCCTCCGCGTTGTTGATCGGACGTGACGACATGCCGATTGGAACCTTGCCCTCGGCAAGCGCTGAGAAGGCGCTACTTGAGCCATGAGTTATCAGGTCGATACTGGCGACCTTGGCACCCTGGCTGCCGAGAAGCTCGACCTTGAACTCCTCGGGCAGCTGTTTAGTGGGTGCGTTCACGCTGCCACCGATGCTTTCGGCATAGCCAGCGATCAGCAATGGCATCAGCTTATTGCCAACCGAACTGGAGCCCTGTATTCCAAAATTCGGCCCAACTACGGCGGTCGGTGTTGTTGCCGCCGACAAACAGGCGCCCGATATACATTCGAACCTTCTGAGATCAAGATTGACTTTGCCGAAAAGCTGAGTTTCGAGCCTGTAGGTTTCGCCATCGAAGCTAATCACTTCACCGCTGAATGTCAGATCGCTTCCACGCAGGCGCATGGTTGCTTCCTCCGACAAAGTCGGGCAGGCCGTCGCCGAGAGGGCGGCCAGGACCAAAACCGCTAACCGGATGTATCGGTGCATTTTGTATTCCCCTGTATTCTCCGCATCGAGATAGCTGAAGTTTTGAACGGTCTGTGGCCTCTATCGATGAGTTTCGTGACAGAAAAAACCATAGCCCGGCAGTGCTGTTTCTCATCGACCTCGTGTCGCCGGGGCGATTTCGATTGCTGCTGGGCCGGGCAAACTCCGTGGCTCACTGTATTACGCCGCATGCAAGTCGGGGGGACGCGTCATTGCCGCTGGCGTGGATCATGATCGAACGATCAAGCAGATCTGCCATGCTCAAGCGAGATGCAACAATGTCTTCTCTGGCGGTTCCGTCTGCCGCCACAAACAAGTCCGGTAAATCACCCAGGTGACTGCCGTAGGTCTTACCTTCCCGCGTTAAAAACAGATGACCGCCCGCACCGAGGCCGGCAACCATCTCTCCATTCTTCTCCCCCGGACCGCAGTTCGGGTTAGTATGAAGGTGAAGGGCATGTGGACCTGGCGGCAGGCTCTTAAGGTTAGGTTTAAGCAATAATGCCAATTCGGGTTTCCCGCCGACCTCGATAACGATGTTCCCCGCATTGAAGGTCCCGATTTTTTTGCCAGTACCGTCAGTCGCTGTCATTTGCATCTGGATATTTGCTTTTTCGGGATTCTGCTTCCACCCAAGAAACTCTTTGAACAGATTGAGTTCCTGTGCATCGGTCAGGCTTGTGCCGGCGCTTTGAACCTGACGTTCAACAAATTTGTTAAACGCTATTCGAAGATTCGACATTGCATCTTGCCCCAGCGCCGGGTCGCCGTTCTTCGTCAGCCACATCTCCGCCGGCTCGAAACGGGTCCACCCACGCAAAGGCGCAGCAATGCTCACACTGCGCCAATTCGGGTGGTATGTTGCTTCTTGGAATTGCTCGAACTTGGAAAAGAACGCTTGGACAAATCGAGCGATCCGTGCGTGGCGGGCATTGTCGGGCGACTGATAGTACATTGCCATAACAACACTCACGGCGACACTGTCAACGCTTTGGCCTGAAGCTATAAGATCTGGATAATCGTCGCTTGTGAAGGCGGTGGGCAGATAGGCATCCTGCAACTCGTCAGTATATTCGACGCGAACCAGGTGAAGCTCATCTTCGGAACGAAGCGTCGCGATCATGTTGTTTGGTGTGTCGTCGACAATCACCGTAGCCGCGATCTCACCTGACTTGATTTTATCAATCGCCAGTGCCTGACTAAGCTCGACCCTTTCAACTTGGATGCCGAGCATATCGAAAATCATTGCTGAGGTTGAAAGGTTGCTACTCGTGGTATGATCAAAATTGACTTTTTTGCCCGCCAGATCCCGAATGCTCGTGATCGATTTGCCGGCAACTATGCCAATGTCTTTCGGATAGAGCTTGGCAATGTAGCGCAGGTGCTTCTCGATGTGTTTATGATGTTCGTGCCGGTTTACGTATGCCCGCAAATCCGAATGAACGAACGCTACATCCATTGCCTTAAGGTAAAGAGCGTCTGTTGCGGTCTGGTCGCCCCCTGCACTAAAAACTGGTAAAACATGCAGATCGACACCATTGCTCAGTGCCATCGCGAGGTCATCCGCCATCCGTCTGAGGGGACCTGCAAAATCGTTTGATACGATGGTGAGCAGAGGTTCGTTTTCAGTCCCTGCAGTTTGTTCGGCCGTATTGACCGGTTCTGCCTGTGTCATTATCCCCACGAAACAAAACACAAAAATCACAACTGCCGACAAGCAACGAACTGACAGTGCCATGGATTCCCCCTGCACGGTGTTGTCAAATTTTGAAATTTTTATACAACGAGCTCATAGATCCGCCAGAGCCCCCGTCGCACCAGAACAGTGCTATGTAACAAGAAAGGCCGGTTGCATTAACCGGGCCCGAGATAAGAACGCTATCGGCCAATTATGGCAAAAAAAAGAGGTGCGTCGACCCGCTGAGATCACCCCCTTAACGGGTGCCAATCTGCGCCATGACGCTGACAGGTGCGATGGTTATGCTACGACATCCCTGAGGGCTGAAGCGCCAGATAGCCACACTCTTCGTGCTTTCCGGCTTGGCGGCGATCGCCTGGAAAAGCGAAAGGCCGATGTAACAGTCCCTCACAACGCGTTCCTCGCCCACGACGTTTCAGAGACTTTGCGGATCAGCCGGATTCCCGGCATTCTGGCGGAACCGCTCACTGCGAAGGCCTTGTTTGGATCGAAACGGTGAATGCTGTCATATGGCAGCGCCGGCGGAGCGGCCGTCCTCAGCATCAAGAACGGACGTCGACACGCAGGCGATTGGTCGCCGGGCTATCCGGCCACCTCATCACATGGACCGGGTTTCGTAAAAACTGTCCGCGCGCTCGTGCTGTTGCGCCAGCAGCCCTTCGGGGTCTGCCATTAGCATGTTTCGCAACCACTTGGCTCTGTCGTCGGTGTCAATGTCGGGAATACCCGCTTCGACAGCTTTGAGGGCGGCGGCGGCTATGTCTTTGGGATCTGATTTCTCACCGCCTACAGAGTTCAGCATGTCGGTGTCGATCAGTCCGGCATAAATGCCGAACACTTGTATGTCGCGGTTCTTCAACTCATAGCGCAGGCAATGGGTGATCGACATGGCGCCGGCCTTGGTGGCGCAATAGGTGCCGAACGGAGGAAAATTTGCCAGCGAGGCGGCGGACAGCATGTTGATGATCGCACCGCCGCCATTTGCGGAAATCACCGGCGCGAAGGCGAGGGACATGTTTGCCAGGCCAAAGACATTCACCTCCATCTCCCGCCGGAAGCAATCAAGGGAGCCCGCTTCAATGAGGCCCTTTGCCTCAAGTACGCCGGCATTGTTGAGCAAGACCGTCAGATCCGGGGCGGCTTCGACGGCGGCGGCAATATCATTAGGATCGGTCACGTCAAGTTTGAGCGGTACGATGCGTGGACCATGGGTTTCACATAACGGTTCGAGCCAGTCCAGCGAAAGTGCGCAGGCATAGATCCTTGCCGCCCCCAGCCGCAGCAGCTCTTCTGTATAGCACTTGCCAAGCCCCTGATTGGCACCGGTTACAAGTGCAATGGTGTCCCTGAGTTTCATGTCCCTCCAATCCCATCTGCAAACGCGCGTTTCATACCACCCGGTGGCGGCCGGTTCAGTTCAGGCCGTATACCCGCCTGGCCGTGCCGCTGAACATGGCGTCTTTCTCACTCTCGGAGAAATCGGCGACGATTTTCTTCAACGCGTTGTAAAGCACGTGATAACTCACCGAGCGCTTGTCGACAGGGAAGTTGCTTTCCATCATGCAGCGCTCCGGACCGAAGCAGTCGATGGTGTGCAAATAATAGTCACGGTGGGCGTCGACGATCTCGTCCGACCGCGCCGGCGTTGCAGCCTTGTCCCAGCCAAAGCCGTTATCCGGCATGGCGAGACCCCCGAGTTTCGCGACAACGTTCTGGCATTCCGCGATGTCGGCAATATCACGGGTCCACTGGCTGAATATCTCTTCGTGTTGCTCCGCGTAAGGACCGACGCCGAGCGGTGTGCCGAAATGATCGAGGACAAACGTGGTTTGCGGTGTCGCGCGGGCAAGTTCGAGAAACTCGCGGTTCTGGTAGAAATAGTGCCAGCTGTCGAAGGGCAGGCCGCGGCGGCCAAGCACTGCGGCGCCTTCGAGGAAGGCGCTGTCGGCCATCAGTCCTTCGGGCGCCCGTCCAGGTATCGACAGGCATTCGGGGTGTTTTGCATGGGCCGCGCAATGGCGGATACCACAGAAGAGAGCGCCTGCGATTTCTGCATGCCGGTCGAGCGTTTCAAAGAGCAGATCACCGCTTGCAAGATCGGCGAAAGCAACAATGCCCGCGATCTCGGGCCCCGGCCCTTTCCGGCTTTCCGCCACAATGTCCATGACAAATACTGTTTCGCCGGTCGGCCGCAGATGCTCCGGCCCGTCGGCAAGATATTCCGAGCCGGCTTCGACATAGACCGTGCTTACGACCCGGTGCCCGGAGCCAGTATCGGCCCACAAATGTTCGAGCAGGTAAACATCGCCTTCGTCGTGCCACAGGTGGTGGTGCGGATCGATGATATCGCGCTCGGGATCAACTACCGGCTCTTCGACCAGTGCAAGCCATTCGGCGGTTCCTGGCGCTGGCGATTGCGTCATCCGTTTCCCTCCCGCTGCTGAAGATTATGCTCATGAGAGCACGTAGCCCGTGTAATCCCGGTCCGCAACCTCAGCGCAACGCTCGACGTAATCCGGGAAGCCGACATAGGGAAGAAAAACGCGGGGCTTTCCGGGGATGTTGGTGCCGACATACCAGGAATCCTCCAACGGGTAGATGGTCTCGTTCGCAACGTCATTGACATGCGCCACCCATCCAGCCTCGGCTTCAGGCGCCGCTTCGATCACCCGGTTGTTATGGTCGCTCATGTAGCCGATACATCTGCCTATCCAGTCAACATCCTGTTCGATGGACGGCACCAGATTGCTCAGCACCGAGGGGCTGCCAGGCCCGGTGATGGCGAACATGTTCGGGAAACCGGCGATCGAGTGGCCGAGATAGGTTTTCGGGCCGTCTGCCCATTTCTGTTTGAGGCCGATGCCGCCCCTGCCCCTGATATCGACCCGCAACAAGGCGCCAGTAATGGCGTCGAAACCGGTTGCGAGCACGATGACGTCAAGTGGGGTTTCATCGCCGGCGACCATAATGCCGGTTTTCGTGAAGCGCTCGATCGGGCCTTTGCGCAGGTCGATGAGCGTGACATTGCTCCGGTTGAAGGTATCAAAGTAGCCCGCATCGACGCAAAGTCGCTTGCATCCGATCAGGGTGTGCGGGGTCAACGCTTCGGCCACGGCAGGATCGCGGACGATCGATTTGATCTTGTCGCGCACAAAATCCGCCGCGGTTTTGTTGGCCTCGACCGTGTCGAAGACATCCTTGAAGGCTGCGGTAAAACCAAGCCCTCCGATCTCCCACTTCGTCTGATATTCCCGCTGCAGTTCTTCCTCGTCGGCATCAAGCGCGCTGTTCTCGCCGAGCACATACATGATACCGGCTCGGTTGCTCTTCGCTTCGGCGCGGAACGCACCATAACGCGCCTTGATAGCCTTCTGCTCTTGCGGATCCAACGGGCAGTTTTGTGAGGGAACGCTATAGGCGGGTGAGCGCTGAAGCACGAAAAGCTGTTCTGCATCCCGGGCCAGCATCGGGGTTACCTGGATACCTGAAGAACCGGTGCCGATGACGCCGACGCGCTTGCCGGCAACGTTTACGCCTTCTTTCGGCCAGTTGCCGGTGTGGCAGAGGACGCCCTGGAACTCCTCAATACCTTCGAAATCCGGCGTATAGCGTGCAGACAGGCATCCCGTCGCCATGATCAGGAACTGCGCCCGCAAACTGTCGCCCTGTTCAGTTTCAATGTGCCAGAAACCGGCTTCCTCGTCGAACCGCGCCGCTTTGACAGCCGTCCTGAACCGTATGTCGGGACGCAGGTCATAGCGGTCGGCGACATGCTCCAGATATTTCAGGATTTCTCCCTGGGAAGCGTATCTTTCGGTCCATTCCCAGTCCTGCTGCAGTTGCGGATCGAACTGGTAGGAGTATTCCATGCTGGGCACATCGCACCGGGCGCCGGGATACCTGTTCCAGTACCATGTGCCTCCAACGCCGTCTGCGGATTCCAGCACACGCACCTTGAGCCCCGCCGACCGCAGTTTGTGCAGCATATACAGACCCGCAAAACCCGCACCGACGATCACAGCATCAAAGTCCACGCCCCCAGCGCTTTGCCCGTTGTCCGACATAGGACAGATCTCCTGGCTCTGTTGTGCCAAGCCCCGAACAGACATCGCGGCGACCACAACACACATAGGTTCAATGGTCTAAACTTTAGACCATTGAACCTATGGTGACAATGAAAACCCGACCAAGCGGCTTGCCCCTGCGAGACGCGACAGTGGCCTCGGGTTCAGTCGAATGAGCGTTCGGACAACGCCAAACCCTGCTGTGGATCAATGGCGGCTCTATGCGGATTTTGGCCGGTGACCGCATGGCCGCCCTGGCTCAAAACTGACTGAGAGACCATGCGCTAGAACGGTCCATGTTCATACGGAACCGCTCTAGCCCGCAATGGAGAACTTGCTCGGAACGATCGCACCGCCATCGAATATATCGAATTCGATAATGCCGGCGGCTTCTTCGTCTTCAGTGCCGTTGCAGTTGAAGACGAGCGTCAGTTTGCCGTCCCCCTTGATTTCCTGAAAGTTCAACGGCTTGCTGCAATGGTCGACCAGCGCGACAGCGGCAGCGATTGCGGACACCACTGCCGCTGAATGCATGTATTTTTCCCAGTTGATGTCTGCTGCTTTCACCTGTTGTCCGTGAAACATCAAGGCGATCAGGAACATAGCTGCGCCGGCGATCACTGTTCTCGGATTGAACATGTCAGAATTCCTCCGTGTGCGAAATTGACCGCAATGTCCAAGTCAATCGCGCCAGCCGGCCAAATGCAAGCCCGCGCGCTTACTCGGCCGCATCGGAACTGGCCAGGAAGCCGCCGGACTGGCGCGCCCACAGATCGGCATAAAGGCCGCCCCGGCGCAGCAGACCTTCATGGGTGCCCTCTTCGACGATCTGGCCCTGATCCATGACGATCAGGCGGTCCATGGCGGCGATGGTCGACAGGCGGTGGGCGATGGCAATGACGGTCTTGCCTTCCATGAGATTTGAAAAGCTTTCCTGGATCGCTGCCTCCACCTCTGAATCGAGCGCACTTGTCGCTTCGTCGAGGATCAGGATCGGGGCGTTCTTCAAAAGCACCCGGGCGATGGCGACGCGTTGGCGCTGGCCGCCGGACAGCTTGACACCGCGCTCGCCGACATGGGCGTCATAGCCGGTGCGGCCCTCATTATCTTCGAGACCACCGATAAAGTCGTGCGCGTGGGCCCGTTTGGCGGCGGTTATGGCCTCTTCGAGGGTGGCTTGCGGCATGCCGTAGCGGATGTTGTCGAGCACTGAGCGGTGCAGGAGCGAGGTGTCCTGTGTGACCATACCGATCTGCATGCGCAGACTGTCCTGGGTCACTTTCGACACATCCTGGCCATCGATCAGCACTTGGCCGTCTGCAAGGTCGTAGAACCGCAGCAGCAGGCTGACCAGGGTCGACTTGCCGGCGCCCGAGCGGCCGACCAGTCCGATTTTTTCGCCAGGCGCGACCTTGAGCGACAAGCCGCCGATCACACCGGGGCCGACATCCTCGCGGCCCTTGCCATAATTGAAATGGATATTGTCGTAACGGATCAGGCCGTTTGTGACCTTAAGCTCCGTGGCGTCCGGGGCATCGACAATCGAACGTTCTCGCGCAATGGTCTGAATGCCATCCTGCAGCACGCCGATGTTCTCAAACAGCGCCCAGACCTCGAACAGGACATATTGCGACAGGCCCTGCAGGCGCATGACAAGGCCGACGGCAAAGGCGATAGCGCCGGTGGTCACCGCATTGAGCGACCACAGCCAGATCGCCATGCCGGCGATGGCAAACACCAGAAAGCTGTTCAGGGCGTTGAGTGTCACCACCAGCAATGTCGAAAGACGCATCTGCCGATAGACGTTGTGCAGGAAATCCGACATGCCGTCGCGCACATAAGCGTCTTCAAGGTCGCCGTGGGAAAACATCTTAACGGTTTCCACATTGGTGTAGCTGTCAACCACGCGGCCGGTGACGATGGAGCGGTGATCGGCCTGCTCCATGGAAATGTCTTTCAGACGCGGCACGAAGTAGCGAAGCGTCACAAGATAGCCCAGCAGCCACAGGATCATCGGTGCGGTGAGGCGCAGATCGCTGGCCGCGAACAATATGACGGCGGCGGTGAAATAGACGCTGACATAGAGAAACACTTCGGTGATCTTGAGCACCGTATCGCGGACGCTGACGGAGGTCTGCATGACCTTGGTCGCAACCCGGCCGGCATAGTCGTTCTGGAAGAACTCCATGCTCTGGCGCAACACAAAGCGATGGGTCTGCCAGCGTGTGCGCATGGCGAAATTGCCGAGCAGGCCCTGATGGACCGCGGTTTCGTAAACAAACTTCAGAAGCGGGAGTGCCACCAGCACGACAACGCTCATGATGATCAGCCAGTCACTATGCTCGGTCCAGAAGGTGTCCGGGTTGGATGAACCGAGCCAGTCCACGAGATTGCCGAAAAAGGCAAACAGCGAGACCTCGATTAAGGCAACGATGACCGCGAGCAGGGAACTTGCCAGCAGCAACGGCCAGAACGGCCGCGCGTAGTGCACGACGAAAGCGAACAGGGTCTCAGGCGGTTTTTCCGGCTGCTCGGGCGGCAGCGGTTCGGTCAAACCCTCGAACCATCGGAATATTGACGAAATCATCTGGATTAACTCCATCCGGCACATTCATGTTCTGGAACGGTTGCGTGTTCTGGAACGGTTGCATGTTGGGCGGCCGGCGGAGCGCTGGTGGGTGCGCTCTTACATGAAACGGAACTGGCCGCTGGTTACAAAATCAAAGCGATCATTCTGTTCATCAGAGTGTCCTTTCAAGTTGAACAGGCCCTATATAGCGACATTGCCCGTGCCGATAAAGGGGGGCCGGCGGGTTTGTTGCGGTGATTGTCAAAACCGGCATCAAATTGACCGGAATTGGCCGATGCCCGGTTGAAACTCGACGACATCCTGTTACCATGGCGCGCCTTTTGGGGGGATGTTTAAGTGCTTGAGCAACAAATCATAAACGGCCTGATGCTGGGTGCGTCCTACGCCATGGTGGCGATCGGATATACCCTCATCTTCGGCGTGTTGCGGCTGCTGCATTTCGCCCATGGCGAAGTGTTCATGCTGGGCGCGTTTTTCGGTCTTCACATCGTGCTGGCGTTCGCCGGCGCCAATATTTACTTCGCCATCGCCGGCGCCATGATCGGCACCGGGATTATCGGCGCGCTGATTGTGCTGGTCGCCGTCAGACCGGTCGACAACAAATATCCGCTGGCGCCGCTGATCTCGACGATTGGGGTCACAATCGTGATCCAGAACCTGGCGATCACCATCTTCGGTGGATCGCTGGTGTCGTTTCCAGCACGCATCAACCCGGAACTCTACCAGATCGGCGATCTGACCATTTCATCGGTGCAGATCTTCATTCTGGTGGTCGCCCTCGTGCTGATGTTTTCCATGTGGTACCTGATCGAGAAGACCAAGATCGGGCGCGCCATCCGGGCCACTTCGGAAAGCCACGAGATCGCCTCGCTGCTCGGGGTGAACGTTAATTTCATTGTCCTGTTCGTGTTCGTTCTGGCGTCCTGCCTGGCGGGTGCCGCCGGCGTGCTTGACGGGGTCAAGAATTCCAACGTGTCGCCGTTCATGGGACTTGAGGTGGCGGTCAAGGCGCTGGTCTGCATGCTGCTCGGCGGCCTGGGCAATATCTTCGGCGCGCTGGTCGCAGGCTTCCTGCTCGGCACCGTCGAGATCCTGTCGTCGGCCTATCTGGGATCGGGCCTGCGCGACTTTTTGACGTTTGTCATTCTGATCACCATCCTGCTGTTCAGGCCAACCGGGCTGTTCGGCACGCGGGTGGTGAGGGACTAGGGCCGAACCGACATGCTCGACGCCTATCAGGAATCGCTGTTGATTTTTTGCGGCATCAATCTGATCGCCGCCTTCAGCTTCTATCTGCCGTTCAAGACCGGCCAGGTGTCGCTTGGACAGGCGGGCTTCATGGGGGTGGGCGCCTATGCGGCAGGCATCATCACCACCAAGCTCGGCTTCAATTTTCCGCTCGGGCTGGCGTTCAGCGCAGTGGTTGCCGGCATCGTCGGCATCATGGTCGGGTTTCCGGCACTCAGGATCAAGGGCATCTATCTCCTGCTGCTGACGCTCGGCTTCGGGCAGATCGTTCAGGTGGTGGCGCTCACCTGGGACTATACGGGCGCCCATAACGGCTTTCAGGGGATCCCCAAGATCGACGGGCTGATCTATTATATTTACGGCGTCATCCTGGCCATCATCGTGTTCTTTTCGCGGCTTGAACGCTCAAGCCTGGGGCGGGCGATGGTGGCGATCCATGCGGATGAAGACGCGGCCGAAGTGATGGGCATCGACATCGTGCGGATCAAGCTGTTCGCGTTCGGCGTGGGTGCCGCCTTTGCCGGCATGGCCGGTGCCATGTTTGCCCATATGACAACTTATGTGGACTCGCTGACCTTCAACATCCTACTGGCGGTCAATATCCTGATGTATGTGGTGGTCGGTGGCGGCACCACCTATCTCGGGCCGATCATCGGCACCCTGGTGTTGTTTTTCTTTCCCGAAATGCTACGCACCCTGCGCGAGTTCATGGAGCTGATACCGGTCGAATGGACCGAAGGGCCAACCCTGGAAGCAGCCTATGAGTGGCTTTACGATTTCCTCGACTTCGAAAACGAAAAGCGCTGGATCGCCTACGGGCTGATCTTGATCCTGATGATGATCTGGCGGCCACAGGGGCTGGTCAGCCGCGACCAGGTCAGGCGCTGGAGCCGGCTATTCGCCGGGTCGAAGTCATGAACGATGCCGCCCAGCCGATCCTCGAACTCAGGGGCATCACCAAGAAATTCGGCGGCTTTACCGCCCTGAGCGATGTTCACGTGGCGGTCAGGAAAAACCATATCCATGCGGTGATCGGCCCGAATGGCGCCGGCAAGACGACGCTGTTCAATGTGGTGAGCGGCATGTTCGGCGCCGAAGCCGGATCACTGTTCTACAAAAGCCAGTCGATCGACCGGGCAAAGCCCCATCAGCGGGCCAATATGGGTATCGCCCGCACGTTCCAGAACATCCGTCTGTTCGAAGACCTGTCGGTCCTGGAAAATGTCCAAGTGTCGCAACATGGACGGCATTTCAACACGATCTGGTCGGCGGTGCGTCACGCCATCTTCCATGCGCCCTTCACCAGGGGGCGCCAGGAAACCGAGATGGAAGACTATGCCATGGAACTGCTCGGGTTCCTCGATATCGCCCATGCCCGCGACGTCAAGGCCGCCGACCTGGCGTTCGGCGAACGCCGCCTGGTGGAAATCGCCCGTGCGCTTGCCGCCAATCCGTCGATCATGCTGCTGGACGAACCAGCCGCCGGCATGAACCCGGCGGAAACGGAAAATCTGGACGTCATCCTGACCCGGCTGCGTGATGAAAAAGACATCACCATCCTGCTGGTCGAACACGACATGAACCTGGTGATGGGCGTGTCGGACTATGTCACGGTGCTCAATTTCGGCCAGAAGATCGCCGAGGGCCTGCCGGAAGAAGTGCAGAACGACCCGGACGTGATCGCCGCCTATCTGGGCACGGATGAAGAGCTTTAAGCCGTCAGTCTGATGAGGGCCTCATGCTGAGGAGCAGTTCGCAGAACTGCGTCTCGAAGTATGCGGCATGAGTTACAATCACCGGCACCAGACATAGTAATGGCGGAGGCTGTTCGGCCTCCACCATGAAACTTTCGTCAGGTCAGCTATAACGCTTATTGCGATACGTCGACATACTGGCCTTTGACGACCTTCAACACCCGCATGCCGCCGGCGCCGTCGCCGACATCATCCATGGTGGTCATGCCCGACACGCCGGGGTAGTTGCGGAGCTTGGCCCAGCCCTGCTTGATCTTTTCACGATCGGCTGCAAGGTCTTCCGGCTTGTTGGTGACGCCCATCTCTTCCATGATCTTCTTCAGGATGTAGATGTTGTCATAGCCACGCGGCGCGGAATAAGGGAACGACTTGTTGCCGTTACGGGCCTTGACCGCCTTGACGAAGTTCTGGACCTTGTCGCTTGGATCATCCATCCAGGCAGCGGTCGACACATAGGAGCCTTCGGTTGCCTCGCCGCCGATTTCGATGAAACCCGGAGCGCCGGTGCATGCACCACCGATAAACGGCACCGTGAGACCCTGCTTGCGGGCTTCCTTGACGATGGCTGCGGCCTGCTGGTAGCAGGAGCCGAGTGCGATAGCGTCAGGATTGAGCGCCTTGGCCTGGGTGATCTGGGCGGAAAAGTCCGTGTCCTTGGTGCGATAGGTCAAAAACTCTATGATCTCGATGCCTTCGCGCTTGAACAGAAGCGGGTAGACCTTGGTGCCTTCGGCCTTGGATACGGCATCCTCGAGATCGTGAATGACCACGACCTTCTTGATGTTGTAATCGTTCTTCCACGCGGCCACGACCGGCGCCAGTTGCTTGTCGCTGGTCAGCGAGTTGCGGAAGCCCCATTCACTCATCTTGCTGAGGCCGGGCTTGGCCGAACAATAGGAGATCACTGGCATCTTCAGATCGTCCAGCAGCGGGAAAACCACTTCCACCACCGAGCTGAAGCAGGGGCCGGATACCGCCAGTGCCTTGTCGCGCTGGGCGAGCTTGTTGATGATCGTGATGCCTTCAGCTTCCTGGGCGTGATCATCGTAGAAGATCAACTTGATCTTGACACCGCCGATACCGCCGGCGGCATTGATTTCATCGGCGGCCAGTTGCGAGCCGAGCTGTCCGGCTTCACCCCATTCCGCGCCCTTGCCGGTCAGCGGCACCATCACACCGATCTTGACGGACCGGCCGGATAAATCGGCGGCGGCCTGGTCAATGCCGGGGGTGGTGAACGCCGCAACCGCCATCGCCGTTGCGGCGAGAGATGCAATTAGGTTGCGCTTCATAAAATTGTCTCCTTCCCTATACTCAAGACTTTGTTGTTGTCATCCCGGGCTCAGAGCACTCCCGGTGTGTGTGTTGTCGGGTTCCGACTGTTTGGACCCGGATTTTGCCCCCGTTCCGTTTCGCCGGCCGAGATACATGCGCTCGACCTCTTCATTATTCAACAGGTTCTCGCCGGTACCCTCAAGCACTATGTTGCCGCGCTCCATGACATAACCACGGTCGGCCAGCTGCAGTGCCTGGCGCGCATTCTGTTCGACAATCAGTATGGTCAGACCATCCTCGCGGACCTGCCGGATGGAACGGAAAATCTCGGCCACCATGATCGGCGCCAGCCCAAGCGAGGGCTCATCGAGCAGCAGGAGCTTTGGCCTGGCCATGATGGCGCGGGCGATGGCAAGCATCTGCTGCTGGCCACCGCTCAGGATACTGGCAGGCTCACGGGCGCGCTCCTTGAGGGCTGGAAATTTCTGATACATGGCATCGATGTCCGCGGAAACCTCCTTATCGGTGCGCACATAAGCACCCATCATCAGGTTTTCAGCGACCGTCATTCTGGTCAGGATGCCCCGGCCCTCCGGCGCCTGGGTAATGCCGGCGCGGACGATCTGGTCGGCCCGATTGGTGTGAATATCCGCGCCGTCAAAGGTGACGGTGCCCTGGCGCGCCTTAATGACGCCGGAGATGGTCTTCAACAAGGTGGTCTTGCCGGCACCATTGGCGCCGATCAATGTGACGATCTCGCCTTTCTCGACGGACAGAGAGATGCCATGCAACACTTCGATTTCGCCGTAACCGGCATGGATGTCCTTAACAGAAAGCATCATGCGCCGCGTTTGACCACCCTTGAACTGCGCGCGGGCCGGTTCTTCCGAGCCTCGCTGTGTCACCCCAAACGCCCTATACCATCTAAGGGCTGCTCCTGCACCCAATACGGTATCAAATCGTAAACGCCCTGATCCGCGGCTTGACCGAATGTGCCTTTGTATAATAGCTTTGTGACAAAGCTATATAGATGAAAATCCTATTGCAAGGGATTATTGGCGGGTTTCAGGGAGGTCAGACGACGGTGGTGGAACGCAAACGCACCCAGCGACCGCAGGCAGCTCTAACAGTCAACGCCTCACAGCTACTGGTTGACGGCTCCGACCTGGAATTCCGCCAGTTTGTTCACGATGCGCTGGCATTTTCCTCGCGCCTTCAGGCGGTGCGGGACGGGTTTGCCCGGCTGCTCGGCCTGACCGGCATTCAATACACGATCCTGATTTCGATCTATCATCTGGAATTCGAACAGCGGGTCGGCATCAACACAATTGCCGCGCATCTGCACCTGAGCGGTACCTTCGTGACCACCGAGACCAACAAGCTGGTGAAGCGTGGATTGATCGACAAGACCCGGGACGGGCAGGACCGCAGGCGCATCAATCTGAGCACCACCGAGCGGGCGCGCGAAGACCTGTCGCGGCTGGGGCGGGTGCAGTGCCATGTCAATGACGCCCATTTCGCACCCTTGAGCGCCCAGGGGTTCAACCGGCTGCGCGCCATCATGCCGGCACTGGTGGCATCGACCGACCGCGCCTTGCGCCTGCTGAACGCGGTGCGTTCGCTTGACGATCATCCCGATATCGCGCGCAGCTCGCCCATTGTGCGCGGAGACATTCCCCTGGAGACGACACCATGAGCACACTCGAAATAAAAAACGCCGCCGAGCATATCGCCAGCCTCAAGGACGACCGGGAGGTGTTTCTCGACGGCAAACGGGTCGATGACGCCACCACCCATCCAGCCTTTGCCCGGTCGATAGCCACGGCGGCCTCGCTCTATGAGTACCAGGCGCAGCCGGAAAACGCCGAGCTTATGACCTTCACATCGCCGACCAACGGGCGGCGGGTCAACCGGGCGTGGCAGATGCCCGAATCCTACGAAGAACTGGTGCAGCGCCGCAAGGCACTGATCGCCTGGGCCGAACAGCATGGTGGCTTCATGGGACGTTCGCCGGACCATCTGGCGTCCGCAGTGACCGGCCAGTTGATGGGCAAGCAGGTGTTCGATGCCTATGACCCGGACCGGGCGAAAGCCTATTGGGACTATTATGTCTATGCCCGCGACAACGATCTTTTCCTCACCTATGTGATCATCAACCCGCAGATCGACCGGTCAAAATCAGTCAGTGAACAGGCCGACACATCACCCATGATGAAGATCGTCGATGAAGATGCGCAAGGCGTCACCGTGCGTGGCGCAAAGATGCTCGGCACCAGTTCGATCATGGCCAATGAGGTGTTCGTGGCGCATCTCCAGCCGCTCAAGCCGGACGAGCAAGACTATGCCATCTCGTTTGCCGTACCGATGGACATCAAGGGCCTCAAGGTGCTGTCGCGTAAATCCTACGAGCAGCACGCGGTGTCGGAGTTCGATAATCCGCTGGCCGCGCGCTACGACGAAAATGACGCGCTGATGTATTTCGATGACGTGAAGGTGCCCTGGGAACGGGTGTTCGTACACCGTAATCCGGACATGTGCCGGGCTCAGTTCCATGACACGCCGGGCCATATCTACCAGAACTATCAGGCCCAGATCCGCCTCACCGTGAAACTCCGGTTCCTGGTCGGCCTGGCGCGCTATGTGGCGGAAACCATCGGCACGGTGAACATGCCGGCAGTCGCCGACACCCTTGGCCGCATGGCGTCACAAGCCACCTCGATCGACACCATGCTGCACGGCATGGAAGCCAAGGGCCACTATCACGGCAAATATTTCGTGCCCGACCGGCACTCGCTCTATTCGGCTCAGACCCTGACCCAGGAACTCTATCCGCAACTGATCAACACGATCCGCGAACTGGCGGGCGGTGCGGTGATCATGTTGCCGTCATCGGCAAGCGACTTCGCCGATCCGGAATTGGCCAAGATCATCAAGCAGACCCAGGTGTCAGCCGACGGCCAGTCCGATATTGAAAGAGTCAAGCTGCTCAAGCTGGTCTGGGATGTGATCGGGTCGGAATTCGGCGGCCGCCACACCCAGTACGAGATGTTCTATTCCGGTGCGCAGTTCGTGGTGCGCGGCCACAGTTCGCGCACCTTTGACTGGGACGGATCGAAGGGCCTCGTCAACACCATCCTTAATCGCTACGATCTGTCAGGCTCGATCAATAAAGACCAGCGTTCAGCGGCGGAGTGACATGCGCGCAGCAATCGTCAATATCGGCACCATCGTCAGTGGCGACTGGCGATCGCCGTTGGTGCCCGGCGATGCGATTGTGGTTGATGACGGGCGCATAGAAGCGGTCGGCACCGTGGACAGCGATGTTATCGAGGCGTGCGACGTGGTGATCGATGCCGGCGGTGCAACCGCGACGCCCGGCCTGATCGACAGTCATGTCCATATCACCTTTGGCGATTACACACCGCGCCAGAAGACGGTCGGCTATCTGGAGAGCTACCTGCATGGCGGCGTCACCACGGCGATCACCGCCTGCGAGGTGCATGTGCCGGGGCGCCCAAGCGATGTCGACGGGGTGAAGGCGCTGGCGGTTGCCGCCCAGCGGTGCTTTGCCGATTACCGACCGGGCGGCATGCGGGTTCATGCGGGCTCGATCATCATCGAACCGGACCTTGCGCCTGCCGACTACCGTGACGTGGCGGAGAAAGGCGTCTGGCTCGCCAAGGCGGGGTTCGGCGCATTCGACGACCCGATGGAATATGCCCCCCATGTGCAGGCGGCCCGCGACGCCGGCCTGGTCACCACCATGCATACCGGCGGCGCCTCGATCCCCGGGTCCCAGGCGATTACCGGCGAACACGTGCTGGCGGCCAACCCGCATGTGTCGTTTCACGTCAATGGCGGGCCGGTGGCGATCGGCGATGGGGATTTCTCACGGCTCCTGACGGAAAGCGACGTGGCCATGCAGGTCTGCACCGCGGGCAATCTGCGCACCACCCTGTTATGCGCCAAACTGTGCCTCGAACACGACAAGTTCGACCGCCTGCTGATCGCCACCGACACGCCGACCGGCAGCGGCATCATGCCGCTCGGCATGATCTACACAATGACCCATCTGGCGTCATTGGGCGGTCTTGACCCGGCCATGTGCATAGCGGCTGCAACCGGTAACAATGCCGCGGTCTACGGGCTCGACACCGGCGTGCTGGAGGCCGGCCGGCAGGCTGACATCGTGATCATGGATGCCCCCCTTGGCGGTACCCAGGCAACGGCGCTCGATGCCATCGCGAACGGCGACCCGGTGGCGATCGGCTGCGTGATGTCGGGCGGCGTGCCGCGCTTTGTCGGCCGCAGCCGCAATACGCCGCCGACCACCCGCACGGTGCAGGTGGTCAAGAACTCCCTACCTCGCAGCTTCGACACGCCCCGGCATTAGGTTTTTCTCGTGACCGCTGCCCACAGCAATACCGACAAGCCCGCGGCCTTGCCGTTGCGCCAAATACTTGCCGCAGGCCTGGTGCTTGCCTGTGCTGCAACTGCGACGGCTTTCTGGATGTCGAACGGTGCGCCGCTCCACCTGGTGCTGGCGGCCTGGGTGATCGGCACCGCAATCTTTTTATGGGCGAGCGCCCTGGTGCCGGAATACCTCACCGCCCTGGTCTTGTTTTTTCTGGCGGTGCTGACCCAGATCGCACCGCCATCGGTGGTGTTTTCCGGATTTCATTCATCCGCCGTGTGGCTGGTGTTCGGCGGGCTCATTCTGGGCCTGGCGGTGCAGCAGAGCGGCATCGCGGACCGTGCGGTGGCGCTCGCCCTGCGGGCCGGGCATACCAGCTATAGCACGGTGATCTGGTCGCTGGCGGCGGTCGGGCTGGGGCTTGCCTTCGTCGTGCCATCGGCCATGGGACGGGTGATGATCATGATCCCGATCGTCATTGCTCTGGCCGACCGCATGGGGTTTGCCAGCGGCAGCAGTGGCCGTACCGGCATGGTGTTGACGGTCGGTCTGGGCACTACCCTGCCGGCCTTCGGCATCCTGCCGTCAAACGTGCCCAACATGGCGATGATGGGGGCGGCGGGCAGCATCTACGGGCTTGATTTCCAGTATGGCGATTATTTTCTGCTCAATTTCACGGTGCTTGGGTTCCTGACTTTCCTGGCCATCCCGATGGTGATCGTGCGGCTGTTTTCACAAGATCTGTCATCGGCACCAAACCAGCCGGCAGCTGCACCCTGGACCGGGCCGGAACGCCGCCTGGTGGCCATTCTGGCGCTGACCATCATGTTCTGGGCAAGTGATTTCGCCCATGGTATTTCGCCGGCCTGGGTGGCGCTGGGGGCCGCAATCGCGTGCCTGACGCCACGTTTGGGGGTGATCGAACCGGCTGCCCTGGCCCGGGTGAATTTTGGCCCGTGGATCTTTGTTGCCGGGGTCATCGGGCTTGGCGCCATTGCCAGCCATAGCGGACTGGCCGCCCAGGTCGGGCAGCTAATGGTCTCGGTCATGGACCTTGGCGCGCTGGCCACGTGGCAGCAATATGCCGGCATTGTCATCATGGGCATGGTGACCGGCGTGGTGACCAGCCTTCCAGCAGCACCGGCGGTGATGACACCGCTGGCGCAAAGCCTGGCTGAAACCTCGGGCTGGCCGCTCGAGAGCGTGCTGATGGCGCAGGTGCCGACCTGGACGATTTTCGCTTTTCCCTATCAGGCGCCGCCGCTGGTGATTGCGCTTGCCCTCGGTGGTGTCAGGATGAGCCGCGCCATGCCGGCGATGCTGACGCTGTTTATCTTCGGTATCGCGGTGACCATACCGGTGCATTTCCTGTGGATGCGCCTACTGGGTGTTTTGCCGTAATTCAATGATAATGATTTACTGTCGTGAAATTGTCCAAATCGCTTGGCAGTTTTACGGACTGGGGTTGTTCAGTGCTGTTCGCGCTGCGCAGAATTGGCCGATGGAGGCCGGGGATTGGGATCAATGCAGCCTGCAACAACTGCCACCTGTTTCAAAACAACCCGGATTTGCGTTACCGCGCTCATGTTTGTGGCGGTGTTGACTGCGAACGCCAGCATATCGGTGCAAGCCGGGCACAGTGTCTATTTCCCGCATATCGTTGAAAAACTTTCACTCGACGCCGCAACCCGGGCTGCGGCCAACAGGATCATGAACAAGAGTGAGCGGGACGTTTTGGCGGTATTCGCCAAGCACGGCATCAGCCCCAAGGCCAAGCCGGACTTCGGCAAGCTGATGGGGGCCCGCCACGAGCTTCAGGCAGTCGAAAAGCACGAGCGGGCGCAGTTGGTCAAGATACTGACACCAGCTCAACTCAAGATCTATGACAAGATGATTCAATACACCAGGGCACAGGTCATCAAGGCAACCCGTCACGACAACTAATACCAATTGCCGCACAGACCATTGACACATGCAGCGCACAGGCCGTAAGGCCCTTGTCTTGCGTAGCTCCAAGAAAACATGAAAGCGCCCGTGTCATGACAACCCAATCGCTCGCAGCAGCCATCGATGCCGCATTCGACGATCGCGACAATATCTCGATTACCACCCAGGGCGAGGTCCGCGACGCGGTCGACGCCGCCCTTGACCTGCTCGACCGGGGCGAAGCACGGGTTGCGGAAAAGATCGATGGCGAATGGACTGTCAACCAGTGGCTCAAAAAAGCTGTGCTGCTGTCGTTCCGGCTGAACGACATGGATGTGATCGGCGGCGGGCCGGGCCAGTCGGTCTGGTGGGACAAGGTGCAGAGCAAGTTCGAGGGCTGGGGCGAGAACCGGTTTCGCGAGGCGGGTTTCCGCGCCGTGCCAAGCTGCGTGGTGCGCCGGTCCGCCTATATTGCGCCAAACGTTATCTTGATGCCGAGTTTCGTCAATCTCGGCGCCTATGTGGACAGCGGCACCATGGTCGACACATGGGCAACCGTTGGGTCATGCGCCCAGATCGGCAAGAACGTGCACCTGTCGGGCGGTACCGGCATCGGCGGCGTTCTGGAACCCCTGCAGGCCGGCCCGGTGATCATCGAGGACAACTGTTTCATCGGCGCCCGCGCCGAGGTTGCCGAAGGTGTGGTGGTCGGCGAAGGGGCGGTGTTGTCCATGGGCGTTTATATCGGCGCCTCGACCAAGATCATCGACCGGGCGACCGGTGAAATCCACAAGGGCCGCGTGCCGCCTTTTTCCGTGGTGGTGTCCGGCACCCTGCCCGGCAAACCGCTGCCCGACGGCTCACCTGGACCGGGGCTTTACTGCGCGGTAATCGTCAAGACGGTGGACGCCCAGACCCGGTCGAAAACCTCGATAAACGATTTGCTGCGCGAATAGCGGACGGGGTATCCTGCCCTGATTCGGACGTACACGGTCTTCTCGACTGTGCTCTCAAGTCTCGAACCGGAGGATGCGGATAATGGATTTTGGTTATCTCTTTACCAGTTTTGAAGGCCGGATAAATCGCAAGCCCTATTGGATCGCCACACTGATCATGATCGCGGGCGTGATTGTTCTGTCCATTGTGCTGGCGTTCGCGCTCGGCGGCGGTGGCGGTGTCCTGCTGCAGATCGTTCTCCTGGTGATTATCGGCTATCCGGCAACAGCGCTGATGATCAAACGGCTGCATGACCGTGACCGGCCAAATTTTCTGGTTGCGATCTTCTGGGCACCGAGCGTTATCACCTTGCTCGGTCAGATGACCGGCATAACCGGCACCATGACCGACGTCTACGGAACCCCTGTGTTCCAGCCAAACATGCTGGGATGGATCATCAACATAATAGGCTTGGTGATTGGTATCTGGGCACTGATCGAGCTCGGGTTCCTGCGTGGAACGGACGGACCGAACCAGCACGGTCCCGATCCGTTGCAGCAATAGGCGGGAACGTGTGTTGACGGCGTGAGCCCGGGTGGATTAACCCGCATTTCTCACACCGTCCATGATCTGCGCGGCGGCGTGCCACCGACAGGGCAGGAAAGCTGCGCTGCGCGATGTGGGACATCGGGCAAGCAGCTTGACACACACTGTCGGCGGCACGACACCGCCCGAAGGGTCGCTTGCAGGCGCCCGCCCGCATCGTTGCGGCCCTCAACCGTAGACCCCGCTACGCTTTTCGGTCCGCTCCTTGCGGAGCAGACGCCTGCATGCGACGCAGACCGTGGACGGTGCGAGAAATACGGGTTAAACCTCCGCCATGAGTTTAGATCACATTTCAGCGGACCCGGTCGCCATTACCCGCGACCTGATCCGTTGTCCCTCAGTGACGCCCGTTGAAGGCGGCGCGCTCGACTATTTGCAGACCATGCTCGAGACAGCCGGTTTCACCTGCTGGCGCCTGCCGTTCGGCGAGGTCGACAACCTGTTTGCCCGGATCGGCAGCACTGCGCCGCATATCTGCTTTGCCGGCCACACCGACGTGGTGCCGCCGGGCGATGAGGCGGGCTGGGAGCTGCCGCCGTTCAGCGGCGATATCCGCGATGGCGAACTGTTTGGCCGCGGCGCGGTCGATATGAAAGGCGGCGTTGCCTGCTTCGTTGCCGCAGCACTCGATCATCTGGCGGATAAGAACACTTCTTTTACCGGTTCGATCAGCCTGTTGATTACCGGTGACGAGGAAGGGCCGGCAACTAACGGCACCATCAAGGTGCTTGGCTGGATGGCCGACAACGGCCATGTGCCCGACCATTGCCTGGTCGGCGAGCCGACCAATCCCGACAGTTTGGGCCAATCGATCAAGATCGGCCGGCGCGGCAGCCTGAACGTCAAGCTTTCCGTACCCGGTGTGCAGGGCCACGCGGCCTATCCGCACCGGGCGGACAACCCGGTGCCGAAAATTGCCCGCATGCTCGACCGGCTGGCCAGCGAGCCGCTTGATGACGGCAGTGCGCATTTCGAACCATCGACACTTGCGATCTCAAGCGTCGATGTCGGCAACCCGGCGACCAACGTGATCCCGGCCCTGGCGACCGCGCAGTTCAATATCCGCTATAACGACAATCACAGCCTGGACAGCCTGGAAGCCTGGGTACGCGAACGCTGTGACGGCGTGACGGCGGAGCTCGGCGGTGTTCATGAACTTATCTTCCAGCATGGCGGCGACTGTTTCCTGACCGAACCCGGCCCTCTGGTCGATGTCCTGGCCGCAGCGATCGCCCAAGAGATCAAAGCATCACCGGCACTTGCCACCAATGGCGGCACGTCGGATGCCCGCTTCATCAAGGATTACTGCCCGGTGGTCGAATTCGGCCTGGTCGGACAAACCATGCACCAGATCAACGAGCGGGTGCCGGTCAGCGATCTTGAGACACTGACCAACATCTACCGGGGTTTCCTGACGCGCTATTTCGACGCCATGTCGGACGCCTAGAACAACTATGCCGGGCCTTGGGGAAATCATCGGTTCAATCACTGGAGCCTACCTGCTCGCGACGCGGGATCTGGACGGCTACAAACTGTTCAACCAGTCGATCGAAGGTTTCTGGCGGTCGTTTGCCGCCGTGCTGCTGATCGCGCCGTTCTATTTCCTGTTTGCCGGCATCGAACTGGAACTGCAATCCCTGGCGCAGACCGATGCCGATGCCGAACCCGCCACCGCCGACACCGGGTTTTACGCCGGCGCGGCTGTATCGCTGGCTTTGAGCTGGATCATATTTCCGGTGGTGATGGTGTTCGTGTCCCGCGGGCTCGGCTTTTCACAACACTATGTGCGCTACATTATCGCGTTCAACTGGTCTTCCGTTATCGTCGTGGCGCTCTTGATGATACCGACATCGGCTTTCTATCTGGGCGTAATCAGCATCCAGGCCACCGCCCTCTTCCATCTCCTGTTCCTGGTGCCGGTGCTCTATTACCACTGGTTCATCGCCAGGACCGCGCTGGAGACCTCCGGGCTAGTCGCCACCGGACTGGTGTTGCTGGAGTTCACACTCGACATGACGATCAACAAATATGTCGGCCAGATATTCGGCTAGAGCGTGTCGCAATTTGTCTGAAGTGTTGGAGTTTGTTGAAGCGCCGTTCGATGCGATCTTGTGTGGATCATGAATGTCGATTGGCCCTGGAACCAATCGATTACCTCTCCGTCATACCCGTGAAAACGGGTATCCAGTATTCTTCACAAGAACTTGTTTCCTGACTGGTTTCTGGATTCCCGCGTTCGCGGGAATGACGACGTGGTGTGTAGGTACTAAATGAGTTCAAACTGACATGATCGAGATAATCTGGAGCTCTATGAGCCAAACATTCTGCCTCATGTGAATCATGAATATCAATTGGTCCTAATCCTTATCATAGGAAACACCCGCCAGATAAAGGCCGTCCGGCGGGGCGACCGGGCCGCAGCGGGCGCGGTCGCGCGCTTCAAGCGCCAATCCTACGTCGCGTGCGGTCCAGTGCCCTTCACCAACCTTGCGCAGGGTACCAGCAATCGAGCGTATCTGGTGATGCAGGAACGAGCGCGCCCGTGCACTGATCTCGATGGTCTCGCCGTATCGGGCGACGCTTAGCGCATCGAGGGTCTTGACCGGTGATTTGGCCTGACACTGCGCTGCCCGGAAGGTTGTGAAATCATGATGGCCGACCAGCTCCCGGGCGGCCTGATGCATGGCCTCTTGATCAAGCGGCTGGTTGACCAGCCAGGCTTTGCCGCGTTCGAGGGTGAGCGGGGCGCGGCGGTTGACGATGCGGTAGAGATATTCACGCCGGGTGGCATCGAAGCGGGCGTGAAACTCCGCGTCCACCTGCTCGACCAATAAGACCGCAACAGGAGCGGGCTTCAGATAATAGTTGAGGCCATCCCGCAGCTTGTCGGTGCTCCATTCCTTGTCCAGATCAAAATGGGCAACCTGGCCCAGGGCATGGACGCCAGAATCGGTGCGGCCGGCGCCGGTCACCACACGCTGTTCGCTGGTCAGTCCCATGAGCGCGTCGGTCAGCGCGCCCTGAACCGAGGTCCCATTGTCCTGCATCTGCCAGCCGACAAACGGGCCGCCGTCATATTCTATGGTGATCTTGTAGCGGGGCATTAGTGCTCAGAAGCTACTATAATCGGGTGCCGGCCAAGACCGGCGTGCCGCGCAGAAATTCCTGCCCGTTCATTGCCGCCTTGCCGGCCCGCTGCACCTGAAGCAGGCGCACCGCACCGCCAGCACAGGCAATCGTCAGGGCATCGTCGAGCACCGTGCCCGGCGTGCCGGTTGCCTCTACGCGTTCGGCGCGCAGGATCTTGATGCGGGCCGTGCCGGATGCGGTCTCAAGCTCGAACCAGGCGCCTGGAAACGGACTGAGGCCGCGGATCCTGTCATGAACCTGCTCTACGGTTGCCGACCAGTCGATGCGGGCTTCGGCCTTGTCGATCTTGTGGGCATAGGTAATGCCTGCTTCGGGCTGTTCGGCACATTCGAGGGCATCGCGGCTGAGGGCGGCAAGGGCGCGAACCATCAACGATCCACCGATCGCTGCCAGCCGGTCATGGAGGTCGCCGGCAGTGGTGTCGGTCTCGATCGGCACCCGTTCGCTCAGGCAGACCGGCCCGGTATCGAGCCCCTCCGCCATGCGCATTATGCAGACGCCGGTTGCCTCATCGCCGGCCATGATGGCGCGCTGGATGGGTGCTGCTCCACGCCAGCGCGGCAAAAGCGACGCATGGAGGTTCAGGCAGCCGAACCTGGGCGCATCGAGGGTGGTTTTGGGCAGGATCAGACCATAGGCGACGACCACCGCGACATCCGCTTCATGGTCGGCGAACACTGTCTGTACGGCTGTCTCCTTGAGGCTTACAGGCGTCAGCACGTTGAGGCCATGGGACCGGGCGAAATTCTCGACCGGTGACGGCCGCTCGTCCATACCCCTGCCTGCTGGACGGGCCGGCTGGGTATAGACCGCAACGACGTCGTGCCCGGCTCCGACGATTTCGCCCAAGGTCGGCACCGCGAAGTCCGGCGTTCCCATGAAAATAATGCGCAGACTGGACAATGCTCTAGAGCCTCGGATGCGGCCTGCCCGCTGAAAGCTACTCGGCTTTTTCGAGCTTTTTGGCCTTGGTAAACTTCTTGATCACCCGATCGCGCTTGAGGCGCGAAATATGATCAATGAACAAAATGCCGTTCAGGTGATCGACCTCGTGCTGAATGCAGGTGGCAAGCAAACCATCGCAATGGAGTTCGCATTCCGCACCATCACGGTCAAGGAAACAGACCTTGCATTCAGCCGGCCGGTCGACCTCCTCATACACTTCGGGAATGGAAAGACACCCCTCTTCATAGGTGGCGATTTCCTCAGACTGCCAGGTGATTTCCGGATTGATGAAAAAATGCGGCTGCTTCGGCGCTTCGTCGCGCGACAGGTCGATCGTCACCAGGCGTTTCTGTACGCCGATCTGGATTGCCGCAAGGCCGATGCCGGGTGCGTCATACATGGTATCCAGCATATCGTCGAGCAGCGCCAAAATCCCCTCGTCAACCGTATCGACGGGTTTCGACACGGATTTGAGCAGCGGGTCCGGCAGCTTGATGATCGGGCGTTTGGCCATAAAGTCTCATTCTTTCACCGCTGACATAAGTGAAGCACGGCGAAACGTCAACACGGGTTGAACGGCTTTGAACTGGCTCGCCCCAATGTCCACAGTGTGCCGATTTGTTCTTGTTTTGTCTACTTGGCGGCGCGAATCACGATAGAGTGCCGCGATGATGGAATTCGACCAGATCGTGCTGACCATCGGTACAGCACAGTTTTCGCTTGGCCAGGTCTCTGCGGTGGTTGCCGGCACGGTCGTGCTTTTGCTGGTTGCGATCACGGTCATGCTGATCATGTCGGGCCGCGCGGGCAAGATGCAAACGCAGGAAGATGCGCGGCGCACCGGCGAACTCGAGATGCGGCTTGCGGAACTGACCGGACGGCTGCAGTCGATGTCGGAGGCGGCGACCGGGCGCGAGGAGCACCTGTCACGGTCGCTCGATCAGCGGCTCGACCAGGTGACCCTGCGTATGGGCCAGAACCTGCAGGATACTTCAAAGCGGACGACAGACAGCCTTCGTCATCTGCACGAACGGCTGGCGGTTATCGACAACGCCCAGAAGAATATCACCGAACTTTCGGTCAAGATGGTCGGCCTGCAGGACATTCTGTCGAACAAGCAGACCCGCGGCGCGTTCGGCCAGGGGCGTATGGAATCGATTGTCGCCGACGGTCTGCCGCGCAACGCCTATAGTTTTCAGCCGACCCTGTCGAACCGCTCGCGGCCAGATTGCGTGATCCGCCTGCCCAATGTGGAAACCGTGGTGGTGATCGACGCCAAGTTTCCACTCGAAGGGTTCGAGACGCTGCGCAGCGCCAAGGACGATGGGGCCGCGACGCGGGCGGCACAACAGATACGCGTTGATATCGGCAAGCACATCAAGGACATCTCGGAGAAATATCTGATTGCCGGCGAGACCCAGGATACAGCAATCATGTTCGTGCCGTCGGAATCGATTTATGCGGACCTGCACGAAACCTTCGAGGACCTGCTGCAGAAAGCCTACCGGGCACGGGTGATCATCGTCTCGCCGAACATGCTGATGCTGGCGATCCAGACCATGCAGGCGATCTTCAAGGACGCGCAGATGCGCGAACAGGCCGGCATGATCAAGGTGGAAGTGGCGCGCATGATGGACGACGTGAACCGGCTGCGCGACCGGGTGCTCGACCTGCAAAGGCATTTCGGCCAGGCCAATCAGGATGTCGAAAAGATTCTGATCTCGTCGCAGAAGGTGTCGAAACGGGGGCTGAACATAGAGCAGCTGGAATTCGAAGATGACGATACCGCGGAAGTGGCGGTCAACCCGGTGGCGCCAGCAAAACTGGTGGCCGGCGAGTGATCGCCAGACCGGGTAAAAATTATGACGGGAATTTTACCGACAACATCTTTTATCTGTGCCGCCAAGCGGATAATAATATCGCCATGGACATGTTGAGGCATCTTGCAGGGGGTTAAGTGTATGTATCGGCTGGCGCTGATGATTGTCGTTCTGGCTCTGGTGGGCATTTCGCAGACCGGTGCGGTGGTTGCTGAAACCAAGTACAACTTCACCACGCAGACCATCAAGGTTCCGGTGAAATACCTGAAGAAAACCATCAGGTACGCGACCAACGAAAAACCCGGAACCATCATTATCGATACCAGACGCAAATATCTCTATTACGTTCTCGGCAATGACAAGGCCATGCGTTACGGCATCGGCGTCGGGCGATCGGGGTTTGAGTGGAAGGGCACGGAACGGATCAGCCGCAAGAAAAAATGGCCGGACTGGCGGCCGCCGCCCGAGATGCTCGCCCGCTCACCGGGCCTGCCGGAATTCATGCCCGGCGGTCCGACCAACCCGCTTGGCGCACGCGCGCTTTATCTCGGTTCGACGCTTTACCGGATCCATGGCACCCAGGAACGCTGGAGCATCGGCCGGGCGATGTCGAGCGGCTGCATCCGCATGCTCAACGAGGATGTGATCGACCTCTATGACCGCGCCAATATTGGCACCAGGGTGATCGTTCAATAGGCTTAAGCCGCATTCGTTCAGGGAACCGTCGTTATCAACAGGCCGCCTTCGGCGACAGCTGTGGTTGGACGTTGTCGCCCCGTTTCGTGTATCATAGCCGGTGCGGATGATGATGCGGGAGGGGCCAATCATGAGCGAAGAAAACGCCAAAGTGGACGGCAAGGCGGTTGCCTTTCAGGTCGAACAGCGCCCACCACCCGGCCTCTGGCTGCCGCTCAGCCTGCAGCATCTGTTTGCCATGTTCGGCGCCACGGTACTGGTGCCGCTGCTCACCGGCCTCGACCCGGCGGTTGCCCTGTTCACCAGCGGGCTTGGCACACTGGTCTATATGGTCATCACCAAAGGTCAGGTCCCGGCCTATCTTGGTTCGTCCTTTGCATTCATCGCACCGATCATTGCCGGTGCCCAGATCGCCGGTGTCGAAGGCGCCATGTTCGGTGCGTTCTGTGCGGGTGTTGTCTATCTGGTGGTCGCCGCCCTGATCAAGGCGTTCGGAGTGAAATGGCTGCTGGCGTTATTGCCGCCGGCGGTTGTCGGGCCGGTGATCATTGTCATCGGTCTTGGACTGGCGAGCGTGGCGATCGATCTTTCAACCCAGGAATTCATGGCCGACGGCACCAAGGCCTACAGCGCTCTGCGGTTCTTCGTGGCCCTGTTCACGCTCGGCTGCGTGGTCGCCTTCGCTATTGTGTTCAAGGGCATCTTCACCATCATGCCGGTTCTGCTCGGCGTCATCTGCGGCTATGTGTTGGCGGCGATCGTCGGCCTGGTTGATCTTGGACCGGTCGGCGAAGCCTCGTTCCTGCGGGTGCCTAATTTCACCTTCTTCTTCGCCAAGCTGGGAGATGGCGTACCCTGGGCCATGCTGCCCCTGCTGGTGCCGGTCTCGGTGGTCACCATTGCTGAGCATATCGGCGACCAGATTGTCCTGTCACGGGTGACCGGGCGCAATTTCCTGGTCAAACCGGGCCTGCACCGCTCTTTATTCGGCGATGGCGTGGCGACCATGCTGGCAGCATTCTTCGGCGGGCCGCCCAATACCACCTATGGGGAAAATATCGGTGTCCTGGCAATCACTCGGGTGTTTTCCATCTGGGTTGTGGGAGGTGCTGCGGTATTTGCCCTATTGCTCGCATTCCTGGGCAATGTGGCGGCCTTTATCGGCTCCATTCCGACCCCGGTGATCGGCGGTATCGCCATTGCCCTGTTTGGCGCCATCGCTGCCTCGGGCCTGCGCACGCTGATCGAAGGTGGCGTCGACCTTGGTGAAAAGCGCAACCTGCTGATCGTCTCGATCATCCTGGTGATCGGGGTCGGCGGGGCGGTGCTCAAGATCGGCGACTGGGCTGAAATCTCGAGCATGGCGCTGGCCGCGATCATCGGCATGTTCCTGCACGCAGTCCTGCCGGGCCGCGAGACGGCCGGCAACACCCGAGCCATGCTGGAGGAATAGTGGCGGCTGGGAGTGTCGCGTTTCGGACTGCCAGCTCAACTCCGGACGTTGTCAGACCAAGTGCATCACGGGGAAAATGTGCCAATTGCGGACGCGTTGGGTGAACGCCATTTGCCTCTTCTGCTAGTTCGCTGGTCCAGCTTTATCATTAATGGCATCAACAAGCTTTGCCCGTGGCGGTTCTTTGGATAGCTTCATCTGGACGGAATAACCGCGATCGATCAGAATGCGATAGACGTTTGGATCTTGGGCCGATCTCTCAAATGTGGTGCACTCTACAAGTTTGTCTGGCTTTACATAAATATAGGTACAAAGCTTTGCATCATTGCCGACTACCCATTTCCGAACCACTACTGAGTCGTACTGCTTGTTGTAATATGCCATCGCTCCATCACTTCGGTAGTAATCCCAAAAAAATTGTCCATCAAAGCTGTTTCCAGAAACTACTCGCCGCAACTCAGACGCGTCATTTATTGGTTTCCATTCTTCCTGTGCCTGAGCATTTTGATGCGTCGCTTCGGCAACTGCCAGCACGCTGAACAAGGCAAGAGTCGGTGGATATTTCATGGGTTATCTCCGCAGTGCTGCGAACCGTCCACTGATGTACCTCAGACTCCTTATAGAGCTACGGTTCGAACGAGCAAACCCCTCCGGTCTAGCTTCGCCTTCCCAGAATACTTCCGAATTGGGTCAAAACCGGCTGTTTGCACGCGACGCTTAGCATGTCCGTTTAGACCCCGAAAGAATTCGTCAGAGTACGGATCTTTCTGAACCGTCCACCAAAACGGGGGAAGACCATGGTGCCATAAACGGAAGTTCGCTGTGCCATCAAATCACGCCAAAAATTTGGCACATCGCGATGCTGGCGGAGGAGCCGACCACAGCATCACAAGTGGACATTGAGCATATGAAAAGTCCGATTCATTCGTACAAAGATTGCGCTGCCGGCCCGTCTTGTACGGTGTCCCTCTTTTCGGCCGGTAGGAGGCTTACCGGCCTACATACCGGCTCGCCCTCTCATTATCCAATACCTCCCGGGCGGTGCGCCTTGGGACAAGAGACCGAAGCGACGGTCTGGGGGAACTCCATGGAGAATCAGGTGATAAAGGTCAGCCAAAACGCTTGTCTCACCATAATATGAGTGCGCGAGAATATCTCCGCCGACGGCGGATGCATCTATAGAATCACCACCTTCGAATACCACGACCTCATCTGTTGCGTCGCCAAGGCGCGGAGAGCCGTTTAAGGCCTTCGAGATTTGAAGCGCCTTGTCCCGGCTGGAGGCGTAAAGCGTCACTCGCTCCGCGGTCCGCTTCACCGCTGCTGCGACATTGAGAAAGACGTCCCGATCGATATCGGGTGCGGCCAGAACAATCTCCTTTACTACAGGGCCGTCACCTTCTCGCATTTCCAACCCGACCTCATTAAGCGCCGCCGTCAGTGTTCGGCTGCCCATGCTGTGCGCAATGATCGTGATAGACTCGGCATCCGATCGCGCTGCCACGTCTTCTAGGAAAGCTTTCAGATGGGCAACGCTTGCCTGCGCATTGTTGCTATCGTGGGGATAAAGGATTGTCTCTCCTTTGGATGGCCAACTATAGAGGATCGGCACGATGGAAAGTATGACTTCTCCTCTCTCGTGCCCCACAAGAAACAGGTCATAGGCCATTTGCGCGGCACGTCGCACAGCCTCGGCGAAGGTGACATTGAACCCGTGAATGAAGACGAACGCGGCTTTTTCTTGAAGACGTGCGACTTCTAATGCCAAGTCTTCAAAGAATTGGGCCTTGTCCATTTCTTCGATATCGCGCAAGATGATATGCTTTTGGGCGTTCTCGCTAATCTCAAACCGCAAGATCGTCGGGCGCTCTATTTGGCCCATGGAGTGGACTTTCGGGATGCTGACGAGGGCGCGGCCATATCGCAGTTCACCTCGATCCCATCCGTAGTAGTGGTTTGGTTCCGTGTTCCCCGTCACGGTCCGGTCGGTGGCGTAGTGGAGCGGAACGAACACCTCTTCTCCGGTGCGCTCCACCTCCTGGCGATCGCGTTCCGCTTCGACGCGTAAGCGCTCCCTCACCTGGCGGTCGCGTTCCACTTCGACGCGTAAGAGCTCCCTCACCTGGTGGTTGCGTTCCGTTTCGTTGCGTAAGCGCTCCTCCTCCTGGTGAACGGGCTCCAAGCCGCCATAGTTGAGATCCGCTTCGTTGCGTAAGCGCTCCTCCTCCTGGCGATCGGGCTCCAAGCCGCCATAGTTGCGATCCGCTTCGTTGCGTAAGCCCTCAATCTCGTTGCGTAAGCCCTCAATCTTCTCCTCCGAGGCCTCGAGCTCCTTGATGAGTTTGCGGTTCAACTTAGCGCTGGGTTTGAGTTCTTCGGTCTCACCTATGCGGGCAGACCAATCCATCAAATACCTGACGTAAAAATATGAAAGTACGACAAGCAACAGTGCAAACACTGCTGCAAACAGAGTATTCGCATTGACCCGCAGAAATTCGTAAACAATTTCCATTGCAACGGACAGGGATATTACCAATGACGCGCAGGCAGCCTAGCAGAATTTGTGGTTTTGAGGTCCGAATTATTTCTCGGCTGCACCTCGAAGGGGCTAACAAAGGTATCGCTGGAAGTCTGCTTTGGGTCATGAAGCGCCTTAATCGACCACGGTTGAGCTGGGCCGCTTAGGCCGTAAAAGCAGGCGCAAGTGCGTATAGAGCCCACAGCGATCATTCCGTGGACGGCGGGCTGTTAATGAGCTAGTCAGTGCACGTCCAGGCACGGGACTGATCCGGGTCCGCACAGGCCGAACCGGCTGGTGAACAAAACAACAAACAGAGGCGTAACCATGCTCCATAGGCTTCACCGCGGCGCGTTTCTTTCAGCGATTATATTTTCCATTTTTGCCTCGGCGGCCGGCCAGGCAACTCCAGTGCAGATACCATCCGAGCAAGCACGTGTGGATCAGGGCCAGCCGCATATAATCCTGGCTGCTGCAAATGATCAGTGCACCTACCGGTGCCGCATCCTGCGCGAAGAGTGCAGCCAGGATGCTGCCAGCCAGTCCCGGTCCGACGATCAATGCTGGGACACCTACACCAGCTGCCGCAGCGTCTGTGAAGGCGGCTCCACGCCGACCAACACCAACAATAATAGCGGGAACACCAACAACACCAGCAATACCGGCAACAACAACACCGCCACCGTCAGCGCCCCCGACAGCGTGGTGCTGAACCCGACCGTTATCAATGTCGGCAAATGGGCCGAAGGCGTTGCGTTTGACGGCCGGTGGCTCTGGGTGTCGGAAAGCGGCCAGCGCACGATCTCCAAGATCGACCTTTCCGGCGGCGGCGTGATCGACCGGGTCAAGGTCGGGCGGTTGCCGGTCGCCATGGTGTCTTCCGGCGACGGCAATGCCTATGCGCTGGTGCATACGGACCGGCTGATCTGGCGCCAGTCCGCACAACGGGGCGGCGGTGTCTTTGCCCGCCTGCGCGAATGCCCGGAATCGATGATCACCACAGGGCGCCATCTCTGGGTGCTGACCGCGCCGAGCTGCAGTTCGGAAAGCAGCCGGGTTACGCGGGTCGATGTGCGCAACGGCAGGCAGGTCGGCTCGGGTGTGCTCGGCGAATGGGGGCAGGCGCTGACCGCCCATAGCGGCCAGATATGGGTTGCTCATGCCCGCGCACCGGCGATCAGCATCGTCGATCAGAACACCCTGGACGCCTATTCGATCGATGTTCCAGGAGCCTCATTCTGGTCGATCGCTGGGGGCACCAGTTATGTCTATGCCGGTGGCAGACAGGGAGACGACAATCAGTCCGGCCTGGTGGTCATGATGGATCCACAGTCTCAGCAGGAACTTTACCGCACGCATTTCCCCGAGCGCATCGCCGAGATTGGCAGCACTGAGGCACATGTGGTTGCGGTGGGTGAACAGGGCACGATCTGGGTGTTGTCGGCGGATAACCTCGAACTCCAGCGCACCATCACCTTGTCGACCGGCGGCTTCGAACCCCGGGCCGTGCTGGTTCGCGATGATGCGGTCATTGTAACGAGCGGCGTCTTCAACGGCGAACGCGGCGCGGTTTTCGTCCTCCAGAACTGGCGGCCGTCAGCAGTGCAGGTCAACGTTTCCCCGGGCTTTGACTGTGGCGCGGCACGCACCGCGACGGAACACGCCATATGCGGCAGCAATCAACTCTCAGCACTAGATGCGGAAATGACCTCGGAATTCGATCTGGCGGTCTCAAACACCACGTCGCCAGCGGTGGGCGGCACGGCTGCCGACGTGGCGGCCCTGCGCAACGAGCAGCGCCAGTGGCTGCGCGGACGCAACCGCTGCGGCAGCGATGTTTCCTGCCTGGAACAGGCCTATTACACGCGTCTTGGACACTTGCGGGAACTCAATCAACCGGAGTAACCCCTAGAGCATGATCTCTTTATGTCGGGTCATTTGATGGTGCCAAATCAATCCATCGGTCAGACGCGGCGCGCAGCGCGATGTGGTGCATCGGGCAAGCGTTGCAACGCAGCCGTTGGGTTGATGTGGCCCACCGAAGGCCTGATTTTCGCGCCCGCTGGACTGCGTTACGGTCCACTTGTGGTCAACCAGACCACGGCCTGAACCGTGCCTTGCCAGCAGACGCGAAAACCAGGTCAAATCGATCCGACATAAAGAGATCATGCTCTAGAAAGATCACTCGAAGCCGCGATAGTGCACAACGTTTGCCAGTTCCTCACGATCGCTCACCAGCGTGTTCTCGATGGCATCAGGATCGGCGTATCCAAGGCTCATCCCGGTCACCAGATCCTGGTCGCCGGGGATTTCTAGATGACGGAAAATCGGTTCCTGGTAGGGGATCCAGGCGGCTTGCGGGCAGGTGTCGAGACCAAAGCCCTTGGCCGCCAGCATGACCGTCTGGATGTACATCCCAACGTCCGCCCAATTGCCGCGCGCGAGGTAGGAATCAACCGTTATGAAGAGGCCAACGGGTGCGTCGAAAAACAGGAAATTCCGGGCGCCCTGCCGGCCGCTGCCTTCGCGATCGCCCTTCTCGATGCCGAGCAGACCGTAAAGCCCCCAACCCACGCCGCGGCGGCGGTCGCGGTGAAGGTCGTTCCAGGTGGGGGGATAGTAGTCATAATGTTCGTAGGAGCGGCCGCCGCTCGAGCGCGCCATTTCCAGAACGTCATCGCTGATCGCCCGCTTGACTGAACCGGTGCAGACATATGTGTGCCAGGGCTGGGTGTTGGTTCCGCTTGGGGAACGCTGCGAGATTTCCAAAATTCGATCGATGATTTCCCTCGATACCGGATCCGGCTTGAATGCCCGGATCGATTTGCGTGCTTGAATTGCGTCCAGAACGTCCATGTCAAATCCTGTCTTGTGCGTGCTTGCGATAGGCGGGCAATCGCCGATGCCATGGTTCTCACACAGCACACTTGCCAAAGATCCGTGCCCGGCAACAGGGGAAAACTTGGTTGAAGAATTATATCTCGTCAGGGGTTATGCGCGGCTCTGCCTGTTGTTGCCTCGGCGGCTGAGGTTGATTGGCATCGAATGCGGAGAATGGGTAATATGCCAAATTGCAATGCGTATCGTCGTGACTGGATATGGCGATGAAGAAAATTGGCTTGATTGGCGGCCTCAGCTGGGTGTCGACCGTCGACTATTACCGGCGCCTCAACCAGATTACCCAGCAGCGTTTTGGCGGCGTTCACTCAGCCCGCCTGGTGCTGGAAAGTGTTGACCGGCAGGCCTATGTGGATGCTGTGATCGAGCGCCAAGACGAAGCTGCCGCCTGTCAGCAGATCCTGGAGGCAGCGCTAGGTGTCGAGCGCGCGGGCGCATCCTTCATCGTCATGTGCTGCAACGACATACACCGTTTTGTCCCGGACATTGAACCCAGGATCGGCATCCCGTTTCTCCATATTGCGGAGGCCACTTCACAGGCCGTCAAGGCAGCCGGCCTCCACAGGGTGGCATTGCTTGGCGTCCGCAAGACAATGGAAGGCCAGTTCTATCCGCAAATTTTCGACCGGCACGGGATTGAGGCGATCATTCCGAGTGAGCAGGAGAAGACGTTCATTCACGACACGATCTTTGCCGAATTGGTGAAAGATGTATTCACCGAGGAAACGCGCCAGGGCTATGTCAGACTGATCGAAGACCTGGCGGCGCGCGGTGCAGAGGGTGTCGTGCTCGGGTGCACCGAAATTCCGCTCTTGCTGTCACAGGACGATATCGAAATCCCGTCATTCTCCACAACTGAACTCCATTGCAAAGCGGCGATCGATAAAGCGGCTGAAGCGTGAGGCTCGTACGGGCGCGCACCGCATTGAACCTTTTGCCGCCGACCAACGTCACACCAGTGTCACTGGATCGAACCAAAAGGAGTGAACCGATGCAAATCACTAGAACTGCAGGCATGATTCTGACTGCAATGGGCATGCTCGTTGCAGCCGCAAGTCTCATGCCCGCCGACGCCGGTACTGCCGGCTCGGTGCGTATGGCCACGGAGTATGCTGCGGCCCCATATTCTGCCACGCCTTCCGGCCGGCAGGGCTGGTCTTACATTCACAGTTTCTCCGCGCAAGTGAAGACGCCGCGTGACCCGGGGTAACGGAAAATAATTCAATGGCGTCAACGACTTTGGCTTGGGAGGCAGAGCGGGTGATCGCTACTTTATGGGTTTACGGATAGCTGCATGTGAGCGGCATGCTCGAACCTGTGGCACCCACGGGACGGTCAAGAACCGCTGCCAACGCCCTGCCCAGTGCGCGCGTGCTATCTTCGCCCCTGATTCGGTCTTCAAACGTGGCGAGCCATGAGCGCCCTTTCTCCCGACAATCCCTCGCGCACCTTCCAGCAACGGTTGCGGCATGCCGCATCGGTCTATTTCGAACGGCGGGTGCTGATCGTGCTGGTGCTGGGGTTTTCCGCCGGCCTGCCCTTGTCGCTGTCGGGATCGACGCTGGCGATCTGGATGGCCGACCGGGGGGTGTCGCTGTCTGCGATCGGGCTTTATGCCCTGGTGGGGGTTCCCTATACGCTGAAATTTCTGTGGGCGCCGCTGATCGATGCCTGGCGGGTGCCGGTGCTGTGCTCGATGTTCGGCCGCAGGCGGGGCTGGCTGCTGGCGAGCCAGGGCCTGCTGATCGCAGCGATCGTGTTTCTCGGCGGGCTTGATCCGGTGACTGCCCCGGTGCTGGTGGCGGTGGGCGCGCTGATGATCGCGGTGGCCTCGGCAACCCAGGACATCATCATTGACGCTTTCCGGGTGGAGAGCCTGGATGACGATCAGCAGGCGGCAGGCGTTGCCTGCTATGTCGCCGCCTACCGGGCGGCGATGCTGGTGGCGAGCGCCGGGGTGATCGTGCTGGTGGCAATGCTGGAGCGCCAGGGCGTGGCGCTGGAACGGGTCTGGGCCTATGGCTATTGGGCAATGGGCGCGCTGGTGCTGGTGGGATGTGCTGCGGTTCTGGCGGCAGACGAACCGGCCGACAAGACGCTGCCGGTGGTGGATCCGGCGGGTTCCGCCCTGACGCGGCTGTTCACCACGGCGTTCTCGGCATTCGAAGACTTTCTGCGCAAGCCCCAGGTCATAGCCATTCTGGTGTTCGTTATTCTGTTCAAATTCTGCGATGCCTTTGCCGGTGTGATGACCGGGCCTTTCGTGATCGATATCGGGTTCGACAAGGCGGCCTATGCGACAATCGTCAAGGGTGTGGGGTTTGCCGCGGTGCTGGCCGGTGGCGTGGCGGGCGGTCTGGTCGCGCGCTCACTGGCCATGGGGCCGTCCTTGTGGATTGCGGGTCTCCTGCAGATGGCATCGAACCTGATGTTTTGCTGGCAGGCATATGTCGGGGTCGACCATGCGGCCCTGACCGCCACCATCATGGTGGAAAATTTTACCGGCGGCATCGGCACGGTGATCTTCATTGCCTATCTCTCCAGCCTGTGCGGTAACGCTGCACACACGGCCACCCAGTTTGCCCTGCTGACGGCATTGGCAGCAGTCGGCCGAACCACCCTGTCATCCGCATCGGGCTATGTTGCCGAGCAGTCGGGCTGGCTGACGTTCTTCGCCCTGTCGGCGGCCATGGCGCTGCCGGCCCTGGCGCTGCTTGCCTATCTGCAGGCGCGCGGGCATTTCGACGAAGCCGAGAATGGGGACCCGATCAGGGGCTGAGGGCTGCCACCAGGGCGTTGACGCTGCCGCCGCGGCGTTTGATGAAATCCTGGAACTGCTGGCGCTGGAAATAGGCCAGCCAAAAGCCAAGCACGCGCACATTGACGATCTTGAATCTGCTCTTGGTGCGTTTCAACTGCCAGCGCACAGAGTATTTGGCACCATTTTCCAGAACCACATTGGTGTCGACATAATACGAATCGCCTTCGCGCCAGCTCTTGTTGACGACTTCGGCTTCAGTGACGCGGTATTCCTTGGACTGGAGCGCAAAATAGCGCGACATGTAACGGGCGACGCCGCGGTAGTAGCGTTTGCGGTGGGAGCTTGCCAGCCCGTCCTTGTAGGCGCCCAGGGAATACAGCGAAATGCCGGTGATATCGGCGTGCCTCTGAATCACCTTGTAGAACTGCTTGGAGGATGCGGTTCTGGCGGCATGCAGCAATGGAACGCGGATTTTCTTCATGAAAGCGACCGCGCGATCCGATGCAGCATCAGCCGGGACAACACCAGTGCCCGTCGCGCCAAGCAGCATTGCTGCCGCTGCGCCGGACATCGCTGCGCGCCGCGTCAGAAATGTCTTGTTTGCACAGCCGTTTGCACGCACCGCCTGGTTACTCTTACGCAATTGCATCTGCACAGAAATACTCAGATCGCCGGCTTTGGTCAATCCATGATCGCCGACGGACTGATCACGATATCGAGTGTACCCTAAAACGGTCGGCGCGCTTTCATCGCTGCCGCAAGGGTGCCCTCGTCCAGATAGTCAAGCTCACCGCCGACCGGCACGCCATGGGCAAGTCGCGAAACATTGACGCCGCAGCCTTCCAGACGGTCGGTAATGTAGTGCGCCGTGGTCTGTCCATCGACCGTGGCATTGACGGCCAGAACAATTTCGGTGACCTGCGGATCGCGGGCGCGGTCGACCAGAGGGGAGATGTTCAGATCATCAGGCCCAACACCCTCCAGGGCCGACAAAGTGCCGCCAAGCACGTGATACTGTCCCTTTATGGCGTCGGCACGTTCCAGCGCCCATAAGTCACCGACCTCCTCGACCACGCAAATGACCGTGCGGTCGCGCGCATGGTCTGCGCAGATCGTGCAGGGATTACAGGTGTCGACATTGCCGCAAACAGAGCAGACACCAACCCGTTCAAGCACCTCGGCCATTGCCGCGGCAAGCGGTGTGAATATCAGCTCCTTGCGCTTGATCAAGTGCAGGGCCGCACGCCTGGCTGAACGGGGTCCAAGTCCCGGCAGCTTGGCCATGAGCTGGATCAGCCGCTCGATCTCGGCTCCGGCGATACGGCGCGGCATCTACAGACCCAGGTTGAGACCGGGGGGAAGCGGCAGGCCACCGGTCACTTCCTTCATTTTATCGGCGGTGGCCTGTTCCATCTTGTGGCGTGCCTCGGCATGGGCGGCGACAATCAGATCCTCGAGGATCTCCGCCTCGTCCTCACGCAGCAGGCTTGGGTCGACACTGAGCCCTTTCATGGCGCCCTTGCCATTGAGCGTGACAGTGACCAGCCCGCCACCGGACGCGCCTTTGACTTCAAGCTCCTCGAGCTGGGATTGCATGGCGGACATTTTGCCCTGAAGCTCCTGCGCCTGTTTCATCAGCGCGCCAAGATCCTTGATCATAGAATATTCCCGTAGGTTTGGACCGCACATGCCGGCGGCAATTATCAACTGACCCGCATGTTCCGGGCCGGCATTACCGTATTAGTACTCGCGTTCTTCGCTTTCGTCATCTGTCTGATCGAGCGTCTCATCGACCTCGAAAGCGTCACGCACGGAGAGGATTTCCGCGTCCGGGAACAACTTCAAGGCGGCATCGACCACCGGATCGCGAAGGGCTTCGGCCATGAGGGCGTCTTCGCGGTCCCTGCCCTGCTCAAACAGGGTTTTCTCGCCTTCGTCGTGGGACAGGGAGACGATCCATCGCTCGCCGGTCCACTGATTGAGCTTCTGGGTCAATTCGTTGATCAGCGGTGCTGGCGCGCCTTCGGTCAGGCGGACCTCAATATGGCCGGGCCGGAAACCGACCAGCCTGACATAACGCTCCAATGCGGATTTGAGCCTTATGTCGCGCTTGGAACCAGCCAGTACCACGACATCACCGAATGACCGCAGCACAACCTGTTGCGGCACATTGTCAACCGGCTCGGTGAGCACTTCGGGCGGTGCCTCGGGCACCGGCTGCAGTTGCATAACCGTGGCGCCGGCTCCATGAGCCGTACTGGGAGAACCAGCGGGTCGGTCTGAACCAGTGTCCGGTCCATTGCTTGCCGGTGCACCCTGTGTGGCGCTGGCGGTTTCATCGGACAATTTCCGGATCAATTCCTCCGGCGCCGGCAACTCGGCCATGTAGGCCATGCGCACCAGCACCATGTCGGCAGCCGCTAACGGGTTGGCGGCGGATTGAATTTCACCAATCCCCTTCATCAGCATCTGCCAGGCCCGGGTCAGAACGCGCATGGACAGCCTGTCCGCCATTTCCACGCCGCGGGTGCGCTCCTGTTCGGAAACGGCAACGTCCTCGCGCGCACCAGGCACCAGCTTGAGCCGGGTAATCCAGTGCACCAGGGCGGCCAGATCGGATACCACAACCAGCGGATCGGCGCCGGCATCATGCTGCGACTTGAGTTCGTCGAGAGCTGTGGCGATGTCGCCCTTGAAAAGGTGGTCGAGCAGGTCGATGATCCGTGCCCGGTCGGCAAGGCCGAGCATCTGGCGGACATCCTCGACCCCGATTGCAGCACCACACAGGGCGATCGCCTGATCAAGCAGGGACAGGCCGTCGCGCACTGAGCCTTCCGCTGCGCGGGCGATCAGCGCCAGGGCTTCGTGATCGGCGCTGACATCTTCCAAGCCGGCAATTTTGGACAGATGGAAAATCAGCTGATCGGCCTCGATACGGCGCAGATCAAAACGCTGGCATCTGGACAAGACGGTAACCGGGACTTTTCGGATCTCGGTGGTGGCGAACACAAACTTCACATGGGGCGGCGGTTCCTCAAGGGTCTTGAGCAGGCCGTTGAAGGCAGCCTTGGACAGCATGTGCACTTCGTCGATGATGTAAACCTTGTAGCGCGCGGCCGCCGGGCGGTAGCGTGCGCTCTCGATGATTTCGCGGATATCGTCAATGCCGGTGTTGGAGGCGGCGTCCATTTCCATGACATCGACATGGCGCGATTCCATGATCGCCTGGCAGTGCTGGCCCAGCTCGGACAAATCGACCGTGGGTGCGCCACCGCCTTCCATCGGTTCAAAGTTGAGCGCGCGGGCAATCAGACGTGCGGTCGTGGTCTTGCCGACCCCGCGCACCCCGGTCAACATATAGGCCTGGGCGATGCGGCCGGTGGCGAACGCATTGGACAGGGTGCGCACCATGGCGTTCTGTCCGATCAGGTCGGGAAATGTCTGGGGCCGGTATTTGCGCGCCAGCACACGATAGGCCGGCGCTTCCGCACCTGCCGGTGCGGCCGCGTCACTGCCGCTTTCGCCTGATGACGTCTGCTGCTCCGACACCTGTTCGCCCGCCTGATTTTGGCGTACCGCTTCACTGGATGCTTGTATGCCAGTGTGCCGCCTATTGGCGATCCATTTCCGCGGCGTCTCAGCACCGCCGCGCGCTGGACCTGATTGAAGCGGGAGGCTGGAACGGCAACCCGTGCCATACTCGTTGGGGCTGCTTCCTTCCGGACCTGACCCGGTTGGCGAGTGGCTCGTCCACCGCCAACCTCCCTGGCGGCACTATATCACCCACCTTGCCCGCGGTTGCAAGCGATCGCGGACGGCACAAGGGCTTTTTTTTGCCCATTGCCCTCGACAATCCGGCGTGCAACTGTCCGCGGCGCTATCGGGTGATGACAAGAGGGGTGACGGGTGCACAGTTTTTCCGGTAACGCGCTGGACCGCGCGGCGATAAAACGGGTCGACCAGGCCTGGCTCAAGAGCCATTGGGACAATCCCGCCACCAGCTATGTGTGTTTCGCCGCCGAACGGCCCCTGGTGCGCATCGGGGCCGAGGGGGCACAACCGCAAATCCGCCTGGAACAACGGTTCGATGCGGACGTTAAGCTTGAAGATACGGTGTTTCTGGGGCTTGACGATGCCGGTCAGGCGAGCTTTGCCATTTCGCTGGCGCTCGATGACGAAGGTCTGCCGCGCTGTGCTGTGCCCGATGACGTGAAACTGATCGACCTGCGCAGTCTGGCCGGACAAGGCATATTGACGGTCTCGGACCTTGGCATTCTGGCCCAGGCCCGCTCCATGCTGGGATGGCACCAGACCCACATGTTCTGCGCCACATGCGGTGCGGCAAGTGAGGTGGCGGAAGGCGGTTACAAACGAAAATGCCCGGCTTGCGGACGCGAACATTTTCCGCGCACGGATCCGGTGGTGATTATCGTGGTGCGTCACGGCGACAGCTTTCTGCTTGGCCGCGGCGCGCATTTTCCAGAAGGGTCCTATTCAGCGCTGGCTGGTTTCGTCGAGCCGGGAGAAACCATCGAGGAGGCGGCACGTCGGGAGATCTTTGAAGAATCCGGCATTGTTATCGGCGAGGTGCATTACCATTCGAGCCAGCCCTGGCCGTTCCCGTCATCACTGATGATCGGGCTGATCGGCGATGCCGAAACCCGAGACCTGGTCATCGACTACGAAGAGCTTGAAGACGCCCGCTGGTTTGCCCGCGCGGAAATGGAGCAGATGCTGGCTGGCACGCATCCGGAAGGGCTGTTCACGCCGCCGCCGCTGGCAATCGCCCACCACCTGATCAAGGCGTGCGTTCAGTCGTCGTGATGGAACTGCGCTTCGGCATCAGCGAGTTCCGCACGGAACGGACTGGTCTTGTAGACCCCCAATATGCGCAGATAGGAGGTGAAGAAGTCGAGTTCCTCGAGAGCCAGGCGTACGTTGCGGCTTGAGGGATGGCCTTCCACGTCGGCGTAGAACTGGGTGGCGTTGAAACTGCCTTCGAGCTGATAGGATTCCAGTTTGATCATGTTGACACTATTTGTGGCGAAACCACCCATTGCCTTGTAGAGGGCAGCGGGCACATTGCGCACCCGGAACACGAAACTGGTGATCACCGGCTCGTCTTCAGGTTCGGCATCGTCCGGCTCACGGGACAGGATCAGGAACCGGGTGGTGTTGTGTTCGGCATCCTCAATGTTTTCGCGTAGCATCTTCAGACCATAGATTTCGCCCGCAAGGGCAGAGGCGATTGCCGCGCGGGAGGGATCGTCGGTGACAGCGATTTCGCGGGCGGCGCCTGCGGTATCGGCGGTCACCACCGGTTTCAGATTGAGTTCGCGGATGATCGCGCGGCACTGGCCGAGCGCCATGGTGTGGCTGCACACTTCTTTGATGGTCTCAAGACCCGCCGATGCGGTGCCGAGCAATTGATGGCGGATGCGCAGAAAATGCTCACCGACGATGTAAAGCCCCGAATCGGGCATGAGGTGATGAATATCGGCAACCCGGCCGGCCAGCGAGTTCTCGACCGGGATCATGCCGAGTGCAGCAGTGCCGTCACTGATGGCTGAGAAGGCGTCTTCGAAGGTCGGGCAGGCGAGAGCCTTGTGGTCGGGGAATTTCTCAACACAGGCAATGTGAGAATTCGCCCCGGGCTCGCCCTGATAGGCGATTGTCATGTTGGATTTATCGTTCACAAAAACACCGTCCATTTTCCGGCGCCAAGCGACCGCAGCGCCAGGCAAATTCGGGCGGAGTATCAACAGGCGCGGTCACTGTGTCAACGCACGCGGCATCTGTTCGCTGGTGACAATAAAACGGCTCTAACGTGTTGCAAGCGAGATGAGAAAATATTAATCTCCGCGCGCGTTTGTAAGGCACATGCGTCGTTTTCATCTATCCGCGCCAGCTATACCGCCCCTAGGTCAAATTATCACGGACGCCGACATAAACCATGGACACTTATGAACTGAACAAGATCGCCGGCGCAATTCTTGCGACCGTGCTTTTGATTATGGGCATGCAGACGCTTGCCGGCATTGTCTACAGCGGTCACGCGCCGGAGGAACTGGCCTATTCGATCGAAGTGGAAGATGCGGGCGAGCATGGCGCTACCACGGATGCACCTGTCGAAACCATCTCCATGGCGGCAATGCTGAGCAGTGCCGATGCCGACAAGGGCCTGAAAGTCATGAAGAAGTGCGCTGCCTGCCACACCTGGGACAATGGCGGCGCCAAAAAAATCGGCCCCAATCTGTACGGAATTCTCGGCCGGCAAATGGCAACGGTCGATGGATTTGCCTATTCGCCGGCAATGACCGCAAAGGCGCAGGAGGTGGGCGCCTGGACTTATGAATCGCTTAGTGAATTCCTCAAATCGCCGAAAGGCTACGTCAAGGGCACGAAAATGGCGTTTGCCGGGCTCAAGGACAAGCAGCGTGCCGATGCAATCATGTTCCTGCGCGGCCAGGCGGATGCGCCGATGGCGCTGCCGGAGGAATAGGCCGGCCTCCGGCCGGTCGGAGACGGTCCTGCTCCGCCCGCGTCGCGAAATTGTTACCTGTAAGACACCGACGGTTGGTCGCCGCCGGTGTTTTCTTTTTGGTCAAGCGCCATTAGTTTCTGTGCATACGTACTGTTATAGTCTCGGCGCACGGGCTTCAGGCGCAGGTCCGCAATTTGGCCACAAATCGAAGGCCCCTTGTCACCGTATGGGAGTAGATCTGGAAATGGCTCGGAAAACCAACAAGAAGACAGGGTCAACAATGCGAATCGCCGGCGCCTTAATCGTGTCACTTTGTCTGTTCGGTGGGTTCCCCGGTGACCAGCCGGCACGCGCGGACGCGGTAACGGACATCCACGGGCTGTCGCCATTTGGTACGCTCAAATATCCACGGGATTTCCCCCATTTCGACTATGTCAACCCGAACGCGCCAAAAGGCGGCACCCTGCGGATCAGTGCGATCGGCACCTTCGACAGTTTGAATCCGTTCATCATCAAGGGACAACCGGGCGCGCTTTCGTCGATGATTTATGAGGAACTGTTCACCTCAGGGTATGACGAAGCGCTGACCCAGTATGGCCTGATCGCGGAAACCGCTTCTTATCCAGCGGATTATTCATCGGTAACCTACAAGCTCCGGCCCGCAGCGCGCTGGCATGACGGCAAACCGATCACGCCGGAAGACGTTGTCTTCAGTTTCACAACACTGAAGGCTGCGCATCCGCGTTATGCCTATTACTACCAGAATGTCGTCAAGGCGGAAAAAACCGGCGACCATGAAGTCACCTTTACCTTCGATCAGGCCGGTAACCGGGAACTGCCCGAAATCACCGCCCAGTTGACCATCATTCCCAAGCATTACTGGGAGGGCACTGATGCCGATGGCAACAAGCGGGACATCATGTCGACCACCCTTGATGCGCCGCTGGGCTCCGGTCCTTACCGGATCAAGGAAGTCAAGCCCGGCACGTCCATGAGCGTTGAACGGGTGGCGGACTATTGGGCGAAAGATCTCAACGTCAATGTCGGCCGGTATAATTTCGATGTTATCAAGGCGGAGTATTTCCGCGACACCACCGTTGCCCTGGAAGCCTTCAAATCGGACCAGTTCGATGTCAGGTTCGAGAACTCCGCCAAGCGATGGGCGTCCGACTACAAGTTTCCCGCGGTGCTTGACAAGCGGGTGGTGCTCGAGGTTCTGAAGACCAAGAACCCAGAGCCCATGCAGGCGTTTGTTTTCAATTCCCGCCGGTCGAATTTCGCCGATCCCCGCGTTCGGCGCGCCTTCAACTATGCATTTAATTTCGACTGGGCGAACAAGAACCTGTTTTTCGGGCAATACACCCGTGTGGCCAGCTACTTCGCGGGCTCGGAACTGGCGGCGGCGGGGCTGCCCAAGGGCCTTGAGCTTGAGATATTGGAGGAGCTGCGCGGTCAGATACCCGACGAGGTGTTCACGGAGACCTATGAGAACCCGACATCCAAAGATCAGGCGGCAACCCGCAAGAACCTGCGGGTAGCGTTAAAATTGCTCAAAGCCGCAGGCTGGACCGTGCAGGGCGGCAAGCTGGTCAATGAACAGACCGGCAAGCAGATGACAATCGAATTCCTGCTGCGCCAGGGCGCGGATTTTGAACGCATCGTTTTGCCCTATACGCGCAATCTCGAACGTCTCGGCGTGAAGTCCGCCATACGTTCGGTTGATGTCACGCAGTATCAAAACCGCATCGACGAATTCGACTTCGATGTGGTGGTCGGCGGCTGGGGGCAGTCGCTGTCTCCGGGCAACGAACAGCGCCGCTTTTGGGGATCGGCGGCGGCCGACCGCAAGGGCAGCCGCAACCTGGTGGGCATCAAGGACCCGGCGATCGACAAGCTGATCGACCGGATCATATTTTCCAAGAACCGCGAAGAGCAGATCGCCGCGACACACGCCCTTGACCGGGTTCTCCTATGGAACCACTTCGTCGTGCCGCAATGGTATTTCAAGGGCTCGCGGGTGGCGCGCTGGGACCGATTCGGAATTCCGGAAATCAAACCGGACTATGCACCCGGCTACCCCGACACCTGGTGGTATGACGCCGAAAAAGCCGCCGCGGTAAAGGGAAACTGAGCGCATGGGGCGCTTCACATCATGGCTGGCGGCCATTGCACTTCTGCCCTTGTTCGTTACGGGCGCTGTGTCTGAACCGCGTCATGGCCTGTCCGCCTTCGGTGACCTGAAATATCCGTCGGATTTCACCAAGTTCAACTACGTCAACCCCGAAGCTCCAAAAGGCGGCCGCCTGTCGACGATCGGAACCGGTGGACTGACGACATTCAACAGCTTCAATGCCTTCATCTTGAAAGGTGACGCCGCACAGGGGCTGGAGTCGCTGTTCGACAGTCTCATGACCCGCGCCCTCGATGAGCCGGACGCAGTCTACGGGCTGGTGGCGCATTCCGCAGAAGTTGCCCAAGACAAGATGAGCGTAACCTTCTTCCTGCGCGAGGAAGCGCGCTTTGCCGACGGCCAACCGGTGACCGCTGAAGACGTGGTCTATACGGCCAATACCCTCAAGAAACATGGCCACCCGAGCTTTGCCCAGCAATTGCGCGATGTGATTTTGGTCGAGGCAATCGATCCGTTGACCGTGCGCTACAGCTTTCGCGGTGAAACCGTCCGGGATCTGCCGCTGGTGGTTGCGACCCTGCCGATCCTGTCGAAGGCCTTCTACGGGACCCACGCCTTTACCAAGAACACGCTGACACCGCCGATCGGCAGCGGTCCCTACATGATTTCAGACTTCAAACAGGGCACCTACGTCACCTATAAGCGCCGCGAGGATTACTGGGGCTGGCACCTGCCGGTCAATCAGGGACGGTATAATTTCGACGAACTGCGGTATGAATATTTCCGCGACCGGACAGCCGAATTCGAAGCCCTGAAGGCCGGCGTGTTCGATTTGCGCGAAGAGTTTACCGCCAAGGACTGGTCAACCGGATATGACATCCCAGCGGTCCATGACGGCCGCTTGATCCGAGATGTTCTGCCGGACGACCGGCCTTCCGGCGCCCAGGGTTTTTTCATCAACACCCGGCGCAAAAAGTTCCAGGACCGGCGCGTGCGGCGGGCGCTTGACTATGCGTTCGATTTCGAATGGACCAACAAGACCTACTTCTACGAACTCTACAAGCGCACCCACAGCTTCTTCGAGAATTCCGATCTGAAGGCGGCAGGCGAACCATCGGACGCAGAACGCAACCTGCTGGAGCCGTTCCGCAAACATCTTATGCCCGAGGTGTTCGAAACCCCTTATGAGCCGCCAGAATCCGACCGCAGCGGCCAGGACCGCAATCTGCTGCGCACCGCGAGCAAGCTTCTGACTTCGGCCGGGTGGATAGTCCGGGAGGGCATGAGGGTCAATGATGCAGGCGAACCCCTGAACATCGAGTTCATGACATTCTCGCCATCGTTCGAGCGCATACTCACGCCCTACATCAAGAACCTGAAACTGCTCGGAATTACAGCCACGGTGCGGCGGGTAGATCCGGCACAGTTTGCCGAGCGCGCGAAAAGTTTCGATTTCGATATCACCACCCGGCGTTATGTGATGCAATCAACACCAGGGGTGGAGCTTCGAAGTTTCTGGGGTTCACAGGCCGCGGAAATCAAGGGCAGCCTCAACCTGTCGGGCATTAAAAACCCCACGGTGGACGCCCTGATCGAGAAGGTCGTCAGTGCTGAAACCCGCGAGGAAATGACCGAAGCCGCACGGGCGCTCGACCGGGTGCTGCGGTCGGAGAACTACTGGGTGTCGCATTGGTTCAAGGGCAAACATACGGTTGCCTATTGGAACAAATTCGGCCGCCCCAAGTTCAAACCCAAATATGGCCGTGGCATTGTCGACAGCTGGTGGTATGACCCGCAAAAGGCCGCCAGACTGAAACAGGCTGAATGATTCGAACCAACTGACAGGAACCCATGGTCGCCTATATCATCCGCCGTCTGCTGCTCATGATCCCCACAGTCCTGGGCATCATGCTGATCAGTTTCACCATTGTCCAGTTCGCCCCCGGCGGGCCGGTCGAAAAGATCATCGCGCAACTGACCGGCACCGATGTCAGCGCGACGGCGCGGATCAGCGGCACCCAGTCGGGCGATTTTGCCGGCAACAGTCCGAACGCCAATGCGGCAACCGATGCCAGCCTGAATTCGAAATACCGCGGCGCCCAGGGTCTCGACCCGGATATCATCAAGAAACTGGAAATTCAGTTCGGTTTCGACAAACCGGCGCACGAGCGGTTCTTTCTGATGCTCAAGAATTATCTGGTGTTCGATTTCGGCGAGAGCTATTTCCGGGACACCTCGGTGATCGACCTGATCATCGAAAAGCTGCCGGTTTCGATATCGCTTGGACTGTGGATGATGCTGATTTCCTACGGCATTTCAATCCCGCTCGGCATCCGCAAGGCGGTCAAGGACGGTACCAGTTTCGATGTCTGGACCAGCGGCGTCATCGTCATCGGCTATGCCATTCCGGGTTTTTTGTTTGCAGTCCTGCTGATCGTTCTGTTCGCCGGTGGATCCTATTTCGACGTGTTCCCGCTGCGCGGCCTGGTGTCGGAGAATTTCGACACACTGTCATGGTGGGAAAAGATTATCGATTATTTCTGGCACCTGACCCTGCCGATCATCGCCATGGCGATCGGCGCCTTTGCCACGACCTCGTTCCTGACCAAGAATTCGTTTCTGGACGAAATCAAGAAACAATATGTGATGACCGCCCGCGCCAAGGGCCTGGCGGAGCGCGAAGTGCTCTATGGCCATGTGTTCCGAAACGCCATGCTGATCGTTATCGCCGGCTTTCCCGGTGCTTTTGTGGGCGCGTTTTTCGCCGGTTCCATATTGATCGAAACCATTTTCTCGCTCGACGGACTGGGGCTGTTATCGTTTGAATCAATCGTCAATCGCGACTATCCGGTGGTGTTCGCCACGCTTTACATGTTTTCCCTGCTCGGCCTGGTGATCGGTCTGATCAGCGACCTCACTTATACCTGGATCGATCCACGCATAGATTTCGAAACAAGGGAGGTCTAGCGTCATGGATGCCAAGACCGACCGAAATCAAGAAACGATTGTAAGAAAAAAACGCCAGATCCCATCCGCTACGGAGCGGCCGCCGCGCAAACCCCGGCTTTCGCCGATCAATCTGCGCCGCTGGAACAATTTCAAGGCCAATAAGCGCGGCTATTGGAGCCTGTGGATCTTCTCAGTGCTGTTCACATTGAGCATGTTCTCGCCGATGGTCGCCAATGAAAAGCCGCTGATCGTCAGTTTCAACGGCAGTTACTATTTCCCGGTCTTTGCGGTCTACACGGAAACCGAATTTGGCGGCGAGTTCGAAACCGAAGCCGATTACCGCGACCCGTTCGTCAAGGAGCTGATCGAAGAAAAAGGCGGCTGGATGCTGTGGCCGGTGATCCGCTACAGCTACAACACCATCAATCTGGATCTACCGGTGCCGGCACCAGCGCCGCCATCGGCGGAAAACTGGCTCGGCACCGACGATCAGGGCCGTGACGTGGTGGCAAGGCTGCTCTACGGATTCCGCATATCGGTGCTGTTCGGACTGGTGCTGACGATCATTTCCTCCTTCGTCGGCGTGATCGCGGGAGCGGTACAGGGCTATTTCGGCGGCTGGGTTGATTTGATATTTCAGCGCTTTATCGAGATCTGGACCAGTATTCCCCAGCTCTACCTGCTGATCATCATCACTGCGATCATCACCCCCGATTTCTGGATCCTACTGGGCGTACTCCTGCTGTTCAGCTGGGTTTCTCTGGTCGGCGTGGTGCGGGCGGAGTTCCTGCGCGGGCGCAATTTCGAATATATTTCCGCAGCACGCGCGCTTGGCGTCTCGAACGCCAAGATCATGTTCAAGCACCTCCTGCCCAACGCCATGGTGGCGACCCTGACCTTCATGCCGTTCATATTGAACGGCTCGATCACGACGCTGACATCGCTCGACTTTCTCGGTTTCGGCCTGCCGCCCGGCTCGCCCTCGCTCGGCGAATTGCTGGCACAGGGCAAGGCAAATCTCCAGGCGCCATGGCTCGGCATATCCGGTTTCTTGGTGATCGCGACCATGCTGAGCCTGTTGATCTTCATCGGCGAAGCGGTGCGCGACGCGCTTGATCCGAGGAAGACGTTCCAATGACACAGAGGGAAACAGTACCTGCCGTGTCGGACACTCTGCTCGAGGTCAAAGACCTTTCCGTGGCGTTCACATCCGCTGGCATCGAAACGCTGGCAGTCGACCGGGTATCCTTTACGATCGGTGCAGGTGAAACCCTGGCCCTGGTCGGGGAATCAGGCTCGGGCAAGTCGGTCACCGCGCTATCGATCATGCAACTTCTGCCCTATCCAGCAGCCAGCCACCCGTCCGGCGAGATCGGGTTCAAGGGACAGAGCCTGATGGGTGCAGGCCATGACGCCTTGCGCAGCATACGCGGCAACCGGATCTCGATCATATTCCAGGAGCCGATGACCTCGCTCAACCCGCTGCATACGATCGAAAAGCAGGTTGGGGAGATCCTCACGCTTCATCGCGGGCTGAGTGCTGCCCAGGCCCGCGTCAGGGTGCTTGAGCTGCTCAACAAGGTCGGCGTCCAGGATGCGGAAAAACGGCTCCAGGCCTATCCCCATCAATTGTCAGGCGGACAGCGCCAGCGAGTGATGATCGCCATGGCGCTGGCCAACGAACCGGACCTGCTGATTGCGGATGAGCCGACAACAGCACTGGATGTCACGATCCAGGCTCAGATCCTGGAACTGCTGCTCTCGCTCCAGGCCGAACTCGGCATGGCCATGCTGCTGATCACCCATGATCTCGGCGTGGTGCGCAAGATGGCGCAGCAGGTCTGCGTCATGACCGAGGGCCAGGTTGTTGAACGCGGAAACACCAAGAAAGTGTTCGACAACCCGCAGCACGCTTACACCCGCAGGCTTCTGGCCGCCGAGCCCAAGGGTTCGCCGCCGCTCAGCAATACCTCCGCGCCGACAGTGATCGAGGCCGACAACCTGCGTGTCTGGTTTCCGGTCAAACGCGGCCTGCTGCGCCGCACGGTCGACCATATAAAGGCGGTCGACGGGGTTTCCATTGCCGTGCGCGAAGGCCAGACGCTGGGCATTGTCGGTGAATCCGGCTCGGGCAAAACGACGCTCGGCCTGGCCCTGCTGCGCCTGATCTCAAGTCAGGGCAACATCGCCTATGTCGGCAATCCGATCGACAGCTACAACAACAAGCAGATGCGCCCGTTGAGGCGGGAAATGCAGATCGTGTTCCAGGATCCCTATGGTTCGCTGTCGCCAAGGATGTCGATTGGCCAGATCGTCGAAGAGGGCCTGATAGTTCTCAACAAGGATATGAGCTTTGAAGACCGGCGCGCGCGGGTCGGCCAGTCCCTGAGCGAAGTCGGCCTCGATCCGGATGTTCAGGACCGCTACCCGCACGAGTTTTCCGGCGGCCAGCGCCAGCGCATCGCGATCGCCAGGGCCATGGTTCTGGAACCGAAATTCGTCATGCTGGATGAGCCGACCAGCGCGCTCGACATGTCGGTGCAGGCCCAGATCGTCGACCTCTTACGTGAATTGCAGGACCGTCACAAACTGGCCTATCTGTTCATCAGCCACGACCTCAAGGTGGTGCGTGCCCTGGCCAACGAAGTCATCGTCATGCGCAACGGCAAGGTGGTGGAACAGGGCTCGTCGAGCAAGATATTCGAAGCTCCGGAGACGGATTACACAAAAGCCCTGATTGCTGCTGCCTTCAGACTGGAAACAGCCCCGGAAGGTGTGGTAGCCACTTAGCCTATGGCGTTTCTTTATCTCCTTGACGATTGGGAAGAAGATGTCTGGATGCGCGAAATGCAGCATCTCGACACCTCACTCGATTTACGATTGTGGCCCGATGCGGGCCGGGCCAGCGACATTGAATATGCACTGGCCTGGAGACCGCCCGTAGGGGTGCTGAAAAAGTTCACAAATCTCAAGGCAATCTTTTCCCTGGGCGCTGGTGTCGATCATATTTTCAACGATACCGACCTGCCGGAAGATGTGCCCATCGTGCGGGTGGTCGACCAGAACCTGACCATGCGCATGAGCGAGTATGTGGTGCTGCATGTGCTGTGGCACCATCGCCGTCAGCGCATCTATGACCACTTCCAGAAAGAGGCCAAGTGGCACGGGCTGAAGCAACCAGCGGCGAGCGAAACCAGGGTCGGCGTCATGGGTCTTGGAGAGCTGGGCATCGATGCGGCGAACAAGCTCAAAATGATGGGTTTCCGGGTTGCCGGCTGGAGCCAGTCACGTAAGAATATCGAGGGCATAGACAGTTTTCGCGGCCGCGGTGAACTCAAGGCGTTCCTCAACCGCACGGACATTCTGGTCTGCCTCCTGCCGCTCACCAAGGAAACCCGCGGGTTGCTCAATTCGGGGCTGTTTCACGACCTCGCCAAAGATGGCGCCGGCGACGGTCCAGTGGTGATAAATGTGGGCCGCGGCGAATTGCAGGTCGAAGCGGATATTCTGGCAGCACTCGACAATGGCGACCTTTATGCCGCGACCCTTGACGTGTTCGAGGAAGAACCCCTGTCCGCAGACAGCCCCTTGTGGCTGCATCCACGGGTCACCGTCACGCCGCATAATTCGGCAGTGAGTGATCCGCGCGCAATCAACGGCTATATCCTGCGCCAGATCAAGCGTCACCGGGCTGGCGAGCCACTTGAAAATGTGGTCAACCGGAGCAAAGGGTACTGAGCCGTGGCGTTGCAACGACCGGCCCGCCATTTGCTGTGGATTGTGTGCGCCTGCATTGTCGCCATCTGGGCAGCGCCCGGATTTGCCCAGAACGCCGGCAAGGCTGTCATTCTCTCGGTCAACGACATCTACCGCCTTAAAGGCGTGGATGGCGGCAAAGCCGGTGGCATGCACCGGCTGCGTGCCCTGCGGGCCGAGATCGAGGCCACCGTGCCCGACATGCTGTTGGTCCATGGCGGCGACTTCCTGTCGCCGTCGTTTCTGGGGCGCACCTACAAAGGCGCCCAGATGATCGACCTGATGAATGTCATGGATGGTGATCCGCGCGCCGGGCGATTTGATGACCGCATGTTCGTGGCCTTCGGCAATCACGAGTTTGACGACACGCATTGCAGCAAGGCCGGGCCACTGGCTGACCTGGTCACAAGCTCGGAATTCACCTGGCTGGCCAGCAATTTCGATTTCAACAGATGCGATACTCTCAGCGCCCTGACCGGCAATGCCAGGATCGCAAAAACGCGTGTGGTCCAAAGCGGCGGCCTCAAACTCGGCCTTTACGGCGTTACCCTTCCGCTCTCAAACTATGCAGCAGTGGCCGATGATCCGGTCACCACATCCTGCCGCTATGCTGCCGACCTGCGCGCGCAAGGTGTCGATGTGGTGATCGCGGTGACCCATTTGCCCTGGCGCATGGACCTTGAGTTGCTTGGCCTGGCGCTGGACGGGACGGCGCTTCCAGCGGACCAGCGTAAATGTCTGGATGCGCCCGACATCGCGCTTGGCGGTCATGACCATGATGCCCTGGCCCTGCCCTCCCGGGCACCCCGTCTGTTCAAGGCGGATGCGGATGCCATCAGTGCGCAGGTGGTGGAACTGGAGAAAACCAACGACGGAGAGATCAGGGTAAATGCACGGCTTGTCTATTTGAACCAGGACCGTCCGGCAGATCCGCTTGCCGAACGGCTCGCCGACCAGTGGCTGCTGCGCCATGATGAACGTTTCTGCCTGCGCGATTGCATCGGCCGGACATCGGACGCACTCAAACAGTGCCTGGCGGCGGTGGCGGATGGCGCATGCCTCAAACAGCCGATCGCACGTACCGCCGATGTCATAGCGACCGAGGAAATCGCCAACCGCTCGCGTGAAACCGGGTTTGGCGACTGGCTGGCCGATCGAGTGCGCGAGGCTGCCGGCGCCGATATCGCCTTTCTCAATGCCGGCGGCATCCGGCTCAATTACGACCTTGCCGCCGGCACGGTCGTGACGCGCCGCCACCTGGAGCAGATGTTCCCCTTCAAGAACAAGCTGGCGGTGCGCTCCGTACCCGGCGGTGACCTGTGGCGCGCGATCGAACATGCCGTGCGCAAGCGCGGCGAAGGCGCGTGGGCGCATTTCAGTGGCATGACGGTTCAACTGCATGTGGCAGACGGCAGACAGAAGGTTGCCCGTGTTGTGGTCAAGCGCACGGACGGCAGCCTGCTTGAGCTTCGCGCAGAAAGCACGGAACCGGTGTCCGTGGCGTCGATATCGTTTTTATTTGCCGACGGCGATGGCCACGGCTTCAGGCTTTGTGCGGAAGAGATCGATGTTTGGAGCTGTAAGAGCGAGATTGAAGCCAGGCCCGATTGGCCGCTCAAGGGTGATGGTGCGGATCTTGCCGGGTTCGTCCGCCTGAAGCTTGTGGACGCTGGTTTCGATCCGGGCCTGCACCTGCCGGTCGACCGTCGCTTATGCGATCCAGGCCAGACCGATTGCCTTATCGAGCGCTGGTCGGCAAACGATTAAATCCGGTTGATCTGCAGGATTTCAGTGCCACCTTCGGCGATGCGGCGCAGTGCCGGCTCCAGCGGTTCGACAATGGTCAGCATTGCGTGGGCGGTGGCGTGAAGCAGGTTTCTGGCGTCCGCCATGATGCCCACATGGCCCTTCCAGAACAGGATATCACCGCGTTGCAGGGCTGAGAAATCGGTGACCGTCAGGGGCTGTCCCAGGGTATCGCGCTGCATATAGCTGTCGCGCAGCGCGGGAATGCCGGCAACCTGGCAGGCAAGCTGGACAAGGCCCGAACAGTCCAGCCCACCGATGGTCTTGCCACCCCATAGATAAGGCGCACCGAGCAGGGTTTCCGCGACCGAGACAAAATCTTCGGCATGAGTGGCAGCGCCGCCTATATGCGCACTAAAGACAAACTGACCGTCGGCGGTGCGCGAAAACGCTTCCTGGGTGCCGGCAATCTGAAGGCCGGCGTTCAGTGTAAGCGACCCGGCGGGTACCGATTTGATATCTGGTACGGGATACAAGAAAGTACGCGGCACCATCACCTTATGGGTCGGGCTGGCAACCTCGCGCGTGAGGGCGTGAACCGGTACATAACCGACATAACCGTCCATGCAGAGCTGGCCCCAGACCCAGCCTTCGGTTTCCTCATAGACATCAACGGGCTCGCCGTGGAGTGCCTCTGAGATCATTTCCGCATCCAGCCGCGGGGCAACGAAAACCGGCGCGGTTTGCTCTGCCACCTGCATTCGCCGGGCCTCCACGAAGCGCTCGGATGGGACTTTTCCGGCGAGGCCGGCAGCCGCCAGGTCGGCTCTGAAGGCATGTAATCGTGGATCCAGGTGGTCCGTCACTTTTGCGGGTCTTCTGCTTGTTCGACGATCATATCGGCAAGATAGCCCACATAGAGCGAGCCGGCGACCGTGCGTTGCACCAGGACATTTCTGCGGTCCTTGTCATCGCGGCGCCGGTTGACCAGGCCGAGCTTGCCCATGGCATCGAGCGCGCGGGTGATGACCGGTTTGGACACCCCCAGTTTCTCCGCAAGCCCACGCACGGTGTGCGGCGGCGCCTCCAGGTAAACCGTCAGCAGGATGGTTCCCTGGCGGGTTGACAGATCCGGCTTGTCGTCGCGCACAAGCGTGAGGTGCACGTCTTGCCAGAGACGCAAAGCCTGCTCGGTGGTGAGTTCGATGCTCATGGCGGAATGCATTGGGTTGACACGGGGAAACGGCGTCGTTTCGGAGCCGTTCTATTCTAACCGGGATGCAGCCTACCGCAAGAACTGAACGCGGCCGCCCATCCGGGAATTCACATCAGACTGGATAACGTTCACTCAAAAGCGCGAACAAGGCGCGGATAGCCTGCGCCTCACCGCCAAAGGGGCGCCCGGGCCGGGCAACCGGCGTCCAGCCGAAGATATCGAAATGGGCATAGGCGGTGGCATTGGAGACAAAGCGCTTCAGGAACAGGGCTGCGGTGACGGCACCGGCAAATCCGCCTTCGGAGATATGATTGACATCGGCAATCTTGCTGTCGAGCCAGCTGTCGTAGCGCGGCCACAGAGGCATGCGCCAGACCGGGTCGTTCTGCGCGGCTGCGTGGGTTGCGATGGATTGTGCCAGGGCGTCATCGTCGGTGAAGAAAGGCGGCAGGTCTGGCCCGAGCGCCACCCTGGCAGCTCCGGTCAAGGTCGCCATGTCGATGACAAGATCGGGGCTCTCTTCATCGGCGAGGGTCAACGCGTCGGCCAGCACCAGACGGCCTTCAGCATCCGTGTTGCCTATTTCAACGGTCATACCGTTGCGGCTTTGCAGCACATCGGAGGGCCGGAATGCGTTGGCCGACACGTTGTTTTCAACCGCGGGGATCAGCACACGCAGGCGCACCGGCAGTTTTGCCGCCATGATCATGGCGGCAAGCCCCAACACGTTCGCAGCACCACCCATGTCCTTTTTCATCAGTCCCATGGAACTGCCGGGCTTGAGATTGAGCCCACCGGTGTCGAAGCATACGCCCTTGCCGACCAGTGTCAGCTTGGGCTTGCGGGCCTGGCCCCAAACCATGTCGATCAGTCTGGGCGCCCGGTTGCTGGCACGGCCAACCGCATGGATCATCGGAAAGTTCTGTTTCAAAAGGTCGTCGCCCCGGACCACGCCGACCTTGGCCTTGTGGGTTCGTGCAAGGGTCTTGACCGCTGCTTCGAGTTCACCGGGGCCCATGTCCTCAGCCGGTGTGTTGATCAGGTCACGGGCCAGAAAGACGCCGTCGGCAATCCGCCGGACCGCCTTGGCGTCAACCCCTTCCGGGGCGACCAGATGCACTTTCCTGGCGGCAGGTTTGCGGTATCGTTCGAACCTATAGACATTGAGCGCCCAACCCAGAGCGGTGAGTGCGGGTTCTGACAGGCCGTCTTCAAATTCATAGATGCCGTCCGGCAATTCAGAACTCAACCGGCCGGGGAGAAACGGATCGCTTGGCGGGACCTTGGTTTCGACACCCAAGCCAAACAATACCCGGCCCAGACTGCCATTGCCGTCCGGGACCATCAGCGATTGCCCGGTGTTGGCCTTGAAGCCGTTCGCCTCGACCCAGCGCGACTGCATGGCCGCCATCTTGCGGCGCAATGGTTCGACCTCGCCTGACGCCACTGTTGCAATTGGCGTCACGGTTGCCTGTTTACCTTTGAGCTTGCGGCTGTTGCGATCGAGCAGGCTGTCTTTCACTTTGCGATCTCCCTGGGCGTGATCTGATATTGCCGGCACTTTAGTGAATTATTCAAACCCGGCAACGGTTATCCCCGCACCCTTGCGGGTCGCGGGATTCACCTCTGATTAAGGTTAATGAAATATTGTGACCACTCATTTCATCAGGGGGTTGGGATGCGATTCGTAGTGTCCCGCTATCGGTTTTCCGGAGTAGGTCGCTATGTCTGTGCAACGTTGCTCTAGAGTATCCACGCGTTTTCGCCCGTTCAGCCTTGGTCTTGCCCTTGCGGCGGCGATTGCCCTTTCGGCCTGTGCAAAAAAAGATGAACGGCCCGATGAGCTGCCGACCGACCCGGACGCCACCGGCAGTGTAAACGCGCGGCAAACCGCGCTCGAAAATACCCAGCGCTGGGCCAAATACTGGGAGAAACACCCAAACGATATCGATGCTGCACTCAGCTACTCCGCCCATTTGCGCGCCATGGGGTCAAATGACCAGGCGCTTGCGGTAGTGCGCAAAACATCCATGAGTAACCCCGAAAATCCGAAGATCCTCGAAGCCTATGGCAAACAGCTTGCCGCTGTGGGCCAACTGCCGGAAGCCAGCAAGGTGCTTTACAAGGCGATCGCCGTGGGCCAACCGACCTGGCAGCTTTATTCGTTGCAAGGCACCGTACTGGACAGAATGGGCAAGCATACCAAGGCTCAGGATTTTTATTTGTCGGCGCTCAAGCTTTCGCCCGACAACACCACGGTCATGAACAACAAAGCAATGTCGCACGCCCTTTCCGGTGACCCAAAGACCGCGGAAAAAGTCCTGCGTGTTGCCGTCAACAAGACCGACGACAAAAGCAGCGAGCGGCTGCGCCAGAACCTGGCGCTCATGCTCGGCCTGCAGGGCAAGTTCGACGAGGCCCGCGCGGTCCTGGCAAAGGTTCTGCCAGCGCACCTGGTCAAATCCAACATGGCCTATATCAAGAAAATGATCTCGCAGCCCAACACCTGGAAGCAGATCCAGTCGGCCAAACCCGCCAACAGCTAGCCTGTTGCCTTTCAGCCGCCCCGGGTCCATGTACTGAGGCAACGAACCGTTGCCGCCGGGGAGCCCGGCACGGGCGGTTGCGCTGCACGGGACAACTTCAATGAAAAGAGACAGAAAAGCCAAGATCGTGGCCACGCTGGGCCCGTCTAGCTCGGATGCGGAAATGATCCGCCGGTTGTTTGAAGCGGGCGTCGACGTGTTCAGAATGAATTTCAGCCACGGCTCACATGAAGATCATGCCCGCTTGCACGGGATCCTGCGGGATCTGGAACGCGAAACCGGCCGGCCGATCTGCATCCTGCAGGACCTTCAAGGTCCGAAAATCCGGATCGGCACGCTCAGGGATGACGGTTTTGAACTCGCGCGCGATCAAACTGTGCGTTTCGTGCCGGAAGGAACCGCAGGAGATGCCGACGCGATCCCTTTGCCGCACCCGGAGATCTTTGCCAGCATCATGCCGAAAAACGCCATGCTCATCGACGACGGCAAGCTGCGTCTCGAAGTCACGGCAGTCGGTGCCGAGACGATCGATGCGCGGGTTGTGGCGGGCGGCGAGATTTCCAACCGCAAGGGCGTCAACCTGCCTGACACCTTGCTGGACCTGTCACCATTGACGGATAAGGACCGCGAAGACCTCGCATTTGGGCTGGACCTGGGGGTTGACTATGTCGCGCTGTCTTTCGTGCAGAGACCCTCTGATGTCATTGAGGCGCAAGGACTGATCGGTAACCGTGCGGGGGTGATGACCAAGGTGGAAAAGCCGGCAGCAGTCGAACGGATCGAGGACATCCTTGCGCTCAGCGACGCAATCATGGTGGCGCGTGGAGATCTTGGCGTCGAAATTCCACCGGAAGATGTTCCGGGTCGTCAGAAAGAACTGATCCGTGCCTGCCGGCTGGCCGGCAAGCCGGTGATTGTTGCCACGCAAATGCTCGATTCGATGGTGCACACACCGACGCCGACACGCGCAGAGGCGTCAGACGTCGCCACAGCGATTTATGATGGCGCCGATGCAGTGATGCTGTCAGCGGAATCCGCGGCAGGCGATTATCCCGCCGAAGCGGTCAGTATGATGGACCGAATAATTACCAAGACCGAACAGCATTCCGCCTATCAGGCGATCATTCACGCGCTTGATCCCGATATCGAACCCTCAGCACAGCATGCGGTCTCAGCGGCTGCCGCCTTCGTCGCCCAGGGTATCGATGCCAAAGCGATCGTCGCGTTTACGTCCAGCGGCACCACCGCCTACCGGATCGCCCGGGAGCGTCCCGAGGTGCTAGTGGTGACGGTTACGCCGCATCAGAAAGTGGCGCGCCGTCTGGCGCTGCTGTGGGGGGCGTTTTCAGTGCAATCGGCGGAAATCCACGCCTATGACGAAATGGTCGACGAGGCTGTGAAGCATGCTCTTAAAGACGGTATCGCTGCACCGAACGACCAGATCGTGATCGTCTCGGGCGTGCCGTTCGGTGTGCCCGGATCAACCAACAATCTGCGTGTCGCCACGGTTTAGCGTACAACTTGAATGGCCGGCGAGATTACGGGACCGCCTGCAGCTTGATGTAGGCCGGGCCGAGAATCACGATGAAGATCACCGGCAGGAAGAACATGATCATCGGCACCGTCAGTTTCGGCGGCAGGGCTGCAGCCATCCGTTCGGCTTCCGCCATACGCATATCGCGGTTTTCCTGGGCCAGGACACGTAGTGCCTGTCCGACCGGCGTGCCATATCGCTCAGCCTGAATAAGGCTGGTTACCACCGCCTTGACGCCGGGAAGCCCGGTGCGCTTGCCGAGATTTTCATAAGCCTGCCGGCGTTCCTGCAGATAAGACAGCTCAGCGGTGGTCAGGCTCATTTCTTCCGCCAGATGGAGCGATTGCGAACCGATTTCCAACGCCACCTTGCTAAAACCACCCTCAACCGACATACCCGATTCAACGCAGATCAAGAGCAGATCAAGTGCATCCGGCCAAGCCCGCCGGATAGAATCCTGACGGCGCTTGATAATGTTCGCGATGAATATGTTCGGCAGATAAAAGCCGCCATACGCGCCGCCCAGAACAATCGCCATTTTGGTGAAAAGCGGAAACTCGTAATTGTTGAAGAAATACAGATAAGCCAGAGCGGCGCCAGCCGATAACAGGGGCAACGTTGCCCGGAAGAACAGAAAGGTGACGACATGCGATGGGGCGCGCAGACCGGCCATTTTGAGCCGGTCGCGGGTATCTTCCGTTTCCAGCAGACGGCTCAGATTCAGCTGCTTGACCAGCTGCTGCATATAACTGGTCGGCGTGGACCGCAGCTTTGCCTGGTTCTTGTCCCTCTCCAGCATCTCGCGGTGGCGCTGGCGCAACACTTCACGTTCGGTGGATACGTATTTCAGACGCGAACTCAGCTTGTCGGACTGCATCAGAGGCATCGCCAAGGTGAGCACACTTGCAAAAACCGAAACCGCGATGAGGATCGAGATCAACATCTGTGGTTCAAGAATGGTTCCAATCATTGCCATCACGGTTCAGGTATCCTTCTGTCGCTGGCTAGAAATCAAAGTTGATCATTTTGCGCATCACCATGACACCGCAGAACATCCAGAAGGCGGAGCCCGCAAGCATCATCTGGCCCAATTCTTCGGTCCAGAGAAGCGCAATGTATTCGGGCGTGGTGAGGTAGACCAATCCCATGATCGAGGGCGGAAGGGCGCCGATGATGGCTGCGGAGCTTTTTGCTTCCTGACTCATCGAGCGGATCTTGCCCTGCATCTTTTTGCGGTCCCTGAGAACCTTTGCCAGGTTGCTCAGCGCTTCACCCAGATTGCCGCCTGACTTCGACTGGATGGCGACAACGATGGCCATGAAGTTGACTTCGGACAGGGGCATGCGGTCATACATGCGTTCCAGGCCCTGATCGAGCGGCACACCAAGCTTTTGACCCTCGATCACCTGTTCGAACTCCGGGCCGACCGGGTCGGGGCTTTCCTGCGAAATTACCCGCAAGGTATCGTTGACCGGCAGACCGGCCCTGATGCCGCGGACAATCACATCGATGGCATTGGCAAATTCATCGAGAAACTTTGCCTGCCGGCGTTTCTTAAGATGGTTGAGGAACCAGCGCGGCAACCCGAGTGAGGCGGCAAATGCCGCGCAGAGAGCGATCGGCCATTGCAGGCCGCCCAGCAGGGTGGCAAATCCGAAGAACAGTCCGCAGACCATGCTCAACATCCAGAACACGGCCGGTGTGATCGAGAGGCCGGCTTGCGGGATCAAAGCTTTGAGCGTAACCCGTGTTTTCTTCTTTTTCTGGTTGTCTTCCATCTCCTTGAGGGTTTTATGCATCTGCTTGCGACGCTGGTCACGGCCATGCCGTTCCAGATTCGCATTAGACCGCATTGTCCTGCCCTTTTGTCCGGTAGCAACCTTGGCCATACGCTTGTTGGCCCGGGCCTCACCGGAAAGGAACGGATAGAGAAGTACATAACCGACGCCGCCGACACTGATGGCGGCCATAAACGCGACTGCAATGATGGTTACATTGTTACCAAACATGGTTTAGCGGCCTCCTCAGCCCAGGTCGGCAGATCGTACTTCCGCCTGCTCAAGGGCGCGCGCCAGATTCAATTCTTCGTTGAAGTAACGTGCGCGTTCCCAGAATTTGGGCCGCGCAATGCCGGTCGAACGGTGATGACCGATCACCTGACCATTCGGGTCTTCGCCGGTGATGTCATAGACAAAGATGTCCTGGGTGGTGATGACATCACCTTCCGAGCCGATAATTTCAGTGACATGGGTGATGCGCCGTGAGCCGTCGCGCAAACGCGCCGCCTGAACGATGACATCGACCGCACCGATGATCATTTCCTTGATCGTTTTGGACGGCAGAGAGAAGCCACCCATGGTGATCATACTTTCCAGACGACTGAGAGCTTCACGCGGGGTGTTGGCGTGGAGCGTTCCCATGGAGCCGTCGTGACCGGTGTTCATGGCCTGAAGCAGATCGAATGCCTCGGGTCCACGCACCTCGCCGACGACGATCCGCTCGGGACGCATACGCAGGCAGTTCTTGACCAGATCACGCATGGTGATCTCACCTTCGCCTTCCAGGTTGGGAGGCCGTGTTTCAAGACGCACCACATGTGGTTGCTGCAATTGCAGTTCGGCGGAGTCTTCGCAGGTGATCACCCGCTCCTCTTTCTCGATGAACCCTGTCAAGGCGTTCAGGAGCGTGGTCTTACCGGAGCCGGTACCTCCGGAAATCAAAACATTACAACGGCATTTGCCGATGATGCCGAGAATGGCCGCGCCTTCCGGAGAGATTGACCCAAAATTGACAAGCTTCTCCATGGTCAGCTTGTCTTTTTTAAACTTACGAATGGTCAGTGCGGGTCCATCGATCGCCAATGGGCCGACAATGACGTTGACACGACTGCCGTCCGGCAGGCGGGCATCACAAATCGGGCTCGATTCATCGACCCGGCGGCCGACCTGCGAAACGATGCGCTGGCAGATGTTCAGAAGTTGGTTATTGTCACGGAAACGGACGCCAGTGTCCTGAACCTTACCATCGACTTCGATGTAGGTGGTCGCTGCACCATTGACCATGATATCGGCAATGTCGTCGCGCGCCAGAAGCGGTTCGAGCGGTCCGTAGCCGAGCACATCGTTGCAGATATCCTCGAGCAGGTCTTCCTGCTCGGCAATACTCATTACCACATCTTTGATGGCAATGATTTCCGTCACGATGTCGCGAATCTCATCGCGCGCGCTGTCGCGGTCAAGCTGGGCCAGTTGGGTAAGATCGATGGCGTCGATCAGGGCATTAAAGATCGTCGTCTTTATGCTGTAATAGTCGTCAGAGCGACGCACGCCTCCCGAACCGCTCTGCTGAGCGGCAGGTTCCTGGGACGCTTTCGGCGGTGTCTCTACCGGTTCGGCCGGCTGAGCGGGCGCCGGATCCATAGGCGGAAGATCGGTAACCTCCTCGCCGGCCGCAGGATGAACAGGCGCCGCCGCCGGTGCCAGTTCCGCAAGCGGCGGTGCAACGTCGGGTGGAGGGGCGGGATCTGTATCGCTGCGTTTTCCGAACATCAGTTACTATCTTTCTTGAACGAGAACTTCCCGAGCAAGGGCCCTAAGAGGGACTTGGGTTCCTGTATGGCCTCTTCGCGCCCGCACATCAGTGCAGCGAGAGAACGCAGGCTCGACGCCGTCTTGGAGTTTTCGCCAATCTCTTCGATCATCTGGCCGTTATTGGCCGCCGTGCCGAAAAGCTGAGGGTCATAAGGGATGATGAGCGTCGGTTCGATATCCAGCGCCTTGGTGAAATCCTGAGGTGCGATTTCGGGCCGTTTCGGAACGCCGACCTGATTGAGCACAAGGCGGGGATCGAAGTCGTTCGGCCGATCGGCCTTGGCGGTGTCGATCAGGTTTTTCGCGTTGCGCAAACTGGCGAGCTCGGGAATCGCCGTGATGACGATTTCATCCGCGCCGAGCAGGACGCTTTTTGCCCAGGGCGTCCAAACATGGGGGACATCGATGACCACCGTGGGCACGTTCTGGCGCACCACGCTGATGATCGATTCGAGAGCTTCGGCATCGAATTCATAGTCGCGGTCGATCGCACCTGGAGATGCGAAAAGGCTGAGGCGATCGGTACATTGGGTCAACAGCCGCTCCAGCAACACCTCATCCATGCGTTCAGGCGAGCTGAGTGCTTCTGCAATGCCCTGCGGCGGATCCTGATTGAAGTTGAGGCCTGCTGTGCCGAACGGCAGATCGAGGTCAACAACCACGGTGTTTTCTTTCTGGTGTTCGGCAATCGCCCAGCCGACATTATGCGCAATCGTGCTGGAGCCTGCGCCGCCGCGGGCGCCGACAAAGCAGATGACGCGCCCGACCGGAGCCGTTTCGGGATCATTATAGAGGTTCGATATGCTCTCAATGATCTGCAACTGGCTGATCGGGGCAACAATGTATTCGCTGACACCTTCACGCATCAGTTCGCGATACAGAATGACATCGTTGAGATGTCCGATCACGATGACCTTGGTGCCAGGATCGCATGACTGCGCCAACTCGCCTAACTCTGCGAGCAGATTGTCCCGGTCACTGGTTGATTCCACGATCAACAGGTTAGGAGACGGCGCATTCGTATAGTAGTTCGCCGCCGCAATGATACCGCCCAGCTGCACACTGGTCTGTGCCCGGGACAACCGCCGGTCCGTCGACGCGGTGTCGACAATGGATGCGGTCTCTTCGGTTTCGCAAAACGCCTGAATTGAAATCCGGGGCACCGAACCGATCACAGCGGATGAAAACGCTGAACCGGACAGCGGCGTCTGCTGGTCGGATTCGCCAGCAGGTAGCGCCATATCGCCCATGACATATTCGGGATCATCGAGCTCGAAGGCAGGATCATCCCTATCGAACACCGTCTCTTGCTCATCAAGTATCGGAGTGCCCATTGGAAGAGCTGGATCATTCATTGGCCGACCTCGCTTACTCCGCCTTCTTCACTGGCGGTGGTATCAGCTTCAGTTGCCGCCCCTTGGCGGTATTTCTCCATAACGACGTCACGTCGTCCGGCATGCAATGGCGTCATCGACCTTGGCGTCACCAGATCGCGCGGATTGGCGACCATGGCTGCCAGGTTGTGTTGCGCCGTACAGCCAAAGTTCGGATGCGGTTGGTTGTCGTAAGTCACCGCAAGGTTCTCTGACCAGTTGCCGCAATCCGGAGCCACCGCGATGTAACTTTCAAACGACATCGTGATTGGCGCCGTGGTTCCGGCCGCACCTTTGGGATAATATCCGTATATCACTGCCGTATCGTTAATGCCCTGATCGGCCAACATACGGTGCAATTCAGTGACAGCTGCAGCCATGGACGCCTTGTGACGCGGCCTGCGTGGCGCAATGACCGCCAACTGTCCGGTGCCAGAAGAGCGATACTGGGCCAGGAACTTCAGTACGTCAGCCCGCACGTCACTTGGCAGCCTGGACATGTTCCGCCTTACCGGGACCTCCACACTGACCGCGTTCTTACTGACCGCGATCGGATAACGCTCATGTGGAATGATCGGTGCGTATGGCGTCGCGATCGGCTCGATATTGCCGGCACAGCCTGCGAAGAGAACGGCCACCGCTAGCGTCATGATCATGGCAGCCGGCTTACGATGCATTTTACTTTTAAACTTACTCATCAACTTGTCCCCGCCTGCACATTAATCGACAATAAAACCAACATTTCCGTGATACTCACCTTCGGGTTCAGGCCCACCATTCACGCCATAAACCTTGTTCAGCCAACCGAAGAAATAGCCCTGATGATCGGTCGACACATTGACCCGGTGATCCGGTGTGGTCAGCTGATCGCGGCTGACCGGATCGACGATGAAGGGTGTAATGATGATCACCAACTCGGTCTCTTCATTCTGGAAGTCACGGCTGCGGAAGAGCGTCCCCAGGACTGGAACATCCTTGATGCCGGGAATGCCATTGAGCTGTTGCTTGTGCGCTTCCTGGATCAGACCGGCCATCACAAGAGAGCCACCACTGGGCAACTCGACCGTCGTGCTGGCGCGACGAACGCGCAGGCCCGGGATGGTGATACTGGCGGTCGTGGAGGACGAACCAAGAGAGAAACCTTCAGTCGTGAGCTCCGAAACTTCCGTGGCAACCTTCAAATTGATACGGCCTTCGGTCAACACGATCGGGGTAAAGCCGAGGCCAACACCGAACGGCTTGAACTCGATTGTGATACCTTCATCGGTGGATGCCACCGGGATAGGGAATTCACCACCTGCCAGGAAGTTGGCGGTCTCACCGGACACCGTGGTCAGGGTCGGCTCGGCCAATGTACGCAACAAGCCGTTACGTTCCATGGCCCGGATCACCGCGCCGACAGTGTTGCCGCCAAAGGATTGCTGAACGTTCAGATTAGTACTGCTCAGCAAGCCATTTGCCAGGGTGAACGGATTGGCGGTGGCGAAATTGACGATCGTCGAACCAATATCGAGCGCGGCATTCAGATCGACGCCCATCTGCTTGAGAACCGTCCTTTGAATCTCAGCAATGGTGACCTTCAACATCACCTGGTCCTTGCCGGCGATGGTCAGCATATTGACTACCCGGGAAATAAACTTGTGGTCGGCGTCCGTTGTTCCCTCGCTGGGCGCGACGAAGCGCGCGGCGATATCGGTCGCCATTCTGGATTGCTGAGCGCTGTTGACCGAACCGGTCAGAATGAGGCTGTCGTTCATCGATTCGATGCGAATGTCAGCGGTCGGGAGCAGGCGCTGATAAGCCTCATGCAACATCGTCGTGTCGCGTTCAACGCTGATATCGAGGCTGAGGATCTGGCGGCCTTCGGCGTCAAAGAAAAACACGTTGGTCTGCCCTATGGCCATGCCTGTCAGGTAAACCATACGTGCCGTGCGAACCACCGCGTCAACAACCGTCGGGGCTGACGCCAGGACATCGCGGGCTGGAACCGGCAGACGGACGATCATCGACTTGTTAAGGCCGATTTTGACCGTACGTGTCTGCTCGCCGGCAGCGACATCCATATACTGGGTTGAGACATCCGCTGCCTGGGCAGAAGCCACAGGCTCCATATTGCGATCGATTGCAACAAGTGGAACAAGCCATATGGCGAGGCCCAAGAGCATTGCATTTAAAGCGCGTTTTGACATGATTTTGCTCATAAATTGGGGAACAGCACTCGACATTCGCCGCGTCCTTACTTCCTGGTGTTGACAGTCGAGGCAATGCCGTAGCGCAGCATTGTGATCTTGCCGCGGTTGCGGTCGCCATCGGTCAGCGAGCCGGTAGACACCGGTCCCATTTCACCTAACGCGGTGTTCGACGATTCCATGATGCTCCGAAGCGTCAGAGAAATGTCGCCCATGGCTTCAGCGAGCGCCAACATCTCCGACTGTTCAGGTTTCAGCTCAAGCGTTGCGGTTTTGCCGATGGCAACCTGCTCGCCCTTTTCGCTGTCACTAAAAGTCTGGTCGATTGCCAGCACACGGACATTCTTAAGTACCGTGTCGCTGACATGCTCTTCATTGCCGCCGGACGCGTTGGATCGGAGCCTGCGGGTCAACAGAACGTCAACCCGGTCATTCGGCAAGATGAACCCGCCGACACCGGATTCGACCGAAATCTTGACCGATATGGCGCGCATGCCCTTGGGCAATATCGCCGCCATGAATCCGCCCTGACCCGGCCGGATGACTTTTTTATCGATGATCGGCTCACCGCTGACGAACGGCACGCGAACCGTTGCTCCGGCAAAGGAACTCGCGGCATCAGGCTTTGAGGTTTTGGTAATGAGATGGCCGCTCAGCGCCGACTTGGGCCATTCCTGCCATCTCAGATCACCACCGGAAATCAGAGTTCCAAGGTTGATATCTTTTGCCGCGACCAAGACTTCAACGGACTCGATCTTGGGACCTTCCACAACCGTCACTTGCGTGGCTCCGGTCATGCTTTTGACCAGAAACGCTGCTCCAATTGCGGTCACTAGAGCCAAACCCAGGACTGCAATACGTGCTTTATTCATTGTACACACCCAAAGTGAACTGACTGACATGAGAGGCCCACGCCTCTGATGGATATTTGAACGCGGAATGGTCAAATTAGAGTTAACGGAAAAGAAGAGGTGTGTTGTTTCTTTCCGACCATGGGCGATAGTGCGACACTAAATCGTCCAGGCGCTGCTGGACGCATGACGCGCAAAAATGTCGGTGGACCCGACTTCATGAAAAGAAAACCGTCGTTGCCGTCAAACGCAGCAGCTGTGGATTCCCGAAGTTCAGCCGGTAATACCGAGAAGAAGCGGGACGAGAGAGGTTCCGGGATAAATCACCAAGCCGGCCACGGCGAGGGCGATGCCATAAGGTACGCCATGTCCTGCACTGTGTAATCTGACCGCCCAGGGCTGTTGCTTGAGATAGGCTGGAAGCGGCAAACCGCGCACCACGATAACCAAGAAAGTCAACGCACCGCCAGCCAGCGCTGCCCATAAAGCGTATTCGAACAGAGGCGACCAACCGAGCCAGATTGCCGTCGCGGCAAAGAACTTGGCATCGCCGCCGCCAATCCAGCCCATGGCAAAAAGCCCGAACCCGACCAAAAGCATCGCGACGCCGGCGGAGACATGCATGATGATCTGCTCAGTGCCAATGCCGCAATAAATGGCAACCACCAGGAACGCCAGGGCAAAACCCACGGTAAGCCGGTTGGAAATCTTCATGGAAAAGAAATCTGATGCCGCGGCGAAAACCATTGCAGCTGGAAAAACCGAAAACAGAATAAACTCAAACACGACGACACCACTCACTTTTAAATTGTCGTTGACCGTTTCCAGCAAAAGGCTCTCACATCCGGGTAAATTCGCGGTAAATCAGCACCTCAAGAAACGGCGCACAGAAAACGAACTACCGGGCGGCCAAACAAAAAAAGGACCGCCGGCCTAGGCCGGCGGTCCGATCGTGCCTCCCTGTCAGAAGTCTCGTTTGGAGAACGGCTGACAAGTCTAGCTTTACGCTATGTTCTACTGAAGGTCGGCAGAAACAGTCGTGAACAGAGCGGTCAGGTCGGTACCAACCTGGTTCACGGCAACGATGATCGCGACGGCAATACCAGCAGCGATAAGGCCATACTCAATCGCGGTTGCACCAGACTCTTCTTTAGCAAACTGAACAATCTTTTTCATTATTTGACTCCTTAGATACTCAGGTTTGACAGCACCAGTTCTCCTTGCCAACCATCTTGCCTGTGGCAGTCTTGAACTGTCATCAACATATTCGACACCTGTTACGATGAAGTTAAAAAATAGAAATACCACCCATCTTATATACATGCGCGCCACTAGTTACGGTTAATCTCTGGTTTATAACGCGCTACTCTGTCATAATTTCTAGTATTACACTCTTTCTTTCGAGTTAATATTCAAATTTTTGGAAATTGTAGGAAGTTTTCCCGAAAACCAGCCCAATCTAACAAGCCAATTGCACGGATACAGCGCCTGTGTTCGAAATCGTTGACCTTGCGAGTTCTTCGCGCCTGTGGGTCCGGCAGCGGCAAAAACGTCGCTCGTTGCACCGGCCAGGCGTCGCACAGCAATCAAGTCTCGCGGCAACAACACGCAAACGCACAACATCAATTCGGCAGGTGGTGTGAGGAAAGCGGTCCGAAACTCCATTCCGTAAGAGTTCCTTCACCATTTCAGGCGTTAATTGGCGCAGAAGTTATTGGCGTATCGGTTGGGAAAGGGTCACCTCATGCTCAGAGGTTCGTTGCAAAGCAACACATATAAGTGGATGGCGGCAGCCATGCTGATCAGCATTGCCGCTTTGGTTATCGGTATCTCCGGTGAGGCGCACGCGCAAAGCAGTGTGCTCGTCAAGGCGGATGAAGCCAGCGTCGTTCCGCTGGTGAAAAACCCCGCGACAGTGGTCGTCGGAAACCCGGGCATTGCGGATGTGTCGGTCCAGAACGGTAATCTGCTGGTTGTCATGGGCAAAAACTACGGCACGACAAACGTCATCGCGCTGGATGGCACCGGTGAACAGATCGCCGAATTCGAGGTCAGCGTTACAACAGGCGGACGGCACGAAGTTTCATTACATAGGGGATCCATTGCCCGGATCACCTATAATTGTGCACCGACCTGCGAACGCGAGCTCAATGTTGGCGACGGGGTTCCGGAGTTCGAGCAGATCTTCAAGCAGATCACCAACAAGACTCTCATTTCGAATCCGGATACGGAGTCTCCATCGGAAAACAATTGAGCAACGCAGATCACAACGCTTCAAAATGCCCGGCACAGCCGGGCATTTTTGTTTTGACCGTATACATATGCCAACTCTGGAAGCAACCAGCCTAACTCCTTATACCTAAGGTCGTTAAAATTTATTGCTTTGTTAACAAAGTAAAATCACGGTTTCGTAACAACTGCTCCGTATAAAAAGGCATCAATAAAAATTCGGCTTGTAATCAAGACAAAAAAACAGCCGTCATTTGTCGGAGGCCCAAACGGTGAAACACCCCCAGCAGACAACTGAGGCTCCTAAATCGAAACACGCCGTTCGCCGGGGATTTCTCGGGCGATTCCGGCGGAATGCAGAAGGCGCGACCGCCATTGAATTCGGCCTGGTCGCCCTGCCGTTCATTACCCTGCTTGTTTCGATATTCGAAACCGCGCTGATATTTTTCACGCAGGCAGCACTCGATTCCGGAGTTGCCAATGCCGGCCGCATGGTGCGTACCGGACAAGTGCAAGTCCAGGGTCTGTCTGAAGACCAGTTCAAGACGATGGTGTGCAACAGCCTGGCCGGTTATCTGGACTGCAATAACCGACTGACAGTCGATGTCAGGAGTTTTACCAGTTTTGCCAGTGTTGTCCTGCCGCCGGCGCTTGACGGAGATGGCAATCTCAACGGCGGTACGCAGTTTTCACCCGGCGCGTCCTCGGATGTGGTCATCGTCCGCGCATTTTACGTTTGGGACCTGATGATGCCTGGCGCACTTACCGGTATGTCCAACATGTCCAGTTCGAAACGTCTGCTGGCTGCGGCATCCGCCTTCCGTAACGAACCCTTTTAACGGCAACGAGGAGCGATCCCGATGGTCAAGTTTCTCACTAAGCGTGCAAAGAACGGACAAGCCAGTTTCTGGAAACTGTTCGAACGCGACGAACGCGGTGTGTCGGCGATCGAGTTCGCCATGCTGTTTCCGCTCATGGTGACAATGTATTTCGGCTCGATCGACATCAGTCAGGTCCTGACCGCCGACCGCAAGACCACGGCTTTGGCGAGCACCATGGCTGACCTGGTCGCACAGGCGGACACCCTGAACCGCGCCGACCTGGACGACATTTACGCCGCTGCCGCGGAAATTATCAGTCCGTTCTCCGCCACCGACTTGTCAATTGTCGTGACAAGCGTCGAGGTGGACGGTGCCGGTGACCCGGTGGTTGGCTGGAGCGATGCCTATCACGGTTCTCCGCGGTCGAGCATGGGTGGCCTGACCATACCGAACGGCATGATCGCCGATGGCGGCAGCGTCATCGTCGCCGAGGTCTCCTATCTCTACGATTCCATTATCACGAAGTTCGTCGGTAACGACTTTGAACTCGACGATTCGTTTTTTCTCAGGCCCCGTAAGGGTGACAAGGTTGTCTTCGAACCCTAAGACTACCGCCTGACAGGAACTGCGCATATCGGACCCGCCCTTTGGCGGGTCCTTTGCTTTCCGGAATGCAAAGCTCCTGCTTCGTGCTTTTCCCGCCCAATAAAATATGTGAGTGTCGCGCTCTGCGAAGCCGATCATATTGTTGATTCAACTCAGCGCCCGTCCCGTTTCACTTGCCGCGCTGCCTTAACCGTAAAGAAAGGTCATCGCGTGGCGCTGGGCGCAACTGAACACTCCGGGCACCCGGGACATCGCGTTCGGGCTTGGTCGGTCTGGGCGCTGGCCGCAGCGGCCTTTGGCTTTGCTTTTTTCATGCGTGTTTCGCCGAGCGCCATGGGCGACGATCTGATGCGTGACTTCGCTGTTGGAGCAGCGGTCCTGGGCAATCTGTCGGCAATCTATTTCTACATCTATGCCGGTTCTCAAATTCCGATCGGTGCATTGATGGACCGCTGGGGTCCGCGCCTGATGATCACCCTCTCCATCGGTCTGGCTGCGGTCGGAGCTGGAATCTTTGCGATTGCGGAGATCCTTTACGTCGCCTATCTCGGGCGGTTCCTGATCGGTGCGGGATCAGCATGCGCATTTGTCGGCGGCCTGATCCTGGCAGGGCGATGGTTCCCGCCCCACCGGTTCGCCATGATGTCAGGCCTGACCATGCTGGGTGGCATGACCGGCGGCATGTTGGGACAAGGACCGCTTGCGTCCCTGGTCGATGCGTGGGGTTGGCGAACCACCATGCTCGCAAGCGCCGGTTTCGGGGCGGCGCTGGCGCTGCTGGTTTGGCTGATCGTACGTGACGACCCATCGCCAGGGACTGCGTCCAGCGTCTCGGTAAAGAGCCGCGGCGACACCTTACGCGGCGTCAAGGAGACTTTATCCAACTTCCAGATCTGGTTCGTCCTGGCAGTGGGGGCATCGTTCTCGGGCCCGTTGCTGGCGTTCGGCGCGCTGTGGGGAGTGCCCTATCTCATGGTCAAATTCGGCCTGGAACGGCCTGATGCAGCGCTCTACACCTCGCTCAACCTGCTCGGCTGGGCGCTCGGCGCACCGCTTGGCGGCTGGCTGTCTGATTTTGTGGGGCGGCGCAAGGCGCCATTGCTGGTGGCAGGCCTGCTCAATATTGTTTGCCTGGCAATCCTGTTCTATCTGCCGGGCATTCCGCTGACGGTAACCGCAGGTCTCATCTTCGCCGTCGGCACCTTGAGTGGCACCATGGTGATTACCTATGCCCTGGCGCGTGAAATCACACCGCCGGCAACCCACGGTACGGTCACCGGTTTCATCAATATGGGCACCGTTGGTGCCGGGGCCATCCTGCAACCGATCATCGGCCTGCTGCTCGACTGGCAGTGGGATGGCCGCATAGTTGACGGCGCCCGGGTCTATGCGCTGGAGGCCTATGACACCGCATTCGCCTGCCTGATGGTCTGGGCCGTGCTCGGCGTGGTTTCCCTGGCGTTCCTGCGGGAGACCCATTGCCGGCCGGCCGTTGCGTGAACCTGAAATTACCCCGTAACAATTCCTTGCCGCCGCATGATAGTGCTGCATGAAGGGCAGTGTTTAATCGATTATATGCAAATTGGCTGCTAGGCAGATATTTGTAAGAGCGAATCACCGAAAGACCCGACGCCATGTGGGATGAACAGAGGCGGCACATTATCCTGTGTCTGGCACTCCTGTTCGTGACTATTGTTGGCACAGCAAGCGCTGGAAGCGCGCCTCCGGCTGCTAACGGGAAATCAGTCGAGCTGACCACGCTGGAACAGAGATGGCTCGATGCCAACCCGGTCATCAAGGTCGGGATCGACAATGCCTGGCCACCCCTGGAGTTTGTCGATGAGGCTGGAACCTACCGGGGCATGGCGGCGGAGTATCTGGCGCTTATCGAACAGCGCCTTGGCATCCGGTTCGAGATCGAGAAACAAGCACCGTGGCCAGATGTGGTCAAAGCGGTCGAAGCAGGCGAACTGGACGCATTCTCGCTCGTCGCCGAGACCCCTCAGCGATTGAAGTTTCTGGAGTTTACCCGCACCTATCTATCCTTTCCCTATGTGATTGTCACCCTGGAGGATGCCGGGTTTGTGGACGGACTAGAGGGGCTGCGAAATCGTAAAGTAGCGGTCGTCAACGGATATGCCATCCACGACATTCTCAAACGCAATCACCCTGATCTGGACTTGCATCTTGTGGAAACCGTAGACGCCGGGCTGGAGGCGGTCATCGTCGGTGAAGCCTATGCGCTGGTCGGCAATCTTGCGGTTATCAGCCATATCATCAGAAATGGCGGCATCACAAATCTCAAGGTTGCCGGACAAACACCCTACCGCTCCAACCTGGCGATGGCATTCCGCAATGACATTGCCGCTGTGGTGCCGATCATCAACAAAGCGCTGTTATCGCTCACCGCGGCCGAAACCGATCGTATCTATGACCGGTGGATAAGGATCCAGTTTGATCGGCGGCTGGACACGACGACTTTGCTGCAGGTGATTGGGGGAAGCCTCGCTGCGATACTCATCATTTTTATGTGGAGCCGGCGTCTGCAGAAGGAAATTCGCCAGCGCAAGTCGGCTGAGGCGCGCATACAGGAAGCGCTGAGCGAGGCGGAAACCGCAAATCGATCGAAATCCGAGTTTCTTGCATCGATGAGCCATGAGATCAGAACACCAATGAACGGCGTTCTCGGCATGGCAAGCAATCTCCTCACCTCGGACCTTACGCCGAAACAGCGTATACAGGCGCAATCGATTAAAGAATCGGGCGACGCGCTGCTGACGCTGCTCAATGAAATTCTCGATCTGTCCAAAATCGAAGCCGGCCATGTCGAATTGGAAATGCTGGAGTTCGACCTCAGGAAGCTGATTGCCAGTGTGGACACGGTGTGGCGCTCTCAGATGAGTGCCAGGGGACTGGATTTTTCTGTCGAGATTTCCAACGACGTACCACCGGTACTGATAAGCGATCCGACGCGCATTCGTCAGATTTTGTTTAATCTGGTGAGCAATGCCGCCAAATTCACCGAAACCGGCACCGTAACGATCACAATCACAACACAGCACTTGCATGAAAACCGACTGAAACTGAATTTTGCGGTAACCGATACCGGGATTGGAATTGCGCCGGACGTTTTGCCAAAGATATTCAGTTTGTTTGGCCAAGCGGACAAGTCGGTGACCAGAAAATTTGGCGGGAGCGGCCTTGGACTTGCGATCAGCAAACAGTTGTCAGAGTTGCTCGGTGGAGAAATCGGGGTCGACAGCACGCCGGGCAAGGGGTCCACATTCTGGTTTGCTGTCAGTTGTTCTGTCGGTGATAGAAGCGCTCTGGATGCCCTGTACCAGGCTGAACAAACCGAAACACCTGTAGCCGGTGATCCAGCTCAGGCACGGCGTATCCTGGTCGCTGAAGACAACCATATCAATCAACAGGTCATCCAGATGATGCTCGAACATGGCGGCCATGTGGTTGACTGTGTGGCAAATGGGATCGAGGCGGTGAGCGCAGTCCTGCGGGCGCGTTATGATTTGGTTCTGATGGACATTCAGATGCCGGAGATGGATGGGGTAACGGCGACAAAGAGAATTCGCGCTCTGCCGGGTGCCGTTGCCGATATACCGATCATTGCCCTCACCGCCAACGCTATGAAAGGCGATCGCGAGAGGTATCTGGAAGCGGGGATGACAGGATATGTTCCCAAGCCGGTTGACATAACGACCCTGTTTGCGACGATCGCCAAATACAGCGCTCCAGTTCCAGCCGACAGCGAAGTGACGCCAATCCCCGCAACCGCACCGGTCGTGGACGAGCATCTGCTGCAGCGGTTTGAAGCAGTGGTTGGAAGAACCAAGGTGAACGATATCATCAATGCGGTCGCTGCCGATTTTGCCGAATTTCAGGATGCCACATCACAGAGCGTCCAACTGGAGGATCGCGACGAAATCAGCCGCCGGGCGCATGTCTTTTCGAGCACCTTTGGACAACTGGGCGCCATACGCGCGCAAACACGAGCCAATTTGCTCGCCACAGCCACCGCTGGAGACGACGTGCGACACTTAAACGGCTGTATTCTGGCACTTATCGATGCCGGTCGAGAGGCACTGGACAAATTGACCCAACCGGCCCGGTTCTCAACAGAAGCACCGGCAACAGCGTCCCGGTTAGAAGAAGCAGGCAGCACCGGGCTGTGATGGCACATCGCTGATCAATTATCTTGAATTGAAGTAATTCAAATTGGCAACCGGTTCTTAAGTCAGACGTTACGGCTGGGAAGGTATCTTTAGGGCAATTACCTGCTGCACGAAGCAGTCTTTTTCCCGTCACATTAGCCAGTGAGTTGAGAACCGCCATGGGTGTTGCACAAACTATCAGATTGAAACGCGACGTCACCTTCGTCTGCGTGGCCTGCCTTCTCTATCTGATCCCGCCTGCCAATCTGATCTGGGGCCAGTCAGGGTTCGTCGCCGGCATAATCGGCTTTTGCCTCGGCGCCCTGGTGGCAATGATCCCGTTCGGGGACCTTGTCTGCAGCTATTGCTCGCACTCATTGCTGGAAAAGACCAGCGCGCGCGGGCTCAAATGGTATTCGTTGTCAATTCCCGATGTGTGCCCAAATTGCAACCGGGACCTAACACGGGAATACGACCCGGCAAATCTGCCGCTCAACAGCGGATATGGCGCGTTGCACCAATAATTCGTATTCTGGAGAGCTTTAGTCTGCGTAGGGCTCGACCGCCAATCGTGACTTAAGCCAACCTGGCCCGCGGGCGCTGCCGAGCATGCCTTCGGATACGTCGATGACGCTTAGATAACCGAACCGTGCAAGGGCGGCCGACATTATCCGCGAGCGAACGCCACTGGCACAGATCAGCGCCAATCGTTTGGTCTTGTCACCGCCGGTGAGCGCCTGAAGCCTGGCCATGAAATCCGGCAGGTGCATGCTGATGGCATGCGCTCCCGCGCCGATCCCTGTCTCACGCCATTCCACCGGCGAGCGCACGTCAATCAGCAGTATTTCCCGCCTGGCCGCCATGTCATGGGCCTGCTGAACCGTGATCCAAGCGGATTCGCCGGCCCGCACCGGCCCCGACAGCAAGAGTGTGAAACACAGAAGTACGATGAGCCAGGCCGGGGACAAACGTTTCATCAGTCCAGATAGGGTTGGCGTGCTCATAGCGGCAATCTTATCATTGGCAATCAGAAAATTGAGGTCACTTTCCTGCGACGCGGCAAAATATACTAATTCGCGCAAATTTGGCGTAAGTTACACCATGCGCACATTGTACAACCTGTTGTTCTTCGTTACGGCCATCCTGTTGTCCGCGGGAGATGGCGTTGGCGGCGAGTGGACCAGCGGCGGGTTCTCCTTCAGCGACGAACTGGGCGGATTTGAGATCCGATCCGTGTCAGGCTCCGGTACGCGGGACGACCCGATCGTGGTTGTGCAGTATTTCCACGTCACCGAACCGGTGACCCTGGTGATCCGCACTCTGGGAAAACCGGACGCCAAGGGAAACCTGAAAGCGCAATCCTTTGTCCAGTTCTCCCTGGTCACCGTGGTCACCAATATCAGCAAAAAGAACTGGGCCGGATTCGATCTGGAACTGCAGGAACAGCAGGGCAAGCCGAGCGTCTATGTGGACGGGCTTTCGTTCGATCAGCTGAACACTTTCGGCGACCGGGTATTCACCTCGGATCGGTTTTCCAGGTTTTCGGATCTGATCGAACCGTTTGACCGGATCCGGTTTGAAAACGGCGCCGTCAATCCCAACGACACGGTGCGCTTCCAGGTTTTCATCACCGACGTAACGCCGGTCAAGGTGTTCTATCTATTGCAGGATCCGCAAATCCTCATGGCGGAACGGCCGACGACCGGTGGTGTCAAATTCGCCCGGTTCGAACCTGACTGACCGGGGCCCTAAGCAGGATCACGCCTGAGCGGCTGAGACATGCAGTGAATGCCGCCGCCGGCATGGAGGAACATGGACGCATCGGGATCATAGACCGTGAAACCCATGGCGCGCAGCTTGGTGTTCAAATCCTTGCTGGAGGCCGGTGACAAGACCCGGTCATTACCGAGCGACATGACATTGCAGCCCAGATTGATGGTATCCCTGAAGCTGACCGGCACAATTTCGATTTTCTTGGATTTCAGCCAGTCGACGATGCTTTCATCAGTGGTGTCGAGGCAGACGGCGGCGCATTTCTCCGACAACATGCATACCATCAGGTCGATATGGACATAGAAACTGTCGATCGGGGCATATTTGATTTCCCAACCTTCCTTGGTGAACCAGTCGCCGATTTCGCGCGCTGCGATCTCTTCGCAGCGCAATCCGGTATAGCCGATAAGGGCACAGCCGGGGGCAATCATGTTGAAGTCGCCGCCTTCGAAATTGCCGGCGGTCACCATGTCGTAGACCGGAATCCCGCTGGACAGGTAGAAGCGCAGGCAGGAGGCATATTCGCCGCGCCGGCGGGGGTTGGCGAGCTGGCAGATGACCGCCCCATAAGGCGTCATAAAACTCGAATCCCGGGCATAGACCTGGTAGTTGGTGAGCTCGTTCTGGGGCAGGAAGTGACAGGTGACACCGGCGCTTTCGTAAGCATCAACGATCTCACGATGTTGCCGGACGGCAAGCTGCTTGTCGAACGACAGGCCCTGGCGCAGGGTTTCGCGCACGATCGAACTATAGGCGGCATTGTCTTCGCGCCAGGAGAAGGTCTCGGACGGACCCAGCAGAACGTCACGTAACACACCATATTCAGCATTAGCGCCCCAGTCGGCAAGCTTAGGCGTGCCACCGTCCAGATTGCGGGCGCGCAGAGGCGCCGCACCGTTTGTCGAACCGTTCTGTGCCATGACGTCCTCCCGCTGTTTGATCCCGCCTGGGACGGCACGGACATTAACGGTTGTATCTGAATTTGAGAAGGCGAAACAATGGATCATTTGGCGGCTGTAAAGTTGCCGGCCACAGCTGGAATAACCTGAAATTCGGCCCCGATTGCCCCTGGCATGACATCGTCGGGACAGCCAATAACCTTAACAGCCTCTTAAAGCCGCCACAGCCTTGTCAAATCACAAGAATCCAGCTACGCCATGGCTTAAATCCTTCGGGAAAAAAAATAACTTTGGTCTGACCGGGCACATTATGAATTCCAGTATGCGTGTTGAAGGCGCTTCGCAGGCAAATGCGATAGATCAGCGCCCAAGTAAAACGAGCCTCCTGTTAAGGGCCCTCCTGTTCATCTCAATCCATTTGGCTTTTGTCGGCGCTGGCGTGCTGCTGAACAGCGGCTGACCGGTTCAGCGGTCCAGAGCGGCAGCGATAAGAGCCCCGTAAGGCTGCGAACAGCCCCGGTCATCGCCCGGTTCCGGCAATCGATCCTTTGGCGGCTCAAGACCACACAATTCCGCAATTGACCGCCGTGTCTCGGCTGGATGAGCGACCATGTCTTCATACTGAATGATTGTCGACAAGTGTGGCAGCCTGTCCGCCACGATATCTATCATCTCGTAGTACCAGTCGACATATGCACGGATTGCAGCGATATCGTAGGCATGGGCATTTCCGGTCCGGTACTTGCTCATGAATATCCGCAGGGCAATGTCGTCGGGATTGCGTTTCACAAGCACGAACCGAACATTGCGCAATATGCCGGCGATGCGCAGTGCCGAGGTAATGTGCCCCGGGTGGGTGTTGGTAAAGACACGGGCGGTTTGCGCCCGTTCCGCCAGCTCTTCGAAATAAATCTCCCGGCACAGATCATCCAGAGTGGGCGGAAGTTCGACAATCCAGTCCCGTGTCGGTAGCCCGGCGGTCTGGAAAGTGTGGCGCACGGCGTGTTCCACAATCGGATTCTCATAACCGCGTTCCACGGCATCAAGGGTTGCGACAAGCCGCTCGGCTGTGGTCTTGCCCGACCGCGACGGCCCCATGATGAACAGGGACAGGGGCTGTTGGCCGGCAGCGGCCACAGGTGGTTTGGTTATCTTGGGGTGTTTTTTCGCACTTGCGAGGACGGCCTGGTTTGTTTTCATGTCCCTGCTGTTTGCGTCCCGGTGGGCGGACGCCATAAGGCGATTGGCGTCAAGCAGGCATGCCCAGGCTTCGCCGTGCCGGCCAGCACCATCAAGCGCCGATGCCCTGGCGAACGCCAGGGTTGCTTCGTACTGTTCGGAGGTGCCGGCGTCACCGGGCGCTGCGCGATCGAGAAGCGACAGCAGGTCATGGCCAACCAGTGGGGCGGGAAGCTGGCTCATCGAATAGAGCAAGTCGACAGAGCCGGAACGGTGGCCGACCAGGCCGGAAAAGGCATCCGCCGCGTCGGCCGGCTGGCCCATATGGAGATAGCAGTTACCGAGCCCAAAGCGGACGTCATGCAGTGAAGGGTCGAGCGCCAGGGCCTTGCGATAGGCCGTGGCGGCCGCATCATATTCGCGGTTCTCCCGGTAAATCTCGCCTAGTGTCGCCAGGATGTCCGGGTTATCCGGTTTGCGGCGGTCGGCCTGCTCAAGGGTCTGCACCGCCATCTCCGGTGCGCCCAACCTCAAATAGACACCGCTCAACACCGTCAGTGTCTTCCATTCCTTAGGGTTCAACATGGCCGCCTGGACCAGATGCGGCAATGCACGGGCATAGTCTCCCCGGTCGGCGAGCACCAACCCGTATGTGTAGAGCATGGCGACATAGTCCGGATAGCGCTTCAGGACCGACACGCAAATCTTTTGCGCCTGATCATATTTGCGCGCCTGCCGCAGTGTCTCGGCCCGTTCGAGCTGCTGGCGCGCCTCGGCCAGGGGGTGTTGGGGTTTGGTGGGTTGACCAGCCATTGAGCCTATTCACGCATCATCTGTATTGCCTCGCCACGCTTCTTCGACATGAGGCCAACCTCCAGACTGGAGTGTTGTTGCGTTTGTGAACTAGCACACTGCCCGATAGCGTTGGGAGTGAATTGTTGCCTTTTTCGGACACGCGGGAGGCGTGTTTTGAGCTTGAGTGAGTCGCGGCCAAGGCCGTCCTTATGTGCAACGAGCAACGGAATTCCGGCGGACCGGCTCTGAAGTCTACCGATTTGTTGTTACATGTTGCTTTTTGACAACAGGTCAGTTTCCGCACACAAAATGCACAAATCATTGGTTCTAAACATATTTTCCCGGCATGAACGACGCTTGTGCAGATTATACATCCACCGGTCAAAACGGTCATTTTCGGAAATTTAATTAGACGCGCGTTTCACCCTTGGATTAAGTTTAGAGCAAGCGGGATAATTCGATCTGGACGACTATGTTTGTGGGGAGTTGACAATGAAACGGACCTTTCTGAGTGGTGTTGCGGCTTTGGCCATCATGGCTGCCGCCGGACATAGCGATCCTGCATCAGCAGGTGCGCCAAGGGATTGGACCGGGCCTTATATCGGTGGCCACATCGGTTATGGCGAAGCCAATTATGACGGTGTGTTCAACGGCACCGAGGCACCTCCGCTCAATCAGTCCTTCAGCGACCTCGACCTTGACGGTCTGGCCGGCGGTATCCATGGCGGGTACAATTTCCAATTCGGCGGCATGAGCAACGACTTTGATATCGTGGTTGGTATCGAGGGCGACGTCACCTTTACCGACTGGAGTGACTCGGAGTTTTTCGGCTTCCCTACCACCGCGATGGGCAGCGAACAGGGCATCCTTGGGGATGTCGATCTTCTGGCCTCGGTGCGCGGCCGGCTTGGTCTCGCGTTCGATCAGGTTCTGCTGTATGTGACCGGCGGCATTGCCTTCAACAATGCGGACGCCGGCGTACATTATTCGGGCAACACGGTAAAGTTCAATTTCAACGATGTCGGTGGGGTGATTGGTGGTGGCGCGGAATGGGCACTCAACGAGACCTTCAGTCTGAGAGGCGAAGTACTCTATTACATGTTCAACGACAAGAAGAATACATCGGGCGCTTTCCCGGCCATCTCGGATCCCGGCGACTCGGTTGAATTCGATGATGCCTATGTGGTCCGGTTCGGGGTGACAGTCCATCTGAACGAGCTGTTCTCCGGCGGGATGTGAGTGCTGGAAAACACCCCCGTTTAACCAACACCCCAAATGACAGCCTTGTTCTGGGCTTTTCGAACCTGCGTCAGGCGCGCCTGGAACGGCCTCTGGTCATCACCGGGGGACGTGGCGTTTTCATTTTCGATGAAAACGGCAAGCAATATCTGGAGGCCAGTTCGTCCTTCTATTGTGCAGCCCTTGGCTATAGCGATGCGCGGCTGATCGAGGCCGCCACGCGGCAGCTCACACAAATGCCGTTCTACACATCAGCCCAGCACCGCACGCTGCCGGTGGTGATGGAGCTTGCGGAAAAGCTGTGCGCTCTGGCGCCCGTATCAAACGCCCATGTGGCGTTCGCCACGACCGGATCCGAGGCGGTCGACTTCCTGATGAAGTTCATGCGCTACCGCAATGTTCACAGGGGCGAGGCGGAACGGCGCAAGGTGATCAGCCGATGGGGCGGCTATCACGGCGGCACCATGATGACCGCGGCACTTGGCGGCGCCAAGACGCTGCACGCATCCTTTGCCCTGCCCATGGAGGATCACCTGTTCGTCAGCCAGCCGGACTATTTCAACAACCATCTGGAGGGCGAAACCGAACCGCAGTTTCTCGACCGGCTGATCGATGAACTGGAACAGACCATCATCGATGCCGGGCCTGAGGCAGTGGCTGCGTTTATCGCCGAACCGATCAGCTTTTCCTGCGGCTTCGCGGTGCCACCTGAGAATTACTTCCCGAGGGTCAGAGAGGTTCTCGACCGCTACGGCATTGCGCTGTTCGGTGACGAAGTGGTCACCGGGTTCTGCCGCACCGGTAACATGTTCGGTGCTGAGAGCGTCAAAGCCAAACCGGACTGCGTGACCATCGCCAAGGCCATGAGTGCGGCCTATATCCCGATATCGGGGATCCTCATGTCAGCCGACTTCTATGGCGACCTGGAAGCGCATAGCGACACGCACGGCGTGTTTGCCCATGCCGGAACCTATTCAGCCCATCCGGTTGGTGCCGCGGTGGCCCTGGAAATGCTGCGCATTATCGATGAAGAAGACCTGCTCGGGCAGGTCCGGGCGCGCAGCGCAACCTTTCGCGATCGGATGGACAGATTGCGTGCGCACCCGCTGGTCGCGGATGTGCGCACGCTTGGTCTGGGTGGCGCCGTTCAGCTCATATCAGACGGCCCCTCCGAAGGCGTGGGCGCTGTGGTTGGGGGCCTAGCCAAGGCACTCGGCGAGGCCGCGCTCGATCGTGGCCTGATCGTGCGGGTTACCGGTCCTAGCGCTGTCATCGCACCGCCGCTGATCATCACCGATGCCGAGATCGATGAGCTGTTCGACCGCTTCGAACTGGCACTCCAAGACGCCGAACAGAGTGTTACGGCGCGCAGGTAATCGACCGGAACCCGTCGCAGAAACCCTGGTTGCAGATCTGTCCTGACGTGATGATGCGGGTCGGCTGGCCGATGCCTATATCGGGATCCTGGGAGAAGCCCGTAGCGTAAGCATATCCTTGACCCTGGCAGAACGCGTCTGCCGCTGGTTTGCCGCAGTTCTGGGCCCACTCCCGGCACCAATCGAGCCGATGGGCACCCGAACGCGGATAGTTGAACTTCTGGGTCGCCGCCTGCTTTACGCCGGAGGCGCAACAGTTGTTCTGCACCGGCGGCGGCACGCTCGATTTCAACCAACAGCGTGCCTGTGCGCCCTGAACGCCAGGATTTACATAGGTCCACGCGACGCATTGACCTTCCGCCGCACACTGGTTTTTACACAAAGCCGGATTGGGTGTGGAGAGATTGAAGCTTCGATAGTCACGCCCGGGCCGGTCGACACCATATTCGATTGCATGCGACACGCCGGCAAAAATCAAGATGATGGCGACCGCTGCACAAATCGTTATGGCACATGATAGCGCTTTCCAGGCTTGGGGGGCTCGGGTCAAAGGTTTCATATCCGCCTCCTTGGGGCATAAGGTCCAGCAAGTTTATGATTAGCAGAATGCCGGGCGGGGACGGCTTCGCTTTGCGCTAGATCAATTCAGGCCGCGACCCATTTGTCCAGAAGTGCCGGATCGTCGGTTTCCATGATCTGTAAGCAGGCCCTTGCCCTGAAACCGCTGATAGACCGGTGTGGGGTTCGATCCCGGTAATACTCGATCACCATGAACTGCATTGTAAAACCCCTGGCCTATTATCCGACCGGCAGGCCGTCGCGAAACTGGACCATCGTGCCCGGCGCCATCACTTCCCATGGCTCGTGATGGGTCAGGGGGTGGGTGGCGATGACCGTCACAATATCGTTCTTGGTGGTTTCCTTGGCGAAATCGACAGTCAGTTCGGTGTCGATCAGGCTCGCCTCACCAAAGGGTGCGCGCCGGGTGAGCCAGCTCAGATGAGTGCTGCAGCGGCAATAGAGCGTGTTGGAATCAGACAGCAGCATGTTGAAGACGCCCAGGGCGCCGACCTCGTCGGCAAGACCGGCAATCAGGCGTCGCAATGCGGTGGGTGATTGGGGTGGTGATGGGAGGCGTTTGCGGATCTGGTCCAGCAACCAGCAAAAGGCGTGCTCGCTGTCGGTGGTGCCGATCGGCTGGTAGAACTCCAGGGGCCACTTCTTGATGCCGCTCAAACGCCCATTATGGGCAAAGGCCCAGCTGCGGCCCCATAATTCACGGGTAAAGGGATGGGTGTTGGCAAGGCAGACACGGCCGTTGGTCGCCTTGCGGATGTGGCAGATCACATTGAGGCTCTTGACCGAATGGGACTGTACGAGGTTGGCGATCTCGGATTCACAGCTCGCCAGGGGGTCGTGGAAGGTGCGGCAGGCGCGCCCTTCATAGAACGCAATGCCCCAGCCGTCACGATGCTCGCCGGTGCGCCCGCCGCGCTGGATCAGCCCGGAGAACGAGAACCGGATATCGGTCGGCACATTGCAATTCATACCGAGCAGTTCACACATGCAGCGAGCCTACATGAACTTGTGCCGGGCAACCACTGTGACATTGCTCACATGTGGCCGCTGCGCGACCGCGTAAATGTTTGGGTACATCCGAAAATATCATGAGAACGCGATGTTCAAACGTTTTATGACGAAATTCGAAGGCCTGGCGCTCAAGGTCTTCTTGGAGCCTCTCGAACGCCATGGATTTGCATTAGAGGCCACGGAAACCGATCGCGAATTCTGCCGCCTGACTTTTGTCAACGGCGAGCGTTATGTGAGGATCGCAGCCAGTATTCATCCCCTCGACTTGCCCCATGAATTTAGCGTCGTTCTTGGCGAGGGCAGCAGGGAGTTTCTCGAAGCTGACTGGAACTCCATCGCATTGTGGCGCGTGAGGAACCTGATCGAAGGCGGCGACACCGGTTCCAACTACAGTCTTCAGAAGCGTGGTCGCGTGCCGGAACTGCTGGACCAGGCAAAAGACGAGCTGTTGGAGTTCGGGATGGATTTCCTCGGTGGCGACCTGACGGATTTCCGGCAAGCCCGGTCGGATCAAAACCGGCAACGGCAGCCCTATCAGGTCTATTCTCCAGACGAAAACGGGGTATACGCTGCGGCCGATGAACCGGAAAGCGCAAAGATGAAGGCGAAATATTCCTGATATCGCGGTGCCGCCCAGGTTCCCCTGAACCACTAGAGCGCCGTTGACCCGGCGGCCCTTCTCAAGCATCCTCTGCGCCGGTAAATAGTCGGGACGTTCAGTTGATAGAAGGTTCACCAATGAGCTGCAGTGCCTGCCGACGTGTCGCCATGGACCGCTTGATAGTGGCCATAATGCTGGCGGTGGTCTGTGCGATTGCCTGGACATCGCCGTCTTATGCCGCGGGCAAAGTTGCGCTGGTGATCGGCAACAACAAATATGTCCATGCTCCCGAACTCGCCAATCCGGTCAATGACGCCAAGGCGGTGGCGGCAGTGCTGCGGCAGATCGGGTTCAAGGTGATCGAGCACTATGATGTGGGCAAGGCCGAAACCGGCCAGATCATGGAAGATTTCGCCAAGCAGGCGGAGGCGGCCGATATCGGCCTGGTCTATTTCGCCGGCCACGGCATCCAGGTGTCGGGTGCCACTTATCTGGTGCCGGTCGATGTTTCGCTTGAGAGCGACCGAGATTTGAGAAAGCTGATCCCGGCGGATTATTTCCTGCAGGACGCCTCCCAGGCGCAAACCGTCGGCGTGGTCATTCTTGATGCCTGCCGGGACAACCCGTTCATCAAACGGCTGTCTGAGGCAACCGCCAAGACCCGTTCGGTTTCGGTCGGACGCGGCTTGAGCCGGATCAACGATGTGCCCAAGAAGGGCCTGATCGCCTATGCCACCCAGGCCGGCAATGTGGCGCTTGACGGAACCGGTAACAAGAACAGTCCCTATGCAACTGCACTGGTCAAGCATCTGAGCAAGCCGAACAAGGACATCCGCCTGGTGTTCGGGGCAATCCGCGACGAGGTGATCGAAGCCACCGACCGGCAACAGGAGCCCTACACCTATGGCTCGCTCGGCGGCGATCCGATCTATCTCTACAATCCGTCCAAGACGACCACCACGCCAGCACCGGAAACCCAAGAAGTCATCAGTTACATCCCGACCACCCAGCTTGAGACATCGGCGCCCATAACATCATCTTATGTGGCCTGGAAATCTGCGATTGCCAACGGTTCATGGGAGGAACTCACAAGGCTCAGCCGCCACAGCGAGCAAAGCGTGTTCACCCTGCTGGCCAACCACATGGTGACCATGCAGACCAAATCCCCCGAACTGAGCGTCGCCGATGCCCGCCGTGCGCTTGAAACACAGGGTATCAATTTCAAGCGGGTGGCGCCCAATTTCGGTTCCATGATCCAGGCGCAGCTGCGCGATCTCAACTATTTCGGCGGCGCGGTCGATGGGCGTCTGGACGCCGACAGCCAATCCGCGCTTTCAGCCTTTGTTGCCGACTGGAACGGCAAAGGCCGCGTCACGGCAGCGGCAATCGTCGGTCTTGCGGAACGGGCCTCGGAGCGCGCTGCCCAGTCGAAGCTGTCTGGACTGTGGCGCGGACGCTATCACTATCCCCGGCCGATCAATGGGGTGCGGTCAGTCGCTTTCGAAATGGACCTGACATTCTCGCAAGGCCGGGTCAGCGGTTTTGTCGCCGAGCCGAACACCTTTGGAGACAAGACCTCGGAAAATCTCTATGCGACCTTTTCCGGCACCGTGTCCGGCAATCACATCGAATGGAAGAAAACCTATGACGGCACCGGCGGCCAGAGCCATTCGGTCTGGTATCGCGGTACGCTTGACCGGAAGAACCGCCGGATCGAAGGCCGCTGGGAGATCAGTTCGAACTGGTCCGGCGATTTTGCCATTGAACTTCAATAGGGCGATCGGGCGTGGGTTGGTTCTTCAATCGGGTTCTGGCGGCATCTGTAACCATGGGATTTCTGCTCGGTGGAAGCGCCATGGCTGGTGAACTCCCGCCCGACCTTGCAGCACTTGATGCCCGCAAGGTGGAATTCATGGAACGCCTGGCCGAGCCGGTCCGCGCCTGTGTGCAGCGGCAGGACACCTCGCATGATCTGTTCCACGGCTGCATCGACTGGCATTCCGCGGTGCATGGGTTCTGGGCGTTGACGGCGGCTGCCAGGATCACCGGACGTAAGGACCTTGCCAAATTCGTCCAAGACAGTCTGACCTCAAACGGCATTGCGCTTGAGCAACGCTACATGAATGAGCGGCCCGGATTTGAAATGCCTTATGGACGGGCCTGGTTTCTGCGGCTTGCCGTCGAATTCGAACAAGCGTTCGGTGACCGCCGCCTGCGCGCCATGGCCGATGACATGGCAGGTTCGCTTGCGGACGCGTTGAAATCCGAGACCTTCGACCCGAACTCATCGTCTTACGACAGCCAGAGCTGGTCGCTGATCAACCTGCGCGCTTACGCTGTACAGACCGGCAAACCGGATATGATTGCCTTTGTCGACGACATCGTCGAACAGGTGTTCGTGCCCATCGAGGCGCCATGTGCTGCGAACCAGGACGCACAGAGGCGCAGCTTCATGGCGGTGTGTACCAACTGGGCGTGGCTGGTGTCGGAGACCATGGACGGCCAGGCATTTGCAACCTGGCTTGCCCGCTTCCTGCCGGACCCAGCCGCACTCAAGCCGGTCGCGGATCCAGCCAACGCCCATCTCTATGGATTGAACTTCAGCCGCGCCTGGGGTCTGTGGCGGCTTTATCGGCGCAGCGGAGATGCGCGTTACCTCAAACTCTATCGCGCCCATCTCGAGCCGACATTCGACAGACCGACATGGTGGCGCGGCGACTATCAGGTGGTCGGCCACTGGGTCAGCCAATTCGGCATGTTTGCCATTATGCCGCTTTTCGAACCGGACTATTTTTGAACCAAAGGCAGCCGATGAAAAAAACAATAACAACCGCTCTATGCCTGTTGGCCACCCTGTGTCTCCTGGCCGCCCCGGTGCGGGCAGCCGAACCGCTCGAGACGATCGAATCCCACTACAATTCGATCTTCGTGTTCAAGGAGGGGACCTATGTGACCCTGGCGTTCGGCCATCAGAGCAAACGCTATGTGGAAAGCCGCCGCAACACGGAGGACCTGCTGGAACTGCCGGTGAGCTATACCCGGTCACTCACCGCAGCGGTCGCCTATGCGGAGAAACTCGACACCATGTTGATGATCGGCATGGGTGGCGGATCGACCTCGTGGTACCTGCACAAGCACATCCCCGAGGCCTCGGTGACGGCGGTCGAACTGGATGCGGAAATGATCCGTTTGGCGCAGAAATATTTCAAGATGACGCCGCAACCGAACCTCAGAATAGAAGAATCTGACGGCAGGCTGTTTCTGGCGCGGGACAAGACTGCCTATGATCTGATCATGGTGGATGCCTATCGCGGGCCATTCGTGCCATTTCACCTGCTGACCCGCGAATTCTACCAACTCGCCAAGGCGCGGCTTGCGCCCGGCGGCGTGCTTGCCCAGAATGTCGAACCCTCGACCATGCTGTTCGACAGCACCTATGCCACGCTCCTGGAGGTGTTCGACCAGGTTGACTTCATCCCGGCCAGCGGCAATGTGGTGGCGATCGCCTATGACGGCAAGCGCCGTGCCGAGCTTGATCTCATGCGTATCGCCCGTAAACGCCAAAAGACCTTTGGCCTGCGCTATCCGCTGACCCGGATGATCGGCGCCAGAAAGCGGCTCGACCGCCCGGGCGACGATGTCAAACCCCTGACTGACGATTTCGCCCCGGTCAATATTCTGAAAGCGATCAAGGTGCATAACAGAAAATGGCAATGATCCGATGATGCGCTGAAACACCACTGATCCGAGATATCATGCGCAATGCCGCCCATCCACACGCTGTCTTCCCACGGCTTGACCGGGGGACCCAGTATCCACTGGACAAAGTGCCGGTACACAGCCGAAAGCCACGGAAAATCCGGAGGTTACTGGATCGCCCGGTCAAGCCGGGCGAAGGCAGTTCTAGAAAACGGGTGCGCTTAAAATCACACACAGGCTATGTGGCCACAGCTATGCTTGCGGCACTACTGATCTGGGCAAACACATCCACAGCCCGTGCCGGTGACCAGACCATACCCGCTGGCCCCTTCAATGCACCGGCTCTTTATCCCGAAGGGCCGGTGTTTATCGGTGGCGCGCTTTACTATGCGGAGATGACCGGCGACCGAGTGGTCAAGTGGGCCGATGCCGGGCCCGGCACGTTCTTTGAACGAAAGGGCTGCGGCCCAACCTCCATCTCGGCTTTCGGTGCTGACCGGTTTGCCGTCACCTGCCATTTGGACGACGCCATCGCTGTTGTAGATGCGGACGGCGTGCTTGTCCGTCTGATCGAGACATCGGACATCGGTGCACGCCTGACGTCACCCAATGACTCCCATGCAGACCATGCAGGCGGTGTTTATTTCTCCTCATCCGGCCCCTTCAATACGCGTGGACAGCCATCGGGACGGGTGTTTCACCTGGCGCCTGACGGCACCGCCACCCTGGTCGCCAAAGGTCTCAATTATGCGAACGGCGTGTTCGTGACAGCGTCGGGGATGGTCTATGTGTCGGAACATTTGGGCAAAATTATCCAGCGGTACCGGATCGGTGAAGGCGGCGCGCTGATACCGCTTGGCCCCTTTGCCGACATCGCCAGACTGGCGCCGGAGATCGGCGCAGCACCCGCCACCGTTGGGCCGGACGGGCTCGAGGTGACACCGGGAGGCACGGTGTTCGTGGCGATCTACGGCTCAGGAAAAATCCTGCAGATCTCGGCTATCGGCACGCTTCAAAGGCAATTCGAGACCGGCCTCACCTTCGTCACCAGCCTGGCGCTCGACCTCGACCGCAACCGCATGATCGTCACCGGCGCCCATTCCAACACGCAGCGGCCCTTCAGGGGAGAGGTGTTGGAGTTTCAGTTGGGGGAGTAAATCTGTCCGGCAGGAATGCCCGACACCTCTCCTCCTGTCTTCGTCCGGCTGACCGGACGATCTAGAGCGTGTCGCATTAATATCCACCGCGCGCGGTGTGAGGGCGCGGCCTCGAACCATTGAAAAGCCTGAGGATACTGGGTCTCCCGATCAAGTCGGGGGAAGACAGTTTTAGGGGCGTCGTGGGCGCAAAATCAACCTGGGAGTTAAACCGGACAACCGGCACCTCACCCGGTACATCGAATTTGACGCAGTTCGATTTCAATAGATCCGACCTCCGTCAAAATCGGCAGTTGTGTGCCGTGATGGGCACATCTCTGTCTTGGCAAAAGTGCGACGTCGCGGGGCTCGAGATCTTCAAGCTCGGAGATCGGCACAGGCCTTTGCCCATCGACGCTGGCAAATCCTAAGCCTTGGCAATAGGGGCAACAGTCCAGTAAACGCTCGATGTGGATGTTGCCGAAGCCGCGTGTCTGGGCAATCGTGAAACTTAGATCATCGGAAAATTCGTGTTGAATGCGTTCGATTGTGGTTCTGGTGGGCTCAGGCGGGTTGCCGCCCACAACGCGCGCCAGTTGCAGGACACTATTCTGTCCGGTCGCCGGCCAGGCACGTTCTGCGATGTTCAGGGGGATAATGCGATAGGTGCCGTAGCACATGGCTCTGACGACATTGGTCCACAGAACCTGGAAGGTAACTTCATGACTCATACTTACTAACCAAATGGATGTGGAACTGGCGGTCAACTGACTGCTGCCTGATTCGGAAGTCTGGGATTTCAGTGTGTTCAGATTATGAAAAACCATCGACAGAATGGCGGCAGGCGGCAACTTCGCCCTCCTCTATCAGGACACGTCTTTTATACTGATGACGCGTATCTCAGCAGAAAGAAGCACAGCGAATGTCTATCGCCAGTTTCACACAAAGCCGATGTCCCGAACTGGCGGAGTTCCTCGAGAGCTGCTGTTCGGCGCCGCTTGCATTCGAGGGAGAGCACCCGAATTATCACTCATACCTGAACCATATCCACCTCTGGGCGCTGGAATGGTGGGCCGATCACTGCGGCTGGATTGACCTCGACTACCGGGTCGAATTCGTTGACCTGATCTTTGAGCGCTGGCGGGGTCGGTTGACCGGGCTTGAGCCCTATGGGCAGGACGGCTATCGGCTTTACCTCTATGAAGACCTAGCGCCGACGATTTCCGTGGTCGCTGAGACGCCTTACGGCTTTGCCTATGACGCCCAGGGAGCAACCTTCGTTAACAGCACGCGCGAGATCATGTCGCTCTACACGGATCGCAGTTGGAGCTCGAATTTCGAATGCGAGCCCTGGGATGTGTCGCACGACAAGCTGCTTGCCCTGGTTGACAAGAACCGCGGCTCGATCGGCAAACCGACCGCGCAGGCGCTGGGTCTTAAGACCGGCAAGCTCAGGATACTGATTGAGCAAATGGGACTGGAGCGGGAGGTCAACGCCATCCGCAAGCGCTACAAGCGCCGCCCGGCGGCATTCAGAACCGAAGAGGACATGCCGCATCGATTTCAGGTCTATGAACAGCTGCTGCCGGCCGGCTATCGCTGAGCGATTTGTGGACGGGATGTGCGCGCCGCATCACGGGTAAGCTGTGTGAATTTCGGCGTGGGGGCCTGCAGTGATGTCCGTTGCCGGCCATCTTTTGACCGTTGAAACGGATCGTCGGGGAAGGGCATTTTTGACCCTTCTCGGTCATTCCTCGTAACGGTTCAGCCGGACAGGCCTGAGAAGTTGCCAGCAACAAAGTCAGCAAATGCGCGGGCAGCGGGTGTGATCTGCCGCCGTGACGGAAGTAGCGTGTAGATGCCAATCCGCTCATTAATTTCGTTTCCAAGCAAGTTGATCAAACGTCCCTCTGCAATGTCATCGTCCACAAAGAAATCCGGAAGGAACGATATGCCCAACCCCTCCAGGGTCATCTCACGGATTATCTCGCCATCATTTGCAGCGACGGGGCCATCCACCGGCACCCGGCGCCCGATGGCCCAGCGGCGGCCAGTTCGCGGGGTCATATCGACCAGGCAGGGAAACGATGGCAGATCGTCAAGCGTCTTTGGCCCACCGTGACGTGAGAGAAACGCGGGCGATGCCGTCAGTTTCAAACTGATCTCGCCGCACTTGCGGGCGATCATAGCGCTGTCTTCCAACTCACCGATCCTGATCGCAATATCTATTCCTTCGGCAATCAGGTCCACCGGCTTGGCTTCCAGGTGAAGCTCCACTTTTACGTCCGGGTATTTGTCGAGAAAGTGCGGTAGGAGTGGCGCTATTCGCTTTCGTACGGGAACGGCCGCGCCTGCTATGTGGAGCCTGCCCCGTGGTGACTGTGTTCGTGCCAACGCGTCTTTGCCAAGGCTTTCCCATGCGGAAACAATTTCCTCACATCGTACAAGATATCGTTCGCCCGCGTCGGTCAGGGTTAGGTTTCGTGTGGTTCTGCGGAGCAGTGGCGTTTGAAGCCATTCTTCAAGATCACTCACCAGACGGCTGACGGACGAGGTCGAAAGCTTGAGCCGCCGGGCAGATGCGGCAAAGCTGCCAAGTCTGGCGACTTCGACAAAAGCCTTCACGGTCTTTACGTTGTACATCTATTGTCCCGTATTTCAGGATAAAATATCCTGATATATACTTCTTATCCTGAAATACTGGAAGCTCTATCTGTACCTCCAGACACATCGGCCGCACGTCGGCAAACTGGAGAGAATCGATATGAAAATACTTGTCGTGGGAGCCACTGGAACGATCGGAAAAGCAGTCTCGGAACAACTTGCCGAGACGCACGAAGTTATCCGCGTTGGACATCGCGACGGTGACCACACGGTTGATCTGGACTCAAAGGCTTCCATCGAGGCTCTTTTCAGCAATGTTGGAACCGTAGACGCGGTTATCAGCACTGCCGGTGCCGCAGCTTTCGCACCGTTCGAAAAACTGGAGGACGACGCTTTCGACCTTGCTCTGTCCAACAAACTTATGGGCCAGATCAATCTGGTTCGGGTCGGCAAGGATCACGTAACCGACGGCGGGTCCTTTACTTTGACCGCCGGTGTCCTGTCCCGCCAGCCGATACCAGGGTCGGTCGCCATCAGCATGGCAAACGGAGCATTGGAATCGTTTGCCCGTGCGGCCGCTTTGGAGCTTGATCGCGGTGTTCGCGTAAACACGGTAAGTCCGGCGTTTGTCAAAGAGACCATGGAAATGATGGGCATGGACCCATTGCCTGGCGTATCCGCCTCAGACACGGCAAAGGCCTATGTGGCTGCGATCGAAGGAAATCAAAACGGCGAAACACTCGATACGCCAGACTACATTTGAAAGGGAGAACAGGATATGAGCAGCTTTACTCTTTTACAAAGAGCCGGCGATCCGCCGAAAACCGGCTTGCAGCCGCCCCAGCTCCAATTCTCGGATCAATCGCCCCGCGAGGTCTACCAGAGAATGGCCCACTGGTTCTTTTCATCATTCCCGCACACCCGCGAGGAGCCGACGCGGATATCTGTGCCAAGCTCGCGCGCATTGTGGCTCGACGAGAGCGTCAATGCTCCACAGTCAGCGTTCATGCCGCCGCCCGGCAACCGGGAATTCGCACACATCCATGAAGATGGCAGCTTTCATTTGGTGATGGCGGAAGCAGATGAGACAGAGGTCATCGAAAAGGGCTGGGGGCTGCACCATCCCTGGAAGGACCGGGGCGTCAATGAAGTCCTGCTCTACGCACCCCGCAATGATGAGGAAATCGAACTGCTAAAACCGGTCATTGAGGCGTCCTACCGGTTCGCCACCAGGGAACATCCAGCAAAGCCAGTTTCTCCCTGCTGTAGCTAATTTACGCCAATCGCACCAAATTTCAGTGCCGACCTGTTGGAGGTCATCCAACTGGAAACGGCTGCGCTCGCGTCGGCAGCGCGGCTGAGGCAATGCAGCAGAACAGCACCTCGGCTCTGTTTCCTCGGTCTTTGATCATCAAATATGCGGCTTGACATGTTGGTACATTGGTACCAATATAACATCATGACAAAGACGATAGAGCGCGTACAGACGGGCGTGCGGATTGAAAAACGGTTGCTCAAGGTCCTCAAGGGCCTTGCGGAGCATTTGGATATGTCCCTTAGCGATCTGCTGGAAGGAATGTCATTGCACTGCTTTGAGAACAAGCCGCCTTTCACCAAGGAAACGCTCAAGAAGATCGAACAGTTGAAACAGGTCTATGACCTCGACTTGGAGGCGTCTGACAGCCACGACTTGAAAGAAGGCGGACAGAAGAAATGAGCAGGAATTACGAAACACTCACCCGGTCCTTTGAGGAGTGTGACATCGATGCCGGCGCCTTTGGTCACATCGATCACATTGGCGTCGCATATGAGATGCTGCGCAGATACGACTTCCTCGATGCCTCGGTCAAATATTCCGAGTGCATCAACACCATCGCCACAAAGGCGGGTGCCGCGCGAAAGTTCAATACAACCATCACCCTGGCCTTCCTCAGCCTCGTTGCCGAGCGTACGCAGGCAACCCGTTACGAGACGTTCGATGACTTCATCGCGCAAAACCAGGACCTGCTTTCCAGTAACGTCTTGGCAAGGTGGTATTCGACGGAACGCCTGCAGTCAGACTTGGCGCGGAGCGTCTTTTTGATGCCGGATGCTGCCGCGTAACGCCAAAATTCAACTTTCAGCCGGGCCGAAATTGCGGAGAAAGACTTCATGTATCGAGAGTACGCGCACGAAATCACGCTGGATTGCCCGCCATCAGAAGCGATGCCGCTTTTCACACCGAAGGGCGAGGAAGCCTGGGTGCCGGATTGGAAGCCTGACTACATCACGCCCGATACGGGTGAAACCTGCAAGGAGATGCTTTTCATCACCTCGCACGGCGATGAGGCGACTTACTGGACCTGCATGGACTGGCAGCCTGAAGATGGGCATGTCCGCTATCTCAGGCTGACACCTGCATCCCGGATCGGATTCGTTGATGTCTTATGTCAGGCGGATGGGTCGGACAAGACGCGCGTTCGCGTTACCTACCAACTGCATGCACTATCGAGTTCCGGCCACACCTATTTGACCGAAATGACACAGGACGTGTTTGCAAAGATGATTGATGAGTGGGAGCAGCTCATCACAGGCAATGTGCAGATGTGAGCTTGTTGTGACCATTTAGACATGGATCACCTATCTTGCAGCACTGACAATTCTTGCAGCTAGTCCGAAACAGCAGTCGATGCTGGAAACGTCATCTTCACATGTGGCAGATCGCCGCCAACGTCGCACCACGGGCTTCGCTCTTCATAACGCCAGTGCAGAGTTGGTGCGTGCCCATCCGGGTTATCCAGGGTGCCGATATGGAGGGAGATCAACCCATAACCCTCCCACGTCAGGGTTGTTCCACAGTGGCTGCAAAAGCCGCGTTCCACCCCTGGTGAGGAGGTGTAGATGCTGAGGTCCCCCGTCGTAAAACTGACTTTCTCTGGTTTGAAGACCAACATACCGGCCACGGCAGCACCGCTGTGATGGCGACAGCTCCGGCAATGACAGTAACCGATGTATAGAGGCTCTCCCGTGCCTTCGTAGCGCACTGCGCCACACATGCATCCACCTGCGGTTCTTGTTTCCTGATCCACGTTGTCGAATCCCTCAAACTCATTCGAACGCCCACTCTATGTCAATTCGCCGATGTTTTGGGACCCCGGCGTCGCGAATGTCGATGAAAAATCGTTGGTCGCGCCGTAACCGTTCCAGATCTTGAATCCGAGGACCTTCTTTTGCGCATCGGTGAGACTTGCAGCGACGTCGGAGCGCAAACCGAACGGAAAATTCAGGATTGGCCGAAATTGCGGTCCGGTATAAGCCATGATTGTGGTGTAACGGATCTTGTCGCTGACATTGGCGGCTGCTCCATGCCAGGTCCGCCCGTCGAAGACGACCGCACTGCCTCTGGCAACTTCCGGTGCCACGTCATCGTAGTTCAGATTGGGATCCGGCTGTTTGCCGCTCAAATGACTGGCACGAACGAAACGGGTGGGACCCATGTCGATCGGAATATCGACCAGGGCATAAATTGTCGTCAACGTGACCATGGGAGGTATCGGACGCCGGGCCGGCGCCGGCAATGCCTCGCCGGGCTGGTCTTCGATAACGGAGGATCGGGTCACAGCCCCGATAGGCTGCCCAGCCTCGCCGGGGATGGCCGACTGCGGATGCCACCATTGATCTGTATGCAGGTTCATGGCCTGGCTTCCCGGCTTGGTTATTCGGGCAGACAGGTCTGAGACGATGCATTCTTCACCAATGAAGTGGCGCGCCAGATCGTACACCGGCGGATTCACCGCCATATCCAGGAAACAGCTCCCCTTGTTGGGCAGCATGGCGACCCATTGGGTAATCTCCTCATCCGGTTGCTCCGGCGCATCGAACTTCGTGACGCCCTGCGCCAGTTCCGCGTCAGCCTGCTGTTCGAGCCGCTCCAGCATTGCATCCGTCTGCGCTGGAAAAAGGGCATCCTTTATGATGCAGAATCCATTTTCGCGGATTTCCCTGCGCTGCCGCTCCGTGTCAGCCCGCTCGACATGAATGACATCTTGCATCCTGGCATCCCTCCGACGGTGGTCGGTATGACCATGTTGTCTTCTCTTACAACACAGGTAACACAAAATACTTGTCAACGGCAAAGAAATTTATGTCATTGACAAATTTTCAGCCCACCCCCAGAGTTCCACGAAACGAGGGGGAGACCATATATGGATTTCGTTCTGCCAAAGTTCCGTCATCGCGTCCGCGCCAGATGGACCGAATGCGACGCACAGAGACTGGTCTTCAACGCGACCTATCTGAATTACTTCGAGATCGTCCAGGCCGAGTACTTTCGCGCGCTCGATATCCCGATCTACGATCCGAATACGTGGGAGACGTTCGCCTATGTCGTCCGCAAGGCCGATTGTGAATTCCTGCAGCCGGTTTTTCTGGACGAAGCGATCGACCTGCTCATGGCGATCCACTCAATGGGCAAAAGCAGCCTGAAGGTGACCATGGCGGTTGAGAAGGCGGACAACAGTGAGTTGGCTTTTGTCTGCAACCTGCTGTTAATCAATTTCGATAACGACACGAACGCGTCGCGGCCTGTGCCCGATTGGGTGCGGGAAAAGGTTGCAGCCTATGAGGAAATCGATGGGTAACCCCGGTTTCGGACCGTTGGCAAAGTCCAGAAAGGGCGATGAGCGTGTATCCGAAATCCTGGATGTGACCCTCGAGTTGTTGAGCAAACAAGGCTATGCCGCAATCTCGCTCGCAAATGTCGCCCGCCAGGCCAACATCGCGAAGGCCAACGTGCAGTATTACTTTCCGACGCGCGATCAGTTGCTCAGAAGTGCGCTGGAAATCCAGGTCGAGCAGTTGAAAGGCCTGTGGCGGAAGGCTGCCGGCGGCACGGATGGCGATCCTTGGAAAAAACTGTTCCGCGTGGTGGATGAGGACATTGCGATCTGCAAATCTGACACGCGCACCGCACTTGCGCTCGAAAAATGGGCATATGCTGCCCGTGATGGCAAGGCACAGGACATTTTCAGGGGTTGGCATGACTGGGTCACAGACCTTCATGCAGACATTTTGGCGGAGCTGCGTCCTGATCTTTCAGAGCACGAACGCCAATTGCTGGCTGTTCTGATCACATCGCTCCTGGAGGGTATGTGGCCCTTTTTCGGACGGTCCAGAGTCCGCAAACCCGGAATGGAGAATTTCGAGCAGCAGCTAAAGCAAAGCCTGCGGAATCTGATTGAAGGGTTCCACGGCGCCCGCAACGACCACGCCACCACACATCCAGCCGACGTTTAGACGGACCGCTGTCCTGCAGAACGAACCAGAAGCGAAAACAACACCCATAAGGCCCAACGAAACAAGGAAGAGGGGATATGGCGCTGAACACGGAAGTGATTTTGACCTGTGCCGTAACAGGATCAGGCGATACTGCCGGCAAGCATCCGGATCTGCCGATCACGCCGCAGCAAATCGCGGCTGCTGCACTGCAAGCGGCGGATGCCGGCGCATCGGTGGCCCATATTCACACCCGAGACCCGGAGACCGGTGCCGGCAACCGCGACCGCGCTGCCTTTCGCGAGATCGTTGAGACCATCCGTGCCAGCGATACGGATGTGGTTCTTAACCTGACCACCGGCATGGGGGGTGAATTCTATCCGGGCGAGGAAAATCCCGCCATCGGCGCACCCGGCACGGATTTCGTATCACCGGAAGAACGGGTTCTGCACGTCGAGGAATGTTTGCCCGAGATCTGCACCCTGGACTGCGGCTCGATGAATTTCGGCGATGCCATCGCGACCAATACACCGGAACATCTCAAAGTGATGTCTCGGCGTATCCAGGCGGCCGGCGTCAAACCGGAGATAGAGGTGTTTGACATGGGCCAGATCTGGCTTGCGAAGCACCTGATCGAGGAAGGTGTCATTGACGAACCACCTCTGCTCCAGCTTTGCATGGGGATCCCCTGGGGGGTTGAGGCAGATCCCCGTACCATGGCGCTGATGCGCGACCTGTTGCCGGATAATGCAATCTGGTCTGGTTTCGGCGTTTCCCGCATGCAATTTCCTATGCTGGTGCAGGCGATGCTGCTCGGCGGGCACTGCCGGGTCGGGCTGGAGGACAACCTGTATCTCGAGCGAGGCGTGCTTGCCAGCAACGGCCAGTTGGTCGAAAAGGCGGTGATGATCATCGAGGCCCTGGGCGGGCGCGTGCTTTCTCCAGGGGAGGCGCGTGAGCGGCTCGGCCTGAAAAAACAAGGCTAACACTGCGGGAGGATGGCGTGACACAGACACAATCTCGTAACGACCGTATCGCGTCGTTGCGGATACTCGCTGAGTACTACTGGATTTATCTAGCGAACTTGGCCGCTTCGGTGGAGCGGCATCTCGGCGAAGCCGGCCAGGACACTCTGGACGAAGGACTGCGCAACTTTGGCTTTGCGGAAGGGCAGATCATGCGCGATTCCGCGCTGGCCTCTGCCTGGGGCCGGAACGCCTCTACGTTTCTTGCGAGCTGGCGGAGCTGCGACCTGCTTCTGTCTTCGCCCGACAATCGCTATGACATCTCAGGATCGGCGGCGGCGGCGACGCTTGCGCTGACAGAGGTCCCGGGGGCTTCATTTGGTGCTGATCCCGCGCTTCTGCAGCGCTACTGGCCCATCGTACTCGAAGGCATGGCGTCCGGCTTCGACGAAGGCCTGTCGATCGGATGCGATGTCATTGGCGACGGCAATGAAGAATGGCGCCTGGAGATATCCTGCGACGGAAAGCCGGACACGGGTGAGGTCAAGCCGCTGCACCCCGATCCCGGCGATGCGGTGACCGCGGTCCGGCTCTCCCGCGAGACCCTGGCGGCATTCTCCACTCTCACCATGCAGACGGGGCAGACGCTCATGAACCGGTTTGGGGCAAAGGCGGAAGCAGCCCTGCGGGAAGGGCTCTACAATTTTGGCACCGCCCGAGCAAAAGGCATGCGCGAGGACGTGCTGGCCCTCGGCGAGGAGCTTAACTTTGAAACCTGGTTCGAGGCGATGCAGCGACGCGATCCGAACGCTTCGGCTTTCGTCTTCCGGGGCGACAGCCGGGTATCGCCAGGGGTCTTCCAGGTGCGCTGCACCTATTGCCCAATGGCGGAGGCCTGGGCGACGGAAGGGGCCTTAGGGCTAAGCTTCGGCCAAATCTACGACTTGGAGGTCCATCGCGGTCTGGTCGAGGGCTTCCACCCAGAGGGTATCGTGGCCTGGGACAAACTCAAGACCCGGGGCGACAAGGTTTGCGATTTCCGTTTCTCGATCCCCAGTCTCGTTACGCCCGACGACCCGGATTGGGCACAACCGCCCGATTAAACGAAAGCATTGTGCGCTGGCTATCGGCCCGTACGCTTCATGTTCATACGGAACCGTTTGATGGCGCCAAGCCGGATCGTTTCCGCCTGCTCAGTCTTTGAGCAACAAATACGCGCCGGCACCAACCATCAGGCCACCGGAGGCTATTTTCAGCTGCCGCTCATAGGCAAAACCCCTGGTGAGGCGTGACAGCTTTCTCGCGCCAACCGCATAGGCGGCTTTCACGCTGCCGACGGCAATGATGGTGATGGCCGATACCACAAAGACATCCAGGGCTGTCAGGGCTGCCAAATCCAGGAACGTCGGCAGCAGACTTGCGTAAAAGAAGATGGCTTTGATGTCGCCCAAGGTGAGCAGCAGGCCGGCGCCAAAACTGGCTGCAAGATCGCTGCCGGTTTTTGCAAGGTGAGCGGGACTGTCGGCAAACGTCGTTTTCTGGCGCTGGCTCCTGATCAATCCAATGCCGAACCAGATCAAATAGCCGGCCGCCAGATATTTGATCAGGACGAACAGGGTTCCCATCTGTTCAGCCAGAGCGGTCATGCCCAGTATGGCCATGGTCATGAAGATCAGATCGCCGGCAACGATACCCGCAGCAGTCGCCATCCCGTTCTTGACATCGAGAAGGGCTGACCGGGCAACCACAAGCGCGACGCTGGAGCTGGGGATCGCTGCCAGTGCCCCCATAAGCAGGAATAATGCGAATGCGTTTGCTATAGTCATGCCTGCCTCAAAGTCACGAAAGACTGCTGATCTAAGCAGCTTCCGCCCCCTACCGCAATCGACCACATGCTGCGGAGAAGTGTGAGTTCAGTGAGTTTGTTGGATCGATCGAAGCGAAAAAACGGATAATTGCCATGCCGCAGGTAGCACCATTTTCAATTCACCAACTCGGTGCGGAGGACGCCGGGGCAGCACGGGACCTCCTGTTGGTTTTCAGCGAAGCATTCAATGAGCCAGACACATATCAGGCCGCACAGCCCAGCAATGGGTATCTCGAAGAGCTGCTTTGCAGCGATTGTTTCATCGCCCTGGCCGCGCTGCGGGACGGTGCGGTAATCGGTGGACTTGCTGCCTATGAACTTAAAAAGTTCGAACAGGCGCGCACCGAAATTTACCTCTACGATCTGGCCGTCGCCGAGGAACAACGCCGCCAGGGAATTGCAACGGCTCTCATCGAAAAGCTCAAGACCATCGCCAGCGAACGGGGCGCCCATGTCATCTTCGTGCAGGCCGATCTTGAAGATGGGCCGGCGATCCAGCTTTACTCGAAACTGGGCAAGAGAGAGGACGTGTTGCACTTTGACATCGACGTGACGTGATTAAACAGGTTGGTTCCCATCTGGCGGTCTCCTGCACACGGTAAGATCTCTCCCTTACACCCACTTTTCGGGTGCCCCGTCCGACGCAGTCTAGCGTCGCGTAATCCATCTATGCGTCCTGACACGTGAAAACGGGGCCGCGTGGTGTCCACCAGCGACCCCGTCCAGATGCAGTTTGACCTGCGTTCGGCTACAGCAGAAAGTCGGCCGAAGTGATGTCCGACACCTGCAGGCCGCTGAGCGTGATGTTGTTGCCGTTAAATTCGATATGAACACCGCGCGCCGTCTCGGAAATGTCGAGCTGGCCGATGCTGGTCAGGCCCGACACCCCGGTCAGGTCGAGCGTGTCGAAGCGGCTGGAAAAGTCGGTGATCGTGTCGCGGCCCCAGCCGGTGTCGAATTCGAACGTGTCATAGCCGGAACCACCGTTCAGGGTATCCGTTCCCGCATCGCCGTTCAGTGTGTCAGATCCGGACCCGCCATACAGCCGGTCATTTCCGGTACCGCCTGAAAGCAGATCGTTTTCGGATCCGCCATACATCCGGTCATTGTTCGCGCCGCCATAGAGCCGGTCATCGGCAGCACCGCCATACATGCGATCGTCGCCGCTGCCACCGAACAGAAAGTCGGCATCATTGCCGCCGTAAATATGGTCGATGCCGGAACCGCCATAGATGTCGTCGCTGCCGTCGCCACCGTGCAGGCTGTCGGCTTCATCGCCACCATAGAGGTCGTCGTTTCCGTCTTCGCCGTAAAGCGCATCAGCGCCTTCACCGCCTTCCAGCCGGTCATTGCCGTCGCCGCCATAGAGGTTGTCTATGCCCTTGCCGCCATACAACGCATCATTGTCGCCATAACCCCAGATGTCGTCGTTGTCGTCGCCGCCATGGAGCGTATCGCGGTCGTGGTGCCCCTCGATGGTGTCATTGCCCGTGCCACCATAGACAACATTGTCACCGGTGGAGCTCCAGATCGTATCGTTACCGGAACCGCCATAGATGGTATCGTCACCGGTGCCGCCCCAGATAGTATCGTGGCCACTGCCGCCATACAGTTCATTCTGGCCCCACGGGTCTGAAATAGTGTCGTTGCCGGCTCCGCCGTAAATTATGTCGTCGCCTGCGCGGCCATCAAGATAATCGTCACCGCCATAGCCCCACAAGGTGTCGTCCCAGCTGCTGCCGGTGAGATTGTCTTTTCTCCATGTTCCAAAGAAGTACATTGCTTTCGTGTCCCATTGCTGTGCAGGCTTGGATAAGGGCCTGCCGTGTCCCAGTTCGGAGTATTCCGATAGGACAAATGTAAATATGGAAAATTCTCTTTATTGTGATTCTAATCACAATTGAAAGAACTATTTTCCATATTCTTAATAGGATAACGGCCCAACTACCAAAATCGACATGTGCCGCGCCGCCAGCATGCTTATTCAGCAATGGTGCGAAATTGCCCACGTTCCGAACCGAAGAGGACGTGTTGCTCAGGTGCAATATCTACGAAACACTTCTTCCTGCCGGCTACCGCTGATCGGCGATTGTTCCCGGGGGTTTTGCCCGTAACTGTCAAGTCCAGCGTCACTCGGGAGGTTTAAGCGTCCCAGCTCGCCCGCGACCGCACGCTGTCATTCCATCTGTTGACATGGCCGAGCGAGGCAGGGATCTCGACTCCGACGAAATCCCCGACCATCAGAGCCGCCATGCCGGTGATGTCGGCGATGGAAAACCGGTCTCCCGCAACATATCGCCGTCCATCCGCCAGTTCGCCGTCGAGCCATTGCCACTTGCGGACAGCCATGCGTTTTTGCGCCTCCGCATAAGCTGGCACCTGTTCCAGTTTGTCGGCGAAGAAATCGAAACTATGCTGCGCAACGCTACCGAGTGTTGATAGAACCTCGATCTCCATGCGGCGGTTCCACATCTCGACCCTGGCCGCGTCCAGATCGTCGATACCCGTAAGCGGCGGTTCGGGATGCATACTCTCGATGTATCTGCAGATGGCCACGCTTTCGGTCAGGATAGAGCCGTCATCGAGTTCAAGGATGGGGGTTCCGCCGAGGGAATTCTTCGCCAGAAATTCAGGCGTTCGGCTCTCACCCTGCTGCAGGTCGAGATCTACCCGCGGCAACTCGACGCCCTTCTCAGCCAGGAAGATACGTACGCGTCGTGGGTTGGGCGCTGCGGCATTGTAGAATTTCATCACTCGTTCCTCACCTGATTGACTTGTTTCAAACAACAATATATTCTATAATCAACATATGCTCAATAGGTGATACATGCTGGATAACACTTTCGCCGCCCTGGCCGACCCGACCCGGCGCGCGATCCTCGGACTGCTTGCGGAAAACGAGCTTTCTGTCGGTGAGTTGGTCGACCGGTTCCCGATCACCCAATCGGCGATTTCGCGGCACCTGAATGTGCTGGAGCATGCCAATCTGGTCGAGCGGCGGCGCGATGGGCAACGGCGCATATGTGCGTTACGTGCCGAGCCCTTTGCGGAAGTAGACGAATGGATGGAACGCTACCGGACCTATTGGCAGGAGGGCCTGAAGCGGCTTGGCGAGGTTGTTACCGAGAGGAAGAAATCATGAGCATTGCCGAGGCACTGACAGGGCGAACCGTAGAAGCCCGCCACACGATCGACGCGTCGCCGGACGAGGCGTTCGACGCCTGGGTCACGCCCGAACTGATCGAAGCGTGGTGGGGACCGGAAGGCTTCACCACTGTCGTTCGCACACTGGACCTCCGGGAAGGCGGGCGGTTTGTGTTCGAGATGACCGCGTCGGACGGCGTCAAGAGTTCGACCGGTGGTTTCTATCGGGAGATCATGCGCCCAGACCGTCTGGTGATGGAGTTTACGGAACACTGCAATGCGAACCTCCCCGATGGGGTCGAAGAGCAATTGGAACCGTCATTGGTGACCGTTGAATTTCTCGCGCACGGCCCACTGACCGAAATTGTCGTGACCCATGCGCAACTACGCCCCACATACGCCGAACTCGCGAGTTTCGCCTGGTCCAGCGGGTTGCACAAATTAGCCGGAGCGGTAGCGGATTCGTAACTGAACACCCCACAGGTTGTTGCCCGGCGACACTCTACGGTCGCAGATACCGATATCCGGCAACTCTGCTTCCTAGAGCAATTTTGTATAAGAGCCACGGTTTGTTGAAACCAACTGCCGCCACCCGTCAATTCCACACCGTGAGATGCTTCCCAGGCCCACCAGCTTGACAGGCCCTCCTCCGCCGCAGCAGATTGGCGCCACGCAATTCACATGGATGACAGACGAGGACGAAGAACATGGGCGTGAACAAGGAACACGATGAATTTCATGCGCTCGACATGGATGAGGGCTGGCATGTGCCTGCAGGATATCCAGCGGGTATCGAACAGAAGATCCTGTCGGGGGCGCTTGACGAAGAGGGCAAGCATGGTTCGCGCACCAGGCTTTTGCGCTTTCAGCCAGGCGAGTTCACCACGGCACCCTTCGTGCATGACTATTGGGAAGAGGTTTATCTTGTGTCCGGCGACCTGACGGTGGGCAATGACGAGAACGGCAATGGCGGCGAGGCCTTTGCGCCCAACACTTATGCCTGCCGGCCGCCCGGCGCCTATCATGGGCCGTTCAAGTCGGAAGGTGGTTGCGTGCTGCTGGAAATCCACTACTACGACCCGGTCTGACACCCTCACAATCTGAAAGAGACCAGACATGCACCTCGATCTCGCCCTTGAGGATGAAGGCGGCCGCCGCGCCATTACGGTGGATATCACCGAACTGGTGATCGCCGGCTGGACGGCGCGCGATGTGGCCGCCATGGAAGCCCATATCACCGAGCTGGAAGAACTCGGCATCGCACGGCCCAAATCGACGCCGACCTATTACCGCAACGGCGCACAGCTGCTGACCACGGAAGATGGGATCGAAGTGGTCGGCGCAACGTCGAGCGGCGAGGTGGAGTTTGTCATGCTGGCCCATGACGGTGAGTACCTGGTCGGGCTGGGCTCGGACCACACCGACCGCGAAGTGGAAAAGATCGGTGTGGCGATCTCAAAGCAGGTCTGCCCCAAACCGATCGGCAGGACCGTGTGGCGCTATGACGAGGTGCGCGGCCACTGGGACGATCTGGTGCTGCGGTCTTTCGCGGTTGAGGGCGATACACGGTCGCTCTACCAGGAGGGCCCGGTTACCACCATGCGCGATCCGCTGGAGATGATCGAGGCCTATGGCGGCGGCACGGCACCTCGCACCGGGCTTGCAATTTATTGCGGCACGCTGGTGGTGCATGGCGGCGTGCGCCCGATGGACCGGTTCGAGATGGAACTGGAGGACCCGGTGCTGGGCCGCAAGCTGACCCATGGCTATGGCATTACCCAACTGCCGATCGCTGGCTAGAGCGCTTCATGTTCATACGGAATCAGTTTGACCGGATTTTCACGTCTGCTGGCAAGGCACGTGTCCCGCCGTGGACTGTCTGTCCACAAGGGGCGCGTAACGCCGTCAGCGGGCGTGAAAACCCGGCCTTCGGTGGGCCAAACCGGCTCGCCGGCCGTGTTGCGATGCTTGCCCGATGCACCGCATCGAGCTTCTCATCGCGCCTTGCCGGACAAACCGGTTTGGCGCCATCAAACGGTTCCGTATAAACATGAAACGCTCTAGACACCTGCGAGCACCCAGCCGCCCCAGGCGATCAGAAGAACGCCGGTGCCGCGGCCGATCCAATGGCCGGCGGGGGCGATTTTCTCGACCAGCACATAGGCGGCAAGACCGGCGATCCACCACAGGTTCATGACGCCGCCATAGAACAACAGCACCATCAGGACCCAGCAACAGCCAAGACAGAACAGGCCGTGGTGGGCGCCCATGCGGAATGCACCGCCGACACCGGGCCGCCAGCTGAGCGCAAAGAACATGACCGGCGAGCGGCAATGGCGCAGGCAGGCATGCTTCAGTGGGGTCAATTGCCAGACGCCGGCGGCGATCAGCAGGGCGGCACCAAGCATTGTACCGGTGGATGCCATGGCGGGAGACAACAGGCCCGCCTCCGCCAATCCCCATTGCGCTGCCGTGGCGGCAAGACTGAAACCGCCCCAGGCAACCATATAAGCAAGTGCGAATGCGACCGTGGCCTGGAATGACCCTTCCGGATGTTTACGGTTCAGCAGCGCAAATAAGAGGATCATCGGCGCAGCACTCGGCAGCATCATGGCAACCATCATGATCCACCACATGGCAAGCAACATCACGGCGCGCGATGCCGGGCCGCTGGGCGCCATGTCCATGCCGGCCCCGTCCACGAGGTAGGCCCAGGAAAATACCATGACCGCCAGCAGACAGATAATGGTGATCAGCCGGTCACGCTCCAGTACTGCCTGTAATGGCGTGGTCCCGCCTGCTTTCACGTCACTCACAACCCTGCTCCCTGGACGCTTCTTCTCGCCCGCCGCGCTGGCACTGATGCCGGGCATACTCCCCCACCCTGCCGGTAAACCGCGATCGGCGGTGCTTATTCTTGCCATAGTAGCTGCGCTCGACAATCTCGAACCGGCAGCTCACCTGCCAGCCGCCCTGGCCATCGGGATGGAGCCTTGCTGTGCCGCGCAAGGTGATACGGGCGGCATGGGAAAACTCAAAGCTGAGGCCGTTGCGCTCACCATTGCGCATGTGCAATCCGCGAAAATGCGCCTCTTTGCGGCCGTCGGCGAAAAGCTGCATGGCGATATGGGCCGGCACGCCGCCCTCGGGCACCCGCCAGATGCCGTCGCACCGCAGCCGGTCATGGGCGCTGGGACCGGCATCGGCCGGAAAAGATATGTCCAGGAGCTCATTGTGCGGTTGGCTGCCCGGCGCCAATGGTGCTGCCTGATTGATCTTCAGGGTTTTTGGATCCTGGATGCCGTGGTTCAGGCGCGGCACGACTGTCACTGACATCCAGTTGACGCCCTGGCCCAATATGCTTTGGACGTTGAGAAAACGCACCGCATAAGCGCCACCGGGTTCCGGGTTGGGCGACCGCCAGATGATGAGGCGCCGGGTCCGCTTGACATAGTCGACGCCGGGACCCTGGCACACAAAGACCCATGATCCGGGATAGCTGTTCTGGCCGGGCAGGCGGTCAAGGGTCTGGCGGCAGGCAGCCATGGACGGCTGCGGCCATGCCACAAGCATGAGACATGCGATCACCAGTGCTGGAGCGTGTCGCATCAATATGGGCTCGAATGAAGCCATTTCCACATGGCTGGATCATATCAATTGATTTGCGGAATACGCACATCCTTCGAGACGGCGCTGCGCGCCTCCTCAGGATGAGGTGGGAGCTTGAAAATACGCCACCCCCATCCTGAGGAGCTAACGCTGGGCGCGTCTTACAGGATACACGCCGGCCCGAACACGGTCTCCCATCACTGGTTCATGATGACTTCCACAGCGGCACCGATCCTGAATGCCATGGGGTCGTCAAAGCGATGGGTGACGATCTGCACCGCGGTGGGCAGGCCTTCGTTGCTGAAGCCGGACGGCACCGACATGGCCGGGCATTGCGGCACATTGTTGAACGGCGAGGTCATGTCGAGGCCGACCAATTTGCCATCATCATTGATGGTGTCGAAGTCACCGTCACTGGTGTGGGCGCTCGGTGCGCCCATAGTCATGGTCGGGCAGATCAGGGCATCGAAACTCTGGAACTGATGGGCCAGTTTTTGCCATTGCCAGGTGCGGAAATCCTCGATCCGCTTGTAGGACACAGCGTCCTGGGCAAGCCCGCGCTCGATGATGGCGACCACGGCGGGGTCCATGCCGTCACGGTGTTCCTCGAGGCAATCGGCGAAACTGGCAGCCAACAGCACTTCCCACAATTTGTCCCACTGGAACACCACCTCGGGCGTCCAGCCGAGATCTACCTCTTCGACCCGGGCGCCGGCGGCCCTGAGGGCGTCGGCGACATTGTGCAGGTTCGCCAGCACGTCGGGCTGGACATGATAGATGCCAAGATCCGGTGACAGGGCGATACTCAATCCACTGACATCGCGTTCGACCGGATCGGTGATCGGCAGCGGACTGATCTGGCTTTGTATGTCGGCGTCATCGGGGCCTTCGGCAACCCGCAGAAACAGGGCGGCATCTTCGACGGTGCGCGCCAGCGGACCGAAATGGGAGATGGAATCAAACACGCTCGACAATATGTCCATGGGGATGCGGCCCAAGCTCGGCTTGTGCCCGACAATGCCGCAGAGGCCAGCTGGGATGCGCACCGATCCGCCCATATCGGTGCCTTCGGCAAGCGGCACGCAGTTAGACGCAACCGCTGCACCGGACCCACCCGACGAGCCACCGGTGGTGCGTGTGGTGTCCCACGGATTGAGAGTGTGGCCCCAGAGCGGCGAACGGGTGAAACTGGAAAAGGCGAATTCAGGCGTCGTGGTCTTGCCGACCATGATGGCGCCTGCCGCCTGGAACCGCTGGACGATGACCGGGTCGAAGTCGGGTACCCAGTCCTTGAAACAGACCGAGCCGCGGGTTGTGGTCTTGCCCTTGGTGGGCGTGAAATCCTTGATCGCGATGGGCACGCCATGGAGCGGAGCCAGATCGTCACCGCGCATCACCGCGTCTTCCGCCTGTTTGGCCAGCCCCAGCGCCTCGTCTGGAAAGGTAAAGCAGAAACAATTGAGCTGCGGCTGGACCTCGTCGATCCGCTCGATGCTTGCTCTCACCACATCGACCGGCGACACATCCTTGTTGCGGATCAGCCCCGCAAGGTCTGTAGCGGTCTTTGTGCACAGCTCCGATTTGGGTGGTGCGCAAACCTGTTTGGGATGGGTCATGGTGTCCTCCCGATCACGTGCTGAAAGCGCTCGTTAAGCAGCCGGCACCCAAAGGTGCCGGCCGGGTTCTGTGTCTGTTACTTCAACAGATTGGTCCAGATACGGTCATAGAGCTTGACCACCTTGGGATCGCAGGGCGGCACGAATTCCGGCGGTGGTGCATCGTCCGGCGGGTTCAGTTCGCGGGCGCCTGACAGTTCCGCGCTCAGGAACGGCTCGGTGCCGGTGACGCCTGCTGTGTACATGGCGAAGTTGGTGAGGGCTGCGGCATTTTCCGGCAGCAGCATGAAGTTGAGGAACTTCTTTGCGTTTTCCACATTCGGTGCGTCTTTCAGCACAACGAGGTTATCCATCCATGCGGTCAGGCCCTGTTTGGGATAGGCGTATTTGAGGGTCTTTTTCTCAAGCCGTCCGCGCAGTCCAAAACCGTTCCAGATCATGCCGACGGCGGCATCGCCGGACACCAGCACTTCCTTGGCGCCATCGGAATTGAAGCTCATCCAGTTGGCCTTGGCCTTGACCATGAGGTCGTTGAGCTCTTTCAGGTGCGCCGGGTTGTCGTTGCAGCGCGGGTGGCCGAGGTAACGCAGGCCGGCATTGAGCACGTCATTGACGTCTTTAAGCACATTGATCTTGCCCCTGAGCTTCTCGGGCGGGTTGAACAGAATGTCCAGCGTGTCGATGTTGCCGTCATAAACGGCAGTATCGACCATGAAGGAGGTGGTGCCGAACTGATAGGGGATCGAATAGTGGCGGCCGGAATCGAAATAGACGTCGATCAGCTCGGCTTTCATATGTTTGAAATTCTCAAGCTGGTTGGGCTCGACTTTTTCCAGCATGCCCTCGGAAATCAGGATCTGGACCATATAGTCGCCGGGCACCGCAACATCGTAGCCCTTCACGCCGGCCTTGAGGCGGGCGAGCAGGGTTTCGTTTGAATCATAGGTGTCCATGGTGACTTTGACGCCGTGCTCTTTGGCGAACTTGTCGACCAGTTCCTGGGGCAGATAGTCGAACCAATTGTAGATCTTGAGTTCGCCGTCGGCTGAGGCGGGGCCGGATGCGAACAGGGCGCCGAGCCCGATCGCGGCGGCGGCCGCCCACATAGTCAGTCGTTTTTTCATGTTTCTCTCCCTGGTTTTTGTCTCATTTTTGGCTTTTCGCACCCGACCGCCCGAACAGGTAGGACAGCGAGACGAAAATCATGGAAACGCCGAGCATCATGGTCGAGATCGCATTGATCTCCGGTGTGAAGCCGACGCGTACCATTCCGTAGATCGCAAGCGGCAGCGTGGTTGCGCCGGGGCCTGCGACCAAATTCGTGATAATGAAGTCATCGAGCGAGATTATGAACGCCAACACGTAACCGGACAAGATGCCTGGCAGCATCATCGGCAGAAGCACATAGCGGAAGGTCTCCCACCGGCTGGCATAAAGATCCCGGGCGGCATCCTCGTAGAAGCTTTCAATGCCTTCGAGACGGGCAGCGATCGGCATATAGGCGAACGGGATGCAGAACACGATATGGGCGAGCAGTATGGTGGTCAGGCCGAGATTGATGCCAACCGCCAGAAAAAATACCAGGCTTGCCACGGCGGTGACGATCTCGGGCACCATCAAGGGCAGGTTGATCAAGGCAAATCCCGCTTCTGTGCCCTTGAAGCGCGGCCCCCTGATCATGGCCAGAGCGGCGGCCACTGCGAGGATTGTCGCCGTAGTGGCGGCGGCCACAGCAATGATCAGTGAGTTGGCGGTGGCGCTTTGGATGTTCGGATTGTTGAAGGCTTTCAGATACCAGTCGAAGCTGAACCCGCCCCAGGTGGTGATCGACCGGATCGAATTGAATGAATAGATGGTGATGACGATCATCGGCGCATAAAGCAGCACGAGACAGGCGCCGGTAATCCAGCTGAAGCCCGGATAGCGGCGCAGAGTGCGTGGCGAGTTGCGTCTCATGTCAGCGGTCCGCCGCCTGGGCGCGGCGGCGCGCAAACACGATCAGAACGATCAGCACAACGGTCATCAAAATAACCGCTGCGGCCGAGCCGAACGGCCAGTTGCGCGAGCCCTGGAACTGCAGCGCGATCAGATTGCCGATCATCAGGTTCTTACCACCGCCGAGCAAGTCCGGTGCGATGAAGGAGCCGAGGCTTGGAATGAAGACCAGAAGCGAGCCGGCGATGATACCCGGCTTGGTGATCGGCAGTACGATCTTGGAGAGGATCGTCCAGCGGTCCGAATAAAGATCATAGGCCGCCTCCATCAGGCGGAAATCGAAACGTTCGATGGAGGCGTAGATCGGCAGCACCATGAACGGCAAGTAGCTGTAGACCAGTCCCAGGCCGACGCCGAAATTGGTGTAGGCCATGCGGATCGGCTCCGAGGTCAGGCCCATGGCGATCAGGGTGTGATTGATCGGGCCTTCGTCGCGGATGATGAACAGCATCGAGACCGTGCGGATCAGCAGGTTGATCCAATAGGGCACGGTGATCAAAAACACCCAGGCTGTGCGCTGGCTCAAAGGGCGGGTGGCGATGAAATAGGCAGTCGGAAACCCGATGACGAAACAGATCGCCGTTGCCACCACCGCCTGGATGGCCGAGCGGCCATAGATCGAAAGATATGAAGTCGAGAACACCAGCTCTTCGGTAAACAGATCGCGCTCGAACAGGAATTGCACATAGGCTTCGGTGGAGAAAATCCATTCCACGCCACCATAGGTGCCTGGTGTCAGGAATGAGTAGATCAGAATGAAAATCAGCGGCAGCACCAGCAGGCCGAGGATCGACAAAATGGCGGGCGACAACAGGAAAAGGCGACCGCGGCTGATCGCGGTGGCGCTTTTCGCCTGCGCACCGTCTGTTGCCGTGAGACCGAGTGAACCCGCCATGACGCGCCTCAGTCGACCAGCAGGCGCGCAGCACCCGCATCAAGCTTCAGGGCCGCCTTATCGCCGGATCCGAATTCCAGGGCACTGCCATGGGCGTTCTGGTTACGGACCATGATCTCGGTGCCATCTTCCAGCCGGACCAGACACTGGGTGTCGGTGCCAAGATAGATCAACCGTTCAACCGTGCAGGGAATGAGTCCTTCGCTGGATGATGGTGCGGTCAGCGTAATTTTCTCAGGACGGATTGAAACATGGGCCCTGTCGCCTCGCTGCGGTACGCCGGCCGGCTCACAGGTAAGGGCGATGCCCTGGCCGGTCTCACATGTCACGGTGCCCTCAGAGGCGACGCCGGTGACCGTTACCTCAAGCAGGTTGGTGTCACCTATAAAGTCGGAAACGAAACGGTTGACCGGCCGCTCATAGATGTCGTCAGGGGTACCGATCTGCTGGACCTGGCCCGCCGACATGACCGCGATGCGGTCCGACATGGTGAGCGCTTCCTCCTGGTCGTGGGTGACGAAAATAAAGGTGATGCCTGTGTCTTCCTGGAGCTGCTTCAATTCCACCCGCATGGCCTGGCGGAGCTTGAGGTCGAGCGCCGACAATGGTTCATCGAGAAGCAGAACCTTGGGGTTGGGAGCAAGCGCGCGCGCCAGGGCGACCCGTTGCTGCTGACCGCCTGAGAGCTGTGAAGGCAGGCGGTCGGCGAGTTCGGTCAACTGCACCAGTTCGAGCATCTCAGCGACCCGGGATGCAATCGCTGCTTGTTCCTGATTGAGACGCTTGAGACCGAAGGCGATGTTTTCCGAAACGCTCATATGGGGAAACAGCGCGTAATGCTGGAACACCGTGTTGACCGGCCGTTTGTTGGGCGGGAGCATTTCGATTTCCTCCGAATAGAGGAAAACGGCGCCGGCGGTGACATCTTCAAAGCCTGCAATAATGCGCAGCAATGTGGTCTTACCGCAGCCGGATGGCCCAAGCAGCGTAAAGAATTCATTGTCCTGGATGTCGAGGGACACGTCATCGAGCGCGGTGACGGCACCCGGCCCGTCGCCGAACGTTTTCACGACGTTCTTGATACTGACGGCAACCTGTTCCGTCGTCGGCGGCTTCATAATACCCAGTTCAGTGTTTTCTGTTCCACTGGGTATGAACAAGCGCATACCCCTCCCTTACCAGCGAATATGTTACAGAACCTGGCAGGCGGGGTATATAGCTATTGCAGCGCAGAGGCCCTGCAAAGTGGATGACCAATGAGGTGTTGAGGTGACTGGAATGAACGACCTGACACTGGATGAGATCGTTGAAAACGGATTGTGTACGGGCTGCGGCCTTTGCCGTTCAATATTGGGACCGGGGGTGCTTACCCATACCAACGAAGCCGACGGCCTCGAGCGGCCGCGCGAAGTGCGGCCGATGACCGGCACCGAGCTTCAAACCCTGAATGCCATTTGTCCCGGCATTCACGTCAGCGCACCCAATGCCGAACCGGATGCCCGCACTGACCTAATGTGGGGCAATATAATGTCGATTTCGCGCGGCTTTGCGCGTGATCCGGAGGTCCGTTTCAAGGCCGCCACCGGCGGTGCGCTAACCGCCCTTGCGCTGCATATTCTGGAGAGCGGCAAGGCCGACTACATCGTTCATCTGGCAGCCGACCCCAAGCGCCCCATGCTGTCAAAGACACAGCGGTCCTACACGCCAGACGACGTTAAGCGCGCAACCGCTTCACGTTATGCCGCGACTGCACCGCTGACCGGTATCGCATCCGCATTGAGCGACGGCCGCCCTTTCGCCTTTATCGGCAAGCCCTGCGATGTTACCGCGCTCGCCAATCTGGCGCGCATCGACCCGCGTGTCGATGACCTGTGCCGCTACAAGCTGACGATCAGTTGCGGCGGGTTTTCCAAGCTGGCCAAATTCCAGGAACTGCTCGACAACTGGGCCATTGGCGAGGAAGAGCTTGCCCGCTTCAGCTACCGTGGCGAGGGATGCCCTGGTCCGACCTCGGCTGAGACCAAAGACGGGCGCCGTTTCGAGACCAACTATCTCGACCTGTGGAGCGACGAGGGCAAGTGGCGCAGCTTCTACCGCTGCAAGATCTGCCCCGATGCGATCGGCCTGTCGGGTGATATCTGCGCGCTCGATGTGTGGGACGGCGGCGCGCCGACCGGCGAGGATGAAGGCTGGAACGGCATCATCGTCAGGACCAAGGCTGGCCGTGAGCTGCTGGACGATGCGGTTTCAGCCGGTGCGATCATGCTGGATGAGGAGTGGACCACCGCCCATCTCGACAATTGCCAGCCGCACCAGACCCGCAAGCGCCAGGCCGCCAAAGCACGCTACGCCGCAATGGCGGAGGCGGGCGTTCCCCACCCGCAAACAGAAGATCCCGGCCTTGATGCTATCTCCTACAAGGAAGGCAGCGAGGCGTACGAAGCGGAAAAGGCCGGAACCACACGCAGACTGGGCGAAAACGATCACCGGCGGGGGTAACATCCAAACGCGCCAATTTGTGCCCCGCACTTGATGCGGGGTCCAGAGCGGGTCGATCGAACGGTGACATGTGGCCCTGGGCCCCTGTCTGTTCGGATTGTGGTTTATTGAGGCGTGGACGGGAGCCCGTTGGGTCCCTGGTCTTGGAAGACCGTGATGCGGCTTGGGGCCCCGTCCACTTCAGTCACTTCAAACCTGAA